>Juniper_p2__coassemble_10511_pt1 | contig 2141 bp, 1 predicted proteins | sample Juniper_p2__metabat2_high_PE_027 | metagenome-assembled genome bin Juniper_p2 | reverse complement strand
CATGACGATGGACAAGATTCATCATTCCGAACTCTTTGCCGGTACGGTTACGTTGCGAGGCGGTCAGGTCAACTCTCGGGTGAAACTGCATCTTTACCGCCGTGTGGCAGGAATCAAAGGATATTTCCGTAGAATTCCCGATAAAATAGAGCATAAGGAAGTCACATCTTTGCGGGTGGTTTATTGGCAAGCCCAAAATACTGCTGTGCCTTTCTTCGAGAGACAGCCCAAAGATGGGGTATTCATGGATTATGATAACCGCAATCCTTCTACGTCAAATTCTTCTCAGATTCCGGATAAAGGACACAAAATAGATCCGGCAGTCTTAGATTCGTGCACGTTCTTTGAGATACCTAAGGCAGAGTTTCCGCAGAACAAGAAAGTAACGGGCAAGGATGAGCAGCAGGAGCAGAAAGTAGATTTTGCGTCGAATGCCTCTTATGTTCTTCCGGCTCCCGGAGCTGTTGGTGAAGATAAAGCCACTATGTATGTATTGCTGTTGGCTTCCGATAATACGATATTAGATAAAAGACGCATTTTCTATAAGAAATCTTATACAACCAAAGGTTTGACGCGCAGTGATACTGACCTAGGTACCGGCATTATTGGCAATCAAAAACCCAATGCGGATGCTTTGAATAAACAGCGTCGTTATCCTATTGTGGCGAACAACTACTACACAATCGGTACAGCCGATGAGCCGATTGATTTAAGTACCGGTGAAACAGAAACTTATTTCTTTGTGGATCCTTCGTGGGAAGGTTTCCATAAATGGGGCAATGTTGTCAATGTAAATTAAAAACTGAAATATGAATAATATGCGAAACAAAACCATATTTACGCTGTGCGTCCTGTTCTTGTGGGGATTGTTTGGCGGCACTTCTTGCAGTAACGAGGAATTGGAAGTGAACCCAAACCCACCTGCCGAACAGACGGAGGAGAAAGTACAGCAATTAGAAATTCGTATCGGTGGTGAACCGACAGGCAGAGACCCTTTCAGTCGCGATTTACCTCCTAATATTGGTAGTGTTGCCACTATTAAAGGTAAATGTAGTGTGAATCAGATTGCGCTGATGGTATTTAGTCGCAATGTAGAAAATAATGAGGAGTTTCGTTTCGATGTTGATAATTCAGCTGAGTTTGATGCAGAAGGAAAGATTATCGGTAAAACCATTAATGATGTACTGCCGGATACGGGTTTGAATCATACCTTAAAGAAAGCCGTTGGTATGTTTGTTAAAAAGAAGGGCTATGAATATCGTGTTTTTGCTTTGGGTTATGATACGGCAAGAAATATCGTGCATCCTGTAGACAAACCAATAATCGATGAAAGGGATTGGTTCTGTATCAAAGGGGCAGATGGAAATGGTATCAATGAGAATACTACACTCTCAGCTGTAAAACTGCAGTTGGTGAAACGTAAATATAGTGAACTGCATGAGCATTTTACAGATAAAAATAAAGGTGATATCAATGGTTACTGGGTACAGACTCCGGAAATCTTTTATGGAGATTTTCGTACCGTTGATACCCAAAGTGATACAATTACTTTTGCTCACGAGAATAAGGTTGAAGGCGTCATGTATCGTGGGGTTGCACGTGTGACTATTAATATTACAAATATTCATGAAAAGTGTCCTTGGGGAAGTCATGTTTGTATTTTTTCTTATATAATGGATTCTTTGCGTACGGAAGTTCAACTTAATTCTTATGATAACTTTATATTTCCAGAAAAACCTCTTATTGAGCCTCTACCAGGTTTTAAAGGAAAAGGACCTTATACAGCAGTCTGTGGAGAGTCAAAATGTTTAATAAATAGTAGCAATGTACGGTTTACTTTCTTTGTCTTACCAACAATCTCACATTTATGTGCAAGGTACGCACAAAATTTAAATGTAGCTCCTAGTAGCCTTTCAAGATCATTAAAAAATAAATATATTGCAGTGCCATCGATGTCAAACGGAAATCAAGCAACTGGTGTAATCGATCCTGCAGCCAATGGTAAAACATTCTATTTCCGAAGAAATCAGGATTATGTGATAGAAGGAACCGGAGGCGCATTAAACGCTAATAATGAATAGAAATATTATGGCACAAAGAATAAGAAACATATCAGTCCTTGCGATGCTGTTTTTCTTGTG
>Juniper_p2__coassemble_8614_pt1 | contig 2546 bp, 2 predicted proteins | sample Juniper_p2__metabat2_high_PE_027 | metagenome-assembled genome bin Juniper_p2 | reverse complement strand
CCCTATATTTGCATCAGTTCCAAGAGCAAAGCGAAGCAATGCAGCGAAACCCGCACAGCTACCAAATCGCTACCGGCTACCGAACTTTCTACTCTTTAAGTCTTATTTACCAACCGATTACAAAAAAACGATTGTTTTTCAAAAAAAAACGTATATTTACGCAAGCTTGCAACAAGCGATGCAGGCCGTAATAATCTTTGATAAATTTCCTTTTAAAATTGACACTATGGGATGGGATGTTGTTGCAATAGGACTAAAGCATGATTTACCGGTAGACGACCCGCCGGCTACTGCCCAAGCTGTTGCCAGGAGAATGAATACAAACATAAGACTTGTTTACGAAAACAAATTTATTTATGACGAAAAGAGCAACACCGTAACTTATAACATGGATTATGAAGTTATAGAGCTGGGAATGTTTACCGTGAATGAGCATGGTGACTTTCTGCAAATGACCGTTGCAGATTACCAAAAACTACTTTTGGTTAAACAATATGGTGCACACAAGTTGTCGAAATCAACATACCGTAACTTTTTTGGGAATCGAGATACCTTTCTTTCTGAATTATCATCCAGCTCGTTCGAGTTGTATGAAATAGCAAGTAATGACGAAAATGAAACATACATTCGCATATTCAAAGAGAATGTTGATATTGACATTTTTGTAAGCGAAAGATGGTCTGCATGGGAACACTACTTCCACAACATACGCGAATACAAACAAATTTTACAGGATTACAGAATGCAGATTTATGAAAAAGCCAGAATCTTTGGTTGCAAAGAAGTAATAATCTGTGCGGATCAAGGTCCAGGAGGCAATATCTACGACAACATGAACCTGCCATCAGACAACCTGATATCCTATATAAAACATTATGAATACTTGAAGGGCTGTGGATGGACTACTGATTCTGAGGCTGAAGAATGGAAAAATAATGCAAGGCACATTTTGTTCGCGTCAGCTATTCAAGAAAAACCCGACCTGTCCGACAAAGAGTGGGTGGATGTAATTTATGACGATTTTGCAGATATAGCAACCGGGAGGACAGTGGCTCCCTGAACTTGGTTTTCGACTTATCAGCATACCTCGAAATAGCTGAATCTCATGGAAACAGTCTGCTGCAACGCAATACTCTTTGCAGAATAAAGTCACTTCCAAAATCAAAAGTACGACAGATTGGATAGCCTGGTCATAACTTATCCTTCTCTCTGTACTGTCTTTTCATAATCACGAATGGTTGATAATGGTTTTCAAAATAACCACCAAACAGCTTCTAAACGGTTTTAAAATGCTTTTAAGCGCTGTTTAAATGTTGTCAGGGCAATGACAAGAGTTATGACTACACGGCAGGATCTTTGGCGAGTGTCAGCATTCTGTAACTGGTATGGTTTGTGGTACATTTTTCCGTTGAAACGCTGCTTTTTGTCTTGAATTGCATTTTTCTTTGCATTTTGTTTGCGGATTAAAATGATGTTGGTACATTTGCAATGCGGGAGGTGCAACCGTTCCGGATTATATTTCGGTTTGTGGGCGTCCCGCTCATTTAAAATAACTCTTATTGATGCCGCCACGGGAGTGCGGGAGCGCGAAAGCCCTTATATCGGAGGTTCGAATCCTACCCTTTAAGAGTTATCTTATTTTTGTATAATTCTGCATATTCAGATTATCTCCTTCTATTTTTCCTGCAGTGGAAAAATTATTCAACATCCTTTTTATTCCATCGACTTTGACAAAGTCGTTTATTTTAAATACGAACTTTTGAACATCTTCGTCTTGTCTTGTTATGAATTGAATGTTTTGTTCATTACTATCCCAATAAATTTCACAGTCATTCATTAAGGGAGGAAGTGATATCAGCTGATTTTTGGGGTTTATCCGACATTTCGAGTGATACGGCAATCATGTAGGGCATATAGTCTTCGTTTAAAGTAATGCTCATCCCTAAATCCATATGCCGTTCTTTTCATTACCTTTATTTTGTTATTGATATCCTCTACCTTTCCTGTCGAGATATGGCAATCATACCATGCAAGTATACCGGTTCTGTGTGACATTATGGTAGCAGTCATTTTTACCAGTTGCTGAACTTTACTCTCCTGAGCTTGCCTTATCCAATCAAGCATAACCTTTTCAGCCTCTTCCTTATTAATCTGGGTCCAAAATTCCCGGAGTTGCTCTTTTAGTAGATATCGTGTGCCTTTCAGCACTTTGCGTTTGTTGATGTCTTTTTCCATGTTTATTGTACCCGGGTAATTATCCGCAATCATTCTGCAACTGGAAAGGCTTGTGGTATATCAGTCGGGAATTGTTCAGTATGAAAGAGTCTCAGCTGAAGTTTGAAGACTGTCGCACCAAGTTGCGCCAGCATCATGAGGAACTGCAATACGTTCCCTTATTTTCTGAAGCAGAACTAAACGGAGAGGAGGCATAACCATGGAGCAGAATATCATTACCACCGAAGTGCAGAACCTGTTGAATACCCATTGCACAGCCGAAGAGCTTGCCGAATCTTTAGACCGCATCCTGTTTACCGCCACTGTCAGCT
>Juniper_p2__coassemble_4175_pt1 | contig 5346 bp, 7 predicted proteins | sample Juniper_p2__metabat2_high_PE_027 | metagenome-assembled genome bin Juniper_p2 | reverse complement strand
GGGTCAGCGGATTTTCCCGGTTGGTAAGCTTTCTTTTAAGCGTATAGCATAGCCAGCCTGAACATGAAGAATTTCACATCAGACACCCCTCTTAACTGGCTTCGAAAAGCTTTGATTTTAGCATTGAACGACTCCGCTGAAGCATTTGTCAATCGTTCCTCAAAATAATTTATGATGGTTGTACTATGGTTTGAAAACGTATCAAGCACCTTGTTGAATTCCATAGAGTCAAACTCTTCCACTTCATTGTACCATCTTGCGAGATTCAACCTTGCTTCGTCGGGACTTGACTTCTTGTTGAAGATGTCTGTCAGTTTCATGCTAAGGCTGTATCCTTCCAGAAGCTTTGGGAATTTATCAAAGAGAATGGCAGCCCTGGCCTTTTGCTGTTCGTTCCATTTGGCCCAGTGTTTCAGTATGATATGCAAGTCTCCCTTTTAGTTACATTTAAGGTGGAGCTTAAAGCCAAAGAACCATCCCATAGAATATTTTCCTCTTTGTGCGATACCTTTAAATGTCTTGTGAATATGGATTCTTTGGTTTCTACATACACGAAGAGGCGCGCTGTCTACGAAACTTATGCCGGTACATTTTCCCAAAAGCACCTTCTTTATAAAGATTGCAAGTGGAATAGCAATGGTCTTCTGAAGTTCAACAAAACGATTGTACGACACTACATTTGGAAATAAATGTCGAAGAAGCACACATACATATTCCTTATAGAAATGCTTCAGGCAACGAAAGCCTGAACTGTGGAAAAGTATAACGATAACCATTATTTCTGCCTTTGACATGGTGGATTCACGATGATACCTGCGTTTGAGGTTACTTTTTATGGTATATTTTTCCATTTGGGCATCAAAAACTTTGCAGAAGTCATCAGCAATACAGATATTTTCAGTAACTTTATCCTCGGTGATCATAGCGATTATTGTTTGTAAACTTTTGATTTTTAACACTTTAAAGTTATAATAATGTTCGCTAATCACCAAATTTTCAGTCTCTTATATTTTGTTGAACTCACGTTAATTACAGATAGACTGACGCACTGATTTACGGATTTAATGGCTTTATGTCGTCACTACGTCAGATTAAACCGTTTATCATCCAATTGTGGTCGATGCCGAGAAAGTGAAGCGTGAGGAACAGGCTTACCGGTCTATACCCGTCATCACGGACTTTACAGATGCCGGCGGCAACGACCGCATGAAGGAGATGAACTAGGATAACTACAACCGTATCCGTGCCGAGGTCCGGCAGATTGTCGCTGACGAGTTGCAGCGCATACAGTCCGACCCCGAACTGCAATACCTCTTGCAGAACAAATAGAAATATCATAGACGAAAAGAAAAATCCGTAATACGACTGGATATTCCAGACTGTATTACGGATTTTCCTTTTTTATAACGCGTATTTCTGATTCAGATTGACTGAAAAGCCTTCCATTTCTTAGATATCTGTAAATCAAAGTTTGCCTTTCCAAGATGTACCACATCAGGTAAAATACATTGCCAGAAACGAGTTTCATGTTGTTTTATATGGATAGGCTTACCCATACCCATAGTAGCAAGATTACTGGAGTTGTCTTAGCCTAAAAAAGGTTGGCTATTTTTACGTTAAACCTAAAGTCTGTTGACTTCTGAAGAACCGTTATTTTTAATCGAAATGACAATCCTTGTTTCCGGGTGGTTGACACCAATCAGTTTTCTGAAAAGGGGAGAGACCTTGTACAAAGTATGCAAAAGAACTTTTTTCTTTTCTACCAGTCCCATCCATTCGAAAAAGCGTTCCATGATACGTATATCAAAACAAGGAACGGCCTTATTGACATACTCCGGTTCTGTCAGCTGAACTAGAAGTAGAAAATCCTACTCACAGATTTACCGTAGCGATAGTTCGCTAAAGAATTATAATATTCATCAAGAAGAATATTGTTCTAAGAAAAATTATCTATTTTTGCGGAAAAGCATGATACAGCATCTTCTTACAATATTCATTGTTGTGCTATTGGCAGTCCAACAGACACACGACAAAGATATCACAGAAATACTTGAAACAAGAGAGAGTGTGACATCTATAGGGCACACTGTATCTTCAAGTTTAAATCTCATAAAAGATTCAGACAAAACTTTTTATAAGGATTGTCTTGTAAAAGGGAGATATCAATATTTTCGTACTTCCAACAGGTGGGGAAAAGGTCATGGAAGAACATTCTCATGGATAGGACAACCCTATAATTTTCACACCTTTCATTCAAATATAAATCAATACAGTTATCCGTCTGTTGTAACGTCGGTAGGTAATGTACCCTATTACCTCTGTTTCAGAAATCTTCGAATTTAATAAGTGCCTTATCTCAAAAGATAGATAACTTATTATTAACGAATATTTCAATATAAATGGGATTAATCATATTATATTTTTTAGGTGCTTTAGCACTTTCCTTTTTATGCTCCGTATTGGAAGCAGTTCTCCTGTCTACCCCTATGTCTTTCATCACAATGAAGGAAAGTCAAGGCAACAAGACTGCCGCATTGATGAAACATTATAAAAATAATGTTGACCGTCCGGTAGGGGCTATTCTTTCCCTCAACACTGTGGCTCACACCATCGGGTCTGCCGGTGTAGGAACTGAATCAATCAAGCTTTTCGGTGAAGAATATTTCGGTATTATATCTGCTATTCTTACACTGCTTATTCTGGTACTTTCGGAAATCATACCGAAGACCATCGGTGCGTCTTATTGGCGATCATTGGCCATGCCTTCTACAAAAATTATCCGAATACTTATATTCATAACCTATCCGCTGGTTTTACTTTCGGAACTGATTACCAAAGTTTTTACTCCAAAGAACCAGCAAGCAACCATGAGTCGTGAAGAAGTTTCCGCTATGGTAGATGTAGGTACAACGGAAGGTATCTTTCAAGAGTCTGAAAGCAAGATCATCAAAAGTTGCATCCATCTGTATAGAGTAAAAGCCAGAGAAATCATGACTCCGTCTGTCGTGGTGGAAACTGCCGACCAAAAAATGACTGTCCAGGAGTTTTACCGCCAGCAGGAATGGAACTTTTCGCGTATTCCTGTATATGAGAATGAAAAGGAACACATCACCGGATATGTTCTGAGAGATGCAGTTCTCAAGGCCTTGTCTGATGACAAGTTCGACACTAAGCTTGCCAATCTGACCAGACCGGTTCTGTTGTTCTGCTAAGAAGAGTCAGTCTATCAGATTTGGGAGAAGATGCTGGAAACGCGTGAACACATATCTATTATTATTGATGAATATGGAAGCCTGCGAGGAGTCGTTTCGATGGAAGACATTATTGAAACAATGATCGGTGTTGAAATCGTGGATGAAGATGATGTTGCTGTAGATATGCAGGCTTTGGCTAAGGAAAAGACACAAATGCTATTGAAGAAGGAGAAATAACTCATGGAAAATCAATCGAACAAATGGCATGTCCGTCTTTGGAAAAACGCCAAACGCAGACTGATGAAAACCTCTCTGGAGCAGCTGATCTGTTTCGGAGTAAAATCAGACTTGCCACAAAGGCAGATTATGGCCGTATATGCAGGCTACTCATTATTAGGAACTCTGCTTCTTCTGATGCCGATCTCCACGAAAGGAGACATACCCTTCATTGACCACCTGTTTACGGTGGTCAGTGCTGTTTCCACTACAGGACTGACTACAGTTGACGTTGCCACACAATATACCTTTTTCGGGCAATTAGTGATTTTAGCCCTGATACAAATGGGAGGATTGGGGTATATGACCCTTTCTTCATTCATCATGCTCAAACTGACTGGACGGTTCGGGACAGCCAAGGCCAGGTTGTTTCAGACTCAATTTTCTTTTCCAGACACACTAGATTCAGAAATCATGCTGAAGAACATTGTAAGATACACCTTCCTTTTCGAGTTGGCCGGATTTGCGTTACTGTGTCCCTATTTTCTTGCAACGGAGGTGTCACAACCTGTATGGTCGGCTTTGTTTCACTCTGTATCAGCTTTCTGTACAGCCGGATTCAGTATCTATACGGATAACCTGATGCAGTTTCAGTCGGACGTATATGTAAATGTGGTCATCATGGTATTAAGTATAGCCGGAGCCATGGGTTTTATCATGATGACGGACATAAGCAGATGGATGACCCGGAAAGACTACAGAATATCCTTTACATCCAAGGTCATTGTAACCATCACAGGAATGCTGGCTTTGTGGGGAACCGTACACCTGTTTTTTTGTGAAGATTCCTTTCAGTCCATGCCTGTAGGAGACAGGTGGATGGCTGCACTTTTCCAATCCATTTCAGCCATGACCACAGTAGGATACAATACTGTTGATGTCAGTCAGATGGTACCCATTTCACTGCTGATCCTGACAATCACCATGTATATCGGAGCTTCTCCGTCCGGCACCGGCGGCGGTCTGAAATCCACTACAATTTCAGCCTTGTATGCCTATACAAAAAACGCCCTGGGAATGCGGAAAGAGGTTTCTCTGCGGGGAAATATCATACCGCATTACCGCATTGCCTCGGCTCTGACTACCGTTTTGTTTTATACCTTCATCCTGTTTGTGGGTATTTATCTGATAGGACTGTTTGAGCCGGACAGCGCGGATTTTCTGAAAATATCCTTTGAAGCCGTTTCCGCCTTGGCCACTGCCGGATTGACATCCGGTATCCTCTCGGACATCACCTTGGGAAGCAAGGCGGTTCTGATTATTCTGATGTACATCGGCCGTGTAGGGGTCATTACATTCGGTAATGCGATGCTCGCCGGAAGAGAAGAAAACATCAAAGGAAGCAAAGACATGGCTGTATAGCATCTGAACTCAATATTCCTGAATAAAAAGGTTCCGTTCCATTTATAGAAACGAGCCGTATCGAAGCAATTAGGGTATCGATACGGCTCGTCTATTGTTTTTCGCAAGTCTATTTCTTGGAACGTCTAAAAAGATAGATGGCCAAGGCTGTAAAAACAGAAAATATGAGAAACATCTCGGTCTTGTGCTCCAACGGAGCAGTCCAGATTTCCTTAAAAAGATTCATCCTTCCCAGTATCTCTATAGGAGTCCAAAACAGGATGACAGCCGGAATGGCCATCCGTATATTGGCTCCCCAAACCGGAATATGCAGCTGCTTGGCAAAGACAAAGAAAGAACCAATCAGGCAGCCCAGACCAACCAGCAATGTCACGGGATGATTTTCTCCCAGGAACACATCATCGTAGCAAAACATCAGCAACAGATAGGACGCCCACAAGATCTGTCTTGAACTGAACACAGTATCAATGACAGATAGCAGAATATATGCTTGCTTTCATTGACATGTATGGGT
>Juniper_p2__coassemble_2758_pt1 | contig 8717 bp, 9 predicted proteins | sample Juniper_p2__metabat2_high_PE_027 | metagenome-assembled genome bin Juniper_p2 | reverse complement strand
CCACTTTTTAAATTAAGAAATCCTTCAGAGAGCAATCTTTGGAGGATTTCTTTTTGTATATTTGCGCCGAATTAAAAACTTTTATTGAGTATGGACCAACAGATTATGAATTTCAATAAGAAATTTGTTGAAGAACGTAGGTATGAGCAATTTATCACCAGTAAGTATCCGAATAAAAAGATAGCTATAGTAAGCTGTATGGATACGCGACTCGTGGAGTTGCTGCCTGCAGCATTAGGGTTTAAAAACGGTGATATAAAAATCATCAAGAACGCTGGCGGTACGATAACGAATCCTTTTGACAGTACGATGCGTAGTTTGCTTGTTGCCATCTATGAATTAGGTGTTGAATGGATTATGGTTATTGGTCATACCAATTGCGGTGTACAGGGAATGGACAGTAAACAGATGATACAACACATGAAGCAGCGTGGCATTACAGAGGAAAAAATCGGAATGATGCGCTATTGCGGTATAGACTTAGAACAATGGCTTCATGGTTTTGACGATACAAAGTCCGCTGTATTAGAAACAGTTGATTTAATATCCCATCATCCGTTAATTCCAGCAGATGTACATGTAAAAGGATTCATAATGGATTCTACTACAGGTGCGTTAGATGAATTATAGACAAAGAGAAAGACACTCTCCAAGTAACCTATTCACATAGATTAAGTGGCTGAGTGTCTTATTTATTAGTATGTAAAATAGTGGTTTGGTATCGTTTAAGATTTTTTCTAGTTAAGGTTTAGTCTTGCGTTTTATTTGTCTGTGTAAAATTAATATGATTTTATAAGGTTTAGTTCTTGTATGTTTCGTTTATATTACCATTTGTTTTTGTTTCACATTGCAAAGTTCGTAAATTATTCTTAGATACATAAAGGATTTTCCCTACTTTACAGGGGGGATTTCCCTATTGTTTTAAGTGATTCTACTTGAGTATCTTGTAAATACTTGAAAATTAAATTTCTAGTATTGATTGCCAGGTAAAGTGAGGCTTGAAGAAATTAGCATCGATACACGTTTCTTTAGGGAATATTCCATAGATGGTAGATCCAGAACCACTCATCGACGCATAGAGAGCTCCTTGTTTGTATAATTCCTCTTTAATGTGTTTCAGTTCGGGATGATTTGGAAAAATACTCTCTTCGAAATCGTTTACTATGAACTCTTTCCACTGCTCGATAGGAAGCTTAATCGTATCTTGCAAGTGATTTTCTGGAGTATGAGGAGTAACATGGGCGTATGCTTCTTGCGTTGAAATATGAATGTCAGGTTTAACAAGCACCACCTTATAGCCTTTGAGAACAAGTTCAACCGGGCTGAAAACATTTCCGATACCATGTGCGAGTGTAGGTTTGTTTTGAATAAAAAAGGCGCAGTCAGCACCCAGTTTCGAAGCATATTCTTCCAGTTGTGCCGTATCCAGATTCAATGCATGGCATTCGTTTAGCATTTTTAGCATAAAAGCAGCATCTGCCGATCCTCCTCCTAAGCCAGCCCCTGACGGGATGTGCTTTGTCATGTTGATTTGAATGGGTTGTAACAAATGATCTTTTTGCATTAGTCGGTAAGCCTTTATGACTAGATTCTTTTCAGGTTCACAGTCAACTTGATTTCCGTCGATATGCAATTTATATTCGGCAACTGAGTCTTTGTGCGGTTCAAAACCTGTTTCCACAGACAAAGTGTCGCACAAAGGAATGGGGTAGAAGATGGTTTCAAGATTGTGGTAGCCATCCGGTCTCTTGCCTACTATATTAAGTCCTATGTTGATTTTTGCGTTAGGATAGGTAATCATAATGGATAAATAATTAATTGTGTCTTCAAAATTATAAAAAAAAAACGATATATATTATCTTTGCATATAAATGATTTAATGGTAATGGTAGAAAATAGAAGAACGACCAAACGGAGTGCTTCCAAAACCAAATTGGTGGAAGTACCTGCAGAGGATGCATATGGCCATGTACAGCCGCAAGCGCTTGAGTTTGAGGAAGCTGTTCTTGGTGCTTTGATGATAGAGAAAGATGCGTATTCTCAGATTAGCGAGATTTTGAAACCTGAAAGTTTTTACGACCACAAGCATCAGCTTATTTACGATGCGATACGCTCGCTTAATGTGCAGCAAAAGCCCGTGGACATTCTGACGGTTACAGAATATCTGAATTCTACCGGTAAGTTAGAAGAATCGGGAGGACCTTATTATATAACCCAACTAAGCGGTAAGGTAGCTTCTTCGGCTCATATAGAATATCATGCTCGCATTATTGCCCAGAAATTTCTTGCTCGCGAATTAATCACCTTCACCAGTGTGGTGCAGACCAAAGCTTTTGACGGTACAGTAGATGTGGACGATTTGATGCAAGAAGCCGAAGGCAAACTTTTTGAGATTTCTCAGCAGAACTTGAAAAAGGATTATACGCAGATTAATCCTGTGATTCGTGAGGCGTATGAGATGTTGCAGAATGCAGCTAAACGTTCTGACGGTTTAAGTGGTCTGAGCAGTGGCTTTGAGAAACTGGACAAGATGACCTCCGGATGGCAAAATTCCGATCTGGTGATTATTGCTGCCCGACCCGCCATGGGAAAAACGGCTTTTGTGCTTTCCATGGCCAAGAAAATGGCAGTTGATTTAAAAATTCCCTGTGCTATGTTCTCGCTTGAGATGAGCAACGTACAGTTGGTTAATCGTATGATTGTGAATGTTTGCGAGATACCAGGAGAAAAAATCAAAAGCGGTCAGTTGGCACCTTACGAGTGGGGTCAGTTGGACAGTAAGATACGCCAGTTGTACGATGCTCCTTTTTATGTAGACGATACGCCTTCTCTTTCTGTATTTGAATTGCGAACCAAGGCACGTCGCCTTGTTCGGGAGCATGGGGTAAAGATTATCATGATTGACTATTTGCAGTTGATGAATGCCAGTGGCATGTCTTTCGGCAGTCGTCAAGAAGAGGTAAGTACCATCTCACGTTCTTTAAAAGGATTAGCCAAGGAGTTGAATATTCCGATTATCGCCTTGAGTCAGTTGAACCGTGGTGTTGAGAACCGTGAAGGAGTAGAGGGAAAGCGTCCTCAGTTGAGCGATTTGCGTGAATCGGGAGCCATTGAGCAAGATGCCGATATGGTATGTTTTATTCATCGTCCCGAGTACTACAGAATCTATCAAGACGACAAGGGCCGTGATTTGCGTGGTATGGCAGAAATTATCATAGCCAAGCATCGTAATGGTGCGGTAGGCGATGTATTGTTGAAGTTCCGCGGTGAATTTGCCCGTTTCCAAGACCCGGATGAGGACGCCTACATTCCGATGCCGGGAGAGTCTACGGTATATGGCTCCAAGATGAACACCGAAACAGCTCCTGCGCCCGATAAGGATATGATTCCTCCTGCGTCCGATGCTCCACTACCATTCTAGAAACACTTTTATGGACAGTGTTCTTGAAAACTTTTGGTTTATTTCAGAAAAAGAAGTAATTTTGCATATCTCAGATAGAATAAATACAACAAAAATACAATATGAATATTTCTTATAATTGGCTGAAAGAGTATGTCGATTTTGACTTGACAGCTCAGGAAGTGGCTGATGCCTTGACTTCTGAAGGTTTGGAAGTGGGCTCAGTAGAAGAAGTGCAGACAATTAAAGGCGGTCTGCAGGGATTGGTCGTTGGTGAGGTTCTGACATGCGAGCCACACCCGAATTCAGATCACATGCATATCTGCTCTGTTAATTTGGGAGAGGGAGAACCACAACAAATTGTATGTGGTGCTGCCAACGTAGCTGCCGGTCAGAAAGTAATTGTTGCTACTTTAGGAACCAAATTATATGATGGTGACGAATGCTTTACAATTAAAAAGTCAAAATTGAGAGGTGTTGAAAGTAATGGTATGATTTGTGCCGAAGACGAAATCGGTATCGGACACGACCACAACGGTATTATCGTATTGCCAAGCGATGTGAAGCCGGGAACACCTGCAGCCGAATATTATAATATTAAGAGTGATTATCTGATAGAGGTAGATATTACTCCAAACCGTGCAGATGCTTGTTCACACTATGGTGTGGCAAGAGATCTTTATGCTTGGTTGGTGCAGAATGGATACAAAACGTCTATTCACCGTCCCGGCAACGAAGCTTTTGCTGTAGACAATCATGATTTGGAAGTTGACGTTTGTGTTGAGAATGCCGAAGCATGTCCCAGATACTGTGCTGTGACCATCAAGAATTGTACTGTGAAAGAAAGCCCTGAGTGGTTGCAAAATAAATTGAAGGTAATTGGCTTGCGTCCAATCAACAATATAGTGGACATAACCAATTATATCATGTTTGCTTACGGTCAGCCTCTGCATTGTTTTGATGTAGACATGATTCAAGGTAAGAAGGTGATAGTAAAAGCTATGCCGAACGGCACTCCGTTTGTTACTTTGGATGGCGAAACACATGAACTGACCGACCGTGACTTGGCTATTTGCAATGCTGAAGAGCCAATGTGTATTGCCGGTGTGTTTGGCGGAAAGGGTAGTGGTACCTATGAAAATACAACCAACGTGTTGTTGGAGAGTGCCTACTTTAATCCAACCTGGATTAGAAAGAGTGCTCGTTATCATGGATTAAACACCGATGCTTCTTTCCGTTTTGAGCGCGGTATTGACCCAGACGGTCAAATCTATGCTTTGAAGCAAGCAGCCCTGTTGTGCAAGGAGTTGGCTGGTGGTGAGATTGCCATGGAAATCAAGGACGTACAGTCTGTTAAGTTTGAAAATCCTGTGGTAGACATCACCTATGATTATATCAACGGACTGATTGGTAAGGTGATTCCTGCTGAAACCGTGAAGAGCATCGTTACTTCATTGGAGATGAAAGTGCTCGAAGAAAACGAAGCTGGTTTGAAATTGGAAGTTCCTGCATATCGCGTAGATGTGTTGCGCCCTTGTGACATAGTAGAGGATATACTTCGTATTTATGGATATAATAATGTAGAGATTCCTACTTCTGTCAAGTCAAGTTTGTCGGTAAAGGGTGATGTAGACCGAAGCTACAAGATGCAGAACTTGATAGGCGAGCAGTTGGTAGGTTGCGGATTCAACGAGATTTTGAATAACTCCTTGACTCGAGGTGCATACTATGACGGACTGTCTTCTTATGCTCCGGAGCACTCTGTAATGTTGCTCAATCCGTTGAGTTCTGATTTGAATGTGATGCGACAGACTCTGCTTTTTGGCGGATTGGAATGTATAGCACACAATGCCAACCGAAAGAATGCCGATTTGCGTTTCTTTGAGTTTGGTAACTGCTACTATTTTGACAAAGAGAAAAAGTCGGATGTAGTGATTGCCGGTGTAAGCAACGGTCGCGATCCAGAAGTAAGAAAACATGTGCTTGATGCATATAAAGAGGACTACCACCTGGGATTGTGGGTAACCGGAAAGCGTATGACTGGATCTTGGTGTCATGCCGAAGAAGACAGCAGTTTTTATGAATTGAAGGCTTATGTGCTGAATATATTGGCTCGTCTGGGTGTCAATATGGGAGCAATGGTGATGGTAGAATCAAAGAATGACTTATTTGCCAAGGCTATTGAAATTCAGAACAGAGGCGGAAAAGTATTGGCCACTATGGGCATTGTAGCCAAGAAGATGACACACATGTTTGATGTGGACAATGAAGTATACTTTGCAGATTTGAACTGGACTCTATTGATGAAGGCCATAAAGAACAATAAGGTAAGCTTCAAGGAAATCAGTAAATATCCTGCAGTAAGCCGCGACTTGGCTTTGTTGCTTGATAAGCGTGTTACTTTCGAGGAAATTGAAAAGATTGCATTTGCTACAGACAAGAAGATTCTGAAAGCGGTTCGTCTATTTGACGTATACGAAGGAAAGAACCTTGAAGAAGGCAAGAAGAGCTATGCTGTGAATTTCTTGTTGCAGGATGAGACAAAGACATTGAACGACAAGCAGATTGACAATGTGATGAACAAGTTGATTCAAAACTTGCAGACCAAGTTGGATGCCAAGTTGCGCTAATGGTGGTCTGAAGGTGATTCTGCGGTACAGTTGTTTTTAGAATATAACAAGATAAAGATTACAATTAGAATTATAAATATATTATACAATGGGAAGAGCATTTGAATATAGAAAAGCTGCCAAGATGAAGAGATGGGGGCATATGGCTAAGACGTTTACAAGATTGGGTAAACAAATTGCTATTGCAGTAAAAGCCGGCGGTCCCGAACCTGAGAATAACCCTACCTTGCGTTCTATCATCGCTACTTGTAAGCGTGAGAACATGCCGAAGGATAATATCGAGCGTGCCATCAAGAATGCAATGGGTAAAGACCAGAGCGAATACAAGGGAATGACCTACGAAGGATATGGCCCTCATGGTATTGCTGTGTTTGTAGATACTTTGACCGACAATCCTACTCGTACAGTGGCAGATGTTCGTTCTATCTTCAACAAATTCTCTGGTACACTTGGGAACATGGGCTCTTTGGCTTATTTGTTCGACCACAAGTGTGTGTTCACTTTCAAGCGTCCTGCTGATCTGGATATCGATGAATTGATCCTGGATTTGATTGACTACGGAGTGGAAGAGGATTATGAAGAGGATGAAGAAGAGGGTACTGTAACAATCTACGGCGATCCAAAGAGCTACGGTGCAATTCAGAAGCACTTGGAAGAAAAAGGATTTGAGGATGTCGGTGGTGAGTTTACTTACATTCCTAATGACTTGAAAGAGGTAACAGCAGAGGCTCGCGAAACGATTAACAAGATGGTTGAGCGTTTGGAAGAGTTTGACGATGTGCAGACTGTTTATACAAACATGAAGCCTGAAGAGGAGTAACACATAGGGCATCATGAAAGTAGAATTTAAAACAACGGGCACTTGCAGTACGAAAATAGAAGTTGTAACTGAAAATGGACGTGTGGAAGAGGTACGTTTCCAGGGAGGATGCAATGGTAACTTGAAAGGAATCTCTTCTTTGGTAAAGGGAATGCCTGTAGAGGAAGTAATCCAGCGTCTGGAAGGTATCCGTTGCGGCAATCGCTTCACCTCATGTCCCGATCAGTTGGCAAAGGCTTTGAGAGAAACCTTGTAAACAACCTTTCGCAAGGGGCTTGATATATATAAAAAGGTGAACCGGGAGAATAACTCCATTGGTTCACCTTTTTATTTTTGATTAATCGTCATCCCAATCATCATCGTCGTCATCTCTGTCGTAATGTTTTTTGTAATAACGCTTCGGGTATTTGTGATGATGTTTGTGATACTTATACTTATGTCCGCGGTACACATGTCCCGGTGGAATTGGTTTTCTGCCGTAATGCGGCTCTTCCCATACTGTGATGCAGGAAGTGATGCTTAGCCCCATGAAAAGCGTCAGCATGAGTAGTAGTAATTTTCCTTTCATAATTATTATATTGGTTTAGTTGTTGCAAATATAAAACAATTCAATAACAAATAGACTATTTCTATTCCGAAAAAATACAGATTAAAAGGAAAAATATTTTTCTGACGCAGAATGATTCCTGATCTGAATATCCCGAAAAATCCGTGGTATAAGCTCAAGTACACCTCTGTCTTTATTTTTATATTTGCAACGAAACCAATAAATGAAAGCTATATGACAAACGAAATTGATTGGCAAACTGCAGACCTTAATGAGGCAGGCGAATGGGTAGAGGTTCCAGCAGAAAGTTTACTACCTAAATGTAGTCTGAGGTACCCAATGAAGAAAGGTTTTAGTGATAAGACTATTCATAACTATTTGTCAAACATGAATTACTATCTTCTTTTTCTCAAGTACAACGCATCTCCAAAATAGAGAACACCATGAAAGAAACCGCATTTCTTAACTGGCTTATCGAAAACGGTAAGAAAGAAAACTCAGCCCGTTCTACTGTGTCCAGAATTAAAAGAATTGAAGAAGTTTATCCGGACTTAGATTCCAGATACGAAGATGACAGCCTTGAAACACTTCTGTCCGTTTTAACCTATACTAAAAAGGATGAAGCAAAGAATCGGGAACCGCTTCATAAGATTCAAATTGACGGTGACTTTTATACTGGAACATGTTCTTTGCGCCAAGCACTTAGTCTATACCTTGCCTTCAGACAGCAGGGTAAAGCAGTCTCATTGCATCCTGTAGCCAAGGTTGATGCTGATACGCAGGTCACATTTTCTGAAACAAATAAAATCTACAAGATAGACGAATTCCGTGAGTGGATGTATTGGATTCATAATATGAAAAAAGAATCTGCGAGTTCGTACGTATCTAATCTCAAAGCCCTGTGGCTTCAAATCAATAAAGAATCCGATGGTACCTTAGTTATGGATTCTGTTGGCAAACTTCTAGAAGCAGGCAGATATGCCGAGGCATTGAATCAGCTTGACTCTATGGATGAGCTTGCATCGTTAAGATTATTGTCTGACAATATTGATGCGTCTCAAAAGAAAAGGCTGAACGACTGGCGGTCAGCTCTGCGCAAATACATTTTTTTTGATGAAAATAAACTATTTCTCAAACCTCGGCTTTCATTTGGCATATATCAGATATTCCTTTGCATAGCATAAATCCCTAATGTTTCTCCCAAAATCGATTAAAGAATGCAAAGAAAAGAAGAATTTACATTATTTGAAGCTCCTCAGTCTATTAAAGAGCATATAAGAATGCTGATAGATTGGATGAGCACTGACCTTTTTGAAAAGC
>Juniper_p2__coassemble_2564_pt1 | contig 9502 bp, 12 predicted proteins | sample Juniper_p2__metabat2_high_PE_027 | metagenome-assembled genome bin Juniper_p2 | reverse complement strand
GTCTTGTCGGGTACGCATGAGGACATGATGAACATACAGGAAAAAGGAGAACTCGATGAATGGTGCAGCGACAACATCCAATGGCTGCAAGCCACATTCGGCAAAGACAATATGGTTGCCGCACATCTGCACATGGACGAGAAGACTCCGCACATACATGCAGCCGTTGTTCCCTTCGTGACGGGTGAAAGGCGCAAAGCCAAGAAAGAGCAGACGGACGGTAAGCGCAAGCACCGCAAGCTGTCGGAGTTTACGGATTTTGTCAGACGCTACTTCCCCTATGTGGAAAAGCTGATGCCGACAATTAAGTTCTTGCGTGATACGCTGAACTTTGGAGATGCCGTCATTAGGAAACTATGCACATTCAAGGATGTTTCCATTAAAGACGAACTGTATTCGCGAGAGTTTAACCAACATTTCAGGGCAGACAAAACGATATGTTCACTTAAAGAAGATAAATATGGAAACTTCAACTTCAAGATAGACGGTGTTTCACATGTTAGTTGGTTCAGGCGAAAGAAAGACGAGTTTATGAAAGCATTGGGAGTGCCTACGAGAAAACAGGATAAAAGTATTAGATTGTGAATCAAAATAAAGTCCGTGATAATGGAATGCCGTATCACGGATTTTTTGTACTTTTGTATTTGAAATAGGACAACCATTTCCAAACAGAAAAATCAAGTATTATGCTTACAAAATACATATTTGATAGTAAGGAGTTTTCTGCAGATGCAATTGTACTTCGAGACTTAAAAATTATCAAAACTTTTACTATTGATGAGTTTAAGACATTTTTCAGAATAGAAAAAATTGAGATCAAGAAACACCCTAAAGGATTCTTGTTTTTTCCTTTTCGTGATGTTATAGGTCTTGTTGTAATTAAAGGTATTCCTAAAAATCCTCGGATTTCAATAGTCATAGGTAAATTGGGAATTCCTCATTACATACTTCATGAATCCGATGATATTCAAGACTTTTATACAATAGAGTTGAATACAAATTCTCAAAACATTAATAGAGAATTAAATCATAATGATATAGTTGAGTCTAAAAAACAAATTGATTATGGCGCAAAAATATTAGTAAATCGGTTGAGCTATGATATTAAGAATGACCTTAGATATTTATTGCCATTCGTTCAAGGCTCAAAAATAGGATTTATAAATAAAAATGCCGAAATTATAATACCTGCATCATACCAATTTGTTCTTGATGATTTCTATAACGACAAATCTTTAGTTCGTGTTGGTGAAACTTATGGGATTGGATTTGAACGTAAGACTTCATCACCAGCTGTATATCTTCGTAAAAGGTATGGTCTACTCAAAAGTAATGGAGACTTGTTGTTGCCAATAGAATATGAAAATATAGCTATGCCTATTCTTTCTAATCGCATAGTGCTTCGCTCTTATGGACAAGGATATGCCGTAATTGATTTTAATGGGAATTTTATAGTTCCATTTGGCAAGTATAATTATATTGATGGATACGATACTGGGGTTGCCCGTGTGAAATTAGGAAAGACGACCAATGGCATACAAGATTCAGGTTCTCTATGGGGTATAATTGACGAAAACGGAAATGAAATTCTCAAACCTGTTTATAGCAACATTTGGAGTTTCTACAATAAAGCCCTACAATATACCCGTGTTGAGTCAGGGAAAAGAGTGTTTGAATTCCATTTCGCAAATCGTCAATTAATGCCAAATGGATACCAAAAAGGGGAAGACGCTGAAATCCAAAGGGAAATGGAAAATTATAACTCCTTACAGGAATATCGAGAAGCTACTTATGACGAATATAACGGTTCTTATGTTCAAGATGTAATGGGATATAGCGACCAAGACATAGATGATGTATTTGAAGGAGATTCAGAAGCTTATTGGAATATTGATTAAATAATTTATTATGATAAAGCAGTATTATATTTTTGACGTTAAAGAAGGATATGATGATGTTCATGGCGACATTGTTATTGTTAGGGCAGGAATAGTGCATAATAATATGGTTTCAGAATTACCATCTTCATGGGATGTGTTTTTCCTAAAAGACACGCCATTTATTACAGACGAAATAGTATCATTAGCTCGCTCTAATGGAGGTAGATGGACTGTGAACTTTTCTGATTTTAGAGAAAGTCGTGTTGAATTTGAGGGCAAACCAAGAACTGTATATTACCACAAATCATTGCCACAAAAAAATAGTTTTTGGAGCAAATTATTTAGAAAATGATTTGGGGATTCTTATATGGGTTTCTTGTAATCATGTAATGTACTGAGAAATATCAACAAATTAAACATATCTGATTGCCCCTCCACTTCCAAAAGGATAATTGTTTACATCCTTGTTAATATAAGGAGAATCTTCAATCAACACACCATAGAAACAACATCTTTCTTTGTTGAAATACGTTTTGCTTTCTGCATCGTAAAAAGTCCATTCATAACCTTCGACTTTAAGGACAGCACGTACAATCCCGTGATATACGCCTAACACATAATCTATTTGACTTGCACGAGACTTTGCTATTGCCCAATACTTACGCGTTTTTTCATATATGTCCGTTCTTTGATACACTCCATGAGCCTTTGCATCATCAAAACTTCTATTTAAGCTAACCAATAACAGTTGCTCATTGGGATTTACTTTGATTTTCTCACAATCATAGATGGAACTGATTTCATCTACAGTTTTAATACCTTCATCCCACAGGTGATGTCCGCTCACAATATTAGTCAACACTTGTTCGGTATTGAATTTTGGAAATGTAAGAAAATCTATAAGAACGGATTCGATTTGAAAAGCTTCTTCCTCTGTTAATTTATGACGAAGTATATAATGCTCCACTTCCGCGCCCGAATAGATAATCTCACGAATTAGATTAAGTTTTAGTGATTCTTCGTTTTCTTGAAGCGCAGCTTCGCAATGTTGAAAAACTCTATTGCCACAACCTTTTCCTATATAAAAGATTTTATGGTTTCGAGGGTCTGTTAACGAGTAAACATAATAGCCAAGTTCCTCTATAGTTTTGTCACTGAACTTATTCATAATATTTACATTATTCTTTTTGTAGCGAAATAATAATAATTGGGTATTCTGTCTTTTTACTTCAATAACTTTCTTTCCCCATTATCGCCATTTTCCAGCACACTCATTTGGTGGATGGCTATTTGATTAAGTTTTATAAGTCGCCTTCCTTGTGGAATTCCCTGCTCGATAAACACTGCATTCAGATTTTCCATATTGGACAGGCATATAAGTTCATTGATGGTGGCATAATCCCGAATATTACCTTTCAAGTCAGGATTGTTCTCCCTCCATTCCTTTGCCGTCATTCCAAACATCGCTACATTCAGCACATCGGCTTCATTGGCATAAATGATATTTGCCTGTTTGGGCGTTATTTCAGCAGGAATAAGATTCTGCTTGATGGCATCCGTATGTATCCGATAGTTTATCTTTGACAATTCACGTTTTGCTGACCAGCCGAGTTGCCGTACCTCCTCGGTTTTAAGTCTTTGAAACTCTTCTATAAGGTAGATCTTAAATGGTACACTGATTGCAGAACCAAATTCAAAAGCAATATCTTTGTGAGCATAAGTTCCGCCATAACGTCCCTTTTTTACAACAAGTCCAATAGCACTTGTACGTTCAATCCATTCTGAAGCACTGAGTACAAAGGAAGGCAACCCGGCACTTTTTCTAAAGTGGTCAAATTCGACCACTTTAAAATTGGGATTGTGAATCACTTCCCAAGTTCCAATAAATTCAATCGTATAACGGTTTCTAATCCAATTCTTGATTATATCAGCAGACCGACTATCTCCCTCTTTGGCTGAAGCTATATCTGTAAGGGAAATGTAATCCTGTTCAGCCCATTGCAAAACTGTTATTTGTGTATTTTGAACCGTAATCTTTGCCATAGCATTAAAGTATTGAAATTCTGTACAAAGGTAGTGATAATTCTCAATACGACAGCATACTCCATGAAGTATCGTAGAGTTTTCCGATATAAATTGTTATGGTATTACAGAATTGTATTATCTTTGTCGGTATAAAGAGTTATTTGACAGTAAAACATAGCAAAACGCTGAAAATCGCACGGTTTCTAAGTCGTTACCGCCACTTTTAAAAACAACTCGCTAAAAGTCTATGTCTCAAATAATTATATCAAATCGTTGGAAATTTAAAATAAAATTCCGCTTGCAATTTACGAAAAATCACGAAAACAACAACTATCATTACATATTATTTAGCCACATTGGGGACAATCAGCCATGAACTCACACTACAGGATATAAAAAAAGAGAGAAACTGCCTTAAAAAACAATCTCTCTCTAGCTTTCTGAATCTTCGTCAGAAATTATTTCATGTTGTCGTTGGTCAACAGCTGACCCTTATATGTTCCGGTAAGAGTACGAAGGAAAGAAACCAACTGAGCAGTTTCCTGATCATTCAATTGAACACCGGTTTCATATTTTGCCATATCGCGTACAGCCTCTTCGAGCGTTTTTTTGCTTCCGTCGTGGAAATAAGGTGCAGTCAATGCAATATTGCGCAAGCCTGGAACCTTGAAGCGATGCATATCGCGCTCGGTTTTTGTTTCTTTGTTGCGACCGTGATCCTCAACCGTGATTTCTGTATTGCGGTCAGCAAAATAGTCTGCCTGCAAGCCCATCAACTCATAAGACTGTCCACCCATATTCTCACCGACATGACAAGTGGCACAGTTATATTTCTTGAACAATTCATATCCGGCAATTTCATCGGCATTCAAAGCTGTTTTGTTGCCTTTCAGATATTGGTCGAAACGTGAATTGGGCGTGATGAGCGTACGTTCAAATTCCTGAATGGCATCCGTAATATTTGCCTGCGACAAACCATCCGGATATACTTCGGTGAATGCTTTGGTAAAAGCTGCATCTTTTGCCAACACGGCACAAATATCATCAAAAGACTTATGTCCCATCTCAATAGGGTTCAACGGAGGACCGCCAGCCTGATCGGCTAATGTTTTGGCACGTCCGTCCCAGAACTGCACGAAATTGAAGTGCGCATTAAACACAGTCGGTGCATTTACACCACCCACTTGTCCGCCAACACCTTCAGAGAACTGCTTGTTGTCCACACCTCCGGTGTTGAGTCCGTGACATGTGGCACAAGAAACGGTATTGTCTACAGACAAACGTGTGTCGTGATAAAGCAAATTACCCAAAATAACCTTGCGCATATCTACCGATACAGAATCCGGCAACGGACGAACAGGCTCATTGGCAAATTCAGCAGCAGCCAATGGGTTCGGATAGTTGGCCGCACGGTGCTGGCCTATCCAATCCAGTGCCAATGTTTTCTCGCCATCCGTAATCGAAGCTCCCCAATGAACCAGATAATACTTGGCCATAGGCATCGTTCCGTCGAGAATCACTTTTTCCACCTTGGCAAGATCAACCTCGCTAACCGGAGTTCCGTCTTTCACAGCCTGTGCCATCGGTGCAATATCAAAGGCACGGTAAGCCTTGCGTACATCTTCTTTAACCAAATCACCGGCAAACGGGAAGGATGCATAGAAGGGCAACTCCGGGTTCTGCACGTGACAGGCCATACAGCCTGCATCAGCCAAAAGCTGATACATTTGTTCGTTCTTCGGCAAATCAGAAGACGGGGGCTGGTTCACCAAACGATAGGTCACCGCACCAAGTGCCACCAATACGACCGACACTAACAATAACTTTTTTTTCATGATTGCTAATTTTGTTGTTTACTATAATTGATTTTATATCTTACACCTTATTATATATATGCACACTGCCAGATGCTGAAGGTAAATAGTTGACGCCATACCAACATATCTGCAAAGTTAAGAAACTGAGGACAACTATCCAATACAGCTTTCGGTGATTTACCGACGGCATCAAACGTAAATGAATATAGAGAAGATAGCCCAGCCAGGTGATGGCAGCCCATGTTTCCTTCGGATCCCAACTCCAATAATTACCCCAAGCATCTTTTGCCCATACGGCACCGGAAAGCATTCCTAAAGTGAGAAAGGCAACACCTACATACACCAACTGATCTAATGAAGCAAGGTATTCTTCTTTGTGACGGTAAAGACCGATGCACGAAAGAATGAAAGCACACCCTAAAACAGAATAAGAAAACATGTAGACCGTTACGTGCGGTATGAACCACGGACTTTGCAAAGCAGGCATCAGCGACTGATCGTGAATCTCCGGCTTCAGTATATTGATGATGCAAAACACTAAAGCCAAAATAGTTGTGAAGGACAGTACCCAACGGTAACGCCAGCGCCAATAGGTAATCAGGCCGGATATACTCAGGAAAAAAGAATACCAAAGGCGAGTTTCACCCATCGTGCGTAAAGGCGGACGGGACAGGCTGTTCCACAAACCACCGATAAACAAAGCAAAGACAATAGTACCAAGAGCCGTAAATACCAAAGCAGCCTTATGATTTGACTGACTGCGCAACGACAATATAGCTCCTGTCAACCAACAGATTCCAGCCGGTATGACAAAATATGAAAAGTTATCCCAAGTAATCATCGTGTTTCTTTTTTTCTTTTAGGTCCTTTTATAAACAATGCAACAGCCGAAAGCAGCATCATCAGGATGCCCGACAGTTGTACATATTTCCAGGGTTGTCGTACCAGTTGTAAAACGCAATAGTGCACATCGCCTTTTTGTCGCATGTCATAACCCGTGAGATAAAGATCTTCGCCAAAGCCAATGGCATGAGGCTCGTTCACCCGTAATGCTATTTCGTGCCCATTTACCGAGATATTCGCCTCATACTTACGAGGCATCCCGTTGTCGAAATAGGACACTTCAAAATGCTGCAGCTGAAGAGACTGCGCAATATAATGTACCCCGCCATCAGACGAGTATGCCGTATTGGTCGCCTCTTGCCGATAAACCGGTATCCGATATACTGCAGTATCAGCACTTCCCCAAAACCCACCGATGAGCGTGAGCCCTAACCCTAAATGACTGGCAACAAAACGCCACCGGATTCCGTTCGCATTTCTGTAACCACGAAAAGTTATCAAGGTTAGATGGCTTTGCAACAGCAACAAGGAGAAAAGAAAATACCAGGATGTAGTAATCTGGTGCACACCCAAACGCTCCCAAAAAGACAGGCTGCGAACCAAAGAGTCGGACGGGTATTGCGGAACCAAACCTAATATCAAACAGAAGGCAATTACCAAAGACAAGGTCACAACCGTGGCACGAAGGGATAAAAGATAGCGGCATATCGCTGTTTGACGATAGTCCTTATAGAGCATCCATAACCCTAACAACCAGATGACAACCAAAATAATATTTAAAGGAAAAGAGAAAAAAGCAATGGGAAATCCTCCCACCGCATACTGCAATGCCATAAGCACACCAAGGCTGACGGCTATCATGATTAGATCTACCCGCTTCATATTATACATTAAAAAAGTTATGACTAGGACTGGAGTGAATCATTCGAACTCATCGCAAAGATACTACATATTTGTAAATAATACAAATCAAGTCTTTTAAAGAGCGAAAAATACTTTTTGCTACTTAACTTAATATTTTTCGCATTTTTCTTTGTTGCATTAAATTTTTTCATGTACCTTTGTTCTATCAAAAACAGGGGTACATAAAGGGTATGCCGACATGGCTCAGTTGGTAGAGCATTTCATTCGTAATGAAAGGGTCGCGGGTTCGAGTCCCGCTGTCGGCTCAATAGGGTAAAGGTCATTATTAAACTGATAATGACATAGTTATCAACCTTTATATACCCCATTTTTATTGCGGAAGAGATTTAAAAAAAAGAGATTAATCCCAAAATTGGGGGTTTGTGCGTATCCTTTTGAGTATCCCTTTATTTTTTAAATCTATATAGCTACATTATCACTTACTTTAGTTAAGGCAAAAGTCTTGAAGGATGGAGCGCATAAAATACGCATTGCCGTGCATCATTATCATCACGAAACACGATATATCATTACTCGGTTTTCCGTAGCGGACAATCAATTTAAGGACGAAAGGGTCGTTAAGCGTCCTGATGCATCCATTGTCAATGCGAAGCTCCGTGGGCTGTTGGATATACATTTGGTTTATTTTCACGATGCAAAGTTGATTTTTAGTTTAATACCAACAAAGTTTTAAGCATTAAATAATGCCAATTGTTATAGCCTTAGTTTACACCTTATTATATGTATTAAATATTTGATTTGTCTTTGCTCCATATTTAATCATATAACTAGAACTATAATTATGAGATTGAGAATTGCGGAACTCTGCAGAGAAGCAGGTATAACCCAGACAGAACTGGCAGACAAGGTAGGAATATCAAAAGTAGGATTGTCTAAGGCTATCAATGGGAACCCCACCTTAGACACATTGGAAAGGCTTGCAAATGGATTGGAAGTTTCCATCGTAGAACTGTTCGAACCGAAGCGGAGCGAATGTCCTGGATTGATATGTCCTCAGTGTGGAGCGAAATTGAAAATTGTTCTTGATGAAGATGAAAAAAGGCAGGAATAATCCTGCCTTATATATTTAGGTTTAAAGTTATAACAGATTTATAGCAGACAATTCCTTAGTTAATGCCTGAATACCTTTTTGAATTTTTTCCAACTGCTGTTTGCGTGGCTTATGGACTCCTGCTGCGTAATGCCACAACTGGCGTTCATTGATTCCTGTAATACGACTCAATGCTGCCTTAGTAAAGATGTTACTGTAATAGTTGATAAATGTAGCAGCATCAATCTTAAACTTCAGCTCAAACTCCCCAGACAACACTTCGCATGGGCTGTCGTTATCTTCCAAATATAACTCTATCGCCTCTTTCATGTTATCCTCTAGCTCCTTCATGTCATTACCGACTGTAATAACGGGAGCACCTTCAATATAAGCACTCAAGTTCTTTCCTGCGTGTTCTACAATAACTTCTACTATTTTCATATTTACCTCCTTTTTATTTCCAATTCTTAATACACTTTGAAAACAAGGGGACTACTTTAGTCCCGCTTGTCTCAAAATGCTGTAATAAGTGCCTTTCTCAACGCCTTTGCTGTTATGATTCGGAACAATAACCACCTTTCCATCTTTTATAAACTTCATGTGACTACCTTTTTGACCTTTTAAAACGAAGCCGTTTGCTTGCAACATAGTTACAACGTCTTTTACAGACTTGTAACTCATAATGGTTCGGACTTGATTACAATGCGAATATAGTAGAAACACGAATAATAGCAAAATTATATTCGTGATTTTACTATGAATTATAAAAACAGCGGCAACTCTGAAGAATTGGGCTTGGGGTTGATGAGCGAGTAGAAGGAATCTACAATCTCTCCGTTGCGTACAATGACAATGCCTACGGAAAAAACGGATGAGCGTTCGTTGTTGGCGGTTTCAAAATCGATGGCTGCAAAACCTTTCATGATGGATCGTTGTTATTCATTTTCATATTTGTTGTACATACACTTCAGTCGTTCGGCCAG
>Juniper_p2__coassemble_2483_pt1 | contig 9898 bp, 7 predicted proteins | sample Juniper_p2__metabat2_high_PE_027 | metagenome-assembled genome bin Juniper_p2 | reverse complement strand
TATATGACCATTTACTTTTTGGGTGGTTCTACCGGTACATTCGTTTCCGGTCTGTCTTGGCAGCATTAGGGGTGGACAGGTGTGGTAGGGGTAGGAATTGCCTTTACCGTGGCTTCCTTGCTCATAAACTGTGTCAAGCCCCAACGACATAAGAGGGACTACTTAGGGGGGGGACTACTTAAACGGATAAAATAAAAAAGTCCTGTAAATCTTTCGACCTACAGGACTTTGCGGAGAGAGAGGGATTCGAACCCCCGGTGCCTCTCAGCACGGCGGTTTTCAAGACCGCTGTAATCGACCACTCTACCATCTCTCCAAGCTTCTTTTCAGAAGGCTTATCTTTTCGATTGCGTTGCAAAGGTACAACATTTTTCTGTATGTGCAAACTTTTCTCCTACTTTTTTTCTAAAAAAATGGATTTTGAAGTATTTTACTGTTCGAAATAGTACTTTTCAACTACAATACAACAGATAAAAATCCCTTTACAAACAGGTGATTTCTTTCGTATAATTATTAATATGCACATATTTTCTGTATATTTGTTGTTATTTTAATACCTTTTTCCTACCTTTACCAACGCAATGATAACTAATTGCATATAATTACATTAATAAGTAAGAGAAATGATATACGATGTAAACATGCTGCGTGACTTCTACGCAAACTATCAAAACGAAGTAATGAATGCTAAAAAGAACTTGAACCGCCCAATGACACTGGCAGAAAAGATTCTTTATGCTCATTTATACAACCCTTCTTTGATCCAACCGTTCAAAAGAGGCGAAGATTATGTAAACTTCCGTCCAAACCGTGTGGCCATGCAAGACGCAACTGCGCAAATGGCCTTACTGCAATTCATGAACGCCGGAAAGGAACGTGTAGCTGTCCCCAGCACCGTACATTGTGACCATCTAATCCAGGCTTTCAAGGGAGCTCATACTGACCTACCCAATGCATGCTCTACTAATAAAGAGGTATATGATTTCTTGAGTAGTGTGGCAGCTAAATATGGCATCGGTTTCTGGAAACCAGGTGCTGGTATCATTCACCAAGTAATCCTCGAAAACTATGCTTTCCCGGGTGGTATGATGGTAGGAACGGATTCGCATACACCTAATGCCGGTGGTTTGGGAATGATTGCCATCGGTGTGGGAGGAGCAGATGCCGTGGATGTGATGACCGGCATGGAATGGGAACTGAAAATGCCCAAACTTATCGGCGTGAAATTAACCGGAAAACTGAACGGTTGGGCAGCTCCAAAAGACGTAATCCTTAAACTGGCGGGCATTCTTACCGTGAAAGGTGGTACAAATGCCATTATCGAATATTTCGGACCGGGAACAGAAACTCTTTCGGCTACAGGCAAAGCTACCATATGTAACATGGGAGCAGAAGTTGGTGCTACGACTTCACTATTCCCTTACGATGAAGAAATGGCCACTTATCTGAAAGCTACCGGAAGAGAAGAAATAGCCACCTTGGCAAACAACGTAAAAGCAGAACTGAAAGCAGACGAAGAGGTTTCAGCAAACCCTGAAATGTTCTATGACCGAATCATCGAAATTGACCTGTCTACCCTAGAGCCATATCTGAATGGACCGTTTACTCCAGATGCTGCTTGCCCTATCTCAGAGTTTGCAGCTAAAGTAAAAGAAAACGGATATCCTCAGAAAATGGAAGTAGGACTGATTGGTTCTTGTACCAACTCTTCTTATCAAGACTTGAGCCGAGCAGCTTCGCTGGCTAAACAGGTAGCAGAAAAGAATATTAAAACTGCTGCACCACTGATTATCAATCCTGGCTCGGAACTGATTCGATGCACAGCAGAACGCGACGGCATGATTGAAGCTTTCGAAAAAGTAGGCGGAGTCATCATGACAAATGCGTGTGGACCTTGCATCGGACAATGGAAACGCGAAACAGATGACCCGACACGCGCCAACTCTATCGTGACTTCGTTCAACCGTAACTTTGCCAAAAGAGCAGATGGTAACCCAAATACGCATGCTTTTGTCGCTTCGCCGGAGATTGCCATGGCTATGACCATCGCAGGAAACCTGACTTTCAATCCTATGACGGATACATTGCTGAACGAGAACGGACAAGAGGTAAAACTAGACCCTCCAACAGGTGACACTTTACCGGCCTTGGGATTTACTGTAAAAGATAATGGTTATGTGGCTCCATCTGACAAGGGCGATGACATCACCGTGAATATCAGCACTGACTCAAACCGTTTGCAGGTTCTCAAGCCATTCGCACCGTTCTGCGCCAAGGACTTTACAGACATGACTTTGCTCATCAAAACAAAAGGCAAATGTACCACAGACCACATCTCTATGGCTGGTCCTTGGCTGAAATTCCGCGGTCATCTGGAAAATATATCTGACAACATGTTAATGGGAGCCGTGAATGCTTTCAACGATAAGACCAACTCTGTATGGAACAGCTTAAACAATGATTATGATGCGGTTTCAGCCGTTGCAAAACAATATAAAGAAAAAGGCATCTCTTCAATCGTAGTAGCTGAAGACAATTACGGAGAAGGGTCCAGCCGAGAACATGCAGCCATGGAACCGCGATTCTTGAACGTGAAAGTAATTTTGGCAAAGAGCTTTGCACGTATCCACGAAACAAACTTGAAGAAACAGGGCATGCTGGCACTGACCTTTGCGAATAAAGCGGATTATGACAAAATCGGCGAACAAGACAAGCTGTCTGTTTTGAACGTTGAAAGCATTTGCCCGGGACAGAACCTTACCATCGAAGTAACACACCCAAATGGAATGAAAGAATGCTTCGAAGCGGTTCATACTTATAACGAATTGCAGATAGAGTGGTTTAAAGCCGGATCTGCATTGAACATTTTTACTAAATAATTAATTAAGGAGAAATAATCATGGAACAGAAAGCATATATGCAGGATGGTAAACTGGTCGTACCCGACCACGTTACCATTCCTTTTATCGAAGGTGACGGTGTAGGAGCAGAAATTACTCCAGTCTGCCAAAAAATAGTAAACCAGGCCGTAATGAAAGCTTACGGTGAAAGCAAAAAAATCTGCTGGAAAGAGGTATTGGCAGGCGGCAAGGCTTTTGAACAAACCGGCTCGTGGCTACCAGAAGAAACAATGGATACTTTCCGCGAATATCTGATTGGAATTAAAGGACCTCTGACAACTCCCGTGGGAGGAGGTATCCGTTCGCTGAATGTTGCCCTGAGACAGACACTTGACTTATATGTATGCCTGCGCCCAGTACGTTGGTTTAAAGGCGTGGTTTCTCCCGTAAAAGAACCACAGAAAGTAGACATGCACATCTTCCGCGAAAATACGGAAGACATTTATGCCGGCATCGAATGGGAACAAGGTACACCAGAAGCCGAAAAATTTTACCGCTTCCTGAAAGAGGAAATGGGAGTAACCAAAGTTCGCTTCCCAGAAACATCTTCATTCGGTGTAAAACCGGTTTCATCAGAGGGTACGAAACGTTTGGTAAGATCTGCCATCGAATATGCGATGGTAAACAAACTTCCATCTGTAACCATCGTACACAAAGGCAATATCATGAAGTTTACTGAGGGTGGATTCAAGAAATGGGGATACGAAGTAGCAGAACAAGAGTTTGCAGCGCAGACTTTTACGATGAATCAATTTGACAGCATTAAAAAAAGCCAAGGTGAAGAAGTGGCCAAACAGGCTCTGAAGGATGCAGAAAAAGCAGGAAAAATCATCATTAAAGATTGTATTGCCGACGCGTTCCTACAGAACACGTTGCTCATCCCTGAAACGTATTCTGTAATTGCAACGCTAAACTTAAACGGCGATTATGTTTCAGACCAGTTGGCAGCTATGGTGGGTGGCATCGGAATAGCACCAGGTGCCAACATCAACTATCGCACCGGACATGCTATTTTTGAGGCTACACACGGCACAGCACCGAACATTGCAGGAAAAAACATCGTAAATCCTTGTTCGTTACTGTTGTCATCAGTGATGATGTTGCAATACATGGGCTGGAACGAAGCTGCAGACTTAATCACCAACGCCTTGGAAAAGGCATTTGAAAGCGGAGAGGCCACACAGGATCTTGCAAGATTTATGCCGAACGGAAAACCGCTTTCTACTACAGAATTTGGGGACAAGATTGTGGCTATCCTTTAATATACGTTTATCTTACACTTACACAGAATTATATGAAAAAAGAATATATCGTTTATAAATTGTCTGAATGTGCCAAACAGACTTCGAGAATCGATAACGGGCTGTTCACCAAGTTTAATGTGAAACGTGGACTGCGCAACGAGGATGGAACTGGTGTCTTGGTAGGACTTACCAAGATTGGTAATGTTGTAGGCTATAAGCGTACAGAAGAAGGTGGACTACAACCAATCCCTGGCAAATTGTTTTATCGCGGTTATGACTTAGATGACATTGCACACGGACTGCTCCGCGAGAAACGATTCGGCTTTGAAGAAGTGGCTTACTTACTTCTGTCTGGAGAACTGCCAGACACAGAACAATTGGCCGCATTTAAAGAGCTGATTAATGATAACATGCCGCTGGACAAGAAAACAACCATGAATATCATCGACTTGGAAGGTCAGAATATCATGAATATCTTGGCGCGAAGTGTGCTCGAGATGTATACCTTCGACCCAAATCCGGATGATATTTCACGCGACAACTTGATGAGACAGTCCATCGAACTGATTTCAAAATTCCCGACCATCATCTCTTATGCATATAACATATACCGCCATAGTACCCGAGGACGTTCCCTGCACATTCGTCTCCCTAAAGAACATTACGGACTGGCTGAGAACTTCCTTTATATGCTTAAGAAGGATTTTACTCCATTGGAGGCCCGTACCTTGGATTTGTTATTAGTACTGCATGCTGAACATGGTGGCGGTAACAACTCTACATTCACCGTACGTGTCACCAGCTCTACTCGCACAGATACTTATTCGAGCATTGCTGCAGGAATTGGTTCTCTGAAGGGTCCTCTGCATGGTGGTGCCAACATCAAAGTGAGCGATATGTTTGAACATCTGAAAGAGCAAATCTCAGACTGGACCAATGTGGACGAAGTGGACACTTACCTCACTCGTATGTTACACGGCGAAGCATATGACCATAGCGGTTTGATTTACGGTATAGGCCATGCCGTCTACACAATCTCAGACCCAAGAGCAGTATTGCTTAAGGAACTGGCACGCGAACTGGTAGCAGAAAAAGGACGCGAGAAGGAATTTGCCTTTTTGGAACTGATTGAAGACCGTGCCATCAAGTGCTTCAAAAAGGTGAAAGGCAATAAAAAGAGCGTTTGTGCCAACGTAGACCTCTACTCTGGATTTGTTTATGACTTGATTGGACTGCCCCAAGAAATTTATACTCCACTCTTTGCGATGGCACGTATTGTTGGTTGGACAGCTCACCGTATAGAAGAATTGAACTTTGAAGGACGCAGAATTATCCGTCCGGCATATAAGAATGTTATTGACGAACAACCTTATACCCCAATCAACGAACGCTAATTGATTCTACAATCTTATTATATAATAAATATGGAGCGTGTCTTTTCCTATGACACGCTCCATTTATTTTTATATTAAACAGACAAAAAACAGTCTCGCATGCTTACAATTCTCGTGAATTGGCATACAAGACTGTTACTATTACTATACAAAAAAAGTTACTTGCGATATGTTTCTTCCATTAATAACTTTACATTTCGTTAGATACGTATATCCAAGTCTTTCAGAATGGCACTAATCTTTTCCATAGTGGTCAGACGAGTGGGAACCAAAGGCAAGCGCAATTGATTTTCTATCATACCCATGGCATGAAGCATTGCTTTCACTCCTGCCGGGTTACCATCCACAAACAACAGTTTAAACAACTCGGCAAATTTGTGGTGGATGTTGCGCGCACTTTCATAATCTCCATTCAATGCCAAACGCACCATACGGCTGAACTCTGCCGGCAAAGCATTACCAATAACAGAAATAACGCCTACTGCACCCAAAGTAATCAAAGGGAAAGTTATTCCATCATCTCCTGAAATTACATCAAAGTGAGGAGGTTTGTTTTTGATAATATCATCCATCTGAGTAATATCGCCGCTCGCCTCTTTAATAGCCACGATATTCTGGAACTCTCGTGCCAAACGTAAAGTAGTTTCGGCAGTCATATTAATACCGGTACGGCCTGGAACATTATAAAGAACCACTGGAACAGGCGACGCTTCTGCTATGGCTTTGAAATGCTGATATAAACCTTCCTGAGACGGTTTGTTATAATAAGGGCAAACGGTCAGAATACCATCAATACCACGCCAGTCTGCAGTTTTGAGTTCGTGCACCACCGCTGCAGTATTATTGCCGCCACATCCCATCAACAAGGGCACTCTGCCGGCTACACGTTCAACAAGCAGGTTTTTAATTTTATTCTTTTCTTCGATTGACAGACAGGGGGTTTCAGCAGTAGTTCCCATAATACAAAGAAAATCTACTCCATTGCCAATTTGATATTCTACAAGTCGTAACAAGGCATCGTAATCAACGCTTCCATCTGTTTTAAACGGAGTTACCAATGCAATGCCTAACCCCTTAAATTTATTCTGAATCATATAATTTAATGTAGTTTTTTCTTTTCATTTTCCTTTCAGATGGCAAAAATAATAATTAAATCTGACTATCACAATTTTTTCTTTAATCTATTATGTGAACTACCGCTAAACTAAAGATTTAGCGGCTTCGGAGATATCAACACCTCCTCTCTTTTCCAGCTTCTTTCTGCCATTGCTTTTTAGGACACGAGGTCGGTTATCCACAAGAGATCTGTTCTAAGCCTGCAATTACTCTTCTATCAACTCCAGAAACTCTTCCTCTGTAAGCAGTTTGACACCTAATTTCTGCGCTTTTTCCAATTTTGAGGGCCCCATATTGGCTCCAGCAAGAATAAATGAAGTCTTGCCGGATATGCTTCCTACATTTTTTCCTCCATGACGCTCAATCAGCAACTTGTACTCATCGCGAGAATGATGTTCGAACACACCGCTGATTACAATGCTCTGACCTGCCAAACGATTAGAATGGGCACTCATTTCGTCTTCGCTTAAAGCCATCTGAATTCCATGACCTCGCAAACGTTCTATCAGGATTTGGTTTGTAGTATCAGCAAAAAACGAAACTACACTTTGAGCAATCACCTGCCCCACTCCGTTGACCTTCATCAATTCTTCGGTCGTAGCAGCAGCCAAATGCTCCATTGTCTTGAAATTACGCGCCAAAATCTTGGCCGCAATCTCGCCCACAAAACGGATACCCAGAGCAAATACCACTCGTTCGAACGGAACAGAGACAGACTTCTGTATCGAAGAGATGATTTTACGAGCAGACTTCGCACGGTTTCCATCAGCTCCATGTATCTGTTCTACCTTGAGATCGTATAAATCGGCCACGTCGTGTATCAAGCCACGTTCAAAGTATTCGTCTACGGTTTCTGGTCCCAGACTATCAATATTCATCGCCTTACGACTGATGAAGTGTTCAATTCTACCCTTAATCTGCGGCGGACAGGTTGTTTGATTTGGACAATACCAGGCTGCTTCACCTTCATATCGCACCAAAGGAGTGCCGCACTCTGGACAATGAGTTATAAATTTTGCTTCAGGCAAAGACATAAAGCTGCGTGCTGAATAATCCACTTCTACAATTTTAGGAATTATCTCGCCGCCTTTTTCCACATAAACCATATCTCCCAAATGAAGATCCAGCTGCTTCATCACATCTTCATTATGTAAGGTGGCACGTTTAACTATGGTTCCGGCCAACAGAACAGGGTCCATATTCGCAACCGGAGTGACAGCTCCCGTACGACCTACCTGAAAGGTTACGGCATTGAGACGGGTATAAGCGCGCTCAGCCTGAAACTTATATGCAATAGCCCATCGCGGACTCTTGGCGGTATAACCCAAAACACGCTGCTGACGCAAAGAATCCACCTTTAGAACGATTCCATCTGTAGCTACTGGCAAGTCTTTTCTAGCCTGATCCCAATAGTTTATAAAATCGTATATTTCTTGTATAGTACTTACCTTGCGGGTAGCTTCTGACACCTTAAAGCCCCATCCTTTCGCTTTTTGCAGATTTTCATAATGACTGTCAGACGGTATGCTCTCACCCAAAAGATAATAAAGGTAAGCATCCAGCTTACGGTGAGCCACAGTTGCAGAATTCTTGCTCTTCAACGTCCCTGAGGCGGCATTGCGTGGGTTGGCAAATAAAGCTTCCTCACGCAATTCTCGTTCCTTGTTCAATGCCTCGAAACTACTCCAAGGCATCAGAATTTCCCCACGAATTTCGAAAGAGGCTGGATAATCTCCCGGCTGCAACTGAAGCGGAATACAACGAATCGTACGCACATTATCTGTCACATCGTCTCCTTGGACTCCATCTCCACGCGTCACTGCACGGACCAATTTTCCGTCTTCATAAATCAAAGAAATGGATAATCCATCATATTTCAATTCGCAACAAATCTCAAAAGGCTCGCCTTGCAACCCTTCAACCACGCGTTCGTAAAAAGCAGCTACTTCTTGCTGATTATACGTATTCGACAAGGACAGCATGGGATATTGGTGAGCCACCTGAACAAAATCATGGTTCAAATCACTACCCACCCGCTGAGTAGGCGAATTAGCATCGTAAAATTCAGGATGAGCATCTTCTAACTGTTGCAGACGATGCATCAGAACGTCAAACTCTTGATCGGTTATCTCTGGAGCATTAAGCACATAATAATTATAGTTATGATGGTGCAACTGCTTGCGCAAATCTAATATTTCTTCTTTCGAATCCATAACTTTTTGTTTTTGTCAGGGGGAATTTTAGCTTCTTATTTATCTTCAAAGGTAAAAATTCATCCTACAGAAAACAAGAAAATGAACCGTTTTTTTTATCACCAAGCGCATGATTTTCGCAACAGAATCATAAAAGTTCTTTATACCAAAGGCTTTTCTGATAACAAATGCTATAAATACACGCAGGTTTATTAACTTTGCATCGTGTATAGTACACTTCATAACTTATAAGAAATAAAATATGAGAATAGATATCATCACCGTATTGCCAGAACTGCTGGATGGTTTCATGAACGAATCTATCCTGGGGAGAGCACAAAAAAAAGGCCTTGTGGAAATTCACATCCACAACTTGAGAGACTATGCTACCAATAAGTATAAGCGCGTGGACGACTATCCTTATGGAGGATTTGCCGGCATGGTGATGCAGTGCGAACCCATCGACCGCTGTATTTCTGCCTTAACCGCCGAAAGACATTATGACGAGATTATCTTTACTACACCCGATGGAGAACAGTTTGACCAACCTATGGCAAACAGTTTGTCGCTCAAAGAAAATATAATCATATTATGCGGACACTATAAGGGTATTGATTACCGAATACGCGAACATCTGATTACCAAAGAAGTCAGCATTGGAGACTTTGTACTGACTGGAGGAGAATTGGCAGCTGCAGTCATGACAGATGCTATCGTTCGCATTGTACCGGGTGTTATCGGAGATGAACAAAGCGCCTTATCAGACTCTTTCCAAGACAATCTGCTTGCAGCACCTGTCTATACTCGACCAGCCGAATATAAAGGATGGAAAGTTCCAGACATCCTGCTATCTGGACACGAAGCCAATATAAAGGAATGGGAATTGCAACAGTCGTTTGAAAGAACACAAAGATTGAGACCTGATCTGCTAAAAGGAAATCAAACCGAAAACAAATAATTTCTGATATGATTTTAATAAAAGAAAAATCTAAGGGTTCTTCTTGCTTTTATCAAAGCAAAAAACTATATTTGCTATATTAAAATCTAAAACG
>Juniper_p2__coassemble_2311_pt1 | contig 10858 bp, 11 predicted proteins | sample Juniper_p2__metabat2_high_PE_027 | metagenome-assembled genome bin Juniper_p2 | reverse complement strand
AGTTGCTTCCCACTCATTATAAGGCCTAATAACAGTCTGAGCTTGAATCGTCGTTTGTATAAATGATAATAAAGCTACAACAAGAAATGAATGTTTGAAAATATTTTTCATGATAAAACGCTTTGCTAATTCTTGTATTTATTGATTCTGTTTATCAAATAGATGTCTTTTGCCATTATATGGTGACAAAGATAGGATAAGTTTATATATAATCAACATCTTAAGTTGTTAAATCAACACTGAAAACGAGAACGTAGAACTGGACACCCTATTTAAATAGTGACTTTTGTAGTGACTAAAACGAAAAACTCCGAAATACTTAATTATCAAGTATTTCGGAGTTTTTTAGGTGGTGCCACCAGGCATCCACTTTATTAGTTATAATCTCTTTATTATCAGTTATTTCCTTTTAGAGAACCAACAAATTCAACCAACAAAGTCGCTATATAACGGCAACTCATAGCCTTGTTAATTCGCTTGCAAAGTTAACGATTTATATTAAAAGTTCGGGAAAACAGAGGAACAAATTTACAAGGATTTACGACAAACATTTTTTATAATTCAATCTAACAAGTTTCATAACGCCCTATCATTCCAACTAAATCAGCCCACAAATGCAGTAATTTCCGACAAAAAGACGTATATTTGCAATGCCTTATGCAAATGAGGTATAAAATAAGTGTAGGCGTTTAGTCTTATCTTTCTTGGAAATCTGGACAATTTCCGTACATCAAAAGATAACACAAACATGCTTACGCCTTGATTGCATATTCTCAAATATGCGATATAAGGGCGTGGGCTGTTGTTATTACTTGATGTAGGGCAGTCCAGAGCCTCCAAGACGTGATAACTAACAGTTCCCACGCCTTACCCATCTAAAAATGCCAGTCTGGGGAATTGGGGCGCGAAGATTTAAGAATTATGGCTTTGATAAATTGCCCTGAATGTAACAAAGAAATAAGCGATACCGCTAAAGTTTGCCCTTCTTGTGGATATAAAATAAATCTACAGAAGCACAAAAAACGAAACAAAATCATATTTGGTATAATGCTATCTGTAATAATTGCTTCTATTGGCTTTTATGTAATTTACAGTATTGACAAACGAAATAAAGCACTGGAAGCCTTGGACAAAGAAATTATTGAATTTACGAAATACCCCCAACGCCCCCGAACATATACGGACTTGTCGTATTTACTCCAGTCTGATACTTGGAATATAAGCAATGATGCCTTTAGCAGCATACGAGCAACAAGTACATGGGGACAAATGAATAATATCCCATTTGAACAAACCAAGATATATCTTGAATGGGACAGTTACTACAAATATCAATTTACCAAAAAGAAATAAGATGAGCGACTACGAGGAACACGCATGGGATGATTTTAACCACTATATGCACACGGGAGAACTTTCGGAATACTTTGAGGAAGAAACCGAAGAAACGGACGAATATGTAGAAGATGACACCGACACACAAGAAGAATAAAAATAAAGGGGTGGGTATGCCTTGTGGTGGGGTATCTACATATATACTCCACCCTATTTTTTCAAATACGTTTTTTAAGCCTCATCTGATGAGGCTATAAAGTAGGCAATAACATTACGCTAACTGGGGTGTAATTTTATTGCCTACTTTCATTTTATATAATATGAAATACATATAATTTATTGGATAACAGTAATATAAAATTATCCACAATCAAATAAAGAGTAGTAAGTTTATACGGCTACACATTCCTGTTACCGCCATTGTTTTTAAGGTTCTCTATATATGCGTTTAGCATGGTTCTAAATCTTTTCTATTTCATATTTGCATATACACAACATATTAAAGCAAAGACACACTGCAAATAAGAGTCTATTTTAATCGAATTAAATTAAACATCTATAAGAAAAAAAATCTATTCGTCAGAGTAGGCCAACAATGAGGAAGCGTAACCAATCCTCTGTAAAACTGGCTTGCATTACGAATTATGGTATATAAGCCACAAACCACCCAAGAGAAAAGAGCCTTAGCCTTTGGATTAGACTTGATAAACAAATACGGCTATGGTCACACAATCTGCACCCCAGTAATGAAACTAACCAAAGAGTTAAAAGAGAAAGGCGTTAAAATCTCTCATCCTACTTTAATGGGGTACTTTAGAGCCTTAGAAAGGTTAGGGTATGTAAAGAAAGAAATGCAAGCCCGTATATGGGGCGTAACCTATCGCCTCAACCGTTATGGATTTAACCAACTTAACCAAATCGTTCAGTAATGGAAAAGTACGGTAATACATTAGCGTTGGACTGTGCCACGCTTATGGGGTGGGCGGTTGCGACAGAGGGAACATTAACCGAATATGGAGAAACGCGCCTAAAACGTGGGGAGGCTGATTTGTGGAAGTTCCTAACCGATATGACAAAAAAGTATCATATTACCCGAATAGTAGCGGAAAACATTTTTTTAGACAAGAATGTACGAACCTTTGAACGCCTTGCCAACTATCATGGTGTAATACATCTTTTTGTTCAGTTAAACGGTATAGAACTAATAACAAAAGGCTATCAGCCTACGGAGTGGAAACGTGCGCTTATTCGTGACGCATACGCCACAAAAGACCAGGTAAAGAAATACGTTAATAGCCTATTGGGGACGCACATACAATCGGACAACACAACGGATGCAATAGGTATACTGTTAGCGTGGGCGAAAAGACAAAGGAAGTAACTGGCATACGATAGTATGCCTAATATATAGACTACACTAACAGTAGTAACATACCCCTTATACAGAGCGCCCCAAAATCACGAAGAAACACCAAAATGTTACTATGCTGACAGTAGTAACATTGCAATGAATTTTACAAAACAATGCGCCTAAATCCTTGCAGAACTGGGCATTTATCACTAACTTTGCAAAGTCAGAGAACAACGAAGTTATAAAGTTACCGCCCAAGTTCATAGAGAATAAGGGCGGTAACTTTTTTGTTCTATGACACAAAATTTTTTATTAAGTGGAATACTTACAGACTTTCAATTAAAACTACTGGACTTGATACAGCATTTGCACCAAGAAACAAAGGGAGCAAACAGAACCACATCCCGTAACAAAGAGCCTGTAATAACTCTCCAGTATGCCGATATAATAGCATTGTTCAGTTGTTCACCTTCTACCATCAAAACAGCCTTAGACCGCCTTTATGAACTGGGGCTGATAGACGAAGTAGAAAAGAATTATAGCCAGTGCGCCACTTACCGCTATAATCCAAACGTGTACCGTTCTTTAATCCGAAAAGCAAAAGCACGTAAATGTACGCTTCTTAGTGGCAGACCGAAAAAAGGTACACCACGACAGGCAAGAGAAATAGAAGCCGAAACCGTGCTAAAATACATGACGGGAAAAGCAATTATCAAAGGAACCAAGAGAAAGTAAATACAGAGAATAAGAAAGGGCGTATAAACGCTTTGCACGCCTTATACGCCCTTTTTATTGTGTCAACAACATCAGCCACCGACACAAGGAAAAACAAACGGGTTATATTGCTATTGTATTAGATACATAATGTTGTTCTAACATCTTTATAGATGTGCCACTTTCGAGAGCTATAGCACCCCAGTTTGCACTTTTAGACATGCAAGCGTGTGTAAGTGTGGAATGTCTAAAGGTATATAGAGTTAGCCGAAAATCAACGCCAATAGCTTTCGCTACCTTATTACGCAACCAACTATTTATCTGTTCTTGCGCGGTTTGCTTGCGGTTGTTCCACTTGTTCCAACTCTTAGCGTCCATCATATCCCATTTGTACTCATTCATAGAAAATGGAAATATATAGCCTTGTTTGGATTTGCCATTATATTTCTCAATAATAGCCAAAGCCACATTAGAGAGGCGCGTGTTTACAATTTTGTTTTTGTCGGTTTGTTTGTTGTTCTTTTTCTTTTCGGGAACGTAACGGAGGAATTTAATACCATTCTCTGTGATAATGTTGTTTGTGTGAGCACGCATTACATCAACTGGACGTGTTTTCGTTTCATATAAAAAGATGCAAAAATCTTTATACATCAGCATAAGTTCATGGGTCAGTGCGCCACTTTTCGGGAATGTCTTTACATCCAGTGCAACAAACTTAGCGTATTGTTCCACTGTGAGAGAGGGGAGTTTTTCCGCGTCCTCATCAAAGAGTAAAGGAGCGTTATCTTTGTATTTGTAACGTAGAACGGTATCTGTTAATTCACGGTCGTATGCTTTCGTATGAACTTGTTTAAACAGTTTCATAAGGTTGATATAATTGCTTTTTCCCTCTTTATCAGACAACGACAAGATAAAGTCGCCAAACTGGATAAAGCATTTATTGTCAACCTCAGCAATCGGAACATTTATAAGGTCTAACACTTTGCCCTTATATTGTGCCTTTTCTTCTTTCTCCAGTTTGTGGAGCAAGGTGATATAGCATTGGTAATTCTTAGAGGGGCGTTTGTTGTTTTTGCCGTTCCTCATATCATCTATTAACTCACGGAGGAAATCCCCCAACGTTAATACATCAGAGGGCGCAACGCCACGTTTGAGAGCATCTATAAACTCACTGGGTGATGTAATAGCGGAATTGGCTAATAACTCGTCACAGAGGGTGCAAATATCCTCTAAAACGGGATTATTTGCCTTTGCGGTGTCCGTGCCACTGGAAAAGCGTTGTATTGTCTTATCCCAGTAGCGGAAATCGGGAGCGGTTAGCCCTTTGATGGTAAAATACTTTCTTCCTTTGGAAGAACCTTTGTAAGCCACACATACATAAAGTGTGGGTTCTGCTGTCCGTCTGTCTGCGGACGTTGTCAGAGAATAACGAATTTCATTTGCCATTTGTCTGTTCCTTTTTAGGCAATGAGTATTCATTATTAGGACTTGTCAAGCCAACAAATATGACCAACAAATTATGTTGGCTTTGTCCGTCCTCATCTGTTTTTAAGTGTCTTGGTTGAAAAAACCAAGCCAAGAAAAGGTATTAAACCTACTTAAAATCAGTCAATTAAAAAAGTTCCAACCTTTAATATAAAGAGATTGGAACTTCATGGGGTGGTGCCACCAGGAATCGAACCGGGGACACAAGGATTTTCAGTCCTTTGCTCTACCAACTGAGCTATGGCACCTTCTTGTTTGCGAATGCAAAGGTACGAAAAACTTTTGTATCCGCAAACTTTTAGAGGATTTTTTTCAAAAATATTTTTTGATTCTCTATTTTAACGGGTTCCAACCCTGTGCTTTTAATTCAAATTCGCTGCCGTCACGGCAAATCAGTGCACAGCCCAGTTCGGGTTTTGTGATGTGGCCGATAAGTTTAACTCCTTCCATTTGCGAAATCTTTTCGTGGTCGGAAATAGGTACTGTGAATAATAATTCGTAGTCCTCGCCACCATTCAAGGCACAGGTCGTAACGTTCATGTTCAATTCTTCGGCCATAACGGCTGTTTGATAGTCTAATGGAATATGCTCTTCGTATATGCGGCATCCCACTTTACTTTGCGTGCATATATGCAGCAGCTCAGAACTCAAGCCATCCGAAATATCCATCATCGAAGTTGGTTTGATATTTGCTTTCGCTAAAGCCTCTACAATGTCGCGACGTGCTTCGGGTTTCAGTTGGCGTTCCAGAAGATATTCTTTTCCGCTGAAGTCTGGTTGTGCGCGCAGCAATTCCTCTTCCAGCTTCTTGTTTTGGTTTTTGCGTGCTTCCTGCAGCTGTTGGTTAAAAACAGCTTTTTCGCGTTCCAGCAGTTGGAGTCCCATATAAGCTGCACCAAGATCTCCGCTGACACAAATCAAGTCTGTTTCCTTGGCACCGTTGCGGTAGGTTACTTTTTGAGGATCGCCTTCGCCGATACAAGTGATGCTGATGGCCAAGCCCGTAAGAGAAGAAGTCGTGTCGCCGCCAACCATATCTACTCCATGTGCTTCGCACGCCATGCGTAATCCATCATAAAAATCCTCCATATCTTCTATACAGAAGCGTTTGCTGAGGGCGATTGAAACGACAATCTGTTTGGGCATGCCGTTCATGGCATAGATATCCGAAAAGTTTACCATGGCTGATTTATATCCCAAATGCTTCAGCGGGACATAGGTCAAGTCAAAGTGAATTCCTTCCATAAGCAGGTCGGTTGTAACCAGAATTTGCTTTTCGGCAGGATAGTTCAGTACGGCACAGTCGTCGCCTACACCATATACCGATGAATCATTCTTCAGCTCGATGTTTTCAGTGAGATGTTTGATTAAGCCGAACTCGCCCAATGTGGCAATTTCTGTTCTATTTAATTCTTGCATGATTGAATTTTGTTTGTTCGTCTTTTCTTATAAAAAATCGTACCATCCTGATTTCGGATGGTACGTAAGTTTTCTCTTTTTACGAGTTGTAGTTATGCTCTGTTGATCATTTCGCGCATGATGTCGGCCATAATAGGCTGTACGGCTTCGGCAGCTCGCTGTACTTCTTCGTGGCTTACCTCCACAATTTTGCCTTCTACGCCTAAATCGGTAATAATGCTTATGCCAAAGCATTTGATGCCGCAATGGTTTGCAACAATCACTTCGGGCACGGTGGACATACCTACAGCATCAGCACCCCAAATTCGGAACATTTTGTATTCTGCCGGAGTTTCGTAAGTAGGGCCTTGTGTTGCCAGATAAACACCCTGCTGTACCTTGATGCCTTTTTCATTGGCAATACTCAAAGCTTGACCAATCAATTCTTTGCTATATGCTTCGTGCATATCCAAGAAACGAGGCCCGTTGGGGAAATTCTTGCCGCGCAATGGATTCTCGGGCAATGCATTAATCTGATCGGTAATAATCATCAGGTCGCCAATATTGAAGTCTGGATTAGTTCCACCGGCTGCATTGCTGACAAAAAGAGTTTTGATACCCAGCTCGTTCATTACGCGAATGGGGAATGTAACTTCTTTCATCGAATAGCCTTCATAGTAGTGGAATCGTCCTTCCATAGCCATGATGTCTTTATTGCCTAATTTTCCGAATATCAGTCGGCCGCTGTGTCCTTCTACTGTCGAAACCGGGAAATTGGGTATATCTTTATAAGCAATGCTATGTGCGTCGGTGATTTCCTCGGCCAGTTTGCCTAATCCCGATCCCAAGATGATTGCTGTAGTAGGGTTACTTGGCATTCTTTCTTTTAGCCAAGATGCTGTTTCTTGAATTTTTTCGTACATAACCAATAATGTTTTCGTTAAACGTATTTTCTTGTTTTTGCATGAACTCCACCTGGATAGGTAGAACATACAAGTTTTTACTTATTTCTTCGTGCAATTTTATGTCTTTTAACCTGCTGTAGTCTTTCTCTGTTGTGATGATTATCTTTCTTCCTTCGATTTTTTGAAAAGTGTGCAAAACATGCTGCAAATCTTTTTCGGAATAGAAGTGGTGATCCTGAAAACTGATTGATGTGATGTTGTGTGTGTAGCTTTTCAGGTCGATAATCATTTGTTCGGGCGACGCAATACCCGTGAGCAGCAGAATGTGTTCGTCTTTTGTGATGGAAGACAACTCTCTGTCTGAATTCTCGCTGTCTACGGCTCGCAGTTTGCCGTATTGGAATGTTGAGAAAAACAGTTTCTGATACGGAAATAATTTGAGAGCTTTGCTGATAACACGGAATCCCATAGGCTTGATATCGCGTGGGCATTTCGTAACAATGACTATATTGGCACGGCTTTTGCCTTCTTGCGGTTCGCGCAAACGTCCGGCGGGAAGCAGTTTGTCTTCTGTAATCATACGGTGGTAGTCTATCAGCAGAATATTGATACCGGGCTTTACATAGCGGTGCTGGAATGCGTCATCCAAAAGTATGACTTCTGTGCCGGGGGCTATATTTTCGTTGCATAGCTGTTCTATGCCGTGACAGCGGTTTTTATCCACTGCCACATATATGTCTGGGAACTTCTCCTTTATTTGAAAAGGTTCGTCGCCAATGTCTTTCATCCTGCTTTTTTCATTGGCCAGCACAAAACCTGTAGTTTTACGCTTATAACCCCGACTCAATACTGCCACTTTAAAATGATGACGCAATAATTCAATCAGGTATTCTGTGTGGGGTGTCTTGCCTGTTCCTCCAACGGTTATATTTCCGATAGAGATTACCGGTATGTCGAAACTGCGTGATTTCAGCAGGCCCAAATCAAACATTTCGTTTCGAACGAACACTCCCAAGCCGTAAACCCAAGACAGGGGAGTCATCCATTCGTTTATCTTGATTAAATCTCCTTCCATATTTTGGGTATGTTATTCGTTTATGTTTAGTTCAAAAGGCACTCTTGCTTGAATCGGATTCATGTCTTTAAGTTTGTGTATCATATAGAATGATGGATAATAATGTCCTAAAACTGATTTCAGTGTTGCATTTAGATATGAGCCTTGTTTTCTTTCTATTAAACTTTCATACCATTTTTGCTCTTTCGGGTAGGTTTCTGTGATATAATTATCTATATGTGCGCGTTTGGCTGTAATTTCTATAGCTGTTTGGAGAGTTCCTAATGTGTCCACTAGTCCGTTTCCTGAAGCTTGTTGTCCTGTCCATACTCTTCCTTCGGCCAAGGCTGCCACTTTCTCAAGAGACAGTTTGCGTCCGTCTGCCACACGTTTTAGAAATAGCTGGTATCCAGATTCTATATATCGTTGCATCAGTGCTGTCTCGCCGGGATTAAACGGACGCGAAATTGTGCCAAAGTCGGCATGCTGGTTTGTCTTGACACTTTCAAAATGTAATCCTAACTTGTCTTTAAGTAAATTACTTGCATCGGGAATCATGCCAAAAATACCAATGCTTCCTGTCAGTGTTGTGGGGAGGGCAACGATTTCATCGGCTGCACATGCCATATAATAACCACCCGAAGCTGCCATTCCTCCCATTGAAACTACAACCGGCTTCTTGCTTTTAAGCTTTTGGATACTATGCCATATCTGTTCTGATGCATAGGCACTTCCACCACCGGAATTGATGCGAAGAACAACAGCTTTAATTTGATTGTCGGCTGCTAGTTCTTCTAAGTCCTGACATACTTTCTTTGAGGCAATTTCTGCAGAACTCATGCTTGAGGATACATCTACGATATCTCCAAACGCATAGTACACGGCGATTTTGTCTTTTGATGGAATAGGGATTGGTTGGCTGAGTATTTCTGTGGGTGTGATAAAGTGTGGTTTGTTCTTAAGATTCAGTTTCGCTTGAAGATAGTCTTTAATGTCCTCGCGATAAATCAATGTATCGGCCAGTTGTTTGTCTGTCATTTCCGTAGCAGGGGCTAAAGTCAGAAAAGCATCTGCATATTGATTGAGAGTGTCTTTTTTTAGTTTGCGTGATACGGATACATCTTGAAGCATGTTGTCCCAAATGGAATTCAGATAGCTTTGAACTTGCTTGCGGTTTGCTTCGCTCATTTCTGTGTTGGTGAAAGGTTCTACGGCAGATTTATATGTTCCAACACGAAATACTTGCATTTGGATGCCTGCTCGTTGCAATATGTCTTTATAAAAAACAAGCTCAGATGCTAGTCCTTGCCACATAATCTGCCCGCTCGGATTGAGCAAAACCTGGTCGGCAGCACTACAGATGTAATAACTTCCTTGGGTGTAATTGTCTCCATAACTGATGATGGGTTTTCCCGATTCTTTGTAATCTAATAAAGCACGTCTTATTTCCTCGTTCATGGCAGGACTGCTTTTGCCTAGCATGCCTGCCTCTATATAGATGGCTTTTATGTTTTTGTCGTGTTTGGCATATTGGATGCTGCGTAATATTTGGTCTAAACCGATGGTGGGGTAGTCTTCGCCCAATAAGTCGTTCCATGGAGAATCTATGTGCCGTTCTTCCAATATCCCGTTTAACTCGATTTTTAGAATGCTGTTAGGCGTAATGGTTGCTGTCGCAGGTGTTCCGGCGATTATAATGGTTGCGATTAACATAAACCCGAATACTCCTATTATTAAAAAAGCTACCAGGGTTCCTAATGTGGCAGATAATGTATTTTTAAAGAATTCTTTCATTTTCTTTCTGTAAAAATCAGATAATGCAATCTGTGTTTGAGCAATATTGATACATGTTAATGCAAAAATATAGGATTTGTCAGCAAAAAGCAAATTTTATCTTCTATATTATATTAAGGTGTATCTGCTATTTTGATTCTTTACCTTTCTGATTCTGGATTCTTAATATGCTGTTTTGCTTTCAGCCTGTCATGAGCTTGTTTCTTGTAATGGTTAGTTTTGCTCTGATGATCTTGTTTAATGCTTAATTCTTGTATTTTTTTGCATCGTATACTTTGTTGTTTGTTTCTTTGGAAATGGTATGAAATGGATGAAGTACATGTCTTTTTGTGGAGTAGCTTTGTGTCGTTTTCAAGGAAATACAACGATAGTGTTATATGAAATGTATACTTTAGACTTGCCTTTGTTTAATCTGACACGTGAATGGATGTTATTGAAAAACACTAGAGAGCGATTATTTTCGTCTGTTTGATTTGTTGGTTTGTGTTTCGCTCAGTTAGTCTCTGCCTCTCTGTCTGGTTTATTCTTAGAAAATGACAGAAGGTAGAGATTCTTTTAAAAAAGAGTATGTCACACAGTTCGAATTGTCTATGTGTACTTCTTTTTTTTGCCTGGACACTCATTTCATTTCTCCTAATTTTTAGTAAGGGGTCGAGATGCAAAAATAAGTTGTAAACTTTCAAGGTGTTTCGCAACTGTCCCTATGCATTTGTAAAGTATGGCTGATGAGGTTATAAATTGGGGTCGGACGTGACTTTTTAATATATCAAAGCTTTGAAACCATTATTTCAAAGTATGAAATATAGATTTCCCTATTATAAT
>Juniper_p2__coassemble_2024_pt1 | contig 12944 bp, 9 predicted proteins | sample Juniper_p2__metabat2_high_PE_027 | metagenome-assembled genome bin Juniper_p2 | reverse complement strand
CGTGAGGAGTTTATGAAGTGGGTGTATGCCCGTGTGGGAGGGAAGAAGAAGAAACTGCCGGGGCTTGTGGCAAGGCGAAAATGGGAGGCTGACAGATTTTTAGGAGTGGTGTGATGAAAGAGTATAGATTAATCGTGTGGTATCTCGTTGTGGTGGTGACATCGCTTTTTGCGGTGTGCTGTAGCAGTTGCTCCCGTAGGGTGACGGCTTCGGTGGTGCAGTCCGATTCTGTTGTTGTGCGGGATTCTGTTGTTGTGCGGGATTCGGTGGTAGTACGCTACGCAGGTAGGTTGCGTACTGAGGTGTGTGATTCTGTGGTGGTGCGTGATTCTGTGGTGGTGGTCGTGGCTGCCAGTGGTGAAGTAATCAGCCGTGAGCGTTATCGTGACAAGGCGGTGGTGCGTGACCGGGATGCGGCATCGGTGGCTGTGACTGACTGCGTGCGTGTGGTGCGTGATACGGCTGTGCGTGACAGGGTGCAGCATATGATGCGTGACGAAAAGCGAGAGGTTGAGATGCCGTGGGGACGGATAATAGGACTGCTCGTACTGCAGACGGCATTAACGGCTCTTTTATTATATATAACAAGGTGTAGGTAAAAGCGGTGGCAGCTCTTTATGTATATATAATAAGGTGCGCTGGGGGCAAAGTGTCGAAATAGCGCAAAAATAAAAAAAGAGCTGCTCTCACGAGTGGCTCTTTTTGTGTTTCGTATCCATTGCATAAAAAACAAACAATATGAGTTACCTACAATAATAACTATCTTTCGTCCGCTGACGAGCATCATGTCAAAAAAAATCAATCACACACAAAGATAGTGAATTTTTACGTATAGAGGATTATTATAAGCAATATTTTTCAACGCATAAAATCCTAAACTAAAGATAGTTGCAATTTTACTTGTTGCATACTTGTTGCAACTCCTATGACTAAACTTACACAAAAATATTGGATACTTCGGTGTTAATTACTACCTTTGTATTATTGTTGTAGAGATTGCGTAGTGATACGCATACCTTTATTGGCTCGGCTTGGCTACTCTTGCCGAGCTTTTTTTATTGCGTTTAGGCAACGAATTTCTTTCAGGTGGGTAATTTATCAATCCGTACAACTTCGTTGCGAGGGCGCAAAATTCAACGAAAATAACTATTGCTTGCCATATAATACCCAATTAATAACTTTCCTGTTTGCGTCATCTATCTTCTGACGGTCAAAATCTATATATATATCTGTTACAGTGTTACCTCCATGACCCAATGCTGCGGCAATGGTTTCCTTTGGGATATCGAGCGAAGCAGCAATGGTTGCCCACGAATGTCTTGCCCAATAGGTTGTAAGACCAGGAAAATATGGCTTGTAGCTTTTCTTACCTCTACAATTCACGCACTCCACCTCCCCTATCTTTTGCAGGTTTTCATTCAGTCTGTGCATATAGTCCTTGTGATTGGTGTACCTGTCCATAATATCAAGAAGGTGCTCCTTGCCGTGGTAGCGATTGATAATATTCTGCGCTTCCGGCTCCACCTTAATCGAGTAAAAGCGATTGGTTTTGGAGCGATAGTACTCTATGCGTCCATTTTCCATTTTTTTCAGGTTGCACAAGTCTACCACATTTATGCCAATTAAAAAAAAGATCAGTTTAAAACAATCGAGATATTTTTCTGCGTGTGGTTCTACCTTTGCGTTGAAAAGTTTTCTCATTTCCTCTACCGACAGAGACCTCTTGGGTGTAGAAACAGGTTTTATTTTGAATTTACGAAAAGGGTAATATGACGTAATATTATCATCAAGAGCTACATTGAATACAGAGCGAATGTTTCGCAAGTGAATATTTCTTGCATTTCGTGACTTAGATCCTGATTCCTCCAGCCAATTATCAAACTGAGTGAGCCATTCACGGGTTATATCTTCAAAGTGAAGTTCTGAAAAGTTAGCGCAAAAAGCCTTGATGCGACCAAAGGTGTGCATATAACAAGCTTTAGTGCTGTCTTTTTTGGCATTATTAGCATGACGCAAGAACCTCTCTGCGAACAGATTTTTTCCATCCTCCTGTTCCGGGCTAAATTCGGTTTCAATCCTGTGCTTAATATCTATTACACTCATTTTAGAGAGTTCCTCACTCGCTACAAGGCGATAAATTAGATTCGTGGCTACTACACACCTATTGTATATATAATTGTTTAGCGCCAGCTTATTTGGGTGATTGATGACTTTCTGAGTCTGCTTGTCCCATTGATTTGGCATAAGCAGGACATTCAGTGGTATCAAGGATGATTTTCCTTTTTTTACGATAGATAGTTTTAGTGACCCTGGACTTCCATCCTTGGAGTATCGTGTGTCCAGATATAACTTTGTGGTTACCATAATTTATTCATTAAGAAGTTAGCAACAAGTATACAACAAGTACCCAAAATGCATACAACAAGTATGCAGCAAGTAATTTGCATCCACTTGCATCGTCGTGCATCCAAAAAGAGCAAACGAAAGCTTTTTTTTAATGATTTATAATGTGGTGGTAAAACTAAAAAAAGCATTGAAACATACGTATATACGTTGTTATCAATGCTTTTTTCTTGTGTCGGGGTACCAGGATTCGAACCTGGGACCCCCTGCTCCCAAAGCAGGTGCGCTAACCGGACTGCGCTACACCCCGTCTTTCTCAAAAGCGATGCAAAGATAGAGCATTATTTTTATTTCTCCAAATTTTCAAGCTACTTTTTTACGAAAAATCTTCATTTTTCTCATTTTTCGCCTTTTCAACAGGTAAATAATCTCTTTTTCGCTTCGGATTCATCGGGAACCATCCTTTTTGCACTCGCTTATGTTGCTCGAAGATTTCGAGTATCGACCAAAAAGAAGAAAATGAAACGACACCCAACACAATAGAACCAAAAGAATGTTCCTCATAAAGCGAACACACTAAAGTGACCACACCCAGCAAAAAAAACAGAATCCAACTTTTTCTGCCAAGATAATACTCGGCCTTAATGACCAGCGGATGAAACAATCCGATAATCAGAAACAGAATCAACCCGATAATAATACCCGTAAAATTCATCTTTTCAATTTATTTTTTCATTATACAATTATCCATAGACTTTCTCTTCGTATGCACAATGCCATGGCACTTTCCTACTCACTTCTCTTTAATTTATATTCATTCTGCACGGCGAGTCACATACAAGCGTTTTTTCAGATTTCGCCAATATATGAAGGTCTGAAACAAACCTCTTGACATCAGATACACCAAAAATGCCAACCATAATGTGTGATTGCGATCGGCAACAGGGGCTGCATAGAGCACCATGAAGAAGAAACAGCCTGACACCAGCATCGAATAAAGCATTTGCCTGGTGGCGGTCAGCCCAATAAAAATCCCGTCCCACAAGAAAGCAGCAACAGAAACCGAAGGTATGAGCACCACCCACCAAAGATAGGACTCCGCCATTGCTATAACCTCTTGGTTGTCTGTCAGGAAAGCCAGCACATAACGGCCACCCAAAACATACAACACACTAAATACTACAGCCAAAGCAGCTCCCCATCGAAACAGTTCCTCAATCAGACGAAACAGTTTATTTGTATTTCCGGCTCCATAATATTTGCCCGTGAGGCTTTCTCCGGCATAAGCAAACCCATCCATAAAGTAAGAGTAAAAGGTAAAAAACTGCATCAGAAACACATTGGCAGAAAGAACAATTTCTCCCTGTTCCGTACCGACAGAGGTAAAATAGAGGGTGACACAAACCAAGCATAGGGTGCGCAAGAATATGTCTTTATTGACATCAAAAAGGCGCAACAGCGCAGGAGCATCAAACACCGCACGCCAACAGAAGGTGTAGGCCGTTTGTTTTCCGCGCAACCAATACAGCAAAAACAACAGCGAAAGCAGGGCACTGCTCCATTGCGCTATGAGTGTTCCCCAAGCAACTCCTTCCACTCCCCGATGAAACACAAACACAAACACGGCACTGCACAGTATGTTTACCACATTCTGAAACAGGGAAACATAAAGAGGATAGCGTGCCTCCTGCACACCGATAAACCAACCGAAAAAGCAATATTGCATGAGCATGGCCGGTGCTCCCCAAACACAAATGCTAAAATAACGGTTCACATACAACACCACCTCCTCGCTGGTTTCCATCACCCGATGAGCAAAATCCAGGATATAATCCTTCAACAACAATTGCAATATACTAAACACCAGGGCCAAAAGTAAGGAACGCAACAAGGTAGCCATCACTTCCTCTTTTCTTCCTGCTCCAAAATGTTGCGCCGTAAGCCCTGTTGTTCCCATTCTCAGAAAAGCAAAAATCCAATAAATCATATTAAAAATCGTCCCTCCTACTGCAATGGCAGCGATATAAGCCGAGGCGCCCAAATGCCCCACAATCGTTAAGTCCACCAACGAAAGCAGCGGAACTGTAATATTCGATAAAATAGAAGGAATGGCAATCTGTAATATTTCGTTTTTCTTAATCCGACTCATGTTTTCAAATTTTTATACCTTAATTATATAGAGTATAGTACACGCATGCCGAAGCAATCAATACTCTTGCAAAGGTAAGCCATTTCTTTCTTCATCCCAAATCCATAGGCTTAAGAACTGCCAATCAACACCTGGTGTATTTAATAAAAAAGCAGATTTTATGGATTATCAGCCTGTTGTGGGCGACAATGGCTTTGTTTGTTGCGATGCACCTCATCTTTATCAGAATCACTCTTTTATTTTGCACAAGCCCAAACCATTGATGCGACAAAAAATAAGGCTTTTCCACATTCAGAAAATACAGAGTCTGTTTGGCAAAGTGCACAAAATGAAGTAACTTTGCATACATTTTAAGAAACACAAAACTTAGAGAATATGTTTAGAACGAAAACATGTGGCGAATTGCGCCTTACAGACGCCGGCTCACAAGTAACGCTTGCAGGATGGGTGCAGCGTACTCGTAAGATGGGCGGTATGACCTTTGTGGATTTGAGAGACCGTTATGGCATCACACAGCTGGTATTCAATGAAGAGATTAATGCAGACTTGTGCGAAAAAGCCAATAAACTGGGACGTGAATATGTCATCCAAATCACCGGAACAGTAAACGAGCGCGAAAGCAAAAACAAAAACTTGCCGACTGGAGATATTGAGATTATCGTTTCAGAACTGAATGTTTTGAACGCATCCCTCACTCCCCCTTTCACTATCGAAGAGAATACCGACGGTGGCGATGACATCCGCATGAAATACCGTTATCTGGACTTGCGTCGTGCCAATGTGCGCCAGAACATTGAACTGCGTCATCGCATGACCATGGAAGTGCGCCGTTATTTAGACAGCAAGGGCTTTCTCGAAATTGAAACCCCGATGCTGATTGGCTCTACTCCAGAAGGCGCACGCGACTTCGTAGTTCCTTCTCGCATGAATCCGGGACAATTCTATGCTTTGCCTCAGAGTCCGCAAACCCTGAAGCAGTTGCTTATGGTTGCCGGCATGGACCGTTACTTCCAAATCGTAAAATGTTTCCGCGATGAGGACCTGCGTGCTGACCGTCAGCCCGAGTTCACCCAGATTGACTGTGAGATGAGCTTCGTGGACCAGGAAGATGTTATCAGCACTTTCGAGGGAATGGCCAAACATCTGTTCAAGGAACTGAGAGGTGTAGAGCTCACCGAAGCTTTCCCGCGTATGCCTTGGAGCGAAGCTATGCGCTTGTATGGTAGCGACAAACCCGATACTCGTTTCGGAATGGAATTTGTCGAATTGATGGATGTCCTGAAAGGTACGGGCGAATTCAGCGTATTCAACGACGCTGCTTATATTGGTGGTATCTGCGCAGAAGGTTGTGCTTCATACACGCGCAAGCAGTTAGACCAGCTGACCGATTTTGTCAAACGCAGCCAGATTGGTGCAAAAGGTTTGGTATACGCTCGTGTACAAGAAGACGGCAGTGTAAAAAGTAGCGTAGACAAATTCTACTCTCAGGATGTACTGCAAAAATTGAAAGCTGTCATGTTGGCAAAACCAGGCGACTTGATTTTGATTATGAGCGGCGATGATGCCATGAAAACTCGTAAACAGCTGTGTGAGTTGCGTTTGGAAATGGGTAGCCGTTTGGGACTGCGTGACAAAAACAAGTTCTCTTTGCTGTGGGTTGTGGACTTCCCTATGTTCGAATGGAGCGAGGAAGAGGGTCGCTTGATGGCCATGCACCATCCGTTTACACACCCAAAAGACGAGGATATTCCTTTGCTGGATACGCATCCGGAGCAGGTTCGCGCCGATGCTTACGACATGGTTTGCAACGGTGTGGAAGTTGGCGGCGGTTCTATCCGTATCTTCGATCCCGAGTTGCAGGACAAAATGTTCCAGATTTTGGGCTTCACCAAAGAGAAAGCACACGAGCAGTTTGGCTTCTTGATGAACGCATTCAAGTATGGTGCCCCTCCTCATGGTGGTTTGGCTTACGGACTGGACAGATGGGTCAGCTTGTTTGCCGGCTTGGATACTATCCGCGACTGCATCGCCTTCCCAAAGAACAACAGCGGACGCGATGTGATGTTGGATGCTCCTTCGTGCATCGACCAGAAGCAGCTTGACGAATTGAATCTGAACATTTGTTTGCCTGAGGCAGAAGCATAATTTTTCTGCAAAGGAAGCCTCACGATAAAAAAGGGCAGAATCTACCCGATTAAAGCGTGTTGAAACTTTCCTATTTGCGGGCAATCGTCCAGAAAGAATAAAATATTCAATTCTCAGAGGGTGTTTTTCGATATAACAATATAGAACACAGTTATTTAACCCTGATTTTTATGTTTGAAAAATCGACTCATCTAGAAATGAATTGATAAATAGAATTAAAAAGTGCGACTAATATATAAATATATTTAGCCGCACTTTTTTTCTTTGTTGCCACAATCCGTATTCAAGAAAACACGGTTCAAGTGATTCTGAAAAAGCAGACTTCTGCCCCATTACTCCATACACACATACCAACTGTGGGCAATGCCTTCCTTGGGATGTTGTTAGAAACAGATTAAAGGTTACCTTTTCTTGCGGCTTTTTTGCCGGTGCACGCTACAGCATCACCAACCGCATCGGGGCTTTTGCCGAATTGGGTCTCGTGAGCGGGGTTTTCAAGGGCGACTATAACCACAGCATAGACGTGCTAACGCTGAGCGTTTCTCTGAAATTAGAATACACCTAACGGGGCGCATGAAAAAATCAAGGGCAGACGGCTGCAATGCAGACCGTCTGCCCTTTTGGCTGTCGTTTCTTGTAGGATTTGGCTTTTATCACCCTGCCTGTTCCAGAAAAAGCCGGTCAATCCCTACTGACAAATTAACAGCAAAAAACTCATTCTATCAACAAAATGCTTCTATTTTAGCGATAAATAAAACAAGTAAAGCCAGAGTTTTCGGCCTTCTACAATGAATTCAATGAATAATTATGCAGAAAAACGACAAATACACTGCATAAATAATGTATATTCGTGAAAAATTCCCTTGAGAATTTGAGAAAAATCTCTTGAGATAAAAAAATTCTTACCATGACTTCGACAAATTCTTCTCGGTATTTCGTTGAAAAAAGTACAAGGCCGACTTGTCTTTTTGTGTCCGAAGCCCTAAAATGCCCTTCAGAACATCTATTTACGCTATAATTCCATACAGAAAATCCTTATTTATTACACTGTATTACAATATATTACCACAGAAAACAGTCGTTGAGATTTACGTATTCTCCGCCCCACCCTCGTGCGCATGCATTTGGATAAATCTCAGGGTGCATCAAACAGCAAAATGTCAAAATGCCAAATCCTAGCTTTTCGCTGCCGACTGTACCGCACGACAAGCATGACAATAAGCAAGGAGGCGGCTCGGCAAAAAATACTTCGAAAATTTTATTTTCAGTATTTTCTTTTGCGCTCGCCTTTCACTATCTTTGTAAAACTTTGCCGAAGAGTCGGCAACATATCACATGGAAAACGAACAGAAACAAGCAGATACATGATACGAAAAAATAGCCCTTATACAGCAGCTTTCACAGGAGCACACTTCATGCTCTATGAAACAATCAGAATGCTTCCGCTCTTGCTGGACGACAAGGCAGAAGCATTGGTAAAACAAGAAATTCAAGAAAACAAATATTGGATGGTCAATTCGTTGGAGTCCAGAAAAAAATATAGCGCCGAACTGAAAAGAAGATTCCAGTCTGTCCCCAGATCCTTCTGGACAGACTTCCTGCAATGGGACGAACCAAGACAGCGCATCGGCATGCTTTATGTGTTGCTCAGCACCTACCGCATCCTGCTTGAATTCCACATTAATGTAACCATAAAAAAGTGGCATTCCATCAACCATCAGCTTTGCCATGAAGACATTGCCATGGAACTGTCGCAGATTGCCGCTCAGGATGAGTTTGTTGATTCCTGGAACGACAGCACCAAGAAAAGAATCGTTTCGGCTTACCTTACTTTCCTGCAGCATGCCGGACTCTACGACAAGAAAAACATGCTGCTGCATCCCGCTGCGGACGTTGACAAATCGGCCTATGCCTATTATTTGCAACACGGACAGGAATGGTTCGTCGAGGCATGTCTGCTCTATCCTTATGAAATAGATAACATAAAACAAAATAGCCTATGACCGTTGAAGAATTATATGAGAAATTATGCTCACCGGCTTTTCAGGATCCTAAGAACGGCGACTTGTTCTACAATTTCTTCGTCTTCCAATACCCGGCCAAAGACGAGTACGAAATAAAACGGCAGATTGCCGCCTTTAAGGAAAACCTGAAACGGCCATCCAACTTCATGGATGCACTGCCGCTCAACTTGTTTGAGGAGTTTTGTAACTTTCTCGACCAACAGAGCTTCGGCAACCAGAATCCTTCGCTGCTGAAATTCCTGCTCGATATGGAAGAAAAATCTCCCGAAAACATACAGAAGGTACTCACCCAGCAAGCAAACAGTCCCAAATTTTATGAATACATCCACCAGAGGATTATGGAGCATATCCACACGGACGACGACATGAAACGAGGCTATATCTTTGTGTATGGCATCGGAGACATGTTTCCCTATCTGCGCACAAATGTGTTCCTTACCAACTATGAACGCTACAACCAAACAGACAAGTACAAATTGATTATCTTTTATCCGGGACACCGCGTGGACAATTCTTTCTCGCTCTTTGACATGCTCGACGATTCGAACACCTACCGAGCCACATTGCTCTTAAATGAACATAACCTATAACATTGTGCCTTATGACAACCATTCAAACTTTATATAAAAAAAACATCGACCGCCCCCTAAATCCGGCAGTGTCTGCCGACGACTTCTCGGCAACAACCATCAAAACCGAAATAGAAGAATACGTATTCACCGACGAAATCATCAACGGACTCTACAATGTGCTGAATGCCATATGGACACAGAACGTGAGCCACAACGGCATCTGGATAAACGGTTTCTTCGGTTCCGGAAAATCACATTTCCTGAAATTCCTGAGTTATTGCATCGACCCCGAACATCGAGAAACAGCACTCGCACGACTCGAAGAGGCTGTGCGCGAACGCGACCCGCTGCTGGTGGACGACTCGAAAAGCCAGGTGACGGTGGACGACATCAAGAAACTGTCGGAATGGATACGGAAAGCCACCATCGACCTCGTACTTTTTAACATCGGAACAGTGCACGACACCAACTCCGACCAAAAAGAGGTGTTTACACAGGTGTTCTGGAATCAGTTTAACCGCTTCCGGGGCTATAATTCGTTTAACCTGGCTCTGGCACAAAATCTTGAGAAAGTGCTCGACAATGCCGGGCTTTTCGACACGTTCCGAGAAAGACTGGCCGACGAAGGTTTCGACTGGAAGGAACAGGCTCCCATGCTGGCAACCGTCTTTCTGGACCATGTGCTCGAAATTGCCAAGGATTTGTTGCCAACCATCACCGTCGACTCGCTGCGCAAAGCCATTATGGAGGACAAAGAAAATGTCAGCCCCGAAGCTTTCTGCTCCGAACTGAAGGAGTTCATCGACCGGAAAAACGACAAGAACTACCGCATCTTGTTCCTTGTAGACGAAGTGAGCCAGTTTATCAGCAACCGCGAATATCTGCTCCTGCAACTGCAAGAAGTGGTCACCGGACTGCATAAGTATTGCGAAGACAAGGCTTGGGTGGCTTGCACCGCACAGCAGGATTTGTCGCAACTGATGAGCAACATGCAGATTGTGTCCACAAGCGAAGACTATGGCAAGATTATGGGACGATTCGAAGTGCGCGTATCGCTCAAAGGTACACAAACAGAATATATTACACAAAAGCGCCTGCTGGACAAAAATGATACGGGTAAAAACACCCTTACACAGCTCTGGAATCAAAATCACCTGGCCATCGAGAATCAGTTCTCGCTGCCCAGCTCGTTTCATTCATACAAGGACGAAGAGGACTTTGTGAACTATTACCCCTTTGTGCCTTATCAATTCCGACTGATTATGAAAGTGCTCGACTCGTTTGGCAATCTGCGCTACATCGATTCGCAGAGCCGGGGCAACGAACGAAGCATCATCAAGATAACACACAGCACGGCCGACAAGAACAAAACCGACGAAGTGGGCAAACTCATCTCTTTTGACAAATTCTATAATGCCATGTTCGAGGGTTCGCTCATGGCTTCGGGTCAACGTGCCATCGGCAATGCCGTCGGAATGATTCAAGAATACGACGACCGCAATTTCGCACAGCGCGTCGTAAATATACTCTTCATGATTTGCAATCTTTCCGCTCCCGACAAACTGCTCTTCCCGGCTACACAGGAGCATATCGTCACGCTGCTGATGGATGAGGTGGACATCGACAAGGCCGACTTGATTTCGCGCACGGAAAAGGCTCTGTCTTTCCTGGACCGCAAACACGTAATCCGCACAGAGAAATTTACCGACGGACGCGCAGACATCTACTGCTTTCAGAGCGAGGACGAGATTGATGCCGCACGCGAAATCGAAAGCACGCAAATAGATCAGGCCACCATGGCTAAGTATCTGGCTGATATGTTCAGCAAACACTTCAAATGTACAGCCAGCGCCAACAGAGAAACTTACTGTTCGCGAAGCTTCACCATAGGATGGTCTATCTACGGACGAAACTTCTATGCTAACAACCCGGACATCAACATTGAGTTTCTGCTGGGCAAGCAGAAAACCGGCACCACTTTGTTTGGAACAAATGAACCAAACAAACTGACTTTCAACATCGAAAAGGAATTTGCAGGCGACAAGCTCCTTACGAACGATTTCTTCTGGTACTGCCAAGTACAGAAATTCGCTTCAGAGAAAATCAATTCGGACGCACGACGCAAAACAATCGAGACCTTCGCCCAACGGGCCAATGAGGTGTTCGAAAAACGTATCGTGCCGAAAATCAACAGCTTCTTGAACCGATGTGAAATATACTCGGGAAATGCCGAAATCAAAGTGCCGGGCGAAGGGGCCACACGATATAAAAACGCACTGAACTTGCACTTTGCCAATGTGTATACGCATGCCAATATGGTGCTGGGAACGGTAGTTCCTACCACAGCCGACGGCTTGCGCGAACGCATCCTGCGCCCTATCGAACAAAATGAATACGGTGTGCTGAACCCGATGACGGCTGCCGAACAGGAGGTGGAACAGTACATCCGAGGCCAGTTTGGCAATATCTTTGTCAGCGACCTGGTGCGCACCTTCGCAAGCCGTCCGTTCGGATGGTCGGATGTGGCTACTCTCTATTTCTTGAACGAACTGCGCAGACGAGGCAGATGGACGCTGAAATATAACAACGATGCGAATATCGACAGCCGGATTGTAGCACAAAACCTGCTGAAAGAACAGAGCAAGTTTACCGTTGTGGCTGCCACATCCATCTCACAAGAGCTCATCAACGAGTTTGTCGAGGCTTGGAAGTATTCCTTGAACACTCCTTCGGCACCGGCTTCCTACGACAGCGGAGAGCTGTTCCGACTGTGCAAAACATCTGCTTCCGGCGAAAAGCATGTCAGCATCCAAAGCATCCGACACAACTATTCGCAATTGCGCAAGGATATTGCCGCCTATCCGTTCGTGTCGGTCATCGATGAGGCTCTCGACTTGCTGGAGCATTGGGACGAGGAACGCGACCATAAACGTTTCTTCGAAATGGTAATTGAGGAACGCGAAACGGCTCAGAAAATATTCGACCGCTGCAAAAGCCTGATTTCTTTTGTCAAGGATCACGCCTCGGCATATCTCAATATCCGAAATTTTGTGACCGAAAACAAGGAGAACTTCAACTTCTTGAATGCTCCGGAAAAGGTGAACGAACTGCAACAAATCCTTTCGGACCAATGGCCCATGCCCAACATGAAGCGTTACAGCCAGCTCAACAAAGAACTGGCCCGGGCACTGGAACAGGTGAAAGCCGAAAAGAAAGCCGAAATAGAAAGACGCTACCAGATGGTTTTCGAGGATTTGAAACAGATGGCTGCGGACACGGGAGTAGATTACACACTTGATGAGCAAAAGGTGATTCAGACAAAAACGGCCAGCCACAACCTTTATGTGCTGGACAATAACTTGAACACTATGGACTACCGAGCAGAACAGGCGAAGGAAATCATGAAACGGAAAAACGAACAGGAGTCGGCCAACGATAGCGAAAAGCCGAAACGCCGCATCCGCATGGTATCGCTGCACACGGGGTCGGCCAAACCAATCAACACCGAAGAGGATGTTGACAATTATCTGGCAAAGCTGAAAGTGGAACTCATGAAGTATGTCAACTCGCGCGACGAGCACGATGATATTCTAATCAAATAACTTGAGTATATAGGTAGAGTGAGTGTGTTCCGGTGGATTTCCGAATCCGCCGGAATTTGCATAAGCACTTCCTGCCCAAACAACAGGAACAGGACAGCAAACAGACAGA
>Juniper_p2__coassemble_1606_pt1 | contig 17650 bp, 16 predicted proteins | sample Juniper_p2__metabat2_high_PE_027 | metagenome-assembled genome bin Juniper_p2 | reverse complement strand
GTTTAATATCTTTTACAAAGCTTTCTTTATATTAATATTTTAAATCTGTTGTTAGGAAATAAATATAATTGTATTAATTTTAAATTAACAATAATATCGATGGAAAAAATCCCATTATTAAATACAGAAGTGCTATCGATTACTGAAAGTCAACTTTTAGAAAAATTAAAAGCAGACTTACAGGATGATAAGAAATGCGGTAACGGCGTTATTATTACTCCAAATGTAGACCATTTAGTCAAACTCCAAAAAGACAAGGAGTTTTATAAATGTTATTGCGAGGCTGAGTATTTAATATGCGATTCAAAGATTCTTTATCTTTGCTCTAAGCTTCTCAAAAAATCTTTTCCAGAAGCAATACCAGGATCTAGTTTCTTTACTCATTTTTATGAATATAATAAAAGCAATGAGTATTGTCGTATTTTTCTTTTAGGAGGCATGGATGGAGTAGCTGATCAGGCAAGGAAAAGAATAAACGAGAAAATGGGTAGAGAAATTGTGGTAGGCTCTTTTTCTCCAAGCTTTGGATTTGAGAAGAAACAAAATGAGAATGAACTTATTTATAAAATGATAGAGGCTAGTAAGGCTAATGTCGTTTTGGTTGGAGTGGGAGCTCCCAAGCAAGAGAAATGGATATTTGCTCATAAAGATAGAATGTCTAATGTAAAAATTTGGATGGCATTGGGAGCGACTATTGATTTTGAAGCAGGCAATATTAAACGAGCTCCTAAAATTTTTCAGAAATTGGCTTTAGAATGGTTGTATAGAATGTGGTGTGAACCAAAACGTATGTTTAAACGTTACATATGTGATGACTTGGCATTTTTTATTTATTTCTTTAAACAGCTTTGTGGAGTATATAAAAATCCATGGGCTTGAAAACAATAGAATAGCATGAAAGATATAGAAAAAATCTTTTTTCTTCTGTTAAGAATGGGCATTGACGATTTTTTCTCTTATCAGTTTCCAAAACTTTCTCTTTCAGATTGGGAGAAAATCTATACAATTTGCAAAAAGCAAACATTGATGGGAGTGGTCTTAGAAGGAGTAAAGAAACTGGATCCGGAATTGGCTCCGCCCAAAAAAATATTGTTGCAATGGTTTGCACAGGTTGAAAAGATTAAAGAACGAAATATTCAGCTGAATAAAACCGTTGTGAAGGTTTCTGAACGTTTTGCTGTAGATGGCTTCAAATCGGCTATCTTGAAAGGTCAAGGCGTTGCTTTGTATTATCCGGAACCCTTGTTGCGAATGCCTGGAGATATTGATATATGGTTGGATGGTAACAGAGAGGATATAATCAAATATGTACGTAAATATTGTCCCAAAGAGGGTGCACGTTATCATCATATCGATTTCCCCGTGATGAAAAATGTTTCTATAGAAGTGCATTTTACACCAACATGGATGAATGCTTTTTCCAAAAATAAGTTATTGCAGGGGTTGTTTGAGGATTGGAAGGAAACTACCTTTAATAATAAAGTATATTTAGATGATAAGGATGTAAAGGGATTCTGTGTGCCTACGGATAAAATGAATCGTATATTTTTGCTGATTCATATTTATCATCATTTTTTTGATGAAGGTATCGGACTGCGTCAATTGGTGGATTACTTTTATTTGCTTAGAAGAGGTTGTTCGGATGAGGAAAAAAAGGAAATTCAACAGATAATCCAGTCTTTGGGCATTGTGAAGTTTACGAAAGCATTGATGTACGTAATGCATCAGATTATGGGATTGCCCAAGGAGTGCCTGCTTACAGAACCTAATGAAAAGGATGGACATTTTGTATTGAAGGAAATTCTTATTTCTGGAAATTTTGGCCATGATGACGAACGGATTTATCGTAAAAATGGTAAATCTACAGCTTTTTATTGGAGTAAGTTTACGCATAAAGCGCACTTTGTATCTGCATATCCCAAGGATATTTATCACAATATCAGCTTTTGGGTATGGCAGTATTTTTGGAGAATGAAAAACGGTTATTTGTAATTACAAACGAATATAGGATTAATGAACAGATTTTTATTTGCTTTGCTGGGGCTTGCCCTAACGCAAAGTACAACAGCTGAAACGAAAGATTCACTTTCTTACAATATAGAAGCCAGAGCTACTGCCGGAGGGGGTGACTTTGCTCCAATATGGTTTTCGGCCAATAAGTATGGCTTGTCGAGCGTGAAGCCGAACAGTGGCTTGCTGAAAGCGGGGCTGGAATATAACAAGAACATGAAATACCGCTGGAAACTGAAGGTGGGCGTAGACTTGGCGGGCGGTTATGACTTGACACAAAACGTGATTGTACAACAGGCGTATGCGGATATTGCCTGGAGATGTCTGCAACTGAGCGTGGGAAGTAAAGAAAGAAAACCGCTGGGAAAGGATATTTATCTGAGCAGTGGCGCCATGGTGGAAGAGGGTAATGCAAGGCCTATTCCGCAAATCCGTGCGGAGATAGAGGATTATGTGGCTGTGCCCGGAACGAAAAAATGGCTTTCTTTTAAAGGACATTTTGCTTATGGCGTGTTTACGGACGGTAATTGGCAGGAGGATTTTGCTGCACCATATTATAAATGGTTTATGAAAAAGACGCTTTATCACTCCAAGTCGGCTATGTTTCGTATCGGAAACACAGAAAAACGTCCCTGGGAATTCGAGATTGGATTGTTGGTATCTACGCAATTCGGAGGAGAACAGTATAAATGGAATTGGGGAAGTAGACAATGGGAAGTAATGGAAATGCCGCATGGCTTTAAGGATTTGCTGAAAGCCATCATTCCAACGCAGGGAGGGGCTGATACGCCTGATGGAGACCAAGTGAATGTAGCCGGTAACTTTATCGGAAGCTGGAATGCAGCGTTTACTTACTATTGGAAAGATTGGAAGTTCCGTGCGTATTACGAGCATCTGTTTGAGGATGAATCGCAAATGTTCATGCAATATGGCAGATGGAAGGACGGACATTTGGGATTGGAGGTGACGTTCCCCAAGAATCCCTTCGTGACCAAGGTGCTTTGGGAGGGCTTGTCTACCAAAGACCAGAGCGGACCTATCTTGTATGACGGCTTCTTGGGTAATTATGACCATCAAATCAGTGCTTCGGACAATTATTACAATAATTATTTCTATCAGGGATGGAGTCACTGGGGACAGGGCATGGGAAATCCGCTATTGCCGGGTCCTATCTATAATAAGGATGGAAGCATGATGTTTCGAAGTAACCGTACCCGAGCCAATCATGTGGCTTTCTGTGGCAATCCGACAGAGGAGTGGAACTATCGCGTGAAGCTTTCGTATGCCGAGCATTGGGGTATTTACATCAATCCATTGGATAAGATGATGCGCCAGTTCTCTTCTATGTATGAAGTGGGCTACCAACCCAAACCGTTGCGCGGATGGAGTTTTAATGCAGCCTTGGGATGGGATCAGGGTGATTACATCGGAAACAGCGTGGCTGGCATGATAACAATCAAAAAAGAAGGAGTTTTATGGAAAAGATAGGAAATAAATTGGCGGTATGGAGTCTCATGGGACTGCTGTGTTTGTTGGCATGGGGCTGCGACAAGAAATGGCCCATCAACGGTAATCTGGACGGCAACTGGAAACTGCAGCGCTTCGAAACGAAAGAGGATGCCAAGGTGACGGAATGTCACCGCCTGTATGTGGCTATTCAATTGCACATGGTGGAATTTAAAGACCAGGGCGGAAACGGCTTCGATAGTTTCTTTGGTGAATTCAGATATGATGAGGATAAGGAAACGGCTGTGATTTATAATCTCAAAGGAAAGGAGTTTACTACAGACAGTAATATTCCTGTGGAAGTGGAGCAACTGAAGCATTATGGCTTGAATTCGCAACACAATGTGTTTAAGGTGGTGAAGGCGGACGGCAAATACTTGATTTTGGAATCGGATTATGCCCGGTTGTTTATGAAGAAATTCTAGTGATGCATTAATTTTTACTCACTAAAAATATTTCACAGTTGCTTGTATCATAATTTTTAAATCATAGAAATGAGTAATATTCCTAATATAATACACTATTGCTGGTTCGGTGATAAAATGCCCTTTATATTAAGACAATGTGTAAGGACATTCTCTAAAATTAAAGCAGATAAAATAATTTGTTGGAATGAACAAAATTCTCCATTGGATGCGAATCAAAATATAAAAACATTAGCAGAAAACAAAGAGTGGGCTTTTGTTTCTGATTATGTTCGTTTAAAAGCATTATATGATTATGGGGGTATTTATTTTGATACAGATATTGAAGTAAAGTATGCTTTCCCTAAAGAGTTTTATGATGCTGATCTGGTAATTGGTTATGCTTATGACAATGTGATTTGTACCGCCATGATTATGGCTAAGAAGCATCATCCATTGATTAAGCATTGGTTAGAGCTTACTCATAATATAAAACCAGGAGAGAAGGTTGTTAATAATGGTTCAATTTATAAGGCCATAAAAGATTTATATCCTGACTTTGTACTGGATGGAAAATTTCAAGAGTTTGCTCCTAATTGTTTTATTTATCCTCGCTATTATTTTGATTCGGCAACCTATAGGTCTAAAACTGGCGGCGGTTTCTGTGTACATCATGGTATGGGATCGTGGCATTCCCCTCGCTCTGTCATAAAACGTATGTTAAGACCTACAGTTAAGCTGCTGAGATATTATGTAAAACCGTTCTGCGTTTGGTATATGAATAAGGTGAACAAACGCATTGTTGCTCAATGTAAATCAAATATAGAATAAGAATCTCAAACTATGTGGCTGGTATTTTTAATTATTTGGGCTTGTATCGTAGTATTGGTGTACGCTCATCTGGTGTTTGACTATATGTATCATTATACCAATATGCGTCAGAAATTTCAGAAGTTAAAGGAAATCTTTACGGAAGAATAGTTTTTCATTTTACATTTAATCTATGTGTACGAAACGATTGCTTTGGAGATATTGCTTGCTTGCTTCGCTGACAATCGGTACTTGTGCTTGTGAGCGAGTTTCGTTTCCGGAACCGGATGGTAACGGAACGGGCAGTGAAAGCGAAAAACCTACTGATATTCCCGATGGTTCACACAATTCGGGAACTTCAGAAGATGAACTCACGGTAGTGCCTTTTACCGTGGCTGATTTTATTGAAAAGAGTGATTCGCTCAAGAATGAGCTTTGCTGGGTGGCAGGTTATATCGTGGGATATACGGAAAGAACCATGAGTCAGGCTACTTTTTCTGCCAAAGGGGCAGGACAAAGCAATGTGTTGATTGCGGACTTTCCCTGGGTGGAGGACGAAACTTTGTGTGTGCCCGTGGAACTGAAACGGGTGGCTCTGAAAAAAGAATTGAGCCTGCAGCATGTGCCTGGTAACTTAGGAAAACGGGTGGCCCTGCTCGGTACGGCTGATTCTTATTTCAGAGTGGCTGGATTGCGCGGAGTGGAGGATTATGTGTGGCTGAAACCGGATGCTAGTGAACCGCCGGCCGGGGAAGAACAGAAACCGGATGACGGGGAACAGAATCCGAACCCGGAAGACAGTATCCCGCAAACAAAACCGGAACCACAGCCCAAACCGGAACCGAACCCGGAACCGCAACCCAAACCGAATCCGGAGGATAGTTTGGGTGGTCCAATCCTTTTCTATGTAAACGGAATACCCGTGCAACCGGTAGACCGAGCTTCGGCTTTGGTGGACGGGGGAAGATATCTGCTGGGAACAATGCCCGAAAAAGGGGGGATGCAGTTTATAGCTAATGAAGGACCTGATGCCCGAAACGGAAAGTACAGAAAAGCACAGGCTGCTTCCGTAGAAGGGGAGTATATTACTACCGATGATAATTCGCTTCCGGCAGTGTTCGTTCTCGAAAAGCAGGATGCGGCTTTCAGACTGTATGACGAGGGAGCACAAGGCTTTCTGGCTTACGACGTGAATGGGGCTTCGCAATCGAAAGCGTGGCTGCCGCTACTGACCCGTAAGGATGAGGAGGTCAACAGCAGGTTTGCAGCTACCTTTATTCTGGATTTTGCCAAACCAAAGGAGCGAATCAAAACGCATAAGGCGATTAAATATTCTGAAGCATCAAACAGAAAATGTGTCTTGCACTATAATGCTTACGGCAATAATTTTAAAATCAATTATTATCCCGAAGGTGTTCCTGTGTGTTTATTTTGGATGAAATAGTAGGGACATTCAAAAAAAAGTCTATATTTGCATTTGGAACTAAGCTTATATTGTAATGAATATAAAAAATGGTTGGCTCAAGGTATGGACTTTTTACTCGGAAGGCTTCCGACAAATGACCTTGGGAAGAGTGTTGTGGACAATAATTTTGGTGAAACTGTTTATCATGTTTGTCGTACTCAAATTGTTCTTCTTTCCGAATTTCGTGAAATCTAATGCCGAAGACGGACAGGAAGCGCAGTTTGTGGCGGATGAATTACTGGAACGGTTCTGATTTTTTAACTGCTAATTTTTATGTGTATGACTGAATCTATTGATGTTTCTCTGATTGACTGGTCGAGAGCGCAATTCGCGCTGACGGCTATCTATCACTGGCTTTTTGTACCACTGACCTTAGGACTGGCTGTGGTGATGGGGGTGATGGAAACCATTTACTACAAAACAGGTGACGAGTTCTGGAAACGCACGGCGCGCTTCTGGATGAAACTCTTTGGTATTAACTTTGCCATCGGGGTGGCTACCGGTCTGATCCTGGAATTTGAATTCGGAACGAACTGGAGCAACTATTCGTGGTTTGTGGGGGATATATTCGGTGCACCTCTCGCTATCGAGGGTATCTTGGCTTTCTTTATGGAGGCTACTTTCATAGCTGTGATGTTTTTCGGATGGAACAAGGTGAGCCGCGGATTTCATCTGGCGTCTACTTGGCTTACCGGTCTCGGTGCTACTATCTCGGCTTGGTGGATCCTGGTGGCGAATGCGTGGATGCAACATCCGGTGGGCATGGAGTTTAACCCGGATACGATGCGCAACGAAATGGTGGATTTCTGGGCGGTTGCTACATCGCCCGTAGCGGTCAATAAGTTTTTTCATACCGTGCTGTCGAGCTGGGTGCTGGGAGCTGCTTTTGTGGTTGGCGTGAGTGCATGGTTCCTTTGGAAGAAAAGAGAAAAACAGTTTGCACTGCAGAGTATGAAAATCGGAGCAGCTGTAGGTCTGCTTGCGGCGGTTGTGACTGCTTGGACCGGCGATCAGTCGGGATATCAGGTGGCACAACATCAACCGATGAAACTCGCTGCCATGGAGGCTTTGTATGAAGGACAGAAAGGGGCTTCACTGGTGGCTGTCGGGGTGCTCAACAGAATGGAAAACGGTGAGGTGAATCCGGAAAAACCGATGCAGATGTGCGTGGAAATTCCTAATATGCTCTCGGTGCTGGCTTACCGGGACAAGGATTCGTATGTGCCGGGAATCAATAACTTGCTGCAGGGTGGTTATACGCTGCCTGACGGAACGAAAGCGATTTCTGCCGAGGAAAAAATAGAAAGGGGCAAGAGAGCCATCACGGCATTAGGGGCTTATCGTATGGCCAAAAAAGAGAATAGAACGGATGTGGCTGCAGCGCATCTGAAAACTCTGCGCGAGAATATGCCGTATTTTGGTTATGGCTATATCAAAAATCCACAGGACTTGGTCCCGAATGTAACCCTGAATTTTTATGCTTTCCGCGTGATGGTGGGGCTGGGTGTTTATCTGATCGGATTCTTTGCACTGGTGCTCGTGCTGGTTTATCGCAAGAAAATGGCGGATAAAAAGTGGATGACCGGATTGGCTATGCTGACTGTGCCATTGGCTTATCTGGCTTCGCAGGCCGGATGGGTGGTGGCTGAATGTGGCAGACAGCCGTGGGCTATTCAGGATTTGCTGCCGGTGAATGCGGCCATCTCTGGTTTGCCGACTTCTTCAGTGCAAACTACTTTCTTTATCTTCCTGGTGTTGTTTACCGTGTTGCTGGTGGCTGAAATCAAAATTATGGTGAAGGCCATTGCCGAGGGACCGGAAAAATAGGAGTTGGATGAAGGTTTACTTTGATGTTGAATCTGTTTAATGCATTAGGTTATGATGACTGAATCTATCTTTTACCAAGAATATTGGTGGTTTCTGGTGTCTCTCCTTGGAGGACTGCTCGTGTTTTTGCTGTTTGTACAAGGGGGGAATGCGCTGCTGTTTCACCTGGGAAAAAATGAGGCGGAACGCAAAATGATTGTCAATTCTACCGGTAGGAAGTGGGAGTTTACGTTTACTACCCTGGTGACTTTCGGAGGGGCTTTCTTTGCTTCGTTCCCTTTGTTTTACAGCACAAGCTTTGGTGGAGCTTATTGGCTCTGGATGATTATCCTGTTTAGCTTTGTCTTGCAGGCGGTGAGCTATGAATACCAAAACAAGCAGGGGAATGTGTTGGGAAAGAATACGTACCGGGCTTTTCTGGTGCTGAACGGGGTTGTGGGACCGTTTTTCCTGGGATGTGCTGTGGCTACATTCTTTACCGGAGCGGAGTTTACGGTGAACAAGGACCAGATGCTCCTGGAAGCCATGCCGGTTATCAGTGTGTGGAACAACAGCCTGCACGGACTGGAAGCGCTGGGCAATGTGTGGAATGTGTTGCTGGGACTGGCTGTCGTGCTGCTTTCTCGTATCTTGGGTGCCTTATACCTTATTAATAATATAAGCGATGACACGATTGATGGCAGAGCCCGCCGCGTGGTGCTGTGGAATGCTCCGGTGTTTGTGGTTCTCTTCCTTATTTTTGTCATCCGTCTTTTCCTGACAGACGGCTTTGCCGTTGACCCAAACAACGGAACTGTTTTTATGGAACCCTATAAGTATTGGAACAATCTTTTGGATATGCCCGTGGTGGCAGCTGTTTTTGTACTGGGAGTGGTGGCCGTATTGATAGGGGTGGCAGCTACGTTATTGCGACCGAATTTCAAGAAAGGCATCTGGTGGACAGGGGCCGGTTCTGTTTTGGCTGTGCTCGGACTGTTGCTGCTGGCCGGCTATAACAACACGGCTTACTATCCTTCGCTGACAGATCTGCAGAGCTCGCTCACGCTGGCGAACAGTTGCTCAAGCGACTTTACGCTGAAAACCATGTCGGTGGTGTCTATCCTCATTCCTTTTGTGCTGGCCTATATCTTCTATGCTTGGCGAAGCATCGACAAAAAGAAAATTGATGCCAAGGAAATGGAAGAGGAGGAACATACTTATTAAACTTATTGACGGAATTTTTATAGAGAAAAAACCAGGAATTCATGCCGCAACTGCTGCATGGATTCCTGGTTTTTTGCGCTTTCCGGGACTCAGTCGAACAGCTCGAACGTGAATTTATAGCCAACACCGAAACCGGAAGGCTGATTGTAGGAAAGAAATATGCCGGTGTCGAATACAAAAGTGCTGATGCCATAGCCTACTTCTATGTGTGACGGCAGATTGCGCATGGTGAGGAAATTGAGATAAATGCGCTCGTTGCGGATGTGACCGGTGTATTTTCCTAAATGACGCAATAGCAGGAAGGGGGCCTCGTAAACAGCATTCATCCTAAAGTAGTGGCTGGATGCGTTGTACCATCGACCGTCTAAATTCTGAAAACGACCGCCTATATCATCGGTCCAACCCTCGGGAAGGGTGTTGTTGCGCAGGTTGGCAAAATCAACAAAGTAGGTCTCTTGCTGGTTGGTGAAACTTCCAAAACCTACGCGATAGCTCAAACCGCTGCGCAATCCCAGGCGGATGCTGTGCTGCATCTCTGCTTCAATACGTTCATAGACTCCCGTACTGCCGAAAACATGATTCAGACCGCGCTCGTAATCGACTACGAATTTGGGATAACGAGAGGTGAGGCGTATCTTTTTGCCATTGCTGATGTAGTAGTATAGACCGGGTGTCCACTCGAATCGGATGCCGGGAGCAAAACTGATATATTGCTTGCGGATGAGGCCGACTATCTCATCGCTCGGATTGGAAGGCTGGTCTTCGAGTAAATCTGTATTGATGGACGGACGGCGAACCGGACGACGACGGTGGATGTTGATGCCGGCTATTACGTCGAAACCGTGAAAAACTTCAATGCGATTCTTGACTTGCAGCTGCAAATCGGTGAAGTATTTCAGATTTAATGCATCGAAATTAATCGTGGTGTCGGCCATGTCTTTGATGTCTTGCAGCACTTCGCTGCTGTATATGCGGTTTCCGTTGCCCACGGTTATTTCGAAACTTCCATTGCGCATCGGGGCATAGAGGTATTTGGCCCGTAACTGCCAAAAGAATTCCTTGTGGGTGAAGTTGTAGCCTAAGCGAGTGCGCAAATCAAGCGACTGACGGTTGCGGAACAGGTTGTTGTAGCGCAAATCCTGACGATAGGCGAGACCGCGACTCTTACTGTAGCTCAACATCAGCGGATTGATGAAGGGGGAGCAACGGAAGGTGCCGAGGTTCTCGACATTTAGCTTGTAGTCTTCAACAAATATGTGACTGAGGAATTTCCAGATTTTATCGCGGTTCCTTTCTTTTCGTGGAAGACTGTCGCGGTGTGCCTGACGCTCTAAATAGTCGCGATAGATGACTTGCTCGTAGGATTCCAAAGGAAAGGCGCGCAGACTGTCGAATGCTTCGGCATTGCGCTCGTGGGCGGTTCGGTCGCGTTTCAGGGTAAAACTGGCGGACAGGTTGTATTGCGGCTTTTGAATCTTTTCTGTTTGGATGTCTTTGTAGGTGAGATGGGCACGATAGCGACCGCTCAGTTTGTTCCACACCAGGGCGTAGGAGGCTTCGATGTCATAGGTCACCGGCAGAAATTCGGTGTCGGTTCCCGGATTTCCCATGTCTATATGGCACTTGAAACGCAGCAAATCGGAACGGCCCTCGAAATATAACGAACGAACACTCCAGGTGCTGTCGCTCACAGACATGTGACCGCGCAATAACTGGTAGCTCTTGTTCTTGGGAATAAAACTGATATGGTAAAGATAACGCCGGGTGCTGTCTACGGTAACCGAATCTAAACGGTAATCGTAATGTCGGTTGCTTTTGGGTGCAAGCGGAGACAACAAGATGTCGCCCACCAAAAATGGCTCGTAAATGTTGATGCTGAAATAGTTGATAATGCCGGGTATGTTCTTTTGATTGCGCAGGGTTCCGTTGATATAACGCAACTTCTGATCGTAGATGCCGGGATGGGTGTAGTGGATGTTGCGGTAGGTTTCCAACCAGTATTGATTGACTCCGTTTTCACTGTGCATTACTTGGGGCAAGTAGCGCAGCAGCATGTTCTTTCTTTCTACGTTGAGCAGAGCGCGAACATACATATCGGCATGGTACTCCTGAATGGTATCCTTATAAACGGGTGCCACTCGGTAGAGATTTTGTAGCAGCGAGTCGATGGAGCTGACTACAGTCATAAAGATGCATATCAGGAGCATACCTTTTTTTTATTTTGCTTTCTTGTATGCGCAAAGTTAGAAATTAGTATGGACTTTTGCTCCTTTTTGTTTTGCTTTTTTGGCTATGATGGCGTTTCTTCATATTATCCTTTATATAAGGTAGGATGCGGCTCGGCAAAAAAATACTTTGAAAATTTTATTTTCAGTATTTTCTTTTGCGCTCGCCTTTCACTACCTTTGTAAAAGGAATATTTAGTATTTGTTACAGATGAAAAAAGATTTGATAAATATAACTTATTGGCGCGAGGCTCATTTGCTTCCGCTTATGTGTACTACTGACGCTTTTTATGTGAAATATGCACGCAAAGTGCGCGACAGAATCCGTAAGGCGGATTTTGAATGGAAACTTTCTCAGGATGATATGACCGAAGTGGCACTCACATTGACTTATTATTTTGAGGATGTGGTCAGCGGACTGGGGGTGTGGCATGCCTTTATACAGGAGCACAAAAGGTTGTACGGACGCTTCCTTCCTTTCTATAATGTGGACGAAGAGCAGTATTTTACGGACGAGGTGAACGAACAGGATGTGCTTTTCTTAATCTGGATGATTTTCCAAAAACGTAACGGTCAGGTGATTGTCAACCCGGAAAATCCGTATATGAAGCAGTTGGCGCACGAAATCTTCTTGCTCTTTGACGAGGATTTTGAGCAGATGCCGATTAACGAGGAATTGCTTAATGCCCTGAAAAACCCTCAGATCTATCAGGATTTCTATAATGTAAAGACGCTGATGGTGCAGGTTTGCTGCATGTCGTACTTGTTTTATTATTTCACAACCCAGCACCGCGAAAGAATTGCCGACCAGGTAATCCATTTCTTACCACAAAACAGTCCGGTGTCGGCTTTGGCTTATTTTACGGAATCGGTACTGGGCGTAGAAATACCTACCGGACCTTTGGCGCAGAAACCGGCTCTGTGGCTTTCGCGCATGCTTGCCTCTTGGGGAATGGAGCAGGAAGCGAAATGGATGGAACAGATGCAAACGAAAGAATTGCAACCTTATCTGGTTGTGACGCTGGACGAAGAAAAAGTAGTTCTGGAGGATATTCAGGGACAACACTATGAGTTGCTGCTCAAGGATATGATGGAACAAGACCCGAAAGTGCTGCTGCAACAGAAGACATTCCTGGGACATCTGGTGCAGTATCGCGGACAATGGTTCCTGAATGGAGGTGGTAACTGGCTGAAAGATACGGAAAAATTCCAAAAATATAAGGAGGAGCATTTGGCACTGGAAGAACAGAATAAGAAAATATATAAAAGGGTGCAGAAAATTACCGAGGGACTTCCGGTGTTTTTCTTTGCTGACTATAAGGAAATGGTCTCTTGGATGAATAAGAATTTTAAGAGATATGTAGACATGAAAGCCGTGAAAGAATCGGCCGACAGCCATCAAGACGAAAAAAATCTGGCCGTTTTCGTATCGCAAGAGAAGGGTATCGTGGTTTTGCCTGATGCTGCTGAGTATATCGCACACCCGGATAATCCTTTTTATAAACCCGAAAATGCTACAACCGGTGCCGTGCGTCTGCTTTTCGACATGACGTATGCTGCACCCGAAACTGTGGAGACGCTGGTGCAACATGACTTGTTGCCCGATGCAGCACTCCATTCAGATGAGGGAGTGGAGCAGGGAAGAAAACTGCTGAAGGACAACTTGGATTTCCTGCTGCGTATGATTCGTTCTGATTTTAATATTGTTTCTGACTAAACATTGATATGCCATGGATTTTTTGGATTTGGTTAAAAGAAGACAGAGTGACCGGAGATTTGAACAAACTGCTGTTAGCAAGGAACTGATTGTGGGATGCTTGGAGGCGGCAAGAATGGCGCCTTCTGCTTGTAATTCACAACCCTGGAAATTTGTTGTTATTGACGAACCGGAATTGAGAAAGAATGTGGCGCGCGCGGCTGCCAATATGGGGATGAACCGTTTTGCCGAGGAAGCTCCCGTAATCGTTGCCGTAGTGATGGAAAAAATGAACTTTACAGCGCGTATCGGTAGCGTCATCAAAGACAAAGAATATTCTTTGCTGGATGTGGGCATTGCTGCAGAGCATTTTTGTTTGCAGGCTGCTTCGATGGGATTGGGTACTTGCATGCTGGGATGGTTTAACGAAGCCGAGGTGAACCGCCTGCTGAAAGTGGGCAAAAGACGTATCCCTTTATTGATTCTGCTGGGATACCCTGCCGGAGAAACACGCCCAAAAGCTCGAAAAAGACTGGATGAAATGAGTTCGTGGAATAAATATTAAACAGATATAAAAAAGCACCGAATCTTTGGAATTCGGTGCTTTTTTAGTTCGTACGGACGCTTATTTGATATTCTCACGAATCTTTGTCAGGTATTGCTTCATGCCTTCTTCATCATGTTCGTTGATGATGCCGATAAGCTCTTGCAGCTCCTTGCAGATTTTTTCTACCTGATATTTGGTTTTAGGATTGTAGAGGATTTCACGCAACAGACAATCGTCCTCTCCCAAAACACCACGCGCTATCTGAAGATGGCGCTTGAAGGTTGTTCCGGGAGCATCCTGATGCTTCATGACGGCCGCGAAAACAAATGTAGAAACGAAAGGTATACTCAGAGAATAGGCCATTGTTTCATCGTGCTTGTCGAAAGAATACTCACAGATATTCAGTCCCAAACGGTTATACAAATCGCGGAAGAATATGCGTCCCATGTAATCGCCTTCATTGATAATGATGGCATTCTCCTGATTTAATGCACCTAAATTGGCAAATGTAGGGCCGAACATCGGGTGGGTACTTACATATCGCATGCCTGTTTCCTCATAAAATTCCTTGAATCCGGTCTTTACTGAGGATATATCACTGATGATACAGTCTTTTGACAGGTGAGGTATCACCTGACGGAACACGTCGAGCGTATATTTTAACGTCACGGCATTGATGACCAGTTCGGGGTCGAATGCATCGATTTCATCGAGCGATGTAAAGCGTTGCGTGTTATACATGAAGCGCAGACGCTTGGCATCTACTTCATATACGGCAGTTTCGTGTTCGAAACTCAGTAAATCCACAAAAAACGAGCCCATTTTACCGGCACCTAAAACCAAAATTCTCATCGTATGATCTTTCTGTTTGTTTTTGAATGATTGATTATTTGTTCATATGTTCCATCTGCTGGCGTACACTCTCTTCGTGAATGAGCTCGTAGATGTTTTTGATAAAGTCGGCATCCATGCCGCAAAGCACGCCCTGAGCTGCACGTTTGTCCAAAATCTCACTGTAGCGGGTGGTCTGTACTACCGCCATATTGTGTTCTTTCTTGTAGGATGCAATTTCGCGGCTGATGCGCATGCGCTTGGTGAGCAACTCCATCAGATTGTTATCCATCTCGTCTATCTGCTGACGCAGTGCGTTCAGGCTTTCGGTGCTCTCTTTAGTGTTGCGCACAACTAAACGGTCTAAAATGAAATTCAGCACATCGGGTTGTACTTGTTGCTTGGCATCACTCCAGGCACAGTCTGGATTGCAGTGGCTTTCTACAATCAAACCTTCGAATCCCATGTCCATGGCTTGCTGTGATAATGGGGCAATCAGGTCACGACGTCCGCCGATATGACTCGGATCACATACTATCGGAAGATTCGGGTAACGACGGTGCAACTCAATCGGCAAGTGCCACATCGGAGCATTGCGGTAGAGTTTTTGGTCGATGCTTGAGAATCCGCGGTGAATAGCAGCCAAACGGGTGATGCCGGCTCCGTTGATTCGCTCCAAAGCTCCTACCCATAATTCAATGTCTGGGTTAACCGGGTTCTTCACGAAGATGGGAATGTCAACACCTTTCAGTGAGTCGGCCAGTTCTTGAACGGCAAATGGATTGGCTGTGGTGCGTGCTCCTACCCACAACATGTCCAGTCCGGCATTCAGGGCTGCTTCTACATGTTTGGGAGTTGCCACTTCGGTTCCGATGAGCATGCCGGTCTCCTTTTTCACCTCTTGCAACCAAGGCAGAGCCTCTTCGCCCATTCCTTCAAAACCTCCCGGCTTGGTACGTGGTTTCCATACGCCGGCGCGAAATATCTTAATTCCTTTGTTTGCCAGTTCTTTGGCTGTTTGCATCACTTGCTCCTCGGTCTCGGCGCTGCAAGGTCCTGCTATAACCAATGGTCTGTTATCTGATCCCGGTAAATTCAGTGGTTTTAAATTCAGTTCCATAATGTGTGTCTATTATCTTTTGTTATTATTTAAATACGTTTTTAATTCTTTCTAATGCAATGGCTATCTTTTCTTCTTTGGCGCAGAGCGAGATGCGAATGTAGCGTTGTCCGTTCGACCCGAAAATAAATCCCGGAGTGAGGAATACTCTTGCTTCGTGCAACACTTTTTCGGTCAGTTCTTCCACCTCGTTATAAGAGTCGGGAATGCGTCCCCATAGGAACATGCCTACTTGATTCGGATCGTAGGTGCAGCCCAGCGTCTTCATGATTTCTTCGGCCAGAGCGCGTCGTCTGCCATATACCTGTACGTTTGCTTCCTCATGCCACACCTCATCATTTTCCAAGGCTTTGGCAGCTGCAAGCTGCAACGGGCGGAATGTTCCGGAATCGATGTTACTTTTTACTTTCAGAATCCACTTGATAAATTCGGCATTGGTGGCAATCATGCCCACACGCCAGCCCGGCATGTTATGGCTCTTGCTCATTGAATTGAATTCGATGCAGCAACTCTTGGCTCCAGGCACTTGCATGATGCTGTGTCTTTCGCGGTTCAGGATAAAACTGTAGGGATTGTCGTTCACCACGATGATGTTGTGGCGGCGTGCGAATTCCACTAATTTTTCGTATGTCTCCATTTGTGCGTTGGCACCGGTGGGCATATTGGGATAGTTTGTCCACATTAGCTTCACACGACTCAGGTCCATTTTTTCCAAAGTATCGAAATCCGGTTGCCAATTGTTTTCCGGAGTCAGGTCGTAATTTATTATTTCCGCACCGAGCAACCGACTTAATGAAGTATAGGTGGGATAACCCGGATTGGGAACCAGTACCTGATCGCCGGGATTTACAAAGGTCAAGGTCACATGAAGAATACCTTCTTTGGAGCCAATCAGCGGCTGAATCTCGGTTTGAGGGTCGAGTTCTACCTCATACCACCGTTTATAGAATTCAGACATAGCTTTTCTGAGTTCGGGAATACCCACAGTTGGCTGGTAACCGTGCACGTCGTCGCGTTGTGCTTGTTCGCAAAGTGTCTGGATAGTTTGAGGAGAAGGCGGCATGTCCGGGCTTCCGATTGCCAGACTGATGATGTCCATTCCTTCGGCATTCATGCGTGCCACTTCTTTTCCCTTGGTTGAGAAATAGTATTCATTGACAGAAGCCAAACGGTCTGCCGGTTTTATGTTGGGATTACAAACATTCTTTTCCATCGATATATTCTCCTAATATTTTAAGTTCTTTGGTAAGTGGGGTTATTGCATCTACGCTTTGTGAGTAGCGTGTGTAGTCCGTAAAGGCTAAATCTACATAAAACATGTATTGCCATTCTTTGCCAATGATGGGCAAGGACTGGATTTTAGTTAAATTCAGCTTGTAGAAAGAAAGAATAGACAAAACCTGTGAAAGAGAACCTTCTTCGTGAGCCAGAGAAAAAACCAGGCTGGCTTTGTTGGTTTTGCGAATGTCGCGCAACAGATTGGCGCGTTGTGGGTTGCAGAACACCAAGAAACGGGTGAAATTGTGTTTGTTGGTTTCGATGCCTTCCTCCAGAATTTTCATGCCATAGAGTGGGGCTGCGAATTTGGAACAGATGGCTGCATGGCCTCGTTTCTGTTCCTTGCTGATAGTGGCAGCGGCACCTGCCGTATCTTCTGCCTCTACGATTTTGATGTTTGGATGATGATTCAGGAAATCACGGCACTGCATTAAAGCAACCGGATGGGAGTTTACTTCTTGTATGTCCTCCCAATTGTCTTCGGGCAGACACATGATGCTGTGCGAGATGCGTTGCTTGTGTTCGCCAACAATGGTGGCTCCGCTTTCGCGCAACAGCTCATAATTGTGCAGCAGACTGCCTGCAATGGTATTCTCGATGGCTATCATTCCGATGACCGAACTGTCTTGTTTCAATTCTTCGAACACTTGTTCAAAGGTGTTGCAGCAAATCAGTTCGATTTCTTCGCCTTCGAAAAATTTATGGGCTGCAATGTCGTGGTATGAGCC
>Juniper_p2__coassemble_1584_pt1 | contig 18169 bp, 18 predicted proteins | sample Juniper_p2__metabat2_high_PE_027 | metagenome-assembled genome bin Juniper_p2 | reverse complement strand
TTTTACATGCTGCAAATACAATCAAGAAGAATAACATTTACCAAAACTAATTATCAAATGGAATGTATTAAAGTTAGGATAAACCAGTTGGGGCGCATTCGAGAATCAGAAATTCTCGTTTCCCCTTTGATGGTATTTTCCGGAGAATCCGGTTTAGGTAAAAGCTACTTAGCTTTATTGTGCCATTATTTTTTTGAATTATTGATTAACACCAACCGACTCAATCACTTTTTTATTGACAATGATATAGATTATAATGACCTGTCTAATGATTATAAAGATGCCGGTATTGCGTTAAAAATAAAGAAACAAGATTTGGAAACATGGCTGGCAAAGGATGCCATTCTTTATCTTCGCTATATGTTAGGACACGATGGAGTTCCTGGCAACATAGAAATAACACTTCCTCAAACTGTCCCAGAAACCATGACTTATACCTATAAGCAAGAACTGACAGGTTTGGTTAATGAAGAAGAAATTTATACCATATTGTCATTAGGCAAATTAAGATTTAGGATTCAGGAAAAAACGCCATTTGACGAGTCACCGTTTGCATTCCTTTTACGTTTTGTGCTGATTGACTCTATTTTTGGGAACTATCAGAAGTTAGACAGTACATTTGTTTTACCTCCATCACGTGGTCCCATACTGACAGAACAAATCCATCCTACCACAGGTATGTATTCTGAATTCTTACAAGATATGTCCCGACTTACTCGCATCAAGCCTAGACCAGATACAGCATCAGACATCGTCTTGCGTTTATTTAAAGCCATTTTGGAAGGAGAAGTAAACAAGGAAGAAACAGCGTACATTTATACAACCAATGAGACCTCTATGCCCGTATCTGCTGCAGCCGCATCCATTCGTGAAATTGCTCCATTGCAGATACTGTCAAAGAACCAAGATGTAAGCAAATGTGCTATTTTACTGGAAGAGCCCGAAGCTCATCTACATCCGCTCAAGCAACGAATGATGGCAGATATCATCGGAGCCTTAAGTCATAGTGGTGCCATGATGCAAATTACCACGCACAGCGATTATTTTCTTAGGAGATTAAATGAGTTGATAATGTTTGCGAGAGCAAAACGAACTACAACCGACCCCAATAAACTTAGTTTACTTTCCGAGCAAGTCCATATCGTAGAAGATATTTCTATTGACGAGTCAATCATCGGGGCATATTTGTTGCAAAAGCAAGCCGACGGCACATCAATCGCTATCAAGCAAGACTTGGGCAACGGCATTCCATTTGCAGCTTTCCGGGATGCCATTATGGACAATATGAACTATCAGGATGTTTTAGAAGATTTTTTGCAAGATGACGCTAAGTAATATTTTTACCACATTTTTCGACAAGGCATGCAATCATGGTGATGCCCATGAATTTCGAAACAAATGGATTGTTGAAGAACATGACAAAGATGCAACCATGACCCATTTGGAAGTTAATGCTCCTGGTTGTTTTTTAGGTTTTAATCATCAATTGGTTAAAGGTGTAAAAGACACGACCAGCAGAATGTCTTCTGTCTTAGAAGACAAGGATTGTGATGGTATTGCCTTTCTATTTGACGACTCGCAACAGGAGCACCTTATATTTGCCGAATTAAAATCAAACTTTGATGTACAAAAAATCACAGGAGCCTTTCATCAGATTACTATGTCTTTTGTTAAAATGCATGCTTGGTTATCACTATGCAAGGATTATGATTTAGACAAAATAAAAGTTCATTTCATCACGGCATGCAAGTGCTGTAAAAACAAAGACCAAGAGGACAATGTTTCTCTTAGAATATCCCAAGCCAGGCAACTTGGCAAAGATACTTTTGAAACCAAGTTTTTAAGGCCGCTTTTGAAGGATAATAGTATTCGGGTTAAATTATCGAGTTTCAATGACATACAGAAACTTCCTTTCCATAACAACATCTGTGAAAAGGAAGTTTATATGCATTTACAACTGACTCAAACTCCTTTGGATTCACAAACATCTGTCACGATTCCGTGACAGATGTTTGTTTTTTATACTCCCGTCAGCCACTTGGTTTTTGGAAGTCGGGAGAGCATCCAAAGCAAGGTGTAGCACAGGGCTATGGATACAAGAGCTATGACGGGTGTTTCTACCAAGGCATGCATGCGATGCTGTTCAAAGAAGCGCCACACCAAATCTCTTACTACGATTGGATGCATCAGATAGATGCCAAAAGAATAGATGGAAATCTGTTTCCAGACAGTCCATTGCAAGATGCGTTGCGGCAGATGCTGCGCCAAGGTGAACAGCAAGGCAGTAAAGAACAACTGACCGATTTGCAGATAGTCGTCCAATCCGCTGTCAAGACCCCAAATATGTAACATTATTTTACCCCTCCATTTACGAAAAGGAAGCCTCCTGCGAGGGCAACAAAGCGCCTATTCCAACCTATGGCGATGGGATAGTTCTTCAGATAATAGCCCAAGAGAAAGTAGCCGGCATAACCGCCAAAATAGATTAAAGGATGATAATACGAACCATCAGACTGATATTTCATCCAACAGGGAAGTTCAGCGATATTCAAGTAAGGCAACAGCAGCGTGATGCACCATAGCAACAGATAAAACTCGATGCTTCGCTTGCTTGCTTTTGCCACGAAAGCAGATAAAACAGGAGTCAGGAAATACAGGCCGATGATCACATAGACAAACCAATAGATACCGATAACGGGTTGAAAAGGCATCCAAGCCACGCTCCACAGAGCCTCATCCAAGGATTTCTTGCCCAACAAGACATAAACCACCATTGTTATCAGCGACCACACCACAACCGGTGGTAGCAGACGCAGAAAGCGTTTCTTGAGGAATGTTCCCGTTTCGATATTCGGCTTGATAAGCAAAGCTCCCGAAATAGCAAAGAACACTTGTGTTGCCGGAGAAGCAATAAAAGAGATCAAATACTTCCAAATTCCGTCCGTTCCTGTTTCAGACGGCAGTGCTGAATGCGTCAGCACTACTAAAAAGCAGGCCAACGCACGGAGCACATCCATATATTCCAGTCGTTTTGTAATCATAAAGAGAAGCTATTATCCCACTATACACTTCTTAATCTGTTCCACAATATACGCCACATCCTCATCCGTAACACACGGTCCGCTAGGCAGGCAAAGACCTTGTTTAAAGAGAGCTTCGCTCACCCCGTTGATGTAGGCAGGATTCTTGGCATATACCGGCTGTTTGTGCATCGGTTTCCATAACGGGCGCGACTCAATGCCGGCAGCATCCAAGGCAAGGCGCATGGCCTCGACATTCGCATTCGGTTCGCAATCCGTGCGCAGCGTTTTTGCTGCGTGCGTCACACCGGCAGCACCGCCCACGGCTCCTTGTATCGCTGCACCATAGGCATGTTCCTGTCCGGTTACTTTCAAGTTCTCGTCCAAAAGGATAGTGTTCAACCAATAATTACTGTCGTAATCGGCAGAAGGATTTTCGTGCAAGGTAATGCCCGGAACATCCTGAAGCAACTCCTTATATAAGGCAAACACATGCTGGTGATGGCGGATGTGATCTTCCAATACCGTCATCTGTCCGCGACCGATACCGGCACAAATGTTACTCATGCGGTAGTTATAACCGATGTGTTCGTGCTGATAGTAAGGATAAGACTCACGAGCCTGAGTGGCATAGAACATGATTTCCTGCTTTGCGGCTGCATCGGGACAGATTAAGGCACCACCACCCGAAGTGGTAATCATCTTGTTTCCGTTGAACGACAGCACGCCGTAGCGGCCAAAAGTTCCGCATACCTTATTTTTATAACGGCTTCCCATGCCCTCGGCAGCGTCTTCCACTACCGGAATGTCATACTTCTGCGCCACAGCCATGATTTCATCCAGTTTGGCCGGCATGCCATAAAGATAAACCGGAACGATGGCTTTCGGTTTTTTTCCTGTTTGTGCGATGCGGTCTTTTATCGCCTCTTCCAGCAAGACAGGATCCATATTCCACGTATCCGCTTCAGAATCCACAAATACCGGAGTCGCACCCAAGTAAGTCACAGGATGTGACGAAGCACAGAAAGTAAAGCTTTGCACCAGTACCTCATCACCCGGACCTACTCCGCAAGCCAACAAAGCGAGATGCACGGCTGCTGTTCCTGCCGACAGCGCTACCACTTCTTTAGATTCGTCTCCGCAGAAAGTCTTCAGGTCTGCTTCGAATCCGTTTACGTTCGGACCGAGTGGCACCACCCAGTTTGTGTCAAATGCTTCCTGTATATACTTCATTTCATTGCCGCTCATGTGGGCTAAGCAAAGATAAATTCTTTTCTGACTCATATATTTTTACTTAAATAATTTATTGATTACGATTCGTTGCAAGGGTTTGGCAATCCAATCAATGAGGATTCCCGATGCATAACTCAGCAAAACCGTTACAACAAAGATGACAATCGGATATTTCAGTCCGTAAATCCAATCGTGAAACAGATAATAGCAGAAAAAGGTATGCACTAGCCACATGTTAGTGGACTGCGCTCCCAACTTTTCCAACAGCCAAGCCACCCATCCTGCTTTCCGAACCAATGCAAACCAACACACAAAGAATACTAGGAACCCGAAGTTCACGGCATCTACGGGACTCAAGGAACGTAGAAATACCATTCCTGCAAAGAGCAACAGCCACCCTGTATTCTGAAGCGTATTCTTTATTTGCACACGTTCTCTTAATTTAGCAAACCAATCTTCACGGGCAAACAAGGCACCTAAGATAAAGGAAGGGATACAATTTAGATAGAGGATTGGCATATAGGCCAATTGATGCGAATACAGATAATCACGGTTGAACCACATTGTTAAATATACCAAACAATACCCCCCCATAGTTAATAATAACAAAGGAAGCACTTTTACCTTACTCATCCACTTAAATAGGAAGGAAGCTGTCAGCACCAACAAAATGTAAGGGAACAGAAACCACCACTCCCCGTTATACGTAGTGTGCCATCCTGTGAAGTTTTGCAGAATAGCTCCCCAACTTCCCGGATAACGGTCTGGTCTTACCCAAGCAGCCAAAGATATAAACAAGGCAAAGACCACCCAGAAGTTCAGATATAGTTTCAGAACACGCTTCCAAGGATTGCCCAAAGACGAACGCCTATAAGAAATGTACAAGCCGTAACCGCTGAGAAACAAATAGAGTCCCACACATATTTGTGTAAGCTTAGCCAGTTGCAACACGACAGGCTCTCCCAAATAACGGAAAGGAGTTTCACATAAAGCGACATTGTGTGCTTGATTAAACAAATGCAGAAATACCATAATCAGTATGGCTGCACCCTTAAATTGCTGCGTTTCGTTTTTAGTTAACATGGGTTGTTAGGATTATTTCAAAGTTATGAATGCTATGCTCTCTTTTAAAGTAGCAACCTTATATTTCGGCAAAAAAATACTTTCTTGGTCAAAAATCTGCGGATGAATTTCATCCCCTGAATCCAACAGACAAATGGTTTGCCATCCTAATTCATTGGCTCCCTTGAAATCTTTCTTGGGATTGTTACCTATATAATAATAGGTGTGGTTTGGATACTTTTCCTCAAAGAAAGCATAATTCTTCTGATTGGGCTTTTCCGAACTGATTTCTTCTGAAATAATCCAATTCTCTTTCGGAATCCATTTCTCCAATTCCAAAGCTTCCATTTTGTTTCGTTGCGCCACAGAACGACCGTCTGTTATAATCCCCATCACGATTCCACGAGCATTCAATTCATTCAAACAAGCCTTTGCATCCTCATTCAAGGTGATATTTGGGAAATGATTTCGATAAATCTGCAACAATTCATCCTTCTTTATCAAAGAGTCAGACTTAGACTCCAGCAAACCGAAAACATCCGTATGCGCCCGATAAGCGTTCATCATGTCTTGATAAACGTCAGTCAGACCGGTTTTCTCTTCAACATAAGAAGCAATTTCTTGATAAGCCGATTTAAGATAATCTATCTCTTTATATAAGGTATCATCCAAATCAAAAGCTATGAATATTGATTTATTTGTCATAAATTACAACCTCTGTATCGTAACGTAATAATAAAGTATTGTCTTTCCAGTCCTCATAATAACAAACGGACTTTCCCTGCAGGTATTCTTGAATAATATAAGCAGGATAATTTGCCCCTGCATGATAAGACATCGGATAACCGCCACCAAAACGAGGATTAATTTCAATGGCTACCACATCTTGTGTTTCTTCTTTGTAGAAAAGCTGAATGCATATACAACCGACAACACCTGGAAGTAATTCCATACGCTCTTTCAGGTACTGCACCAGATAATTCTTTTTCGTTCTGCCTTTATTGATTTCTCCTGCTCTGATTTCAATACGCTCTCTCGGAACAATACATTTCAGCTGATGGTCGCGTCCGTAATAAAGATCCACCGTATATTCTTTATACTCTGTCTTATCAATATACTCCATAAAGATAAGTTTAGGATGCTCCATTATTTCCGGTGTCAGTTCCTGCTCCTGACGAATGACAAACAAATCCTTACTTAAAGAACCGTCATAAGGTTTTGCGAACATGGGATATTTGGGATTGTTTTTGTCTCTTGGCTCCGGAATACGGATATTCAGTTTTTGAAACAAAGCATTTGAATTGCGTTTATCTCTGCAGGCAGTAACAAATTCTAAAGAAGACACCACTGCAATAATACCTTCTTGCTCCAGGCGTTCTTTATTCTCTGCCAGCAACAGTAATTCTGTATCTATTGTAGGAATAATAACTCGCACGCCGTTGTCCTTGCAGATTTGCATCAGCAAATCCAAATAATCGGGATCCGTAACACGAGGCACCTTGAAGCAGAAGTCTGAGACATATCCTGCAGGTGCCAAATCAGGATTCATATCCGTTGTGAACACTTTAGCATTTGAAAAGACTTGCGTAAGCTCTTTCTTGAAAAGGTTCACCAGAGAAACTCTCTTTCCTGCCGAGGTTATTAAAATATTAGTATTCATTGATTACTATTTTATAATTAATATTTTACGACTATAATACATGCTTTACTAACGTTTAAAATTTCTATTAAGCCAGCATAATGAATGAAATACAAAAGAGTTATTTATAATTCCGTGTAAAAAACGAAAAACAAAAGCCTTATAATCCAGTCTCATTGAACCTATAGGATACAGCCGATGTTTCCTTAAATTATCCATAATTTCTGATATCTGTTTGTAAGAAGCTTTTGCTTTGAGTAAACGGATAAAAAGAAAGAAAATATAAGAATCTCTTCTACAATAGCATCTTGCTTTGCAAGCCTCATTCATGAAATCTTTATATGTCTCGATTATTTCAGTCAGCTTAACTGCAGCGAATTGAAAATCATCAATCAATCGTTGTAAATGTTGTGGTGACTGATTGGTGACCGTACTATTGGGACGGCTAACATAACAATATACCACCATATCTAAATGAGCCATTTTTTGACAAGCTAAAAACAAATTCATAGTAAATATGCCATCTTCACACTTCCTGCCGTTTATAAAACGTAAACCTATTCTGTCAAGGAAGTCTTTTCTAATAAAATAATAGCATGGACTATTATTATAATTTGCCTTTCCTATATATTCACAACCCGTCATAATTGGAGATACACTCGGTTCTTTTGTAAGGTTATATGAATTTTGTTTTAATTTTAAATCCTCATAATTACCCCCCCCCAATACCAAATGTGAGAATATCCAAAGTGTTTTGAAGTAAATATTTAATCACATAACACATTCTGTTTAGAATCCAAAAATCATCAGAATCAACAAAACATAAATATTTACCTTTAGCTTCATCAATTCCACGATTACGGGCAGCTGATTGACCTGCATTCTGCTGATTGATTAATCTAATATTTGAACGACCTGCAGAATAACGTTCTACAACAGCATAACTATTGTCAGTAGAACCATCATTAATCACAATGATTTCATATTGATTTTCAGCAAGACCTTGATTTGAGAGGGAAGCTAAACACTCCTCTATGTACAACTCTGAATTATACATAGGAACAACTATACTCAACAAAGGGGTTTTCATGATAATGATTAATTATGTCCGTTAAAAAATTCCATCGTAGCTTGTCCTTCTTGCGAGATGCCTTCCCTCACAAAAACCTTCTTGATGGTGAGAAAGATAATTTTCAAGTCCAGCAGAAAAGAAAGATGGTCCACATACCACACGTCCAGTTCAAACTTTTTGGTCCAGCTGATGGCATTGCGTCCATTTACTTGAGCCCATCCTGTGATGCCGGGTCGCACGTCATGTCTTCGCGCCTGTACCTTATTATATAAAGGAAGGTATTGTGGCAACAACGGTCTTGGGCCAATCAAAGCCATATCTCCTTTTAATACATTGAACAGCTGGGGCAGTTCATCTATGGAAGTGGAACGAACAAACTTTCCTACTTTGGTTAGACGGTCGGCATCAGGCAATAGGTTGCCGTTGGCATCCCGTACATCCGTCATCGTCTTGAACTTGATTACTTTAAAAATTTTGCCATTCTTTCCCGGTCGCTCTTGCGTAAAGAAAGCTCCGGCCCCCTTATTAGCAAAATGTAGCCAGATGGTAATAATTAATAAGATGGGCCAAATACACAAAAGAGCAATCAGCACAATCGTAAAATCAATCAGTCGTTTAAAGAAATGTTGATACATATTCATTATTTATCTTTTAATAAGACATTATATTCTTCCAACAAGGCATCCCAAATCAGCTTGCGGTCATAGCGTTCCGCTATCAGCTGTCTGCTGTCTGCCGCCAGAGAGGCCACCTTTTCCGGATGAAGCAAGAAATCTTCCATAGCAGCATAAAGCGCAGCCTCATCTTTTGAGGGTACAAGCACTCCGTTCTTTCCCGGAATAATAATTTCATTGCAGCCGTTGATGTCGGTGGCAATGGTGGGAAGTCCCATCGCTCCTGCTTCCAAAACCACATTGGGGAATCCTTCGCGGTAGCTCGGGAATACCAAGGCCTGCGAAGCTGCAAAGAAAGGCCGCACATCGTTTTGCTCATCCAAAAACTCAATGGCCGGATGATTTAGAATTTGTTTTTCTGTTTCTGGCAAAACCGGATCCAAATTTCGTTCAAAGGGACCAATCAGAAAGAGCCGTGTCTTGGGATATTGCGCATTCAGGCGCACAAATGCGGACACCAGTTCGTTCATTCCTTTATCCCGTACCATACGCCCCACAAAGCAAAAAGTAAAACAGTCCTCCTTTTTATAGGCTTCAGCAGCTTGCATCACCTCCGGCGAGCGTTGAAAATAATCCAGGTCTATCCCCTTCACACTGCCGTTTGCTAATATCTTGAGTGGCTTCTTGGTTATACCAAAACGAATCAAGTCTTGCTTCACCCCGTTTCCTTCGGGATTGATATGCGTGGCACAGGCACAAGTCAGTCGGTCTGTCCAGATCAAAATCTTTTGTTTCAAGCCCGTTGCCGTGGGAAAAACTAATCCCGTAAACGTATGCATGCGCACCGGTACTCCGGTAATCCATCCTGCCAGCATCGAGAGCATACCGGCTTTGGGTGTCAGTGAATGCACCATGTCCGGCTTTTCTTTCTGAAACAAACGAATCATGAGGAACAGGGAAACTAAATCTTTAAATATAGAGATTTGCCGTTCCATTGGCAATTCCACCACACGAACGCCTTCTCGTCGGCTTACTTCGTCCAATGCAGGACCCGGAGAAGAAACACCCACTATTTCATAATGCTCGTTCAGCATTTGAAGCTGTCCTCTCAAGAAAGCATTTAAGGAAATGGGGACTGTAGAGATTCGGAGAACTTTTTTCTTTTTCATACCAATTTCTGATATATATCCAAATAAGCTTTTACTGTCTTATTAATATCATATTGCTTGGCTTTCTGCAAGCATCGGTCAGCAATCTGCTTTGCATATTCCTTGTTTTCTGCCAACTTTTTAATTTCATTTGCCAAAGCCTGATCATCTTCGTGCGGGAACAAGATTCCGTTTCCGGCAACTATTTCATGCAATCCATCAACGTCGCTTGCTATAAAAGGCTTTCCTACACACATGCCTTCGATACTTGAAAGAGAAAGGCCTTCAAAGTGGGAAGACATGACAACAACATCTGCAGCTTTCAACACCGAAGGAATGTCACTTCGAATGCCTAAGAAACGGACAATCCTTTCTAAATCCTGTTCCTTTACCAGTGTTTCCAACTCAGTTCGACGTTCTCCATCGCCCACCAACCACAACTCATATTTATCTTTTGCTAAATGACCAAATGCCTTAATTAAAGTATCTTGGTCTTTCTGATAACGGAATCCGGCAACCATCACTACCACGCACTTGTCTTTTGAAGCAGCACGCAATTCCAACAAAGGTTTTGCTTGAATAAAGTTTTGAATATTCACACCATTATATATGGTCGATATTTCGGTAGGACAATTTCCCAGATACTTTCTGAGATTTGCTTCTGCCGCATCAGAGATGCAGATAACAGAACGGTAACGATGATACATCCATCGGTCAATCATCCGATACCACGTCCAATCGCGTCTGCGATTGGACGTGTTATGTTCGGTGGTGACAAGCACCACCGAACATAACACGCTGCCCAAGGCAGCGAATAGCTGTGGAGCTGTATTGTGCGTATGCACAATATCATATTTCCTTAAGAAAGGAATCAGTTTAAATAGATTAGAGGGAGAATAAACGGATTTATTTTGTCCCAACTGATAAATGGTCACACCCTGCTCTTGAAGCTGTCGCTTAAAGGGAGTGTCAACCCCATCAAACAAAAGCACATCCACTTGATGACCCTGTGCCCTATAGAGCGGGACCATATCCACAATCAGTTTCTCTGCACCACCGATTAATAAGGAAGTTATTACTTGAAGAATTTTCATTATTTAGACAAATAGAAATTAGGAACCTTAGCATAGGTTTCAGAATGCACAAACAGCCATCCTTCTTTTATACCTTTTATATAATACAAAAATGGTTTATAGCTCAACTTAACTAAAGAATAGGCTATATGAATCAAAGCGCCCCAAATCGTTTTCAAAGAAAAAGCAATGGATGCTATCAGCTTATCAAAAGGTTTCAAATCGTTTCTATGATAACAAGTACGCCACCACAGTACAAAAGTAATCATAGAGCGAAACAAAAGTCTTTTAGGATCTTTATTGTATTTATCGCTGGAAGTCTCGGCATCCAAATGAACTATTCCTGACTTGTAATGAACTAACAGAATGCCTCCATTTACATATAATTTATAGAAATACAATAAGTCATCGCCATAAGCAAAGCCAAAACGGTCTAACCACAATTCATCCTCAAAATGAATTCTGCGCAAGGCAGACAATTTCCATAAAGAAGCGGGACCGGCTGCACTCTGAGATAGATAAAAATCCTTATCTGGTGCATTATTATACGAAAAAGAAGCACTTTTCCTTATTTTAAAAGCCCACTTGTCATTACATCTCGGATAGACCCAATTCGTTACAAAAGCCAACACCTTCGAGAGAATACTCATATCTTGATTTTTAAAGGTATCAGCAGCAATGCAGTCTGCATTCTCTTTTATGATTCCCTCAAAAAGTTTTTCAACTGAATTCGGAGCCAAAGAAACATCATCGTCTAAGAACAATACATACTCAGTATTCACTTCATCAAAAGGCAAAGCTCGCTGAGCAACCATTCCTTTCGGCGCATAAATATATTCTTCTATGCCTATGGTTTCTTTCGGAATAGCATAACCCTCTGCAATATAAACCAAAATCTTTTGGGGCGGAATGGTTTGCTTGGCCAAGGATTCCAGTTCCTGTTGATATTTCACTCCTGCTTTGCCTAAGGTACGTATGGCAACGCAATAAGATAAATCTTTCATATTCTTCCTTTTTTATATAGTTTCACCTGTGCCAGCATATAGCGAAAGCGACATTGAAGCGTTTATATCTTCAGTTTTTTCCCTGTTTTTACTTTATAAAAAGTAATGCAATATAACAAGAATCCCAAAGGCAGGACTGCTAATGTCAACCAAGGCAATGGCGATTCAGCAATGAACTTCCAATTCTTTGACCTTATGGAATGCGAAACGTAATGCGTGCAAGCCCGAAGTTTTTCTTTCAGACAATCTGCATAAATCATATCATTCTTACGAATAAATGCAAAACCTTTTGGATTATTCCAATACTGACGATACATATTCATACTGGAACCATCTTCTTGATAATCCACAATAACCAAAGGTTTGTTTAAAACCAACAACTCATAATCTTGGTCTATCATTTGGTATTTGTAACCCAATCCAACATATCGTTCTCCTTCGTAAACAGGATAATCAGGATACGAGTTAATTACATCGGTACGATAAACCATTTTTTTATCTCCTGCCCCACCTTTCTTGTAATAGCCGTATAGAGATGTAGACACCAACTCATCCGCAAAGCTGTTCCCTAATATCTTGCCATCAAACAATTGATCTAAACCAATGATTCCGGCATATTTATCAGAACCATACTTTTTCCAAAACGAAACAATCAATTCTACGGCATCATCCGGCATATAATCATCCGAATCAATGCAAGTATTCAACTCTGTATGGATATTATGATAAGCTGTATTATGTGCGCCATGCATTCCTTGATTCTCCTGATAAATATAACGGATAGGTATTTTATCTTCTTGAATCCAGGAAGCAACCAGTTCTTTGGTATTATCCGTAGAACCATCATCCACCACAAGCCATTCGAAGTCTTTGCAGGTCTGTCGGCAAAGACTCTCATAGGTGCATCCAATAGTGTGCGCTCTGTTATAAGCCGGTGTAAATATAGTTAGTGTCTTCATTTATTTAGTTAGATAGGATAAACAATGTATTTATCAGTAGGTTTATCTTTGGGAATTATCTTTCCCGGATTGCCTATGACAATAGAATTTGAGGGGACGTCAAAGTTCACAAAAGCACCAGGAGCAATCAACACATTGTCTCCAATGGTTACACCACCAATAATTGTAGCATTTGCATTTAAGCAAACATTATTTCCTATAACTGGTGTCCCTGCTTTTTTCCCTTGTGCATTACCAATCAAAGCACCCTGTGATATATTGAAGTTTTCACCAATAACAGCAGTAGGATTAATAACAATATGTCCAAAATGCACAATACGGAATCCTTTTCCTATTTTGGTCGTATAAGGAATCTGAATTCCATACCGCAACATACATCTTCTCATACACCAGTGCCAAAACAATCTTGTAAACCTATTCTTGGCAAGTGATGTTTTACGAAAACAATAAATGTATCTGAAACCGGGTGTGAAAATAATGTATCTTATCTGCATCCATATAGATTCAGATTGCTTTCCTATATATCGATATAAATCATTCTTAATAATCTGCTCCATAACTCTAAATTAACCAATCCAATACATAACTAAAGTAAATCCGAGATGCGCCATAAATATCATGGCGGTTTTAGCACCTTGGTCTTTCCATATAGGCAATTTTAAACAAGGATAAGCCAATACTAAGGCATACATAAACCAAGAAAGATAGGCAAAGCGATTGGAGTAAGAAGCACGAATCATCATTACCCAAAAAGAATTGCATAATATATAGGTATTCAATAAAAGTAGATAATTCTTATCCCATACTTTCCGTACGAATATGACATAATAGCCTAAAACAATGGGCATCGCACTATATAAAAGAAAGTCCCAACGAAAACCAGTGGAGCTAAATGCTGAAGCATCTATGTTATCACTACTATAACCTTGCATTCGATCATCAAATCCTAAGCTCGCAAAAAAACTTTCTACGGGTCCACCAGCTACCAATGATATCACAATGGAAAATAACCAGAAGCCCATAATATAACGCGTGTCTTTTACAAAGAAAGAACCTATGATACAAGCAATAGGCAAAGCTGTACTTCGATGTATATTAAAAGCAGCAATACATAAAAATCCTCCTATAATCTTTTGAATCAACGAACCATGCACACATGCAAAAGCAGCAATAATCAAACTGCAAGCCATGCCATTTCGAATGCCGTTCGTTCCGTATGTAAAAAATGAAAATGCTCCCATACAAAACAGAAACATCAAGATGTAATGATTCGGTACAAACTTATAGCAAGCCCAAAGTACCGGAATTATATAAAAGAATTCAACCAACAAATAGAATCCATGCACATCCATTATTTTGGCACTTTGGTACATCAGCCACGCAAATACATATTCTTTGGCATCCGGATCCAATAGTTTGCCATTCTCATAAAAGGAATAATCTAGTGCATAATTTGCTGTATCTCCAAAATAATATCCTGATATAGGACGAAGACCTACCAAGACAAGAAATAATCCTATATATATCAAATAAAACTTGTTATTGGACTTATTCAATATAAAACCGGTATTCTCTTGGGATATACCTAAAGAATAGAAAATTGATAAGACCAACAAACTGTAAATATATACAGGATAATATAACGAAGGATCAAATTGCATATTAGTTATTTCATTTTAGTTCCGGTAATACGATGCAGCAACTGTGCTATTTTCTTTCTCCAAAAGCCTTGACCTATCCAAGTTTGCGAAAACCAATGAATGCTGTAAGTATTCTCAGTGCGATTGAGTTTTCCTTGGATATAGTCATAGGGAGAGAAATAATCCGTGGGATAGATTTCCAATGTATCTGCAATGCTTTGTTTTTTTCCATTCAGCACCAAGCCATAATGCTCTACAAGCAGTTTGGTCAGTTCTTCCACATTGGTGGTTTGGTCCAAAGAACCGTCTTTCTTAATAAAGACTCTTCGATCATAGGATTCCAAAAAAGTTTTCAGGATTTCGTGGTTTGCTTCAAAGCCCACCATATTGGTAGCAATCCATTGCGTTCCTTCAAAGCCTAAAAAACCATTGGAATACAATAAGGAATCTAGGCTGCGGACCACTTCAACATCCGTATCCATATAGATGCCGCCTTCGGTATACAATGCATAGATACGCGCCACATCACTCACAAAAGCCCACTTCTTCTGTGCGTATGCTTCTTCCACATAGCGGTTCATGTGTACATCAAAGTTCTGTTCGTTCCACTCTTTGATTTCATAGTCCGAACAAAACTTTTTCCATGTCTCGATATATTTCTGAACATCTTGTGGAAGCGGGTTTCCGCCAAACCAGCAATAATGTATGTTTTTAGGTATCATCAGTCTATTAATTGATATAAGTTATTGATAAAACTCTTATTTGAGAAATCTAAACTTTGCAAGTTGTGCTTTAGGGATTCTATTTTATCATTATCTTTCAGCAATGTAGCAATGCCTTCTGCACACGCTTCATTCTCCAACGGAACTATAAAGCCGTCTACTCCATCTGTTATCTGACTCGCAGCCGTTGGGTAATTTGTTATGATAACCGGCTTGCCTAAAGTTTGTGCTTCGCGAACTGTAACCGACTTTCCCTCATAACGGGATGGCTGAATATAGAGGTCACAAGCTGGAATGTAAGGATAAGGATTCTCTTTCTTTCCTAAAAGGATGACATAATCCTGCATACCGGCTTCTGCAATCTTTTGCTTAATCAGAGCCTCATCGCCACCATATCCTATCAGATACCAATATATATTATGTCCAAACGCACGAATGCGTTTACATATATCGGGTATATTGTCCATATTTTTTGGGGGGGAGTACCTTCCTATGGTTAGAAAATTGATTCTACCATCAGATTTTGGGAAATAAACAGTTTCTTCCTTTGCTCTTTGAGTCACTAATTCCTTTGAAAGTATGTTCTCTATAACCACTATCTTATCCTTTAAAGAAGGAAAAGTCTTTAAAAAAGTATTGGTCACATCATCCGAAATGGAAGCAATGTAATCATATCCTCCCCATACAGGAAGTTCTTTCTCTGCATTCACTTGTATTGTACTGTAATCCGTGTGAATCCAAGCTATTTTCTTCTTGGCTTGTACTTTATCCAATACAATACGATGCGGCGTGAGAAAACTAATAGCCAAGTCATACTCTCCATATTGATGCAACGACGGAAGAAATGGAGCTACAGCATCATGAATGTATTGAAAAATTCCTGAACCATCTTTTAAATGATTCTTTTGAGCATATCGTGCAAACTTATATTTTCCCCACAAACGTGCCAATGCAATATCCAATGAACCTTGCTTTACTACATCTACGATTGGAATCTCCAGTTGTGCATATTTCTTTTCTTCGGGGAGCAAGTTTACTTCTTTTGGGATATAGCGCATTAACTCTCCCCGATGTGCATACAGGAACAAGTCCACCTCGTATTTGGAATAGTCAAAGCTGTGCAGCAAACCAATCAAACTGGTTTCTGCACCGCCGATTTCCAAATAATGCATCGCTATGAAGATACGTTTTTTCATTTAATTTTCGTTTTAAGTGCATGCATACTGTTGAACACTTTGCATGCAATCTGCAATGCAAACACATTCTGATGCTTGATGCAAGAAAGATAAATCTTGCTTTCTATAGATAGACTCCAATCTTTAGATAAAACAAGCTGTGTATAAGGATGCTCAACAATGCGTCTGATTTCCTGTTTTTTTTCTGCATGAGTCCAAGTACAATTCCGATGGAACAGATTATAGACACAGCATTGAATGATGCCATTCAAAAAGCGCTTGTCCAAGAATTGTTGCATCCGCACGTCATTCAATCCCCAATGCTTCAGCAAGTGTTCAAAATGCTCCCGAACGGAAACATAAATATCGAAACGGTCAGGAATGAAGCGCACTCGGGTATTCCCTTTATTATATATATAATAGGTATAGTAGATGCGAGAAGATATATATGCCTTCTCCAAATGTGGGTATAGGTTTAAGTTGAAAACCTCATCTTGTTGTATGCGTTGATTCTCAAACAACAGATTGTTCTCCATAAGGAAAGAACGGCGATAAAACTTGTTCCAAGGGAAACCGTTACCGTGTTTGGTCAATACGAAGATGTCGACATAGATAGACTTTAATTCCTCATTGGAGTGAATCTCTCTTTCCTCAAAGCGCACCTCATCCTGCAAGTTATTTAAAAAAGGTGTAATCGTACGGAAGCCGAAGAGAATATAATCCACTCCCTTCTCTTCCATGACTCCCACATTATAAGAAAGCAAATCGGTATCTGCTTCGTCATCAATATCGAAGAAATAAATGTATTTTCCCTTTCCTTGCAAGATGCCCACATTACGGGCACTGCCTGCGCCTTCGTTTTGCTTGTGAAAAACTCGAATGCAAGATTCTTTTTCAGCCCAAGCATCACACAAGGCTCCACTGTTATCCGTAGAACCGTCATCAACCAATATGATTTCAAAGTTCGGATAATCTTGACGCAAGATATTTTGCAAACCCTTATCTATATGCTGTGCTACATTATAAATAGGGATTACCACAGATACCAATGGATGATTATTGTCCCACTCCTTCATATACAAAGCCCAAGTTTTCCAGTTCCTCTCGGTTATAAATATTGCGTCCGTCAATAATAAACGGTGTGCGCATAATCTTTTTCACGATGTTCCATGTAGGCAAACGGAAAGTCTTCCATTCCGTTACCAGCATCAAGGCATCCACATTATCCAAAGCGTCATATTGGTCGTTGGCATAATAAACCACTTCTCCAATTCTGCGTTTACATTCTGTCATGGCAATCGGATCGTAAACACGAACCTTACAGCCGGCTGCCAGCAAGTCTTCGATTAATACCAAAGCCGGTGCTTCGCGCATATCATCAGTTTCAGGTTTGAATGCCAAACCCCATATAGCAACAGTCTTACCGGACAAATCTCCGTCAAATTGCTTTTTGAACTTTTCGAACAGAAGATGTTTTTGGCGTTCATTGACTTTCTCTACACCTTTGATGACCGACATTTCATAACCATATTCTTCTCCGGTCTTCAATAAGGCTTTTACGTCCTTCGGGAAACAACTGCCACCATAGCCGCAACCGGAATATAAGAATTTGTTTCCAATGCGTGCATCCGCTCCAATTCCTTTACGCACAGAATTTACATTGGCACCCACTAGGTCACAAAGATTGGAAATGTCATTCATAAAACTGATACGCGTTGCCAGCATGGCATTGGCTGCATATTTGGTCATCTCGGCAGATGGTATATCCATAAAGATAATACGATAACTGTTCAGCAAGAAAGGATGAT
>Juniper_p2__coassemble_1161_pt1 | contig 29517 bp, 30 predicted proteins | sample Juniper_p2__metabat2_high_PE_027 | metagenome-assembled genome bin Juniper_p2 | reverse complement strand
GAGTAGACAGCCAGGTGCTGCTGGTAACCACCTCCGAGAGCCTCATTTCCAAGGTAGAAGCCGAAGTGGAACGCCAGTTGGCTCTGCTGCCCCGTCAGGAAATTGCCGCCAAGGCCCTGCAGAGCAGCAAGATTATCCTGGTGCACAACCGCGAGGAAGCGCTCGAACTGACCAACCGTTATGCTCCGGAGCACCTCATCATCGAGACCGACCGCTACCGCGAACTGGCAGAAGGCGTGGTCAATGCCGGCAGCGTATTCCTGGGATCGTACACACCCGAGAGCGCAGGCGACTATGCATCCGGCACGAACCACACCCTGCCCACAAACGGACATGCCACCGCCTACAGCGGAGTGAATCTCGACAGTTACCATCGCAAGATAACCTTCCAGGAACTCACCCCCGAAGGCGTGCGCCGCATCGGACGCACCGTTGAGATTATGGCAGCCAACGAACACCTTGATGCGCATAAAAATGCCATGACCCTGCGCTTGCAGAGTCTGGACACCGAGACAAACTAATCCGGTCTTTTCATTCCCGAAAAGGCTGCTTCCGTAATACGTAGAAAGAAGAAAACCAACATGAAAAATTTAGAAGAACTGGTGCGCCCCAATATATGGAAGCTCAAGCCCTACAGCTCTGCCCGCGATGAATATGCCGGTGTGGAAGCCACTGTATTCCTGGATGCCAACGAGAGCCCCTTCAATGCACCCTACAACCGTTATCCCGACCCCTTGCAACTGAAACTCAAGGACAGCCTGTCGCGCATAAAGGAAGTGCCTGCCGACAGTATTTTTTTGGGCAACGGCAGCGATGAGGCTATTGATTTGGTGTTCCGCGTGTTCTGCGAACCCGGCAAAGACAATGTAGTGGCCATATCTCCCACCTACGGCATGTACGAAGTATGTGCCGACATCAACAATGTGGCCTACCGGAAAGTGCCTCTCGACGCCCGCTATGGCTTTCGGGCCGACGAACTTCTGGCAGCCACCGACGAACACACCAAGGTAATCTTTCTCTGTTCGCCCAACAACCCCACCGGAAACGACCTGAGCCGCAGCGAGATGGAAGCCTTGCTGACAGCCTTTCCCGGCATTGTAGTCATCGACGAGGCCTATTCCGACTTCTCCGCCCAGCGTCCTTTCCGCAAAGACCTTGCCCAATATCCCAACCTGATCGTGCTCAACACCTTCTCCAAGGCATGGGCCCTGGCAGCCGTCCGCTTGGGAATGGCCTTTGCCTCTCCCCAGATCATCGCCCTGTTCAACAAGGTGAAATACCCCTATAACGTGAATCTGCTGACTCAGGAAAAAGCTTTCGAACAGTTGCAGCGCCGTTACGACATCGACAAGTGGGTGGCCATGCTGAAAGAAGAGCGCACCCAGATGATGCGTGCCTTTGGCGACCTGCCGTTCTGCCGCTGTGTTTATCCAAGCGATGCCAATTTCTTTTTGGCGCGTGTGGACCATGCCGACCGCGTGTACCGCTATCTGGTGGACCACGGCATCATCGTGCGCAACCGCAGCAAGGTGGAACTCTGCGAGAACAGCTTGCGTGTGACCGTGGGAACCAAGCAGGAAAACAGCATCCTGCTCGCCGCCTTGCGCCAGTATAAACCCTGAATCAAACACCCTTAACGACCAAAACCATGAGTGATAAAAAGCAAAAAATACTGTTCATCGACCGCGACGGAACGATTATTCAGGAGCCTGCCGACCATCAGATAGATGCTATCGACAAGATGTTCTTTCTGCCCGGTGTGCTCCGCAACCTGGGACGCATCTGCGCCCAGCTCGATTTCCGTCTGGTGATGGTGAGCAACCAGGACGGACTGGGCACCGATTCCTTTCCTTATGACACCTTCTATCCGGCGCACAACCTGATGCTGCGCATTCTCGAGGGCGAGGGCATTGCGTTCGACGACATCCGCATAGACAAATCCTTTCCCGAAGAAAACTCTCCGGGACGCAAGCCCCGCACCGGCATGCTTACCGACTTTATGCAGGGCGACTACGACCTGGCCGGCAGTTATGTCATCGGCGACCGCGAGACAGATGCCCAGCTGGCCTTGAACCTGGGCTGCAAAGCCTTGATACTGCGCACGCCCGACGCCCAATCCTTCGACCATCCCGACATCACCTACGTGCCCGACTGGGACAAGATTGCCGAAATATTGTTTGCCGGCGAACGCGTAGCCGAAGTGCACCGGGCAACCAACGAAACCGACATACACATCCGTATGAATCTCGACGGTCATGGAAAGAGCCACATCAGCACCGGCTTGGGTTTCTTCGACCACATGCTGGAGCAGATAGCCCACCACGGCCATCTTGACTTGGATATTGCCGTAAAAGGCGACCTGCACGTAGATGAACACCACACCATCGAGGACACGGCACTGGCTCTGGGCGAATGTCTGCGCCAAGCTTTGGGCAACAAGCGCGGCATGGAGCGTTATGGCTACACCCTTCCGATGGACGAATGCCTGGCGCAGGTGGTGCTCGATTTTGGCGGACGCCCCTGGATTGTGTGGGATGCCGAGTTCCACCGCGAGCGCATCGGCGAGATGCCCACCGAGATGTTTTTCCATTTCTTCAAGAGCCTGAGCGATGCTGCCGGCATGAACCTGCACATCCGCGCCACGGGCGACAACGAACACCACAAGATAGAAGGCATCTTCAAGGCGCTGGCACACAGCATCAACATGGCGGTGCGCCGGGACATCTACAAATACGACCTGCCCTCGTCCAAGGGAGTGCTCTAAACGGAATCTAAACAGCCTCTAAACACATTTTAAACACCGTTTAAATGCCGTTTAAAAACCGTTTAGACCGTGTTTAGAACCTGTTTACACGTTACATAAAAATAAAAAGAAAAGTCTCCGAAGCACGATTCCATCCATCATGCTTCGGAGACTTTTTTTGTTGTCTTATTCAGAATCAATATCCGATTCCATCACATACACCTTCGACGGTCCCCTTCCGGTATGCGTCAGTTTGTTTTTCGGATCAGCGGCAAACTCCCTCAGTTCGCGGCTTGCCGAAGTGTGCGATATATGCACCAAATCTTTATATTCAGCCACTCGTATGAAACCCTGTTGCTTGATAAGCAGCAAAGCCTTTTCCAGTCTTTTCTGTTTCTCGAAAGGCGATTTCAGCAGTCGGTTCACCTTTCCTCGTTCCAAACGGCAGAAACCATTAACAGAATGAACCAGCTGTTTGTCTACTCTGAAGTTCACGTTGCCCACCTCGATACTCTGCGCATTGCGTTTTGGTTCCGATCCGTCAATAGAATCCATTTCCTTGTCCTGCTTCACCTGGAGCGAAGTGGAGAAATGTCCCAGTCCCTCAATCGACACCGTATATCCGTTAGCCAGAGAGTAGGCCAGTTCGCGCACGGTTTCCGAAAGCACATGCAGCACTTCTCCCTCGCTGAGTCCCGATCCCGGTTTAGCCACATTGCGTACAAACTCCTCCATGGAAAGCTTTCCGACGGTTTGCATTCTGTAGTACGACTTGTTTTCGCCTTTGCCCTGCAAGTTAATCATCTCCTGTTTGATGTATTTTGCCATAGAAAAAAAGTTTAGGTTATCGTGAAAACAAAGATACAACATTGCGTTATAAAAAGCAAATCATCAAGAATTGAAGTATATTTCACAGTGTGAAATATTGAAACCACATATGTGAAATAATAAAACCACAGTGTGAAATATTAAAACCACATATTTTGGCATATTAATATCTGCTGCTGTCCGTAATTTTTTACTATGAAATCTGCAAGAATAATTCAGCATCATTCTATGATGTACGGCAGGTGTTTTTTTCTATCATTAACTGCTGTTTTTTCATCCCAACTAATGATAGGAAATTATGTGTGCATTTTTACGGATAAAAACCTATAAATTCACGCTTATAATTTATTCATTCGTCTTAGCAACACTTCTGCTGTAAACTCCATAAGAGCAGAGACCATGTTATGTTTTATAAAATTTCTGTCAGGATGGTTGATGCCGGATAATATCCAATCATCTATGCTTTCAACATCATTTATAAAGTACTCATCGTATTCCTCAAAAGAAACGTTAGGAGGAAGATGCATGTTGAATTGTAGAAAATCAATGTCAAGAGAATCAATATCAATATTGAAAAGCTTTTTCCAGATTTTTTTCATTCTGTTATTGTCCAGACAAGCTTCGCATCTTGTTCTTGCAGCTCTCTCTTCTATAAGAAACTCTTGTATGTCCGCTTCAGTACAATCCTCCTCTTCTTCCGGTCCGATTTTGAAGTCTATGGGTTCTAATTTACCTTTAAGTATTATATCCCAAGCTTTTGTTATATAGTAAAGCGGAACTTCATAGTTTCCCCCTCTGACAGCGTCAAGCAATGCGTTGTCAAACATTTTGTTGTTCACCCTCTGTTCAAACTCCTCAGGGAGTATATCCAACACACAACGTACACTTTCATAATCAGTTTTGCTTTTCCATTCATTACATTTTTCTTGAAATTCTTTGTAAGATATAAGCATGTTTACTTTAGAATGGAATAGTTCTTCTGCTTTTTCAATGTCATTGCATAAACACACCTGGCTTTCCCCAGACTCAGATGAATCATCAGGTGCAAGAATATTGATTGTATACCAGTTTGTTTTGGGATTCAAAGTAAGAATACCTTTGTATCCTTTGTATTCCATTTGGAGATTTTCTTTAGACATACTGATTCTTTGTTTACAATTGAACTTTTATCTTAGTTTGCATTTTGTAGTACGACTTGTTTTCGCCTTTGCCCTAAACGTCGGGCATTTCCTGTTTGATATACTTAGCTATAGGTATAAAATTAAAGTTTTCGCAGAAACAAAGATACAACATTGCGATATAAAAAGCAAAAGCCTATGCTTGAATTAATATTTCAAGCTTTGAGATATTAAATTGTCGTATTTCGCATGAGTTTATCGGCTGTATTCCATAAGTTTATATCGCAACGGATATTCATTGGTAGTATTCGTTGCGATTTGCTTTCATTTATTAGATGCATGCATTGCTTTGAGATTCATACAAAGACGACACAGTATTTATAAAATGCTACAATAAATGTATGCACACTTTTTGTAACAACAACTTTTGTAGTTACATTTTATGTATTATATTTGTATATCATCCTACATCCGTCTGCAGGTGAAGAAGGCAAATGTACTCGCCATTCTGGCATATGAAAAACGTTTTCTTGGAAATCTTTCTCTTTGTTGTGATTTGCTTTCATTTATTAAACGTGAGTTTGACGAATTTAAAATAAGCTAAGTTGTGTATCATTTGTTTTTGTTACATGGATACTTAGTTTCTTTGGAAAATAGCAATTTTGGTTTTTTATTTTCTGAAGTAGAAATAGAGGATAAAAGAGAATAAAATTCCGTATAGAAAGAGGTAGTTATGTGATAAATCACTATATTTGAATTTTATTTCATATTATGGATAGAATTTGATGGAGAATAAATGCATACATCATTTGTAGAAAACATATTAAGGAATGAAGTGAAAAGCCTTGATATAATTTGTGGCGCATTTTGAGAATGGTTTGTAGAGTGACTTGATTTGTTGAAAACATTAGGCAATCGGTCTTGAAGCTTTGAATATTGAGCTTTCAACTTAATTTTATGCATTCTTTACCCCTTTTTATGTTGACCTTTGGTTCTCTGTTTATATATTCTTTGGTTTTATCAAATTAATTACGCTCAAATAAAATATGTCCGAGAAAAAAGAATTTACATCTGTTCGCCAAGGCATAACCTATCTTGACCTGTTTGCTGGAGCAGGAGGATTTAGTGAAGGTTTTATGCAGGCTTTTACTAATGACAAATACTACGATTTTCAACTTGCAAGTGACATTAATGAAAATTGTGAGTTGACGCATCGTGTGCGTTATAATGAAATGCTTGGCTTAAAAACCAAGTTCTTGTGTCAAGATATAATGGAAGATTCATTCTTGCCTAATTTGATGCGAGAACTGGGCAAAATAGAAATAGATGTAATTACCGGAGGACCAAGTTGTCAGTCATTCAGTCTTGCAGGAAGAAGAAAGAAAATAGATAAAAGAGATGACCTTTTTACCCATTATCTAAAAGTGATAAAGGCTTTGCGACCCAAATATTTTATAATGGAGAATGTAAAGGGAATTCTTACTAAAGACGAGGGACGGATAAAAGAAAGGATTATTCGTGAAATCCGGTCTATTGTTGATGATATGAAGTTAGTACAACTGTTAGGATTCTTAGATGAAGTGTTGAAGCCTAAGATGCCGCAAACATTGTATACATCTATTTATCTGAGACTCTCCATGGAATTGTCAGAGTGTGATGCTGCTAAACTGAATGAATTGTTCTTTGCCAATTTAGATCAGCAACTAAAGGACGTAACAAAGAATCTTGACTACAGTGTTAGCAAGAGTGACAATCAAGTAAATACCATACGCCATGGCTTGCTACTTCTTAAAATGAAAAAAGAACGCGAGGAAATACGCAAGCAAATCATTCAATTGAAGACAGTGTGCCATATTGATAACGACGTGTTTGTCGATAAATATAATGCTATGGTAGAAAATGTGTTAGACGACAGCATTCTTGATTCTGTGGTAAGTGCTATTGATAATGTTTCGGATATGGGTGATTGCAATTCCGAAACTTATGTCTTGAAGAAAACATTGGAATTGTTGATAGCAACATTTGATGAATGCGTTGATTTTATTGTGCAGGAACTGAAAGATGATTCAAAAAGCTTAACTTCTTTCAATATGTTGATGAAAGAGGTGCGTTTGTATGATATAGATGAACCTCTTATTCTGCTTTCTTCTAACTATGGTGTTCCTCAAAACAGGGAGCGTGTAATTTTTATTGGCTGTAGAAACGATCAGGAAAAAATTACGGAAATACCAGCAACAGTAACGGAGGAAGAAAAGGTCAAGGTTTACGAAGCATTGTGGGACTTGAATATGATTGGCAATGGCGAGACGGTTACTTCTTACCAATCTCCTTGTTTGATAGGTGACTACGAAAGATATAAGCAAAATCGTACGGTAGATGGTTCGGTGCAAGAAACAGGGTGTATGTATTCTGAATGGTCAAGAAAAGGTAGGCTCAGTCATCGGTTTGATTTCGACTGCCCACCATTTTATGTGTCGAATATGGAAAACTTACATAATGTGAAGAAACACCTGTACATGGACTTGTTTAACCATCAAACCAGCTTGCAAAACGATAAAGTCCGACAACGCTTATCAATTATCGTTAAGCATAAAGATTATGATGATGCTAAAGAAGAATTGAAAAATAAGGGATTGGTTTCTCAAAAACGCAACTATGTAGTATTGGACCCTTTGGGGCAAAGTCCTACGGTTTGTACTATGCCGGATGATTTCATTCACTATTCTGCCTGTCGACCTCTGACCGTTCGAGAAATGGCTCGCCTTCAAAGTTTTGACGATTCTTTTGTTTTTCAAGGAAAAAGGCAAACTGGTGGCATAAATAGGCAGAAAGAAATACCGCAATATACACTTGTTGGGAATGCAGTTCCTCCTCTAATGGCTAGAGCTATAGCCAATACAATACTTCGACACATTAAATAACGTATCATGATACATATGAGACCCTTTAACCCTTTTGAGGTTAGAAATTTAACATTTCTAACCCAAAAGAGTATTGAATATACGCTTGTGCACATCACTGAAACAGGATATAAGAAAAGTATTCTTGATGCAACGGAGCCAATGCGTCAGTATTTTAAAGAAAAAGGAATGCATAACTATTCCTGTCAAAAGCAAGGACAGGATTACAAAGTATTGCAGTCTACTTTGATTCTTGACGAAACTTCTTCCTACAGTACTACTACTTCTCTTTATCGTCCGGAAACTAAAAACGGAGACCCTCGCTTGTGGGTTAACAACCTAAAAAAACATTGTTTGCCCAATGATATTCTTTTATTTGTTTATCATAGCGACAGATTGTACGTGATCAACTTATCAAGGATTGACATAGAAAAAGTTTATTGTTCTTCTGTTATTACTCCGCTTAAAGATGTTTTGCATTCGTTCTATAAGGAAGCCGTGAGTATTGCAGATGAATTGACAGGACTTTTGTGTGATATGGCATGTAAGTGGCATCCGACAGATGTATTGGCAGATACAGGTGTTGGAAGAGCCGTTGAAAGTGTGTTGGGTATTGATATGAATAATTCTAGATTGCCGGATTATAAGGGTATTGAGCTTAAAAGCTATAGGGAAAATAGGCCAAGTATTCGTTCTACCTTGTTTTGTCAGGTTCCAGACTGGAAAATCAGCCATCTAAAGTCTGCAAAGGAAATAGTTGAAAAGTATGGATATTTACGAGTTAACAAGAACGGAGAAAGCGTAAAGACTTATCAAAACACATTAAGCTGTTTGAGTCCAAATTCACAGAATCTAGGTTTGACTTTATATCCAATAGATGAATTTCTTGCAATAGAAGAAAAGAAGGCAAGAGAAAACAAGCAACATGCAGTACAATACTGTAAGGTTGCAGACATAGCTCTATGGCATCTTGATTTGCTTCATCAAAGACTGCAAGAAAAACATCGTGAAACATTTTGGATAGAAGTAGAAACCAAAGTAGAAAATAATATTGAATTTTTTAGACCAACTTTGGTAGAACATACTAAAAAACCAATTTTATCGCAATTTGATAATTTGATAGATGCAGGGTATATTACGGTGGACTTACTTCTTTCTAGACCCGAAGGAGGTGGAGACACTATTGCTTTTAAGATTAAAAAAAATGCACGTCCTATGCTTTTCCCAAGTAGTGAAATTATTCATTTACGATAGTTGATGTTACGTCGTTGTTTTAGTATTTGTTGCGATGGCATCATCTAAAACTAATTGGACAGGCACAAAAAAAAGCGGGACTCCCGAGGGAATCCCGCTATATATATACAAAATTAAATTTTCAATTTAAAAGTGCAAGCACCTGTATTAGCAGGTTGCACTGTTTTTCAAGTCCTCATCACGGAAAAACATTGTTGATCCTTTCTTAAAGAACTTACCATTACTCTTGTTAAACTCTACTACGGCTGCAGATACTCCTACAGCGATAATTACAAACATAAAAAATGCCATAATTCTCAATTTTTGTATTAAACAATCTAGTTCATCATACCGAACTCTTTCGGTAGTGTTATTTGTGTTATCCTTTTTGTTATCCGATGCAAAGATACGATGTTTCAGGCCTCTCTTCCAAATAAAGATATGCTTTTTAGCATAAAATTGCGCATTTGTTGACTTATATCAATTTCGTACATCTTTGTTACGAATACAATACGAAAATTAGGCTTTACTTACCAATTGGTTGTATGGTTTTGCGGATGTTCCGCGAGATTTCCAGAAACATATAGTTCTTGTTGTCCGTGCCGAACTCTTTTTTGTGGCTTTCGTATTTGCGGTCGGCATATTCCTTTGACTTCTCGAATGCTATGTGCGACACTTCGTTCTGGCTCTTGCCCATCATGGTAGAATCGAGCTTCTCTTCGGGGAAAAAGTCGTCCATGTCGGCATCACCAATCATTGTCGTCTCCAAAAAGTGTATCTCGCTGTGCTGCTTGTTGGTGTAATAGCCCACAAACATGTGTCCGGGAATGCGCACCAGCACAGGATCGATGTTGATGGCACGCAACAGCGAAGCAAAAAGTACGCTGCCGTCCACACAGTTTATCTGGGAGGATTGCAAAGCATCGTCGAACGTACGAACGCGCTGAGAAAACACAATGTTGCTCGAAAGACTGCTGTTTGAAATGGAACTGTAGCGGAAATTGCGCTTCTGCAACACGTTCCATAGGGCATAGACTTGCTTGTCTACATAGTCCTGGCGCTTGCTTTGATAGCCCAAAAAGCGGTCCACGATTTTGGTGTTCAGCGCTTCGCGAAGTATCTTGTCGATAAGAGGATTATCCTCGTTCACGTAGGCCGAAAAGAACTCATAGGTGGTGTGGTATTTGTTGTCCTTGCCCAAATAGCCCAAAAGACACTCGTTGATGCTGCGCACAGAGAAGGTTTTGGTTTGCTGCCCCAGATCTTTGTGGTTGGCTCGGACGTTCATCGTGATGCTCACCGGTATGGCCTGCTTGTTGCTCTTCAGTTTTTCGTAGTTCCAGATGATGTCCGGATAAATAAGGTATTCGGTTCCTTTCTCGGGCAATACAAACTCGGATACGGATATCTGGCAAAAGGGTGTTTCGGACACGGTGATGCTCAGATGGCAATTCTCCGTGGGCGATTGGATGCGTATGGCAAGGCCGGATTTGGGATTGCCCAAGTAGTGCGCCACATGAGGCTTGATAATCTGGGCTTCGGTTGTGGCGGTGGACAGAATGGCCGAAGGGAATATGTTGCCGCCCAAATCGTCGGTGATTTCATAATCCTGAACAGGGTCTACAAAACGGGTGGCCCAATAAAAACCAAAAGAGATGAGTCCGATAACGGTTAGTATAAGCACCAGTTTCCACCAGCTGCTTATCTCAATTTTTATACTGATCATGAGTTACTTGTTTTTGATTCGTGATTTTAAAAGGCTTTTAGTATTCTCTCAAAGATACGGATTATTCCGGTTGAATGTTACACAAATAATGTTTATTTAGCACTCTTTGAATTCTCTTTTTACATAGCTTTTACTACCTTTACTTTTGCTTCTGTTGAGACAATGACAGAGGCTTATATTATAATAAGGTATATATGGGAACATTAAAGGATTTGTTTGACTGCGATGCTTTTGAGAATATGCTCGGAGCTAAGGTCGTTGAGGCACAAGAGGGGTATGCCAAAGTAGGGATGACTGTGAAACCTTGCCACTTGAATCTGGCGGGAATATGTCACGGGGGCGTGATATTCGCACTGGCGGATATGGCGTTTGGCGTGGCGGCTAACAGCCGGGGAAAACTCACCGTGTCGCTGAATGCCGGCATCACGTTTCTGAAACCGGCTTACCCGGGACCGCTCTTTGCCGAGGCTCGAGAATTAATGAATCACGGAAAGGTGCCTTTTCTGGAAGTAAGAGTGACAGACGGAGAGCAGAATTTGATTGCCTTAATGACGAGCTCGGGATACAGGAAAAGAGAGGATCTGGAAGTGGACGGGATTATGTAATGCGGACTGCAGGATTGTTGGGAGGAAGTGCTTATGAAAATCTTGGTTGTAGAGGATGAGAACGCACTCAGGGATATGGTGTGCGAATCGCTCCAAAAAGAAATGTACAGGGTGGAGTCGGCACCTGACTTTAAAACTGCCTTGAGCAAAATCCAGGAGTATGATTATGACTGTGTGCTGCTGGATGTGATGCTGCCCGACGGGAACGGACTGGATATTCTGGCCGAACTGAAACGAATGCGCAAACCCGAAAGGGTTATCGTGCTGTCGGCAAAGGATTCTGTGGAGGACAAGATTAAAGGACTGGACCTCGGGGCCGACGATTATCTGGCAAAACCTTTTCATCTGGCCGAATTGCATGCACGCATCAAATCGGTGTTGCGACGCAAAAATGCTGACGGCGACACGAGCATTGTGCTCGATAATCTGGTGGTGTTTCCCGACAAACGCCAGGTGTGTGTTGACAGCCGGGAAATCTCGCTCAACAGAAAGGAATTCGACTTGCTGTATTATTTCGTGTCGAATCCCAACAGGCTGATCAATAAAACTTCTTTGGCCGAATCGGTGTGGGGGGATCATATCGACCAGGCTGACAGTTTGGACTTTATTTATTCGCAAGTGAAGAACCTGAGAAAAAAACTGAAAACTGCCGGTGCTACTCCCGAAATCAAGGCGGTGTATGGATTTGGGTATAAACTGATTGTTTAAGGCAAAGTTATGGAACTGATTCGTTATACCAACAGGGTGATTTTCTTTGTGGTTTTGTTCATCTTGGCTTTGTGGGGCACGGTGTTTTATTTTATCGTGCTGCACGAGGTGATGGACGAAACGGATGATGCGCTGAACAATACGCACGAGGTGCTGATTGGCAAAGTGCTGCAAAACCCGGACCTTTTGCTTAAGAATGACTCGATTATGCAGCGGTATGCTTTTCGGGAATTGTCTGCCGAAGAGGCCGGCAACTACCGGGAACTGTATTTTGATTCTTTGGTTTATATCCAAACGGAATGTGAATATGAGCCGGTGAGGGTGATGAAAAGTTGTTTCCGTATGGCGGACGGAAGATTCTACGAACTGACTCTCACACAGTCTACTCTGGAAAGGGATGATTTGATTCAGGCCATCTGCTGGGCATTGGTCGTGTTGTTTGTGGTGCTTTTGCTGTGTACGGCTGTGGGTGTTTATGCTTCGCTGAAAAGGGTGTTCCGCCCCTTGCACCGTCTGGTGCTGTGGATGCAGCAGCTGACACCGGGAAAGACGGCGCCTGACTTGGATGCTGACTCGGATATCCGTGAGTTTAGAATCTTGAACAAAACGGCTGCCGACATGGCACGGCGTACGGAAATGGCTTTCCTGGAGCAGAAAGAGTTTACAGAAAATGCATCGCACGAACTGCAAACGCCTCTGGCAGTGATGCGCGGAAAACTGGAACTGCTGGCCGAATCGGAGGGGGTTACCGAAAAACAATTGATGTATGTGGACGACATGTTTCAGGCGTTGAACCGCGTGGTGCGACTCAACAAATCGCTTTTGCTCTTGTCGCGCATCAACAACGGGCAGTTTATCGAGGCTTCGGTTCTGGATTTGCCCAAACTGCTGTCGGATACCCTGGAAGAAATGAATGAAATCTATGCCGACAAGAATCTCAAAACCTCTGTTCGGTATGACTCTATATATAAGGTGAAAATGGATGAATCGCTGGCACAGGTGCTCGTGGGAAACTTGCTCAAAAATGCCATGGTGCATACAATGTGTGGCGGAGTGGTGGAGGTGACGCTTCATAATGGGATGCTGACGGTGGCAAACAGCGGAGATATGCCGCTTGACCCGAATTGTGTGTTCCGCCGTTTTTATCATCAAGGCCATACGCATTCTACCGGTTTGGGATTGGCTATCGTGAAGTCTATTGCTGATTTTTATCAAATACCTGTTGTTTATCGCTATGAGGGGATGCATGTTTTTGAGTTAAACATTGTAAATATTGCAATTTCTGCTCCAAATTCCTAAATCATTCCCATTTTGGCTCTTTTCTTTGTGCTATCAAAAAGATGAGAAAATAGAGTTTCCTTTATCAAGGACTCGCTTAATATAAGAATGGTTATGAAGTTTTTGTTTTTACCGCTGTTGTTTGCCTCTGCTGCTCTTGCTTCGTGTCAGAATGAGACGGTGACGAGGGATATGGCTCAATTGCCTCAACAGGCACGCTCGTTTGTGGAACAGCATTTTTCGGGACATCCTATTTCTTATGTCAAGATAGACAAGGAGTGGTTGGATACAGAGTATAAGGTGGTGCTGACGAATGGGGATGAAGTGGCCTTTGATGCAGACGGAGACTGGAAAAAGGTGGAATGTAAAAGATCGGCCGTGCCTCTGTCTGTTATTGTGCCAAAGGTTGCATCGTATGTGCAACAGAATTTTCCCACAGACTCGGTGGCTTCTGTTGAGATGCACGCCCGGAAAATCGAGGTGGAACTGTATAACGGTCTGAAACTGGTGTTCGACTCCGAAGGTAATCTGAAGCGCTTGAAAGATTAGTTGCTCCCGGTCTTCCCGCATCCAAAAAGTGTTTAGATACTGTTTAGAGGGTATTTAGATGGTATTTAGATGGTGTTTGGAACTTCTGTCTAAACAGCATCTAAACAGGACCTGAACAGGATTTAAACGGTTTCTAAACGGTGGAGGATGGGGTGTATGGATGACAAGTGTATTCGAATAAAACAATAAATTAGGTATTTTAAAAATCAGACGATTATGAAGAAAATGTTTTTATTGATGGCTATGATGGGACTTACCCTGAGTGGTTTTGCCAAAGATGTGATTACTAAAGATATCAATAACCTGCCGGTGGCTGCACGTACCATGATTCGGAAGCATTTCCCGAATGCAAAGCTTTCTTATGTCAAAATGGATAAGGAGGTGATGCAGGCTGCTACTTTCGAGGCGGTGTTTGAGGATGGTACGCAGATTGATTTTAACAAGAAAGGCGAATGGACGGAAGTGGATTGCAAACTGACTCCGGTTCCGGCTGCTTTGATTCCGGCGGCCATACAGAATTATCTCAAACAGAACTTCCCGGATGTGGGGGTTGAGAATATCGAGAAAATGAGAAAAGGAGGCTATGAGGTGGACTTGCACAATGGTTTGTCGGTACGCTTCGATGCCAAAGGCAAATTTATGAGGCTGGATGACTGAGATGACGATGCCGGCCTTTTTATGGTTTAGATGTCCGCCCGTATGGCCGAGCAGTGTTTGCCGACTCATACGGGCGGATTGTTTTTGGCTTATTTGCTTTCAGATGAAAGGTCGGTCAGAGGACTGATGCTGGGAATGCCGCTTTCGTTGGCTTGAGGCATCTGCTTGTTGCTGCTGTTTTTGGCTCCTAGATTTATGAGCTTGTGGGCACCGCCTACGATACTCTGACGGCCGTCGCGCAGCTTGTTGGCCGATTTTACGTAAAATGTATGGGCATCGACAATCTTTTGCCCCATTGTGTCGAAGAGCGTGATGAAGTCGGCCACGCGGTCCAGAAGCATACGGGCCGCATTGAATATCTCTTCCTGGTTTTTTGCCTGTTGCACTTGTGTCCAGGCTATCTGTATCATGCGAAGGGCAGCCATCAGATTTTGCTCACTGGTGATGAATACTCCTTTTTCGAAGGCCTCGTGCCACAGATGTGTGTCGCTTTGGAGTGCCAGTTGCAAGGCTGCTTCGTTGGGCACAAACATGATTACATAGTTGAGCGACTGGCGCGGTGCCTTGATATAACTGCTGTAGTCTTTGCGGGCCAGTTCCTGAACATGCTGGCGGATACTCTGGAGATGGCGCTTCAGGGCTTCTTCGCGAGCGGAATCGCATTCGGCATGCTGGTAGTCAACGAAGGCTGTGAGCGACACTTTCGAATCGATGATGGCATCTTTGCCGTCAGGATAGTGCAGGATAGTGTCGGGGATCATCTTCTTGCCCGACTCTTCATTCTTGAGCGCACGTCCTTGTGCATCGCGCAAAAGCACCTGTTTGTCGTAGTGAATGCCTTCTTTTAGTCCCTGGCCGCAGAGCAAATCGTCTAGAATCAGCTCGCCCCAGTTGCCTTGTATCTTGTTTTCGTTGCGCAGGGCATGCGCCAGCTTGTCGGCTTCCTGTCCGATTTCTGTGGCGCGTTTCATTACTTCCTCTATCGCTTTTTCCAAAGAAGCTGTGTTGCGGTTGTGTACGTCGCGACTGTTTTCCATCGTCTGGCGCATCTCGCTGATTGACTGCTTAAGCGGGTTGAGCAAGGCATTCATCTGGGTTTGGTTTTCTTCGGCCAATTCGCCCGAGCGTTGTTTGAGCATCTGCTGGGTGGCATTCTGCATTTGCTGCCGCACCAATTCCAACTGTTCTTCCATCTTTTTGCGGCTGTCTGATTCTGCCTTTACGATTTGCTGCCGCAGCAGCTCGTTTTCTTTATGCGCCACATCGCGTTCTGAACGCAGAACCGTGTTTTCTGTTTGGAGCGCGGTAAGCCGGTTGGTCATTTCGTTCACCTGCAGGGCATGTTGCCCTTGCTCTGCCTTGCGGAGTTGCTGTTCTTTGTCTAGTTCTTCTTCTTTAGCCTGAACCTGGGCCTGCAAACCGCTCAGTTTGCTTTTCTGCAAAAGCCAGCCGACAAAGAAACCGCCGACTGCTCCTAAAATTAAAAATACGATTGATGCTGTCATTGTGCTATGAGGATGTTTTTCTGTTTTATACAACGAAATTACAAAGTTTTTGGAGTTTGACCAAGTATTTGTTTAATAAAGGAGAATGCAACGCTCTTTATTGAAAGACTTTCTGTATCTTCGTGGGCAAATTTATCTAATTTCATATTTATGATACATTTAAAACCCATTAAGACCAAAGATGCTGAATATGCTTTGGCTGAGACTTTATTTGTAGACGCTTTTCCACAAGAGGAAAGAAGAAGCTTGGAGAAACAAAGATTGGTGGTGGACCAGAATCCTTGTCTCGAACTGTTTGCCTTGATTCTCGATAATGAGTTTGCCGGCTTTGTCTCTTGCTGGAAAGGTCCGGACTTTGTGTATGTGGAGCATTTTGCTACCTTGCCTCAGGTGAGAGGTAAGGGTGTGGGCAGCGAAGTGCTGAATCTGTTGGCTGCAAAATATGAACATCCGCTTGTGCTGGAAGTGGAACTGCCGCAGGATGAGTGGGCACAGCGCAGAATTGCTTTTTACCAAAGAAACGGATTCCGGTTGTGGACCGCTTTCCCTTATATACAACCGCCTTACCAGGAACACTTGCAACCCATTGCTTTGCATCTGATGGTGCGCGGAGAACGCTTGAATGAAGCGGTGGACTTTGAGAGAATTAAGCGATGGCTGTATACCGAGGTGTATCTTTGTCATGACTTTAACCTGACACTGCCTGAATCCGGAGACTGATGTTCCGGATTCAGGCAGTGTCGGGTTGAAACCATTCGCTTTATTTGTTTATTTGCCACCCCGTGGCTGTTGGAAGCTGACGGTTACATCGTCGAATCCCATCGAATGCATCAGTTTCGTTATCTGATAGCGGGCATGTTTCTCGGCAGTCTTTCTGTTTTCGGGTGATAAAGCAAAGCGTTGCATCTTTTGCTGTGCCTTTTGATACAGTTGTGCTTTCTCGCGCTCGCTCCAAGAACCGGATTCCAAAAATACGCGCGTCTGCGCTTCGTTGATAAAACGACGGTCGAGCAGGGTGATGGGGGGCAGTGACAGAACGATGCTCTTCTTTTCCTTGTTGCAGGATACAATCCAAGAACTGTCGCATTGTTCCATGTTGAGGCCCAAGGAAAGCGTACCGCGATAGATGCATACCATGCGGTCGTCAAAAAGGAGGCCTCTTTTGGTGGAGTCAATCATCTCTTCCATAGAAATGGAAAGAAATTCCCATTGGCCGATACGGCGGATGCTGTTCAGCTCAAGAGGTGTTTCTTCTACCTGTATATTTTCACGAGTACCTATCTCTGTTTCCGTTTTGAAACTGCAGGTTCTTAGTTCGTAAATGATCCAAACAAGTCCGAAGACAATCACACAGGATAAAAGAAGTTTGGCTATTATTGCTATTTTCTTCATGTTTAATAATTCTCTTTCTCTAAATGAAGCGGAGCTGATTTATAAGAATCGGTGAGCTCCGTGCGATAGGTCATTTGTATCTCTTTGAATCCCAAATTCTGCAAGAGAGGAAACAGGGTATAGGCTGCATTGCTCTTGGCTGTCTCCATAAACTTTTCTTTAGGAAGTTCCTTGTGGATTTGGTTGACCATGTTGCGCACTAACGAAATAATCTTTTCTTCATTATAGGAGGGGCGGAGCAAATCGGCATCTTGTACAATGTTGTCGCGGTCTATTTGAATGGATGTAATCTTAAACTTGGGGTCGGGAAGGATAATCTGAATACGTTGGCCATCGGTGCGGATGTCTTCCTGACGAAGTAACGACATGTCGATATATCCCTTGACAACAAGATTTACCGGTATGGCAATTCTGCGGGAACGGCTCGGAACAGGAACGCTGATTTTTTGATTCATGAATTGACCTTCGATGCTTTGACTGCTTTTTTCGATTACGAATTTGCGTAACAGATACTCGGATGAGTATAATTTGGAACACTCTTGCAACTGCATTAGCAAATTGACGGTGTCTTTTTCTGGTTGTGCATCCGACCGTCCCGAAGGTGAGATAGATGAATTGCAGCCGAATAGCAGGCTGCAGAGCACAAAAAAGGCAGATTGTAATAGATATTGGCGCATAGAATGTAATTTCTATCAAGTATGTGTATGTCGGTTGACATACTGTTTGTTTCGTGATACAATTTTACAAATTATATTTGATTTGTGCAATGAAATGTTGCCTTTTTGCTTGTTTGCTAAGGGAAATATTTACTTTAAGGTTGGTTTTCTTGGCTTTTTTTTGTTCCTTTGTCCGTACAAAATATTAATATCGTATGAATTTATATGCAACACTGGCATGTGCCATGCTCACTTTGAGTATGGTTTCTGCTTGCAATAACGGAAAAAAAACATCCGACGAGTCTATGGCTCCATCCAAGCAGGCTTCGAGCAAGGTGGATTCTTTGCAACGGATGAATGATTATCATTACAGCGACCGAGTAGATTGGAACGGGCGGACAGTGGTTTATGAGGTGAACCGACATGCCGTGGATTCATTGCCTGTGGTGACAGACGAAACGGGTATCCGCTATACGGACAATGTGCTCTCGCTGACTGTATCGAAGGAGGGTGGCTTGATTTTTCATAAAACGTTTTACAAGCATTCGTTCAAGTCTTTTCTTGATTCGGATTTCTATAAACATGCCATTTTGGAAGGCATGGCTTTCGATCGAATAGAAAACGGAAAATTGTGTTTCTCTGTAAGCATCAGTTACCCCATGTCAGACCTCTATATTCCACTTCTTGTTTCTTTTGATTCTAATGGCAACTATGTGATAACCAAAGATTTGGTGCTAGATAATGTAGTGGAGACCATGGATTCAGCAGAATCAGTATAAGAAGTGCTGAAAAAAAGTGGCCGGAATATTTTTTTCATGCTTTTTTTTTTGTAACTTTCGAACAGTTAACCATAGTATTAACTTTAAAAGGAGAAAGATATGACGAAGAAATTCTTGATGTTATTAGCCTTTGCTTTAGGGTCAATGACAATTTCGGCACAATCTGTTAAAAAAGCGGATTTAGTGGGGACATGGCAATTATGTAACATGATTGACGGAATGCTCGATTCATCTCCAGAAATTAAACGTGCTCCTTATCTTAAAGTTTTCAGTCCGGGTGGCGCTCTCACCAATCTGATGATTTCTAAGGAAGGGGATGTCTTTTTAACCATGGAGGGAACCTATGAAAAGAAATCAGACAGCAGCTATGTGGAGCATATCAAAAATTTGCTCGTGTCTTCTGCCATGAATGGTGTTGACAATGTGATGAAATATGAATTTCTGAATGAGAATCTAATGATTATCACTTTCAAAATTACAGATGAAAACGGGACGAAACTTAATTGCCAGGAAGTATGGGAGAGAGTTTCCATGCCCTCTAAATAATGAATAACCAAAAAAAGGACGACTGCCAAATGGCATCGTCCTTTTTTTGATTGTCTGATTTGTTCTTAAACGGGAATTTCCTTGCTGCGAAGATAGAAGCGGTTTCCCATTTTTGCCCCGGCTTAACGGAATTGATTCAGTAGCTGAGGCCAGTTTTCCCGAAGCTCGTTCATCGAATGAAATAGTAAATTAGCTCCGGCATCCAGCAATACTTGGTCGGGCAGGGGACCGGTGTTTACGGCTATCGTGAAGATGTTGGCCGCTACTCCGGCTTCAACTCCTAATGGAGCATTCTCTATTACCAGTCCTTCCCATGGCTCTATACCGGCTTTCTTGAGTCCCATAAGGTAGGGCTCCGGATTGGGCTTGCCATATTTTACATCAAAGCTGGTAACCATCTTGTCTTGGGTAAATATACCGGGAAAGTGCTTGTTGAGACGATCCAACAAAGACAGCTGACCCGACCCGGTTACCAAAACCGGCTGACAGCCGGCTTCTTTTACGGCAAACAGAGTTTCTTTGGCACCAGGCATTTCGGGTGCTTCATCACACATGTTGAAAACATCAGCCTTGGCCTGATAGATTTCATCCATTTCTTCTTCTGTTGCTTCGCGTCCCCAATACTTCTGAGTCAACAGATTGATTGTTCCGTTTCCGGTTCTGCCTTCATGCATGTAGGCTTCTTCGGGGGTCATCTTGAGTCCGAATTGTGTCATGGCATGACTCCAGGCATAGGCATGATTGGGCATGGAGTCGAACAACACACCGTCCATATCAAATAACACGGCTTTGAGGCGAGTTGCCTCAAAGCCGTGGAACTCAAGATATTGTTCTTTTTCTTTTTCGAACATCATCCTTATTATTTATTCAGTCTGGCTTGGATTGCTTCGCTTTCCTTCTCATAGCCTGGTTTGTTCAACAAAGCAAACATGTTTTTCTTGTATGCTTCAACACCTGGCTGGTTGAATGTATTCACGCCAAGCAAGTTGCCACTGATACCACATGCCTTTTCGAAGAAATAGATGATCTGGCCCAAATAATATTCGTTCAATACAGGAACTGACAGGCGCATGTTAGGTACGCCACCGTCAACGTGAGCCAACTGAGTACCAAGCTCAGCCATTTTGTTTACTTCGTCAACACGCTTTCCTGCCAGGAAGTTCAAGCCATCGAGGTTTTCCTCATCGCTTGGGAAGAGCAGCGTGTGGTTAGATGTCTCAATGCTGATGACAGTTTCGAAAATAGTGCGCTCGCCCTCCTGAATCCACTGACCCATTGAGTGCAAGTCGGTGGTAAAGTCAACGGCTGCAGGGAAGATACCCTTGCCTTCTTTACCTTCAGACTCGCCATACAACTGTTTCCACCATTCATTCATGAAATGCAGCTTAGGCTGATAGTTTACAAGAATTTCTATTTTCTTACCATCTTGGTACAAAGCATTACGACAAGCAGCGTAAACAGCTGAAGGATTCTCCATGAAAGGAACTTCAGGAGCTGTTGCTTTTTCCATGTCGGTTGCACCGGCCACTAATTGCTCGATGTCAAAACCGGCAATAGCTATAGGCAACAAGCCTACCGGAGTGAGAACAGAGAAACGTCCGCCCACATTGTCCGGGATGATAAAGCTCTTGTAACCTTCTTTGTCGGCTGTAGTGCGTGCTGCACCTTTTTTGGCATCTGTAATGGCTACAATCACTTTCTGTGCTTCAGCCTTACCTCTTTGATCTTCACATTGCTTCTTGAGCAAGCGGAATGCCAAAGCAGTTTCTGTTGTTGTTCCGCTCTTTGAGATGTTGATGACACCAAACTTTTTGCCTTTCAGATACTCGCTCAGCTCAGCCAAATAATCTTCTCCGATGTTGTTACCTGCAAACAAAATGACAGGGTTTTTCTGATCGTTCAGTAACCACTGGAAGCTGTTGCTCAGTGCTTCGATTACTGCTCTTGCACCCAAGTAGCTACCTCCGATACCTGCCACAACCACCACGTCGCAATTTTCTCTGATGACCTGAGCTGTTGCATTCAGTTCGCCAATAAATTCTTTGGTGATTGAAGATGGCAAATGCAGCCATCCCAAGAAGTCGTTTCCCGGACAAGTGCCGTTTTCAAGCGCTTCCTGTGCAGCCTTAACCTGTGGCTCCCATGCAGCCAATGCATCATTGCTCAGAAACTGAGTTGCTTTTGTGATGTCTAATTGAATATTTTTCATTTTCTTACCTTTTTAAAAAAGTGTCTTGTTATCTGAATGAATCTGTTAACAGTTTGATTTCAATGCTTGGGGAAATGCGCTCGTATAATATGTTATAGACCGCATCCAATATGGGCATGTTTACGTGTAAATGGCGGTTGAGATCTTTCATACACTTAGTGCCATAATATCCTTCAGCAATCATTTCCATTTCTATTTGTGCACTCTTTACACTGTATCCTTTTCCAATCATAGTGCCAAACACACGGTTGCGGCTGAAATTTGAATAGCCGGTAACCAACAAGTCGCCCAAATAAACCGAATCAATCAGGCTTCTTTCCATTGGGTGTACTGTGTTGAGCAGTCGCTTCATTTCCTGCACGGCATTGGCTATCAATACTGCCTGGAAATTATCGCCGTATTTCAGTCCGTTGCAAATGCCCGATGCTATGGCATAGACATTCTTTAAAACCGAGGCATATTCTATACCGATTACATCGGCACTGATTTTGGTCTTGACATATTCGCTCGCCATCATGTCGGCAAAGCATTGCGCTTTCTTTAAGTCAGAACAACCGATAGTGAGGTATGTCAGACGGTCCATTGCTACTTCTTCGGCATGACTCGGTCCGCCTAGTACGGCTAGATTCTCATCGGGTACATTATATACCTGATGAAAATACTCTGAGCACACCAGATTCTCATCGGGTACAATTCCTTTAATGGCTGTAACGATGAATTTGTCGCGCAGCTTAACTTTAAGCTTCTTCAGGTGGCTCTTTAAATAAGGAGAAGGTGTGACGAATATCAGCGTATCCGAATTTTCCACAACTTTGTTAATGTCCGAAGAAAAATGAATACGATTTACGTCGAAATGCACACTGGTCAGATATGCAGGGTTATGGCCTAAGCGACGAAACTCTTCAATACGGTCATCGCGTCGCATGTACCAATAGATGGAGTCGTTTTGCTCCAGCATCATCTTGGCTATGGCGGTAGCCCAGCTACCGCCACCCATGATTGCTATGGTTCCGCAATTCTCCATAGATATTTGTTTATTTCAGTTTCTCTACCCATTCCGTAATATCGTTTACGGATGGTTTCGTCATCTCTAATTTGTACTTCTTTATAATATCGCCTATCTGTTGCTGGATCTTTTGTGCATTGCCGTCTTTCAGGTCGTTCACCAAATTATATCCTGCTTTCTGCAAGACAGGGACAATTTCTTCGGGTACTCCGATGGCCATAAATGCTTGTGGAGCATCTTTTGGCATTTTCTTTTCCGGGCGCATCTGAGGGAAGAACAACACTTCCTGAATGGTTGACTGTCCGGTGAGCAACATAGTCAAACGGTCCATACCGATTCCGATACCGGCTAAGTTTGGCATACCATATTGCAAGGCACGCAAAAAGTCTTGGTCGATGAACATAGCCTCATCATCTCCCTTTTCACTCAGGCGAAGCTGTTCCTGGAAACGTTCTTCCTGGTCAATTGGATCATTCAACTCTGAATAGGCATTAGCCAATTCCTTTCCGTTAACCATCAATTCAAAACGTTCTGTAAGTTCTGGATTGTTGCGGTGTTTTTTGGTAAGCGGAGACATTTCTACAGGATAGTCTGTAATGAAAGTTGGCTGGATGAAAGTACCCTCGCAGAACTCTCCGAAGATTTCATCAATCATCTTGCCCTTGCCAAAGGTCTCATCCACCTCGTCCATATTCAATGCTTTGCACACTTCGCGGATTTCAGCCTCTGATTTACCGTTCAAGTCATATCCGGTTTTTTCTTTGATGGCATCCAATATGCTGATGCGCTTGTAAGGGGCCTTAAAGTCGATCTCATGGTCGCCAACTTTTACTTTTGTAGTACCGTTGACATCCAGGGCAATCTTCTCGAGCATGTTTTCTGTATAGTTCATCATCCAATAGATGTCCTTGTAAGAAACGTACAGCTCCATGCATGTAAACTCCGGATTGTGATTGCGGTCCATACCTTCGTTACGGAAGTTCTTTGAGAACTCATATACACCTTCAAAACCACCCACAATCAGTTTCTTCAGATATAACTCACAGGCAATACGCATGTAGAGGTCGATATCCAGTGCATTGTGGTGTGTGATAAACGGACGTGCTGATGCTCCTCCAGGGATAGACTGCAGAATTGGAGTTTCTACTTCGGTGTAGCCATCCTTATCGAAATATTCGCGCATGGACTTATAAATCTGAGAACGCTTCAAGAAGGTCTCCTTCACTCCCGGATTGACAACCAAGTCAACATATCTCTGGCGGTATCTCAATTCAGGATCATCGAAAGAGTCGTAAACTTCGCCGTCCTTAGTTTTTACGATAGGCAGCGGTTTCAAACTCTTGGCCAACACAGTCAGTTCTTTTGCGTGTACACTGATTTCACCGGTTTGGGTTTTGAATACAAAACCTTTAATACCTACGAAGTCGCCCAAGTCGAGCAATTTCTTGAATACGGTGGTGTACATATCCTTGTTTTCATCAGGACAGATATCATCGCGGGTGATATATACCTGGATACGTCCTTTTGAATCTTGCAATTCGATAAATGAAGCCTTACCCATGATGCGTCTGCTCATCATACGACCGGCGATGCAAACCTCTCTTGGTTCGTCTGTTTCGCAGAATTCATTGCGTATATCTGTAGAAAGAGCATTGGTAGGGAACTCTGCTGCCGGATATGGGTCGATGCCCAAGGCACGCATTTCATTCAGATTGTTACGTCTTACGATTTCCTGTTCACTTAATTCTAAAATATTCATGTTCGTTACAATTACTGTATTTTACTCGCAAAAATACAAAAGTTTTCTGAGGCAAACGAATGATTTTCATATTTGTTGCCTCTTTTCTTAATTAAAAATGTATATAGCGATACAAAACAGAGTTTTCTCTGCATGTTGCATACGATGCTTTATTTACCATTTTTTTATGTAAACGTTGGTTTCTTTGCGTTCAAATTCCATTTTCTGATAAAGTTGGTTGGCTTTGACGCGCTTTGGGTTTGAAGTAAAGAGCAACTGTCCCACATGATGCTTCCGCGCTTCTTCTGTTGCATGTGCCACAAGCATTCTCCCGCCGGATTTACCCTGATGCTCGGGTAGTACGACAACATCCTCCAGGCAAGCTTTCTTCCCGGTGATACTGTAGTAAATACCTAGGCAACAACAACCAATCAATTCTTCATCTTCGTACAGGCCGTATAGATGACTTTCACTGGCCTGAAGCAGATTATTTAATTTTTCGTCCGTAAAAGTACTGTTGGTGGTCAGCGTGTTTAGTAACCGAATCAGTGAGGCACGTTCGAGTGCATCGGGAGCAATTATCTCTTTAATATACATAGTGTTGTTTTTTATATTTGAAGCAAGTTCTCAAAAAAAAATGGATCTTGCAAATGATTCTTGATATTTTTACAATAGATAATGTATCCAATTGTTTTGCTTTTCTTTGGTTGCATGCCATAGGATGACATTATCAGTGGATGAAAACAACAGTTCTTCCCTCATCGAGTTAATAAAATAATGATTGTATGAACACGAACTTGTAATCATTCTAATTTTAGCCTTAAAATATTTTTTATTATAAAATACCTATTATTGATTAGGAGGTTATTGAAATTTTCTATGTATCTTTGCAAAGTGATAAGAAAGAAAATATAGAAGTATCATATTTAATTGAGATTAGTATGGAATTTACACAGGAAAGCTGGGCCGGCTTTAAAGGCGATCTTTGGAAGAAGGAAATCAATGTACGTGATTTTATCCAAAACAACTACACTCCTTATGAGGGTGATGATTCTTTCTTGAAACCGTCTTCAGAGAAGACACGCAAGGTATGGAATAAGTTGACAGAAATGTTCAAGGTGGAACGTGAACGCGGTGTTTACGATACAGAAACCAAACTTCCTCAGTCTATTTCTACTTACGGACCTGGTTATATTGATCAGGATAATGAAGTGATTGTAGGTCTGCAGACAGATGCTCCATTAAAACGTGCCATCTTCCCGAAGGGCGGTGTACGCATGGTAGAAAACAGCTTGAAAGCTTATGGTTATGAGTTGGATCCATTGACAAAGGAAATCTTTACAAAATTCCGTAAAACTCATAACGAAGGTGTGTTCTCTGCTTATACACAAGATATCTTGGCAGCCCGCCACTCTGCAATCATTACCGGTTTGCCTGATGCTTACGGCCGTGGCCGTATTATCGGTGACTATCGCCGTGTGGCTTTATATGGTACTGCCATCTTGATTGAAGATAAAAAGAATTTCCAGAAACGTTTGGAAATTAATGAGATGAAGGAGGATGTAATCCGTCGTCGTGAAGAAGTTACCGAACAAATCAAGGCTTTGAAAGAATTCGAAGCAATGTGTAAAGGCTATGGCTTTGACGTAACCCGTCCGGCAAAGGATGCTAAAGAGGCTGTTCAGTTTGTATATCTGGCTTATTTGGCTGCAGTGAAGGATCAGGATGGTGCAGCTATGTCTATCGGACGTACTGCCACATTCTTGGATATCTTTATCGAAAAGGATATCAAAGAGGGTAAGCTGACAGAAGAAGAGGCTCAGGAATTAGTGGATCAGATGATCATTAAACTTCGTATCGTGCGCTTCTTGCGTACTCCGGAATATAATGATCTGTTCTCAGGAGACCCAGTATGGGTTACAGAGTCTTTGGGCGGTATGGGCCTTGACGGACGTACTCTTGTAACAAAAACTTGTTTCCGCTACTTGCACACTCTGTATAACTTAGGTCCTGCACCAGAGCCAAACTTGACGGTACTGTGGGCAGATAAATTGCCTGAAAACTGGAAACAGTTCTGCGCAAAGGTTTCTATTGATACCTCTGCTATCCAGTATGAGAATGATGACCTGATGCGTGTCGACTATGGAGACGATTATGGTATTGCATGTTGTGTATCACCAATGAAGATTGGTAAGCAGATGCAGTTCTTTGGCGCTCGTGCCAATTTGGCTAAGTGTTTGCTTTATGCTATTAATGGTGGACGTGACGAGCGTACCGGTGAGCAAGTTGCTCCTAAGTTCGAAGCAATTACTTCTGAATACCTCGACTATAATGAGGTAATGGAAAAATATGAGCAGATGATGAAATGGTTGGCCAAGGTATATACCAATGCCTTGAAGATTATTCATTACATGCACGACAAGTACAACTACGAAGCATATGAGATGGCACTTCACGACGGTGACGTGCAGCGCATCTTTGCTACCGGTATTGCCGGCTTGTCAATTGTAGCAGACTCTCTGGCTGCTATCCGCGACTGTAAAGTGAAGGTTATCCGTGACGAACGCGGTTTGGCTGTTGACTTTGAGCGTGAGGGTGATTATGTTCCTTACGGAAATAACGACGACCGTACAGACGGCATTGCTGTTGAAATTGTAACGAAGTTTATGAACTTCTTGCGTCAGCATGAAACTTATCGCAATGCTGTTGCTACTCAGTCTATCTTGACGATTACCAGCAATGTGGTTTATGGTAAGAAAACAGGAACAACTCCTGATGGACGTAAGGGGGGTACTCCTTTTGCGCCAGGAGCAAATCCGATGAACGGACGCGACGTGAAAGGCGCTGTTGCTGCTTTGGCTTCTGTAGCTAAATTACCGTTCCAGCACGCACACGATGGTATCTCATTTACATTTGGAATCTCTCCTGCAACATTAGGTAAAGAACGCGATATTCAGGTTGCAAACCTGGTGGGACTGTTGAACGGTTATTTCACTCCACAGGGAGGTCAGCATTTGAATGTGAATGTATTCGATCGTGAACTGTTGCTTGATGCTATGGAACACCCTGAATTATATCCGCAGCTTACAATCCGTGTTTCCGGATATGCAGTTAACTTTGTGAAGTTGACTCGTGAGCAGCAGTTGGATGTGATTTCACGTACCATTAATCAGGCTTTATAATAAATTGAATAGTGATTAAAGGAAAAATACATTCACTGGAGAGTTTCGGGACCGTTGATGGTCCCGGAATTCGTTTTGTGACTTTTATGCAGGGTTGCCCTTTGCGTTGTCAGTATTGTCATAATCCGGATACCTGGGATGTAAACCGGGAAACGAAATATGAATATACCCCTCAGGAGTTGCTGAATGAAGTGTTGCGCTATAAAAGCTTTATCCGTAACGGTGGCGTAACTTTGACCGGTGGCGAGCCTTTGATGCAAGCAAACTTTGCGCACGAATATTTTAGGCTGTGTAGGGAAGCTGGTATTCATACTGCTTTGGATACTTCGGGTGCCGTGTGTACGGAACAAGCAGTTGCAGTTCTTGATTATACTGATTTGCTGATGCTGGATATAAAAGCATTGGATGAGACTTTGTGTAGAAAAGTATGTGGCAGTGATGGTCGCAATGCTTTGCGTTTATTGGACGAAGCACAAAAGAGAGGTGTGAAGGTATGGATTCGTCATGTAGTTGTTCCAGGCTTGACTGATGATGACGTTCAGTTGGGACGTTTGGTTGATTATTTGAAGCAATATTCCGTTGTGGACAAGATAGAATGGTTACCTTATCATACGATGGGCGTATTTAAGTACGAACAGTTGGGGCTGCCTTATCCTTTAAAGGATGTTTCTGCCATGTCCAAGGAGCGGATAACCGAAATACGTGAACGTTATAAGGATGTTTTCCCGATTCACACTCACGATGCGTAATAAACCTTGTTAGAAAATTAAAATCCAAGTCTTTAGTTTTTAGAGGCTTGGATTTTAATTTTATTGAGATTCTCAATCGGATACTTAAGGCTGTAGATACACAGTCTCACCTTTTTCCTTAAGAATCCATTTATTGTCTTTTTGAATTAACTTCCATTTTTTACCCTTCCAAACAAAATGTTCTCTGCGTTGCAGTATTCCATTTTTTCCCTTTTGGGGAAGAAACAATTCCACCTCCTTTTTATCGTCAGAAAATACGATAAAGGCAACATCTGTTTGTTGTGTATTCGGCGAATGCAGGCGGATACCTTCTTCAAATATCCTGATGCAATCTTTTCGGACATGGCTCCATGTATAACCGGCAGAGCCGATACAACCGTGTTTGTCGCGGTCGCCTCCGACTAATTTAGAAGACGAATGCTGCATGCAGTTACATCCGGAAAGTAAACATGCAGCTGTGCCTAATGTCAAAAGAATCTTTTTCATGCGGCTTGATAAGTTTATTCTTTGTTTTCCTGTTTCTTTCGTTTATCCAACATCATGTTCATGAAAGCCGAACTGATGATACCGGTAGGAATGGCAATCATGGCTATTCCAATCAAACTAATCAAACTGCTGAGTAAACGTCCTAAAGGAGTAATCGGGTAGATGTCGCCATAGCCTACAGTGGTGAAAGCAACGATGGCCCACCAGAATCCGTCGCCGATGTTAGAAAAAGCTTCTGGTTGGGCATTTCTTTCTATGTAATACATTAATATTCCTGAAAATCCAAGCATGATGCCACAAGCTGTATAGGCGGTGACTAATTCTTCGTGCACCTCATGAAGTACTTCGCCGATGAGACGAAAGGAGCGTGAATAGCGAATCAGTTTGAATATGATGAGTATATAAGCCAAGACAACCAAATGCAGATGCGGCGAGTCTTGAAAAAAATAAATCACCACAAATGGTAATATGGCTACAAAGTCAATGATTCCGTAAAATGAAAACATATATATCAGTCGCGCTTTAATAAGTCCCAATTGTGGGTATTGCATGGGAGATGCTATCAGTCGCAGTACGTATTCGATAGTAAACACAAACGATGAGATATAATTAAATAAAAACAACTGTGCTCGATAGGGTTTGGCTTCTTCAAATGAACTGTATATGATAGAACTGATGGAGCCTACGATAAAGAACAGCACGATATACTGAAACCATTTACGTTTCAATTGCTGGTGTATTTTAGGATATAACGGTTTGAATATTTTCTTTAGTTTTGTTGCTTGTTGTTCTTTTGTATTTTGCATAATTGTATTTATCTCTTGTTCTTAAGAATCATTTTGCTATTGCAAATTTATGGAAATATTTTAGACTTGGTTACAAAACTCATATGGTTTATGCATAAAATAGCCATATAGTGAAGCC
>Juniper_p2__coassemble_880_pt1 | contig 71344 bp, 59 predicted proteins | sample Juniper_p2__metabat2_high_PE_027 | metagenome-assembled genome bin Juniper_p2 | reverse complement strand
ATCTTATATAAAAATAGAACCTTACATATATGTTACAAGGCAAACCAATAAGTATAACTTTGCTTTGGCGTAGTAACAATCCGATTACGAATAAAAACAGCAGGGTTACCTCCTACTATTGCATTTTCATCCACATCTTTTGTAACAACACTTCCTGGTAATACAATACTATTTTTATGCAGTGTAACACCTGGCATTATTAAAGCATTCGAAAAAATGAAAACTCCGTCTTCAATAACAACAGGCTTTCCCTTGGTTTCAAAGTCTATACTATCTATATTGTGTCCCAATGTATATACTTTGACATTATGAGCTAAACCAACGTTATTTCCAATATAAATACCTCTTCTGTTATCTAAATAGCAACCAAAATTAACAGTCGAATATTTACCAATAGTTAGGTTTCCAATGTGAAAAAAACGGCAAGAACGATGAATGCAACTTTTTTTCCCTATTTTAAATCCATACAATCTAAGATAATATTTTCTAATTGGATTTGGAATTAAATTATAAGTTACATTTAACCAAATCATTAATATAAATTTACATTGCAAAAGGATATCTCTCATAATAAATTTATGTCTAACCATGACTAAAAAAGCATACTAATTCAATTGCTCAAAAAAAGTCTCCCACAAATAACAAATAATATCTAGAGAAAAGTTTTTACTTGTATTCATCGCATTTAGGGACATCTTTTCTCTTATATCTGCTGATTGCATCAGCATAGAAATTCTGTCAGCCATCTGTTTGGCATCAAAGCCATCTCTATTAAAAGGTATGACAATGCCGTTTTTACCATCTTCTACTATGTCATATACAGCAGAAAAACTGCCATACACGGCAGGTATTACACCACAACTCATACATTCAGGCAACACCAAAGGGAATCCTTCAAAGTCCGATGTAAGCATTAATATGGAAGCCCGCTTATAATATTCCACCGGATTCTGAAAACCTTCAAAAGAGACTCTTTTCAGATTCAATTCTTGTACATAGTTTTCCAAGAAAGTTCTGTCCGGTCCGTCACCGATAATAGTTAAACGCCAATCTGGATTTGAAGATGCCAACAGATTCCATGTATCAATTAACCGATTTACTTTCTTTTGAATTAAATCTACTCGCCCTACAAAAATAATTTCCTTTTCTTTTTTTTGCTGATTAAAGGGAAAGTTACCACAGTCTATTGTTATCGGATTAGTTTGAACAATTAATTTCTTTGCCGGATGAATTCCTACAAAATCCTCAAATACTTTGATATAACTAGGAGACAGCACCATAAAATAATCACTGTGCTTATAATTCCACCTCATGCTATAAGCAGTCACTGCCTCAAAAGCTCCTCTCAGCACATGCAAGCAAGCTGTCTTAAAGATATTATGACTTGCTTTAAGCGAATTGTCAATACATTGAATTCTTCCGTTTTTGTTGGGAGCATTATGGTGTACAGAAATAAACTTCAGATTCATTCCTTTTGCAGCATGCACGGCGGTACGCAACAGATACATAGGCAAGCCCCATTGGTTGATGACAATTTGAACTTGTTGTTCTATCATCAAGGATCGCATGGTTTGAACATGCTCCTTACTATATTTTTGATTATGCCCGGTACATACCTTGATTCTTTTATCAAGCCTGTCCTCAATAGAAGATTTTTTGGCAGGCTCAAAGGCAAAGATAGAAACAGAATGCCCTTCGCAAACAAATTTGTTTGCAAGTACGGCTGTCACGACTTCCAATCCTCCAATCTCAAAAGACTTCAAAAGGAATAAAATATTTTTTTTCATGAAAACGCTACATATAAGTTACATACCATTCAGCAAACTTTCTCAATCCCTCTCTAAGCGAGGTTTGTGGTTTGTATCCAAAATCCGTTTCTAGGGGAGAAACATCTGCATAAGTCACCGGAACATCCCCCGGTTGCATCGGAACCAGTTTCTTATGTGCTTCAAAGTCATAATCCTTTGGTAAGATTCCGGCTGCAAGAAGTTCTTCTTGCAGAATCGTCACAAAGTCAAGCAAACTCTCCGGAGTATTGTTTCCGATGTTATAAACCTTATAAGGCGGAATCGGCAGACCATCCTCTCCGGTTGCTTTTTCCGGAGCATGCTGCATTACTCGTACTATGCCTTCCACCACATCATCTATATAGGTAAAGTCACGTTTGCAATTACCATAGTTAAAAATCTCGATAGTCTTTCCCTCTCGCAATTTATTGGTAAAGCCAAAGTATGCCATATCCGGACGGCCAGCCGGACCATAAACCGTAAAGAAACGCAAACCCGTAGAAGGAATGTTATACAATTTGGAATAAGCATGCGCCATCAGCTCATTACTTTTCTTCGTTGCTGCATACAAACTTACGGGATTGTCCACCTTATCCTCTGTGGAATAAGGGATTTGCTTGTTGGCACCATAAACGGACGACGAAGATGCATAAACCAAATGCTCCACTTCATGATGGCGGCAAGCCTCCAGTATATTATAGAAACCGATGATGTTGCTTTCGATATAAGCATCCGGATTGGTAATGGAATAGCGGACACCGGCTTGTGCAGCCAAGTTTACCACCACTGCCGGACGGTATTTTTCAAAAGTATTCTCCATCAAAGCCTTGTCCGCAATATTACCTTTTATAAAAATCCAGTCCTTTGCCAAAGCCTCTATTTCCTTCAAACGGTTTTCCTTGATACGCACATCGTAATAGTCATTTACGGAATCAATACCAATTATCCGGATATTCTTTACCGATGACAACAATCTCTTAGAAAGATTCGCTCCAATAAAACCGGCAGCACCTGTCACCAATACGGTCTTTCCTTCAAGAGTTACATTATAATTCAACATAGTATGGAATAGTTATCCAAATTTCATTATTATCTAATATGCTGCAAGAACAGCAAAGAATAAATTGCTGAATACAACTTATACTTCAATGCATAAAAAAACAGCTTATGCTTCCATGGCAAGCTATTTCCTGGATAAGATTTTAAAGCCTCCGCAACCTCCTTATCTGAAAGGATACGGCTGACAGTTTTTCTTTTAGAAGGATTCTGCTTATTTTGGAACAATTCAGAAGAAAGTGCTCCTCTTACATAAAAGAGAGTCAATCTTTGAATTCTAAGATCAAATTCTGTCTGATTACTAATATCTGATTTTAAGTTTTGGATACCACTCAGCATTTTTTGAAGCTTTGTCCAGATTTCCGGTTTGAAACTATGTGTTAAAGACGCTCCATTCAAGCAATAATAATAAAGCCTCATAGGTACATATTTCACTTTATGGCAGCACTTCAAAAATTCCAAGTTAAACAGCAAGTCTTCTGAAATGAATTCTCTTTCACTTTTAAAGCGTAAATTATTTGCATCTATAACAGCCTTTGCATAAAGAACCTTGCACGAGGATACCTGAAACTTCACATCAGAAGGAAAAGACGGCTCGGGACCAATCATATCCAACATCAAAGTTTCCACCTCTTTCTTATTGCAATACTCTGCCTCCGGCTTTTCTATAATTGTATAGCCTGGATAATATTGGTTATTAAATTCAGAATAAACAGCATCATACTCTTGTTGTTTCGCTATATTATAAAGCGTTTCAAAATAATCAAGAGTAACAAAGTCATCAGAATCAATGAAAGCCACATATTCCCCTTGTGCTATGCTTAAACCTGTATTGCGAGCAAATCCTAAGCCTTCATTTACAGGTTTATGAACCACCTTTACCCGCTTGTCAACTTTTGTATAGTCATCGCACATTTGCGGAGATTTATCTAGAGACTTATCATCTACCAATATTATTTCAATATCCTTCAATGTCTGATTTAAAATACTATCCATACATCTGGATAAGTATTTTTCAACATTATATACAGGAATTATAATACTAACCTTTGGAGTCATCATTTTACTTTTAGAGAAAAAAAGAATTTCTAAAGTTTAATTTTTTCGACCATATTGAGAATTATAACCAAATCGGTTTCTCAATGCTATATATACCTTGCTATTTCTATTAACATTAAAAGTCTTCGCAAATTTTCTCACAAAAGGCAACCACCATTCTTTGTATTTCGTAGGAACAGCTTTTACGGGACAAGCATTCGCTTGAATGTATACAGAAATTAATCTTTCTCCCATAAATGCACAATATCTTCTCCAAGAAGAAGAAACATCCGGTTTATCACCAACTGTTTTTCGAATATTTTCAAGAACAAAGAAGAACCATTCACAATAATTTTTAAAGGTTCGTCCTGTGCATATCAACATATTTCCACCTCTACAGAATGGTCCTTTACCGGCAGCTACTTCATCATACAATAGATTCCATGCCTCAAGATATTGCTTTCCAGAATTTTTAAGAGCAGCAACACAAGCTGCTACTTCATCAGGAACCGGATGATCACGATTGCAATGCGGTTCAATAGTAATAACTCCATCAGGATATTTTTCTAACCATTTAGCTGCACGTTTGGGAGAAATATTTAACGTTTTATTGTAATGACTAAATGCTATTATATCATCGTTAGCAATAGGAACATTTTTCCAAACCCAATACATTGCTGTTAGTTCACCATAATACTCATTCTGATTTGAAATATTATCACCTGTGTTATCGTGCGTTGGATATATGAAACATTCTCTTTTAGCCATACCTAATTCAATAGGAATGGCATTCTTTATCTTTAGCGTTTTCTTTCCAAATGTGTATATATAATGTCTATACATGATTTCTTTATTCTTTAATATGAAATGCTAATGTTTGAGAATATAATTTTTAATTTTTAATATCAAATCGATATTAGAATCTGTAAATTTTCTTGCAAATAGTTTATTACTATTTATTAATTCATCAAAATCAGATACTTTCCATTCATAAGGACTTCCTCTAGTCCAATCTATAGCTCTCATACAACCTTCGTATTCATCATTTATAGAATAACATTTCTGATAAAATGGTGAATTAAAAATTATAGACTGTAAAAATATCTCATCGCCACAAAGTGAATACTTAAAGTGCTGTTGAATAAAATCTTTATGCTGTAATATATAGAAACAACAATCATTTGTTATACTTACCCAGTTAGCCCCTTTTTTGAAATAATATGAAGATTTATTTTTATGAACACTATTTATAATAAGCTCGAAATACTTAACAATAGTAGACATAATAATTTTTTTAAATATATTATTTGTCCTTTTCCACTGTGTCAGAAAATGTAATCGCATAATTTTTCGATAACAATCTTGTTCATTATTTATGCCTTGTGCAAAGCCTATAAACTCTTTTCCGTTATTTTCTTTGAAAAAAGAATGAATGTAATCCTGAGTTTTTATTGGCAAATCGGCCCCAGACAATAGATGATAATATAAATACGGTCCATTACTATAAGCCTCTTCAAAAAGAGAAAGTTCTAATTTTATCTGACTATAGTTTCCCCAATAAATTTTCTGGCGGCAAAAAATTGGGAAAAGCCTTGCATGCTTAACTTTATAAAGCTCATCAAATTGAATATTACTTTTTTGATCAATATGAATAAAAATGTGATTTCTTTCATCATCAATCATCTCCAATAATATATTTAACGTACGAATATTATTATGAGCCATTATTAAATAGGCATGAATTTCATTAGTGTTCATTAGTACAAAACATATAATCAATTATTAAATAACAAAGAAAATATACATTTTAAATGCAGCAAAATTCTATTGTGCATCAAAAACAAACCTTTACATTTACTAAGAATACTTATTGATTGACTGAATTTATTATTTATATAAAAATGTTTAGCTGTAGTGTAAATCATTAAAGTTGTAACATAATTTTTATATTTATTACTTGACTTTAAATGATACCATTGCCAATATGGAAAAGTATATTTTAAAGAAGTTATATATGAATTTCCGAGACTGTTATCTGTATTGCCCCGATAATACAGATACGGAGTATTGTAATACACTACAGATGTTTTTAAAGCAACACGAAACCACATATCAGCATCTTCACCAATTCGTATTCCTTCTTTAAAATACTCATTCATTGATTCTAATAAATCTCTTTTAACACAAACGCAACTAGTCAATGCAATAATCCTTTTATTTAGTGAAGACTCTTTGAAAAAATCTATAGCAGAACTAAAAGTCGTAGGTTTGTTTTTCAGAGAGACTATATAAGATATATTGTTAATCTCATTATTACAATAATAATATGCACCAGTAATAAAACCTGACTTGGGAAATCTCATAATAATAGAAACTAAATTCTCTAAATAACAATTATCCCACACATCATCCGCATCTAAAAAACATATATAATCATTCTTTGCTTTCGTTATGCCATAATTTCGAGTTTTTGAAACACCTCCATTTGGCCTTGTATAAACTTTCAGTTTTCTAGAACCAAAACTTTGAACTACACTTAAGCTATTATCTGTAGAAGAATCATTGACAACTATTATTTCATAATTATTATATGTTTGCTTTAGAACAGAATCTATTGTATCAAATATATACTGTTCCTTATTATATAATGGAATAATAATTGAAAAAGAAATCCCATGTTGCTCCATAAAAAGTTATTTAGAAGTGATTGACTTTTCAGAATAAGAATTATTATAAAGAAAATGAATCTTTATTAATAAAATAGTATATGTTAACAATACATTGAATTCGTAGCCTCGTTCAGGGGAAACCAATGTTATAACAAAATAGATTAAAGGAAAGAAAGCTAATGGTCGAAATTTCTTATATAAAAGATAAGAACAAGAAGCTATCAATAATATAAAAGAAATAGCCCCCATTATTCCATAATCCACTAACAACGGGAACCAAATACTTTCTGCACCCAGCAATTCCCAATGATAATATTTAACTGTATCCCACATATACATTCTTCCATTTCCCCATATTGGAGACTGATCGAAATATGATAGACAAATTTCTAATTGTTCTTGTCTCATATCAGTACTACTGCCACCAACTTTTGAAGTATTGAGTAAAGAATCTAAGATTTCAGAAAATATTACATAAGTAAATGGCAATGATACAATTAAAACACATAAGATAAAACGAGTATATTTTAATTTTAAAAAACCAGAAGATAATACAAACGAAAGCATTATAGGAATCAATCCTATATATATAGCTCTTGATCCTGTAAACAATATACAAAAAGGAAGTATTAGCAGCAAGATATTTACCTTTTTGGGCATTATCATACACCTGTATTTGAACTTAAGATAGAAAAATATATAAAATAGCGCACAAGAAGCAAATCCAAAGGGAGAAGTGTACGAAAAAATTGAATTGCACCGATGCATTCCATATCGCAAATCAGATCGAGCATCAGCAAATTCCTCTAAAGCAAAATTATTTTCTATAAAATCGAAAATAGGATTATCCCTTAAAATAAACTCTATTAAAGCATAAACTGCAAAAATAAAAGCAAAAGAAATGATAACTCGAATACCATATTCAACATTCTTTCTTGTTGACAAAGCATACCAAACAAAAACAGGAAAGGCAAAATAGGTATACAAATTTATCAATACAGTTGTTAAATAAGAATTATGCGTAACAAATGTAGTTGTTAAATAACAAAAAGCTGTAAATAAAGAAACTATTAAAAACACTAAAGGATATCGTTGTGTAGAGTTCTTTGTTTTAAAGAGATTCTTTAATAGCCACATAAAGCCTACTAAAATTGACAACAATGTAAAAATCTTCACTCTTGGTATTCCTGTTCCCAAATAAGGCAAAAATTGTATTGTAAATGCTATTAAAATCACCCCCTTATTAAAATTTTTTAATAAGAAATACAAATAGAAACAAAATAGACCAAATCCAAATAACAGCTCCATTAATAATAATCAATTTATAAATATAAAAAATACATCCTGTTCAGATAAATCTGTATTCTCAAAAAAATATTATTCCTTTTTTACTTAAACGTCTGTATCACCTTATATGTAATAGATGTCAAATCATAATACTTATATTCAGCCAGACGATTTCCGAAGATAACATTTTCTTCTTGGTTTAACAAAGCCTTATATTGCTTATGTTTTAAGAGAATACTCTAAGGATAAACCTTAAAACATTACTAAAAAAATGGTTTGTTCTCCAATGGTAAATACATCTAAAGGAAAATTTTGTTACAATAGATTGATTTAGTTTTTTAAAGTAAAAGTTATAATCATTCTGTAGCTCTTTATCAAAAACTTTCAACAAATCATTTTGTTTTTTATTTCCGTAAATGATAATAGTATGATAAAGATACTCCAAAGTATGCATAATACATTTGTCAACATAGCATTTATTACGAAAATACATGTTACTAGTTGTTGTTAATATATTTTTGATAACTAGAAGTAATTCCAGACATTTCTTCACAAAGACTTTCTTATCAACTGTTTGCCCCTCTCTTCCAACCAAATAATTATATACATTTAAATCTAGATATATCATTGTAACGACATGCAACATAGGAACAATTATCCACTCTGTATCTGTATAAGATACTCCTTCTGTTTGATGATAGTTCCATCCATTGAATACATTTCTTTTATACGTAATAGCATGCATTGATATACGATCTCCTTTATAATCATTTAAAAAAGATTCTTGCCCCGCAATCATATTACATTTCTTTGTATCAATAACTCTATCAGATTCATCCACTATTGCATAGTTTGTAACGACTAAATCTACATCCAGGTGCGCCAACTGTTCCACAAATAACTGAAAAATCTTGTTATCGTATGAGTCGTCTGAGTCTAATACACGGATGTACTTTCCTGTTGCAACTTCAAGACCCGCATTGATGCATGATCCGTAATTGCCATTTTGTTTGTCAATAACTGTAATACTGTCTGGAAAACGCTTTTCATAAGTGTGCGCTATCTCCGAACTCGCATCTTTGGAGCCATCATTTACAACAATAATGTCCAATTGCGACATCAAGTGTTCTTCTATAATAAGTGAATCCAGACATTTTGGGAGATATTTCTCCATATTGTATGTCGGGATGATTATCGTCAACAGTTTTTCCATAAATATCAATTCGTGTATATTACTTAAACATCTGCATCACCTTATATATAATAGGTGCCATATCATAATACTTGTATTCTGCCAAGCGACCGCCGAAGATAACATTTTCTTCCTGGTCAGCCAAAGCCTGATACTGCTTGTGCAGTGCCTCGTTCTTGGCATCATTAATCGGGTAATAAGGTTCCATTCCCGGCTTCCACTCGGTAGAATATTCCTTGGAAATGACTGTCTTCGGTAATTTATAGACAGCATCTCCAAAATGCTCGAAGTGTTTGTGTTCAATCACACGGGTATAAGGGGTTTCCTTATCGGTATAATTAACCACGGCATTACCTTGGTAATTGGCTGTGTCGTGCGTTTCTTCCTCAAAACGTACAGTACGGTATTCCAATTTGCCAAAACGATAGTCGTAGAACTCGTCTATTTTTCCGGTAAAGACGATTTTTTCCGCTTTGTCGGTCCATGCTGCACGGTCGGCAAAGAAGTCCACATCGGTACGGCAATCAATGCCTTCCAATAGGGCTTCAATCAGTTTGTTGTAGCCGCCCTCTGGAATGCCTTGATAAGAATCGTTGAAGTAATTATTGTCATAAACAAAGCGCACCGGCAATCGTTTGATGATAAAAGGAGGCAAGTCGGTGCAGGCACGTCCCCATTGCTTTTCGGTGTATTCCTTGATGAGGGTTTTATAGATATCTTCTCCAATCAGCATAATGGCTTGCTCTTCCAAGTTGGTAGGCTCGGATTTTCCCTGTGCCTGCATTTTCTCCTGGGCTGCAGCTTTCTGGCGGGCAATCATGTCCTTGGCTTCTTCCGGTGTGGTTACCCCCCACATTTGATAGAAGGTATTCATGTTGAAAGGCAGATTATAGAGTTTGCCTTTGTAGTTGGCCACCGGCGAGTTGGTATAACGGTTGAACGGCACCAGGGAATTTACAAAATCCCATACAGCTTTATTGGAAGTGTGGAAGATATGTGCTCCGTATTTGTGTACGTTGATGCCGTGCTGTTCCTCGCAATAGATGTTACCGCCCAAATGGCTTCTTTTTTCTATCACCAGACACTTCTTTCCTGCCTGTTTGGCAAAATAGGCAAAGGTAGCTCCAAACAAGCCGGAGCCTACTATCAGATAATCGTATTCTTTCATAAGAGTTCTTTTTTAATTGTTATTCTGATGCGTGCTGCAATTGTTCTGCCAATGCGCGCGCTTCTAATATATTGTCTTCGATAGAGCAGTACGTCCAACTGCCGTATCTGCCGATGGAGTAAATGTCTGCATCGGCCAAGAGTTGTTTGAACCGGGATACTTCCGACAAGGAAGTCTCATTTATGTGTACGTATGCCGGATCCATGATGATGCTTTCATAATCTGTCAGCACCTGATCCTCGGCAATAATACCGGCTTGCTTTAAGTCAGCCAACACCCTGCCCAAGTATTCATTCGGATGAATGGCATCGTGTTTCGAGAATCCGAGTTCTACATACAAGGACATGCGGTCGCTGTTCAGGATGTTGTCGTAGAATCCCACCCGATAGAAACAGAATTCTTTGTGTGGAAAATATATCCAATGGGTCTTTTTATTGATACCCTTTTTGTTGAAACCCAGGTTGAATACCAACACCTTGTTCCAGGAAAAAGTATCCGCTTCGTAAGGGATTTGACACAAATCCAGCAGTTTCGGGAAAGGTACCGTAGAAATCAGGCGGTCGTAACGGATGCTTGTTCCATCAGACAAGTGTGCCGTGTGCGCCTTTCTGTCTATCGCCACGATTTCTGTATTCAGACGAATGCTGTCTGCCGGAATATCCCGGGCTAAGGCATGGATGTATTCAATGGCGCCTCCCTTGGGATAGGTAAAGGTTTCGTTGTAGGAATGGTTTTCCTGTCCCTTGAAATTCAAAACGATTTCTTCCTTTTCGGCATAGGGGAAAAAGCGACCCATGGCATCCTTGTCCAGGGTATTCAGGTCGCAAGCATAGAGTTTTTCGTTATAAGGTATCAAAAATTTCTCGGCAATCGACCGGCCGAATTTTTGGTAAAGCATTTCCTTGAAATTGCGTACTTCTCCGTTGCGGCTTGCAAAGAGGTCATACAGGCAGTCTATCAATTCGTCCTTCTCCAGCTGATGGATGTTCTTTTGGAAAGGGTATTCGATCAGCTTTCCCTTATAGTAGATTTTGGTATCTTTGAGCACGGACACCAATTCGGATTGCGGTATGTTTTGGGTGACCAGTTCCTTGATGTCCGGATGACGGAAATGAAAGAAATGTCCGGAATAGTCCCACACAAAGCCGTTGCGTTTGGTGGTTTTGCAATAGCCTCCCACCGAACGGTCCTTTTCCAGAATGACACAGGGTTCCGAAGAAAAGCGGGCAAAGCTCAAACCGGTCACACCGGCTCCCAATATAAGATTCATAGTTTATACGTTTTTAAGGATGATACCATCTTGCTTTAAGCCTACTTTCAGGCTTTCGTATGCCGGTGGAATATTTTTATAGTGATACTTAAAGAAAAAAGACAGCGACATTCTGAGTCGGTGTTTCCAGTCGGCAAAAGCTTCTTTTCTTGTTTTGGGCTTATGCAGTTCATCCAGCCCGTCGTAATAACAGTCCAGATGTTTGTAGGTGCAATACAAGCCCAACAGCAATTCACCCATATAACCCAGGCTGCGGTTCAGGCGGCTGTAGTTATAAGGTTTGATGCGCTGCTCCACAGCTCCGAGCACATCGAACAGGAAAGCGCAATAGTCGTCATAAACTTCCTTTTTGGCAATGAGCATGTTACAGGGAATCCATTTATTGGAATTATAGAAATAGGCTACAACTGCTTGACGGATATCGGGATAAAGCTCCAAAAGGGTATCCAAAAGGATGTAATAGTCTTCCAAAGACACCAGTTCTGTGAAAATTTCCAAATTGCTCTTGCCCTGAATTACGGGCTCAACCACAATGATGTCTTTTTGGCGGAGCGTCTTTTCGATAAAATCCGACGAACTTGCTTTCTGGAAATAGCGACGGTAATGGCACAATCCCTTGATGGGCGTGTCCTTCAGATTCTTCCATCCCCAATAGAGAGCGGTGAGTTCGTTGTATTGTTTGTTTTTGCTGCTGATGTGGTCGCCCGTATCATCCTTCAGAAAGCCCAGATCCTGGTCAGTCAGTGCCTTTCCAACCTGAATGGGTTGGTAAGGGGCTTCTTGGCGGATGCAGGTGTCCGGCTTGTGGCAGCAAACTAATATTGTTGGTTTCTGATTCATAATTATTCTGTTTTTACTTGGCGTGCAGCAGCTGATGATACCAGCGCAGAGCAGAGCAGGCCATGCGACTCAGGTATTTATGTTGGCGCCAATGACGAATGAATTTATAGGAGAGGCTTTCCAAAGTGCTGTTTCCCAACTGCTCATAAATTGCCGGATGGTTCTGTTTCAGCCGGGCATCGAAGGCAGACAATTGGCTGATTTGCTCTTTACTGCCGTAGGTCAGGATGGTTTTGTACACATTGGTCAGGGTTTCCATAATGAAGCGGTTGAGATAAATCATATTGCCCGGACGCTCCGTTTTGATTTTTGCCAATATATTCTGATACACCACCAAGAGCTGGTGCGCTCTTAAAGCATAGGTCTTTGCATTCATGGTCTGCCCTTCCCTCCCCAGGAAGTATTTATAAATGCAGCAGTCCAGGGAGATGAACGAACGCACACGCAACAACGGGATGCACATCCACTCATTGTCTGTGTACGACACCCCCTCGGTCTGGTGATAATTCAAGTCTTGAAAGAGGGCCCGCTTATAGGTAATGGCGGGCATAAACAGCAGGTCTCCCCGATAGTCGTCCAGCTTCATTTCTTTTTCGGCTTCGATGGGATAGGTTTTTACCGTCAGGACCTGGTCTTGCTCGTCCACAGTTTTGTATTGGGTCACCACCATATCGATGTCCAAAGTGGCAAGATGCTGCAGGAAGGTCTGAAAGCCGACGTTGTCGTATGAATCGTCCGAATCCAACACACGTACATATTTTCCGGTAGCCACTTGCATGCCGGCATTGATGCAGGAACCGTAATTGCCGTTTTCTTTGTCGATAACGTAAAAGGTTTCCGGGTAGCGTTCTGCATAGCGGTGGGCTATTTCCGAACTGCTGTCTTTCGAACCGTCGTTCACCACGAGGATTTCGAGCAGCTGCATCCAGGTGTCCGGCAGAATCAGCGAATCCAAGCATTTGGCCAGATACGCTTCCATGTTATAGGTCGGTATGATGATTGTAAGTAGTTTTTCCATATGTTTATAACAGATATCCTATCAATTTATATTGTGTGTAGCGATGTTGCAACAGGGCTTCTTGCATTTCCTGAACCACATAATCGGTGGTACGGACTTTCTTCTTGGGAAAATAGTGCTCCAACAAGTGGGCTTGAATCCGAAAAGCTGCCTGATCTACTGCCGGGTTGTGCAGACTCTGCAACCGGCTTTGGTTGGTACGGAATTCCAGAAACTGCTGTTCGTAGAACGTGTCGTTCCGGGTGTATCCCATTTGGCAGGCATCTTGGAGCAGGCTTTCGGTGATGTAGAGTGTATCCAGTGTTTTGTTCTTTCCCCTGCTGCGCCGAGTGATGCCGGCCGGGTGGATGCGGTATTCGTAAACCATCCGGCTGATGCTGACACAGGTCTTGGCCTGCGGAAACAGCAGGTAGCTGCAAATGGAGTCTTCAAACCAATAGTGCTCGGGAAAATGCACACGGGCAAACAGTTCTGCCCGGAACAGCTTGCCCCAAGTATAACCCAAAAGGGTTTTGTCTTCATAGGCATTCAGGGATTGAGGCAGGATATATTCTGCCCCAACCTTCCCTGCGGCATTCAGGGTGCGATAAGATCCCTGCACCACATCGGCCTCATATTGTTCTGCCGCTTGCATCAGCGCTTCAATGGCTCCTTCGGGGAATCGGTCATCGGAATCGAGGAAGGTGACATACCGTCCCTTGATGTATTCCAAAGCCCGGTTGCGTGCTCCCGAAAAGCCTCGGTTTTCCTGGTCGATAATCTCCACGGCCGGATGCGACTCATAGCGCCGGAGCAAGTCACGCGAACGGTCTTTGCTGCCGTCGTTGACCAAAGTGACCCGATAGGTATATCGGGTTTGTTGCCGCAACACGGAGTCAACGCAGGCTTCTATATAAGCCTCAACCTGATAGACTGGTACAATGATTTGCAAATCCACTTGCGGACTCAACCGGTTATGGGTCAAGGCGGAGCTGTGCACGTCCGCATGGAAGTCTGCCAGAATGCAATGTGCCTGACGCACACTTTCTGCACTGTAGGGAGCTACCGGCTGCTCGTTGCGGATAGCATAGAGCAGCGCCTTACAAGTGCGGTAGGTTATTTGATTCAGTCGACAGCGTTTTAACGCCCGAAAGAGAAGTTGCCACATTTATTTAATATAGATTGTGCCTTACTGAAAAGGACACGACGTTCGTTTTGGGTACATCCTAAATACAGGGTGCTCAGGATTGTACTGATCAGGCAGATGCTGCCAATCAGAAAAAAGCTGCCCCAATTTTGCTCCGGAAAACTGATTCGGATTACGATAGGCAAAACAGGTGCTGTCAACGTGACTACCAAAATGGGCAGCAGGACTTGTCGGGCATAAACGCCCAAGGACAACCGAATCAGAGGCAGCACAATGCGCAGACGGGCATATTGTGTCAAGGCTTCCATCACAAAATGAACCACAAAAATGCTCTCTGCCGGCAAATGGAATACTTTGAGCAGCAGATAGGCTATGGGGACTATGGTGAGCAGCATGCTGCCTTCTACCAACTGGAATTTTTTCAGTCTGCCGGTTGCATGCACCGAAACGATGATGGGATTGGACAGAGTAAACAACAATTCCACGCACAGAATCAGGCGCAGGAAAGAAACGGTATGCTCGGGAACCATGCCCAGCCAGAGATGCAGGACAAATTCTGCCAGCAACAGCAACGGAAGTACCAGTACCAATAATATGTAGTAGGAGAACTTGGAGCTTTTAACCAGCAAGCGGTGCATCTGCTCCAGGTCTCCGGCAGCATAACTCTTGGTGAGCTGCGGATTTAAAGCCATCTGAAAGTTGGTACAAAACTGCATGCATACATTCTGTACTTGTACGGCTATGCCGCGGGCTGCATTGACTGCAGGACCAAAAAACAGATTGAGCAAAATGTTCAAGCCTTGTGTATAACCAATGATAGCCAAGTTGCCGTTCACCGTCCATCCGGCAAAAACAAAAATCTCCCGAAACAAATGTCGGTCGTACTGCGGGCGGCTGTGCGACTCTTTGAAATGACGGCGGCAGTAACTGCGGTATAACAGCCAGTCGAAGAGCTGGATGCCCAGAAACAACAAGGAGTAAACAATCAGTTTGTCATACGGACTGAACAACAAGAGACAGGCCACGAGCAGCTTCAGCACGGCATCTGCCATACTGATATAGGCAAATGCCGACATCCGTTCATGCGCTATGATGGTGGCATTGTAGGGAACATTGAGTATCGTCAGAATAGACGACAAGATAGAACACTGATAAACCCACAACGCAGCCTCGGTACGATCGGGAGGAATTTGAAGCCGGGTCAGCACAAACCACAGTCCCAAAGTTTCTCCCAGAACAAAAATCAGCGCAGCCAAACCCAGATAGAGGGTCAATATATTGCCAAAAGTTTGCTTGGCAGCGGCAGCCTGGTGCTGTCCGATGGCATAGGTGATGTATCGGGATGCGGCACTGCCTAAGGCTCCATTCAGGAATCCCAACAGCGCAACCACGCCTGCCACGACATTAAAAACTCCAAAGTCTACTACCCCCAGCGTATGTAATACTACACGAGAGGTATAGAGGCTGACCAACAGAAGAAAGAGCATCCTGAAATAGAGGAGCAAGGTGTTCCTGGCTATGCGTTTATCTTTTTCCGAATGGTTTTCCATCAGTATTCAGACCTTTCAATTTTTGGGGCTTTATACGGCTTCGCCGCTATCAGTCACAATGCGTAACCGATAGAACAAAGGCTTTTTTATTCATTAATCTGCAAATATAAGAAGAATAGAGGACTTTCTGAAATATAAAATCTTAAAACTAAACAGACAAGAACAAAATCATGAAAAAAAGCCGGCAGTTTCGGAACTGCCGGCTTTTTTTCATGATTTTTCCTATCGGATTATTTCGAAGTTTTTTTCTTCTTCTTTTTATCTGCGTCTTCGTAGCCATAGCCATAGCCGTAGCCATAACCGGATTTTCCGTAGCCGTAACCATATTTCTTACCGTAGCCGTATGCATAACTGTGCTTGCGCTGGCTCAAGTCGATACCGTTCAGCACGGTGGCCACTTTCGGGAACTGGGCATCATCGCGCAAGGTATTGATAAACTCGAAGCCTGCCTTCGGTGTTACATCAGCACGACATACGTATACGCAGACATCGGCTACACGGGATATCAGGGCACTGTCTGTCACCATTCCAATCGGAGCCGTATCCAAAATGATGTAGTCATACCGGGCTTTCAGCTGTTCGATGGCATCCGGCAAGGCTTGCGAAGAAACCAATTCAGTGGGATTGGGCGGAATCGGACCTCCGGGAAGTATATCCAAATTGGGAGTAATGTCCGACTGCTGTACCATATCCAACAGACGAACGCCCTCGGGATTGCTCAAATAAGAAGTAATACCGTCGGCACGACGTGAGAGATGGAACACCTTATTCAAACCGGGTTTGCGGATATCCATACCCACAATCAGGACTTTCTTGCCCATCAAAGCCAGGCTGACGGCCGTATTTCCCGCTACAAAGGATTTTCCCTCGCCGGGCTGGGTAGAAGAAAACATCAACACCTTATGATCGCCTTGCAGCAAGAACAGCAAATTGGTACGCAAGGAGCGGAACACCTCTTCCATTACGCCGTTTTGATTCTCGCGAACCACAATAGCTCCCCCCGTTGTCGGCTTGTCACTGATGGGCAATTCAGCCAAGACAGGCACATCGGTAATGCTGCGGATATCGTCCACATTCTCAATTTTATACTTCAAGAGTTCGCGCAGATAGATAATACCAAAAGGCACACCCAAGCCCAAAATCAAGGCAATCAGCATAATCACCTTCTTTCTCGGGGCCACCGGATAACTGCCTGCCAGTGCTTCTTCCACAATACGGCTGTTGCTGGCCGTAGAGGCCAGGGTAATGGCATTTTCTTCTCGCTTCTGCAACAAAATGGTATACAGGGTGGCTTTAATCTCACGCTGGCGCGAAATGCTGATTAACTCCTTTTCCTGCTGCGGCGTGCTGCTGATGCGGCTCTCAAACTTGCGTGCCTGCTCGTCCAGCTGTCGCTTGGTAATCTGCAAACCTTCGAGCACACTGGACACAGTGGTGCGCACATTGCGGCGAGTTGCCTCGATGCTGACATCCAAATTAGCGATGGCAGGGTTTTCCTCGGAAGAAGTACGCAACAAACGCTTGCGTTCCACAATCTGCGCATTGTAGGCATTAATCACATCCGTCAAGGTTCGGTCTTCCAGGCCGACATTACTTGGAATCACATCATCCCCGAATTTCGGGTTGTTTATATAATCCCGCAGAAACTGCACCAGGCGAATCTGGGTTTCGTTGCTGACCCGGGCTTTATTGTATTCCGAGTTATCTTTCAGTGCAATTTCCGCATCGCTGGACAGATTGGTCAATCCGGAACGCTGCTTAAAGTCGGCCAATTCATTTTCTGTCGAGCCCAATTCCTGGCCAATCAACTCAATTCGTTTATCAATAAACTCACCGGTTTTCTCAGCAATTTCGTTTTTCTCGTCGTTGGCATCCTTATTGTACAAATCCACCAGCGTATTGATGAAATCTACGGCACGTGCCTTGCTTGTAGCTTTCATGCTGATTTGCGCAATGGTTGTGGTTTTCGAGGTCGGCTCTATGGAAATTCCCTTCCGATAACTAATCGCCACGGCCGTAGGCGGCAACACCGAAGCCACAAAGTTTTTGGGCATGTCTTCCAAAAACGCCTTTGGGGCATCTTTCAAATTCGGATTTTCAGAAACAGTCAACACACCGACCGGAGTATTGATAACCTGCGGCAATTTGGTAATAGTAGCCTCCTGTTTCTGCTCTTCACCCTCTTGATAATACTTCAAGGCAACCTTCCACTGTCCGGCCTTCTCCTGTTTCTCAAAATTCAAGAAAATACCTCCCGGCAATTTATCTGCCTCTTCGGGTGTCATATAGACATTCAGTGGAGCGGTTTTGTAAAGTTCCCGCGTATAAGAGAAGGTACGCGGTTCCGCATAAGTGATATACAGATTTTTCGCAACTACCACCTTTTTCATCAAGGTACGCGAATTCAGGATTTCCACCTCATTATCAAAATTATTGGTCATGGAAATCATACCCATGCCACTCAAAGACGACAGAGGCGTTTGGGCACCGAAACCACGCTTATTGTCCTCCTTTATCAATACGGAAGAGCTGATTTGGTACACCGGAGTACTCTTACGGACATAAAAATAGCCCAGAGCCAAAAATAAGATAACACTGGCTACAAACCAGGGCCAATAGATTAAATATTTAAACAGGAGGGCATAGAGGTTTACTTTTTCTTCTGCCTTCTCCTGCGTCTTAGCTGTCAAAAAATCTTCTGCCATAATATTGTACGGGATAAGCTATTGGATTATTATTTTAACACATTAAACAAAAGGCTGGCCACCGATACCACAATCGAAATGGCAGAGAACCACAAGCCCGTAGTACTGCCGATGTCTGCTCCCTTGGCTTTTGCCTTATTCGGAGTGACATACAGAATGTCATTCTGCTTCAAGTAATAGAAAGGCGAGGTAATCAAGTTGGCATCATTCAGGTTCAGTGTGATGATTTCCTGCTTGCCATCGGCATTTTCACGAATCAACTTTACATTGTCACGAATTCCATAGACCGTCAGGTCGCCTGCCATAGCCAAGGCCTCCAAGACATTAATCTTTTCATTGCCGACGGTAAAGTTACCCGGATGGTTTACCTCTCCCAATACCGAAATTTTGTAGTTGCTCATACGCACATTCACGATGGGCTTTTCCTTGATGTAAGGTTCCAACTTCTGGCGGATTAAGTCTTCCGCCTCACTTTTTGTCAGTCCGCCCACTTTGATGCGTCCCAAGATAGGAAAGTCAATTTCACCTGTGTTGCTCACCAGGTATTGCTGAATCGTAGGCTGTGTGGTACTGTAATTATCTCCGGAAGCCACGTTGATCGGCGTTTGCATCACCAAGTTAAACGGTGCAGACACCTTCGGATCAGTTGTATTGACTGTAATCGCCAGCAAATCCTTCGGCATAATCTTAGCATCGTATAGCGGAAGTTGCTGTGCTGCCAAGTTTATTTCAGCGGCATTCTGCAAGTAAGGAACTTTTTTATAAGAAGTACAAGCCCCCAACGTAAGCGCTACCAGCAGCACATACACTAAATTCTGAATTTTCATAAACAAGTAACGTTTGATTTAATATGATAAAATTATTTTCCAAACAAGCGTCCAAAAAGTCCTTTTGATTTACCTTTTGGCTCGTCATCCTGATAGTCCTCCAGCACATCCTCATAAGAAAGCCGTTTGCTGACCATCTGGTAAATCATGCCCCAATCCGGCAAGCCGCCCACATTGCGGTCGTCAATAAACAAATCCGCCTTCAGTTTCCGTGAAAAGTGCTTGTGGCTGCGTTCCTCCTCGGGATAGTCTTTGTTTACCGCATAAAATTCCAAACCACGTTCCCGGCAAAAGGCAACCGCTTCGTCCAAAAGTTCACCTTCGCGCACGGACCACAAAATCAGCTTGTGCCGATCTTGCTGCAGTTTCTTTAAGGTCTCGATGGCAAAAGGAATTTCGCGCCCGATAGCCGGATATTTATGTTCTACAATCGTGCCGTCAAAATCTACCGCTATAATCATATTTCTTTCCTGAAATTCAAGTTTAACAAATAAGGTTTTATTTATATAAGTCTTCCTGGTAATCAAACAACCATTCTGCCTGGTCCAAAGGCAAATGTTTGCTGTCTTTTTCAGACAAAATGATATCCTCGGCCTTCAATTTCCAGTCAATACCCAAAGCCGGGTCGTTCCAGGCAATGGCCCCCTCGCTTTGCGGTGCATAATAATTGTCGCACTTATATTGGAAGACAGCTTCCGGACTCAAAACGCTGAAACCATGGGCAAAGCCCCTCGGAACAAAAAGCTGCCGGTGGTTTTCCTCAGACAATTCCACGGCCACATGTTTTCCAAAAGTAGGCGATCCTTTACGGATATCAACGGCTACATCCAAGACACAACCCTTGATGCAACGCACCAGTTTACTCTGGGTAAAAGGAGGTTTTTGAAAATGCAGTCCGCGCAGAACGCCATAACTGCTCTTACTTTCATTATCTTGAACGAAGGAAATTTCTCTTACATTTTCGTTGAATACGCGCTGTGAAAAAGATTCGAAAAAGTAACCTCTCGGATCTGTAAAAATCTTTGGTTCTATAATAAATACGCCTTCCAGATCGGTTTTAATTACTTGCATTTTAACTACAGTTTATGTGATACAGCGCAAAGATAGATAAAAAAGACGATATGAGATGCAGAAAAAAATATAAAAGATGTATTAGTCACCAATCTTGCTTACATATCCGACGGGCACTTCGATGGTGGCATAACCTAACTGCGGGATGCGTATGGCCACTTCATGCCGACCGTTGTTCTGAAAAAGTTCACCTTCCAAACCGGTGAGGGGACCTTTCACGATACGAACCATGCAACCCGGAGCCAGCTGTTCGGTGCAGAAACCAATGGCTGTATCAGAATAGTCAAACATAAACATAAAGCGTTCCATCTCTTTGTCCGAAATGAAAGCCGGCTTTCCGGTACCCCGTATTGAGAGATAGTATTGTGCGGATGGATCCTGCAAAAGTTCCACACGCTCCTGCTCTTCTACATGTACGAACAGCATGCGTGGAATGACCACCTTTTCCATTTTCTTTTTCCGGTCAGACCACTGACGTACTATGGTTTGTATCGGCAAGAAACATTCCGTTCCCCGATTCTCAAACCGTTGTGCCACTTTTTTTTCATGATGCATCTTGACATATAGAACATACCATTTCTTCATCTGCTATCTCTCCCTGCTTAATTTTTAAGCAAAAATACAAAAAGACGAGAGTAAAACAAAATTCTGAAAATAAACTTTTCCACGGATTTCCTTTTTGTGCAGATGCATCCGACCTGGTCATATCCCCCGGCAATAAACTGGTTTTACATTTGTCATTTAGCAAGCAAAATTGTCAAGAATGAAAACAAAATTCTACAAAAAGACAGGATTTGCTTTCAGATACAGAAAACAAATAGACAAAAATAGAACTTTACAACCGTATATTTATACACAAAACACAGCATATCTTTCCAGAAACCCGTATAGTTATACAAAAGATCACATATTATTTTGAAAAAGATAACTTGAGATAAATGGAAAAACACCAAGAGATAATTTTATTTTCAACATGACTTCGATAAAAAATCATGCTGACTTGCCGTAACAGAAGTAATTTTTCCTATTTTTTTGCGTCATTTTTGGCTAGATAAAGCAGAAAAGCAAACATAAAAATAAGGTATTACAAACTCATTAACAGGACAATAATTCCAAAAACGCACTGCGAGAATCACGTTTTTATCAACCTCCTCAGCATAGTGCAGAAATAACGCATTCTCAGAGCGTATTTTTAGCAAAATGTCAAAAAGTAATGAAAACGTTCTTAGAATGTTATAAAGAAAATGCTCTGCCGGATTCGGAAATCCGGCAGAGCATTTGGCTTTTCTTATAACGCAAACGTATACTTTTCTTAAACATATACTGAAACGTATTCGTTTGCATACAAAATCAATTTTCTACAATAAAACGAGTTTCCTCTGGTTCTTTATGACGTGCATCATAAATAGCTTCCCGAATTTTCTTGGGTACAAGCATTTTGTAAATACGTGCAACGGCACTGTTGTTCACAGGAGCAATAACTACTTCCGGTTGCTTGTAAGGCGAAGGCTGTTGCATTATTTCCGTTTCTCTCTGCGCCACGTCCTTCATGATACCTTGTATTGCATCGTCAATGCCTTTCATAATTGGGTCTTTTGCCCATTGCCGATGCAAGTATTCACCATACTGCTCCAAGATACATTGCCGGTCGAGTTCAGCACGTTGCGGATAAAAAGCAAAATGAGAAACAAGGACGTTTCCATTAAAGCAATTTGCCAAGCCGTTCTTTGCCGGATAGATACAAGACAGGAATTCTTCATCATCTCCGGGTACTACTCCTTCAAAACGTTTCATTTCAGAACCGAACCATAAAATAGCATTGATAGAAAAGCGAGCGATTCCCTGTGGATGCACACCGCAATGCAAGTCTGTATAAGTCCCCGTCTTTAATTTTTTATCCAAGAACCACTGATGCAGTTCGGCTGCAAAGCGGTCGTTTCTCCAAAGAACAGCGCCATCGGCATGAGAATTATAGTAAGCATTCAGCTTGATTTTATCCGTAACCTGAAGCAGATAAGTGGAGGTAGCATTGTTGATGACCAAAGGAGAAACCAAGAAATACTCTGGATGCTCCACTCGGAACTTCACCATATTTTCAATGGCATCCGGTTCCATCCACACAATGTCATCATCAATCTTAAAGTAAACTGCATTCTCTTCGGTACATTGTTTATAAAAAGCATTAATGGTAGAAACACCATCTACCACACCATCGGGTTGCCACACCAGATTGATTTTCTGAGCATATTGCGGAGCACATTTGGTTTTCAGCTGTTTGAAAAACTCAATATCCGCTCCGTTGTGCGTGTTAATCCAAATATCATAACGATCCACTATCTCTGAACGGAGAATAAACGGAATCAGATACTGCATATAACGCCGGCGACCGGCAGCCGTACAGACGATTACTTTTTTATCTTGATACATAAATAAATCAGTTTAGAAACTAGTCTTTCTTTTTCGATATTTTATTCTTAACCAAATTGACAAAAATCATCACGGAAGAATTTTTTACCAGATATTGAATACCTATATAATACAGGCTTCCACCCAATATAAAAGCTACGACCAAAGGCCATCCTTCCAACCCGAACTGCATCAGATAAAATAATGGAAAGAAGCCCAAAGCTACAAACGCACTAATGATGACTTCACGGAAACGATGAAAACGTACTTGTGTATATTTATAAACAAAGTAGAACATGACTAAGGTTATCAATGTTTCGGCAAAGACAGAAGCAGCTGCAGCACCAGAGGCTCCAAATTTAGGAATCACAATTAAATTAGTGAGGAAGTTAGAGAAGGTGCCTACCAAAAGCGAATACAGGAACAATTTTTCATACCCCAAACTCAACAATGTTTGCATACCCAATAGGTTACTAAGACCGATAGCAATAACAACACCGATAGCTATTTGCAACGGAAGAATAGCACCATAAAACATATCTCCGTAAAACAGCGGTACAAAGGTAGGTGCTATAGCCATGACACCAAAAGCTATGGGAAAACACAAGAAGGACACTACAGACAGCGATTTATCCATAAAAACATTAATCTGTTCCCAATTTCCCTGTTTCAAGTAATATGCCAAACGAGGCATGGCTACGGCAGACAGACTGGTAGCAACCGGCAATAGATTGCGCGTTATGTTAATGGCACTGTTGTAATAACCCACTTCATCGTAATTGGTCATAAAACCCAACATCAAGGTATCAAGCATGGTATAAATAGAAATAGCTACATTGGCTGAAAACAATAACAAGAGCGGTTTGATGTGTTGCTTGAAGTGCCAAGTAAAACGAGGGCGAACCCCCAATTGCCACATCTTGATGTAGTTCCAAGCAATATTAACCACACCCATTACAGCATTTAAACTGACATAGACCAACAAATCATCTTTAGTTTTTACCAAAAGGAAAAGGAATACAATACTGATGATACGCAAGAAAAGAGCACGAAAAGTGATGTAACCAAACTCTTCCCGGCCGGAATAAAACCACTCAATCGTTACCGGAGTCAGATAAAGCATCAATCCGGAAATAAGGAAAATGGCATAGTTTTGGTATAATTGAGGTACTAAAAATACAGAACCTATAAACAATAAGGAACAGATAACAGTTGTACACAAAGACAAAGACATAATTTCGGATACAAACCGTTCCTGTGCTTTCAGGTCATCGCGCATTTTAGCTATTTCACGAATAGCATATAAAGGAATTCCCAATACGGCAAATAAAACAAAATAGTTTGCATATGTATTTGCAAAATTAAACAAGCCGATACCATCCGGTTCCAATACACGTGCTACATAGGGAGCTGTAATTAAGGGGAACAACACCTTGGATATATTCAACAGAATATTATAAAAGAAATTTAGCTTTACAGATTGTGCCATATTTAAAGATTAAAACAAAAGTTTATAACAGAGCAAAGATACTAAAATTATTCCGGTTACAAGAACTCTAATTATACTGTTTTGCCTCCAATTCTTATTTTAATTTGTTTAATAATATAAATTAGCAACATCGCACCAAATAAAGTGCCAAAGAAACGCACCATAAATGCAGTAAAAGCACCCGAATCAGTTGTAAAAATGCTATCTCCCAAAAAATACACAAGAATCGGAATCAAGGGATAATTCAAGGGATCTGAATAAAGATACAAATCATAGGAATTTGCCTTTAAATAGGAATAAATTTTGCTTGACGGCAAACTGTTTATTTGGGAACACATTTTTTTACATGTAAACATCATGTTATAGATTCCCCAAAGTGGGAATAAGGTTCTCAATGGATAATTGGCAATTCGCAGCATGCGCGTGGCAGAAAAATCATATTGATAGTAGACTCCATAAACAAGCAATAACAACAACCAAGACAAAACGATGTAACGATTGCTTTTTTCTTTAGCAGAAAAATATCCAATCATCATGAAGCCTACATAAAAATAAAAGAGATAGGTCAAAAGTAATGATATGTGTTTCAAACTATCCGTATAACTAATACGATATCCTATCCAAGAGAACAGAAGCAACACAGCAACGAAAAACAAGTTCTTGCGAACCTGCAACCGTTCAAGCCAATAAGCCACCATAAAAATAAGAAACAGACAAACAACAAACCATAAGTGACTGTCTCCTAACAGCAGATATTGTCCCATAAATATATCCCTCAATATATTCGAAGAGGAATCATAATATCCAGAAATGTATTTACATGGAACAGATACAAATGTTGTAACCAGTAAAAATGGAATCAACAGTCTCTTTGCTTTTTTGGAAGCAAAATCAGAAAATCGTTCTCCCTGCTTTCGTGTCAGAGCATAAACAGCCCCACTGACTGCCATAAACAAAGGCATATGAAAGCTGTATATAAAACGAGTTAAAAACTGAATAGACTCAAACATTTTACTCCCCCCGTTTATTTCTAAATATGTTACACTGCCATAAGAAGTGCTAATCTCATAATAGTTGCAATGACCGATAATTACCAGCAACATGGTAATTACTTTTACTAAATCCACCCATTCTACATGTTTTCCTGCCATATTGATTTCATTTATTTAAAATTCATGCAAAGGTAATAAAATAAGCAACAACAGACAAAAACATATTCTTAAACCAGTACAACAGAGCATTGTTTTAAAGGCTTTTGTTTTTAAAGAAAAAGACGAGAAATGGGGTGTAAACCTCTTTCCTCGTCTTTTCTTCATATTATATAAAACTACAAACTTCTTCTGATGTGACCATGCTTTATTTACGCCACTGCCGTCAACAGCAGGATGATAACCTGAGCGGTCAGGATACGTAAAAACATAACCAAAGGATAGACTGTGGAATAACCAACAGAGGGAGCATCGCTGCCCGAAATCTGACTGGCAAATGCCAATGCCGGGGGATCGGTGTTACTTCCGGCAATCAGTCCCATCAAAGTGAAGTAGTTCACTTGATAACGATAACGGGCAATCATTCCTATAATCAAGATTGGGATTACCGTGATGAGGAAACCCATCCATACATACATCAAGCCGTCGCCTTCAATAACTGTCTGCACGAAATTACCTCCGGCCTTGATACCGACACTCGCCAAGAATAGAACCAAACCAATTTCGCGAACCATCAAACTGGCACTATTGGATACATAGGTTACCAAACGGAGTTTGTAACCGAACTTACCTATCAGAATGGCTACAATGAGCGGACCGCCTGCCAAACCTAATTTTACAGGTGTAGGAATGCCGGGAATAGCAAACGGAAGACTTCCGAACACAATACCCAACAGAATACCGATAAAGATGGTGGCCAAATTTGGATGATCCAAACGCTTGATGGAGTTTCCCATAAAGTTGGCCAAACGGTCGACTGCATCCTCAGGACCTACTGCCATAATCTTATCGCCCACCTGAATGCGCAAGTTGCGGTCGGCAAACAAGTTCATACCAAAACGGGAAATGCGCGTCACGTTCACACCATAAACCGAACTGAAGTGCATCTCGCCAAAAGTCTTTCCATTCATAGAAGGCTGCGTAACCAAGATACTCTTGGATACCATTGGGCTGTCCTGTTCTTCCCAGTCAATATCTTCCACTTCAGGACCAATAAAGGCTTCGATGGCTGCCGCATCTTCTTCAGCGCAAACGATACGAACAATATCTCCTAAAAACAATACGGTCTTGCGACTGGGGATGCTTACATGCCCCTCGTGCAAAGCACGGGAACAAACAAACTCACGTCCCAAAAAATCGCGAACTTCCTTGAGATTCTTGGAATCTAATGCGGCATTAGACACGCGAAGCGTCATCTTGTGTGGCTTTACATGCGGATTCTCAGCTCGCTCGGCCTCAATCCGGGCTTCTTCCTTTTCCAAAGACACCTTGCATAGATAGCGCAACGCAATGGAGGCTCCAATGATTCCGATGACGCCCAAAGGATAGGCACAGGCATAACCCGATGCTATCTGGGGCACATCAGCACCCGGAAAAACCTGACTCAAGGCTTCGGTGGCCGCACCTAAACCGGGGGTGTTGGTCACTGCACCGCACAAAACACCGACCATCATCGGCAAGGAATGCGGATTGGTGGTGTCGCAAAACAAAAAATAAAGCAAAAGCATGGTGACTATATTCAGCAACACAATGCCTACTGCCAAACAGTTTAATACGATGCCACCTTTCTTGAAAGCCTCGAAAAAACCGGGTCCTACCTGAAGGCCGATGAAATAAACAAACAGGATGAGTCCAAAATCCTGCATAAAATTGAGCACGGACAAATTTCCCGTGAATCCGAAATGACCGGCTACAATGCCCGCAAAAAGAACAAACGTAACGCCTAACGATACGCCAAATACTTTGAGTTTGCCCAAAAAGATTCCTGCTGCAATCACCGTAGAATAAAGCAGTACGATGTGGGCAATAGAATCCGGGTCAGACAACAAATTTGTAATCCAATTCATGATAATAAAAAAATTATTGTTTGATTTTTTGGTATTAGGTCGGGCAAATATACACAAAATAAAGGATAAAAGCCATTTTTACGTTTCTTTTTATATCTACTCCCCCCTTTTTGCTACAAAAACACTAACTTTGTTCGGTAATTAACCCTGCTGTATTTATTAAGGAAAACAAAAATGATTGTATGTATCGCCGAAAAACCCAGCGTAGCCAAAGATATTGCGCATGTGCTGGGTGCTAACAGAACTTGTAACGGATATATGGAAGGCAACGGATATCAGGTGACCTGGACTTTCGGACATTTATGCGAACTGAAGGAACCTCATGAATATTCGCCGCTGTGGAAAGCGTGGAGCTTGTCGGCACTGCCGATGATTCCGCCCAGATTCGGCATCAAACTGAAAGCGGATGCAGGTATTGAAAAACAGTTTAAGGTAATTGAGGAACTGATGCAAAAGGCGGACGAGATTATCAACTGTGGGGATGCCGGACAGGAAGGAGAGCTGATTCAACGGTGGGTGATGCAGAAAGCCGGAGCCAAATGCCCGGTGAAACGACTTTGGATTTCATCGCTTACGGAGGAGGCTATCAAAGAGGGTTTTCTGAAACTGAAAGACCAAAAGGAATATCAGTCGCTTTATGAAGCAGGACTGAGCCGTGCCATCGGTGACTGGACCTTGGGAATGAATGCCACCCGACTGTATACCTTGAAATATGGTGCCAACAAACAGGTATTGAGCATCGGAAGAGTGCAAACGCCAACGCTGGCTCTTATTGTGAAAAGACAGCACGAAATAGAGAATTTCACTCCGGAACCGTATTGGGTGCTGACTACTGTTTATCGCGATACGACCTTCACGGCTGTTCTGGAACAGGAGGAGGAAGAGGATACGAACAAAAAGAATACGGAAAACGCACGAAGGGGATTTACCTCGCAAGAAGAAGGAAAAAAAGCCCTGGAGCTGATTAAGGATGCTCCTTTTACCATTACGGCTGTGAACAAAAAGAACGGTACGGAGGCTCCTCCCAGATTGTTTGACCTGACTTCACTACAGGTGGAATGCAACAAGAAATTTGGTTTCTCGGCGGACATGACACTGCAAACCATACAGTCGTTGTATGAAAAGAAAATTACCACGTATCCGCGTGTGGATACTACATTCCTGAGTGAGGACATTTATCCGAAATGCAAAACGATATTGAACGGCATCGCCGAGAAATATGGGGCGCTGCTGGAACCGCTGCGGGGCGCTCCCCTGAAAAAAAGCAAAAAGGTGTTCGACTCTTCGAAAGTAACCGACCATCATGCCATTATCCCTACCGGAATAAAACCCCAAAATCTGTCGACGGACGAGGAACGGGTGTTTGACCTGATTGCCAAGCGATTTATCGCTGCATTCTATCCGGACTGTAAGTTCTCGACAACAACGGTACTGGGAGAAACGGCAGACATTCCGTTTAAAGCAAACGGAAAAATGATTGTGGCGGCGGGATGGAAAGAGGTTTATGCTGCCGACAAGAAAAATACTCCGGCAGAGAAAAACGATGAGGACAAAACGCTACCGGCTTTCAGAAAAGGAGAAAGCGGTACGCATATACCGGACCTGGCCGAGAAATGGACGCAAGCGCCCAAACCTTATACGGAAGCAACGCTGCTGCGGGCCATGGAAACTGCCGGTAAACTGGTGGAAGACGAGGCTTTGCGCGATGCTCTGAAAGAAAATGGTATCGGCAGACCGTCTACCCGGGCGGCCATCATCGAAACGCTCTTTAAAAGAAAGTATATCAAAAAGGAAAGAAAAAACCTGATAGCCACTCCTACCGGTGTGAAACTGATCGGACTGATTCACGAGGAACTGCTGAAAAGTGCGGAACTGACCGGTATCTGGGAACGCAAATTGCGTCTGATCGAGAAAAAAGAATATGAAGCCAAAACGTTTCTGGATGAACTGAAACAGATGGTGTGTGACATTGTGTATGCCGTTCTGGCGGATAATTCGAACCGAAACATACCCCGAAAGCCGGTGAAGGAGGGTGATGTGTGTCCCATCTGCGGCCAAGGAAGGGTTGTGAAGGGCAAAACAGCACTGGGATGCTCGGAATGGAAAAAAGGATGTACGTTCAGACAGTCGTTTGAATAAGGAAGGATGGGTATGAAAAGACTATATATATATAAAGGTATAGCAGGTGCATTGACAATGGTGGCTGCCGTATTGCTGAGCGGATGCGGCGCAGATAAGTTTGTTAAAAAAGGCGACCAGGCACAGGCTATCGGGGAATACTTTAATGCCGCTGCCCTGTATCGCAAAGCTTATATGCGCACACCGGTGAAGGAAAAAAGCAAAAGAGCGGAACGGGCTTTCAAAGCAGCGGAATGCTACCGCAAAATTAATTATATGGCCAGAGCCATCGGTTCGTATATGAATGCCGTGCGCTATCATTATCCGGACTCGACTGCGCTGTTTTTCCTGGCTCAAATGCAGCAGAAAAGCGGAGACTACAAAAAGGCTGCCGCCAACTTTTCGCTGTTTCTGGAAAAGGAACCGGAACATTTACTGGCGCAGAACGGACTGAAAGGATGCCGACTGGCACAACAGTGGAAAGAGATTCCCACGGATTATTCCGTAAAAAAGGAACCGGTGCTGAACGGAAGAAGAACGGACTTTGCACCGGTGCTGACCGGTGATGAATGGGAACAGCTGTATATCTCGACCACAAGACCGCAAACGAAAGGGGATGACCTGAGCGGCATCACCGGAATCAAAAACGGGGACTTGTTTCTGGCCGAAAAAGATGACAAGGGAAAATGGCAACAACCGAAGGAGTTTGAATCGGAAGTGAACTCTAAATATGACGAGGGTGCCTGCTGCTTTTCACCGGACGGAAAAACCATGTATTTTACCCGGTGCACGTATGACCCGGAATATCCCAAATTTGCAGAAATCTATACTTCGGAACGCAGCGATGCTTCGTGGGGCACCCCACAAAAACTGGAGATTACCAAGGATACGCTTTCTTCGTATGCGCATCCGGCTGTATCGCCGGACGGCAACTGGCTCTATTTTGTGTCGGATATGCCGGGCGGAATTGGAGGACTGGATTTATGGCGCATCCGACTGACGGAGCATGGACTGGGCGGAGCCGAAAACTTGGGAGAACCGATTAACTCGCCCGGTGACGAGATGTTTCCAACGTTCCGACCGAACGGGGACTTGTATTTTTCTTCAAACGGCCACCCGGGCATGGGCGGCCTGGATTTGTTCTGTGCCAAACAGGACAGTACGGGATCCTGGAAGGTGGAGAACCTGAAGTATCCGATGAACTCGCCCGGTGATGACTTTGGCATGACGTTCGAAGGATTGCATAACCGGGGTTTCTTCAGTACGAACCGGAATGACGCACGCGGATGGGATCATATCATGAGTTTTGAAAAACCGGATATGGTGCTCTCGGTAAAAGGTTGGGTGTATGAAAAAGACGGCTATGAACTGCCGGACGGACTGGTTTATATGGTGGGTAATGACGGTACGAACCTGAAGCTGAGCGTTCGAAGCGACGGTTCTTTTGTACAGGAAATCAAACCGCACGTGAAATATATCTTTTTGGGAACTTGCAAGGGTTTCCTGAATCATAAGGAGGAACTGCAAGTGGACACCAGCAAGGTGAGCCGAGAATATGTTCTGCAATTTGCCTTGGCTTCCATTACCGCTCCGGTGTTGGTGGAGAATGTGTTTTATGAATTCGACCGTGCTGACCTGACACCGGCATCCACGGAATCGCTGGACAGACTGGTGAAGCTTTTGAACGAAAACCCGAATGTCACCATAGAGCTGAGTTCACACTGTGACTTCCGGGGAAACGACCGGTATAACTTGAACCTGTCGCAAAGAAGAGCGGAATCGGTTGTGCGCTACCTGATTGAACACGGCATAGCCAAGGACAGACTGTCGCCGGTGGGGTATGGAGAAACGCAACCGAAAGTAGTGAAAAAGAAATTGGCTGAAACTTATCCTTTCCTGCATGAAAAGGATACGCTGACAGAGGAGTTTATCTTGAAACTGCCGGAGGAGCAACAGGAAATTTGCCATGCACTGAACCGTAGAACCGAATTCAAGGTGCTGCGCACTACGTATGGCTTATTTGACGAAATGGGCAACTTGCTGAAAGAAGCACTGACCGGTAAAAAAGAGTAAAAACAAAATCAGCCTCATCTTGCGGGATGAGGCTGATCTTGTTTTTATATGCTGCTTCAGACAAAACATTCGATGAGTTTGACGGCACCGTCAACCGGTTCAAGAACAAGAGAGGAACAAGATGCCGCAACCAATACGGTGTGTCCCTCCGTGAGGAGTATTTCTTCTTCTCCGGTACGAATCTTGCAGGATCCGTTCAGGCAGACAAAGATGACAAAGGAATCCAACTCGGAATAATCACAGCCCATCGGCTCGTTGAGATGATAGAGGCTGGTGCTGAAATAAGGGGTGTTGAGCAGTTCAACCGGCTCGTTCAGACGAACCTTCGGCGTAAATGCATCCGTGCAGGCTGAATAGTCGATGGCATCCCGTGCTTCTTCGAGATGGAGCGGTCGCGTGTTTCCATCCTGGTCTTTGCGTCCATAGTCGTAAATGCGATAGGTGATGTCGCTGCTCTGCTGGATTTCGCAAATAAAACAACCGGCACCGATGCTGTGTACCCGGCCGGCAGGCTGATAAAACACCTCACCCTCGTGAACCTGATAGCTCTGCAATACTTGGGGCAAAGTGCATTCGGCCACGTGACGCTCGTACTCTTCCGGAGTAAGCGACACGGAAAAGCCCGAATACAAACGGGCATTGTCGGCGGCCTTCACCACATACCACATCTCGCTCTTGCCGGAACACTGATGACGCGCAGCAGCCAAAGCATCTCCCGGATGGACTTGTACAGACAAATCCTCGCAAGCATCTATAAATTTGACTAACAAAGGAAACTGATTGCCAAAACGAGCATAATTCTCCTTACCGAGCAAATCTGACTTCAGTTCCTGCACCAGGGCAGGCAAAGTAAGTCCCGAATAGGGGCCCTGCTCTACCACACTCTCGGAACCGGGAATGGCTGAAAGCTCCCAACTTTCACCGATACGCCGGTGGTCGGCAGGCAGCTGCTTGTAGGATAATATATTATATCCGCCCCAAATGGTAGGCTTCATAATGGGACTGAATGTAAATAAATGCATCTTAACTTTAATTGAATTAGATTGCAAAAGTAATAAAAATCAAGATATAAAACGGCATTACAATAGCTTTTTATCTTACATTTATAGGTTTTTACTCTGAAACATGGTGGTTGTTATTAGAAAATTCTCTATTTTTGCAATTTAATAAGGCAAAAATACTTTAGTATTGTCGTTAAATAGCTTCTTATATGAAAAATAATTCCATACAGGCTCCTCCCGTAGTCAATCTCTTAATCGGATGCTTCGATTTGCTCCTTTTGACTGCGTCTGTTTATTTAGCACATCAGGCGGCCTGCCATATTGAAACCAATCATACTTGCTTGTTTAAACTAAGAACTTTGATGGTGCTGGCTTGCCTGGCTTACGTGCCGGCTTTTCTTTATTTTCCGCCCCTGCTCTACCGAAGAATCATTCACATGGACCGAATCGTGGAGCGCACCTTCCGGATGATTTTGATGTTTTGTGTGCTCTATACCTTTGTGCTTATCTTATTGAAGGAGCATGGTGCTTCCTTGTGGTATGTTGGACTGCTCACCGCCTTCAGCTGGCTGTCTATAAGCATAGAACGCATCAGCATCAGAAAATTTATAAAATCCTTGCGACACAAGGGAAAGAACCAAAAGAACATTATCCTGGTGGGGCATGCTGCGTGTTTTCAAGAATTATTCAAAGAAATGTCTTCGCCCGACTATGGTTTCAAGATTCTGGGCATCTTCCACAACGACCCGAATCCGGAAAACGATATCCTGCCCCTGCCTTACTTGGGACAAACGAATCAGGTTACGGAATTTCTGCACACACACCAGCAGGTAGAAGCGGTATATTGCACCATGCAAGAGAATGACCAACAGGATGCCAAAAGCATTTTACAGTATTGCGAAAACAGCTTGGTGCGCTTTTATGTACTGCCGGTATTCTTGAACCAGCTGAAAAAGCAGATGGTGACCACACAACAGGGCAGCCAGGTGCTGCTGACTACGCGCACGGAACCGCTAAGCAACATCAACAACCTGATCTTAAAGCGAGCTTTTGACCTGGTGGTATCCACAATCTTCCTGCTGACCTTGTTTCCGATTGTTTATATCATTGTGGCCATTGTCATCAAAATACAGAGTCCGGGACCGGTGCTCTTCCGACAAGAACGAAGCGGACTGAACGGCAAGGTGTTTGTTTGCTATAAGTTCCGGTCGATGCATGTGAACAAGGATGCTGACAGAGTGCAATGCACACTGGACGACCCGAGAAAATTTAAATTCGGCAATCTGATGAGAAAAACCAACATCGATGAACTGCCCCAATTTATCAATGTATTTCTGGGCAACATGAGTATCGTGGGCCCCAGACCGCACATGCTGCTGCACACCGAACAATACTCACAACTGATTAAAGAGTATATGGTGCGGCACTGGGTGAAACCGGGCATCACCGGATGGGCCCAAGTGATGGGATTCAGAGGAGAAACCAAAGAACTGAAACAAATGGAAGACCGTGTGAAAGCAGATATCTGGTATGTGGAAAACTGGAACTTCTGGCTGGATGTGAAAATCATCTTCAAAACAGCCTGGAACATGATTTCGCACAACGAGAAAAATGCATATTAATATAAATAGGTGTACTATGAAAGGAATTGTACTAGCAGGTGGGTCGGGCACAAGACTCTATCCCATCACCAAAGGAGTAAGCAAACAATTACTGCCTGTATTTGACAAACCGATGATTTATTACCCAATATCTGTATTGATGTTGGCCGGTATCAAGGATATACTGATTATATCAACTCCAAACGACTTACCCGGATTTAAACGACTGCTGGGCGACGGATCGGACTACGGCGTGCATTTTGAGTATGCCGAACAACCTTCACCCGATGGACTGGCACAAGCATTCCTCATCGGAGAAGAGTTTATCGGACAAGATGATGTCTGCCTCATTTTGGGAGATAATCTGTTCCATGGTGCCGGATTTACCAAACTGCTGAAAGAAGCAGTACAAACCGTGGAGACAGAACGCAAAGCAACCGTATTCGGCTACAGAGTGAACGACCCGGAAAGATATGGAGTGGCAGAATTTGACGAGGATGGCAACTGCCTGAGCATCGAAGAGAAACCACAGAACCCAAAAAGCAATTATGCCGTAGTGGGACTGTATTTCTATCCGAACAAGGTGGTGAACATCGCCAAAAAAATCCAACCTTCTGAAAGAGGCGAATTGGAAATCACAACAGTGAACCAAGAGTTCTTGAACGACAAAGAACTGAAAGTCAAAACCCTGGGAAGAGGATTTGCCTGGCTGGACACCGGTACGCACGACAGCCTCAGCGAAGCCAGCACCTTTATTGAAGTGATTGAAAAAAGACAAGGGGTAAAAATCGCTTGCCTGGAAGGCATCGCCTATCACAACAACTGGATTGACAAAGAAAAACTGAAGGAAGTGGCCAAACCCATGCTGAAAAACCAGTACGGACAGTACCTGATGCAGCTGGCTGAGGACAAAATTAAATAGAAAACCCATGCGTTTTCTGTAAATAAAAGATTCGTGATTAGTGCAAAGATTAAAAAAAAACCATATCTTTGCACTAATTTGTTTTATTAGAATCATCAATAATGGGAATATTATCAAATTTATTCGGAAAAAAGAAGCAAGATGAAGAAAAGGTCAGAGTGGGCGGAATGGAAGACTTCATGACGCTGATTCGGGTGTATTACCAAGCCGTAATCGCCATGAACCTGGGCATTACCAACCTGGCTTTCCTACCCGACCTGAGAATCTTCAAACAGACACTGCATGTGTCTACAGTGAACAACAAACTGGGCATCGGAGAGAAAAACAAGTGCAAAAAGATGCTTATGGACATGTATGGCATGAGCGACTCTTTCTTTAAGGAAATTGATGCCAGCATCAAAAAGAACTGCAGAAACCAAAACGACATCAAAAACTATCTTATCATGTTCCAAGGCTTCAGCCAGGACCTGATGATGCTTATCGGTAATCTGATGCAATGGAAATTCAGAATGCCTTCGATGTTTCACAAGGCACTTAGGAACATGACTGCCAAAACAATCAACCAGATTCTGACACGCAACGACTGGAAAGATGATGCCGTGAGAAAAACGTGTGTGAATATTCGTAAATATGCAGCTACACTGCATTATTCAGAAAGCTGGATGACGGAATATGTGTTCCGAATTGTGATGCTGGCAAAAAAAGAACCCAAAGCAAACACCACAGAATAATTAATCGCTTTTTACTTGTAACCCTATTTTTTTATGACTCCAGAAGAGGAAATCATACTCAAAAGATTCGAAACCAGAACACGACAGCTCATCTTGCAATATCAGGACCTGAAAAAAGAGAATGAGATGCTGAGGAGTACAGTGGACTGTCAAAACAAAGAACTGGAGAAAATAAAAAAAGAATATGCAGACCTGAAAATGGCCCGTATGATTGACATCAGCGACCTGGAAATGAAAGATGCCAAAGCCAGACTGAACAAATTGATACGGGAAATTGACAATTGCATGGCTCTGCTCAAAGCCTAAATGAACAAATGAAAAGCGAATATTTCAGAATCACCATCCGACTGGGAAAAATGATCTTCCCGATTACCATCAAAAGGGTGGAAGAAGAGGTGTACCGGGCTGCAGAAAAACTCATCAACGAGAGAATGAATTTCTATGCCGGGAAATACCAACACATGGGCGATGAAACATACATGGCCATGGCGCTGATGGATGTGGCGGTAGCACTGAAAAAAGAAGAACAGAGAAAAGACGACAAACCGGTGATGGAAACGGTGACGTATTTGCTTCGGGAAATCGAAAACTGCGGGCTGACCAATCAAGACTCTTGAAAAAAGCCCCCACTAATTACAAACTCTTTATTTTATTACATAATCCCTAAATTTTATGGTAACAGCTATTATAGTATCATTGGCATGCCTCATTATTGGATGTGGAGGCGGATATGCCATCTTCCGATATGTCCTTACCGGAAAGTATAAAAGAATGACCGCCGAAGCGCACAAAGAGGCTGAGGTTATCAAACAAAAGAAAATGTTGGAAGTGAAGGAGAAATTCCTGAACAAGAAAGCAGAACTGGAAAAAGAGGTACAACAAAGAAACCAACAAATCCAACAAAGCGAAAACAGACTGAAACAAAGAGAAATCAGCCTCAACCAAAGACAGGATGACCTGAACCGCAAAAAAAATGACCTGGAAAACGAAAGAAAACGTATCGAAAGCCAGGAACAAAAACTGGTTCACAAAGAGGAAGAACTGGAAAGACTGCAGGAACAGGAACGAATTAAACTGGAAACAATCAGCGGACTGAGCGCAGAAGAAGCCAAAGAAAGACTCGTGGAATCGCTGAAAGAAGAGGCCAAGACGGATGCTGCCAGCTATATCAACGAAATTATGGACGAAGCGAAACTGACTGCCAACAAGGAAGCAAAACGCATCGTTATCCAAACAATACAACGTGTGGCTACAGAAACTGCCATCGAAAACAGTGTTACGGTGTTCCACATCGACAATGACGAGGTGAAAGGACGAATCATCGGTAGAGAAGGACGTAACATCCGTGCCTTGGAAGCTGCTACCGGTGTGGAAATCGTAGTGGATGATACGCCAGAAGCCATCGTGATTTCTGCCTTTGACCCGGTGAGAAGAGAGATTTGCCGACTGGCATTGCACCAATTGGTGGCAGACGGACGTATCCATCCGGCGAGAATTGAAGAAGTGGTGGCAAAAGTTTCCAAACAAGTGGAGGAGGAAATTATCGAAACCGGTAAACGTACTGCCATCGACTTGGGTGTTCATGGATTGCACCCTGAGTTGATCCGCATTATCGGTAAGATGAAATACCGCTCAAGCTACGGACAGAACTTGCTGCAACATGCCCGAGAAACGGCTAACCTGTGTGCCGTGATGGCCGGAGAACTGGGACTGAACCCAAAGAAAGCAAAACGTGCCGGTCTGTTGCATGATATAGGAAAGGTGCCTGATGAGGAACCGGAATTGCCACACGCATTGTATGGTGCCAAACTGGCTGAGAAATACAAAGAGAAAGCGGACATCTGCAATGCAATTGGTGCACACCACGATGAAATGGAAATGACTTCGCTGCTGGCACCGATTGTTCAGGTATGTGATGCTATCAGCGGTGCCCGTCCGGGTGCACGCCGTGAGATTGTAGAAGCTTATATCAAACGCTTGAACGATTTGGAGAATATTGCCATGAGTTATCCAGGCGTGACAAAGACTTATGCCATTCAAGCCGGTAGAGAGCTGCGCGTGATTGTCGGTGCAGACAAGATTGATGACAAGCAAACTGAAAACTTGAGTACCGAGATTGCCAAGAAGATTCAGGATGAGATGACTTATCCGGGTCAGGTAAAGATTACGGTAATCCGTGAGACTCGCGCCGTCAGCTACGCAAAATAAGATTAACGGACTACAAAAAAAACTCAGAAGCCCTGCGGCTTCTGAGTTTTTTTTATTTAAAGCTTGCGCAAATACCAGTCGAACAAGCCGAGATGATAGAGCACATATTTAATTTTATCCTTGTAATTGAGCAGGCCAAAGCGGATATTTTTCTTCAAGAGGGACACTGCTTCTTTATTTTTGTCTTTGGTAAAACAGAGCCAGGCATAGAAAATGACCTTGTTCATCACCCGACGCACATCGGGATTGTCCTTCATGGAAAGGTAAAGTTGCGGCTGGGTGACCAGTTTATAAGAGAAATGCTTCCGGTAGTCCGTGGGTACCAAACGGCTGTGGTAGTCGGATTCATAAATAAGAATCTGCACATGAATCTCGTCGAGGAAGCACACCGGATGCGCCAAAAGCAAACGGAACCAAAGGTCGAGATCCTCTCCAATGGTAAGCGTTCTGTCAAAGCCGCCCAAGGCAAGAGCTTTATGTCTGTTGACCGTAAGGGCCGGTGTCTTGAAATTACGATAGTAGAAATAATGTTCCCAGTTTTCGTAGCTTTCAATTTTCATCCGCTGAGCATCCTTCAGCGGAAATTGCTCGAGCTGAGAAACCGGAATGTCCACACTGTTCTGCATATACAAGCCGCAATCGGGGCTATGCTGAATCATATCATTTACGCGCAAAAGATAATGCTCTTCCCACAAATCATCAGCATCGAGGAAAGCCACGTAATCGCCCTTCGCCTCACGCATACCTAAATTACGGGTATCGGACACACCGGAATTTTCTTTCTGTATGCGACGAATGCGCGGATCTTGCAAATCAGCTATTTCTTCCATACTGCCATCTGTAGAGCCATCATCGATAACCAATACCTCGAAATCGGCATAAACCTGATTCAATACGGAATTCAGCGTACGACGGATACTTTTCCGCTTATTATATAAAGGTATCACTACGGATAGAAATTCATTTTTTTTCATAAGAACTCAAGAATAAAAAGTTATGATTAGGATAAGATTTAGACGGCGAAAGCAACTCCTAAAATATCCAAAGTCTCTTACAAAGATACTCCTTTTTTCTACAAAAGCAGTTAGGGCACAAGGTTTATCGGAATTTAATGTTTAAATTTGTATTGAAGAACCAAAATACAAACAAAGTATGATACCAAAAATAATTCATTTCTGCTGGCTCAGCGGAGACCCGTTCCCCCCCCTTATCCAACAGTGCATTGATTCATGGAAGCAAAAAATACCCGACTATGAATTCATGCTTTGGGATACAAAGCGAATTGATGTGAACAGTCATCCCTGGCTAAAAGAAAGCTATGAAAACAAGAAATATGCGTTTGCCGCAGATTACATACGCTTTTATTCCTTATATCATTATGGCGGCATTTATCTGGATGCCGATGTTGAGGTGCTCAAATCATTTGATGACCTGCTGCACCAAAAGGAATTTGTGGGAGAGGATGCAAGCGGAGACATTGAGGCTGCCGTGATGGGTGCCGAGAAAGGCAGCCCGTGGGTGAAAGAATGCCTGGACTATTATGACAACAGACACTTTGTGCTGCCCAACGGCAAGTTTGATATGACGCCGGTTCCGCTGTTAGTCCATCGCGTGATACAAAAATATCAGAACATCAATGTACTGCCTTATACCTTCTTTTCACCTAAAGACTACAATATCGGCAAGATAGAACAGAAAGAGCATACCTATACCATTCACCACTATGACGGTAAATGGATTCGCAAAGGAATGAAGTATCAAACCAAGATTATGCTGCACAAGTGCCTTTACTATACGGTAGGACGCGAAAAGCACAATCAGTTTGTTCACTTTATCCGCCGCTTCAAGTAAGAAGAAAGCGCAGGAAGGTTTCCTATACTTTCTCTCCCAGATAAGGGCGAAGCAGCAGTTTGGTTAAAAGCAGGCTTCGCCTGTTGTAGAGACGGAACCCTCCGCGACATAATTTAATAAAACGCACCATCAAGGATGCCTTCTCCAAAGAGAACAGCAACTCGAAGCTTTTTCTCTTTTCAGAAGGCATTTTTTCTGCATAATGGGCATAAAAGGATTGCAGCGCCCGATAATGGTCTTTCTGCATCAACGGCGTAACCTTCTTTTTTGCAAAGGATTTGGTTTTTTGTTTGAAGTCGCCATGACAGGCATCGGTGACCGTAGCTGCATGACGGCGATAAAGCATCAAAAAACAATCCACATAGGTAAATTCTCCAAAAGTAAGCGCCGCCAAAGTAAACAGATGGTCGTGCATCACCACATATTCAGGGCGATCCAGACAGAGCAGGCGCATGGATTTATTAAACAAAAGAGCACATCCCTGAATACCGCCGTTCAAAAACAATACATCCTCCAAGCGTTCGGGAGCCTTCAGAACAGAACGCCCCTCTACCCTGCCGCTGTCGCAATGATACATGTAGCCATTGCCGTAGACCACTTGCGGCACTGCCTGGTTGCGTGTGCTGATAGCATCATACAATACCTGCAACTTGTTTTCAAACCAGATATCATCCTGATCGCAAAAAATACAATAGTCTGCAGTGGCATAACGCAAAAGATGCATAAAGTTCTCGGAAGCACTGTGCAGCGAACAGCCGTCATCGATGATACGGATACGGCTGTCCTGACGAGCATATTGCTCCAAAATGCTGCGGGTGGCATCGGTTGATCCATCATCATGAACCAACAACTGCCAGTTATCATATGTCTGCGTGAGCAAAGAATTGATTTGCTGCTGCAGATAAGCGGCACCATTATAGGTAGCCATCAGTATTTCTATGGTAGGAAGCATGGAAGACTGCATGTATTTAAATTAAGTTGATCATATTGTTGTACCATATATTCAAACTCAGAAGGCCCAGGGCATAAAGCACGAATATCAAACGCCCCACGAATTTAGGCTGGATGGTACAAACTAACATTGGAAACATCGCCACCTCCACAAAACCATACAACTCACTCATACGGCTGGCAATGGTTGGAATGGCCGACAATCCGACATAACTGAAAAGCGACAACGTATAGACCTTTATCAATAACGTGAACGCGGGATGGCGCTTGACAATAAACTCATACTTAACCAAGCTGTAATAGAACACCACCAAGCGAAGCAAGAACACCACGTTGAACACATTGATGTTATCGCCCAAGATACCGGCGTCGCGCAATTCCTGATAGCTGTCCAACTTATTCTGAAAGTAAGGAATAGGAATGGTTGTCAGCAAGTTTACCTTGGCAAAATACAAGGCATAGGCAAAGACAATCAATCCACCCATGAAAAGCTTTCCCTTGAGTTTGAGTTTCTTGTTGCCAAAGAAAAGCAACGGCAGAAAGGCTGCCGATGAATAGTGGAAGAACAAGGCCATCAACAGAAACAGCAGGAATTTCCAGCGCTTGCCCTCTATAAGATAGGGCAAGCCCACCAACATGAAACCAGAAGCCACTGCCACACGAATCTGCGTGAAATCCTGTATGAGAAAATAATGAGACAGCCACAACAAGACCGAAAGCAGCACTTCGGGCGACAGTTTTCGGATGGCAGCCGCATGCAAGGGCACAGACAAAAGCGCATAGATGATGAACAGCCAACGCACATCGTCGAAGGTGTGCTGTATGAAAAACACAATCCAAGCAAAAGACACCTCAATGAATTCCTCACGAAGGTTATGATAAAGCATGGAATAGGTGTAAGAATCGAGGTCGGAGCCTATAGGACGGAATGCTACAAAAGAGCACAGCACAAAAACCACCGTGACAAAAATGCCGCGTGTATAGGCATCCTGCTTGTCCTCAAAAAAAGCAAAGAATGCCAACCAAAGAGCAATCGTATATAAAATACCGACTACAAGCATAGCGCCCTACTCCTTAGTTCTTGATGATGATGTATGCCGTGGTACCGATAAAACAGAGCATACAGAATATAACGACAATAAACGAACGCTTCGGTCCGGCCGGTTGCACGGGCACAGTAGCATTCTGTATGACAGTGAATGCCGGGGTGCGCTCGAGAACTTTTGCCTTAGCCAGTTCTACTTGCTGCACCAACTGATTATACGTGCTATAAGAGGTTTGGGTTGCATTTTTGAGTGCATCCAACTCAGACTTGTATGCCTGCAGCACGATACCCTGGTTGGCATCAGCATAAGCCGTATATTTCTGTAGATTCTCCTGATAAGTCTGCTCAGCCTTGACACACATCTGCTCGATATGCTCCAAGTCGTTGCAAGCTTTTTTGGTACGATAAGCAATGATGAAATCCTGCAAGCGCATGCGCAACGTATCCACCAGCAAAGCAGCAACCAAGGGATCCTGGTCGGTTACCTGCAGGGTGATGACATTGGTCTTCTTGTCTACCGAACAAGCAAATTCACCGGCGATGCTATTCAACAGAATCATCTCACCGCGGTTCATATAAAAAGGATTAATCGCCTTTTCGGCTCCTCCTTCTTCCTTACCAGCAAACAAGCCCTTGAACTTGGCCATACCCACTGTCCACCAAGGCGCTTTTTGCTGGGTTTGCATATAGTTTCGCAAAGTGCCTTTATAGGTTGAATCCTTCGTAATGACCGGAACATCGAGCATGGACACCAAAAATTCGGTAGATGTCATCAATTCCGGATAGAGTGTCGGCACCAAAGCATCCTCGCCCCCCATGTTTCCCAGATTGATTCCGGCAAGAGAAGCCAGTCCACCCAAGTTGCCCAGGCTACTAGATCCGGAAGCATATTCCGGAGCCAACAGCACTTTCGTCTGATAATAACGAGGCAGACTCACCGCATAGATGGCAGCTACAACAAAGGCAATCGCTATATTGATGACATACATTTTGCGGAACTTCCACATGAGCTTGAACAAAGCATCAAACTTCAGTTCGCCATGCAAAAGCTTAAAACCGCTTGAATTTTCCTTCATAAATCATTTTTATTATTTAACTAACGTAGAAATCATGGTTCCCAAAGCTGCTGCCGTGGTACCGATACTCATGATTTCGCCAATAGAAACAGCGCGCTTACGCTCTTCCTTGGTAGGCACAACAATCTCACATCCCGGCTGAATATCCTTGGCACTGCGCACACGGGTCACCGTTCCGTTCATATTCACGGCAAAAACCTTCTTTCGGCGAGCCTTGACGCTGAAACCACCTGCCTGGTTGATGTAATAGTCCAATCCCTGACCAGGCATATAGGCTACCGAATTAGGATACATCACCTCGCCGTTGATAGTAACTGTATTGTTATATTGCGGCACAATCAGTCGATCGCCATCTTGCAATACGAGATCCCACTCATTACTGCCTTCGTTTTCGATGGCTTTATCCAAATTAATACCTACGTAACGAATGTTGTTCAAATCGAATTTCTTGATTTCAGCAGAGTCTTTCGAAACTATGAACTTCTTCAAAGACTGCTGTTTCATGCGTTCAGCCTCGGTAAGCGTACGAATCAAGCGGGCACCCTTAGGGTAAGCTTCAGCAGTCAAACCGCCTGCCATCTTGATTAAATCACTCAGGCGCTCGCCCTTTGTAGTAAGGGTATAAGTACCGGCAAAAGCAACTTCGCCTTCTATCGTGATGTGTTTCTGCTCCACATATCCCGGACTCTTGCGCACAAAAACTTCATCAAACGGCTGCAAACGGAAACCTTCGTCGCCATCTACCACAAAACCATCCTTAAGCTGAAAAGTAAAACGCTCAGCTACTACCGGAGATGGCGAATCGGCTTTTGCATTACGGATACGGCGAGCTACGTCCACCTTAACAATTGAAGCTGCATCCTTCAAACCACCAGCCTGCAATACCAAATCCTCGATGCTGGTATTCTCGGCATAATTATAGATTCCCGGATAATAAACCTCACCAAAAATAGACAAGGTGCGCTCATCCTGACTTTCCCGATTGCTGGGAATAAAGAGAACATCTTCGTTTTTCAACAAAATATCCGGCAACTCCTGTGACATGATTTCCTTTAAGGCAACCGGAATAGTTTCCAAAGTACCGTCCGCTTTACGGCGATGCATCACAGCACGCATAGTAAAAGCTTCTTCGGTAAGTCCACCGGCCTTGGTTACCAACTGGCGCAAAGTAGCCACCTCACCGCCAACCTGATACATACCCGGACGGAACACAGCTCCCTTAATCTCAACCATATTGGCATAACGATTCAAAACAGAATCTACAAAAACAGAGTCACCGTCTGCCACCTTGAAAGTGCCCATCTGAAACTCGTCGATACTGAACACCTCTTTACGGCCTGAATTCTGACGAATCAGCCGGATTTGTTCACGATAAGCATTGCCGGCAAAGCCACCGGAATATTTCAGCAAAGTAGACACACTTTCTGTTGGTCGCATCTCATAATACATCGGGCGCTTCACCTTACCGGCAACCTGCACCAAAGATTCGTAAGGACCAACTACAATCACATCATTAGACTGCAGGCTGACATTACCTGTCAGTTTGCCATTTAAAATATAATCGTATAAATCGACAGAAGCCACCTGACGGTTATTGCGGTATACCTTTATATCGCGGAGAGTACCTATTTCATTAGCTCCTCCGGCCATATACAAGGCATGGAACACAGTGGCAAAAGCAGACATCGTGTATGTGCCCGGTGCTTGCACCTCGCCCATGACATTTACCGTGATCGTTTTTGTCTGTCCCACAGTGACTGTTATCTGCGAACCGGCAAAATAACGTCCCAAAGTAGTCTTTGCCAAAGAATTAGCCTGTGCCAAAGTAAGTCCGCCGACTCGCAAAGGACCGTAGTTCTGCAGATAAACAACCCCTTCGGGCGACACTTCACCATTAAAAGACTGCTGCGAATTTCCGGAAATGTCAATAAATACCATATCTCCGGCACCAAGCTGGTAGTTATCGGGAGCCGGAATATTCAAGTCAGACTCAAAAGTGAGTTGCTTTTGCGCAAAGATATCATGACCAAAAATTTTCTTTTTATTCTTATCCTCCTGAGGAAACATGAGCTCGTCGAACATAGACGTTGAATCGGGCAATACGAATCCCAATTCATCGCGATACATGCCTTTCTGATATTGAAGGTACTTTTTTCTTTCTGCAGGAGACATATCATTCAAGTCGACGTCCTGTCCCTTACGCATGGACTGACCTTTCAATTCGGACTTATTGATGCGGCGATTGACGCGCAAACGAGATTTTCCGGTCAAATCCTTGGCTCCCATCAAAGAGCCATCATTCTGCTTGTTGCTTTTTGCTTGAAGACGCTGAATCTGCTCCAAAGAAACACCCTTCTTCATCAACCCAGAAATAATCTCATTCTGGGAAGACCCTTTAGCATGCTCTTCCAATACAAATTTCATCACTTCCTCATCGGACATCACCGTTTGAGCAGAAGCGATTTGAGTAAAAGCACACAAGAAACAAATTCCAATCAATAGTTTCTTAATCATATTCATCTAAAATTTTTTTCCGTTAATGATAAAAGCTACCGTGGTAAATATAATCTTTACATCCAACCACAGGGAACGCTTTACGTAATAATCCAAATCCATATCCAGGCGCACCAACATTTTTTGCAATGTATCTGTGTAGCCATTATATAAGGTGGCACGAGATGTCAAACCGGGACGCATGTTATAAAGTATTACGTAGTCTGGATTAACTGCCATAATCTGGTCAATAAAATATTTTCGCTCAGGACGAGGCCCGACAAAAGACATATCCCCCACAAAAACATTCCATAATTGGGGCAGCTCATCTAAATGATGTTCACGCAAAAAGCGACACAAAGAACTCTGAATTACTTGCGCATCATGAGTCAGTTCTGATTCACTTTTGGAGGGACAACGCATGGGAAGAGTGCGAAACTTAACAATATAAAAAGGTTTTCCACGAAATCCGATTCTTTCCTGACGGAAAAACACCGGACCATCCCTGCGAACATATAATAAAATTATGATTATTAAATATATAGGAGCAAACAAAACAAGACCCAAAAAAGAAGCAACCATGTCAAACAGGCGTTTGACACAGCGCTCAATCCAGTTCATTCCATCTTTCATTCCAGCCATATTTCTAGTGGCAAAGAGAAACATACTTTCTCATTGCTTATGTATCGTAATAAATATATTGTCAAATGATTGCAAAATAAACATTTTTTTTCGGGAGAAACAAATATAGATTATATTATTAGGTATTTTACATAATTCAGCGAATATTTCTCTGTGAAAAATTTGCTATTTAAAAAGGAATCCGTATTTTTGCAATTCACTAAAGAACAAATCTTGGGGTTGATTGGTTTTGACAGCAGGATGGAATGGCGTGTAAGCACGCAGAGGGTCGGTGATTTCCTCTATAATCTCAGTTACCAAGAATTTATCTGGCGAAAATAACTACGCTCTCGCTGCGTAATCGAAGTATAGTAGATTACCTTTATTTCGGCACCAGGTGCTGAAACGAGACATCACGCAGAAGCTGTTGCTCCGAAGCATTCTGATTCCGTGGTGCAGCTAAATCGGAGATAGTTCGTTATGGCCCCGCATAAGGAATGAAATTTTTAGGGGATAAGGCAAAAGTGGGTGGCCCGGGTCTTGCTTTTGCTCGAAAACCGAAGGCCGGGATAAGCGTGTAGAAAGCATGTGATTTCCCTGTTTGGACGAGGGTTCGAAACCCTCCAGCTCCACAAGATGATAAAAAAAAGCCGCTGTTTCCCAGCGGCTTTTTTTTGTTTGTCGGTATTCCAATAGTACGTTATTTTATATGCTTGCTTACTATTTTAAATATAGAGGACGTTCCTGAATAACCGGAGATCTATCCAACAACAGAAACAGTAAGAACCAGGAATGCTACAAATCCAATGCAAGTTTACGACTAAACCTTTACATCAAATACTTTTAGACAAACGTATCCGAATCTTTTTATTTTTGTAAACTTATTGAAAAAACACACCCCTACCTTTGCAGCGAAAACAAAATCAGGTAGTGAAGTATGAACCAAAAAAACAAATTTAGATTTTGTGCCGCATTGATTGCTGCTTCCTCTTTACAACAAGCATTTGCCGGTGACTTACTTGGAACTGTGATTGATACCGAATTGAATGAACCACTTTATGGAGCGGTTGTCAAAATTCAAAACAGCAACACCGGAGCTGTGGCCGATCTAAATGGAAAATTCAGCCTAAGGAATCTGAAAAAAGGTACCTATACGCTGGAAGTATCTTATTTATCTTTCGTAACACAGGAAGTAAAAGTCGAAATTCCAGCCAAAGGAGAAGTCAGCGTAAAAGTATGGATGAAACCAAATAAAAAAACACTAAATGAGGTTACAGTTACAGCACAAAAGAATTTTGAAATGGAAAGATTCTTACTGGCAGAACGCAAACTGTCGACAATTGCCATTGAGAATCTGGGCGCCAGCGAAATGGGTATTAAGGGATTATCCAATGTACAAGAAGGGGTAAAACGTATTTCGGGCATCTCTATTGCTGATGCCGGACAATTGGTTGTGAGAGGCTTGGGTGACCGATACAGCATTACCACACTGAACGGAATGCCGATTGCATCACCCAACCCCGACAACAAACTGATTCCACTGGATTTGTTTCCATCATCTACCGTACAGAACATTACGGTGAGCAAAGTGTATCATCCGGAAACTTTTGCTGATTATTCTGGAGCACATGTGAACATCAGTACCAAAGAGAACAAGGAAGATGATTTTCTTTCACTGTCACTGAGCGCCGGAGGTACAACAGGAAGCACTTTCAAAGACTTCTTTCAAATGGACCGTCAAGGCACTTTGTTTACAAAAAGCAAAATCGATGCAAAGGCTATCAGTCTCTCGCTGAATGAATACGACCGTTATGCCAAAGAACACAATATTTTTCCAACATCATTCCAAACAGACAAGAAAAACACCTTGCCGAATATCGGAGGCAATATTGGTTGGGGAAAACGATTCAAACTGAATCACGGAGCACTAAACTTAATGGCCTCGATGGGGGTAAGTTCAGATTTCAAGAATATATACGATGCTTACAACAGATCGTATGATGCAACCGGTATGCTGCGAAGTGAGTACTACTATGATAAATTTACACAGGAAAACAAACTGTCCGCACTATTTAATGCAAATTATCAGCTGAGAAGATTCGACTATATCCGAGGAACGTTCTTATATGCACGCAATGCCTCGGACAGCTATATGAAAAGAAATGTGCTGGATGAAGAAAAACACAGACTGCTTGGCAGCAACCAAACAACACACATCTATACACTGCAAGGCTACCAGCTGGCAGGACACCATGAATTTGGCGACCACTGGAAAACAGACTGGAGCGGTTCGTACAACCAATCACAAAGTAACGAACCGGACAGAAGACAGGTGATGTTTGAAAAACAAGACGACGAATCACTGCGCCTGTTCACTTTAAACCAGCAGGAAATCATGCGTTACTATGGAGAGCTGAACGAAAATGAATGGGTGGGTGACGTGAAAGCCGCTTATCACTTCAACAAAAACAACAAACTAAAATTCGGAGCTGCCATCAAGGACAAGAAAAGAGATTTTACCGGAGTTGACTTCTTCTATAATGTGGATAAAATAAACAGCTTGTATGCTCCTTTTGAAAATATATATCAAACGGATGGCTATCTGAACTTTCAAGAAGTAAAACAAGGAAACATCATCATCAACCGAAGAAAAGTGCCTAGCAACAGCTATGAAGCAGGCAACAGAATTTGGGCAGGATTTATCAATGCAGACTTTCTGTTTTGGAACAAGCTGACCCTGAATGCCGGTGTGCGCTTCGAAAACAGCAACCAGTGGGTGGAATATTATGAAGATGGAGACAACAGAGCAAAAACAAGAAGACTGAAAGGCAATGATTTCTTCCCTGCCGTAAATCTGAAGTTCGACATTAACAAAGCACATGCATTGAGACTCTCTGCTTCAAGAACCATTACACGACCGCAGTTTGTGGAAATGGCCCCTTTCAAATATCAGGAATCCTACGGATCGGCCAATCTACGCGGTAACGCAAATCTGACGAACGGTTTCAATTATAATATCGACCTTCGATACGAATGGTTCCGACCGAACAGTCAGGACATGATTGCCATTACCGGATATTATAAATACCTGGAAACGCCTATCGAACGGACACAATGGGTGTCGGGAGGCGCTCGAGAGTATTCTTTCCAAAATGCGACAAACGGTATGGCAGCAGGTGTAGAGGTAGAAATCAGAAAAGAAATCATCAAAAGCCTCAGCACAAACATCAATGCCTCGTATATGTACACCAATGTGCAACTGCCAAGCGGCATGGTTTATACAAACACTGAAAGACAGCTGCAAGGAGCTTCGCCCTATATCGTTAATGCAGACTTGAGCTATACGCCATCGTTCGGTAAAGACCGGAGACTAACGGTATCGTTGCTCTACAATCTACAAGGAAAAAGAATCCAGGCTGTAGGCATTCAAAAACAAGGTGATATTTATCAGGAAACATTGCATACGCTGAACTTAAACTTGGGATACCAGTTTAACAAACACTGGAATGCCAAGGTACAGGTAAAGAACTTGCTGAACTCAGATTTCGTCCTGTCGCAGGATTTACCAATGGCTCACAAAACAGTAGAAGTAGAACGCTTTGAAGAAGGTGTTGACCTGGATGTAAGCGTGGCATATAAATTCTAAGATACACCTTATTATATATAGGATAAACAACAAGAAAATAAATAACCATTTTTAATATTGAAAAGAATGAAAAAGAATGTATTGAAGTTTGCTACATTGAGCATGGCTCTGTGTGCATCTGTGGCTTGTGTTTCATGTTCTGACGATGACAACGGAAACAACAACGGAAACGATGGCAATAGCGGTAATGTGGAAGTAATGAAAGGCAATGAACTGAACGGCATTACCAGCAAGGACGTCACTCTGAAACAAGGACAGACATACAAACTGACCGGAAAACTGCAGATTAAGGCTCCAGGAAAACTTACTATCGAACCTGGTGTTAAGATTATCTCTGCATATACCGACAACATCTCGTACATCCTGATTGAACAAGGAGCACAAATCCATGCTGTTGGTACGGCACAAGAACCTATCGTAATGACTGCCGAAAGAAAAGAAGCCGGTTCATGGGGCGGTCTGCACATCTGCGGTAAAGCTTCAATCAATGTAGAAGGAGGACAAGGCAAGTCCGAAATCGGTAATGCTGTTTATGGCGGAACCAACGACCAGGACAACTCAGGTAAACTGAAATATATCCGTATGGAATATACCGGACAGTCACTCTCTTCAGACACAGAGTCAAACGGCATCACTTTCTATGGAGTAGGTAGCGGCACAGAAGCTTCGTATCTGCAAATCTGCGACGGAAACGATGACGGTATCGAATTCTTCGGCGGAACAGTAAACGTAGACCATGCCATCGTGGAAAATTGTGGCGACGACTCCTTTGACTGGACCGAAGGTTGGAGAGGACAAGGAAGCTACTGGATTGCTTATCAAGCGGAAGGTGCTGACTGCGACTGCCTGATCGAAGCTGATAACAACGGTGACAACATGGTTGCATCGCCATTCTCTCATCCGGTATTGAAGAACCTGACACTAATCGGAAACAAAAATACCGGAGCAAAAGCAGCCGGTATCAAGCTGAGAGCAGGTACACACGCAACAATTGAAAATGCAGTAGTAACTGGCAAGACAAACGACTTGTGGGTAGAAACCAGTGAAACAGGAAACTTCCTGGTAAACAACCCGAACAGTCTGAAAAACATAGGCATCACTTCGTCTTCTGTTTTAGTGAAACAAGTTGAAGGGGATGCAACCAACCCATATACCAACGAACTGTTTGTGAACAATGGAAACACAACCGGTGAAACCTTCACCTTCACCAACAAGTATGTAGGTACGTTCAACGGCAAGGGAGCACTTGATGCTTCTAACCTGTGGACAGCCGGTTGGACTATCTAAACTTTTCTTTTCATTCCAACTATGTTGGTTCTTTTTTCACAATGTCAGGGAGCTGCAGATAAATTCCATCATGGAGTTTGCTGCGGCTCCTTTTTCTTAGGACTCTTGGAACGAGGTATCATGATAGAAAGCTGCTCACGACAATGCAGCGTTTTTTTATGCTGAAAATTCACATTTATGGTTTTGTCTGTTTTTCTTGTCTGCATTTTGTCGTATCTTTGCGTATGGTTATTGCATACAATTATTTAAATATCTGATAAAATGAAAGAATTGGCATTGAAGTACGGATGCAATCCGAATCAAAAACCTTCACGCATCTATATGACAGAAGGTGAGTTACCAATTGAAGTTCTGAACGGCAGACCGGGATATATCAATTTTCTGGATGCTCTGAACAGCTGGCAGCTGGTGAAAGAACTGAAAGAAGCTACCGGCATACCTGCTGCTGCATCTTTCAAGCACGTATCTCCGGCAGGAGCAGCCTTAGGCCTTCCGTTGAGTGATACGCTGAAGAAAATTTACTTTGTTGATGATGTTAAGATTCCACTCTCTCCTATCGCCTGTGCTTATGCCCGTGCACGTGGAGCCGACAGAATGTCGAGCTACGGAGACTTTATTGCATTGAGCGACACTTGTGATGCTGCAACTGCAACCTTAATCAAAAGAGAAGTATCGGACGGTGTTATTGCTCCTGACTTTACCGAAGAAGCCATGGAGATTCTCCGCGCCAAAAGAAACGGTACATACAACGTAATCAAAATCGATCCGAATTACGTTCCTGCTCCTATCGAAACCAAACAAGTGTTCGGCATTTCATTCGAACAAGGAAGAAATGAGGTTAAACTGAATGACCCGAGCCTATTTGAGAATATTCCTACTCAAAACAAAAATTTCCCGGACGAAGCAAAACGTGACTTGATTATCGCTTTGATTACGCTGAAATATACACAAAGCAACTCTGTATGCTACGTAAAAGATGGTCAGGCAATCGGTATCGGAGCCGGACAACAAAGCCGTATCCATTGTACTCGTCTGGCTGGCAACAAAGCAGATATTTGGTGGCTGCGTCAGCATCCGAAGGTAATGAATCTTCCTTTTGTGGAGAAAATTCGCCGCGCAGACCGTGACAACACCATTGACATCTATATCAGCGACGATTATATGGATGTGCTGGCTGATGGTGAATGGCAAAAATTCTTCAGCGAGAAACCAGAACCGCTGACTCGCGAAGAAAAAGCTGCCTGGATTGCCCAGAATACCAACGTGGCTTTGGGATCGGATGCATTCTTCCCATTTGGAGACAATATAGAACGCGCTCACAAGAGTGGCGTATGTTATGTAGCTCAAGCTGGAGGAAGTGTACGCGATGACCATGTTATTGATACTTGCGACAAATATGGCATTGCCATGGCCTTTACCGGTGTCCGTTTGTTCCACCATTAATCATCCATATTTACAATGGCAAAATTTGGAGGAGACGACATTGATCAGGTGATTACCGGCGGCATCGTTTTTAAAAGCGGAGGTGGCAACAAAAGCAAAAACACAAACGACGACAAGGTGAAAACCAAAGCTAAAAAGAAAGCTTATATAACGGGAGCACACGGTTCTGGCTCTGCTAAAATGAAAGCAGACATCCGCCGACGACGCGCGAACCGTCACAAAGGCAAATAAGTTCGCATAACAAAGCGACACGCAGAAAACAATAATACCGACTCAGATGTTTACAGAATAACTCTGGGTCGGTATTATTTTTATTCATCTTATATTTAGAACAATACATCAACGATTATGTAAAGCATATAATCTTTGCATAAAGTTACGTACATCCATAAATCAACAGCTATGCTTTAATACAGAGATAAAAAAAGCCTCCTTGCCCGAGCAAGGAGACCTGCTTATTCTTTCAACATAATGGCATTACATATCCTTCCGGAATTGATTCCCAGGCGACGCGCAGAAAAAAACTCATCGCTGTGCTGATAAGTACAGATGCCCGAAGTATAAATATTTTCAGATAATACACCTCGCGATTCCAACTGCAACCGATTGGCCTCCCAAAGATCAATAAACCAACATTCTTCGGCAATATTACGAATAGAGGGTTTCTTTACAGCTATTCGTTCCATCGGAAAACCAGCCGATGCAAAAGACTCATATACTTCTGCTCCCACTTCAAAAGCTTCAACTGAAATTCCCGGACCAATAACAACGCGCAAATCAGAAGGCGACGTACCGAAAGTACGAAACATCTCTGCAAGGGTTTCTACCAAAATGCGCCCCACAGTGCCTCGCCATCCCGCATGAACAGCAGCTACAACCTTATTTACAGGGTCGTGAAGTAACACAGGGATACAATCTGCAGTAGAAACACCGATACAGACACCTTTCTCGGCCGTAATAACCGCATCTACCCCTTCCAAAACGGCAGTGCGCTGTAATGGCGAAAGATTCATAATAGCCTTATCAATCACAGTAACACGTGTGCTATGCGTTTGTTTCGGTAGAATCAACTTCGAAGACTCTATTCCCAAACTGTCACACAAAATTTGACGGTTGGCCGACACATGCAAAGCGTTGTCACCACAATAGCTTGTAACATTGAAAGAGGCATAATTACCTTCGCTCACCCCGCCACAGCGACGTGTGCTGAAAGCGGTGACCTGGCTTCCGAAATCATATTGCAGCAAATTCAAATTATCTGAATCCGACTCCTGATTATTTCTGCTCATCCCAATCCTCTTCCTCGTATTCAAAATCATCCAAATCTTCTATGTCTGCCTCATCAATGAATTCAAATTCATCGTCCTCTCCCATAGCTTTAAGCTCATTACGCAAGAAGTTGACATCTTTGTTTTTATGTACAATATTCTGTTGGTCGGTTATGGCCTGTAACTTATTACTTTCGCTGTTGAGTTCAGTCCACAACATATCTTTCAGTTTGGCAATCCCCATACCAGTGACCGATGAAATAAACACATGCGGCACATCCGGCAAGTGCTCCGAAAGCATCTGCATCAATTCATCATCCAGCAAGTCGCTCTTGGTAATAGCCAACACACGCTGCTTATCCATCAGCTCCGGATTGAATGTAGCCACCTCGTTGAGCAGAATTTCATATTCTTTTCGGATATCGTCGGTATCTCCCGGCACCATAAACAAAAGCAAAGAGTTACGTTCAATATGGCGCAAGAAGCGCAAGCCCAATCCTTTTCCTTCGCTGGCACCTTCAATGATACCTGGAATGTCAGCCATCACAAACGACTGATTGTCACGATAAGAAACAATACCCAAACTCGGTTCCAAGGTAGTGAACGGATAATTTGCAATCTTAGGGCGGGCAGAAGACACTGCACTCAACAAGGTAGACTTTCCTGCATTAGGAAAACCAACCAAGCCCACATCCGCCAAAAGTTTCAATTCCAGAATCACCATCATTTCGCGCATCGGTTCGCCAGGCTGAGCAAAACGCGGAGCCTGATTCGTAGCAGTACGGAAGTTCCAGTTTCCCAAACCTCCTCTACCACCCTTGAGCAGCATCACCTCTTGACCATGTTCTGTAACATCGCAAACATACTCACCGGTATCTGCATTATAGACTACAGTACCGCAGGGCACGTCAATGTATTTGTCTTCTCCATCCTTTCCGGTAGAACGACATTTAGATCCATTACCACCATGACCGGCAAATACATGTCGGTCATAACGCAAGTGCAATAAGGTCCAATAGTTTCTGTTACCACGCAAATAGACATGGCCGCCCCGTCCTCCGTCGCCTCCGTCAGGTCCGCCATTCGGCACATATTTAGCTCGATGCATGTGCATAGAGCCTCTTCCGCCCTTTCCGGAGCGGCAATAAATTTTTACGTAGTCTACAAAATTCGATTCAGCCATATCTATTTACTTCTTTATAATAATAGGTGTAATAATATCATTACTTATGCGCGGTCGATTGCAGCGCAGATGTCAGCAAAAATGGTATCCAACTCACCAGTACCGGTAATATGAGTATATTTACCGTCATTCTTGTACCAGTCAATCAGAGGAGATGTTTGGTTGTGGTATACTGTCAGACGTTTTTTGATAGTTTCCTCATTGTCATCAGCACGACCAGAGATTTGTCCGCGCTTGATAAGACGGTCCATCAATTCATCTTCAGGAACTTCTAAGTCCAACATGACGCTTACTTCAGTTCCACGTTCAGCCAACATAGCCTTCAAAGCCTCAGCTTGAGGAACTGTACGTGGGAAACCATCAAAGATAACACCCTCCACAACACCAAAGCTATCGTATACGCTTGCCAGGATATCAATCATCAATGAATCCGGAATCAACTGTCCGTTATCGATATATGATTTGGCAGTTTTACCCAACTCAGTACCGTTTTTGATTTCACCTCTCAAAACATCTCCTGTAGAGATATGTTTGAAACCATACTTAGCCACAATCTTGTCACTCTGGGTTCCCTTACCAGATCCCGGAGCACCGAAAATTACAATATTCTTCATTTATAAGTTATAATAAAAAAAATAAGTTTTATCCTACATACTTTTATTCAACAACGGTGTAAATATCACGAGTATTGCGTCCTAAACCGTCATAATCCAAGCCATATCCCACAATAAAGTCGTTTGGAATTTCCAGGCAAGTATACCGAATATCCAAGGCAACCTTCAGATTATTTGGCTTCACCAGTAGAGAACAGATATCCACCGATTTTGGTTCGTGCTTTTTCAGCAAGTCCAACAGGTGAACCATAGTCAGTCCCGAATCAATAATATCTTCGATAATGATAACCGGTCTACCCTTTAGGTCAATATTCAATCCTATTAAATCTTTAACACATCCGGTTGAAGAAACTCCCGAATAAGATGCCATCTTGACAAACTGAATTTCAGCTGGCAAAGTGATTTCGCGCATCAAGTCTGCTGCAAAGATGAACGAACCGTTTAGGACGGCCAAAAACACGGGTGTTTCACCCTGATAATCTCGATTGATATCCGCTGCCACGCGCTTCACTTGTTGCAGGATATCGGCCTCTGATAGAGAAACTGTGAAAGTTTTATCTTTAATCTGAATGGTCTGCATACCTATTTTTAGTAAATTTGTTGCAAAGATACAAAAATTCCGCAAGCCAAAAACTTGCAAACCGCTATTTTAGTTATATTTGCATTATGAAATTACTTACAGGAGCACAATTTAAAGAACTGGATCAATACACAATTGAACGCGAATCGATCAGTTCTCTAGACTTAATGGAGAGGGCTGCAACAGCTGTTGCAGAAGAGTTAACACAGCGTTGGGACCGAAGCACACACTTCTATATCTTTGCCGGACCGGGAAATAATGGAGGCGATGCTCTGGCTGTTGCCCGTATGCTGACAGAAAAGGGATATCAGACTACGATTTACCTGTTCAACATCAATGAATCGTTGAGTGAAGAGTGTGCCTTTAATAAAGAATGTCTGCCCGAACAGAACAACATCAAGTTTTATGAGGTGCACAACCAATTCACCTTTCCCAATATCGACCCTCAGAAAGACGTGATTATAGACGGTTTGTTTGGTACCGGACTGAACAAGCCTTTACATGGAGGTTTTGCCTCGCTGGCACAGAGTATCAACAAATCAAATGTTCCGGTGGTGAGCATCGACATCCCATCGGGACTGATGTGCGAAGACAACACCTACAATGACAGGAATACCATTGTACGCGCCTCACTCACACTGACCATGCAAATACCCAAGCTATCTTTTTTCTTCCCAGAAAACCAGCAGTTCCTGGGAGAGTTGAAAGTATTAGACATCCAACTAGACTTGAGCTTTCTGAAAAACGCACCAAGCAACATGTATTTATTGGAACAAACAACTGCTTGCATGCTGCTGAAAAAAAGAAACGCCTTTGCACATAAAGGCAATATGGGCCATGCACTGGTTGTAGCCGGAAAATATGGAATGGCCGGAGCTGCCGTTCTTTGTGCCAAAGCATGCATGAAGAGCGGAGCGGGTAAGGTTTCCGTACACACACCCAGAAAAAACAACGACATCATTCAAATTGCTGTTCCCGAAGCTATCATGAATTTAGACCTTGACGAAGAGATTATCAGCAGTGTGAAAGAAACTGATTCATATCAGGCTTTAGTTGTAGGTCCCGGAATCGGTACCGATGAAATTACCGCCTTTGCCATGCGCGACTTTATGCTACAGCAAAAACTGCCATTGGTATTGGATGCCGATGCCTTAAACATTTTGGGTAATCATAAAGAATGGATTCAAGACATTCCTGCCCACTCCATTCTAACGCCTCATCCTAAGGAACTGGCCAACCTGATTGGTAAATGCAAGGACAGCTATGAACAACTGATTAAAGCACGCAACTTGGCTATAAGCCAAAAATTATATATCGTCATAAAAGGCCACTACAGCATTATCTGTATGCCAAACGGAATGGTGCTATTCAACAGCAGCGGTAATGCAGGCATGGCTACAGCTGGAAGCGGCGACGTTCTTTCGGGCATCTTAGTGAGCTTACTAGCTCAGGGCTATCATACCGAAGAAGCAGTATTGCTGGGTGTATATCTTCACGGATTGGCTGGAGATTATGCCGCCAAAGATTTGGAGGAGGAATGTGTCATGGCTAGTGATTTGATACAATATCTGCCTAAAGCTTTCAAAGAAATTAGAAAAAACCAAGCATAACAAATTTGTATGAAAAAAAACATTCTGTTATACAGTCTGGCCTTGCTTCCGCTTTGTGGAAATGCCCAGACTGAAGTGACTTCCTATAAACCGGGAGTCACGCTGGAGGGAGTGACCTATTGTTTGCCAAAAACCGCCTTGCGCATAACGGTTGTTGCAGAGAAAGAATCTTTCACTCCAGGCGAATATGCCAAATACGCTGACCGTTTTTTACGTTTAAAAAATGTAAACACAGAAAAGTTCACACGCTGGACTATCAAAAGCATCAAGATTGACCCCTATGGTGTGCCTGACAAAAACAAGTTCTACAGCGTGGCCTTGAAAAAACGTACGGTTGCCCCTTTGGTAAAACTAAATAAAGATGGCATATTACTGGCTATCAATGCCGATAAAAAGGAAGAAACTCTTCCAGCGCTGCCTCAAGGAAAACCTGCCGACAAATTGCTCAATCCACGCGACTATATGAATCAGGAAATATTGGCAGCAAGCAGTAGCGTCAAGATAGCAGAACTCACGGCCCAGGAAATTTACGACATTAGAGAAAGCAGAAATGCACTGATTCGCGGCGAAGCAGACAATACCCCCAAGGACGGCGAACAACTGAAACTGATGCTGGATTTACTGAAAAAGCAGGAAGAAGCCTTGAGTCAGCTGTTTAAAGGGTACTCACAGAAGAGTACTGAAGTATTTTCCTTCAGCATCACTCCGGAACAACAGATGGAACATGCCATCTTATTCCGCTTTTCGGAGAAGCTAGGTGTTCTGAACAACGATGATTTGGCAGGAGACCCGATTTATATAGACCTGAAATCGGCTGAAGACCTTCCGATTTCTGTAGAAGATGAAAAAACAGCCAAGAAAAAAGCAAAAATGGAAGAAGGCGTTACCTATAATGTTCCGGCACGCACATTCCTGAAAATATACAATCCGAGCAAAGTGTTCTGCGAGAACGAAGTATCCATGGGACAGTTCGGCCACACTGAGATACTGAGCAACGTGTTGTTTGACAAAAAAGCATCTACACAAGTATGGCTCTATCAAAACAACGGAGGTATAGAAAAACTTCATGCAGACGAACCGCAGTAAAAACTGACAAGGAAAAAAGAAGCGGCACACTCAAACGAGCGTGCCGCTATTTTTATAACCTTATAGAAATAATGATTCTATTGATTACAACTTGTTGTCAGATCCCAATACGTTGATGATCTTGTGCTTGTACAATTTTTCCATATTGTCACGAGCAGGACCCAAGTATTTACGAGGATCGAACTCTGCTGGTTTCTCTGCAAATACCTGACGGATAGCAGCAGTCATAGCCAAACGAGAGTCAGAGTCGATGTTGATTTTGCAAACTGCAGACTTAGCAGCCTTACGCAACTCCTCTTCTGGAATACCGATAGCAGCCTTCAAAGCACCACCAAACTTGTTGATAGTAGCAACTTCGTCCTGAGGAACTGAAGAAGAACCGTGCAATACGATAGGGAATCCAGGAAGTTTCTCCATAACAGCGTCCAATACATCGAATGCCAATGGAGGAGGAACCAACAAACCAGTGTTAGGATCTACAGTACACTGCTCTGGAGTGAACTTGTAAGCACCGTGAGAAGTACCGATAGAGATAGCCAAAGAGTCGCAACCAGTACGAGTAGCGAAATCGATAACCTCTTCTGGGTTAGTATAAGTGTGGTGGTCTGAAGAAACTTCATCCTCAACACCAGCCAATACACCCAACTCACCTTCTACAGTTACGTCGAACTGATGAGCATACTCAACAACCTTCTTAGTCAAGGCAACGTTCTCTTCGTATGGCAAGTGTGAACCATCGATCATCACTGAAGAGAAACCTGAATCGATACAGCTCTTGCAAGTTTCGAAAGTATCTCCGTGATCCAAGTGCAATACAATCTGAGGATTCTCGCAGCCCAACTCCTTAGCATATTCTACAGCACCCTGAGCCATGTAACGCAACAAAGTAGCGTTAGCATACTGACGAGCACCTTTAGAAACCTGAAGGATAACCGGAGACTTAGTCTCTACAGCAGCCTTAATGATAGCCTGCATCTGCTCCATGTTGTTGAAGTTGAATGCTGGGATTGCGTAACCACCTTTAATGGCTTTAGCAAACATCTCTTTGGTATTCACCAAACCTAAATCTTTGTAATTTACCATGTCTTTGTTAATTTAAAAACGTAATGTATCTTTCGATAGGGCAAAGATAGTCAAAAATCTGCAACCGAATGCGGAAAAAATCAGTTTTTTTACTTTTTCTCTTTCAAGAGATAGATCACCACTGGCAAATGGTCGCTGTATCCGTTGAGCCACACCCCACCGGCTGTAGTTCTCTTCACATTTCCTTTATACTTTCCCTCTGTCTGGAACAGATAGTCACGCATGAAAATTTCGTTCTTGAAAAACTTTAAAGTTGAAAAATCGCGTTCACCTTTTTTATTCAGCATATTGGGCGAAAGAACAATCTGGTCAAACAGATTCCATTTACCCTTATATAATAAGGTGCCCTGTCCTTGTTTTTTAAGTACATTCCACCAAGGGTTATACATATCACCCATGCCCACTTTCTCTATATCGCGCTTAGCTGAAAGTTCCTTTGCCATACTCGGATCAGACGGGTCGTCGTTCATATCTCCCATGACCATTACTTTCATTTCCGGACTTGAAGCCAAAATACTGTCTTTAAGCACTTTTACTTGCTTTCCGGCCAGTTCGCGATGATAAGAACCGGCAAAACGGCTGGGCCAGTGACATACAATAAAGGTAACAGGGTCGCCCGCCATCTTACCTTGAACTGTCAAAAAGCCACGCGTTTTATATGCAGTGTCTACTGGTTCGAAAACATAAGGTTTCAAAAAAGTCTTTTCAGGAGTAAAGAAGGCCGGATTATACAACAAGGCACAATCAACGCCACGACGATCAGGTCCTTCAATATGCACAAACTGCATTCCCCTTTTCTTCAGAGAAGGCTGGTTGACCAAGTCAGTCAATGCACGGGCATTCTCTACTTCGGACACACCGATTACAGCTGCACCGATATTGGGCAGGCGGTCAGTTCCCATCTCAGAAATCACTTTCGACATGTTTTTCAACTTGGCAAAGTATTTCAACCCATTCCAACGTCCACCCCCATTGGGAAGATATTCAAAATCGTTCTTTCCTTCATCGTGAATCGTGTCGAACAGATTCTCCAAATTATAAAATCCTACAGCATACATGGAGTATTTCTTCTCCTGTGCATAAGATGTCAACAACAGGCCACAGCCTATCAAGAACAGCAAAACTCTCTTCATAAAAAACAAATATTAAAATTTCAGTTATAAATTCACACTACAAAGATGGATTTTTTTTTGGGTTATTCCAATAAAAAATCTACTGTCATGCCATTTATGAGCAATAATTCAATAACTTTAATTATTTAATGCCTTTTGCGACATATACTTGTAATAAAAAACAAAAGCAAAAATAAAAAATTACCGTTTAATATTAAAAAAAGATAGAAGAAATTAGGAACATCATTATTATGCTATATCTTTGTAGAAAAATCATATAAATAGCATTAATTTATGAATAAGAGACTTGCTTTTATAGCGTCTGCATGTTGTTTTTCATCCATACTTATGGCTCAACAAACCGATTCTGTGGCCGTAGCCGAGCAATTGGCTAAAATGGAAAATGCAGACTTTACTTTCACCGAGTCGCAACTAGACGAAGACAGCGACAATGGACGCTCTGTCAACTCCATAACCGGAGTAAACAATGACCTTTACTTATCTAATGTGGGCTATTTGTTCAGCCCGATGCGTTTCCGCTATCGAGCTTACAACAACCAGCAAAGCGACATGTATATCAACGGCGTACAGATGAATGATGCCGAACGCGGACTGTTTAATTACAGTTCGATAGGCGGACTGAACGATGCTACACGCAACAAAGAAGGAGCTTCTTTCTTAAACATGAATAACTTTGCCTTCTCTGCCTTGGGCGGATCGACTGACATTAATGTCAGAGCAAGCCAATACAGCCCAGGAAACAAACTTACTCTCTCGGGATGCAACCGCAACTACGTGGCTCGTGGCGTGTACACGTTCTCTACAGGGTTGCTGAATAACGGCTGGGCTTTTACCGGATCTTTGGCTTACAGATGGGGCAAGAACGGTTTTATTGAAGGTACTTTCTACAATTCTTTAGGTTATTTTCTAGCCGTTCAGAAAGTATTCAACGACCGACACAGTTTAAACCTCAGCACCTGGGGTTCGCCTACTGAACGCGCACAGCAGGGAGCTTCTACAGAAGAAGCTTACTGGTTGGCCAACAACCGCTACTACAACCCGAACTGGGGTTACCAGAACGGAAAGCAGCGCAACGCACGTGTCGTAAATGCATACGAACCTACTGCAGTACTGACTTGGGATTTCAATATCAACGACCGCACCAAGCTGACTACTTCTTTCATGGGCAAATATAGCATGTATGGCAACACGGCATTGGGATGGTCGGGCAATGCTGCCGACCCAAGACCGGACTACTACAAGAAGTTGCCTAGCGGACAGATTTCGGGCAATGTGTTCAATCAACCCTTAAGTGACGAGGATGTAAAAATCTGGCAGGATGCCTATGATTACTGGACAAGCGCCAAAGCGCATCGCCAGATTGACTGGGACGCCATGTACTTTGCCAATGCACAGCAAAAAGCCTTGGGAGGCGAAGCTTTATATTACGTGGAAGAAAGACACAACGACCAGATGGCCTTTAACTTGAGTTCTACACTGAAGCATTCGTTCGAAAACCACGGTACAATCTCTGCCGGACTTAATTTGGGAACAACCAAGGGCATGCACTACAAAACCATGAGCGACCTGATGGGAGCAACGCACATGACAGACGTAGACAAGTTCTCTGTTCGCGATTATGGCTACAACTCACCAATGATTCAAAATGACTTGGACAACCCGAACCGCATTATCCGAGAAGGTGACAAGTTTGGATATAACTATAATGTTTTTGTCAACAAAGCGCATCTGTGGACTAATTATCAGCTGACCAAGGGAGCTACTACCCTGTTTGCCGCTTTCCGCATCGGAACAAGCACCATCGAACGAGAGGGTTTGATGCGAAACGGTCGTGCTGAAAACAACTCCAAGGGTAGCAGCGGCGTGGCTAAATTTTTGGAATCAGGAGGTAAAATCGGTTTTGCCTTCAGACCGAACAACAAGAACACCATCACCATCGGTGTTGGATATGAGGAAAATGCTCCAACAGCATACAATGCTTTCGTCGCTCCGCGTCTGAAAAACGATTTTGTAAACCAACTGACCAACGAAGAGATGTATAACGCAGAAGTTAGCTATGCATTGAACTTACCTCGCTTCTCTTTCAAAGTGAGCGGTTATTACACTCGTTTCAACGACTTGGTAGAAATGGATGCTTTCTATAACGACCAGGAATCCAGATTTACTTATCTTTCTATGAACGACGTTCAGAAAGAATATATGGGTGTGGAATTGGCTGCCAGCGTAAAACTGACTTCCAACTTGAGCTTGAATCTGATGGGTACATACAGCAATGCGGAGTATCGAAACAACCCGAATGCTACACTGACTTACGAAAACGAAAGTGAATCAAAGCAAGATAAGGTGTATGCAAAAGGTATGAAGGACAACGGAACGCCACTGTCAGCCTATAGCATCGGATTGGACTACAACGTGAAGGGATGGTTCTTCAACGTGAACGGTAATTACTACCACCGTGGATTTATCGATTTCTCTACCTACCGCCGTTTGGCTAGTATCGTAAACAAAGGCTCTTCATCAGGTACTGTAGACGAAGAGGGAAATCCTGTGAGCGCAAAGGTACCAGAACAGGAAGAATTCAAGGGTGGCTTTATGCTGGATGCCTCTATCGGTAAATTGATCCGACTGAAGAAAGGACGCAGCTTGAGCTTGAATCTAACCGTAAACAATATTCTGAACAATACGAATATGAAAACAGGTGGCTACGAGCAAAGCCGAGACGACAATTACGACGATGGTCGCGAACGTCCTTACCAGTTCTCTAAGCACGCTAAATATTATTATGCACAAGGAGTCAATGCTTTCTTGAACATTGGATTCCGTTTCTAACAAACTAAATTAACAACAGAGGTATTATATGAAAAAAATAGCATTTTTTCTGGTTGCTGTGGCAGGCTTCTTTCTGACCGGTTGCATGGACCAGCACGATACACCTGACACGGATATGTATGGCAACGCAGCCGTTCCGGAAGGAAATACGACCATTGCCGAACTGAAAAACAGATTCAAAGCAGTAACCACTGCCAGCAGCGTACAGCAAATTGAAGACAGTCTGGTGATTAGCGGCGTGGTTGTTGCCGACGATGAATCGGGCAATGTGTACAAACAGATTTATCTCCGCGACAGTACCGGCATCATTGTCATTGGCATCAACTCTACCGGCATCTATGCCAAGCTGCCTGTAGGACAAAAAATCAACGTAAATTGTCATGGTCTTTATATCGGAGGCTACGGAGCGATGGCTCAGTTGGGCACACTCTATCAAGGGAAAATCGGACGTATGAACGAAAATGTCTGGGTAGAGCATATGCGCACCGTTGGCAAACCTTCTTTGAATTATAGCGAACTGAAACCGGATACAGTGGAGGCAAGTTGGTTGGAATCAGCCGATAAAGACCTGGCACCGTTCTTTGTTCACGTAAAAGGAGTGACTGTTGCCGAAGCTGACGGAAATACGGTATATGCTCCCGAGGAGTTGAAAGACGGGGGTAATGGTGTGAACCGTACATTGAAAATCGGTGGCAAGAGCATCCCTTTCCGTATCAGTACGTATGCCAACTTCGCAAACAACTACATGCCCAACCGTGCATTCAACATGAACGGCTTGCTGACTCGCTACAACAGAGATTGGCAAATCACAGTGAGAACTTCAAGAGATATTGAAAGATAAATAAATAGATATATATTATGAGAATTAAACAGATTATCAGTTCTTTGTTTTTGGCTTCGCTCGGCTTGATTTCGTTTAACGCTTGTAGCGATGTACCGGCTCCTTATGAAATTCCGGAAGCTGGAAATAGCAGCATTTATGGTGATGGTACCATAGACAAGCCTTATTCTGTAAAAGGTGCAATGCTGAATCAGAACGGCAAATTGTCTTGGGTAAAAGCTTTTATCGTAGGTTATATTCCTCAAGGTGAAGATATCCAGTCTACCATATCTGATGTGGTTTTCGGTACTGAGAATGCTGCAGAAACCAACATGGTGGTAGCAATCAGTGCTGACAGCAAGGATATCAATAATTGCCTGGCAGTGCAGCTTCCTTCGGGCACCATGCGCTCTTCGCTGAACCTGAAGACCAATCCTCAAAACTTGGGACAGGAAGTAATGTTGCTGGGTACGATGGAGAAATACTTCGGTGGTTCGGGTATCAAAAATGTTCAGGCTTACATTCTGAACGGAGATACTGTGGGTGACATCCCGGCTGAGCAGGAACAGGCAGAAGCCATCTTCAAGGAAACATTTGCATCAAGCAAAGGAGATTTCGAAATCAAGAACGTTAATGTGCCTGCTGAAATGGGTAGCGAGGTATGGACTTGGGATACCTATAAATATATGAAGGCTACTTCATTTGTCAACCAGACTGACTATCCGGCAGAAAGCTGGTTGATTTCTCCGGAGATCGACCTGAGCAAGGCAAAAAATGCAACTTTGACCTTTGAATATGTGGCTCGTTACTTCACAAATCTGAAAGATAACATCACTTTGTGGGTGACTGAAAGCAATACTGAAAACTGGCAGCAACTGACTATTCCAAATCACGTATTGCAAGATACATGGACTCCGTTCCAGAAGTCTGGCGATATTGATCTGAATGCATTCAAGGGCAAGAAGGTGAAAGTGGCCTTTAAGTATGCTTGTACAGAGAAAGCCGGTACTTATGAGTTGAAGAACATTGCTATCGAAGACCGCGCAGCCGGCGAAACACCACAAGAACCAGAAACTCCGGTAGTAAACGAGAGCAGCAAAGAAAAGCCGTTCAGCGTAAGCACAGCTATCCAAAAGTATGATGCCACAAAACCAATGGCAAACGCTTGGGTGAAAGGATTCATCGTGGGTTATGTTGGAGGCAAGAGCATCGACGGTGCTGTATTGAACGACTTGAGCGCTATTACAGACGAAAACAAAACCAATATCTTGATTGCTGAAAAGGCAGACGAAACAGATTACAAAAACTGTCTGGTATTACAGTTGCCTAGCGGAGCTGTTCGCGAAGCACTGAACTTGAAAGATAATCCTGGCAACTTGGGCAAAGAGCTCACCGTAAAAGGTTCCTTAGAAAAATATTTCGGTACTTATGGTTTGAAATCGGTCAGCGAATATGTTTTGAACGGTCAGGGAAGCGTTACTCCTCCAACCCCGGAAGAGCCACAAGGCGATGCAATTCTTTCTGAATCTTTCGACAACACATTCGGTAGCTTCACAGCACAGAGCGTCCTTGGCGACCAGGCTTGGAAAGCAGATAAGTTTAACGACAAACCGGGCTACTTGAAAATGTCTGCCTTTGTGAACGGTGCTTCTTTGGCAAACGAAGACTGGTTGGTTTCTCCTGCCATTGACTTGAGCAAAGAACGTACTCTTACCTTCGACCAAGCTATGGGTCCTGCCAATCAGGATTTGAGCAATGCAGCTGACCAGTACACCGTATGGGTTTCTTCTGATTATACCAACGACGTACAAACTGCAACTTGGACTCAGGTAAACATCACCTATCCGGCAGCATCAGGCTGGAGTTTCACTACCACAACAGCTAAATTGCCTGCTGTAGGCAAAAATGCGCGCGTGGCATTCAAGTACAAGAATGAGGCAGGTGCGAAAACCATCACTTGGGAAATCAACAACCTGAGCATCCGATAACCTAGTTTAACAAGCAGATTAATTATGATGCAACCATGTCATCCTCGTGCCAATACGGGGATGACATTTCTTTCTAAAACAACTGACAATATATGATGAACTTAAAAAAATGGCAGATTTTAATTGCGGCGGTTAGTGTCATGCTGACCTATGCGTGCTCGTCGGATACAGACGAACAGAGCAGTTCATCCGAAAACGCCAACAAAAACGAAGCTGTCATCCGAAATGCACAAAATCTGGAAATGCCAAGAATAGATTCCAAAGCCGGAAAAATCATCTCGCACTATGCATCGGGAATACTGAACTTCAGCGTAGACTGGCATGCAGACAAAAAACATTCACGCTGGGTGGCTTTTACGTTTACAAGAGAGAATTCAACCACTTTATGGGATCGCAACCAATGGAAAAATACAGAATGGAAAGGCGATCCATTCCAACCAGACCCTTCACTAAGAGAAGGAGAACGTACAGAGCTGAGTGATTACAGACGCAGCGGATACGATCGCGGACATCTCTGTGCCTCTGCCGACCGACTGAATACGAAAGACTGCAACGAACAAACATTCTATCTTTCGAACATGAGTCCGCAGATTGGCAGATTCAACCAACAGGATTGGGTAGACTTGGAAGGATTGGTTCAAAATTGGGGACGCAGCAACACTTTCCGCGACACACTCTATGTGGTAAAAGGCGGAACCATCCGGGAGGACCAAATCCTGCGTTATACAAAAAGTGAAATGCCTGTGCCGAAATACTATTTCATGGCTCTGATGTGTAAAAAAGCAGGTACCTACAAAGCAATCGGATTTTGGGTGGAGCATAAATCCTATGGCGGTAATCCTGTCCTTAGCTCATGGGCTGTAAGCATCGATGAACTGGAGAAAAAAACAGGCATAGATTTTTTCTGCAACCTGCCCGACAGAATAGAAAAGCCCATCGAAAAATCATTTAGCTTGGAAAGCTGGCCAGGACTAAAGTAATTTAGAACTTTTTTGTGTAGAAATTTGGTTATTATAAAGAAAACGAGTATTTTTGCACCTCGTAAACAGACCATTACACATTATAGTTACCAGCTATATGTTTAATTGATAAAATTTTTAAATTATGAAGAAAGATATCCATCCAGAAAATTATCGTCCTGTTGTATTCAAAGATATGAGTAACGGTGACATGTTCCTTTCACGTTCTACTTGCAAAACTACTGATACTGTAGAATTCGAAGGAGAAACTTATCCTGTAGTGAAGATTGAAATCTCTAATACCTCTCACCCATTCTACACTGGTAAGAGCAAGTTGGTTGACACTGCTGGTCGCGTTGATAAGTTCATGAGCCGCTACGCTAAGTCTCGCAAATAATTTTTTATACTTATATAATAACAAGGGGTTGTATCAAGCGATACAACCCCTTGTTGTTTTTATGCACAACAGTGAACCTAACAACTACCGAACGCTTCTGGCGGAAGATGCATAATAAGTCAAGGATGAAAATATGGTTTCTAAACATCTTCTAAATGGCTTCTAAACGGAAGCTAAACAGCAATGAAATACTTTATTCTGAATATCGTTGACTATAATCATCCTGTTTAGAATGTGTTTGAATACTATTTAGATTGTGTTTAAATGCTGTTTAGACCGTGTTTTGGCACACGCGCATAATCCAATGCAAGCTCTGCAAAAAAACAGCATGAATCAATTTTAAAGGATTTATTACCCAAAGACTTGTCACCCGGCTTTTTTATCGAGCGTATATACTTGCAGAAAAGAATCTAAACCATACAAAGCAGGAAGGTTTCTATATGCGACACAAATATTATTAGTAACGATGCTACAAATCCTTAAGAAGGATGATTTGACGGCATAGCCTAACGTAAAAAAGAAACCAACAAGGGATTATATCGCAAGCAATATAATCCCTTGTTGGTTTTGTGACTCGAAGCAAACTAACGATCCGAACGTACGAACTTGTCTTTGTCCCAACGATAAGGAAGCTCCTGAGTATAGCGGCGCACAGAAGCAGAATCAGATTTCTCCAGTTCGGATAAATCCAAACGAAACGTCAACACGTCTTCCGTTGACGAAAGAGAAGCACAAACAAACGGAATGTCTATCTTTTTTTTGCACAAGTCAATCGAATCAGATGACAGACAAGCTGATGCTTGTGATTCGGTTGATACAGAAGTCTCTTTCCAAAAGTCATCAATAGAAGGAATCTGAATCATTTCACGCTGCAAAAGCGGTTGCCAGTCTGCCGTATAAAACGAAAGAACACTGCTTTTGGCAGGAGCAGCATAGGTACGGTTCATGGCAATATAGCACACAGAATCTGCTCCGTGCAATAATTTAATCTCTACCTGCATGGAAGGAGTTAGCTGCAACTGCAAATAATCATCAGTGAGTTTCTGCAAGACAGTCACCCCATCCATATTGTTTGTTACTTTTGCCTCTCGGTTATTCTCTATAAAATCAATACAGTCCAAACGGTTGTTTTGACTCAGCAAATGCAAAACCGTATCGGGCATCTGTGCAAACACGTCGCGCATCTTCTGTGCAGAAGCATAGTGTCCTCCTAAAGCACACAACAAAAATAAAAGAAGTTTCTTCATATTCATATTTATTTATAGTCACAAGTCACTCTTATTCCTATACCTTATTATATAGGGAATGTCCTGCAAACTTAATGATTTTTTTTGGCATACGATGTGTCTGTTTTTTCCTTATAACATAATTTACTGAACGATGACCGGATTAAGAGCGAGTTCCCCAATACAAGAAAAGCATACCAAGAAGCACCCACAGCAAATCAAAAGCCTTGCCACGCAGATTCTTCTCGCGAAACACCAATGCACCAAACAGAAACGAAACCAGAACACTTCCGCGTCGGACCATCGAAACAATGGATATCATGGCTCCTTCAATACTCAGCGAATAGAAATAAACAAAATCGGCAGCACACAGGAAAAGAGATATCATTAAAATGCACCAATCCCAATGAAAAGGAGTAGTCTGCTTCCGCTTGGGATACCAAAGCAACAGCAACATCAAACCCATCAAACCGCACTGATAAAAATTGTAATAACTCTGCACCACCATGCGGTCCAAACCAACACCACCCGATTGTGGAGAAGCCATCAGATATTTATCATATAGGCCGCTGGCTGCACCGAGCAAGGCTGCCAAGGCTATGAAAAAAATCCAGCGATTATGAGTGAAGTCTATCCCTTCGCGCTTGCCACTACGGCCTAACAGGAACAAGGAAAGCATGGCGAGCAATACACCAATCCACTGATAGAGATTCAGTACTTCTCCATAAACGAGAATCGCTCCTAAAAGTACCAGTACCGGACGCGTTGCATTGATGGGGCCTACAATGGTGATAGGCAAATGCTTAATGCCGAAATAGCCAAAAATCCAAGATGAAAGTACAATTAAGGCTTTAAGCAAAATATACTTCTGCACAGACCACTCGGTTGACGGAATATAGAAAAGAGAGTCCGATTGCAAAACACCGTTGCTCGACAAAATAATAAGAGGCACGAAAAGCATACTACAGAACAAAGTGTTCAAAAACAGAACAGGAATAACTGCATTGTTGCGAAGTGACTTCTTTTTGAATACATCATAAAAGCCTAAAAGGGCTGCCGATGCAAAAGCACCCAGCAACCAAATCATATTACCGTTCGCCATCTTACTGCTCTTTTATATCATATATGGTTTCGGGATAGGTCACATCAACTAAAAATAAGGCATTGCCCGGCATGGACTCACCTGCTCTACAACGGTTCTTTCCTTCTATTACCTGACGAAAACCAGCTTCATCCAATTTGCCGCGGCCTACCTCAACCAAGGTGCCTACAACTGCTCGAACCATATTACGCAAAAATCGGTCAGCTTGAATCTCGAAACGCCAAGATCCATCAGGCATAGGTTTCCACTCTGCCTTCATAATTTTGCAATTATTAGTCTTGGTATCGGTATGCGTCTTACTGAAGCTAGTAAAGTCAATATACTGAAACAGTATCTTGGCAGCCTGATTCATCTTCTCATAATCCAATTGCTGATACAACCTGCATGAGTAATGACGCAAAAAGGGATTCTTTCCATGATGAACAAAATAATGATAAGTGCGCGAGGTTGCATCAAAACGTGCGTGTGCCTCTGGACGCACCGGACGAATCCAATGAACGGATATATCCGGAGGCAGCAAACGATTCAGTTTGTCGGACAAGCGCTGCGCATCAAAATCTTCGTCAAAATCAAAATGGGCCATCATACGTGCGGCATGTACCCCCGTATCTGTTCTTCCCGCTCCTACAACACTGATTTCACGGCGAAGAATGGTGGAAAGTGCCTGTTGCAATGTTTCCTGCACACTGCTGCCATTTGGTTGGATTTGCCATCCATGATAATTAGTACCATCGTAAGACAATTCAATAAAGTATCTGTTCATAAGCGCTGTAAATGTAATAGTGTAAAGATACAAAAAAATCCCTCCGGAGATTGCTCTCTGAAGGGATTCTCTATTTAAAAAG
>Juniper_p2__coassemble_872_pt1 | contig 79411 bp, 52 predicted proteins | sample Juniper_p2__metabat2_high_PE_027 | metagenome-assembled genome bin Juniper_p2 | reverse complement strand
AACTATAATCAGTGGTAATGACATTATAACAGTCAACCAAAATCAGGAAAAGACATTTCTAAACAATGTTTAGATGCTGTTTATACTCTGTTTAGATACTGTTTAGATTGCATTTCGGCACACTGTCAACAAAACGTCCAACAGAAAGACTCCGGCAAGTAAACAACAAGAAAGGAAATAGCCTGATAGAGTAAGTCCGGTAAAACGGACTGACTCTATCAGGCTATATTCATTTACTTGCGGATTATGGAATTCATCGGATTGCGTACACCGTGATGTCCTTTCAGGAACGCTTTTGCCGAACCAAAGTTCAGATACATGTCCAAGCGTACGGGCAGGTGATTGTCATCATCGGTAACATAAAACGTGATGACTTCTTTTTCCTTCTTCTTTTTATACTCCACAAAGGAGAATACCAGACAACGGTATGTGGTATCCGAGTCTTCCATCTTGAATTTCTTTTTCCCCCGATAAATCAAGGTCTCTTCTTTTACATCATCTCCGTCTGCCATCAGAAAAGTAATCTTTTGATTCTCCTTGAAACCATCAGCCTTAAAGGATCTTGCCTTGAGCAGCATACTGAGCATGTCGTAAATGCATTCAGGGCTGTTATGGCTGCGGATTTTCAGCGGATTATTATTCTTTTTGTAGTGTTGCACGAGGTGAGTGCCTTGATTCTTGTAATTATACCACACTTCGTCCACTTTATACTGCTTTCCTTCAAGGGCTCCCTTACGGAAATAGAGCGGCACTATTGAGTGGTCTACAATACTGACCAAGGTGTCGCGCATCACAAAGAATCGGTCTGCCCGTTTGCTGCCTCGGGTAATCAGGTGGCACCGATAGGCTTTCTTATTCTGATACTGCGTGTTGGTGATGTCCATGCTGGCCGTACCTACTTTTATCCAAATAAACTTCCAGTTGAAATATAAGTCGTACGACAGCTTCTCACCGGCATGGAATGCCGTGTTGACAACGGGGCATTGACCTATGGCAGACGTTATGCACAGTAGCATAAGACTGATCCAGATAAGCGACCTTTTCATAATCCTAATTTTTATCGGTTATATTTTTTTTGATTTCTCTGGCGTATCTTCTTTTCCTGGTCCGGTTTCTGCTTGGTTATTTCCGGGGCTTTCTGCTTGTTGAGCGGGATGCTTGTAGGATCCCAGTCCTGTTCTATCTCCATACGGACTTTCACAGGAATCGGTTTTGGGAAATAATACATTGCTTCCGGTTGCAGTCCCTGGTCAAAGTTTCCTGTATCCCAAAGACCATTTCCATTAGAATCGATAAAAGCCCGAACATAATACGTGGCCGGTGGCAGGTAGAAGAAATCAGCTCGGTTGTTTTTGGTCGGCACCGATTGTTTGACACGTCCGGATTCGTCCAACAATTGCACTACAGCTTGGGTGTCGGGGATGGCCAAATGAATGAACAATGCTCCGAAACTTTCCAATGGGCTGATTCTTACCTTGCAGTCTATCTTATTGCTTTCTGTTCCGAATATGTCTACAAAGGCTGCCGTGTCTGCCTGGAACTGGTAATCCTGATTGGGTTGCCATTCGGCATACAGGCAGAAGCTTCGTATGCTTCCTTCTACTGGCATCAACAGATAGGGCTCGTCAACCCATAGCGTATCAACTTTTTTCTGGAAAGAGAAAAGTGTACTGTCGACTTTTTCTATCGGTTGTGTGAAGGTTATCGTTATGTTCTTGTTGGGAGCCATACTGCCCTGACCGGACAATTGGGCTGTCATGTATGATTTCAAAAAAGGATTTTCCTTGCCGTTACCCTTACCTTTCTTGCGAAGACGTTCCTGATCTTTTTCCCATGCTTCTATTTTCTTTTGTTTCTCCTTTTCAATTCTTTCCCTGCTTTTTCGTGCTGCAAGCTCCAGTGTGTCGGTACGTTGTTGCAAGGCACCCAGCGTATCTGTGTCAAGATAGCTCATGGCAAACTTCAGTGTGTCCAGATTGGCTACCAAGGTATCCTTTATCCAATAGGTCAGCGTGTCGTTATGCTGAGAGCGTTCCAATAGGAATGCAGTTTCTGGATTGAAATTAAATCCTTGGATTGCAGGGACAGTATCGGATGGAGCCGTAAAGAATACGGTGAAACGGTTTGGAACGGGACGCTCCACTTTGAGCAGATGCAAATCCTGGCCGGCTTCCTTAAATGCACGGAGCACTATATCATTCGGCAGGAATTTCGTATACGGCACATAGCGTATGGTGTCGATGTGTGTAGAGTCAATCCATACGGTGTCGTTACGCATGTCTTGTGTACATGCAGGAATCACAATGGTGGTATCGAATGCAATCTGTTCACTTTTTTGGTTAAAGATAAAGTCTCCGTCGGCATCCTGCAATGCAAAGATGTGGTAACGCCCGTGTGCTATTCCTTTGATATTAAAGAATCCGCTTCCATTGGTGCGTGCCACTCTCAAGAATGGTTGCGAACGGAAGGCAGAAAGGCTGGTATCAGGATGCAAACCGACCAGAATACCTTTGATTGGCTCTAAGTCTTCGGCATTTAATACATAGCCCGATACTTCCATTGTATCGATTTCGTTGCCCGTAGAGAATGAATAAGTGAAGTGCCCCATGGGATTTCCTTCATTGTTGTCTACGATGGCATCACTGAAGTCGATGGTGTATGTTGTGTTAGCCTTCAGTGAATCAAACAGCTCTACATAGATGCGTTTTCCTTCTGGTCGGATGTCCGGCATTTCTCTTTGCGGTGGAGATACGACCACCTTTTCCGAAGCATTTTCCAGCTTGATGTATTCGTCAAAGAGTAGGGCTATGCGTTTTTGCTTGTTTTGCGTGGTTCTGTTTGTCGGGTTGCTGCGCACCAATTTTGGAGGAGTCTCGTCGTAAGGTCCTCCTTCGGGGTTTCCCATGCTGGCGCAGGCATAAACCCATACAAGCATCAGCATAAAGCTGAAAGCTTTGATCGTTTTCTTTAGCATGTTGTTTCTTTGTTCAGAGATAATATTTCTTCAATATGAGTACGGTTGTTGCTTAGGCGGGGTACTTTATGCTGTCCGCCCAATTTTCCTTTCTGTTTCAGCCAATCGTTGAACAGGTTTTTTCGCGCCACAACAATTTCGAGTTTTTGCAAGGTAATGTCTTTATAACGCTTAGCTTCGTAGTCTGAATTGATTTCTTGCAGCGCCTTGTCGAGAGTGTCTGTAAAGTGTTGCAACGAATCCGGCTCCTTGGAAAATTCAATAACCCATTGATGGCTGCATTTGCCTTGGGCATTCATAAAGATGGGAGCGGCGGTATATTCCAACACTTGTGCACCCGTTTCACGACAGGCTGCAGCCAATCCTTTTTCTGCATTGTCCACAATCAGCTCTTCTCCAAAGGCATTAATGAAGAATTTGGTTCGTCCGCTGATAATAAATTTATATGGATTGGTGGATGTAAACCTCACAGTATCGCCAATCATGTAACGCCACAAACCGCTGGAAGTGGATATAACCATAGCATAGTTGCGATTCGTTTCAACTCCCCAAAGAGGTACAACTGTTGGGTTTTCTTTTTCCAGTTCATCCATGGGTATGAATTCATAGAAAACACCATAGTCCAGCATCAGTAGCATGGCAGGGTCTGACGGGTCGTTTTGCAAGCCGAAAAAGCCCTCGCTGGCATTGTATGTTTCCATATAATGCATGCGAGGCGAGGTAATCAAGTTTTTATACTGCTCGCGGTAGGGTGTAAAAGCCACGCCACCATGGAAGAAAACTTCCAGATTAGGCCACACTTCTTCCAAATGCTGTTTGCCAGTCAGTTCCATGACACGAGTCAGAACGGACAGCATCCACGAGGGCACACCACTAAGATTGGTTACGTTTTGATTGATGGATTCTAGAGCTATCTTGTTGCGCTTTATCTCAAAGTCGCTCAATAAAGCCGTTTCTTTTTTCGGTACACGCACTAAATTCACCAAAGGATTGATGTTTTCGATGAGGATGGCGCTTAAGTCGCCTACCAGACTGTTCGGAAGATTATAGTTCGGGGCATGGCTGCCGCCAAGAATCAGTGCCTTGCCATCAAAGATGCGGCTGTTTTTATTGTTCTTTAAATAAAGAACCACGGCATCGGTTCCGCCCTTATAATGAGTGTCATGCAGTCCGCATTTGCTGACAGGTATGAATTTACTTTTGTCGTTTGTGGTTCCCGAGGACTTGGCATACCATTTAACCTGACCGGGCCACAGCACGTCCTTTTCACCTTGGCGCATGCGGTCGATAAAATGTTTCAGTTCTTCATATGTATTGATGGGCGATGAGGCTGCGAAGTCGGCATAAGATTTAATTTTGTCAAATCCATGCTGCTGTCCCCATTCTGTATTTTTTGCTTTATGAATCAGAGAAAATAGTGTCTTCAGTTGCAGTTCTTCAGCTGCAGAGAAGTGTAGGTCTAGTTGTTTTTCTCTTGGTTTAAAGATATTTCTTATGATGCTTGTTTTATTCATCTTTGCTTTATTTTTGTATCGCTTGAAACATATATACAAAAATAAAGCAAAGTTCTTAGAATATCTAAGTTTTAGACTGATTTTAGTGATTTTAATAGACCATTTAGTCTGTTTGTTTTTCAAAAGCAGCCTTTTCTGCAGCTTCGATAATCTCTTCTTTCGATTGATTTTTATTCTCTTCTTTCGTATCGATTGTTTGTTCTTGAGCTGCAGTGTCCTGTTGTCCTGTTTTTGTTGTCGCTACTTTTGCTGTTAGCTCTCTTTCGTTTAGGATTTTGTGAGCGAAGCCTGTTTTTTTCAGCATTTCGAGCGTTTCTTTAGCGGCAATTTGCTGGCTCTCCTTTTTAGAATATCCTTTACCACATCCACATTGAATGTTTTGAAGAAAAACTTGTGAAGAGAACGTAGGTGTTCCATCCTGTTCACTTCCCTGTTCCAGCAATTCAAAAGAGATGGAAATCTTGTTTTTTTGAGTCCATTCTATCAGCTTGCTTTTAAAGTTTACTTCCGTGTATGCAATAGAATCCACGCTTACAAACTTGTCTAATATTCTTTCTTGCATGAATTGCATGCAACAGTTGTAGCCTCGGTCCAAATAGATGGCTCCGATGAGCGCTTCGAAAGCATTGCCGCACATATTATTGTTGTGCGAATTATTTGCATGTATAGAATACTTAATCAGTTTGTGCAGTCCTATTTCCACGGCAACTTTGTTGAGTGTTTCTCTTTGAACAATTTTGCTGCGTGCATTGGTAAGGAAACCTTCTTTCTTTCCTTCAAATCTTCTGAAGACAACATCCCCTACAACGGCATCTAGGATAGCATCTCCCAAGAACTCGAGTCGTTCGTTGTTAATCCATTTTCCGTGTTCGCCTTTTACAGAAGAGGATTTGTGTAAAAGAGCTTGTTTGTAGAAGCGGATGTTCCTTGGGTAGAAACCAAGGATATGATATAAAGAAGAATAAAGCTCCTTTTCTTTTCTAAAAGGGAGCTTCATTCTTTCTATGATATTTAATTGAAACACGATTATTCGGCGTATTTCTTAAAGATTACACAAGCATTGTGTCCTCCGAAACCAAATGTATTGCTCAATGCAGCACGCACGGTGCGTTTTTGAGCTTTGTTGAATGTGAAGTTCAAATCATAATCGATTTCCGGATCACGATCCTCTTCTTCGTGATTGATTGTTGGAGGAATAATGTCATCATGTACAGCCAAGACACTAACCATTGCTTCTAAGGCACCTGCAGCACCCAAGAGATGGCCTGTCATAGACTTAGTAGAACTGATATTCAGTTTGTAGGCATGTTCCTTGAACAGAGTCTTGATTGCCTTTGCCTCAGAGATGTCACCTACAGGAGTAGATGTACCATGCACATTGATGTAGTCAATGTCCTCTGGTTGCATTTGTGCATCTTCCAAAGCATTTTGCATAACCAATACGGCTCCCAAGCCCTCTGGGTGAGATGCTGTTATATGATATGCGTCTGCCGACATTCCGGCTCCGACCATTTCTGCATAGATTTTAGCCCCGCGTGCTTTTGCATGCTCCAATTCTTCGAGAATCAAGCAAGCCGCACCTTCGCCCATAATAAATCCGTCGCGGCTGGCGCTGAACGGACGAGAAGCGCGAGTAGGGTCATCGTTGCGTGTAGAAAGTGCTTTCATCGAATTGAAGCCACCAACTCCAGCAGGCCAGATAGCTGCTTCTGCACCACCACTGAGAATCATGTCAGCCTTGCCCAAACGGATCAGGTTGAATGCATCAGCAACAGCATTGCTTGATGAAGCACAAGCTGATGTAGTACAATAGTTTGGTCCTCTGAAACCATATTGGATTGAGATGTGACCGGCAGCAATATCTGCAATCATTTTAGGAATAAAGAACGGATTGAATTTAGGACCCATTTCTTTTCCTGTAACAGCATAGTAACCGGCTTCTTCTTCAAAAGTATGGATACCGCCGATTCCAACACCATAAATAACGCCAATACGGTTCTTGTTTACCTTTTCCAGATCCATACCGGAATTGTCAACTGCCATTTTTGCAGCAGCAATAGCGTATTGCGTATATAAATCCATTTTGCGCGCTTCCTTGCGGTCAATGAAATCTGCCACCTTGAAGTCTTTTACCTCACAGGCAAATTGTGTCTTGAACATAGAAGCGTCAAAATGAGTAATAGGACCTGCGCCACTTACTCCATTAAGCATGTTCTTCCAAGTTTCCTCGGCCGAATTGCCTAATGGTGAGATGGCTCCAAGTCCTGTTACTACTACTCTTTTTAATTCCATATAATAGGGAATAAAAAAATATTACTGAGCGTTAGCCTCGATGAAAGAGATAGCGTCGCCTACAGTAGCGATTTTCTCTGCCTGATCATCTGGAATGTTGATTCCGAACTCTTTCTCAAACTCCATGATCAACTCTACTGTATCCAGAGAGTCAGCACCCAAGTCGTTAGTGAAGCTTGCAGTTGCTACTACTTCTGACTCATCAACACCTAATTTATCAACGATAATAGCTTTTACTCTTGATTCGATTTCAGACATAATTTTAAGTTTTAAATTATTATTAATATTACAAAAGTCTCGATATTTCGTTTGCAAAGGAACTATTTTTTATTCTTTTATGCAAGAAATGAGGTAAATAATTTCATTTAAATTGCACAATTGACTGTTTTTTGTGCAGTAAAATGGCTTTTTCTTTCTACTTTTCTCGCCGTAAAGGATAATTCCCGCGTAGCTCTTCAAATAGTTCAGGATGCGTTTTCAGTCGCAAACTGTCTTTCAGTGGGTTATATAATGTGAGTGCCTTTTCGCAGTCCGAAGCTTGTGCCGAAGGACGGAGCTTTGCCGGAAGTTCAGGCGCTTCAATCGTGTAGTTAAAAGGACGGTTAAAGAAGCGGCACAATCCTTCCAGTGCCATTCTTGTTGCGTTTGCTTTTCCGTCTGCAGAATAGCCTGCAATATGTGGCGTGCCGATAAAAACCCGTTCTAGCAAGATGCGGTTGATTTCCGGTTCGTGTTCCCAAGTGTCTATCACTGCATCTTGCAGCTGTCCGTTTTGAAGCATATCCAGCAAGGCATCATTATCAACCACTGCTCCTCTGCTTGTATTGATTAGGATACAATCTTTTTTCAGTTTACTCATGAATTCTCTGTCGGCCAGATGATAGGTAGGATATTTGCCGTTCAGCACGAGGGGAGTATGAAAGGATACGATGTCGCAGGTTTGTTGTATGGTTTCAATATCCGCAAAACAGATGTTTTTTTCTGTACCCGATTCCTCAAGGGGAGGATCATTGTAGTACACCTTGATTCCGAGTGCACTCACAGCTTTTCCTACCGCCTTACCAACATGCCCAGCCCCTACGATTCCCATCGAACAGTGGTTGATATCTATTTTTTTGGCATCATTTAAAAGGAGCAGGCAGGAATGAATATATTGTGCTACCGAGTTGGCATTGCATCCCGGACAGTTATTCCACACAATATTCTTTTCTTTCAGATAATCCACATCTATATGGTCAAATCCGATTGTTGCGGTTGCTATATATTTCACAGAACTGTTTACCAGTAGCTTACGGTCGCATCTGGTGCGTGTGCGCACAATCAGTGCGTCGGCGTCAGCCACATCCTGTGCATTTATGTCATTTCCCTTTTTATAAATCACCGTGTCTGCAATTTGTTCTATTGCATCTTGTATAAAGGGAATTTTATTGTCTACAACTACTTTCATACGTATATAGGCAACAAGCGTTACAGTTGTTGCATGTCATTAAGTTTTTTGTAATAGCCTTTTTTAGCCAAAAGTTCTTCGTGAGTTCCCCGTTCTACGATTTCTCCTTCATGCATCACGCATATTTCATCGGCATGGCGTATGGTCGACAAGCGGTGTGCAATGGCAATGGTTGTTCTTGATTTCATCAGTCTCTCCAGAGCCTCCTGTACCAGTCTTTCTGACTCTGTATCCAGAGCCGAAGTCGCTTCGTCCAGAATCAGTATCGGAGGATTCTTCAGAATGGCACGTGCAATGCTGACGCGTTGGCGCTGTCCGCCTGAAAGTCGACAGCCTCTGTCGCCAATGTTTGTTTCATATCCATTTTCGCTTTCCATGATAAAATCGTGTGCATTGGCAATTTTGGCTGCTTCGATTACTTGTTCCATAGTGGCATTTTCCACACCGAATGCAATATTGTTGAAGAACGAATCATTAAACAGAATGGCCTCCTGGTTTACGTTTCCGATGATTGAGCGCAGACTGTGGATGCTGAGTTCCTTGATATTAATTCCGTTAATCAAGATTTCACCTGTTTTGGTTTCGTGATAGCGAGGAAGCAAGTCCACCAAGGTTGATTTTCCGGACCCCGATTGTCCTACAAGAGCAATTGTTTGTCCTTTCTTGATGGTCAGGTTTATATGTTTCAGCACCTGTTTTGCCGGATTGTAATGGAAGGAAACATCGCGGAATTCTATTTCTGTGTCCAAATCCTTGATTTCTTTCGGATTGTCAATTTCCTTAATCGTGTTTTCTGCATTTAAGATTTTCTCGATGCGTTCAATGGAAGCCAGTCCTTTCGGGATGTTATATCCTGCTTTTGAAAAGTCTTTTAACGGATTGATTACACTGTAAAGGATAACCAGATAGAATATAAAGGTTGGCGCATCAATAGGAGAGTGGTCTGAAAAAATCAGAGAGCCACCGAACCAAAGAACCAAAACGATGAGACAAGTGCCCAGAAATTCGCTTACCGGATGTGCCGATGCCTGTCGGGTAGCTACACGATTGCAAGCGTTGCGGTAGTCGTTACAGCACTTTTCAAAGCGCTCGCTCATTTTCTTTTCGGCAATAAAGGCCTTGATGATGCGCAGTCCGCCTAAGGTCTCGTCCAGTTGCGTCATGGTTTCGCTCCAAAGATTTTGTGCTGTGAGCGAACGCTGTTTCAGTTTTCTTCCGATATTGCCCATCACCCATCCGATTCCGGGGATGACGATTAATGTAAACAAGGTCAGCTCCCAGCTTGTAATCAGCATGGTGGCAAAATAAAACAAAATCAGTATCGGATTTTTGATAAGCATGTCTAAGGAGCTGGTGATAGAAGTTTCAACTTCGGTCACATCGCCGCTCATACGTGCAATGATATCTCCTTTCTTTTCGTCAGTCATGAACGAAAGCGGCAAGCGTACCACCTTATTATATAATAGTACGCGGATGTCGCGAACGACGCTGGTTCGCAAAGGAATCATAATGGCCGAGGACGCAAAATAAAATCCGGTCTTGAGTAGAGTGGTGAAAGCCAGAAACAGTCCGATGAACAAAAGTGACAAGGATTCGCCATATTGGGCAATGAGCACAGTTGTGTAATAATACATGTTGTTGATAACTGTGTCTTTGAGTCCCAGTTCGCTGTTATCCCAACTGATAAAATGATATTGCGAAGTGTCCATGCCGAAAAGCATATTCAGCAGTGGCAGAAGAGAAAGGAATGAAAAAACATTCAAGGCTGCCGAAAGAAGGTTGAATAAGACCGAACCGGCCATATACTTCTTGTAAGGCCATGCGAATCTTTTCATTACATGAAGAAACTCTCTCATAAAAATGTGGTTAAGTGATTTTTATTTACGTCCGAAATCAGCTGGAATTTCGCCCCAGATTTCGGTTTTCCATTTCAATATATTATTGGGATAGTTGTTGTTCTTAAGCCAATTTTCTGCTCGGCTTATCAAGTTATGCAATTGTGCAGTCTTATCGTTTAGCGGCAGTTTGGTGCTGCATTTTTTTTTGCTTACCCAGAGCATGGCGATTTTGCTGTCTGAATAGATTGGAAGGTTGCAGTTGCGTTGTTTCTGTAAAGCCAATGCATGTACGATGGCCAAGAATTCTCCGATATTATTGGTTCCGTGTACAGGGCCGAAATGAAAAACCACTTCGCCTGTGGTAAGGTCCACTCCCCGGTATTCCATCTTTCCTGGGTTGCCGCTGCATGCAGCATCTACGGCCCATGCTTTGGCACATACGTCCGGTGGAAGGAGCAGCACCGAGTCGTTACGTTCTACGGCCAAGGTTTTTGCTTCCTTGGTATTGGTGCTTTTAGAAGCAGAGCGGTAGATTTCCGGAGGCGACTGATAAGCCACCTCTGCTTCTTCTCTTGTTGAAAAAGATTTATAAACAGCTCCTTTGTAGCCGTTTATTTGTAACAAACAGTCTGTCCAGGAATCATAAATTCCCGGACAGACACCATTCCATACTACATAATATTTTTGTTTGCTCATGAAGTGAAGCTTACATTCTTTCTGGAACTTCAATACCCAACAGGCTCATGCCTAATCGGATGACTTTGCCAACGTTGGCAGAAAGCGCCAAGCGGAATATTTTCTTGTTTTCGTCCTCTTCGCGCAAGATGCTGAAGTCGTGATAGAATTGGTTGTACTCTTTTACTAGTTCATAGCAATAATTAGCGATACATCCCGGGTTGTAGTCATTGCCGGCTTGTTTCACTACCAAGGCAAAGTTAGCCAGGTTTTGAACCAGGCTGATTTCTTTCTCGCTCAGTTCGGTGTTGTGTGGCAATGTTGCAGGAATGCTCAATCCGGCTTCGGCTGCTTTGCGCAAGATAGAGCGGATGCGTGCATAAGTATATTGGATAAATGGTCCTGTGTTACCATTGAAATCAATACTCTCTGCGGGGTTGAACAACATGTTTTTGCGTGCGTCTACTTTCAGGATAAAGTATTTCAATGCACCCAAGCCTACGATGCGTGCGATTTCATTAGCTTCTTCTTCGCTAATGTCAGTCAGCTTGTTGATTTTGTCCTCTGATGTTTGTTTTGCTGTGGCAACCATTTCTGTTACCAGGTCGTCGGCATCCACTACAGTACCTTCACGGCTTTTCATTTTGCCGTTTGGCAGTTCAACCATACCGTAAGAGAAGTGAACCAAGCTTTTGCCCCAGTCAAAACCAAGCTTATCCAGCAGGATAGACAGAACCTGGAAGTGATAGTTTTGTTCATTGCCTACTACATAAATCATTTTATTGATTGGGAAATCTTGGAAGCGCAGTTTTGCTGTACCGATATCTTGCGTCATGTATACCGAAGTGCCGTCCGAACGCAGCAGAAGTTTCTCGTCCAGTCCCTCTTTTGTCAGGTCGGCCCAAACGGAGCCATCCTCTTTCTTAAAGAAGAATCCCTTTTCAAGTCCTTCCATTACCTTGTCCTTGCCTTCCAGGTAAGTGTCCGATTCATAATAGATTTTATCGAAGCTAACGCCCAAAGCCTTGTAAGTGACATCAAATCCGGCATATACCCAGTCGTTCATCTTTTTCCACAGAGCGCGGATTTCAGGGTCGTTGTTTTCCCATTTTACCAGCATTTCTCTTGCTTCTTTAATCAGCGGAGCTTCGTTCTTGGCCTCTTCTTCGCTCATGCCTTGGGCCATCAGTTCTTTGATTTGCTCTTTGTAGTGCTTGTCAAAGGCAACATAATAATCTCCGATCAAGTGGTCGCCTTTGATGCCGGTAGATTCAGGAGTTGCTCCATTTCCATATTTCAGCCATGCCAGCATGCTTTTGCAGATATGAATACCGCGGTCGTTCACGATATTTGTTTTCACTACCTTGTTTCCGTTGGCTTCCATAATCTGTGCCAGTGCCCATCCCAGCAAGTTGTTGCGCACGTGTCCCAAGTGCAAAGGTTTGTTGGTGTTGGGTGAAGAATATTCGATCATGACCAATGGAGACTGTTCTGTTACCGGGGTAAAGCCGAACTTTTCTTGAGCCTGAATGCTGTTGAGCAGGTCAATCCAGCAGGCCGAAGAGATGCTTAAGTTTAAGAATCCCTTGATTACATTAAAGTTGGCCACGATGTCGGCAACATGATTCTTCAGATATTCTCCAATTTCCTGAGCCGTGTCCTCTGGTTTTTTCTTTGACAGTTTCAAGAATGGAAAAACCACTAAGGTGAGATGTCCTTCAAATTCCTTTTTGGTGGTTTGCAACTGGATGGTGCTTTCGGGCACCTCTTGTCCGTATAGCTCTTTGATTGCGGCAGCTACGGCAGCTATGATTTTCTTTTCGATTTCCATGTGTGGTATAATTGTATTGTTTTGTGCGCAAATATACACAGAAAATAGCAGATAGGAAAGTATAAAAACAAATAAAGCATCGAAGCACAATGCCCGATGCTTTATTTTGGTTATAGCTTATAGTCTTTACTGGATAGAGTCTGTTAATTCGCTTCCAGCTTTGAACTTAACGATTTTCTTAGCCTCGATCGTAATTTGCTCTTTGGTTCTTGGGTTGATACCGGTGCGGCTTGGGCGTTCTGACACAGAGAATGTTCCGAAGCCAATCAGAGCTACTTTATCACCTGAGTTTAATGCTTCTGAAATAGAACTCAAGCAAGAATCCAATGCTTTCTTAGCATCTACTTTGTTTAACCCTGCACCTTCTGCAATGGCATTAATCAAATCTGTTTTATTCATGTTCTTATAAATTAAATGTTTTCCGAATAAATAATGACGCAAATATAGGTAAAGTGCCGTTTAAATCAAATTTTTTTTCTGAAAAAGTATTTCTTTTTACGAAAAATAATTCTTTAACTGCAAACGGTTGTGTTTGGTATGGAATAAAATCTGTATTTTTGCATCATCAAATCTATAAACTAAAGAATCAGGATAATGAATACACCCCCGATTACAAAGAATCTGATTATAATTAATGTCCTCTTTTTTCTAGCTCAAGAGGTGTTGCTTCGCCGCTATGGAGTGGACTTGATTGACGTATTAGGCTTGCATTTCTTTTTGGCCTCCGACTTTCATCTGTATCAGCTGGTCACCTATATGTTTATGCATGGAGGTTTTCAACATATCTTGTTCAATATGTTGGCAGTTTGGATGTTTGGACGCGTTATGGAAAGCCAATGGGGACCAAAACGCTTCTTGCTGTTTTATTTTGTTTGCGGCATTGGTGCGGGCATCACGCAAGAGGTTGTTCAGTATATATCATTCTTGACCAATGGATTGGGACATATTCCGTTAGACGGACTGATATCATTGGGTGGCGTTACCATGTCGCTGTCCCATTATTTAAATATGTGGACCACGGTGGGAGCTTCGGGTGCTGTTTATGGCATCCTGTTGGCTTTCGGTGTAACCTTTCCCAATGAGCGTATGTTTATCTTTCCTTTGCCCGTCCCCATCAAGGCCAAATTTTTTGTAATCGGCTATGCGGTGCTCGAAGTGATGCTTGGTTTGGGTAGCCGGGGCGACGGCGTGGCACATTTTGCTCACCTTGGCGGAATGATTTTTGCATGGCTCTTGATTCAGTATTGGCGAAACTCGGGCGGCCGTTCTGATTATGGAAGCACCTCTGCCTTTGCAAGATTCAAGCAGAAAATCCGTTCGGTTTTCAAGGGGCGCAACATGCATGTAGACACATACGGAAATGCAGACATGCAATACAATGCCCGTAAAAAACAGCGTTTAGAAGAAATAGACCGCATATTGGAAAAGGTAAAGCGCAATGGCTATGGCAGTCTGACCGAAGAAGAAAAACGCAAGTTGTTCGATGCCAGCCAGCAATGATTATGTTGTCAAAACTAAAAGACTTTATACTACAGCTTATGGCAGGGGCGAACATCACATCGTCTCTGCTCTTCTTGTTTTCCTGCTGGTCTGTTTATGCCACACCGGCAGCATTTCCTCGTTTGTCGTTGTTTGGCTTGACATTTCCGTTTTTCCTGGCGGTTAATGTCTTTTTTTTGTGCTTGTGGCTCATCTTCCATATTCGTTATGCCTGGATTTCGGGAGTGGCCTTGCTCCTGAGTTTCTTTTATATCCGCGACTATATACCTTTTAATATAAGAAAGGAGCCGCCGAAAGATGCCTTAAAGGTGCTGAGTTATAACGTAGCCTATTTTGGAACCGATGCTCAAAGCAAGGCTGGTGAGGATAATGAGATATTGCAATACTTGCTGCGCTCTGATGCCGACATCATCTGTCTGCAAGAAGCGTCCGGCACTACGCGCAATTTGCTCGACAAGAAAATGAAAGCCGCCGGTTATCACGTTCCACCGGTCATCGACCAAGGAAAAGAAATGCTGGAGCATGCCTATTTCAAGATGCCGATACTCTCTGCCGAGGCTGTGAAATATGACAGCGAGACCAACGGAACGATAGCCTATCACGTGCTCTATCAAGGCGACACGTTGCTAGTCGTGAACAACCACCTGGAGTCCAATCGCCTGAGCCCGGAAGATAAAACAGCCTATAAAAGCATGCTTCTCGACCCGCAAAAGGAAACCATGCGCAACGGCATGCGTCTGCTGATTCAGAAAATGTCGCATGCTTCAGCCATACGCTCACCTCAAGTAGACATTGTCGCCAAATATATCAAGCGCGACCGCAGCTCTTCTGTGATTGTGTGCGGGGACTTGAACGATTCGCCCATATCATACACCTGCCGCCGTTTTGGCGAACAGTTGGAGAGCGCTTTTGTGGCATCCGGCAACGGACCGGGCTTTTCCTATAATAAAGATTTGTTTTATGTCCGTATCGACCATATCTTTTACTCTCGGAATTTGAAATCCTACAATACACAAATCGACCGATCTATTAAAACATCCGATCATTATCCGCTGATAACTTATATCAATAAGGAGAAAATAAGTGGAAAAGACTAAATAAATCTCTTTATTTGTGGACTTAATCTAAAAAAAACTTATATTTGCGCTTCCGTAACAAATATCAGTAAATTAATAATAAAGTAAATATCATTTTAAACATGCAAAACAAAGGATTTGTAAAAGTGTTTGCTTTGCTGCTGACCTTGGTCTGCATTTTCTATTTGTCTTTCTCATTTGTTACTCGCTATCAGATGAATAAGGCAGACGAAATTGCCAAGACACAGGGTGCAGAAGCAGGCAGCCATTACTTGGATTCAGTAATGAACGAACCCGTTTATATGGGTACGTGGACATTGAAAGAATGTCGTGAGATGGAAATTGGTTTGGGACTTGACCTGAAGGGCGGTATGAACGTAATCCTCGAGGTGTCTGTTCCGGATGTTGTGAAGGTTTTGGCAGATCATAAAACCGACCCGGCCTTTTTGAAAGCTGTTGAAGCTGCAAAGGTTGAGGCTGAGCAGAGCCAAAAGAACTTCATTGATCTTTTTGTTGCGGAATACAAAAAGCAGGCTCCAAATTCCAACTTGGCAGAGTTGTTTGCAACCCAGCAGCTTAAAGGAAAAGTTTCTTCAAAGAGCACCGATGCAGAGGTAATCGCAGTGTTGAAAGAAGAAGTAAAGGCCGCTGTAGACAATTCTTACAATGTGTTGAGAACTCGTATTGACCGTTTCGGTGTGGTTCAGCCTAACATCCAGCCTTTGGAAGGACAGATGGGTCGCATTATGGTAGAAATGCCAGGTATCAAAGAGCCAGACCGCGTTCGTAAACTGTTGCAGGGTAGTGCAAATCTGGAGTTCTGGGAAACTTATACTACACAAGAGGCTGTGCCGTTCCTGGCATCTTTGGATGGCCGTTTGGCCAACGCAGCTGCTTTGGATGCCGACACCACTGCACAAGCTAAAGCTGCAGCTGATACAACTGTGGCAGATACAGCCAAGCAAGCAGCTAAGTCATTGGATATGGCTGCTGCCATCAAGGGCGATAAGAAAGGTGCAAAAGAAGCAGCCGCTACCGTTGCCGACGACCAACTGCGCAAGCAGCATCCGCTGGCTTCAATTCTGCAGTTTGCACAGGGCCGTTCAGGTAGTGTTGTAGGTTATGCTGTGTGGCGTGATACAGCTGCAGTTAATGCTTGCCTGGCCACTCCAGAGGCAAAAGAAGTGTTGCCAAGCGACATGAAGCTGATTTGGGGTGTGAAGCCGGTTGGCAAAGGAAACATGGGCGACATCTATGAGTTATATGCCATTAAGGTTACTTCTCGCAACGGACGCGCTCCATTGGAAGGTGATGTAATTACCGATGCCAAAGACGACTTCGACCAGTTTGGACGTCCTGCTGTCAGCATGACCATGAATACAGACGGTGCTCGCCGCTGGGCAGTACTTACAAAAATGAATAAAGACCGCAGCATTGCCATCGTGTTGGATGGATATGTATACAGTGCGCCAAACGTAGAAGGTGAAATCACCGGCGGTGTTTCATCTATTACCGGTTCCTTCACTATTGAAGACACCCGCGACTTGGCAAACGTATTGAAGTCTGGTAAGATGCCGGCTCCGGCACATATCGTGTCAGAAGAAATCGTAGGTCCTACCTTGGGTCAGGAGTCAATTAACCAGGGAATCACCTCATTTGTTATCGCATTCGTACTGTTGATGCTTTATATGTGCTTCATGTATGGCTTCACTCCGGGTATGGTTGCCAACGGAGCCTTGATTCTGAACTTCTTCTTCACCTTGGGTATCCTTACTTCGTTCCAGGCTGCTTTGACTATGTCGGGTATTGCCGGTATGGTGTTGTCTTTGGGTATGGCAGTGGATGCCAACGTGTTGATTTATGAACGTACGAAAGAAGAATTGCGAGCAGGCAAAAATGTGCGTGCTGCCTTGAAAGATGGTTATGCAAACGCATTTTCTGCAATTTTCGACTCCAACTTGACATCAATTATCACCGGTGTGATTCTGTTTAACTTTGGTACTGGTCCGATTCGTGGTTTCGCTACTACGCTGATTATCGGTATTTTGGTTTCATTCTTCACAGCCGTGTTCTTGACCCGTTTGGTTTACGATCATTTCTTGAGCAAAGAAAAGTGGACAAATCTGACATTTACCACCTCTTTGTCGCAGAAGTTCTTGCGCGATACAAACTATAAGTTTATGAGTGCATACCGTAAGTCTTTCGTTGTGTTTGGCGCTTTGATCGTAATCAGCCTGGGCTCTCTGTTTGTGCGTGGCTTGAGCAAGAGTATCGACTTCACCGGTGGACGTAACTTTGTTGTTCTGTTCGAGAAACCGGTTCAGCCGGAACAGGTGCGTGATTTGCTCGACAATCAGTTTGGCGATGCCAATACTCAGGTTATCGCATTGGGAACAGAAGGCAATACTTTGCGTATCTCAACCAACTATCGTATTGAAGAGTCGGGCACAAATGTTGATTCAGAAATCGAGGCGAAGCTGTTTGACGTGCTGAAGGGAGCAAATCTGCTGTCAAATGATTTGGACTTGACTACCTTCATCAACCGTGATGAGCGTGCAGGAGGATCTATCATCAGTTCGCAGAAGGTTGGTCCGGCAGTAGCCGAGGATATTACATACGGTGCTATCATCTCCGTGGTATTGGCCTTGGTTGCCATCTTCTTGTATATCCTGTTGCGTTTCCGCAATGTAGCATTCTCAGTAGGTGCTGTAGTAGCTCTTACAGTAGATACCTTCTTGATTATCGGTGCTTACTCACTGTGCTGGGGATGGGTTCCGTTCTCTTTGGAAATCGACCAGACTTTCATCGGAGCCGTGCTGACAGCCATCGGTTACTCTATCAATGACAAGGTGGTAGTATTCGACCGTATTCGTGAGTTCCTGCACTTGTATCCATCACGCGACAAGCAGATGCTGTTTAACGATTCGTTGAACACTACATTGAGCCGTACCATCAATACTTCGCTCACCACTTTGGTAGTGCTGTTGTGTATTTTCTTCCTGGGTGGAGAAAGCATCCGCAGTTTCGCATTTGCCATGATTCTGGGTGTGGTTATCGGTACATGTTCTTCTATCTTCATGGCTGCTCCGGTTGCTTATCTGACTATGGGCCGCAAGATTAAGGAAGATGCTGCAGTAGCAGAAAAGTAATTGTTTACTCTATAATATTAAAACAGCGGGCAATACTCCTTAGGGTGTTGCCCGCTGTTTTTTTGCACCTGTGCCGCAAAGGTAGCTTGCTTGCAGGCGGGTAGCTGTTTCCTCATGCCGGAATCTGCTTCCGGAATTGTTTGGGTTTCTTTTGGCTCTAGCCTACGGCAATAGCTTTTTCACCTTTGCGGGGAAAGATAAAGAAGCAAGCTGGAAAGTTACGGACCACCTGTTATAAACTTGCGTATGCCAGGAGAAATTAATATACCAAAGCTTTGGTTTTAATATTTCACATATATGAAATATTGAGACCACAGTGTGAAATATTAAAATCACACTGTGAAATATAGAATTGATGCTGGCAAGAATAAAAACTAAAGCAGACAAAAGCAAAAAGAGAACGGCAACAAAAAGAGTAGTTTTTTGTAAGTTTAGGGTTTAAAGTAAAAAAAGATAGGATTCTATTCGACTTTGCAAATAAAATCCTATCTTTGTATAGTTTTCTGCCCTTGTAGTTCAATGGATAGAACTACGGTTTCCTAAACCGTCAATCCGAGTTCGATTCTCGGCGAGGGCACTTATTTTAGATTTTCTCTCCGTAGGCCAAATCACCTGCATCTCCCAGTCCCGGTACGATATACATTTTTTCATTCAGCCCCTCGTCGATGGCTGCACACCACAGTGTGATGTTCGTCTGATCTTTCAGAAGATTATGTAAGAAATCCACACCAACTTGGCTTGCTATGACACAGCAAAGATGTACGTGTGCCGGTGTTCCTTTTGTTTCGAAGGCCTTTAGTCCCAATTCCATGCTTCCGCCCGTAGCCAGCATCGGATCGGCAATGATGAGCGTTTTCCCCTCCATGTTTGGCGAGGCGATATATTCAATATGGATGCCCACATCGTGACATTCTTTGTCCTTGTAATATCTGTATGCCGATACAAAGGCATTGTCAGCGTGATCAAAAACATTCAAGAAACCCTGGTGAAAGGGGAGTCCGGCACGGAAAATAGTGGCCAGCACAATCTGATCGTCGTGCGTGCTCGCCAGGGCTGTGCCCAGTGGTGTTTGAATCTCTTTGTTTGAATAATTCAGCGTTTTGCTGATTTCATACGCCATCATCTCTCCGATGCGCTCCAAGTTGCGCCGGAACCGTGCTCTGTCGTTTTGAACCTGTACGTTTCTGAGTTCTTCGACATACTTGTTAATCACGGTGTTTTGTTTGCCAAAATCAATAATCTCCATAGAATGCAATGCATTAAATATAAATGTTGGCAAAAATAGTGATTTAAAAGCGCAAATGCAATGTCCGTTTAGCAAATGTAACATTTGTCTTCCGTTGTTCTCTAAATTAATGATAAAAGATAGCGATTTAAGAAAAATAAATCGGGGGTTTTTTCCCTATGCGCGCAAAAATGACTACATTTGTAGCTGAAAAAACATACTGCAGATTTGATGCAGGGATGCAAACGTTTCAGGTGCATACAATTATCACTAAATAATAACCAAATTTTTATTTTTTAGTAAAATGGCAAATATTGATTTGAGCAAGTACGGCATTACAGGTGCCGTTGAAGTTCTGCACAATCCTTCTTACGATGTGTTGTTCGCAGATGAGACAAAAGCTGGTTTGGAAGGCTTCGAAAAAGGTCAGGTAACCGAGCTGGGTGCAGTAAACGTAATGACTGGTATCTACACTGGTCGTTCTCCTAAAGACAAGTTTATTGTTAAGGACGCTACTTCTGAGAACACTGTATGGTGGACTTCTGAAGAGTATAAGAATGATAACAAGCCTGTAACTACAGAGGCTTGGAACACTTTGAAGGCTTTGGCTACCAAAGAACTTTCAAACAAGAAATTGTATGTAGTTGATGCTTTCTGCGGTGCAAACGAAGGTACTCGCCTGAAAGTTCGTTTCATTGTTGAGGTTGCATGGCAGGCACACTTCGTGACTAACATGTTCATCCGTCCTACAGCTGAGGAGTTGGCTAACTTCGGTGAGCCTGATTTCGTTGTTTACAACGCTTCTAAGGCTAAGGTTGAGAACTATGCAGAGTTGGGCTTGAATTCAGAAACTGCTGTAGTATTCAACTTGACTTCTAAAGAGCAGGTTATCTTGAACACTTGGTACGGTGGTGAGATGAAGAAAGGTATGTTCTCTATGATGAACTACTACAACCCATTGCGCGGTATTGCTTCTATGCACTGTTCTGCCAACACCGACAAAGAAGGAACTAGCTCTGCTATCTTCTTCGGTTTGTCAGGTACCGGTAAGACTACCTTGTCAACAGATCCTAAGCGTTTGTTGATTGGTGACGACGAGCACGGATGGGATAACGAAGGTGTATTCAACTACGAGGGTGGTTGCTACGCTAAGGTTATCAACTTGGACAAAGAGTCTGAGCCAGATATCTTCAACGCTATCAAACGCGATGCTTTGTTGGAGAACGTAACTGTTGCTGCTGACGGTAAGATTGATTTCGCTGATAAGAGTGTAACCGAGAATACTCGTGTTTCTTATCCTATCCACCACATCGAGAACATCGTTAAGCCAGTTTCTAAGGGTCCTCACGCTAAGCAGGTTATCTTCTTGTCAGCTGACGCATTCGGTGTATTGCCTCCAGTATCTATCTTGAATCCTGAGCAGGCACAGTACTACTTCTTGTCAGGATTTACTGCTAAGTTGGCTGGTACTGAGCGTGGTATCACTGAACCTACTCCAACATTCTCTGCTTGCTTCGGCGCTGCTTTCTTGAGCTTGCACCCAACTAAGTATGCTGAGGAATTGGTTAAGAAGATGCAGATGACCGGTGCTAAGGCATATTTGGTGAACACTGGTTGGAATGGTACTGGCAAGCGTATCTCTATTAAGGATACTCGTGGTATCATCGATGCTATCTTGGATGGTTCTATCGAAACTGCTCCAACTAAGACTATTCCTTTCTTCGACTTTGTTGTTCCAACTGAGTTGCCAGGAGTTGATCCTAAGATCTTGGATCCTCGCGACACTTACGAGTGCGCTTGCACTTGGGAAGAGAAGGCTAAGGATTTGGCTAACCGTTTCATCAAGAACTTTGCTAAGTTCACTGGAAACGATGCTGGTAAGGCTTTGGTTGCCGCTGGTCCTAAGTTGTAATTTTGAATATTTAGAGATTACAGATATTCCGGGGGCTGCACTGTATGGTGCAGCCCTTTTTTGATTTCTTTTGGTATATTGCTCCCGGAGATTTTTCCGGGAAAGCTCAAAATAACAGTAGTAGAATAGATAAATGAGTTTTTATGAAGAAGAAAATTTCCTCTTTCTTAATGCTGATGCTTCTGACCGTAACGGCATGGGCACAGTTTCAGGAACCGGTTAAGTTCTCCGTAGAGCAGAAAAAGATTTCTGAAAGTGAAATAGAACTGATTTTTACCGGTATGGTCGATCCGGGATGGCATGTATATTCCACCGACATAGCTGATGGCGGACCTACAGCTGCCTCCATAACATTCGAAAACTTGAAAGGTGCCGAAGCAACAGGCAAACTGAAACCTAAGGCCAAAGTATTGACAAAGCATGATGCTTTGTTTGACATGAAGGTGAGCTATATGGAAGGAAAAGCTGTCTTTTCTCAGAAACTGAAACTGACAGCTCCCGAATACCAAGTTGCCGGTTACCTGATGTATGGTGCCTGCAACGACCAAAACTGTCTGCCGCCCACAACGGTAGAATTTTCTTTCATAGGAAAAGGACCGGCTGCAACTGCTGCCAAGCAAACAGCAGAATCGGAGCAAACGCTTACTACCAAACCTGATTTTTCTCCTGTGAAAACAGAAACCGAGCCGGCCCAAACCGGAATCTTGGGTCGCGTAGCCGATACGATGGCTCTTGTTTCCAATGAAAAGGATACAGCTGGAGCAGCCGTTCAAACAGAAATAGCAGGTTCTTTGCAAGAAACCCCTTCCTACTGGAAACCCGTGGTTAAAGAGTTGCAGGCATTCGGTTCGGATGGAGCTGTCAAGGACAGAGCGCTTTGGAGTATATTCTTGTTGGGTTTCCTTGGCGGACTGGTTGCTCTCTTTACACCCTGTGTATGGCCGATTATTCCTATGACGGTCAGCTTTTTCCTGAAACGCAACAAGGACAAGGCGAAGGGAGTTCGAGATGCCATGACTTATGGTGTAAGCATTATCGTGATTTATGTAGCATTGGGACTGATTGTAACCGGATTCTTCGGGGCCAGTGCCTTGAATGCATTGTCTACCAATGCCGTGTTCAACATTCTGTTCTTCCTGATGCTGTTGGTTTTTGCAGCCAGTTTTATGGGTGCATTTGAAATCACATTGCCTTCGTCGTGGAGCAGTGCAGTTGACAATAAGGCTGAATCTACAACCGGACTCGTCAGCATCTTTTTGATGGCATTTACTTTAGCTCTGGTTTCATTCTCATGTACCGGTCCGATTGTAGGATTTTTGCTTGTAGAGGTGTCACAGTCGGGTAATATCATAGCCCCCACCATCGGAATGCTTGGTTTTGCATTTGCTTTGGCTCTTCCGTTCACTTTGTTCGCTCTCTTTCCAACCTGGCTCAAGCAAATGCCAAAGTCGGGTAATTGGATGAACACGATAAAAGTGTCTTTGGGCTTCCTTGAGTTGGCATTTGCACTGAAGTTCTTGTCTGTGGCAGACTTGGCTTATGGTTGGCGACTCTTGGACCGTGAAACATTCTTGGCGCTTTGGATTGTCATTTTTGCTTTGCTCGGCTTTTACCTGTTGGGCAAGATCAGATTCCCACACGATGAGGACGATGAAGAAAAAGTCAGTGTGCCCCGTTTCTTTATGGCTTTGGCCTCACTTGCTTTTGCCGTTTATATGGTGCCCGGACTGTGGGGCGCTCCGTTGAAAGCCGTCAGTGCCTTTGCTCCACCGATGAGTACTCAGGATTTCAACTTGTATACCAATGAGGTGCATGCCAAGTTTACTGATTTCGACGAGGGCATGGCTTATGCCAAGAAACACGGAAAACCGGTGATGCTTGATTTTACAGGCTATGGATGCGTGAATTGCCGTAAGATGGAACTGTCGGTATGGGTTGACGAAAAAGTGTCTTCGCTCATTAACGACGACTATGTACTGATTACACTTTATGTTGATGATAAGACCCCGTTGCCAGAGAAGATTACTGTGCAGGAAAACGGAACTGAAAGGGTTTTGCGTACCGTGGGCGACAAGTGGAGCTATCTGCAGCGCGTGAAGTTTGGAGCCAATGCACAGCCTTTCTATGTTTTGGTAGACAATGAAGGTATGCCGCTGAACAAGTCTTATTCGTATGACGAAGATGTGGCTCATTATGTAGACTTCCTGCAGACAGGCTTGAACAACTTTAAGAACAAGTAGAAATAGAAAATGAATTCAGTTCTCCAAGAACTGAAGAAAGGACAATTATTAATGAAAAGGAAAATTTTAATGATTCGCAGTTTGATTTTTACGGCAGCCTTTGCCTGTGCCGGAGCGGCTTCGGCACTCGAACTTGATACGGCTGTGCGTCATGGGGTTTTACCTAATGGCCTGACCTATTATATCCGTCAGAACAACTATCCTGAGCATCAGGCAGAATTCTTCATTGCGCAGAAGGTTGGTTCGATGCAGGAAGAGGAAGAACAACGCGGATTGGCGCACTTCCTGGAACACATGTGCTTCAATGGTACGAAACATTTTCCGGGAAACAGCATCGTGAAATATCTGGAACGAATCGGAGTGAAGTTCGGTGAGAATCTAAATGCTTATACAGCCTTTGATGAAACCGTATATAACATCAGTGGCGTGCCCACTTCAAATGCTTCGGCTTTGGATTCGTGCCTGCTTATTTTGCACGATTGGAGCAATGCATTGCTGCTCGAAACAAAGGATATTGACGAAGAGCGCAGTGTGATTCATGAAGAGTGGCGAATGGGAAGTTCGGCTTTCAGACGTATGTACGAGCGTGCATTGCCGCAGATGATGCCCGACAATCGTTATGGCAAGCGACTGCCCATCGGACTGATGCGTGTTGTAGACCATTTTGATCCTAAGGTGCTTCGTGATTATTATCATCGCTGGTATCGTCCGGACTTGCAAGGCATTATTGTAGTGGGCGACATCGATGTGGATGTCATGGAGAAGAAAATCAAGGATTTGTTTGGTCCCGTAGCTTTGCCGCAACATACAGAACCTCGTGTTTACGTACCTGTGGCAGACAATCCGCAACCGATTGTGGTAAGCGAACAAGATCCCGAGCAGACGCTGACCGTGGTACAGATGATGTTTAAGCACAATCCCTGGCCAGACAATAAGAAAAGCAGTGAGGCATATATGCAGAATAAAGTACTGCAAGCCATGTCGCTGGCAGTTATCAACGAAAGACTGTCCGACCTTTCTACTAAGGCAGATGTGCCCTTTGCAGCAGCTTATTGCGAGGACGAAGGCTTTTTGGTTGCCAAAACCAAGGAGGCCTTTACCGTAAATATCGTTCCGAAGGAGGGAGAACTCGACAAGGCTGTGAAGCAAGTGATGAGCGAAGTGTTCCGTGCAGACAAATACGGATTCAACGCATCAGAACTGGAACGAGCCAAAGCAAAATACCTTAGTGCGCTGGAGAGTATCTATCAAAATAAAGACAAGCGTAAGAATGAAACCTTTGCTCAGGAATATGTGCAGCACTTCTTAAATGGAGAGCCTGCACCGGGTATTGAACGCGAATATCAGCTTTTTTCTCGCCTATATAGCGAGGTTTCTTTGCAGCAAGTCAATGACTTCTACAGCAGTCGTGTGCATGACACAGACTCCAATCTGGTAATCTACAGCGTATCTCCCGAAAAAGAAGGACTGAAAAAGCCCGAACCGCAACATCTTTTGCAGTTATTGTCACAGGCGCGCGCCACAGATTTAGGAGCTTATCAGGATGCCGTAAGCCAACGGCCGCTTATCGCATCGCTGCCAACGGCAGGAAAGGTTGTAAAAGAGCGCAAGGAACGCTTTGGCTTTACGGAATGGCAGTTGTCTAATGGTGTGAAAGTATGGTTCAGAGATACAGACTTCAAGGCAAACGAAGTACTGATGCATGCCTTTAGTCCGGGTGGAAGCGGCTATTATAGCGGAACGGACATGATACAGTTGCAATTCTTCGACGATATCATTGCAGCTTCAGGATTGGGAGGTTTCAAGGCAACAGAGTTGCCAAAGATACTTGCCGGAAAGCAAGTAAGCTTGTCTCCTTCATTAAGCAGTCGTAGCGAAGGTTTCGACGGCTCGGCCAATCCGAAAGATTTGCGAACTTTATTTGAACTGATTTATCTCAGTTTCCGGGAGCCGTCACGTGACGAGGAGTCGGTTGCTTCTACCTTGAATCAGATTCGTGAGGTATTGCGCAACCAGCAGGCAAGGCCTACAAGTGATTTTTCCGACTCGGTGTCTGTGGCCCTTTATGGTCATCACCCGCGCTTGCTCTTTGTGCGTCCCGAAACAGTGGACAAGGTAAACTACGACCGTGTGCTTGAAATCTATCAAGAGCGCTTTTGCGATGCGTCTGATTTTACGTTTGTCTTTTGTGGAAATCTGAATGTAGATTCGTTGCGCCTCTTCTCCGAACAGTATTTAGCCACACTGCCGGCTCTTTATAAGAAGGAGAAACCGGTAGACACCAAGCTCTATAAGTTGAAAGGAGAGCGTGTACTGAGCTACTGCAAACCCATGCAGACGGCACAATGTCAGTCCATCACAGCATGGTTTGGTCCGTTAAAGCACACGTTGAAAAATGAGATGCTGATGGAAATCCTGGGTCAGATTCTGGATATCCGCTACGTGGAAACAATTCGTGAGAAGATGGGTGCTGCATATGCCTTGGGAGTTTCGGGAAAACTGACACGCAACACAGCCGATAAGTCCGAATATCTGATGCAGACATTCGCTCCGTTGAAACCCGAACTGGCAGATTCTGCCATGATGGTGATGGATGCAGAACTGAAGCATATTGCCGAGCAGGGCATCGAAGAGGGCTATATTAATAAGGTGAAAGAATATATGCTGAAGGAATTTCGCGATGCCGAAAAGAAAAATGCCACTTGGATGCAAGCTTTGTGCACATTCAAGCAGTATGGAGTGGACGAAGTTTCAGACTACGAAACTGTGTTGAAGTCCATCTCTTCGGATGATTTGCGCAAAATAGCTTCGCGCATCTGGAAAGACCGCAATAAGGCAACTGTCTTGCTTTTACCTCAAAAATAATACGGGGACTGACATAAATCCAAAAGGGGCAGCACCAGGTAAATGGTGCTGCCCCTTTTAGGTTTATATCTGGATGCAGAAGCAATTAGTCCTTGTTGGCACGTTTGCGTTCGGTATGATCCAAGATAATCTTACGCATGCGCATGCTCTTAGGTGTAACCTCTACATATTCGTCTTCACGAATGTATTCCAGAGCCTCTTCCAATGAGAAGATGGTGGCAGGAATGATGCGTGCCTTTTCGTCAGAACCCGAAGCGCGCATGTTTGTAAGCTGCTTGCTCTTGGTAACATTCACCACCAAGTCATTGTCGTGGATATGTTCGCCCACAATTTGTCCTGCGTAGACAGGGTCTTGCGGTTCGATGAAGAACTTACCGCGGTCCTGCAAGTTATTGATGGCATAAGCAAAAGCGGTACCGCTTTCAAGTGCAATCATGGCACCGTTGCTGCGGCGTGCAATTTCGCCTTTGAATGGTTGGTATTCCTTAAAGCGGTGTGCCATGATAGCTTCGCCCTGACTGGCAGTAAGCACGTTGGTACGCAAGCCGATGATACCGCGTGAAGGAATGTTGAATTCGATATTGACACGATCGCCTTGTGTCTCCATGGAAGTCATTTCACCCTTTCGGCGTGTTACCATATCAACCATTTTGCTTGAGAACTCTTCGGGTACGTTGATAGTCAGCTCCTCGATAGGCTCGCAACGTTCGCCGTCAATTTCTTTATAGATAACCTGAGGTTGGCCTACCTGAAGTTCATATCCTTCACGACGCATGGTCTCGACCAGCACAGACAAATGCAATACACCACGTCCGGAAACAATCCAACGGTCAGTATATCCCTCCTGGAAAGCTACGCGCAAAGCCAGATTCTTTTCCAACTCTTTCTCCAAACGGTCGTTGATGTGACGGCTGGTGCAGAATTTACCTTCTTTGCCAAAGAACGGAGAGTCGTTGATAGTAAACAACATACTCATGGTAGGCTCGTCAATAGTGATGGTTGGCAGTGGTTCCGGATTCTCAAAGTCGCAGATAGAATCACCGATTTCGAAGTTCTCCAAACCTACAATGGCACAGATATCACCCGAAGAAACCTCGCTGGTTTTTTGGCGTCCCATACCAGTAAAGGTGTGCAATTCCTTGATTTTGGTTTTTTCTTTGCTGCCGTCACGATGAACAATGGTGATGTTCATGCCCTCTTTCAGAGTTCCGCGATGCACACGTCCTACGGCAATACGTCCGGTATAATTAGAGTAGTCCAAAGACGTAATCAGCATTTGTGGAGTACCCTCCAATTGTTCCGGTGCTGGGATATGCTCCATAATCTGGTCCAGCAGATACATGATATTCTCTTGCGGTTCATTCCAGTCTGGTCCCATCCAGTTGTTTTTGGCAGAGCCGTATACAACCGGGAAGTCAAGCTGCTCTTCTGTGGCATTCAAGTCACACATCAAGTCGAACACCATTTCGTAAACCTCTTCCGGACGGCAGTTTGGTTTGTCTACCTTGTTGATTACGACAATAGGTTTCAAACCGATTTCGAGAGCCTTCTGCAACACAAAGCGAGTCTGTGGCATGGGGCCTTCAAAAGCATCTACCAACAAGATACATCCGTCGGCCATGTTCAGTACGCGCTCTACTTCGCCACCGAAGTCGGAGTGTCCCGGAGTATCGATAATGTTGATTTTTGCATCTTTATAATTGATTGATACGTTCTTAGAAAGAATGGTTATACCGCGTTCGCGTTCCAATTCATTGTTATCCAGCATCAATTCTCCTGTCTGCTGGTTCTCGCGGAATAGGTTTCCGGCCAGCAGCATCTTGTCCACGAGGGTAGTTTTACCATGGTCTACGTGGGCAATAATTGCAATGTTTCTAATATTCTGCATATTTTACCTAAAAATGATGCTGCAAAGTTACAACAAATAATTGAGAAAGTGCGCAGTAACGATAAAAAAGTAGGTGTAAAAGTTTGGAACAAAGAAAAATAGTTGTAACTTTGCAACCGCTTAGTAAAATTATACTCAAAAACAAAAAGTTATGTATTTAGACGCAGCAAAAAAACAAGAAATCTTTGGACAGTACGGAAAGTCTAACACTGATACTGGTTCTGCAGAGAGCCAGATTGCATTGTTTTCATACCGTATTTCCCACTTGACGGAGCACATGAAAAAGAACCGTAAAGATTATAGTACTGAAAGAGCTTTGACAGGTTTGGTAGGTAAGCGTCGTGCTTTGCTGAACTACTTGAAAGACCGCGATATCGAAAGATACCGTGCTGTCATCAAGGCTTTAGGATTGCGTAAGTAATTCCAAACTGCTAAAGATTTAACCGCTTTTCCTGGATGGAAAGGCGGTTTTTTTTTATATTTTCCGTACATTTGCAGCCGTGAAAACCTATATAATCAGTATCTAAACAATAATAACTAAATAAGTAATTTCTTATGGATAAGATTAAGAAAATGATTCCCGATGCCTTGGCTGTGGTATTCTTTATCCTGGTGGGATTGGTGTATTTCTATGTACCTACCACCGAAGGATTGGTGCTCACAGGGCATGACCACACCGGTGGTTCGGGCTCAGGAGCTGAGCTTCAGGAGTATTTTGAGCGTACGGGCGAACGCACGCGTTGGACAAATTCGCAATTTGGCGGCATGCCCACCTATCAGATGTCGCCTAGTTATGGCTCAACGGACACGCTTACGGCGATAGAGCATGTCTATCAGTTGGGTTTGCCCACCTACGTGATGTATGTTTTTGTCATGCTGCTGGGATTTTATATCCTGCTGCGTGCCTTTAACTTTAAGGTGTGGATGGCCACCTTAGGCGCCGTGCTATGGGCATTCTCTTCCTATTACTTCATTATCATTGCCGCCGGTCATATCTGGAAGTTTATGGCTTTGTCGTTCATTCCGCCCACGATTGCCGGACTGGTGTTGTGTTATCGTGGAAAATACCTTGCAGGAGGAGTGACTACAGCTTTCTTTGTTGCATTGCAGATTCTGTCAAACCATATTCAGATGAGCTATTACTTCCTGTCGGTGATGTTTTTGATGGCTTTGGCTTATCTCATTCAGGCTGTTCGTCAGCATCAGTTGGCACATTGGTTCAAGGCTACTGCTGTGTTGGTTGTGGCTGGTATCTTGGGTGTTTGTATTAACTTGTCGAATCTGTACCACACTTATCAGTATAGTAAGGAAAGCATGCGCAGCAAGTCTGAGCTGACACACAAGGACATAAAAGATCCCTCTAACCAAACTAGTAGCGGATTGGAACGTGATTATATTACACAATGGAGCTATGGAATAGGAGAGACCTGGACTTTGTTGGTACCTAATACCAAGGGGGGTGCATCTATGCCGCTGACTCAAAGCAAAACAGCTATGGAGAAAGCCGACCCTCAGTTTATGCCGATTTATCAGTCACTGGGACAATATTGGGGCGACCAGCCCGGTACGAGCGGCCCGGTTTATGTAGGAGCTTTTGTTTTGACATTGTTTGTGTTGGGACTGTTTATCGTAAAAGGACCGATGAAATGGTGTTTGCTGGCAGCTACAATTTTATCTGTCCTGTTGTCTTGGGGAAAGAATTTCATGGGATTCACCGACTTCTTCCTTGATTATGTGCCAATGTATGACAAGTTCCGCACGGTGGCATCCATTTTGGTTGTAGCTGAGTTTACCATTCCTTTGCTTGCCATGCTTGCTTTGAAAGAATTGTTCGACAAACCCGAAGAGTTGCCCCAACGCATGAAGGCTGTTTATCTCAGTGCAGCGTTGACAGGTGGAGTAGCTTTGCTCTTTGCTCTCATGCCCGATTTGTTCTTTGGAAATTATATTTCCATGATGGAGCAGAGCATGTTCCAGCAAGCAGCCCAAGCTGGTTACATCCCCCAAGACATGGTAATGCCTATTCTGAACAATCTCGAAGAGATGCGTCGTGCCGTATTCGTAGCAGATGCTTGGCGAAGCGTCATCATCGTAGCTATCGGCTTGTTGTTGCTGGTGGCTTTCTATCTCAAGAAAATGAATGCTACGGTTGTAACTGCAGGATTGATTGTGTTGTGTCTGACAGATATGTGGCAGGTGAACAAGCGTTATCTGAATGACGCCATGTTTACAGAACCGCTTCAGAATATGAAAGAAACGGTTAAGACACCTGCCGATGATTTTATTCTGCAGGATAAGAGTCTTGACTATCGTGTACTGAATCTGGCATCGAATACGTTTAATGAGAGCAACACGTCGTTCTTCCATAAAAGTATTGGTGGCTATCATCCGGCTAAATTGCGCCGCTACCAGGAAGTTATCGAAGAACATATCGTTCCAGAGATGAGTACTTTTGGTGCTACGGTGGCTCAGTGTGGGGGCAGATTGGACTCAATCAACGGAGATTCGCTCTTCCCTGTGCTGAATATGCTCAATGTGAAATATGCCATTTTGCCACTGCAGGATGGAAAAACAGCGCCAGTGCTGAATCCTCATGCTAATGGTAACGGATGGTTTGTATGCAATGTGAAGTATGTAAACAATGCCGATGAAGAAATAATGGCGTTGCACAACACTCCATTGAAAAAAGTTGCTGTAGTGGATAAAAAGTTCCAGGATATTTTGGGATCTGAGACTTCAGTAGCAGAAACAGCTGCCGGTGTGGTACAGATAACCCAGTACGATGCAAATAAACTCACTTATGAGGTGAATTCACCGAAGGGTGGTGTGGTTGTTTTCTCAGAAAACTACTATCCGGGATGGACTGCTACAATAGATGGCAATCCGGTAGAGATAGCCCGTGCCAATTATATTTTGCGTGCCATTAAAGTACCGGCAGGCAAGCACACGGTGGTATTCTCGTTCGATCCGGTGAGTGTACATGTAACCGAAGGTATTGCCTACGGGGCTTTGATATTGCTCTTGTTAGGTGTATTGTTCCTTGTATGGAAAGACCGGAAAGCTATTTTTAATTTGAATTAATTGACAAGAATCCGCATTCACGCAGGCTTAAGAAAAGGCTGTGTGAATGCGGATTTTGATTATCCTAAAAATAATAAAATCATATGGAAGACAACACGAGTAAAATTCAAATACGTCCTCTTCATATGGAGGACTATATTCAGTTGGCGCAGTCGTTTAAAAGAGTTTATGCCGATGGCAGTGATGTGTTTTGGACCCGCAAACAGATTGAAACCCTGATTCGCATCTTTCCTGAAGGACAGATTGTCACAGTTGTAGATAATAAGATAGTGGGCTGTGCCTTGTCTATTATCGTGGATTATAACTTGGTAAAGGGAGACCATACATATGCGCAGGTGACGGGTAACGAGACTTTCAGTACACATAATCCTAAGGGAAACATTATGTATGGCATTGAGGTGTTTATTCATCCCGATTATCGTGGCATGCGCCTGGCACGGCGTATGTATGAATATCGCAAGGAAACCTGCGAACGACTGAATCTGAAAGCCATCATGTTTGGTGGGCGCATACCGAATTATCACCTTTATGCCGACACACTCCGTCCGAAGGAGTATATCGAGCAGGTGCGCAAGCGCGAAATTTATGATCCGGTGCTCACGTTCCAGTTGTCGAATGATTTCCATGTGCGCAAGGTGATGAAAAATTATCTGCCCAACGATGAGGATTCCAAGCACTATGCTTGTCTGCTGCAATGGGACAACATCTACTATCAGCCGCCTACAGACAATTCACAACCATTGCACAACAGTGTGCGCGTGGGACTGGTTCAGTGGCAGATGCGTAACTATCATTCGATTGATGACCTGTTTGAGCAGATTGAGTTTTTCGTAGATGCCGTTTCGGGTTACCAAAGTGACTTCATCCTCTTCCCCGAATATTTTAATGCTCCATTGATGGAGGAGTTTAATCACATGAGCGAATCACAAGCTATTCGCGGTCTGTGTTCTTATACTGACGAAATTCGGAAGCGTTTTGTGCAACTGGCTATCAGTTATAATATCAATATCATTACCGGAAGTATGCCACAACAACGCGAAGACGGACTCTATAATATTGGTTTCCTGTGCCGCAGGGACGGTTCGTATGAGATGTACGAAAAGATACATGTCACACCCGAAGAGGTGAAAAGCTGGGGATTGACAGGGGGAAGCTTGGTGCGCACCTTTGATACAGATTGTGCCAAGGTAGGTGTGCTGATTTGTTATGACGTGGAGTTTCCCGAATTGTCGCGCATCATGGCAGACCAAGGAATGCAAATTCTGTTTGTGCCTTTCCTTACAGACACACAGAATGCGTATTCTCGCGTTCGTGTTTGCGCACAGGCCCGTGCCATCGAGAACGAATGTTTTGTGGTGATAGCCGGCAGTGTGGGTAACTTGCCCCGTGTGCACAATATGGATATACAGTATGCCCAGTCGGGTGTGTTCACGCCTTGTGATTTTGCCTTCCCGACTGATGGAAAACGTGCAGAAGCTACTCCAAACACCGAAATGATTCTTGTTTCAGACATCGACCTGGACTTGCTTACCGAACTGCATACTTACGGTAGCGTACGTACGCTGAAAGACCGTCGAAACGACCTCTACGAACTGCGTTTCAAGAAGAAGTCCGAGGCTTGATTCTGAATCATCTATAAGGAATAGTGCAGTTTTTAAGTCCCCGATGAAAATCGTTTGTAGAACGATTCTCATCGGGGACTTACTTATTTCCAGTTGTTCCTGAAATTATTGGCCTTTTGCTTTTTCCTGTTTGTGTAAGAACAGTTTTGAATAAGCAAAATCAGAAGGGTGTATTCTGTTATGATATATTTTGAATTTACTATATCTTTGTTGCTGACAAATAAGATAAATATGATTAAAGTAATTATGATTTTTCTGGTTGCTGTGGCAGGAATATATATCCTTTTCCGCGGCAATAAGAATCAAGACAGTACGAACAAGACAAAAAAGAAGACGATGGAACTGACAAAACAAGATTTTTTGGAACGAGTGGTCAATTACGAGAAGAATCCGAATGAATGGGTCTTTTTGGGCGACAAACCGGCCCTTGTAGATTTCTACGCAGGATGGTGTGCTCCTTGCAAGGTGCTCTCGCCAATACTGGACGAGATTGCTGAGGAATACTATGGTTCTATAGATGTGTATAAGGTAAATACCGAAACCGAAGAAGAGTTGGCAGCCGTATTTCATGTCCGCAGTATTCCCACCCTGTTGTTCATTCCCAAGGAAGGAGCTCCGCAGATTGTCAATGGTGCTTTGCCTAAACATCAGATAATGGAATTGGTAGAGCGTGTCTTGTTGGCAAGATAATGTTTGTCGGTTTTCAACTGCTTTTCTGCTGCAATCCAGGGCAGGCAGTCGGCAGGAATAGCCTTATATAAAAAAGGAGTGCATCCGTATTGATGATTAACTCATGCGGATACACTCCATTTAAGTATACCTAATCGCATAGAATCGGTAGAAATTTACTGATTTCTATGCGATTTGTATTATGGTTTAAGCTGCTTTTCTTTTTAGAACAGCATTTTTATACCATCAGGGCTGCTACCAAAGCCAAGATAGCGTAGAACTCAGGCAGGGCGGCATAAATCATGGTGTTGGTCTGAACGTCATGACCCTGTGCAATACCCATGATACCGTTTGCACAAACCTGTCCCTGACGAATGGCAGAGAACAAGCACACTAAACCTACACCCAGTCCGATGCCGAGCATCAAAGGACCGTCTGTAGAAAAGTCACGTCCCATAGACATCAAGAAGGCAACAAAGCCATACAAACCCTGTGTTGCAGGAAGGGCAGACAGAATCATGTAGCTTGCAGACTTTGAAGCATTCTTTTTTAATGCACCTTCTGCAGCATTACCTGCGATTGTTGTACCATAGCAACTTCCAATTCCGGCGAGAGCCAACATCAGGCCCAAACCTAAGTAACCTAAAACTTCATTCATAACTTTATTGTTTTATTGTTTATACGTTTAATATTTATGCGTTTATTCTTTTGAATATTTAGACTCTGAGTCATTCTTTTCTCCTTTTCCGCCAAGTTAGTTGAGTACATTCCAACGAATTTCAGAATCCGTTGGCAGAAGGGGTTGCGGATTACAATCCGTAGCCGGCCGCTTACTCATTGGCGCTTTCGGGGTTACTTTTGTGGTGCATCTGGCAGATTCGGAAACCCGCTTAAGTGATTCCTTTTGGGAATTCCTCTAGAACGTACACCATCACCCAGAGTTTCGGATTATTCCTCTTCCTTTTCTGCCACAGCAAATGGCTTGTAGGCCTCACCCTTGCCGTCGTAGCCAGAGTTCTTGAAGTACTCAACAAAAGTAAGACGGAGCGGATGTACAAAGGCACTCAAACAAGACATGGCTATGTTCAGCGTATGTCCGAATACCAATATCAGACCGCAGAAAATTAATCCCGGGATGCCTCCTGCAGCATCTTCTACCATAAAGGCCAACTGATTGAATACTCCTCCCAACATAGCTCCGGCAAGTCCTAAGGCATACAGGCGGATATAAGAGAGCACATCACCCATCAATCCGGTTGCCATATTGTAGGTGTCCCACAAACCGGCCCCTATATTCACGAAAACGTTGCGGTTGATGTTGTTCAGAAGATAGATTCCTATAGCAGAGATACCGCCTACAATGATGAATCCCCAAAAGGTAATGTCTTCGGGAATCAGCTTGAAGAATGACAAACTGCCCAAGGTGACAAAACCTACCACGAGCAGTAGCCAGCCCCAGTCGCTGAGCGATTCCTTGAAGCTGAAGCGAACTGTATTGCCAATCGCTTTGACTGTCATGGCAATGCAGATATGAACCACACCAATAATCAGTGCCAGCAGCATCTGCTTGTCATAGTTCGTTTCCCCAATCTTGCCGGTAATCATAAACTGTTTCATCCATTCCGGAATATCCGCCTTGAACAGGTCCACTCCGAAGAAGGTTCCTAAGATAGCTCCAAACAAAGTAGTGGCTATACCTAATGTAATGACCAGGTTCATCATGCCAGCCATAGACTTCGACAACTTCTTTTTAAGGAAGAATCCTAGTAAGATAAGTGCTATTCCATAACCAGCATCTCCCATACAAAAGGCAAAGAAGAGCGTAAAGAATGGGGCAATCATCGGAGTGGGGTCAAACTCATCATAGTCTGGCATGCCATACATATCCGTGAGCACCTCATACATACGTGTAAAGGCATTGTTGCGCAACAGTACGGGAACATGGTCGCCTTTATGTGCCTCACGCACCTCATAATATACCTCTTCGTGGTTTAGGAAGTCGCGTACCATCTGTTCTTTTGGTGCCGGAATCCATCCTTCGAGAATCATCACCTTGTCTTCTGCTGCCTTTTCTGTGGCCAAAACCACTTGATCAAAGGCAACCGAAGAGCGCAATTGAGTGAGCCATTCCTGCAAATCCTTGATATGTTTGTGCATACAATGTTGAATCTGCTCTTCAATTGCTGCAGCTGCTCTTTGGTGTTTCTCTTTTTCTTGTATCACATCGTTCAGAGCGCGTTGCGGCAGTGTGACTACTTCGGCATCAAGTTCCGAAGTGGCTCCGACAGGTGTAATTGTGATAAAGAACAGCCGGTCGCCTTCCGTGTTGATGAGTGTAGCGTAATACTCATTTTCCCATTCCGGTTGAAAACTTCGTTTGGGGCATGTAAAGAAGCGAATCTCGTAGCCGTTTTCTTTCAGTCTTTCGATGTTTTTCGGATCAAAATTACCCCATATTTTCAGTGCGTCTTCCTCTTTCTTGAAGGATTGTACCAAAGCTTCCTGTTGTTGCTTTTCAGTCTGCAGCTTTTCGATATGTTCCATTACTGCAGGTCCCTTGTTTGGGTTGCCTTGCTGTTTTGAAGGTTCCACATCGGCAAAGTTGTCAATCATTTGTTTGATGCGGTTCACCAACAAGACACGCTCTTGCAGGGCAGAAGAGTCGTCTGAGCCTTCTTGTGTCTTTTGTATATGCAACACGCCCAAGTCGCGGATGCGTTTCAGAAAGTCCTCATATTCCTTATGATATACCAAGAATGTGAGTTTTTTCATTTTTGTAATCATACGGCAGCCTCCTTTCTTTTTTCCTGAATGGTTTTCAGGATTTTCTGCGATGATTTTGACAGGTTCTCTTCATCCTCCATGAAGCGTTTAATCTTGCGCAATGCATCCTGATAGCCTGGAATCTGCACTTTTTCAAAAAGGTTCACTTTTTGCGTGGTTTTCTTTCGTGCATATTCCAGCAAATTCAGTTTGGCTAAAACAAACTCCCTTTCGATGGCTGTTTTGGCTAATCCCTGTAATAAGGCAATGCCATCGTAATACCATTTGGGAGCATTGAACAGGCTGAAAGGTTTAACCTCCAGTTCTACATTCTGAAGCATAGGAACGCGCACGCCGGCAATTTTTTTAACAGCCAGGTTGACATCCTTTACGCCTACTATGCTCGGGTCGAATTCCGACCACAGGGCAAACATAGCCTCATATGCCTGAATGCTTTCTTCCAGTTTTTTCTCCAGTTCGTTTGCTTCGGCCTTACATTTCTTTACTTCCATACGCAAGGCGCTTTCCTTGTTTTTGATGATGGGAAGCGTGCGCTCGCGCACCTTCAGCTGCTTTTCGAGCAGTTGCAGTGAAGTTTTGTTATATTGAAATTTTATAGCCATGCGATGTTATTCATTGAATTGAAGTAGTCGAAACGGCTACATATTATTGTATTGTCAATAGGGACAATTTCAATAAAATATTGTTTCGCTACGTTCCGTTTTGTCACTTGATGTTATTTCCAAAACTCGTCCACCAACTCTTTCTTGATGTTCACCTCTTCTGGTTTGAAATATTTGCTGAAGAGTCCCCAGGTAACATCCAACATTTCTGTGGTATTGAGGTTTACGTCGATGGCCAAAAGCTTGTCTGCATAGTCTTTTGCAAAGGCCAGTGTACGTTCATCGTAGTTGGTTAGGTCGAAACCATTTTCCATTTTTGTCTTGGCATTGGCAGCATCGGCATAAAGTCGCACGGCAGCATTCATCACTTGTGGATGATCTTTGCGGGTTTTCTTGCCGGCAACCAGCTGTTTCAAGCGGGAAAGTGAACGGAACGGATCGACAATAACTTTACCGATATCACTGTCGCGTCGCAAGAAGAGCTGACCTTCGGTGATATATCCCGTATTGTCAGGAACAGCATGCGTGATGTCTCCACCGCTTAAAGTCGTTACGGCAATAATGGTAATGGAACCGCCAGACGGGAACTGTACCGCTTTCTCGTAAATCTTTGCTAAGTCGGAATAGAGCGAACCCGGCATTGAATCCTTGGAAGGAATCTGGTCCATACGGTTAGATACGATAGCCAGTGAGTCGGCATACGAGGTCATGTCGGTAAGCAATACCAATACTTTTTCGTTTTTCTCCACGGCAAAATATTCCGCTGCTGTAAGTGCCATGTCGGGTACGAGCAGACGTTCTACTGCGGGGTCCTCTGTTGTATTTACAAAGCTCACGATGCGGTCCAAGGCACCGGCATTAGAGAACACATTTTTGAAGTACAAGTAGTCATCGTTCGTCATACCCATACCGCCTAATATGATTTTGTCGGTTTGGGCTCGCAAGGCAACCATGGCCATTACCTGGTTAAACGGTTGGTCCGGATCGGCAAAAAACGGAATTTTCTGTCCAGAAACCAGTGTGTTGTTCAAGTCAATGCCGGCAATACCCGTAGCAATCAGTTCAGAAGGTTGTTTTCTGCGCACCGGATTTACAGATGGGCCTCCGATTTCCACTTCCGTACCTTCGATTGGTGCTCCTCCATCAATTGGGTCGCCATAGGCATTAAAGAATCTTCCGGCCAGCTGGTCGCTTACTTTCAGAGACGGAGCTTTGCCCAAGAATACCACTTCTGCATCCGTAGGAATTCCGCCGGTACCTTCAAATACCTGCAAAGTAACCTCATCTCGGTCTATCTTAACTACCTGCGCCAGTTTACCATTTACCATAGCTAATTCGTCAGCTCCCACTCCGGTGGCTTTCAGAGAACAGGTTGCTTTGGTAATCTGGCTGATTTTCGTATATATTTTTTGAAATGCTTTTGTAGCCATAATACTGTTCGTTAATCAAATAAGACAGATTAGATTATGCCTTTCGCTCTTCAATCAGCGCGGCAATCTGTTTCTTATACTCAGTGAATTTCTCGCTCTTGAAAGGAGCATAGTTCATTTGTTTGCACAGGTTAATCAACTTCTTGAAGAAGTCCATAACTTCAAGGAAAGAATCAAAGGCAAACTCCGTGTGACAGATGTCAATAACCAGGTTCAGCAAGTCCTCCTGTCTTTCCAATGGAGTCACGGCATCAATTTCATCGAAAGCGTCCTGTTGCAAAATCACGAAGTCAATCACCTCCGATTTCCAGAAGATCACGTGATATTCAACCGGCACACCATCATCACCCAAGATATTGATCTGTTCAGCAATTTCCTTTCCACGCAGCAATCGTGTCTTGAGTTCGTTAACCTTTGTGGTCCAGTCTCCATTGATGCGTTGTGTGATGTACTCCTCAAATTCTGGATATTCGATATATTTAGAATATGAGTCAATCGGGTTTACGGCAGGGTAGCGTTTTCTGTCGGCACGGTCCTGCTCCAAGGCATAGAAGCAGCGAGCAACCTTCTTGGTATTCTCGGTTACCGGTTCTTTCAAGTTACCTCCGGCCGGTGAAACCGTACCGATAAAGGTAATGGAACCAGTCTTTCCATTATTGAGGTATACAAATCCTGCACGGCCATAGAAGTTGGAAATGATGGCAGAAAGATCCATTGGGAAGGCATCTGGTCCTGGCAACTCTTCCATACGGTTAGACATCTCGCGCAAGGCTTGTGCCCAACGTGATGTAGAGTCCGCCATAAGCAGTACACGGAGTCCCATGGAACGGTAATATTCAGCGATAGTCATAGCTGTATATACAGATGCCTCGCGCGCTGCGACCGGCATGTTTGATGTATTGGCAATAATAATGGTACGTTCCATCAGCTTGCGTCCAGTATGCGGATCAATCAATTCTGGAAATTCCGTAAATACCTCTACTACCTCGTTGGCACGTTCTCCACAGGCGGCGATAATTACGATATCCGCTTCTGCTTGTTTGGAAATAGCATGCTGCAATACGGTTTTTCCGGTTCCGAATGGTCCCGGGATAAATCCAGTACCACCTTCCACAATAGGATTCATGGTATCGATGGTGCGCACACCAGTTTCAAGCAGCTTAAACGGACGTGGTTTTTCCTGATAATTGGTCATGGCCATTTTTACGGGCCATTTCTGTACCATGCTAACCTCTATCTCCTTGCCTTTTTCGTCTTCCAGCACGGCAATAATATCCTGGCATCGGTATGCTCCTTCGGCAACGATGCTTTTCACCACGGCCGTACCTTCCATGGCAATAGGAGCCATGATTTTCAGGGGCTGATGGTTTTCCTCCACCTCGCCCAGCCAGGCCGAAGCTTTCACCTTGTCGCCTACGTTTACTAATGGTTTGAAATCCCACAATTTATCCTCGTCAAGTGCATATGTATATTGTCCTCGTTTCAAGAAAACACCTTCCATCTTGTCAAGGTCGTTCTGCAAGCCGTCATATTTTTTGGAAAGCATGCCCGGTCCTAAAGTCACCTCCAGCATGTGTTGTGTAAATTCAGCTTCGGCGCCGACCTTTAGTCCGCGTGTGCTTTCAAATACTTGCACATAAGCGTTTCGGGCTACTACTTTGATCACCTCTGCCATCAGGCGATCTTGCCCTACCTTAATATAGCAAATTTCGTTTTGTGATACCGGACCGTCCACTTCAATAGTGACGATGTTCGATATAACTCCTATAACAGATCCTTTTGTAGTCATATAAAAATAAGTGAATAAAATCAGCAAAAAAAATCAGATACAAAATTCGTGTGGCACCTCAACTTGATTTTTCAGTCCGTCAATAAGTTGTCGGAACATGCGAGCTCCTCGTTCGTGGTCCACACCCGTCCAGCGTTCTACCAGGTGCAATTGTTGTACAAAGGCAAACAAGCGTTCAGCCGAGAACGGAAAGAAAAACGAATGTTCCTCTAGCCAGTCCCATTTCAGTCGGTCTAATTTGCGTTCTTTCCATACGGGGTCGTTGCTTTCACTGATTGTTGCCAGTGTGTGTACGGCCTCAAATTCCGTTCCGATGCCGAAGTCACGGGCAGCCGAAGAAGCCAGTTGTCTGACCAGTTCGCCCTGTCCTATCAGGAAAGGTTCGGCTTTAAAGCCATAGCGTCGTGCTGTGAATGCGATAAGCACATTGTTAACATCGCGGCAAAATTCGAACCATTCTCTGACAAAAGAGTTTTTGGCATGGCACGCATAGTCATAATAATAACCGGTGAGTACATCTTCGGCCAAAGCGTTGCTGTTTTCTTTCAAGTCTGCATAGCGTCTGATAAACTCCTTCATGTAGTGTGGTATCAGATCGCATTCCTCGTCACGCTGTACCAAGCGCACTGCCTCTTCCAGTTCTTCGCGGCTGAATAAGCCTTTGGTAGTATCTGCATCCGCCTTTTGTTGGAGTACTTGCAGCAATAGAGCATTGTCAAATTGCAGATAAAACAAGTCCAGCAGTTTGCGGTCTGCGCTTTTCAGTAAGGGTAAAACCTCATCTCTGAAGTGCGCTACGCCAAAAGGTAGCCGCGCGTCGTCCGGTGCCACGTCTGGCAAACCGGCTACCAAATAATAATAATTACTCATAACGCACGTCCCCCAATTTTAAAACAATAAATCCATCAGTTGTGGACGGACAAAGGCTTTCAGGAAATTCATAAACTCTTCTTGTCCGAAGTCAATTCGGTAAGCTCCATCGGCAGGAGCGATAGAGAAGAGTACATCAGCTCCGTTCACCTTGTTGAATGAAAGTCCTCCGTCCAATAAGTGGCGTGCATGAGCGGCGCAGTATGCTTTCAGCTCTTCGGCTTTTTCAGAAGACACCACCATAGGTTGCTGTGCATCCCATTGCGAAGCCAAGGCAACGAGGAACTGTCCCAGGAAGTCTTTGTTTTCTGCTGTTTGTTTTACTCCTTGTTTCAGAATATTGTCAGAGATACTTGTAGCAACTTCTCCTTTCAAGGCATCTACAGCTTGTGTAGCATACATTTTCAGCTCGGCTTTGGTACGCGTATTGAGCTCTTCGGCTTCTTTCTGAGCCTCTGCCAACAGTCGTTCAGCTTCACGTTGAGCCTGTTCAATTATGCTTTGAGCCTCGGATTTGGCTTGAGAGATGAGAGCATCGGCTGCGGCTTTGCCTTTTTCTACACCCTCTTGGTAAATTTTATTGGTAAGTTCATTTATTTTCTCCATATTCGTTATGTTTTTGTGATATATGTCTCGTTGAGGCGCTTCTAAGAGAAGCCTGTTTCGTGTTTCCTGCCGCTAAAATTACCGATATTTTTTGTCATAACCATATTTTATCAGATGATTTTTGACTTTCTTTGGGAAAAGTTTCAATCTCATTTGTTACATTTATGTGTAGAACAGATGCTTTTAAGCAGCGAATAATCCTATAGGTTTTCTTTGCATCAAGTATTGAAAAGATGTACCTTTGCAGAAAGTAAATATAAATAAGTACAGAAACTAATAAAATGCTTGTCAGGAACGGCCTGTCACAAGCAGAACAGGTCTAAAAAATAAAGGGAAAGAGGCAATTATGGCAGATAAATCACTGAAAGAAAGAACGGCATCAGGACTTCTTTGGGGAGGGCTGAGTAATGGTCTTATGCAGATACTCAATGCTCTGTTTGGCATTTGTCTGTTGAATCTGCTCACGCCTCACGATTACGGAATGGTTCAGGTGCTGAATATCTTTTCGGGAGTGGCGGCAGCCCTGCTCGAAGGAGGTTTTATTTCGGCGCTGACCAATAGAAAGGAGGCAAAACATGCCGATTACAATGCCGTGTTCTGGTTTAATGCCTGGTGTGGCTTGGCACTTTATGTCCTGTTGTTCTTTGCAGCTCCCCTTATTGCTGATTTTTATGGTGAACCGCGTCTGTTGTGGTTGGCTCGCTTTTTGTTCCTGAGTTTTTTCATATCAGCTTTGGGTATTGCGCAACGTGCTTATCTGTTCTCTCACCTGATGGTGAAACAAACTGCAGTAGCTCAGGTTGTAGCTCTGCTTGCCGGTGGTGTGGTTGGTGTGAGTATGGCCTTCATGGGGTTGGCATATTGGGCTTTGGCTGCGCAGGGAGTTGTTTATGTTTCTGTGGTTGTCGGCTTGAGTTGGCATTATTCTTCTTGGCGTCCGTCATGGCATTGGAGTATGGCTCCCGTAAGGAGTATGTTTGGTTTCAGCAGTCGTTTGCTGGCTACCAGCCTGTTTACCCAATTGAATCGCAATGTACTTTCGGCCTTGTTGGGCAAGTTTTATAGTCCCAGTGTGGCTGGACTTTATGGAAATGCATCCAAATGGAATGATATGGGACACAGTTTCATCAGCGGTATGGTAAACGGAGTGGCGCAACCTGTTTTGACTCAAGCCTCAGACCACGGTAGCAGTCGGGTGCCGGTGTTTCGTAAACTGTTGCGCTTTACGTGTTTTGTGTCTTTTCCCGCCATGTTTGGACTAGGTTTTGTAGCCCGGGAATTCATAGGTATTCTTGTGGGTGACGCCTGGTTGGCAAGTGCTGATTTATTGCGTATGTTGAGTGTGTATGGCGCTTTCGTGCCGATTAACACCTTATATTATATATTGGTGGTGAGTTGTGGGCGTTCGGGAATCAACTTGGGAGCCACAGTGGCCAATTGTGTTTTGGTGTGGGGACTGATGATAGGCTTGCATACTTATGGATTGCATTGGATGGTAGCCGCGTTTGTTGCGGTCAATGTGCTTTGGACTCTTGTTTGGCAATATATGGCTCATCGGCTTACCGGACTGACCTTGCTTCAAGTCTTGTCAGACATTGCGCCCTTTGCTTTGGCTGCTGTTGGTTCGATAGCCGTCACTGCATTACTGACCCAGACTATTGAGTCGGTGTGGTTGTTGCTGTTTAGCCGTATATTCCTTGTGGCTCTATTCTATGTAGGTGTGCTTTATGTAGCAAAGGCACAGATTTTAAAGGAGAGTTTTGCCTATTTGCAGCAAGGCCCGTTGCGTAAAATTCCGTTTTTCAAATCTAAACAATGATGGTTATGCAAGAAGGTATTTCTGTGGTGATGTGCACCTACAACGGTGTGGCTTTTCTGGAACAGCAATTAGATTCCATTCTGAATCAGACAGCTACCGTGTCGGAACTGATTATTCAGGATGATTGTTCCACAGACGGAACTTGGGAACTGATTCAGCGTTATGCCGGGCGTTTGCCTTTTATCCGTGCCACACGCAACAGCCGCAATGTAGGCTTTAATGAAAACTTTCGGCAAGCCATGATGCAGGCCAAAGAGCCTTATGTAGCTATTGCCGACCAGGATGATATTTGGTATCCGCAGAAATTGGAGCGGCAGCTGCAAGCCATCGGAACTCATGACATCTGTTTCTCGGCCTATCATCGCGATGCTGTTTTCTCGGAACACTGTCGGCAGAAGGTCTGTCCGCAATTCAATGCCGAGCGTTTGCTTTTCTCGAATTGCATACCCGGACACAGTATGTTGGTGCGAAGGGAATTTCTTCATCAGCCGGCACATTGGAATCCGCACGTCTGTTACGACTGGTGGTTTTTGATGTGTGCCGTGTTCGAAAATGGTATCGTCCGTGTAGACGAGCCGCTCAATTGGCATCGGCCGCATGCAGCATCAGCCATAGCTCAGATACATGCCCGTTATGCCACGCGGCACACCAAGGCAACTTCGCCACTGATGCCCTATCTTTACGGAGGGCAGGATTTGAAGCGTCTGCGTAACAAAGAGGCCTGGAAGATTTTCAACCGGATGGTACAGCAGCGTAGCAGCGAGGTGTTGCGTCAAGATACACCGGCTTCCTCTGCTTGTAGTGCCGACCATTTTACCGTTCGTCTGCTGCATCTGCTGAGCACTTGCTTGCTTGAAGGAAAGACGCTGCGCTTGTGCTGTCTGTGTTTCAAGTACCGCAAGCGCATTTATCCCGATGTGCAAGTGCAAGGTCTGATGGGAGGTATTCGCGGCTTCTTCTATCCATTTATATATGCCTACAACAATACGAATTTTGAGATGTAGGCAGCAAGGGGAAAACGTGCCGTACGGACGGATGCATATTCGGTAGCCTGTGGTGCTGTATGGCTTCATGATAACGAACAAGGTTTTTAAAACTTAGACAATATTTAGGTTATGACGTGTAAAAAAAATATAGCTGTTATTTTGGCAGGAGGGGTAGGCAGTCGTGTGGGATTGTCCACTCCGAAACAGTTTTTCAAGGTAGCGGGCAAAACAGTTGTGGAACATACGGTAGATGTGTTCGAGCGCAATGAGCGTATAGATGAGATTGCCATTGTGGCGAACCCGGCATACATTGACGAGTTCGAAAGCATGACGCTTCGTAACGGATGGAAAAAGGTGAAGAAAATCCTTAAAGGCGGTAAGGAACGCAAGGATTCCAGTCTGTCTGCCATCTATGCCTACGAGGGACAGCCCGTCAACTTGGTATTTCATGATGCAGTGCGTCCGCTGGTAAGTCAGGCCATTGTAAATCGTGTGCTTGATGCCTTGCAGCATGCCCATGCCATTGATGTGGCTTTGCCGGCAACAGATACCATCATTCGTGTGGATGGTGACTATATAGCTGATATCCCCGACCGCAGCATGTTGCGTCGCGGACAGACTCCTCAAGCTTTTGACATAGAAGTTATCCGCGAGGCGTACGACCGTGCACAGAAGGATGTGCATTTCAAAACTACGGACGATTGCGGTGTGGTGCGCCGTTACTTGCCCGAAGAACCGATTTATGTAGTGGCGGGCGAGGAGTCGAATATGAAGCTCACCTATAAAGAGGATACTTTCTTGTTGGACAAACTCTTTCAGTTGCGCCAGTGCGAAGCGCATGACTTAGACCAGTCAGCTCAGGAGTTGAAGGGACGGGTGGCTATAGTCTTCGGTGGAAGCTATGGTATCGGTGCCGAGATTATTGCGATGTTGCAGGAGCAAGGGTGCCGTGTATTCTCGTTTTCGCGCGGTCAGAACGGAGTGGATGTTGGCATCCGCGAACAGGTGGCTCAGTCCATCGCGTCGGTATATGCCGAATGCGGCAAGATTGACTATGTAATCAACACAGCCGGTTTGCTGAACCGCGAGCCTTTGGCCACAATGGACTACCAAACCATTCTACAGGCTGTGCAGACCAATTATATGGGAACGGTTAATGTGGCGCTCGAAGCCTATCAGCCGCTCAAGGAGTCAAAGGGAATGCTGATATTCTTCACGTCGAGTTCTTACACGCGTGGCCGGGCGTTCTACAGTATTTACTCTTCAACCAAAGCTGCCATTGTTAACTTTGTGCAGGCAGTGGCCCAGGAGTGGGAGGGAGATGGCATTGCCGTAAACTGCATCAATCCGGAGCGTACCGCCACTCCGATGCGTACTCGTAATTTTGGCATTGAGCCGCCTGAGACATTGCTTACGGCAAAAGAAGTGGCTCAAGCCACCTTGCGTACCCTATGTTCTTCGGCCACAGGACAGGTGATAGATGTAAAAAGAAAAATAAACTGATTATATTAGATAGCTGCATGGGGCATGATGCCGGGGTGCTTGTGCCGTCCATGATTTTTAGAAAGAATGATATGACAAACGATAAATGCTTGGGACACCAACCGCTTCCCGATTATCTGGATGCGTATATGAAGCAGAATCTCAGAGCCTGTCAGCTCAAGGAGCTCGAGATTTTGAAAGAAATCGACCGCATTTGCAGGTTGCATCAGATACCCTATTGGCTCGATGGAGGCACCTTGTTGGGAGCTGTGCGTCATGGAGGCTTTATTCCTTGGGACGATGATATAGACATAGCCATGCGTCTGGAAGACTTGTCCCGCTTCAAGGAAGCGGCCTTGCGTGAGTTGCGCCCGGAGTTTTTTCTGCAGACTGCCGAAACAGATCCGGAATGTCCGGTTACCGGGGTGAAGGTGCGCGACATGAATTCGCTTTGCATCGAGGGTCGCGAGGACATGACAGCCCGTTATCAGAAGGGACTCTTTGTGGACATCTTTCCTTTTATAGATTATCCGGACATGAGTGCCCGTACTGTGAAGCGGGTAGCGAAAGGCATTTGTAAGAGTCACGCCATATTGCATGCACCGCATCCCTATACGTTGCGTGCTGTGGCCGAGTGGGTGAAATTCACCACACTGAATGTTTGGTATCATATCGAGTGGAAATTTCTTTGTGCCACGCGTAAGAAAGGAACTTATCTGTCTAATATTCTTACGAATAACGGCTATGGCATCATGCATCGCATTGATTCGGTCTATCCCATTGGTGAAATACAATTCGAAGGATATACGTTCTGTGCACCGCATAACCCGGATGCCTATCTGAAAGACCTTTATAAAAACTATATGCAGTTGCCTCCGGAGGACAAGCGCAAGGGGCATGCCGCTTTTCTTTGTCCCGTATTAGTATCTGCAGAAAAGGAATAATCGTCATAGAAACCTCTAAAACATAGAACGAACATGAATAAGGACACAGCTGATAAACAGTTGCATACGAAGCTCGAAACAATGTATGTTGTACAGTCGGAGGTGCAACCCGAAGTAGATGTTGCCGTACTGATTCTCTTTTTCAATCGTCCCGAACAGCTGAATCAGGTGTTTCAGCAGGTGCGTCTGGCTCGTCCGTCTCGTTTATACCTCTATCAAGACGGACCGCGTCACGAAAAAGACATGCCCGGAATCCAGGCTTGCCGCGAAGTGGTGCGCTGTATAGACTGGCAGTGTGAGGTGCATTGTTTGTATCAGGAGCAGAACTACGGTTGCGACCCGTCGGAGTTTATGGCGCAGAAATGGGCTTTTTCTCACGAAGAGAAGTGTGTCGTGCTCGAAGATGACGATGTACCTTCGGTAAGTTTCTTCCGTTTTTGTAAGGAGATGCTCGACCGTTATGAGCACGACGAGCGCATTGGTATGATTGCCGGGTTTAATGCCGAGGAAATCACACCCGACGTGCAGGAGGATTATTTCTTCACGCGCACGTTTTCCATTTGGGGATGGGCCAGTTGGCGAAGAGTTGTGGATTTGTGGGATGAGCACTATACTTTCCTGGACGATGCGCAGGCGGTGGACCGTTTGCATGGACTGATTGATACCAACCGTTTGCGCAGCGATTTCTTTACCATGTGCCAGAGCCACCGCAGCCAGAATAAAGCGTTCTATGAAACGATATTTCAGGCTGCTTTGTTCCTGAATTCCTATCTTTGCATTATGCCGAAGAAAAATATGATCAACAATCTGGGAGCTACGGCCGGTTCGGTACATTTTGGCGCATCTACAGAATTGCTGCCCCGAGGCTACCGACGCATCTTTACCATGAAGCGTTATGAGATGGAAATGCCTGTGCGTTCTCCCAAATACATCATCGAACACACCGAATACAAAAAGCGCATCTATCGGATTATGGGATGGAGGAATCCGATGATCAAGATAGGCCGTTCGTTCGAGGAGCTCTATTTGAATCTTCGTCACGGCAACTTTAGTAACATAGGCAATGCCTTGAAAAACAGAATCAGCAAATGGCTCAAGATATATCAGCACCGCTAAAGGTGTACTTTTATCATACGCGTCCCACAGACGGAGGCTTGGAAGAATGGAAACGGAAGCGTTTTCCGGGACACTTGCTTTATGGTATGCCGCTGTTCCCTAAGTGGAACATTCGGTGTGTGATGCATCCTTTTCGCTTTGTCGACAAGCGTTGGGTGCTGATGTTGCGCACGGCTTGGAAGATACTCACGTGCCGTGAGTCATACGATGTGCTCTATGCCACATCCTTTCGCGGTATTGAGCTGATTGTATTCCTTCGGGCTTTGGGCCTGTACCGCAAGCCCATTGTCATTTGGCATCATCAAGCCATTGTGCGCAATGCCAAGCCGCTTCGCGAGCGTCTGTCGCGCCTGTTCTATAAGGGTTTCGACTATATGTTTTTCTTTAGCGAGGAGCTGATTCGGCGTTCGGTTGCAGCCGGCAAGTTCGATTCGCGCAAAATGAAACTCATCCATTGGGGACCTGACATGGACTTTTATGATGGCGTGCTTCAGGATCTGGCTTCGGATTCAGGGCAAAGCCGGAGCGGATTCATTTCCACGGGAAAGGAAAACCGCGACTTGCAAACCTTGGTTCGGGGATTCGACCACACCCAGGGCAAACTGGACATTTATATAGCCAAGGAGTGTGGCGCTTTGCGCTACGATAAGATTGTGTCGCAGATGCAGGTGCCCGACAATGTATGTATTCATTTCACCGAAGGCATCATCCCCTATGAGCTGGCCTTGCAAGTGGCACGCAAGCAATTTATTGTAATCTGTTGCCTGGATGCCCCCTATACCGTGGGACTGACCACACTGGTTGAGGCCCTGGCCTTGGGAATGCCGGTACTCTGTTCCCGCAATCCCACCTTTGGCTTCGATATAGACAAGGAAAAAGTGGGCATCACTATACCTTATGGCGATGCGGCAGGTTGGCAGAAAGCCATAAACTGGATGATGGAACATCCCGATGAGGCCGAACAGATGGGGCGCAATGCCCGCAAGTTGGCCGAGGAACGTTTCAATCTGGAAATATTCAGCAAGGAGATAGCCGATGTGTTGCATCAAGTGGCCGCCGGCAAATGCTAGTCTCTACCTATCACACTATACAAATTCGCAATATGAGAGTTCTGATTGTAAATACATCCGAGCGCACCGGTGGTGCCGCTATTGCTGCAAACCGTCTGATGGAAGCCCTGAAGAACAATGGGGTAAAGGCAAAGATGCTGGTGCGCGACAAGGATACGGATCAAATCACGGTTTGTGCCCTTAAGAAAAGTTGGCGTCATCGTTTCCGTTTTGTTTGGGAGCGCTTCGTTATATATAAGGCCAATGCCTTTAAGAAACACAACCTGTTTCAGGTAGACATTGCCAATGTCGGTGCAGACATTACTGCGCTTCCGGAATTTAAGGAAGCCGACATCATCCATTTGCATTGGATAAACCAGGGATTTCTTTCACTGACAGACATCCGTAAGATTATAGACAGCGGCAAACCTGTTGTCTGGACGATGCATGATATGTGGCCATTTACGGGCATCTGCCATTATAGCGGTACGTGCGACAAGTATCTCACCGAATGTCATCATTGTCCCATGCTTCTGAACGGAGGCAGTGCAAAAGACCTTTCCAGTCGGGTATTCCTGAAGAAGCAGAAAATGCTGCGTGGGGCGCACATCACCTTTGTGGCATGCAGTCATTGGTTGGAACAGTTGGCATCGCAGAGCAGTTTGCTTTCCGGACAAAGGGTGTTGTCTGTTCCCAATGCCATCAATACCAACCTGTTTCGCCCTGAAGACAAGCGCGAAGCCCGGTTGTCCTTTAATCTGCCTGCCGATAAAACCCTGCTGCTTTTCAGTTCCATGAAGATAACAGACAAGCGGAAGGGCATTGACTATATGCTCGAAGCATGCCGGTTGCTTGCCGATGCGCAACCACAGTTGGTGCAGCAGCTCGGCATTGTCATTGTCGGAAAGGAAGCCGCTTCGATGAAGCAACTTTTTCCGTTCCCGGTCTATACGGTCGACTATGTGTCGGATGAAAAGAGCATGGCTCGTCTGTATAATGCCGTGCAAGCTTTTGTCACGCCCTCATTGCAGGACAATCTGCCCAATACGATTGTCGAAGCCATGTCGTGCGGCACGCCTTGCATTGGCTTCAAGGTGGGCGGTATTCCCGAAATGATTGACCATAAGGAGAATGGATATATCGCACAATATTGTGATGCCGCCGATTTGGCCGAGGGCATACGATATGTTTTGTCCGAGGCAGATTATGCCGCTCTCAGTGCTGCTGCCTTAAAAAAGGCAACGCAGACGTATGCCGAGAGTGCCGTAGCCATGAAGTACATCAAGATATACAATCAGGCTTCCGGAAAAGTGCGTGCCTAGAAACATCTGTAGCAATATCCTATGGGTTTGCCGATTTGAAAACGGCCATAAAATACATTTCAAACAGTAAATAAACAACATCTAAACAGTATCTAAACAGTATCTAAACAGCATGACGAATCAAGATCCTTACCCCTGTATTACGGTGGCTACGGTCACCTATAACGCAGCGCAGACATTACCGCGTACTTTAGCCAGTGTGGCGGCGCAGACTTATCCTAATATAGAGCATTTGATTGTAGATGGATGCTCCAAAGACCAAACACTCGAACTGGTTCATCAGTATGTCGACCGCAATACACACGAACTTGTGCCTCACCGTATCCGTTTAATCAGCGAGCCCGACAAAGGGCTTTATGATGCGATGAATAAAGTAATCCGTAATGCAGAAGGAGATTATGTTTGTTTTTTGAATGCCGGCGACTGTTTTCACAGTGCAGACACCCTTCAGGAGTTGATGCATCAGCTAAAGTGGGAGGAGATGCAGCCCGAGCGTTATCCGGCTGTGCTGTATGGCGAGACCGATTTGGTGGATGCCGACGGCCGTTTTCTTCGTCACCGTCGCTTGCAAGTGCCGGATAAACTCACGAGCCGCAGTTTTTTGCAGGGTATGTTAGTGTGTCATCAGTCGTTTTATGTGCGCACCGACTTGGCGCGTCAGGAGCTGTATGATTTGCGTTATCGCTTCTCGGCAGATTTCGATTGGTGCATCCGTATCATGAAGCGGGCACAAGCATTGAAACTGAAGATGCATCATTCGCATCTTATTCTGACAGACTATCTGAGCGAAGGGCTTACTACGCAGAATCACCGCAAGTCTTTGCTGGAACGTCTGCGTATTATGGCCCGTCATTACGGATGGCCTTTGGCCCTTTGGCAGCACGCTTGGTTTGTGTTGCGCAGTGTGATTAAAAAGTAAAATACGTTTTAGGTTCATTGAGCTGTGTATTGTCTTCTGTCAAGAAGCGGTACACAGCTTTTTTTGTTTGGTTTGTTTTGTTTCAAACTATCAGAGGCAAGGCACTTCTTGGCCGATGTATATAGTGGCAGCCTTGCCTGCTTTTTCGCTTTCTTATAGGGAATGATATTAAAAAACACAAAGAGAGTGCTTTGGTTTCAGAAAAATGCTTATCTTTGGGCGTAATTTTTGGTTTTTTAAACCGACTTGATAAAACGTGAAATTATTACCTAAAAACAATTTATTTCTAACTATTTAATAACAATTACATGAGAAAAGCTTACTCTATTTTGCTCGTCATGCTGTGTTTCGTGATGCAGGGATGGGCGCAAAAAGTAACTGAGCTGTCTCAACTGAGCAACGACAAGGTGTATTCGATTCGTTCTGAGCGCGCCTTTTTGTTCTATAGCAGCGTGGAAAGCGTTGCAAATCAGTTGTGTACAAGCACAGGTTCTGCAGTAGGTACGGTAACCGAGGATTCTAGTAAACCAGAGCAACAGTTCCGTATTGAAAAGAAAGACAACAAGTATTATTTGTTCAGTATTGGTGCCGGCAAGTATGTCAATAAGAGCGGTAACTACTCGGAGAATGCAACCGATGCATTGGTTCTGACGAAAGAAAACAATGCCAATTATCCTTGGAAACTGGTAATTGGCGGAAACGGTTTGAACTCGCAGATTGCCGATCAAACACCGAATGGAATTATGGTGAATGGCTGGACCACTACCGACCCGGGTAACTGTTATTCAATCACAGAGGCTATTCCTACCAATAAGGAATATACCGTGAAGATTTTGGGTACAGACAATGCAACAGCAGGTGTGACTTTCGAAGGAAATTCCTATAAGAAAGATGCAAAAATCAGTACTACCAAGTTGGTGTCTGCATCTGATGTTACAGCTGCAAGCGTAGACGGTATGATTTCTATCGTAACCATTCAGTATCCGAATATCTTCGTGAGCTACATCTCTAACGCAACCAAGTTCTACACCATCAAGAATGGTAAGGGTGGTTACGTGAGCTTGAACAGCGAGTATGTAGAAGCTGGACGTTTGACTTTGAAGAACACCACCAAGCCGCGCGACAACAAAGCTTTGTGGGCGTTCGTTAAAGAAAAAACCTCTAACAAATACAAAATCTACAACTACTCTTTAGGTCTGACCAAGACTTTGAGTATAAAAGGTGATGAGGCAGCTGCTCGTGCCAGCATGACAGATCCTGCTGCTTCAGATAATGTGTTTGAGGGAACCTTCCACTTAGGAAGCACAGAGCCTTCTTACATCAAGATTAGCGGCACAACCAAATGGTGGAATGACCGTGACGGTTTCTTGGCATTGTGGAATACAGGAAGCGTAACAGGCGACAATGGAAGTAAATTCTTTATCACCGAAGTTGATCCTGCCGACTATCCGGATTCATATTATTATGAAGTGCCTAACATTACCGGTATCGCTTCTTTCACTCCGAAAAATCCGAATACACTTTGGTATAAGACTTCTGCAGAAGCTGCCGGAGTACAGAATCCTTGGATGGAATATGCCTTGCCATTGGGTAACGGAGAGTTGGGCTGTATGATTTACGGTGGTGTACACAACGAAGAAATCCAGTTCAACGAAAAGACTTTGTGGAGCGGTGAAGCAGACAATATTACGGCAGCAAGCGGTAGCCGTACGTTTATGAACTTCGGTTCTGTGAAGGTTGAAAACCTGGACAAGACCATCATGCAGAGCGTAACTGATTATGTTCGCTATTTGGATATCGAAGAAGGTATTGCAGGCGTATCGTTCAAGAACGGCAATGGCTCTTTGTTCACTCGCAAATATTTGAGTTCTGCTCCCGATCAGGTAATCGCAGCACAGTATAAGGCTGAGGGCGACGACAAGATGAACCTGGTATTTACTTTGGAACCGGGACAGGGAATCGGTGCCGGAACGGTTCATTACGAAAACGGAACCGCTTCATTCCAGGGTAAGATGACCGTAAAATATGCCGCTCGCTTGCATGTTGTGGCTAACGAAGGCGCTACGGTAACTACTACCGACAAGGGCATCAGCGTAAGCAATGCCACTGAGGTAACCTTCTATTTGAAGGGAGCTACCAACTTTAATGGCGAAGTTGCTTCGGCTAATTACTTCGGCAACGAAACAGAGGCTCAGGTAAATGAGCGCATCAAGAAGGCAATTGAGGCAGCAGCAACCAAAGGCTATGCTTCTGTTGAGGCCGATCATATCGAAGACTTTACAGCGATCACCAAGCGCATGACTTTCAACTTGAGCTTGCAGACTCCTACTGTAGACACCAAGACTTTGATTGACAACTACTATCCAAACAACAGCAATGCGGACAGTAAGGCAAACGACCACCTCTTCTTGGAGCAGTTGTATTTCCACTACGGACGTTACTTGGCTATCAGCTCTAACCGTAAGCCAATCGCAGCTCCGAACAACTTGCAGGGAATCTGGAACAACTTGGGTTCAAACTCACCATGGAACTCAGATATCCACACCAACATCAACATCCAGATGAACTACTGGCCAACAGAAAGCACCAATCTTTCTGATTTGCACAAACCGTTCGTAAACTTCATTTTGCGCGGTGCAAACAGCAAGGGATGGAAGGCTGTCGGAAAAAAATACAACCAAGGTCACGGATGGAGTGTCTTGACAGAAACTTCATTGTACAACAGTATGAGTAACTGGGGCGACAACTATTTGGTTGCCAATGTATGGTACACCAGCCACTTGTGGACACACTGGCGTTATACTCAGGATAAAGAATTCTTGAAACAAGCTCTTCCTGTTATGTGGGGTGCAGCACAATTCTGGTTCCATCGCTTGATTAAGGATAAGGGATTCGACAGCAGCAAGGACGAGCAAGAGTCTGTAAGAAACTACCGTCCTGCTTATAAGTTCAATCCGGACGGAACTTATGTGGCTCCAAACGAGTTCAGTGCAGAGCAGCACGATAACCAGACAGAGGATGGAACAGCACATGCACAGCAGATGATTTCATACTTGTTCCAGAACATCAGCGATGCCATCAACATCCTGGGCTTGGAAAACACAAGCCTTACCATGGAAGATGTGGCTAAGTTGAATAAGTACTTGGAGAAGATTGACAAGGGCTTGCACACAGAAGAATACACCGGAAGCTGGGGTGCTACCTACAATGGTGTACAGAAAGGCGAGAAACTGTTGCGCGAATGGAAATACTCTCCATTTGACATCTCTAAGGATAGAGGTCACCGTCACATGTCTCATTTGATGGCTCTCTTCCCAATGGATCAGATTACTCCGGAAAGTGAATTCTTTACTCCTGCCGTTAACTCATTGAAGTTGCGTGGTGATGCTGCTACCGGATGGTCAATGGGTTGGAAGGTGAACTTGTGGGCACGTGCCTTGGATGGCGACCACGCACACATCATCATCAAGAATGCGTTGAAACACTCAACTTCTTACGGAACCAATGCCGGTGCCGGTGGTATTTACTACAACCTGTTCGACAGCCATGCACCATTCCAGATTGACGGAAACTTCGGTGTATGCTCTGGTATTGCTGAGTGTTTGATGCAGAGTGCGCACGGTTATATCAACGTGCTTCCTGCTTTGCCTTCAGTATGGAACACAGTAGGTGAAGTAACCGGTATGAAAGCAATCGGAAACTTCACAGTAGATTTCAACTGGGAGAACGGCAAATGCCAGAAGATTCGCATTGTAAGCCATGCTGGTGCTCCTTTGAAAGTTCGTTGCGACAAGGGTGCTTTGGCAATCGATCAGGCAACTGTAACTGTAAACGGCAATGGTGTTGGAGCAGTTGTTGAAAACAACGTAGCTACCATCCAGTGTGCTAAAGACGATGTAGTAGAGATTGATTTTACAAAGATTACAGGAATCGCTTCAGCTCCTGAGGCACAGGCAAAGGGTGATGCTACCATCTACGACTTGGGTGGCCGTCGTCTTCCTAAAGTTCCTGCACATCAGGTTTACATCCAAAACGGTGTAAAGAAGATTGCTCAGTAAGCTTTTTGTAAAAGCCAATATATAAAGAATCGCTCAAGGGACAGTGAAAATCCCTTGAGCGATTTTTTTGTTTCCGGGTTTGGGCTGGTAATATTTTCAAAAACTAATAGCTACATCCTGCTTTTCTTCGGTTTCATTTCGAAGTGATAGGTTATGTTCAGGTTTACATAGCTTCTGATGGTGTTGTGCCAGGACTCGTTGCGTGCTTGTGCATTGATGGCATGTGTAATATTCGACAGTTGTTGCAGCAGGTCAAAGCCTACGAGACGTGCTGTCCATAACTTTTTCTTTCCGCCAAAGCGAGTTGAAAGAGCCGCATTCCACTGCCATTCCGTTGTGTTCATGGAAGCCTGGTTATAACCTCGGCGCAAATACAATCTCAGATCCGTATCCAAACTGATGCCCCAAACGAGCGGTGTCATCAGCGTCAGGCTATACAATTGGTCCAGATAATTCATGTGTTGGAAATTCTCTCTGCCTGATTTTGCTTTGTTCCACATCACCCTTCCGAACAACTCTACCCGATACGGACCTTTTCCGTAACTGATTTTCAATTGCTGGATTACTTTGTTTTGCAGAATCAGCGAAGTGTGCGGATTTAATGCAACTGCATCAGAAGCATACACCGTTTCGTGTGCAAAGACATATCGGCTATCGGTAGACAGGTTCCAACGCTTCTCTTTATCGAGGGCACGGCCGAAGCTGATGCTTCCCATCATCCACCAGTTTCCTTCAATATTTCGAGGCTGCCAGGTTGTGACACCGGTATTGCGGTCGTAAGTTGTGGCCTGCTTTACCTCATGTTTTATGATATTGCCGGAGACGTTAGCGGTTATCCATTGGCTGATTTCCGGTTTTCTTGTTGTGGAGCTCAAATTTAGTACATGCGTAAAGGCCGTTCTCAAATCCGGATTACCTTTGCTGACAAACAGAGAGTTGCTGCTTTGGCTTACATCGAGCATTTGGCTTAATGAAGGTAAGCTGGGCTGAAGTTGATAGGATAGACTAAAATAATTTCCATATCTCATATTAAAGTAAGGTGAATAAGTCCAATCCTTTCGCACGATTTGTTGGTTGCTTTGCCCCCGAACATCATCAACGCTTCGTTTCTGGTATTTTATGGGAAGTTGCAGGTTAATGACAACATTGTCCTGTTTCTTGTTTGGCATTGAGTAATAGCTGAACTGCAAAAACATATTGTGGCTGTCAGACGCTTCATCTGTTATAAAAGAATTGACAGAGTCTAACGGCCATGTTTTTCCCATATTCCAGTCCTCAATTTCGATATAATCCGAATAATCTTCATAGTTCTTGAACAGATTTTCCTTTTTATTAGCCTTGCTGTGATTATATGAGTAGGACAAGTCGGCAAAGAACGTTCCAGCCTTGCTGTTTGAGAAACTGAACAGCTTGTGCGAGACCCCTAAATTATAATTTAAGTCATGATGGGGGGCTTGGCTTCTGTAGTTTTCGTAGTAATTCTGCAAGTCCCGTCTTGATGCTTCAGAAAGACCGATATCAGTGGATTCCATTTCTCTGTAATTGAATCCGGCACTGAATCTAAGATTGTCTTTTGTGAGTGGCAGATAAATACCTGCATTAGCTTGTATTCCTGTAGTCAAGAAATAATTTTTACGGACACTAATTGTCCGTTGCGAAGACATGATATGTTGCAGCAACGATTGACTGTGCGGCATGTAAAATATGCTGTCCAAAGAAGATACCATCTCTTTGTCCTGCGGGTCGGTGTCAAAAGCGGCACTAAGTCCGGTGCTGCGGTTTCTTCCTTTGCTGAAATGTATGTTTGGAGCAACTGATACATAATATTTTTTCCTTTTGTTCTTTGAAAAACCGGCCCTCCAATTCATGGAAGAATTATTGGAATGATTGGAACTGCTGTTGCGGCTAAATATATCGCCAGTATCAAAGAACTGTTGTCTTGCCGACTTGTTTTCTACTGTGTTTGTTTCATGTCGGGCATCCAGGGTTGTTTCAAATTTCAAATCTCCATCCTTGTTTTCTACGCTATAGTCAATGCCGCCCTGTTGGATGACAGGTTCTCCCATTCCTTCGGCTTGCATTTCCCGCCATTCTCCGTTGTGAGTGGGTTTGTGATTATCTCCCACGTTATTTGCGGTGCCGTAAATTCCGAGTTTAGCATGGTCCGAGAACATCATGGCAAAAACTCTTCCACGATATACCTCTCCTTTATTCTCTGACGTACGCAGTCCTCCACCCACTTCGGCATTAGCCAGCCATCCTCTGCTGTATTCTTTTTTCAGTCGAACATCCATGGTGAGTTCCGGATTTCTTGCTTTTGCTCGTATAGAATCCTGGTGCGTTGCATTCCTTAGGTCGCCCAAATTACGGAAAACTTTGATTTTGTCTACTGTATAATAGGGCAGATTATCCAAGGCTACGTTCGGGTCTCCTTTAAAGAAATCCTTCCCATTGACCAATAACGTTTTTACCGGTTCACCGTTGATGGATATTTTTCCTCTGCTGTCCAATTGTGCTCCGGGTAATGCGCGCACCAAGTCGTTCAGCATAGATCCTGCAGATAATTGCAAGGCGGCTGCATTATAAATAAGGGTATCTCCTTTCTGCACCATAAGAATGCGCGTAGCATTTACAGTCACTTCATCCAATTCTTTGTAAGGCATTCGTTTGGTTGTAAGCAGAACTTCTTCATCCCAGAAATAACGGTTTCCGACTGCTTTCATCAATTTGTCTTCGGTAATACAGACTGTTTTTTCAGCATATTCATAACCATCTCTTTGTGCTTCGATGATGAGAGTATCCATCAGGCTGTTGAGTATGATAGTATATCCTGAAAATACCTCTCTGTCATTTACGAAATGGATTTGTTTGTTGGCATCTGCCTTTACAGCTTTTCCCTTTGTGTCGTAGACAGTAAAATTAAACCTGTCTAATAAATCTTTGGTTACAGCATCCTTAACTTTTACTTCTCTAAGAATAAACATTACGTCTTCCTTTTGAGCATACAAATAATTGTAAGACAAGAGTATGGATAATAAGAGAATCAGTGTGCGCATGGATTCAAGAATTTTATTGGAATAGAATAAGTATTAATCTCAAAACTAGTTTTGAGATTAATACTCGAAATGTGTCTAATGTTTTAGTAGTAATAACTGCCACTGCCATGGCCTCCACTACCTAAATTACCTTCAAATGAATATTTGCTTGTGGCAGAAGAACATCCGTTTGTAGCACCGCATGTTGTGTTACATGCTTCTTGACATTGTTCTGTAGTAAAAAACGAGCCTGTAGGCTCTGCGCTAGCATATTCGATATGCTCAATCCCATGTCCATCTTTATACTTGATAGTTAGCGTACAAGTACATGTTACAGATGCGCGAGCACCACCAAAAATTGATTTCATTTCGTCCAAAGTAAGGACACGACCTAAGTCGTTTGCTTGAGAAATTTTTACCTTCTTCATAATTTGTAGTTTTAATGATTTTACTAAGGCATTGATATGCCGTTTTGTTTGTCTATTTAAGTTATTAACTTGGTTTTGTGGCTTCGAAAACCATAGTTTCCATTTGATTCGCCCACTCCGGAATTACAGTCCCGTGTTCTTCCAGATTATTGAGTTCTGAAGTTTCACTTTTTCCTATAGATACCTGTTTTATCATAATAAAACCTGTTTGTTGCAGCATATTCTGAATTGTGCAGGCATCATAAATCATTTTATGCCCCCATAATCTCATGAAATTGTTAATAACAAATGAGACTTTTTGATTTATGGGAACATCTTTGAAATCATGCAAAATCTCTTGACTGAAGTATTTTTGACTCCATGAAATATATTCTTCTACTTTTGGAGATGTTTGTTCTTGAAGCAATAATTTAACAAGGCTTAATGAAGGAAGCGCAATTCTGAAAATTCCTCCCGGACGAAGTGTTCGAAAAACCTCTTGTAACATATTTTTTCCTCCATGATACGTTAAGTGTTCGAACATGTGTTCCGAGAAAATGAATTGAAAACTGTCATCTTTGTATGGAAATGGATAAGAAGCATTAAGATAATATGCACCACTTACCGGTAGCAAATCTACATTCAGCCAACCTTTTTTTATATTTTCCCCACATCCGATATTTAATTTGTCATTCTTTGCAGATTCTTGCTTTATGTTGTTTGTATCAAGTTTTAAACACACGACTTGATTGCTCGGTATCATATCCATAAGCTTCTGCATTTGTATGTCTGCTTCTTCAAAAAGACTTGAAATCATGCCTTTCTTGTTGTTGCTGTCAGTAACGTCTGAATAACCAAAGTCCATCTGTTTGGAGATAAAAGGATATATCACCATTTTGTTTAGTAGGATTTTTGACAAAAACTCATCTGCTACATCTTTTTCTCCGAATTCAGCCTCGAGAATAGTGTCATAAGCTTTACTATAGATTACAATAAATTGTGTACACCATAACCAGTCGACCCAAAAAAGTCCTTTGCTAACAGGTACGGCATTTCCAAAGCCGCCAATACCACCGGATAGCAAATCTGCACCTTTCAAACCTGCTTCATATACTTTTTTGATAAAATCCTCTTTGCAATAATTCTTGGTGAAAATATGGTCGTCTTCGCATATGAGAATTGCATCTTCTTTTGCCACTTTAGCCTTTGAAACAGCGTTGCATATACTGTTCCACAGACCGATGGCTCCAATTCGATGCTTATGAGCTGCTATAGAAACAATATCATATTCTTTTTTATCGGCAAATTGTGATTCATACAACGTCTGACGCTCTGCCCTTTCAGGAAGATGAATAATATGTGTAGAAATTTGAAAATCAGACAGCATATTGTCGTCAATGACAAGATCTTCTTTATCTGATACGCATAAGTAATGTGCCTTAATGCGATTCAGGACATGCAGTGTACTTTCTGCTTTCTGAAATAGCTTTTCTACACGATGTTTGATGTTATTTTGTACGGTTACATCGGAATACCCAAATTCTTTTTGTATACTAATAAAAGGATATACAACTAGTTTTTTCCCAAGAATCTTAGAAAGATACTTGTCTGTTGCGTCATCCATTGTATCTTTTGATTTTATTATGGTGTCATAGGCTCTTTTAAATATGACCGTGAATTGCATACCGGTGAACCGACTAAATTGAAATAAATCTTGATAGACCGATTGTACAGGTAAATCAATCCAACTGACACCGCCCGACAACAAATCTGCATCCATTTGTTGGGCATGATTTATAGCATCAACTAAGGAGGGATAATTATATGCGTCCGTAAAGACATGATCGTCTTCGCCAAAGACAAAGAAATCATAGTTATTTCTGCATGCTTCTTCTACGCTTTGTATGAACGTAAGCCACAAACTCTTTACAGGATGTTCCGCTTGTGCAGGAGTTAGTATATGCAGGTTTAATTCGGATTTATCTGCATATTGCGATATAATGTGATCTCTTCGTTCCTTCCTTTCAGGAAGATTAGGAATATATACCTGTATTGTTTTCATTGATTCATCAGTTAAGTTATTCATTACTTGGTATATTATACCAGTGTTATTTAAATCTCTTTTTATCATTGAGTCATGCTGATAAAGATATAAAGAACAAGAATACTCCATTGCCTAAGAATTTTTTTTTATGGTTGAATTTCATATTCTTTTATCTCATTCTAGAATGATTGGCAAATCTTCTATTTCATATTCTTCAGGCAGGCGGTATCCGTTTATTAGTACAGTCGGTGTGGCTGTGATTCCATATTTGTCACGCCATTCTCTGTGTCTTTGTATTTCTTCTTTAGTTTCATGTGTATATAAATCAACTGGGTTTGCACTTATATATTCTTGCGCATTGTATTTTTTGCCGTCATACCATTCCTTGAATATTTTTTGAGATGAATCTCTGTTGAGCTGTAAGTAAGATGAGATTAAGAAACGGTTGCTATCTTCAAGTTTCTCATTGAAAGCAGAAAAGATGTATTGGATACAAATTTTTGAACCGATTCTTTTCATTAGCGCATCTATTCGCTTGTGCATTTTAGCGCATGGATTGCAATGAGGATTTGTCAAAATTGTAATTCGTATTTTGGAATTTATATTCCCAAATAGAATATGACTGTCTTCACATGTTGTTGCATAGAAATCATTTTTATAAAGCTTTGTCCAGAAAACATCCGGGTCAGCTTTAAAAGCATTGAATATCCATTTTGTTTCCCTGTGCTTTTGCTCATTTGTATAATTTGAAGCTATGAAATGAATTACTATAATACATAACAAGATAATACATCCGCTTGTAAGGCTGTGCAATAAGAATTTATACGGAGACATTGTATAGTTTGATATGAAGATAATATCAATAATACCATTTATCCATATCACAAATTGCACGAGAGTACATAACAAGCAGAATTTGTGGAGAACTGTGGCTTGTTGCCAAATACTCCAAATACCATATAGCATAGCTGTCCATCCTATCATGGCTAGTGGAAGTACTGCTCCTGGCAAAATATTATGACATAGTAGGCGACCGATGAAATAACCCAATCCAATTTCACACCAGCTAAATACTCCAATTTTGGATTTTTCAGAAAACAGGATGTCATTACAGTTATTAAGATGAAAGGCAGAACACACTTTATCACCATACTGGCTGTTTTTAAATAGCTGCTTTTCCATTAAGAAATAGCTAAGTAGTAGTCCAATAAAATCAAAGGAGCAACCAATCCCCCAATGAAGGCTTATTTGTGAGAAGTGATTGATTAATAGTAATATCCATATGATTATTGGAAGAGAAACCAAGAGCAGGTTGCTCAAAAACAGTTGTATGCTCTTTTTTTTATGAATGGTATAATCCGGCTCTAATGCCTTTTTAAAACAGCTCGTTGGCAGTAAAGCAACACCGCTCCATATATTGCAGAATTCAGTTACAGACTTTTGTATTTTTTTTCCTTCATATAGATAGGTAATCGTGTCATTATTTAAGTCTGTTCCTATAACAAATGTTTCTGTGATATGAAGAATACATGGGAATGAAAGCTCTGCTGAAAGTTTATTCTCATATTTCACTCCTTGAGTTTTCAGGTTATATATCTCCAACATTTGTTTCAATCCAAGCAGGTTGTTTCTGTTTGGATGTGAGTAGTATAAAGAATCTGCAAACCTACTAGTGTGTCGTATACTACATGATGTTAGGAATATAGATAATATGGAGCGCATATTTTGAAGTTTTGATAATTCAAAGTTTTATTCTATAACAAAGCAACCTTCGTAGGTAGCAATTTTTGGTATTTTGACTATAACTTTGTAGACGCCATTACCATAAAAGGAAAGGTCGTAGTCTATCTTATAATTATTATTATCTATTGTAGTGATGTCATAAATCTGTTTTATTTCATTTTTGTAAATAGTAATAATTGCAGTTTCCGATTGTGGATTTAAACTAATAAACAAGCATTGGTTTTTAATATATCCTTTTGGTAAATCTAGTGAAAACGGATGAATAATTATGCCTGAGCTATTGTTCTTTGTTTTGTTGAAGACAATTTCTTTACTCCCCGCATCTGCAAATGACAAAGTGCAGCAAAGCAGCATAATAATAGATGTAATAATTTTTTCTAGTTTCATGATGTTTGTTTTTGTTAGATGTATAATTTAGTACTTGTCGTACCTTAAATATGGTATTTGTTTTCTTTAGCTAAATTATTTTTTTTTGTTGTTTTATTCCAAATGATGTAACATTTTAGGAGTAAGATTCTTGAGAAAATGAGCGATTTGCAAGTAATCAGATACAGGAATCTTGTTATTCTATGTTACAAAAAGGTTTTATATATGCTATATAGCATATTTTACGGATCATTTTTATGCCGTATTATTGTTTCAATATCGAATATCAATTCTGATAGATAGAGTTTTTGAAATGTTACGCTGAAATATTATGAATTTGTTAGAATACAAAAAAGCAGCAACTGAACAGTTGCTGCTTTTGGAACGTGTTGAGGCTATTCTGATTGCCGTAGCATCTTATTTGCTGCTTCTTTTATAGTCAAATTTTCGGAGTAGTTTTTTGATGAAATCAGAGTCTGCATTCTCGGGAGTCTCGATGGCTGAGCGGGCTCTCGATTTTGCCATTCTGAAGTTTTTGGGATCGTAGTGCAATTTAGTAACAATCTCCTCATCAGTAAAACCCTCATGAAGCAAAATACAAATAAGAACACCTGTGGCGGTTAAGCTTTTTGTATGCTTCTCCAAGGAATGCAAGAATTCAGCTCTTTCTTTACTGCTGTATTTATAAGAGTCTGTTATAAACTGCATTTGCGACTTGTTCATCTTTGCATCCGGACGAACAGATTTATCCAGAAAGCCTTGTATGATAGTTTGGCTTTGTTCTTTTGCATTCGTAACAGATTTCTCGTGGTTGCGTTGCACTTGAGCTATCCTTGAATTCTTTTTACTGATAATCGTTCGATAGCCTTCTATTTTATGAATTGTTTCAGCCAGCAAGGTTTCTTTTTCTTTCAGTTCGCTTTGTACCTCATTCAGTGATTTTTTAGTCAGGTCCAGTTTGTCTTTAAACTGTTGCTTTTCTTGTTCAGTCCGTGCAATTTCTTTTTCCTGTTTGTTTGTCTGATGTTGAAGCTGGATTGATTCTTTTTTCGATGACTCTAGATTTTCTGTTAATTTGTCAATGGTGCCAAAAGCTGTTGACATTTTGCGCTTGTGTCGCAAACAAAGAAAGAGTATGATGCAGAGAAGCACAGCAAACGAAGCAAGCAGGATGATAAACTTTTGTTTTTTTGCCTGTTCTTGTATTTCTTCCTGTTCTATGCGGTGCGCTGTGCTCAGCAAAGATTCTATAGGCAGGTTACGCAGGCATACTGAGTCCATTTTGCCGTAGAGTTTCAGGTATTTAAAGGCTGAATCTGTGTTTTCTTGTTCCTGATAATGCTTTGCCAAGAACTTGTATAGAATCAGCTTGGCATTGTTATGCCGGCTTTTTTCCACTTTATATTGAAAAATTAAAGCAGAGTCAGTATCTCCTCTCAAGTAGTAAGCCTGCGTCACGAGTGCTATGGTCAGCAATGAATCTTCCGAATTGACTCGATTTCGCTTGTACAAGTCTAATATTGCCGTACTGCCTACTTTTGCCGAGTCGGCAATTGACATCTGAATGCAATAAAGGTTGTGGTAGACTATTGCCAGCATTTGCGAATCAAGTTGCTTTTCGTTTTTCAGCACTTTTGTGGCATAGTAAAGAGCGGAATCCAATTCTTTCACCTGATGATAATATCCTGATATATGACTGTAGGCATTGGATACAGCTTTTGGATTTTTCATTTCTTCCGACAGTTTCAGTACTTGGTAGAAATGCTCTTTGCTTTGTCGGCTCAGGCCTGAGTTCATGCAGATAATGCCCAGATAGTCTTCCACCACACATTGCCAGTAAAGGTCTATCAGATTGTTCATTTCTCTTTTAGAGGCCGTGAAATGAGCGAAAGCATTTTCCGTATCATTATTTTGAAGCAGATAGATGGCATGTAGAATCTGTTTCATTACAGCTTGTTTGCTATCGGGTTTTGCTTGAATATGGGAAAGCAATTTGTGGACAGAGTCTGTCAGACCTTTGTTTTTCAGGTAGAAGGTTTCAGCCCATGCCAAGTCGTAATCCGGTTTGAGCTTTGCATCGCTCAGTGCCTCGTTACGGATATTCTTTAGGATTGTAAATGCACTGTCGGGGGCAGTGGGCGCTATTTTCTCTGCGAGGCAGATTTCATCTTCTATCCTGTTGGGTGTGCAAGCAATCCATATTGATGCCCAAAGCAGTATATACAGTATTTTTGGAAAAAAGTTGTTGCTCATTTGTTTGGTAGTCTTTCGTTGATTTTGCCCGAAGCAAGTTTGCTTGTAGGAGTTATGATGCAAAGTTAATAGACAATTTTGAATCTTGTATTATAAATAGGGTTTTAATGATGTAGCTCGGATTCAACAACATCCGCTCACGCTTGTATTTGCTTTGCAGGCAAACACAATTAATTTCAATGTCTATGCGAAATATCTTTCAGAAAGATTATCTTTGAGAAAGATATATATTTCTGAAGTCAGACATGCTTTTGAAAATAATATCCTAATCAGTTATACATATCCCACCAATTACCCAATCCGGTATATAAACAATCGCTCAAGGGATTATTGTTGTTTCCGGGTCCGGCAAACCTGTCAGGCATCCAAAATACCGGTTGTGCCGAGAGAACTCAAAACACCTTCTAAACGGCTTTTAAATGCGTTTTAAACACTTTCTAAACGGAGTGGAAGCCACGACAGGATGTGTGCAAAGGCAGTGTCTTTGCTGTTTAGATACTGTTTAGACGCTGTTTAGATGCTGTTTTGGAGATATCGTTTTTCGGTTCGGTAACGTTTGTAGGATTTCTTGATCCCGGGTCCAAAATTGCTATAAAGCCATTCTGTTCAATGAAGGCAGAATGTAAACCGCTTTCGTTCACGCAACATTAAGTGTAAAGTTGATTCGTGAACCTGTATTAAGAGTGTAAATAAATAGCTAACCGTACTCAAATCTGTCAGCCTTTCTAGTGATAGTCAATAGAAACGGTAATATCCGGAATACTCATCGAGTATAATAGGTGAGCGATATGGATGTAATTGTCAGACAGAACTACTTGAGAAAATAGAAAAATATCTTGGTAAAGACATGATTCTTGTTCTGATAGTACAGTGCTGTTTTAGGTTATTTTGCTTTCTATCTGCTCTAAAATCAGCTGTTTTACTTACTCGGCTTGCTGTTTGTTTTCTTCCGTCTGGCGCAAAAACTGAATATTTATGCAAGAAAACAGGAATATAATTTCAGAAAAGCAGGGTTTATGCAAAAAGTTGACAAGGGATTTTGAGAAAATTACCTTGATGATTTTGATTTTATACCATGATAACTTTCGAAAATCACCATGACGATTTTTGAAAACGGTAATCATGTTTTACAAAATTGCTTTTAGGAGGAGAATAATACAATATTTAACGTCTCGTTGATGGACTTTGGTGGATGCAAGAAACCCCTTTAATAAACAAGAAATCAAAATGTTGCAGTGTAAAACAGCGTCTGAGAATGCGTTCGGATTCACCACAGCTCCTGTCGGGTGGATATGCACGATTCTCGATGTGGTGGAATATACAAAATGTCAGAATGAGCAGATTGTCAGGATACAAAAAAGAGCACTCCATGCCGGAGTGCTCTTTACTTTTATGCGTAGGTGATTACTTAATCACTTTCTTGCCGTTGATGATGTTTACGCCTCTTTTGGGAGCATTCAATTGTCTGCCGGCCAAGTCGTAAACCTTGTTGTCTGCCATCGGCTTTACGGTCTCAACATCTTTGATGCCGGTTCCTACCGAATCAAAATTTGTCGGATTGTCGTCTGTTCCCTCGAAAACAAATACGCTTGAACCCGGCATGGTGATGGTCAGCTCGGTATCAATGTTGATTGGCTTGCCTTCTTCCAGTCCTTCCAAAGCAACCTGGTCGGCGAATGATTTCACCATGGTGACATTGGTATTGACGAAAGCAGGAATTTCCAAAGCCTGGCGCAAGGTCAGCTTGATGGTCTGCTGGCTTGTGCTCGGGTTACGCAGGGTGAAGGTAGATTTCTTTCCGTTCCATGCAGCCCAACCATAGATATTGGCTTTGGCTCCATCCCAAGGATTACCGCCCACCCAGTGGATATCCGGCAATACATCGGCGTTACGTTCCTGCCAATCCATGCAGTCTGCCAGTTCTTTCCACAGCTTTCCGTTGCCGATTTTGTTCATCAGCTTGTAATCATTGTACAGCTCTACCATACCCGAACCGCAGGCAAAGGCACAGCGCAACTCGCGAACGATGCCGTCGTAGTTCATATCTTTGGAAACCGCACCAAAGTCGGTCAGGATAAATCCGTGGGTCATCAGTGTGTTGATTGGGCACATCGGAGAATTCTGAACGAAGTTCTGGTAAACCAAGCGGTCGCGGTAAGTAATCCAACGCTCGCGGTCGCTGCCCTGGTTACCGATTGTAGACCAGTCGTTCTCTTGGCGCCATACGGCATCGGTGAAGCGGAACCAGAATGGAGAAGCCCATGTTCCTACGGTTGTGTTGAGGAAGATGTCGGCTTTCTTCTTGCGGATGTCGCGCTCGATGCTGATAATTCCCTCGGCATTTTCAATACCCTTGTCGCCTGCGTCAGGACCAACTGCACTCCATTGTGCGCTGATACCGTCGAACTTGAAGAAACGGAAATCGTAGTCGTCAATCATCTTAGAGCAAGACTCGATGAAGTATTGATAGTAGCTTTCGTTGCTGAGTTGCATGCCTCCCTTGTCTTTCCAGTAGTCGCGACGGTAGTTACCGCTGCCGCCATAACCGCCTACAGGGCCTAACCAGGCACCTTGTCCGGCACCCATTGTGCGTCCAATCTTATCAGGCTCTGAGAATCCGGTCGGGAAGTTCGGGTTGAATCTCCAGGTTCCGTATTCATCCCATCCGTCGTCCCATACAAAGGCAGCCGGAGCTTTCTTATACTTCTTGAAGAAGTCGTTATGCCAGTGCTGTACTACATCGGTACACTGCTCCTGGGTCATGTTTCCTTTATAGGTTGGAGGTGCTGCATTGTTGCGGTCGATGTTCAGTTCATACCATGAGATATAAACCGGCAAAGCACGCCAAGGCACTGCTCTTTCGCGTTCGCTGTAGGCCAAGAATGAACGTCTTGGTTGGTCGTCGGCAATCAAGCCCACTACGGCACTTACATTCCAGGTTTTGCCATCCTTCAGCGTGGTGTTTCTGCGCCACTGACCTTCGATTGGAGAAATTTTTGGTGCAGCCAGATAGATGGTATCCGGTGCTACCGTCATCACGTTGGTGATTTCTCCGTTAGAAGTGTTGCTTTCGTTCTTCATAGAAACGAGATAACGCAGAGTGAATGTTCCGTTGAACGGCAATTTTACGGTGTAGGTATTTCCCTCTTTGTTGGTTCCGGTATAACCGAAGTGGTAGTCATAGCCGATGGCATCCTTGTCTTGCAATACGTCCACTCCCACAATCTGCAGACGGTTGCTTCCGCCCTTGTAGAGGAATTCGGTGTTGATGACCACATCCTTACCGGTCACCTTAATTTGTTTTTCGTGTTTGTAGATATGCTCTGCCTCGTGACCCATTTCGCCGATACGGCCAGGAACTTCCGAAGCGTCTGCTTTGGTCCAGTAGCTGGTGTTCCAAGTTTCCTTAACCGGTACGTCCTCTTCGAAAACAGTTACGTTTGGATCGGTTGGAGTTTCCGGCTGTTCCGGAGTTACGGCACCCTCTGTCCAAGTGTTGGTAACAGTACCTTGAGAATTTAATCCCTCGCCACTGCCGGCCTTGGTTACGAAGTAGCGCAATTTGCAAGCACCATTGCCCTTGATATTTAAGTTGAAAACATTCTTTTCAGCACTGTTTCCAGTGTAGCCGAAGTGATAGTCGCTACCGATAACTTGTCCGTCTTTCACCACATCTACACCGACAATCTGCAGGCGGTTGTTGCCGCTGCTGTATTGGAATTCAGCTTTCAAAGAAGAAGTCTCGCCGCTGATTTCGATGTCTTGCTCGTGAATGCTGATGTTATCAAAGGTCTGTCCCAAATCCAAAATGCCTTTAGGTACATTTCCTTCTGTGCATGCAGTCCAAGAAGATTGCTCCCAGTTGAAAGTAAACGGAGTTCCTGAAGTCAAAGCTTTTGCTGCACGTGCGATGCGAGCAGCCGGCTTTTCAACTTCTTGGCCTGGTTTGGCATAAACCACAACCGGAGTTCCGATTTTTTTGCTGAATGTGATTTCACCGTTGCTGTCGATGGTCTGCGAAGCAGTTTCAACAAAGTAGCGCAAGATATATCCGCCCTTCTTAGGGATATTTACCTTATATACATTGTTGGCCATGCTTCCGCCGGTGTAACCAAAGTGGTAGTCGCTGGCAACAACCTTGCCCGAACCGTCGGTTACGTCCACACCGATAATCTGCAAACGGTGGCTTCCGCCTTTATATTTAAAGGTGATGGTCTGTTCGCCTTCCTCTCTGAAAGTTACGTAGCCGCGTGCAGCCGAAACTTTCTCCTTGGTAACAGGATATTTCTTGCCGCCATCTTCTGCAACAACGCTCAACAGTCCTTCCGGCAGTTCCTCGCCCGGCTGCCAGTTGAACGAAGCTGTGGTCCAGCTTTTTGGGGTGAATCCCAGCAAAGAAGAGTTGTTGCCCTTCACAGAGTTCAAGCCCATTGGAGTTTCCAGGCCGGCGAAAATCTTGTCGCTGGCAAGAACAGCACCGCGGGTGTTGCCCACAACCTGAGGAACAGATCCAGCTGCGATGTTGTCCACATTGTAAATCATCGGAGTAACCGACTGCATCTGCACGTCGCCCTCGCCCGAAAGGTCCATTTCGGTGCGCAGATAGTGCGAACCGTCGCGCAGCACAGCTTGCCAGTTGATGGTCAGCTTGTCTTTGGTGAACACAGCCTTGATGGCTTTTCCGTGGAAGCGGTCAGAACCCTTCACTGCCAGTGCATCTCCTACAAGGTCTTCGGTAGTGACAGAAACCAATTTCATGTCCGAAGCATAAAACTCTGTTCCGTCGCCCAGCACCACCTTAAACAATTCCGTTCCGGCAGCCAGATTCATGGCAGCACATCCGTTGAACTTCAAGGTTCCGTCTGCCTTGATGAACTGAGCTTCGAGAAGGTTGTTTTTAAGGGTGTAAACATCGCCCTCTGTGGTCAGCAAAGCGGTTTCGGCCTGTTGCTGCTGCGGGAAAATCACAGCCTGTGAATAAGCCGGCGAAGCAACCAGCAAGCTTACCACAACACAGGTTCCGGTAATTAAATGTTTGTAGTTTTTTCTCATAAAAGTATTTTAATTAGGTATTGATTTTTCATAAATGCGTCATGAACCTCAGCATGTTGGGGTAATTCATTCATCATGCTGCTTCATGAACTAAGGGTAAATTGTTATGGCAAAAGTAATTATTTACTTTTCTTTTATAGAATATTTGCGAAATAAGTTTTTGTGTATTATTCCTTTTTATCATTTTTTTTTTTTTGTTAAATGATAACAAATTGTGTATAGGGCAGCAGAGTCTTCATTTATGTTCTTGTTTTTTGTCCTTTTTGCTCCGGTGTATTGGTTCGCTTATTTTTAATCAAAGTGCAGACAAAAAGTAAATAACTTTAAAAACATATAAGGCAGAATCCGAATTATAAGCGTGAAACATATCTTTGAGACAAGTTTTTACCAATCAGATAATTATGAAGAAATATACTGCTCTTTTTGCAGCCTTTGTGGTACAGTCGCTTGTGCTCTCGGCGCAAAATGCTCCACGTTTTCAGCCCTATATGTGTGAACCGCTGCCCGATACGGCACCCGAGTGGATGCAACGCCTGGCAGAAAATCCCACTTCTGTGAATTACTTTGAAATGGACTCGCTTTTTGAGAGCTGGGCGGCGCGCCATGTAGACGTGCGTGTCAAGACCCGATACCACAAGCCGGCAGTGAATTTTTTCCGACGCTGGCAAAGGGCATACCGTCCGTTTGTGGATGCCAAAGGAAATATCCTGCTGCCCGAGTATGAAGCCCATTATCAGCGAATCGACTCCCTGAATGCTCTGTCGCTGAAACAAAGCAGAGCCCGAAAGGCAAAGGCCGCTTTGCAGAAGGTATCTTCGCAAACAGCAGACAGCCTTTCGGCCGTGTGGCACAATATCGGTCCCAATCAGACGGTGGCACCCGGAGCCAAGCCAAAAGATTCGCAAGCCTGTGTGTATCGCCTTGCCGTGGCGCCCTCGGCACCGAATATCCTTTATTGCGGCACGGAGTCGGGCGTGATATTCCGTTCGGACGACAAAGGACTGAACTGGAAACCCTGTAATGCCGCCCATTTCTTTGGCGGACCGACTTATGCTCTGCAGGTTGACCCCTCTAATCCCGACATCGTTTATGCCGGAGGCGGACTCGCTTTATGGAAATCAACAGACGGTGGAGATACATGGAAGCGCCTGGAAGGCATCCGCTCACGCGTGAACAGCATACGCATCCATCCGGAAAATAACAACCGGCTGACCGTGGCTACGGCCTATGACCCGGTGCTCGAAACCGACGGAGGATTTTATGTGTCCGAAGATGGCGGACAGACGTTCGAGCAGACACTGCAAGGCATTGGCTATGACCACGAGCTGAAACCCGGCGACCCGGAAACGGTTTACCTGATTCTGCGTCCTACGGTGGGCTATAACACCTTCTTCTATAAATCAACCGACGGCGGACGCACTTTCTGTCAGCGGATGATGAAAGAGGGATGGGACTTGAATGCCGGAAGACTGGCAGTGAGCGAGGCTCCGGGCGGAGAAGATTATGTTTATGCCCTGGTAACAGCCTACGACCCGTGGATGAACGAGAACGGAGTGGGCAAGCCTTTCATTCTGCAAAGCAAGGATGGCGGAGAGCAGTGGAAGGACCAGACCATACGCGAGTATGACAGTAGCTGGGACGGACGCAACACTTTCTTCGGACTGGACGAGGACAAGGGAGGTCAAGGTTACTTTGACATGACTCTGGGTGTGTCGAACAAAAACCCGGAACATGTAATCTTTGGGTTGTGCTCTGCTTATCGTTCTACAAAAGGCGGCTACGGAGGCTGGGGCAGAGGTGCCGGAAATACAGCCATAGGAGGCTATACGGCGCAAGAGAAAATGCACCCGGATATTCAGGATATTGCCGTGAGCGGCGACGATACGTGGATTGCCACCGACGGAGGAATCAAGTATTCTGCTGACTTCTTCGAGACAGTGGGTACCGATCGCATGAAAGGGATTTATGCTGCCGATTACCATGGTTTCGACATGGGATGGAACGAAGATGTGATGGCGGGCGGACGCTGGCATAACGGCGATGCCGTACACATGGCTTCTTACGGAAAAGGAGTGACCATGCACGTGGGCGGTGTGGAATATCCCACGGGACATGTGATGCTCAGCGACCCGCGCAAGGTGTATTTCAGCGATGCCGGACATTATTATATGCCGACTACGGTGGACGGTGTTCCCGAAGCTACCTACAATAAATATTTTACCGACAAAAAACCATTTGAAGTATTGCGCACCAGCGGCCGTATTGTGGCCGACCCGCGCTATGCACTGCGCATCATCATGAACGGCAGGGATGCGGATGACGACTGGGGTGTGGGCGATGTGTTTCAAATGTATGAATCTTTGGACGAGGGAGAAACGCTCACATCGATATTGAATACCGACGGCGAACGCATCAACAATTACGAGTTTGCACGCTCGAACCCGGATGTGATTTATGTGTCGGGACAAGTGGATATCCACCGCTCGCAGGATGGAGGAAAGACTTGGAACATTTTGCCGAAAAGAGCTTTCGGTGAGGATGTCATCACCGGATTCGCCCCGATGATGCTTGCCGTGCATCCACGCCAGGAAAATACGGTGTGGGTGACGAATACGAATGCAGGAGGTGCCGTGGCCTACACAACGGACGGCGGCGAAACCTGGACCAATCCGCTCGACGAGAACATGAAAGAGACTCCTTTCTGCTGGATTATCCTTACCGGTGATGAGGTGAACGGGGTGTATCTTGGCTCAGCAAATGGTGCGAAAGTGTTCTATAAAGATGATACGATGGAGAATTGGATGGATTATTCTGCCGGACTGAATCCGGGAGCGCGACTCACGCGCCTGATGCCTTTCTACAAGGAAGGAACATTGCGCGCAGCAACCGACCAGGGAATTTGGGAAATTCCGCTGGTCCGCCAGGATTTCAAGCCGGTGGCACAACCCATTGCGCTGAATCTGTCGCACGGCAATCTCACGACAACACCGCAAAAAGAGGTGTGGCTGGACAGCTATTCCATCGTAAAGCAAGAACCGGGAACCCGTTGGGAATGGTCGTTCTCGCCCGAACCGCAAAGAATCAGCGACCGAACTGTACGAAATCCCAAGGTGGTGTTCGGCAGAGACGGCGAATACGACGTAACCTTGCGCATTACCACGCCATCGGGAAAAACAGATGAGCGCACCATAAAGGGGATGATCCAGGTAAAAACCGGCACCGGAATGGACGAACAGACGCTTTCTGAAATGAAACCCAAGGCGGTGCTCTCGGCGCAAACCGTAACGAAAGGGCAGAACTTGCTGCTGACAACGCAGGGCATGAGCGGACATAAAGTGCTGACCGTGCACAATGCCAAGGGACACCTGATGCAGAAATTCCTGCTGAACGAGGGACAGAACGGAGCGGAAATCCATACATCAAACCTGGCACCGGGAGTTTATCTCTATGAGGTAAAGAGCCAAGACGCCAAGGTTTTTGGCAAATTCATTGTAAACAATTGACAGAATGAAACAGAACGGAAATATGAAGAAGATAATTTTACCCATCTTGCTGGCCGGCTCGCTGCCTTTGGCAGCAAATAGAGTCACGGCATGGACGGCCGATCGCCCGTATGCCGCTGCAGCAAACAACGATACGCTCTTTGCCGAGGCTCCGCAATGGATGGCAGAACTGTGCTCGCCCTCTGTGAACGGACAGAATTACTGCGAAATCGTACAGCGCTTCGAGGCATACCGACGCACCTTGCCCAACGGTGGCAAGAAAACGCCTTTCAACAAGCATGTGCTTAATTATTTCAAGCGGTGGCAGACGATGATAGAGCCTTTTGTATTTGCCGACGGAACTATACGTCTTCCGGATGCCGATGCCTATCAGAAGCAAATCAACCGGATGAACAGCCTGGCTGAGGCCAAGGCGAAGACTCGGAAAGCACGTGGCATGGACAATGAGGCTGAAACACCGGCCGCTCCACAAGCCAACTGGCATGTGGTGGCTCCTTTCAATACCTTTGATTATAAAAGCAAGAAGGCGGCGCCGTGGCAAAGCAATATTCAGCGTTTTGATGTGGCGAAAACCAACGAGAATATTCTGTATTGCGGTTCGGAAACGGGAATGGTGTTTAAGACTGTAGACAAGGGCAAAAACTGGAAACCGTGCGCTCCGATGCATTACTTCGGAGGTGAAGTGTCTACGGTGGAGGTGTCGGAAACTTCGGCTGACAAGGTATTGGTGGGCGCAGGAATGTCTCTCTGGCTCACCGAAGACGGAGGAGATACTTGGAAAAATATAACCCCGAGGGGAGCAGGTTCGTTCAAAAGGGTGCGCGATGCGGTATTCGACCCGAAGAATGACAACCGAATCCTGATGGGAAGCGACGAGGGCGTTTTCCTTTCAGAAGACGGAGGAAATACCTGGACGCGCAAACTCAGCGGACGTTGCTTCGACATTAAGTTCCAGCGTGGAGAACAGGCATCGGGAGTTTACCTGCTGCTCGACCAGATATACGACAGGAAAGGTGCCTGCATGTATGTGAGTACGGACAACGGAAAGGAGTTTTCGCGCATTCAAATACCGGATACCCGCTTCTCTTCGGGACGTATCGCCGTGACTCCGGCCAATAAGGATTACGTCTATCTGCTGGCTTGCCAGGGAAGCAATGCGCAGCATCCTTTCTTCCACGGCGAACCTTGCCTGATGAAAAGTACGGACGGCGGAAAAAACTGGATGAAAAACGAGATTTCCGGTCAGATGAATGTGATGGACAGCAACGGCGGCCAAGGCTATTATGACATGGTGATTGCTGCTTCACCAAAGGACGCAGAACACTTGCTTTTTGGTATTCTCTTTCTGTACAGCTCGCACGACGGAGGCAAAACACTGGACCAGCATCCGCAAAACACCACATCCGACCCTTCGAGACTCGGACCGGAAATAGGCGGATATTTTGGCAAGTATGAGTTGCACACGGACATGCAGGACTTGTATATCTCGGAAGCTACTGCCGAAACCTGGCTCTCTACGGATGGAGGTATGGCTTACTGCGCCAACATCATGGATTCGGAACCGGTAATCAGCAACAATGGCATTTATGCTGCCGAGTTCTGGGGCTTCGACCAAGGATGGAACGAAGACGTGATTGTGGGCGGACGAAATCATAACGGTAATATGGTGCATCTGGCGGACTACGACTCTGTGTCGGTGGCCTTGCAGGGCAGTGAGGTGCCTACCGGCTATGTGTTCTTGAGTAATCCGCGCAAGATAGCCTTTTCGGACACCAATCAAAAATTGCTCGTGCCGGATAAGTGGACCGATGAATTCCGCGATTTTGAAGGAGCTGAGCGTTTTTGGGTATTTCCCATGGAGAGTACCCGCTATGGAGTGGGCTTTGAATATCATCCGGCTTATGCACAGAACTTCTTGATTGCCACGCACAGCCGCATGGCAACCGGCGACGAGGGACTGCACATCCTGTGGCGCACAACCGATGATGGCTTGAGCTACACCAAGGTGTTTGAGTTTGAAGGAGACATCTCATCATATGCCGTTTCGCGTGCCAATCCCGAAAAAATAGTAGTGGCTGCCGGAACACGCATCTATCATTCGGAAGACGGCGGCAAGACGTTCGAGGCTTTTGATACACCTGACGAGATGCAGAATACCTTAAGCTTTAAGGTGGCCCTGCATCCTACACGAGAGGATGAGATATGGGTGAGCACGCATGCTCCGGGAGGTATGTATCGCACAACAGATAACGGGGCTTCCTGGCAGAAAATGGACCAAGGACTGGATTTGACCGCTCCGAACGGCAACCGCATGTCGCACGAGATTACGCGCTTCTTCTTGACGGGCAACGAAAAGAATGCGGTGTATGCCATTGCCGATGCGGCCTTGCAATATACCGAGTCAACCTTGGTTTATGCCGGAAGGGTGGTGTATTGGGATGAGGCGCAGCAGTGCTGGACGGATTTTTCTCAGGGACTGCCCGAAATGATCCGCCTGAATCGTATGCTGCCTTTCTACAAAGAAGGCAAAATCCGTGTGGCAACCAACAACGGTGTGTGGGAAACGGCTTTGGCGGATACGGTGTTTGCTCCGATAGCCCAACCGCTCTTGCTGAATGATGGAGATGGTGCGGATCTGAAAACAGATGAGTTGCACTTTGACAGTTATTCGATCGTGAACCAGAAGAATGCTCAATGGCAATGGCAGTTCCAACCACAGCCGCTGTCGGTGAGCGATGCAACGGCACGAAATCCTGTGGTACGCGTACAGCCGGATCAAAGTTACCATGTCACGCTCACGGTGACCAATGCCGAAGGACAGACTGACAGCCGTACCGTGAAGAATATGATTCGAGGCAGTAAGGACGTGCCGACAACGGGGATTTCGGAAACTACTGCAGAAACCGGGGCTGATAAGACTTCAGTAACCTTGCTTTATACCCTGCTGCAGGCAGGAGCTCCGCTCCACTTCCGTGTGCATCATCCGCAAGGAGAATTGACAATTCGCATCTACAATGCAAAGGGACAGATGATTCATCAGGAGGCATTGCGTCACGGCGACAACACCTTGTCGCTTCCCGGTCTGACTCCCGGCATGCACTTCTATCGTGTTGAGGGAGATTCTTACCTGTCTGTGGGACGCTTCTATGTGCGCTGACTTTGGTTTTACACCTTATTATATATAGTAAGAGCCGTATCTTGACTTCATAGGAAGTCGGGATACGGCTCTTACTGTTCTGTTTCTGTTTGTTCCGGCTCTTTGTCCGGATAATCCGACGGGCGGATTATCCCACGCAAGAACCCGGTTTCACTTCTTTCTCAGTAGTGATGACACTGAGCGATCCGTCGTGGTTCACGGCAGAAAGAATCATGCCCTGACTCTCGATACCCTTCAGCTTGCGAGGGGCCAGATTGGCAATGAAGCACACCTGTTTACCTACTAAGTCCTCGGGTTTGTAGAACTTGGCAATGCCCGAAACAATGGTGCGGTTTTCCAGTCCGTCGGCAATCTTGAAGCAAAGCAGTTTGTCTGCTTTCGGCACCTTGGTACATTCCAATACGGTACCCACACGGATGTCTAGTTTCTCGAAGTCCTCAAACGGAATGTTCTCCTTGATTGGTTCAGCCTTATAGTTGGCTTCTTCGTTGGCCTTCTTGGTGTCGAGTAGTTTCTGGATTTGAGCTTCGATGGCCGCATCCTCGATTTTCTCAAACAGCAGCGAAGGCGTATTCAGCTGATGACCCTCTTTCAACAGTTCGGTGCTGCCCAGCTGTGCCCATTCGAATGTTTCCATATTCAGCATCTGGCGCAGTCTTTCGCTGCTGAACGGCAAGAACGGTTCGAATGCAATCGCCAGGTTGGCTGTAAGCTGCAAAGAAATGTATATGATGGTCTTGACACGTTCCGGATCGGTTTTAATCACTTTCCAAGGTTCGCAGTCAGCAATGTATTTGTTGCCGATACGAGCCAAGTTCATGGCTTCCTTCTGTGCATCGCGGAACTTGAAGTTGTCGAGCAATTCTTCTACCTTTACCTTCACGTCCTTAAACTCATTCAGTGTGTCGCGGTCGTAGTCTGTCAGTTCGCCACAAGCGGGAACTACACCGTTATAATATTTCTGGGTAAGCTGCAGGGCACGGTTTACAAAGTTGCCGTATACGGCCACCAGCTCGTTGTTGTTGCGAGCCTGGAAATCACGCCAGGTGAAGTCGTTGTCTTTTGTCTCGGGCGCATTGGCCGTAAGTACATAACGCAACACATCCTGCTTTCCTTCAAAGTCGCGCAAATACTCATGCAACCAAACAGCCCAGTTGCGTGAGGTAGAAATCTTGTCGCCCTCCAGGTTCAGGAACTCATTGCTTGGTACATTGTCTGGCAAGATATAGCTGCCTTCAGCTTTCAGCATGGCAGGGAATACAATGCAGTGGAACACAATATTGTCCTTTCCGATGAAGTGAATCAAGCGACTATCAGAGTCTTTCCACCATTTCTCCCAAGAATCAGGCAACAACTGTTTGGTGTTGCTGATGTAACCAATTGGTGCATCAAACCACACATAAAGCACTTTTCCGTCGGCACCTTCCACCGGAACCGGTATTCCCCAGTCCAAATCACGGCTTACGGCGCGTGGTTGCAAGCCCATGTCGAGCCAGCTTTTGCATTGTCCGTATACATTGTGTCGCCATTCTTTATGGTTTTCCAGAATCCATTCTCTCAGCCAAGCTTCGTGCTTGTCCAATGGCAAATACCAGTGTTTTGTTTCGCGCATCACGGGCTTAGAGCCGCTGATTGCACTTTTGGGATTAATCAAATCAGTGGGAGAGAGCGAGGTTCCACATTTTTCACATTGGTCTCCGTAAGCTCCTTCTGCATGGCAATGAGGACATTCACCGGTAATGTAGCGGTCGGCCAAAAAGGTTTGAGCCTCCTCATCATAGTATTGCATGGACGATTTTTCTACAAATTCACCCTTGTCATACAAAGTTCTGAAGAATTCAGATGCTGTTTCGTGGTGTATTTCCGAGCTGGTACGTCCGTACACATCAAACGAGATGCCGAATTCGCGGAACGAATCGCGAATAAGTGTGTGGTATCGGTCTACCACATCCTGCGGTGTAATACCTTCTTTCTTGGCACGGATGGTGATGGGCACACCATGTTCGTCCGAACCTCCAATAAACAATACTTCTTGTTTTTTCAGACGCAAGTAGCGTACGTAGATGTCTGCCGGCACATAAACGCCTGCCAGATGTCCGATGTGTACCGGACCGTTGGCATAAGGCAGAGCCGAAGTGACCAAAGTTCTTTTGAAATTTTTGTTCATATTTTCGTTCTTTTGAAATAATCAAGTGAAATCGAGTACAAAGATAGTGAAAGGCGAGAGCAATAGAAAATACTGAAAACAAAGTTTTCGAAGTATTTTATTGCCGAGCC
>Juniper_p2__coassemble_862_pt1 | contig 111617 bp, 91 predicted proteins | sample Juniper_p2__metabat2_high_PE_027 | metagenome-assembled genome bin Juniper_p2 | reverse complement strand
TAGCACCGATAGTAACAGGGATTTCTGTAACTTTCTTGAAAGACCAATAGTTACCATGATCACTGGCATCGTTCCATCCGCTCAATACATCTGAGTAATCTCCCTGAGATGCATTTATCATTTTGCCATTGATAGTAAGATAAAACTTAGTATTGAAAGCAGTTACATTGTTTCTTGCATTGCATGGTACGAATGTTACACTATAATTTCCACCAGATTGTGAATTAATGGGCATATCAACATCTCCACTTCCACCATAAGAACACCAAAGGCAATTGGTGTTTGCATTGCGAATCCAATATTTACCATCTTCTTTTTTCTCAAATTTCCAAAGACGAGGCAACAGAGAAGATTCTGCATTTACACGACGAATTACACGGTCATTGTTATTGTCTGTATTATAAGTTCCGTCTTTAGTGCAATGCATATTCTGAGTAGACGGATATCTTTTTTGTATGTCTGTATTTTGATTCTCAATCAGATAGTAGGCGCCATCTTCAAAAGCAGGAGTAAGTATTTCGTTTATTTTGTCCTCTAATGCTTTGTAAGCTTCGTATGTATTTTTGCTAGAAGCTTCGGAGATAGCTTGTTTTAATGCGGTTTTATTTTCTTCGCTCATGAAGCCTACATAAGAATTATCAACACCTTGGTTTATTAAATCCTCATTGTTAACTTTATCTGTAAGTTTCTGGATTTCAGCTGTAAAGTTAGGCTCTTCGGTTACTTTTTCTAATTCCCAGGCAGTTCCTTCGCTATCACCTGCTGTTGAATTCCAGAAACCAACAGTACCTCCGTTTTGTGCATCGATACAATTGGTTCCGCTGCTTACTTCTGCTGCTTTGCTAATAGTAACTTTGCCTGATTGGTGTGCATTTGTCTTTATGTACCAATCGTTTCCTTCTTGGTCAAATAGAAGGCTATGATTCAATACTTTACCATTGATGTTATATATCTTAACCGTATTGGATGCATCAGTAGTACTAGCCATAAAATACCAATAACCAGCCATACCGGCATCATCTTTAGTAGTTGCACGGGTTGGTTTGGAGTCGTCTGAGTTGTAACGCAAGAAAGTACCTCCATTGCTTGTTCTCACAGACTTAATGTGGTAGTAAACAGGGTTGTTTTTGTCTGTAGTCAACTCCAAACCCTCAGGCAGTTGTCCCCAAACATTCACTCCACTCACCATTAATAAGAGCAGAGTCAGTAAACTTGTAATTTTTCTCATAATGTTGTATTGTTTGTTTTTTGGTTATTTTCTTTTTAATAGAAAAAATGTGTTGTTCATTTTAAACGGTTGCAAAGGTAGGTATTTTAAATGAGCAAAAAAAACATTCTTTGATTTATTTTCAAGAATTATGATTACTGTCTCTGTGTTTTGTAGATAGCATGCTCAACGCGTAGCTGTTTTTCTTTGGTTCTATAGTCTGAATTTACATTTTGTATTTTTATTCGGTCTGAGATTGCTGTATTTGTCTCCTTGTTTGCTGGGTTCGTGAAATACGTAAATCTCGTGGCTTGAAAAATAAGGTAACTGTCAATAACAGAATGGAATACATGACTATTTTAAGGTCGCAAAATAATTTGAAATGGGATGTCCGAAAAACCGTTTTTTAACTAAAGAGTGTTTCTGTATGAAAGATTCTGCCTTTTTTACAAGCTCATGAGGTCTTTCTTCAAAAAAGTCATGAGATAAAATCAATTATCTCATGACTTTTTTACAAAATTCTCAAGAGAAGTTTTCGATATTTATACAGAATTATCTGTTTTTTATGTATAAAAATGTGTATAAATATTCCGTTTTTCTGCTGGATGAGTCCGATGACAGCCTGCTTAGGTAAGCTATTTCTTGTAAAAACAGGGCAAAAAGAAAGAAAATCAAGCTGATGAGTAGCAAAGTGATTCTTGCAATGCGCTGCATGAGCCGCAGAAAACAGCTACTGATATTCTGCGTATGCCGTCTTCTTCAAGACGGCATCCAAAGAGTATCGCCAAGCCAGTTTTTCCGCAGTTATCCGATAGGCAAAGAAAACAGATTCTTGAAAGAACCAGAAGTGAACTACATATTCAGCAATTTTGTTTTTTGTGCCTCAAACTCCTCTTCCGACAGATATCCCTTTTCTTTTAATTCTGCCAGTTTGGCCAGTTCGTCGGCTATACCGGTTTGTGACACGGGTTGCTCCTGGGGTTCCGCCTTTTGGGATTCAGGCGTGTCGTTTATGTCCAGGATAATTGAAAAGATGTCTTTGATTTTGACGACATCTCTCATCAGATTTTCGTATTTAGCCCTGTCGCCGGAACTACTGGTCTTTAATGTAAGGATGTCTTCATCCACATTATAGATTTTAAGTAGGATAGACGGATTGCTTGTGTCCTTCAAGAGAATCTTGACAGACATGGCCTTAATCACCTTGTTCTGGGTGGTTTTGGACAGGTTGCTGCCCACAATGGCACCGGTCTTTCCGAATAACAATCCGCCCACAGCGGCACCGCCCAAAGACTTGCTGTATACGTTGCTTCCATTCTCTTCGTATGAGATGCTGACGATCTCCCTGTAACTGAGATAGTGTGTCCTTTCAGGGGATAGGATGATGATATAGCGGTTTTTGTCGTCCGTAATAAACGCATATTTGTTGATGCGTATCACGGTGGGGTCGGGATTGCTTACGAAAATGCCTTTTTCGGCAAGCCTTTCGGAGATGTTGTTCTGCTCCAGAAACACCAGTCCGTTTTCGTTCCTTGCCTTGATCAACTCATTTCTCTCAGAGTCGAAAGCAACGATGTTCTTCTCAAGCCAAAACGTATTGCTACTTACAAAATCTTCAACTATTCTCTTGTTTGTTCCGTTAATGGCACTGGTGCATATGAAAACCTTCTTTCCCGCTGTATCGAAATAGAACATCAAGTCGTTGTTTCCGAAATGGCTGTTATGCGTAAATGTATTTTCAAGAATTCTCAGATGTTCTCCTTTGATGTCGTCAATGTATCTGTTTTTGATTGTTACAAGGAGCCAGATAATGCTGGCAATCAGGACTACGACGAGAATATAAAACAAGCTCCTGAAATCGGGGTCGTTATAGGTAAAAACTCCCAACAGGGCAGAAATAATGGTTGCTGTCAATGGAACTGAATAATCTAAGTTTGGGTTTTCATTCATAATCAGACTGGTTTTATCAACGTGCGTTCAGCGAATTAAAAACAATGGTTGCTGTAAATACCGAAAGCAAAGTTATAGAAATATTTTGTATGGCAGCAGAATTTGCTTTGCTGATTTTTAATTCTGCAATTATTTTGATACAAAGAAGTTCTTTTTCGCTTGATGCAGCAGGAGCATCTGTCGCTGAGATTATAATTTTCTAATTGCAGCAAAGTACTAAGTGAAATGCCACAAAAACAAGGAATAAATGACCGTAAACCACCGAATTATATACCGCAAAAAGCGGATTAAAACATGTACTCTTATCAAATCAAATGATCACCGTGGGTGCGTACTTTGTGTTTAAAAAGGTTACCATAAACGAAATCAGGCATCTACGATTGCTCGTAAATGCCTGTTTTATTTTGTGGACCAGCCTGGGCTTGAACCAGGGACCTCCAGATTATGAGAACGATAAAATGATAGTCCGTGATATTTTGTTATTATAAACTTTTGTTGATAATCAGTGAGTTATCTCTATTTGATATTCTGTACCGTATTTCTGAATATCCATGACTCAAATAGTTTGTTTACGTATTGTTTACGCAGGAATTAGGAAGTGAGCAGAACTTCTAACAATTCATTGGCAAGTTTGTTGTCTACCACTTTTATCACATTGTCCTCTTCTGTTGCATAGCCAAGAGCATTTACAGCGCCATACCATACGGTGTCTTTGTCTATGATAGTTGTGCACACGGAAACCTCACGGATTTTTCTATTCCTTACAAGCTCTCACTGTATAACAATAAATCCAGATAATCAGATACTTACGTTATGCATATATCCTCTATTGCAAGTAAAAACCGCGTGTAAAACCTTGTAAGCGCTTGTAAATTTTAGCCATTTACAAGCGCCCAAGTTGATTTATTGCCAGCTATAGTAATGTTGCTAATCTTTCCTTCCTTTCTAAGTTTGCGCAAGAGATTATTTATCTTATATTCTTTCTGCTTGTCATCAAGTTGGTCTGGCAGCACGTCCCAAAGCAGATGTACTATTTCTGGCTTCGTCAACGAACCATGATCCTTCAACGAATCGAGCAGCAACGCCTCACATTTCTTATTATCCAATCCCTTGTGCTTGGAATATTCTATCTTCTGGTCTGTTACTTGGGCAATATCCTTTGCTATGAAGATATGTGGTAAACGACCTTCTATCAGTTTGCGCTTGCGGAGCATGGCAATAGCTTCTGGCGATATGCGCTTGCCTTTCTGTACAGAGTCTAACAGAACTGCATCTGTAAGAGACAGATTTTTGTTTTCTAATAGTAAGAGACTATAATTCTCATCAATAACTGTACCAGGCAAGGTCAAGACCACTTCTGTTGCTGTGGATTTGTCATAATCAGGCATTGGCAGATAACGTTCCTTTTGACTCACAAACATCTTGTGAATGCCATAACCTTGGGTATCAATCATCTTGATATTTACCATAGCTTTTACCAGTGCTGGGTTGCGATAGTGCCTTGGTGTTTTCTCACCAGTTATATATTGGCTATAGTTTCCTTCAAAGAAGTAACCGTCATTTAGGAACGTCAGTTTGTCCTTGTCTTCCGTAACAATGATTCGTGCGTCGCTTTCGTACCTTTGATGAGCTATTGAATTATGAAGGCCTTCAAGAATGCTCTCTGTATCATATTTCCACACCTCGGCAGGAATAAGCGAGTTCTTCGGGTAAATCTTGAAGCGATAGTTCCTTATTCTGTTCAGCAACTCACTCGTGGTCCGTATGAATGGTATAGTGTAAATGTCACCAAAGGTTTGTCCGTCTTGAAAGCATTTCCATACAATCTGAGCAATGTGATTGAGTTTATGTGCTTTTTCCTCTTTGCCGACAAGTAATAGTGTGGCTTTCGTAATCTTTCCGTCTATGGTCAAACACGCCTTGTCAAGAAACACTTTATCACTCCAAGAGTCACACTCCTTTGCAAACTTTGGATAGCGTTGCTTATAGCCTTCGCGAGCAAGCATGATGGCATCGGAGTCAAGGTCGTCTATCGTAGCGTCCTTGATGGCTTGTGCTGTCCAATCGTATGCGGAATCTTGCTCGTCAAGTATTACATTAAGGCGAGAATCTGTCAATTCCACCAACGAATCGTCCAACCTCTGCCATGCCTTGCTATGTGCATATACAGGACGACGCTTCATGTGTTTTGGAATATGAATTACCCATACTGTCTTGTGCGAGTCGTCCGTGATGAATTCTTCAACCAGCAATCCTTCAGATGGTAAGTTTGCGCACAAATCTGTCATTCTGAGCTTTGCTTTTTGTCTGTCGTAGTTGTATGTGTTAGTACCGACAATCTCTAAAGTATTGTCAACAACACCTATAACCAAATGTCCGCCTTCCATATTCGACAAAGCGGAAACATAAGAAATGACATCATCCTTCTCTTTGCCGTTGAAGTCATTCTTCATGTTCTTGAATTCTTTCCATTCACACTCCTCGTTTTCCTTTGGATATTTGGAAAGTAGATATTGTTGTAATTCTTGTTCGGTCATATTCTATATATTCTGTTTCTTGATAAGTTCCAGTACAGGTACTTGCAATAGTTCTGAAATCTTGAATAGGGTTTCAAGTGATGGTTGTGTAGTGTTGGTACACCACTTGCTGACAGTTGCAGGATCTTTGCCTAATGCTCCTGATAGCTATCTGGCTGTTCTCTTGTGCTTAACGAGAACAACCTTTATACGATTGAAATCTTTATTTTCCATAAGACTAATAATTTCTGCAAAGATACAATATCGATGTGAGATATTTGAATAAATAGCAGCAAAAGTAGAAATATCCAACAAAACACTTTGCGTAATATTCAATTTTTGTGATAATCAAGTAAAGTGTACGGCAAATACGCTTTGTACGGATTTTTATGCAATATTGCCACTTTTTCCGCGCAAAGCATCATGTAAAACTCTTGTTAAGTATCATTTCTGCTTTTATCACAAGTATGATAGTTAAACAACCTCAAAGAAACTCCATTTATTTGGCAATATATTAAAAGCCATTACCTTTGCTATCGCTATGCATTTAGGGCAAGCCATGACCGTGATGGTGCTCTTCCTAATTATTTGAGGAAAGTGAGTTTGCCTAACCTTCGTAGAAGGGTTATTCTATTCCGTGAATCGTTGTGTAAGGAGAGTGCCAGTCGGAAAGCACTTGGAATAAATCTTACATGAAAGTCACTTCAGGGGTTTAGACCGATTAGCAGAAGCCCGGTTACTATTTAGCGACAGAAGAGGACAAGATTGCACCGCTGTATACAATGATTTGTGTATGTATGCCTCACATCGCAAGATTTGTTATATCATGCTATTTCATCAGAATTCGGTGTATCTGAATTTTGGAACAATGATGTAGAAGTATCCAAATACTTATTCCCTCAAAGAGACATCCTTGTTATAGGGCATTTACAGAGTTTTTAAAACATTCACGTGACTATACATACTGTCTTGGGACGATGATAGAAGCTCATTCTGTGTGGCAAGTACATTTCTCAACAGGAATCTCTTAAGTTCTGCAAGCTAATGGAAATTACATATTCAAATGTTAGAGCAGCGTTGTTATATTAAATAAAAAAGGGAACATATAATTAAGAGCCTGGTGAGGTCTCAAATATTTTAGAGTTTCATAAAATATCACAGCGTAAACATCTCCAACTCAAATAGTTTGTTTACGCATTGTTTACACAGGAACCAAAAACAGCGGCCTACGCTGAAGCGTAAGTCGCTGTAATAGAAGCGTGGACCAGCCTGGGCTTGAACCAGGGACCTCCAGATTATGAGTCTGTTGCTCTAACCAACTGAGCTACAAGTCCGGTGCAAGAGACTTTGATGTATATTGAATGATAATATCTCCTTTTGCGATGCAAAATTAATATATTCAATCGAATAAAGCAAATAAATTTCGTAATTTTGTATCGGAATATCCATTCTTTTACCTAATATAGAGCTATGGCAAATGATATAAAAAACCTGATTTTCGACTTCGGAGGAGTGTTGGTCGACCTGAACAAGGAACAAACCGTTTGCAATTTTGCCCAATTGGGCATAGATGTGCGGCAGCATATACGGGATTATGTGCAAGGAGGCCCTTTTGCGCTGCTCGAAGAAGGAACAATTACTGAAAATGAGTTTCTGAATGAATTGCGCTCCTTGGGAAATGCGGGCCGACTTGCTGGCGATGAAGAATTAATCAAGGCATGGAACAGTATGCTGGTGCGCATTCCCGAAAGACGGTTGCAGGCATTGAAACAGTTGCGCAAACGATATCGTCTGTTCTTGTTGAGCAATACAAACAGCATTCACTGGAAATTTTCCGAAAAGTACTTGTTTACCGGAAACGGGGTGAGGGTGGATGACCTATTTGACGGTATATTTCTGTCGTATGACTTGAAGATGATGAAACCCGACCCAAATATTTTTCGGGAAGTGCTCCAAAAAACACAGTCGGAAGCAACACAAACCTTGTTTATTGACGACTCGGCAGTGAATTGTGCCGCAGCAAAAACACTGGGTATTCAGACTTTCTGTCCGAAAGAAGCCGACGACTGGCTTCCGCTGTTTCTCTAATTGTGTAAAAGAAGTAGGAAATAATTGTATGAAGATAATCACAGATATAGATAATATTGAACGTAAGGACTCTGTAGCTACCATTGGTTTTTTTGACGGAATGCATGCAGGACACCAGTTTCTGGCAGGTCAGGTGGTGCGGGTGGCACAGGAAAAGGGCATGGATTCGATGCTGATTTCCTTTGACCGTCATCCCAGACAGGTGATGCAGGCAGACTACCGTCCGCAGTTGCTGTCGCCTTATCGTGAAAAATGCAACCTGTTGCAGCAAACACAAGCGGACAAGGCTGTTTTGCTGCACTTTGATTTGCCAATGGCAGACTTGTCGGCCTATGATTTTATGCGCTGCATCTTGCGCGATCGTTTGCAGGTGCGGGTGCTGATTGTCGGTTACGACCATCATTTCGGCAAGGGAGCAAGCGACAGCTTTGAAGATTACGTGCGCTACGGCAAGGAGTTGGGCATCGAGGTGATGCAGGCGGAAGAATATACCGGTGGGGGAGCGCATATCAGTTCCTCGGCAGTGCGCCGAGCCTTGTTGCGTGGAGATGTGGATTTTGCTACGGCTGCCTTGCAGCGCTTTTATTTCTTACAGGGCGAGGTGGTGCACGGATTTCATATCGGTACGGGCTTGGGATTTCCTACAGCCAACCTAAAAGTGGGCGATGTGGACAAACTGGTGCCTGCCGATGGGGTGTATGCCGTGTGGGTGTATCTGACAGACGGGACAAAATGGCCGGGTATGTTGAATATCGGACAGCGTCCCACGATGAACAACGGCTGTGAAGTGAGCATCGAGGTGCATCTTATTGGTTTTTCGGGCAATTTATACTGCCAGAATGTAGAAGTGCGCTTTGTGAAATACCTGCGGCCGGAACAGCGGTTTGCCAACAAGGATGAGCTGGTGAAACAATTGCAGGATGACCGTACCCGAGTAGAAAAAGTTTTATTAAATAATTAAGCTTATGCGTGTTTGGTTTAAATTAGTGGGGCTGATTGTGCTGTTTATGGCGCCACAGTTCTTTTTTTCGCTGGCTTCCATACCGGTAGGCAAGTGGTTGCACTTGAGTCCTACGAGCATCGAACTGATGTCTTGGGTCTTATTTTTGAGTAACTTGCTGGCGGCAACTTTGTTGTTTTCTACCAGGATTCTTTCCTGGCGGGCAACATTCCGAAAGTATCCGTTCCGGGCTTCGGATTTCTGTCCTCTGCTGTTGCTGCTGCTTTTGTCCATCATCCCGGTGAACGGACTCACCGAACTGTTGCAGCTCGAGGATACGATGAAGACCTCTTTTGCCGGAATTATGACGTTGCCTCTGGGTGTATTGTCTATTGTGGTTGTCGGTCCCTTGGTAGAAGAGCTGATATTCCGGAAAGCTTTTATCGACACCCTGCTGCAGGCAAATTATAAACCTGTATGGGCAATGCTGATTTCATCCCTGGCTTTCGGTATCATTCACGCCAATCCGGCACAGATACCGGGAGCCTGTCTCTTAGGACTCCTCTTCGGATGGATTTACTGGCATACGAAAAGCATCTGGATTGTATGGGCTTTGCATGCCGTAAATAATTTGATAGGTGTGATTGGCTTTTATATCTGGGACGAAGATATGCAGCTTCAGGATTTGTTGGGACAGACCGGCATGCCTGTCGCCATGCTTTTGTCCGCCGCGGCTTTTGCCGTTTTGTTTGGATGGTTTCGTAAGAGATGGGCATAGAGGCCCGATAAATAAAAAAACCGGATGCAGCGTTCGTTTTGCTGCATCCGGTTTTTTTCATTGGTTATTTGTACAATCTTTGGTTCTTATTCTGCCAAAACGCCCATTTCAGCACCTGAAGCAAAGTCCTGACCGTCTTGAGAACTCAATGCCGTGAAGCGGATATAACGAGCCTTAACCGGCTTGTTGAAAAGCACGCGCTTCTCTTTTGCATTGTTTTCGAACGCTCCCTTAGCGACTACATCGCCCCAAGTCTTGCCATCGTTGCTCACTTGGATCTGATAATCCTTGATGTTGCCGTTGGCACCTTCCTGACGAGGCAGGTAAGTAAAGCCCTTCAGCGTTTTTTCTTCGCCGCAGTCGAAGTCTACCCAGTGCGGATATTTGGCTACGGTAACAGAATACATGGTGTGCCAGATGGTGTTCGGATCGTTGTCTACCAAATGTTTGGCATCACCCGAACCGCTTTCTACGCTACTTGCATACATCACCTCTACCGGAACATTCTCGATTCTTTCGAACGAAACGGTTGTCTTCAGCTTCTCGTTATCTTTGTCCCACACGGTGATGGTTCCGCCATTACGCATGTTAATCGGTTCGCTGTAGGTTTGTGCCTTCTTGGCACCGTTCAATGTATAGCAAATCACGGCATCCTTCTTCTCGGTTGAAATGCTCACCTTGCCGGCGCGGTCGCGTGAAATGCCCAACGGCATGTCGCCTGCAGCTGAAACTTTGGCAAATTCACTCAAGTCTGTGCTCTTTTGAACAGGACGGATGATGAAGCCCATAGAATGGTTGCCCGCCTTGATGCGGTCTTCGTCCAAAGGACCACCCTGTCCGCAGCTGTTGCCGCCAAGACCCATTACCTTAAGGTCGAGATGTAAATAGTTTCCATCCGACTCAGGCAACTGATATGGATGTGGTGCCTCAACCATCTGCATGGCAGACCAAGGCAGAGCGGATGCAGAGAATGTGGAAGTTGACACGAACTGAGCACCATTGCCCGAAGCATCGGTCAAAGCACACCAGCGTACATCCTCGCGGTTACCCATAGACTGTGGTTTGGGGAAGTCGACAAACTGCTCTTTCACCGTGCTGTTGTACAGCTGAACGAAGGCTCCGTTCATACGGTCGTTGTAGTTGTTCTGCGGACCACGGCCATAATAAGTATAGTTGTTCAAGCCTGATGGAGTTTTCATCACGTATCCCAAGCGAGGTAAATCCAGGTTTGGCTCGTTGGAGTTGATGTTTGCCTCCAATTCAATAGAACCGTCCGGATAAACCGTCCAAATCTGGTTGGTTGTAAACTTGAAGTCGTTCGGACCGAAGGCTTTTGTCTTCTTGATTTCGTATCGGCCGGAACTGATACCCAAGTCGCGGATGCTTTCTCCGTTTGGTGCTTGTGACTCAACGGTATAAGCCAATACTACTGTGCCGTCTTCCTTAGTATATACATTACTGTTCAATACCTTGTGCTGCAGGTTGTTCAAACCTTTGGCAAACCACTGGCGGTATGCCCAGTTGTCATTGTCCACCATCGCACGGAATGCGTCCAACTTAGGACCGTTGCCGTTGGCAAAGATAATCTGCTTGCCATACTGCAGGCTGTTGATGGTTCCGGTGGTGTTGTTGAATACTACAGAGAATCCGTCACCTTTTACCAAGCTCTTGTCGGCTGTTTGCGACAAGGTTGGCTTGCTTCCCTTGGCCACTTCCTTGATGCTGGCAAACTGGGCTGCCTGTTTTACCGGAAGCTGTTCCTCCATCTGTACATAGCCTTTCTTGGCCCATGGCATGTCCTTGGCCAACAAGAACTGAACCTTGATGAAGTATTCGCTGTTAGCATCCAAGGCGCTGAAGTCATAAGGAATCGTGTAGTTGGCCTTTTCGCGCGGGCCCACGATATTGCGGGTTCCCTTGAAGACGTTGCTCTCCTGTACTTTCTTGCCGTCTTTCCACAAAGACCAAACCATATCCACACCGGTCATCGGCTCGAAGTAATTCTTGTTGAACACTTCAATCTGACCCTTGGTGATGTCGATGGCTTTAACGCCCACATTCTGATATACTTTCTTCACTTCGAAGTATTCAGGTTTTGGTTTGTGACCCGGGAACAGGATACCGTTCATACAGAACATACCGTCGTTTGGCTTTTCTCCGAAGTCGCCGCCATAAGCAAGATACTTCTCTCCGGTAGTTTTGTCGTAGTTATACAAAGACTGATCTACCCAGTCCCAAATAGCTGCACCGCAGAAGAAGTTGGTAGATTCCATAGCCTCCCAGTAATCCTCCAGGTTACCTCCGGCATTACCCATAGAGTGGGCATATTCAGAAATATGGAACGGATATACCATATTATATTTTCCTTTCACGGCTTCGCGTGTCCAGGCAATGGAAGGATATTGGTTAGAACCCATGTCTACAATATCGTTGTTGCGCTCATACTGCACCGGACGGCTCTTGTCGTAAGCCTTGATGGCATTGTAAGCGTCTACAAAGTTTTTACCCGGACCGGCCTCGTTGCCCAAAGACCAAATGACAATGGAAGGGTGGTTTACGTGTGCATGAACCAATTCCATGACACGTGCCACATGCGCATCGCGGAATTCTGGTACATGAGACAGAGAAGCGTCGCCATAATAGTACTCGTGACTTTCAATGTTTGCCTCGTCTTCCAGGTAGATGCCATATTTGTCGCACAGATAATACCAGTATGGGTCGCAAGAGTAGTGTGAGTTACGAACGTGGTTGATGTTTCCGCGTTTCATAATCATGATTTCCTCTTCCATCTGCTCGTGTGTGATGCTGTTGCCGCTGTTCGGATTAATCTCCTGACGGTTCACACCTTTCAGTTTTACGGGCATGTTGTTTACGTAGAAATAGCGTCCTGCCAATCCGAATTCATCGTCTTCGGCCTTGGTGTCCTTAATCTCTACTTTGCAGATACCGAAGAAAGAAGAGAATACATCCACTGTCTTGCCCTTCTTGTCTTTCAGTTCAACCACCAAAGTGTAGCGGTTTGGCTTTTCGGCAGACCATAATTTGGCACCATCGATGTTGAATTTGGTGGAAATTGTCTTGGATGCATCCTTGTCGAGAAGGAAGCTCTCCGAAGCTACCGGCTGACCTACCTGTCCTACAATCTCATCGGAATAAAGTTTGTTTTCGAAGACACTGTAACTCAAGCTATAGCCTTTGGCAGCCTTTTTGCCCAGGTTACGCAGCATGGCATTCACCTCGACAGAAGCTCCATTGTCGGTCAAATCGGTATTGATCTTCATGTCACGCAATTCTACAGGAGCTGTTGAGGTCAGATAAGTGTCACGGAAGATACCCGGCAAACGGTACATATCCTGAGCTTCGAGGAAAGAACCGTCCGAATTACGATATACTTCCACAGCCACTACGTTTTCGCCTTTCACCAGATAATCGCTGATGTTGAACGAAGCCGTGTTTCTTGAGTTTTTAGAGAAACCGACATATTTGCCGTTAATCCACAGATAGAAGAAAGAGTTGACACCATCAAAGTTGATATAAACCTCGCGGCCCTTCCAATCCTCTGATACGGTGAAGGTGCGGCGATAAGAGCCCACTTCATTACGATACTTGTATGTGGTCCAGTCCTTGTTCGGTTCGCGCATTACGCCTCCCTTCCAGTCGCCTACAGCCACTGTGTGCTTAAAGATTACCGGCTGGTTGCAGTAGATGGGCACACCATACTTTAAAGAGCCGTCTTTCTGAATGCCTGCAACATTCCAGCAAGAAGGAACGGTGATGTCGTCCCATGAGTCGGCGTCAAACTGAGCTTCGTAGAAGTTTTTGGGACGCTCGTCGGGATTCGCTGCCCAGTGGAACTTCCAGGTTCCATTCAGATTTTGCCAATACTTACTTGATTCAGGATGTACTTTCTTGGCACTTTCTACATCACCGAAAGCAAAGAAATATGCACGAGGCTGTTCTTTGTTTAAAGAAAGCTTCTCGGGTGCTTCCCATTCTGTGCCTGCAGGCTGCGCTTCTATTCCGTATGCAAAGCCACCCAAAGGCTGCTGTGCCTGGGCTGTTCCTAAAGCCATACAGCATAGGATGAAGCTAAAAGTTAATTTTCTCATAAGTTATAATGATTGTTGTTGTTATTTTTTGTAGCTATTTCACGTGCTACAAAGATAATAATTAATATATTATTGACAATCGTTTGCTTCTAAAAAATAATAAGTTAAGTGCTTCCTATGATTGACTTTTGTTAGCTTCTGCTTCTAGTTTGTAAAAAAAGAAAAGGGCTGCTCCACAGCAGCCCTTCCCCACGTTAGTATGTTATGAAAAAATTGAGAGATTGAAACTTCACAGTTTCCAGATTGTTTTATTAAGCACTAACTTGTTTTAATATATTAAGCAAAAATTATTCTTACTCAAAATACCGATGCTATCGGTCTGTTTGACAGTTTGTTGCGACATGTTCGTGTCGTTTTTACTGTCCCTCGGAAAGGATTCGGATAAACTCCTTGTCCATATTCCCGGTGAGGTTTATCAGTGTGAATGTACCCTCTGTGCTGTCTTGGTTCAACAGAATCAGTTCGATGATGCTGTTGTCCTTTTGGCGAACAAAGATTAAATTGTTGCCTAAGGCAGTAGACTGGCTGAGCGGAACAAACCGTTGTCTGTTTTGTTTGAGCATCTTTTCGGCGTGTCGGAAATATTCCGGTTTGTCTTCGCCGGTGATGATGCGTGCGCTTTTCAGTTTGGTGATAAGCCTTACGGCTTCTTTACCTTTTCTGTTGCGCTGTACACTGCCAAGCTTTTCCATCATTTTGGGACTGATTGTTTGGCAATGTATGGTAGAATCCTGATTGAATTCCATCATAAACCGTGATGCAAAGTCTTGTGCACCTACAGTCATGCAACTGATGCAGCTTAAGATAAGCAGGAGCGATTTTATTTTCATGACCATGCATGGTTATGGTTTTCTTTTCCACAATTTCGTTCTGAGAGCCGTTGTGGTGTCCATGGAAACCGAGTCGTTAAGTCCTTTGGCAACCATTTTCAAGGCATTTGATACCTGATCATAGGCTACTTCCGGGTCTTTATATGTATCTTGGTAATGGTCGTAGTTATATTCTTTCTGTGCATTATGCTGTACAAAAGAATGTTGTGCTGCATTGCCCAAGGTAATCAGGATGGCGATGACTGCGGCTGCCTTGAACAAAGGGCGAATGCGTTGGGTGAACCGGATACTTTTTGCTTTTACCGGCACCTCCTCTTTTTCGATGAGCTTTAGGATTTTCTGGTCAAAGTCATCGCTGAGGTGCGCATTCTTGAGCGTCTGTTCGTATGCGAACAAAGCCTGATATTGGCGCAAGTGGTCCGGTACGTTCTTTTGTGAGAAGAAAGCACGTAGGATTTCCTCCTCTTGCAGAGAAGTCTTGCATTCCCAATAATGCTCCAACAGCTGTTCAATGTATTTATAATCCATATATCTCTATCTCTAAGAATCTTTTCTTTATTTTTTGTCTTGCCCGAAACAGATTGACCTTTACTTGGTCTTCCGTAATATCGAGCTCTTGAGCAATTTCCTTATAGCTCTTGCCCTCCATGTCTCGTTGTTCGAGAATGATTTGCTGTTTTTCCGGTAACTCAGCCAAGAGTTTGCGGACAATCTGCAGATATTCTTTGTTTTCAAGACTCTCTTGGGGCGTGTGCATGCTGGCAGGGTCGTTTGGATTGTCTTCTAGCCGGATGTTCTGGCTGCTCAATCGTTGCGTGCGGTCTATGGCCAGATTGCGGCAAATAGTCATTCCGTAGGCTTCCATTGAGTCGATAAGATTCCATTCTTCCCGCTTGTTCCAGATGCGTATCAGCGTTTCCTGCACAATGTCCTCGGCTTCGGCCGTATCTAATGTGATGCGCAAGGCGGTTCTGAAAAGCTTGTCTTTCAGCGGAAGTATGTCCTGCTGGAAACTGATTTCTTTCATCTGCTCTATAATAAAGACGGGTAAGTGGTTTAAAAGTTACACTCACCCGTCATTTTTTTTAAAAATTATTTTTCGATGATGGTACCCTGGGTGCCATCAATGGCTGTTGCCAATGTGATAATTACCTTATTTACACCTGAATGAATGGCTTGAAATGCGTTCTCCAATTTGGGTATCATACCGTCTTGAATCACGCCATCGGCCACGTATTGCTTGAATTCTTCTTCGTTCAAATGCGCAATGACGCTCTCGTCGTCGGCAGCATCACGCAATACGCCTTTCTTTTCGAAGCAATAAATCAGTGTGACATCAAAGTAGGGAGCCAGCGCCTTGGCAGTTTCTCCGGCAATGGTGTCGGCATTGGTGTTGAGCATGTTTCCGTTGCCGTCGTGTGTCAGCGGTGCCATAACCGGTACTATTTCGCGGGCTATGAGTTGAGTCAGCATTTCTCCGTCTGCTTTTTCCACATCTCCCACAAAGCCATAGTCGACATCTTTTACAGGGCGCTTATGTGAGCGGATGACATTCATGTCGGCTCCGGTCAGTCCCAAGGCATTTACGTTGCGTGCTTGCAGGCCAGCCACAATGTTTTTGTTGACCAATCCGCCATAAACCATCGTTACAACCTGCAAGGTTTGCCGGTCGGTTATGCGACGTCCGTTTACCATGTGGCTTTCAATGCCCAACTGTGCTGCTATTTTGGTGGCGGAGCGTCCTCCTCCGTGCACCAGCACTTTATATCCTTCTATGTGAGCAAAATCGTCAAGAAACTGCTGCAAGGTTGCTTCCTCTTCTACAATTTTGCCTCCAACTTTGATTATGCTTAGTTTTTTCTTCATAAACTGGCTTTTTTATTCCAAATAGGTATAACCATAGAGTCCCGAACGGTAGTTGTTCAAGAACTCCTTTCCTTCTTCCGTAGATATTTTTCCCTCTTGGATAGAACGAGACACCCATACTTCCAAACGGCGCACAAGTTTCTTGGGCTCGTATTGTACATATTCCAATACCTCTGCCACTGTTTCTCCGTCGATAGTCTTGTCTATTGAGTAGCCATTCTCGTTCACGGTGATGTGAACGGCATTGGTGTCGCCAAACAAGTTGTGCATATCGCCTAATATTTCTTGATATGCACCTACGAGGAATACGGCGATATAATAGGGCTCGCCAGTTTTAAGCGAATGTACCGGCAAACTGTGTGACAGATAGCTGTTGGTTACGAAGTTTGCAATCTTTCCGTCCGAATCACAAGTGATGTCTTGTAAGGTTGCCTGTCGGTCCGGGCGCTCGTTGAGGCGCTGGATGGGCATGATGGGGAATAATTGGTCAATCGCCCATGAGTCGGGAAGACTCTGGAACAAGGAGAAGTTGCAGAAGTATTTATCGGCCAATAACTTGTCTAAGCTCCACAATTCCTCGGGAATGTGCTTCTGAGTCTGTGCCAACAGATTGACTTCGCGGGTTACGCTCCAATACATGCTTTCGATGTCGGCACGGGTTCGGAGGTCCACAATGCCATGGCTGAAGAGGTCTAACGACTCTTCGCGTATCTGCTGTGCGTCATGCCAGTCCTCAAGTAAGGTTCTTGGGTTCAGATGATCCCAGATTTCATACATGTCTTTCACGAGCTGATGGGCATCAGGCGCCGGTTCCCATTGTTCGTCCATCTTAGGAAGAGAAGCCGTTTCGAGCACTTGCATAATCAGTACGGAATGATGTGCGGACAGCGAACGGCCACTTTCTGTAATCAGGTTCGGGTGAGGGATATTGTTCTTGTTGGCTGCGTCGACAAAAGTATATACGCAGTCGTTGACATATTCCTGGATGCTGTAATTGACCGAACTTTCGCTGTTGCTTGATTTGGTGCCGTCATAATCAACGCCCAAGCCGCCACCGCAGTCTACAAACTCTACATTATAGCCCATTTTATGCAGTTGGGTGTAGAATTGTGATGCTTCTCGCAGTGCAGTCTGTATGCGTCTGATTTTGGTAATCTGGCTACCAATGTGGAAGTGTATCAACTTAAGACAGTCTTTCATGTTGTTCTTTTCCAGATAGTCCAGGGCTTCGAGCAATTCACTCGAGGTAAGTCCGAACTTGCTGGCGTCGCCACCACTTTCTTCCCACTTGCCGCTTCCTGACGAGGCCAGTTTGATACGGATACCGATATTGGGCACTACGTTTAGTTTCTTTGATACGCGCGTGATGATATTCAGCTCGTTCAGTTTTTCTACCACCAAGAAGATGCGTTTTCCCATCTTTTGAGCCAGCAGAGCCAATTCTATATAGTTCTGATCCTTGTAACCGTTGCAGATAATAGGCGAATCTGAGTCGGTATTAACGGCAATGACAGCATGCAGCTCTGGTTTGGACCCGGCTTCCAGACCCAGATTAAATTTTTTTCCATGGCTGATAATTTCTTCAACCACAGGGCGCATTTGGTTTACTTTAATCGGGTAGATGATGAAATTCTCAGCCTCAAAACCATATTCTTTGGCCGCCTTGTCAAAGCAAGTGCTGATTTTTTCAATTCGGTTGTCCAATATGTCCGGAAAGCGGAGCAATACCGGCACAGATACATCATGCAAGGCCAGTTCGTTGACCAACTCCTTCAAATCCACCTGAGCGCTGTCTTTGCGCGGAGTGACATAAACATTACCTTTATCGTTGATACCAAAGTAGTTCACTCCCCAACCATTGATGTTGTAGAGCTCTTCAGAGTCTTCAATACGCCATTTTCTCATTCTGCTTTGTTGTTAAGTAAGTTTTGAATTAAGTGGACAGAGTCCGTAATTTTGTCTATGCTGTTTAATAATGAAATATCAAAAATATAGTTAGCTTGATTGTAGAAGGGTTCTCTTTTTGCGAGCGAACCTGAGATAAAGTCTATCAGTTCTTCCGGTGTTTTATTCTTTAACAGCGGACGTTCTGTTTTGCTCATCTTCAGATGTTCGCAGAGAATTTCCGGTGTGGCCTTAAGGTATATTGTCTGCGCCTTGGCATTCATAAACTTCATGTTGTCAAAGAAACAAGGCGTTCCGCCGCCACACGAGATGATGATGTTTTCAAAATCAGCCACCTCGTGAAGCATGCGCTTTTCGATTTCACGAAAACCGTCCTCGCCTTTTTCGTTGAATATCTGTTGCACCGTGCGGTGATAACGCTCTTCGATATACCAGTCCAAATCACAGAACTGTAGGTTCATTTCTCGAGCCAGGGCTTTGCCTAAAGTGGTTTTACCGGCGCCCATATAGCCTATGAGGATGATTCTTGTCATTTTTTCTTTGTATAAGTTCTTTTTGTACGCGTTGTTTTAGCCGGCTTTTCATCTTGCTCTTTGATGATGTCCATACAAGCTTCCAAGCTAAGGTCACGTGCCTGGTCTGTCAGAGCCTTGGGCAAACGATAGTTCTTACCTTTATAACTAAGATAAGGGCCGTATCTTCCGTTGAGAATCTCTAGTTCTGGTTCTTCAGCAAACTTTTTTATATGTCTTTCTTCTTCTGCTTTGCGCTTGTCTATAATGAGCGATATGGCTTCCTGAAGGGTGATGCTGAGCGGATCTATTCCCTTGGGTATGGAAGCATATTTCTTATTATGCAATACGTATGGCCCGAATCGTCCGGATCCGACCGTGACATCCAAATCTTCGAATGTACCAAGCAGACGAGGTAATTTGAACAAGTCGAGTGCTTCCTCTAAAGTTATGGTTTCGAGGCTCTGTCCCTGTTTCATTTGAGCGAAGCGAGGTTTCTCGTCATCGTCTGCACTGCCGATTTGTACAACAGGACCGAAACGTCCGATTTTAACAAATACAGGCTTGTTTGTCTTGGGATCGTTGCCTAACTGTCTTTCGCCTACTTTATGTTCTGACTTTACGCTGAGCGTTTTTTCAACAAGCGGAGAGAAGTTCTGATAGAAATTCTTCATCAATTGGGTCCATTCTGTCTTACCTTCAGCCACTTCGTCGAATTTCTTTTCTACGTCTGCAGTAAAGTTATAATCCATGATTTCGGGGAAGAATTGCATCAAGAAGTCATTGACAACAATTCCCACATCGGTAGGGATGAGTTTGTTTCTTTCTGCTCCGACGACGGTTTGCTTCGTAACCTTTTCGATTTCGTCCTGATGCAGGGTTATTGTCGTTTGAGCAACCTCTTCGCCTGGCTTGTCGCCTTTAGTGACATATTCTCTTTGTTGGATCGTGCTGATGGTCGGTGCATAAGTAGACGGACGTCCGATTCCCAGTTCTTCGAGTTTTTTTACGAGGCTGGCCTCATTATATCTTGGAGGGTGTTGTGAGAAGCGTTGTGTTGCCACCATACTTTTTCGATTTAATACCTCGCCAATGTTCAGTTCCGGCAAGAGTCCGCTTTCTGTTTCGGCAGCATCTGAATCTTCATCGCGAGTTTCGCGGTATACCTTCAAAAATCCATCGAACTTAATGACCTCTCCGGTTGCAACAAAGGTACCGGACAGATTGTCTGCCTGAATCGAAACGTTTGTCTTTTCCAGTTCGGCATCGGCCATCTGTGATGCTATTGTTCTTTTCCATATTAAATCATAAAGGCGTTTCTCTTGGGGTGTTCCCTCAATTTCGGTTTGCTCCATGTAGGTGGGGCGTATCGCTTCGTGTGCTTCCTGCGCACCTTTAGATTTAGTCTGGTATTTTCTGCTCTTGACATATTCCGCTCCCATCGAGTCTGTAATAACTTGGATGCAGGCATTCATACACAAGCTAGACAGGTTTACCGAGTCGGTACGCATATAAGTGATTTTTCCAGACTCGTAAAGCTTTTGGGCAATCATCATGGTTTGTGCCACGGTAAAGCCTAATTTGTGTGCAGCTTCCTGTTGCAGTGTAGATGTAGTAAAAGGAGCCGAAGGAGTGCGCTTTTGCGGACGAGTGGCAATGTCTTCTATATGAAAGGTTCCTTGCTTGCAATTTTCCAGAAAAGCCAGCGCCTCTTCTTCTGTCTTAAATCTTTGAGACAGTTCAGCTTTAATTTCCGTATGGTCCTTGGGTATTTCGAAAACAGCAGTAACACGGTAGTTGCTTTCACTGGTGAAATGCTGAATCTCACGTTCCTTTTCAACAATGAGGCGTACGGCTACGCTTTGTACACGTCCGGCAGAAAGGGCCGGTTTTACTTTTTTCCAAAGAACGGGTGACAGCTTGAAACCTACAATGCGGTCCAATACACGACGTGCCTGCTGCGCATTGACCAGGTTTAAATCAATGTTTCGAGGGTGCTCGATGGCAGACAAAATGGCCGGTTTGGTAATTTCGTGAAAAACAATACGCTTGGTGTGCTCTGGCTTTAGGTTTAATACTTCATAAAGATGCCAGGAAATAGCTTCTCCTTCACGGTCTTCATCGGAAGCCAACCATACAGTCTCGGCTTTCTGTGCCTGGCTTTTTAATTCGTTCACCAATTTAGCTTTCTCTTCCGGTATTTCATACTCCGGTGAGAATGTGTCTGTATCTATACTGAATTCTTTCTTTTTCAGGTCGCGGATGTGTCCATAACTTGATAAAACTTTGTAGTCAGATCCTAAAAACTTTTCGATTGTCTTTGCCTTAGCAGGAGACTCCACGATAACCAGATTTTTTTGCATCGTATTTATTATATTAGAAATATATCAGGCGCAAAAGTAGGAAAAAAAAGCATCATACACCTTATATATTGTTTTTTTTTTGCCACTTCGCTTTTTTAATGGGGGTAAAATGTCTTTTTTGGACTTGAAAAGTTGTCTTTAAGCTACAATTTTACAAAATTCAGGGCCATAAGTTTTCATCTTCCATTTTTTGAATGCCTTGACGTATGGATTGTAATCCAAAGTCCTCCGGATTTAATTGGTGAACAGGTATCCAATAGCATGCCGATGCATCGTCCATAGCAATAGGAGACCGATCGGAATTTACCCGGCAAATGAAGAACAAGTCCATCGTGTGGACGGTAAAACCGGAATAAAGGTAACGATTGGATTGTGTAAACAGATATTGCACTTCGATGACATCCAGTCCTGTTTCTTCTTTTACTTCGCGGACGACTCCTTCTTCGGCTGTTTCGAAGCAATCGCAAAATCCACCGGGCAAATCTAGGGTGCCACGGGCCGGATCTTGTGCCCGACGACATACTAACAGCTGTTTTTGCTCGTTGAAAATAAGAGCTACGGTGGCTGCACTGGGATTCAAGTAATATACAAAACCGCATGAAGTGCATTTTTTGGATTTGTTGTCGTTTGTTTCAAAGTGTTCCGAGCCACATTTCGGACAGAAACGGAACAGGGAGAGCGGATGGGTGGTTTTCATTATTTTTCTTTATGTAAGTGTATAACAAAGTTATATATTTCTGATTTTAGAAGCAATATTTTGCTTCTAAATCCAGAAAAATTATATTTGTAGGAGAGATTAAGGATGAAGTTGAATCGTTTTTAAAAGAAGAATGCCATGCTGAGTGTAGAAGTTAAGAAGCATGATCAGTTTACCGTGGAGTTTAAAGTGGGCTATTCGCACGCAGACCAACAGTTGCCGGTAAGTGATTTTGTTATGAATACCTGGGTGTTCCTGCCTGATTCGTTGTATATCAACCATAAAACCTACTCTAAGTCTGACTTTTATCGCGATTTACGTTCGTATATTCGTTTGATTACACCTGTTTATCACTTAAGTGACTTGACTCAACTTTCCTGTCAGCCGTTTGACATGCTGGTGACTTCGCTGCATCAGTACCGACAGATTGCTTCTGAGCAAAACAGCAAAGATTTGGAACACCAACTGAAGATGTTGGGAAATATTGTGCGCAGTGCATTGCGTGCTCGCTGCAAAGCCTTGGTGCTGGAACGCGATACGGAACGGTGCATGTCCATGCTTCGGGACACATTTCATGAACTCCAAGCCATACAAGGTCATCTCAGGGAACTCTTCTCTGAAAAGGATAATCATTTGAAAAACCTGAATCAAATGGATGCGTTCCAGAAAACAGATGCCTATCTTTGTGCCATTATAGCTCATTACATGAGCGGAATACAGCCTAAACTTAAGGAACATCATTATTCCCGAAAACAGGTGATTCAAAATATGTATGCGTCTTATTTCCGGACAGAGCACGCTTACCAAGTGAACCGGGATTATTTGTGTGCTTCGTTGCGTGACAAAAAGCGAAATCAGGATTTCCTGAAACAAATATTACGTCTGCGGCGCTTTGTGGAGCGGGACTTGTATCTGACTGTGCGCAAGAAAAACAATACTTTTCTAGCTCAGCAAATTTTGTTTATGGTAGCAGCCGGTATGAGTATGATTTTTGCCACAATCGTTTCGTTTTCGTTTCAACAGACTTACGGAAACTTTACACGGCCGCTGTTTATAGCCTTGGTGGTGAGCTATATGTTTAAAGATCGTATCAAGGACTTTTTGCGTTACTGGTTTGCCAATAAACTGGGAAGTAAATACTATGATTACCGTACAAAACTGGACATGCGCGGCAAATATATCGGCCAGGGCAAGGAGGGATGCGACTTTGTGAATGAAGGACGCGTGCCTGAGGCTGTGAAAAAGGTACGCTTGCGTGGCGAGGAAGAACCGCCGGACTTGGCTCCGGAGTCTGTTTTGCTCTATCGGCGCAGAATGATTCTATTCGGACGGCGTATGTTGCAGCAGAGCCGCTATGCCTTTCCGGGAGTTAATGAAATTATACGCATTAATCTGAAAGATATTGTCCGCCGAATGGATAATCCGCATGTGGAAGTGCCTGTCTTTCAAAAACAAGGAGATTTTCAACAAGTTCAGGTTGAGCGTTTGTATCATTTGGTATTTGTGGTTCAGATGAATCATCAGGGACAGGTGTATTATAAGCGCTATCGTTTGGAATTGAACCGAAGAGGTGTGAAGCAGATACGTGAATGGTGAGAAGTGTACAGATACAGACAAGGGGGAAGACTATACAAAATCTTCCCCCTTGTCTGTATGGTTATAAAGCAATATTATTCATTTTCAAAATTGTTTCGGATGGCCTGGGCAATACGCTGAAACTCTTCGGGAGAAAGTGTCAGTTTGGGATTGCTGAATAGCATGTCCTTTTCACTCTGCATCGGTATCAGGTGAATGTGTGCATGAGGAACTTCCAAACCCAATACAGCTTGTCCAACCTTGATGCAGGGAAATGCTTTTTTTATAGCGATGGCCACATGCTTGGCAAATACTTGCATGGCTGCGATTTCATCGTCTGTCAAGTCAAAGATATAGTCCACTTCGCGTTTGGGAATCACCAATGTGTGTCCTTTTACCAATGGGTTGATGTCGAGAAAAGCATAGAACTGCTCATTCTCGGCACACTTATAGCTCGGAATCTCTCCCTGAGCTATCTTTGTGAAAATTGTCGCCATAATAGTAGATTTGATGCAGTTGTCCTAATGAATGTTAGTCAAAAGAAATGTTGAGAATCTCCAGGTTGATGATACCTTGCGGAATCTTAATCTCAGCGATGTCGCCCACTTTCTTTCCAAGGAGTCCTTGTGCAATAGGAGTCTGGATAGAAATTTTGCCTTCTTTTAAGTTTGCCTCTGTCTCTGATACGATTGTATAAGACATCTTCATGCCATTCTTTACGTTCTTCATTTCTACTTTAGACAGAATCTGCACGGTACTGGTGTCCAATTTAGAGGTATCAATAATCTTGGCATCACCGATGATTGCTTTTAACTGGCTGATCTTGCCTTCAAGCATTGCCTGATGTTCTTTGGCAGCATCATATTCTGCGTTCTCACTTAAGTCTCCTTTGTCGCGTGCTTCGGCAATAGCAGCTGACGCAGCCGGACGCTGAACTGTTTCCATCTCCTTTAATTGGGCTACAAGTTTATCATAACCCTCTTGTGACATATAAGCCATATTCCTTACTGTTTAATGATTATCTAAAAAATAATTATAGTACTAAAAACAAAAGAATTCCGGCAAGAAATTACCGGAACCCCTTTGTTTAGAATCTTATGTTTTGCAAAGGTAGTGTTTAAATTTTAAAAAACAAATCTTTTGTGTTGAATTTCTCCTTTCTCGCTGTTTTACAATAGCTTTTCTATCTCTTTGTTTATGTCAGTGCCTGATGTAATTCGGCATTTCAGATCATTGTTGCGGTCGATGAGAAAGCTGCAAGGCAGTTCCTGTACATTATATAATAAAAGGTTCTCCGAGGCGGTTCCTTCTGGATCGTATACACACGTCCACGGCAAGGATTCGCAGACTGTCTTCCAATAATGTTCGCTGTTGTCAAAAGATACCTGATATATCTCCAGACCTTGGTCATGATAGCGTTGGTACAGATGCCGCATTTCCATAATTCGTTCTTTGGATAAAGGAAGAGCATAAGCCGTTAAGTCCAACAAGATGACTTTGCCTTTGCGTTCGTTGAGCGACTGCATTTGTCCGTTGATATCTTTCAGCCTTATGTTGATAATGCCAGTGGCTTTTATTTTTTCGTTCGAAATCTCTACGTCAATTTGTTTGGAGCGCCTTGTGTTTCGCTGTCCTTGAAGGGTGACATTCCTGAGATTCTCTGTTCGCGTGCTGTTGGGGTACAGATTGTCCCAAGCAGTTGCAACGGCAGCAAACCAGCGCACATCTTCAGCATTATGTACGGGGTCAAACACCAAATTGTTGTGTATTGTTTGAAACAAGGCAAAATATGAGGACGGCGCAGCCGGGTCTGTTAGAATAAATTCTTTCTTGATTAAATCCTTGTAATGCTGCATTAAATCAGATATCCGTCTTTCTTTTTCACCCAAGGTCATATTTTTTGCAGCCACAATGTCCTTAATTTGTTTTTCAGTTTCCATCTGGCTCTGTGCTATCCTCTTGAGTGTGATGCAATGCTCTGATCCTTCTATCTGATAATCTGATCCCATGTTGTGGGCATCGGCAAGGATGTGGATGTTTTCTGTTGAATCAACTGACAAATGGATGATTTGTTGTCCCAGGCGTATCCGAAAAAACTCCGGATTTTGGGGACGGTTGGCTTTAAATGAGAAATGTCCTTGTTTGTCCAGCTTGATGGAATCTAATATATCTATGCCGTTCAGAGTAGATTCCTCGAAATAGAGCGTCTTCTTGTCGGCATTTTTTATTTCTCCACACACGTTAAATTCTTCTTTTTGTGGGGAACATGCTGTGAATAGAGCCATCAGACACAGCGTAAGTTTGAATATGTTCTCGTTTTTTTGTTTCATGTGTTGTAGTGCTTATTTTGATGCAAAGATACCTACTTTTCTGTTATTCGTCTCTTGCAAATCCTTTCTTTTTGTAAAAAAACCGAAGAAACACCATATTTTTCTGATTTTCTTCTTTTTAAATAAATATAAATGCTTAACTTTGCTTGCATTTTTGAATTTTTCGAAAATATATATATTATACAATAGATGAACGTAATAAAGAAGACCGTCGAATTGCCTGATGGAAGAACCATCAGCATCGAGACCGGGAAATTGGCGAAACAAGCCGATGGAGCTGTGATGCTAACCATGGGAAATACCATGCTCTTGGCCACTGTTTGCGCCGCAAAAGATGCCGTTCCCGGAACAGATTTTATGCCTTTACAGGTAGAGTATAGAGAGAAATTTTCAGCAGCCGGACGTTTTCCTGGTGGCTTTACTAAGAGAGAAGGTAAGGCTTCGGATTATGAAATCCTTACTTGCCGTTTGGTGGACCGTGCTTTGCGTCCTTTGTTCCCAAGCGATTTTCATGCTGAAGTTTATGTGAATGTGATTCTTTACTCTGCCGATGGAGTAGATATGCCTGATGCCTTGGCTGGATTTGCAGCTTCTTCTGCATTGGCAGTATCAGATATTCCTTTTGACGGCCCGATTTCTGAAGTTCGCGTAGCTCGCATCAATGGTGAATATGTTGTGAATCCTACTTTTGCGCAGTTGGAAAACGCTGATATGGACATCATGGTTGGCGCTACCGAAGAGAATATCATGATGGTGGAAGGTGAGATGAAAGAGGTTTCTGAGCAGGATCTGCTACAGGCACTGAAGGTTGCTCACGAAGCTATCAAGCCTATGTGTCAACTGCAAAAAGAGTTGGCAAAGGAACTGGGTAAGGATGTAAAACGAGAGTATTGTCATGAAGTTAATGATGACGAATTGCGCGATGAATGTGTAAAGGCTTGCTACGATAAGGCTTATGCAATTGCTCAGGAAGGTAACCGTGACAAACATGCACGCGAAGATGCCTTCATGCAAATTCGTGAAGACTTTAAATTGGCTTATGCTGAGGCTCATCAGGATCTTTCAGAAGATGAGATGGCAGAGAAAAATGCTCTGATTGATAAATATTATCATGATGTAGAGCGCGATGCCATGCGTCGTTGTGTGCTGGATGAGGGAAAACGTTTGGATGGTCGTGCTACTACTGATATTCGTCCAATCTGGTGCGAGGTGAGTCCGCTGCCTAGCCCTCATGGATCTTCTATCTTTACTCGTGGTGAAACACAGTCTTTGTCTACTTGTACATTGGGTACTAAGTTGGATGAGAAGATGGTGGATGATGTATTGGACCAAAGCAAAATGCGTTTCTTATTGCATTATAACTTCCCTCCTTTCTCAACCGGTGAGGCAAAAGCTCAGCGTGGTGTAGGTCGTCGTGAAATTGGTCACGGTCATTTGGCATGGCGTGGCTTGAAAGGTCAGATTCCTGCAGATTATCCTTATACCATTCGTGTGGTTTCTGATATCTTGGAGTCAAATGGTTCTTCTTCTATGGCTACTGTATGTGCCGGAACTTTGGCTTTGATGGATGCTGGTGTGCCTATTGCAAACCCGGTAAGTGGTATCGCAATGGGATTGATTAAGAATCCGGGAGAGGATAAATATGCTGTATTGTCTGATATCTTGGGCGACGAAGATCACTTGGGTGACATGGACTTCAAGACTACTGGTACTGTAAAGGGTCTTACAGCTACACAAATGGATATCAAGTGTGATGGTTTGAGTTACGAGATTCTGGAGAAAGCGCTGATGCAGGCTAAGGCAGGACGTGAACATATCTTGGGTAAGATGATGGAATGTATGTCTGAACCCCGTGCTGAACTGAAACCTCATGTTCCACGTATCGAACAGATTACTATTCCAAAGGAATTTATCGGTGCTGTAATCGGTCCTGGCGGTAAGATTATTCAGGGTATGCAAGAGGAAACAGGTGCAACAATTACTATTGAGGAGGTTGATGGCGTTGGTCGCGTTCAGGTGAGCGGAGCTAATAAAGATGTCATTGATGCTGCTATGGCAAAAATTAAGGGTATTGTGGCTGTGCCTGAAGTTGGTGAAGTTTATGAAGGTACTGTACGCAGTGTGATGCCTTATGGTGCTTTTGTTGAGTTTATGCCAGGAAAGGATGGTTTGCTGCATATTTCGGAAATCGACTGGAAGCGTTTGGAGACCGTAGAAGAGTCTGGGCTGAAAGAAGGTGATAAGGTGAAAGTGAAGTTGATGGAAATAGATCCTAAAACTGGTAAATTTAAGCTTTCTCGCCGTGTATTGTTGGAAAAACCAGCAGATTTTGTAGAGCGTCCAATTCGTCGTGAGCGTCCCGATCGTGGAGAGCGTAAGCGTCGTCAGGAAGGATCAAAAGAGGATTAATTGTAAATCATCATAATAGTTTGAAGAGAGACTCGGCATTTATTGTCGGGTCTCTTTTCTTTTTATTGCTGCTTTATATGTTTATTGGGTGTAAGGAATTGCTGTGGTTGGCAAGGGGGCTGGCTATTCTACTTTGACTATTTAAGGGTTTGGGGTTGAATATTCTGATTATTGTATTTGCTTTTTGTGTTTTTGCATTGCAATAAGTTTTTAATCGTTTTTATGGAGTTATTCAGTAGACGTCTTTATGTTTAGGTGTTGTTTTGTTTTTCTTTGGATTGTAGAAAGATGGTTTTGTGAATAAGGAGATGATCTGGATTGTGAAGGCGTGTGCTTTTCATTATAGGGACAAGGTGGTTAAAAACAAAAAAGTCTCCCGATAAATCGGAAGACTTTTGCGCTTCAGGATGGGCTTGAACCAACGACCCCCTGATTAACAGTCAGGTGCTCTAACCAACTGAGCTACTGAAGCAGTTTCTTGCACTTGTTTTTCTCAATTGCGATGCAAAGATAAGCATTATTTTTGTTACGACCAAATAAAACATGCATTTTTTTATTTTTTCTTTCAAAAACATGTTTTTGTCGATATGATGTTTTCATTCTTATTATATATAATAAGGTGTAAAACAAAAAAGTCTCCCGATAAATCGGAAGACTTTTGCGCTTCAGGATGGGCTTGAACCAACGACCCCCTGATTAACAGTCAGGTGCTCTAACCAACTGAGCTACTGAAGCAGTTTCTTGCACTTGTTTTTCTCAATTGCGATGCAAAAGTAGTGGTTTATTTTGAAATATGCAATATCTTTGCAGAAAAATTTCAAGAAATGACAAAAATAATAGGAATAGGTAATGCTTTGTTGGATGTAATTGTGCCAATAGGTACGGATGAGTTGTTAATTAAAGCGGGACTGCCCAAAGGAAGTATGCAGTTGATTGACAATGCGACTCGCTTGCGTTTGCAAGATATGTTGTCGTCATGTTCTTCGACTGAGTCTGCCGGTGGTTCGGCATCCAATGCCATGCAGGCTTTGTCTCATCTAGGAGGTCAAGCTGGCTTTGTAGGAGCGGTTGGTGATGACCATAACGGTGAATTGTTTCGAAAATGTTGTCATGAATCCGGTCTTGAGGTACGTTTGATGAAGATGGACGAGGCCACCGGTATTGCTACGACCTTGGTGTCGTCAGATGGTGAACGAACTTTTGGCACGTTTTTAGGGGCAGCTTCTTTGTTATCTCCTTCTTATATTACAGAAAATTTGTTTCAAGGTTACGACTATCTGTTTGTAGAGGGATATTTGGTACAAGAATACGAATTGATAGAGGCTGTGATGCGTCGGGCCCGTCAGTCTGGTTTGAAGATAATATTAGACTTGGCCAGTTATAATGTTGTGTGCGATCATTATGATTTTTTTCATCATCTTGTAGATGAATATGTAGACATTGTTTTTGCCAACGAAGAGGAATGTGCAGCGTTTACTTTGGTTTCCAATCCGGAAGAAGGATTAGAAATTTTGTCGGAACACTGTGATTTGGCTATTGTGAAGATGGGTGCGCAGGGCGCTTTGGCTCGGTATCGTGCGGGAGACGTTTTCTTTGCAGAAGCCTTACAGGGGTGTTCGGTTGTAGATACTACCGGAGCTGGGGATTATTTTGCCGGTGGTTTCCTGTATGCTTTGCTGCAAGGCGCCGGACTGACAAAATGCCTGCAAGCCGGTTCCTTGCTGGGAGGAACGGTAATTAGTTATTTAGGAGCATCTTTACCAGAGGAAAAATGGGTTGAAATAAGGTTAAAAATGAAGGATATATTAAAGGGTCGTGTCTGATTTTCTTAACTTTGCGTCATGAAAAAACAGGTATTACTTCTAGGTTTGCTGCTGGCCGGAGTCGGCAGTATTTTTGCTCAAAAGAGCAAGAACCATAATTTTGAGATTAATCGCAATTTAGAAATTTTCAGTGATATATATCGTCAGTTAGATATGTATTATGTAGATACCTTAGATGCCGACACGGTTATCGGATGGGCCATCCAGTCTATGTTAAAGCAAGTAGACCCGTTTACGACTTATTTTTCGGAAGAGGATATGGATGAATTTAAAACCATGACCACCGGAAAGTATGCGGGTATCGGTGCAGTGGTGCGTTATCTTAAGAAAGAGCAGCGGGTGGCTATTAATGAACCATATGAAAATACACCGGCCAGTAAGGCTGGCGTGCGTGCGGGAGATGTTATCTTGTCTATTGACGGTACGGATGTTAAAGGTATGCCGGTAGATAAGGTTAGTTCTATGCTTAAGGGCACTCCTGGTTCCAGCTTTATGCTGAAGGTTCGTCGTTATGGCGTTTCAGAACCTTTGTCGTTTAAGATTGTACGCGAAAATATTCAGTTGCCGTCGGTGCCTTATTATGGTATGTTGCCTGATGGGGTGGGCTATATATTGCTGACTAGTTTTACAGAAGGTTGTGCGGGTGATGTGCGTCGCGCATTGGTAGATCTGAAAGAGCAAGGTGCACGCTCTTTGGTTTTTGATTTGCGAGGCAATGGAGGCGGACTGCTTAACGAAGCTGTTGAGATTGTGAATTTCTTTGTTCCTAAAAATAAGAAAGTAGTTTATACTAAAGGGAAAATATCATCAGTCAACAGTGAGTATTTCACGCGTAAGGAACCTTTAGACACAGTTATGCCGTTAGCTGTTTTGGTTGACCGATGGTCTGCGTCGGCATCTGAAATTGTAGCCGGAAGTTTGCAGGATTTTGACCGTGCATTGATTGTTGGAACCCGCACTTACGGCAAGGGTTTGGTTCAGGCTCCCCGTGAGGTTCCTTATAACGGAAGTTTGAAAGTAACCACCAGTCGTTATTATATTCCCAGTGGACGCTGCATACAAGCCTATGATTATCGTCATTTGAACGAGGATGGTTCTGTGGGAACAGTTCCTGATAGCTTGACACATGTATTTCATACAGCAGCAGGGCGTGAAGTTCGCGATGGAGGAGGTATTACACCAGATGTGTCTGTTCTTCCAGATACATTGCCTTCTATGGTTGTAGAATTGGCGATAAACGATATTGTAGCAGAGTTTGCCAATTGGTATGTTGCTCAGCACGACACGATTGCTTCACCCGAAGTTTTTGATATAACCGATTCGGATTATGCGCATTTTGTAGATATGGTGCGTGAAAGTGGGTTTACTTATAATAAACGAGGACGTGATTTGTTGAAAATGCTTACCAATTCGGCACAAGTAGAAGGATATGCTGAGGATGCGCGTAGTGCACTTGCTCAATTGGACTCTCTATTTAAAGGGAATTTAAAGGCGGATATGGAACGCAATAAAAAAGAGATTAAACTTATACTTAATGACGAATTGGTGCGCCGTTATTATTATCAGAAGGGTGGTGTGCTGTATCGTATGCGTGATGACAAAGAACTTTTTGAGGCTTGCAAGTATCTGGTTGATGAGAAGTTGTATCGCAGTAAATTGCAGGTTGTTGAAAAGGCGGAAAAAAACAATTAATTAAGAAATGAAACATGCAAAATTAAATCACAACAAGCAGTTTATGTTTGGCATCATGGCCATGGCCCTGATTGTCATAACGGTTGTTGTATTGTTTTGGTTGTGGTGCTTCCCTTTGGGGGCGGCAGAGCCTGAGCCCAAGAAACACTATGAGATTAGTTTGGTTGGTTTTCGTGGTGACAGTGTTCAGGTTTCATTAGACGATGAATTGCTCATGGAATCGTATGTGCGCACGGATACTTGTGTTTTGGGTTCGGATTATGCTGCATCTCAGGCTGTGCTGATGGTTGGTTGTTTCCGTACAGACGAGGTTGTTACGTTTGAGATAACAGAGCAGGAGTCTCCGGTTTGTATCTTGCGTGAAGGAGGCACCATAAAAATTAAAAAAAAATAGAGTTTCAATAGATTACGTACAAAAAAGCTGCATAAAACTTTGCGCAGCTGCATAAAAAAACGTATCTTTGCAAAGTAGGATGAAGTGAGGGGCTGATAAAAGTTCCTCACTTCATTTTTTTAATCGTATTCAAATCAGATGATAGAAAAGAGTATTGTAAAGCAGATTGTTGAAGAGTGGTTGCAAGACAAAGACTACTTTTTGGTGGATGTGAGTGTGAGTAATGATAACCGCATTATCGTAGAGATTGACCATGCAGAAGGTGTATGGATAGAAGACTGTGTAGAGCTGAGCCGCTTCATTGAAAGCAAGATGGACCGCGAGAAAGAAGATTTTGAGCTGGAAGTGGGTAGTGCCGGTATCGGACAGCCGTTCAAGGTTTATCAGCAATACGTAAACCATGTTGGTCGTGATGTAGAAGTCATGACGTTACGTGGTGAGAAACTTAGCGGAGTACTGACAGATGTTAATCCGGAATCTTTTTCTATCGAGTATGAGCAAAAGGTGCGTCACGAAGGAGCGAAGCGTCCCGTATGGGAAACTTTTACGCGTACATTTGGCTATGATGAAGTAAAATACACAAAATATTTAATCAGCTTTAAATAACAGTTATGGCAAAGAAAGAAGAAACCGTAAGTTTGATTGATACATTCTCTGAATTCAAAGAGACTAAAAATATAGATAGAGCAACCCTGGTGAGCGTATTGGAAGACAGCTTTCGCAGTGTGATTGCCAAAATGTTCGGTAGTGATGAGAACTATGACGTTATTGTAAATCCGGATAAAGGCGATTTCGAGATTTACCGTAACCGTGTTGTTGTAGCAGACGGTGAGGTTAATGATCCGAACTTGGAGATCTCTTTGACAGATGCCCGTAAGATAGCCAAAGATTACGAGGTAGGTGAGGATGTGAGTGAAAGCGTTGATTTTGCCCGCGATTTTGGTCGCCGTGCTATCCTGACATTGCGCCAGACTTTGGCGAGCAAGCTGTTGGAGCTGGAACACGACAGTTTGTATAACAAATATAAAGACCAGGTGGGACGTGTTGTCAGTGCCGAGGTTTATCAGGTATGGAAAAAAGAGATGCTTTTGGTGGATGATGAGGGCAACGAATTGCTTTTGCCTAAGACCGAGCAGATACCTGGAGACTTTTACCGTAAGGGTGAAGCTGCTCGTGCCGTTGTTTTGCGTGTAGACAATACCAACAACAATCCAAAAATTATTTTGAGTCGTACGTCACCTGTATTCTTGCAGCGTCTGCTCGAAGCAGAGGTTCCAGAAATTCATGACGGACAAATCGTTATTCGCAAGATTGCTCGCATTCCGGGAGAGCGTGCCAAGGTAGCAGTAGAAAGCTTGGATGAGCGCATCGATCCGATTGGAGCTTGCGTAGGCGTGAAGGGAAGCCGTGTACACGGTATTGTTCGCGAGTTGCGTAACGAGAATATCGATATGGTGCAATATACAGACAATACTCAGTTGTTCATTACCCGTGCTTTGAGTCCTGCACATGTAAACAGCATCCGCCTGAACGAAGTAGACCGCAAGGCAGAGGTGTATTTGGATCCGGATCAGGTTTCTTTGGCTATCGGTAAGAATGGTTTGAATATCAAATTAGCGAGCATCCTGACAGAATATACCATTGATGTGTTCCGTGAAATCAATAAGGAAGAGTCGGACGACGTATATTTGGATGAATTTGCCAATGCCATTGATCCTTGGGTTATCGAAGAACTGAAGAAAATCGGAATGGTTACTGCAAAGGATGTACTGAACACACCAGTAGAAACTTTGGTAAACCGTGCTGATTTGGAAGAAGAGACTGTTGACGAGGTTATAAGAATTTTAAAAGAAGAATTTGAGGAGTAGCAATATATGGGCATCAGACTAAATAAAGTAACAAAAGAATGCAATGTGGGACTGCAGACAGCTGTTGAATTCCTGCAAAAAAAAGGGTTCCATGATATAGAAGTCAATCCTAATACCAAGATATCTGAGGAGCAGTATAATCTGCTTGTGGCAGAATTTAAAACAGATCAGGGCATACGCAAGGATGCAGAGATGATCAGTCGCCAACGTCAGAACAAAGAGAAAAAGGAAACAATTTCCATTCCAGAACCTCCAACAGTAAAGCAGCATAAGCCAACTGCAGACAAAGAAGCCCATATTGCAAAAACGGCAACTGCCGAAGGGCGTCTGACTTCACGTCACGAAACGGAAGTCACAGCCGCAGAACATCATACGGTCGCGAATAAGCCTCAGGCGCATGTTGCGACAAATAAAGCTTCAAATACAGAAGCACCACAAGAAACTATCACAAAGATGACAAATAACAATACGGAATCTGAGAAGACTATCGGTACAGAAGAAAATGGCGTTTTCCGCTTGAATCAGCCAGCGGCAGGTGCGCCACAACTTAAGGTAAAGGGACATATAGATCTTTCTGCCTTGAATCAGTCTACCCGTCCGAAGAAGAAATCCAAGGACGAGCGTAGAAAAGAGCGTGAAGAGAAAAACATGCGCCATCAGGATCAGCGTGGCAAACAGAATGGTGCTTCTGCTGATAAGAATGGAGCTCAGGCTCAGGGTGAAAAGAAAAAGCGTGTGCGTGTTGGTAAAGAGCGCGTTGACGTTAATGCAGTAGGTGCTCAAGGCAACGGTTCTTCATTTAAGAAGAACGGGGCTCAGCAAGGAGGTGCTGCTCATCAGGCGCAAAAACATGGAAAGAAAAAGAATCAGCCGCAAGTTGCACCTAAGGCTGAAGTAACCGAAGAGGATGTAGCAAAGCAAGTTAAGGAAACTTTGGCTCGTCTTACAAGCAAGAACAAAGTAAATAAGGGTGCTAAATATCGTAAGGAGAAACGTGAGAATGCTCGTGCCAACATGGAGGAGCAGCTCGAAGAAAAGGAGGCTGAAAGCAAAATCCTGAAGCTTACGGAATTCGTAACAGCAAACGAGCTGGCATCTATGATGGATGTTCCGGTTACCAAAGTTATTGGTACTTGTATGAGCATAGGTATCATGGTTTCTATCAACCAGCGATTGGATGCTGAAACAATTAATATTGTAGCCGAAGAATTTGGTTACAAAACTGAATATGTCAGCGCAGAGGTTTCTGAAGCGGTTAATGAAATAGAGGACGACGAAGAGGATTTGGTTGCTCGTGCTCCGATTGTTACCGTAATGGGACACGTAGACCACGGTAAGACTTCGCTTTTGGACTATGTGCGCAAGACCAATGTTATTGCTGGTGAGGCTGGTGGTATCACACAGCATATCGGTGCTTATAATGTAACTTTGGAGGGTGGTCGTCACATCACTTTCCTGGATACACCGGGACATGAGGCATTTACCGCTATGCGTGCCCGTGGTGCTCAAGTGACAGATATCGCTATTATCATTATCGCAGCCGATGATGACATCATGCCGCAGACAAAGGAGGCTATCAACCATGCTATGGCAGCTAATGTACCTATTGTATTTGCTATAAACAAGATTGATAAGCCTACTGCAAATCCGGATAAGATTAAGGAAGCACTTGCTGCCATGAATTTCCTTGTAGAGGATTGGGGCGGTAAATACCAAAGCCAGGATATTTCAGCCAAGAAAGGTATTGGTGTACCGGAATTGCTTGAAAAGGTATTGCTTGAGGCCGAGATGCTCGACTTGAAAGCAAATCCAAACCGCAATGCTACGGGTTCTATCATTGAGTCTTCTTTGGATAAGGGACGTGGTTATGTTGCTACCGTATTGGTATCTAACGGAACGTTGCATGTAGGAGATATTGTTTTGGCAGGAACCAATTACGGTCGTGTCAAGGCGATGTTCAATGAACGTAACCAGCGTGTTAAGGAAATTGGTCCGGCTCAGGCTGCTACTATTTTGGGATTGAATGGTGCTCCGGCTGCAGGTGATACGTTCCATGTAATGAATACCGAACAGGAAGCTCGTGAAATTACCAACAAACGTGAGCAGTTGCAGCGTGAACAAGGCTTGCGTACGCAGAAGATGCTTACTCTTGATGAAGTGGGCCGTCGTATTGCTTTGGGTGGATTCCAGGAGTTGAAGGTAATCGTTAAGGGTGACGTAGATGGGTCTATCGAAGCATTGAGCGACTCATTGATTAAGTTGTCTACAGAGAAGATTGCCGTAAACGTGATTCATAAAGCCGTAGGTCAGATTTCTGAGAGTGATGTAGCATTGGCTGCAGCTTCCGAAGCTATTATTATCGGTTTCCAGGTTCGCCCGTCTGCTACTGCTCGTAAGATGGCAGAACAGCAGGGTGTGGATATTCGTTTGTATTCTATCATCTACGATACAATCGAAGAAGTGAAGTCGGCTATGGAAGGTATGTTGGCTCCAGAACTCAAAGAAGAGGTTACTGCAACAATCGAGGTTCGTCAGGTTTACAAGATTAGCAAGGTCGGTACGGTTGCCGGTGCTTATGTGATTGACGGAAAAGTACAGCGTTCGAACAAGGCTCGTCTGATTCGTGATGGTATCGTTGTTCATACCGGTCAAATCAATGCTTTGAAACGTTTCAAGGACGATGTGAAGGAAGTAGGAACAAACTTCGAGTGTGGTATCAGTTTGGTGAACTACAATGATATTCGCGAGGGCGATATTATCGAGACCTATCAGGAAATCGAGGTTAAGGCAACCTTGTAATTTATGGGTTAGCTACGATTATTTGTATCATTAGAAGCAAGTATGGCATCTTTAGATTTCTGTATCGGACTGATATTTTTGTGGGCCTTATTCAAAGGCCTGCGCAGTGGCTTCTTTGGTCAGCTGGCCTCTATTGGCGGGACAATCTTGGGATTTGTCTTGGCTCGCATGCTTTATGCAGTATTTGGAGACTATCTTTGCGAGGCTTGGGGGCATTCGTCTGCAACAGTCTATGTACTAGCCTTTATTTTTATCTGGGTTGGTGTGCCAATGGCCCTGTCTGTATTGGCCTATCTGTTTACTAAAGTAGCAGAACAGTTGGCTCTTGGCGGAGTGAACCGTGCAGGTGGAGCGCTGCTGGCAGTAATAAAGTATGGATTGGTTTTGAGCTTTCTGTTCTGTTTGTTGGCCCGTTTTCAGTGGATAGGATCTGCTTCGGCACAGACAGAGTCTCAGTTTGCTCCCATTTTGATAGAAACGGGGGAGACGATGTTTCGTTTCCTGGGAATAAAGTAATCATAGAAAGAAATATAAAGTGTGATACGTATAGTGATCAATATAAGATAAGACAAAGAGAAGGAATGCGGTCTGTTTCTGAGGAACAGATCTGCATTCCTCTTTTTGAAATAGATAAATTCAATTTATTCATGGAAGAAAAAAACAAGTTTGTAAAAGAGGTGGCCGACAAGAAGTACGAGTATGGTTTCACCACAGACATACAGACTGAAATTATAGAAAAGGGATTGAATGAGGACGTTGTCCGACTCATTTCTGCCAAGAAGGAAGAACCGGAATGGATGCTTGAATTTCGTCTCAAGGCCTTTCGTTATTGGCTCACAATGGAGCAACCGGATTGGGCACATCTGAAAATGCCTGAAATTGATTATCAGGGAATCTCTTATTATGCCGATCCTACTAAAGGAAAAAAGGACGGACCGAAAAGTCTGGATGAAATCGACCCTGAGTTGATGAAGACTTTCGACAAGTTGGGTATTCCTCTTGAGGAACGCTTGGCATTGAGCGGTACGGCTGTTGATGCCGTGATGGACTCGGTTTCTGTCAAGACCACCTTTAAGGAAAAACTTTCCGAGCGCGGCATTATATTCTGTTCTATCAGTGAGGCTGTGCGTGAGTATCCCGACTTGGTCAAGCAATATTTGGGTACTGTGGTACCTTATCGTGACAACTTTTTCGCAGCACTCAATTCGGCTGTATTCAGCGATGGGTCGTTTGTTTATATTCCAAAAGGAGTGCGTTGTCCGATGGAATTGTCTACTTACTTCCGAATCAATGCCCGCAATACCGGTCAGTTTGAGCGTACGCTTATTGTGTGTGACGATGGCGGTTATGTCTCTTATCTAGAGGGATGTACGGCACCGATGCGCGATGAGAATCAGCTGCATGCAGCAATTGTTGAGATTGTGCTCAACGAAAATGCCGAGGTGAAGTACAGCACGGTGCAGAACTGGTATCCCGGCGATGCCGAAGGAAAAGGTGGTGTGCTGAATCTGGTAACCAAACGCGGACATTTGCGTGGTGCAGGCAGTAAGTTGTCCTGGACTCAAGTAGAAACCGGTTCGGCCATTACATGGAAATATCCAAGTTGCGTGCTCAGTGGAGACAATTCACAAGCCGAGTTTTACAGTGTGGCAGTGACAAATAATTATCAGCAGGCAGACACCGGAACCAAAATGATACACTTGGGCAAAAACACCAAGAGTACCATTATCAGTAAGGGTATCTCGGCAGGAAAGAGTCAGAATTCCTATCGTGGCCTGGTACGTGTAGCACCCGGTGCCGAAGGAGCCCGTAATTACAGTTCGTGCGATTCTTTGCTGTTGGGCAGTACTTGCGGTGCACACACTTTCCCCTATATGGATGTGCATAACGACACCGCTATTGTAGAGCACGAAGCCACCACGTCGAAGATTTCTGAAGAACAGCTGTTCTATTGCAACCAGCGTGGTATCCCTACCGAAGAGGCTGTGGGGTTGATTGTAAACGGCTATGCCAAAGACGTAATCAACAAATTGCCGATGGAGTTTGCTGTTGAGGCGCAAAAACTGCTGAACGTATCTCTTGAGGGAACTGTGGGATAATAAAAACCTATATTTTCTACAAAATCAACAACAACTACAATGTTAGAAATTAAAGACTTGCATGCCAGTATCAATGGCAAAGAAATATTGAAAGGCATAAATCTGACCGTAAAACCGGGAGAGATACATGCTTTGATGGGACAGAATGGAGCCGGAAAGAGTACTTTGAGTAATGTACTCGTTGGCAATCCCGCTTATGAGGTAACTTCGGGTAGTGTAACATTCAATGGAAAAGACCTTTTGGCTTTGAAACCCGAGGAACGTGCACACGAAGGACTCTTTCTGTCTTTTCAGCAACCGGTAGAGATACCCGGAGTGTCTATGGTAAATTTCATGCGTGCTGCAATCAATGCCAAGCGCCGTTATTTGGGGCAGGAAGCACTTAGTGCCGGCGACTTTTTGAAGATGATGCGCGAAAAACGCAAGATCGTAGAGCTCGACAGTAAATTGGCAAACCGTTCCGTAAACGAGGGATTCTCAGGAGGAGAGAAGAAACGCAATGAGATTTTCCAGATGGCCATGTTAGAACCTACTCTCAGTATTCTTGACGAGACAGACTCAGGTTTGGATGTCGATGCTTTGCGTATTGTAGCCGAGGGATTCAACAAATTGAGAACACCCGAAACGAGTGCCCTGGTCATTACGCACTATCAGCGACTGCTTGATTATCTCAAGCCTGATATCGTACACGTATTGCTCAATGGCAAGATCGTCAAGACCGGTGGACCGGAGTTGGCTTTGGAAATCGAAAATAAAGGTTTCGATTGGATTAAGGCCGAAATCGAAGAGTAGAGAACGAATAGAGAAGACAACACAATGAATAGTGAACAACAATATATAGATCTGTTTCAGCAATGTCATTCCATGATTGACGCGCACAGTGCTGCTGTTATGAATGCTTTGCGCGAACAGGCTTTTCAGGATTTCTGCCGTTTGGGCTTTCCGACAAAGAAAGTAGAGCGCTATCGTTATACCGATGTGCCTGCTGCCTTTGCTCCCGATTACGGTGTAAATCTCAACCGCTTGGACATTCCGGTTAATCCTTATGAAGTGTTCAAGTGTGATGTGCCCAATCTGAGCACTTCGCTTTATTTTATGGTGAACGATGTGTTCTATAGCAAGATACAGCCTCCGGTGGCTTTGCCCGATGGCGTTATTGTATGCTCTTTGCGTGATGCGGCACAAAACCATCCCGATTTGGTGAGCCGTTATTATGCCAAGCAGGCAAGAACGCATAAAGATGCCATTAATGCGCTCAACACGATGCTGGTGCAAGACGGCTTGTTCGTATATGTGCCCCGCAATGTGGTATTGGAACGCACGTTGCAAATTGTCAATATTCTGCGTTCCGATGTTGATTTGATGGTCAATCGCCGTGTTTTGGTCGTTTTGGAGGACAATGCCGAGGCGCATATCTTGTTTTGCGACCATGCTGCCGACAATAAAAATTTCCTGACCACCCAGGTTGCCGAGGTATATGTTGGCAACAATGCCCGTTTGCAATTATATGAATTAGAAGAAACTCATGTCAAGAACAAGCGTTTTGGCAATTTGTATGTTGACCAGCAAGCAAGCAGCAATGTGTCATTGAACACAATTACGTTGCACAACGGACTGACGCGCAACCGCAGTGAGGTAACCCTTTCTGGCGAATATGCCGAAACGAATCTCTACGGTTGTGTTGTAGCGGACAAGAACCAGCATGTTGATCACAACACACTGATAGATCACCGGGTGAGTCATTGCACCAGCAATCAGCTCTACAAGTATGTGCTCGATGGAGAGTCAGTATGTGCTTTTGCCGGACGAATTTTGGTGCGCGACAATGCGCAGCACACCATTTCCAATGAGCGTAATGCCAATCTCTGTGCCACCAAGGAAGCGCGGATGTATGCACAGCCCATGCTTGAAATTTATGCTGATGACGTGAAATGTAGCCATGGTTCTACGGTAGGTCAGCTCAATGAGCAAGCACTCTTTTATATGCAGCAACGCGGCATTCCGCGCGAAGAAGCCCAGATGCTGTTGCGTTTTGCATTTGTAGGAGAGGTTATCGACTGTATTGCTATTGATGCGTTGCGCGACCGCCTGCACCATCTTGTCGAGAAACGCTTCCGTGGCGAACTGAGCCGTTGTGCCGGTTGCAGAATCTGCAAGTAATAAAAAACAAAGATTATGAGTTACGATATAAACAAAATTCGCGAAGACTTTCCAATTCTGTCTCGTCAGGTTTATGGCAAGCCGCTGGTTTATTTGGATAATGGGGCAACCACTCAGAAACCTCGTTCAGTGGTTGATGCCATGACAGAGGAATATTATAATGTCAATGCCAATGTGCATCGTGGCGTGCATTTCCTGTCGCAACAAGCCACAGAATTGCATGAACAGGCTCGCGAAACAGTACGTCGTTTCATCAATGCCCGTTCTGCTTCTGAGATTGTCTTTACGCGTGGCACTACGGAGAGCATCAATTTAGTGGCAACTACCTTTGGCGATGCCATCTTTCAGGAAGGCGATGAGGTGATTGTCAGTGAGATGGAACACCATTCCAATATCGTGAGCTGGCAACTCATACAAGCCCGTAAGGGTATTCGTCTGCGTGTGATTCCCATTACCGACGAAGGGGAACTTGTTTTCGAAGAATATGAGCGTCTGTTTAATGAGCGCACCAAGCTGGTAAGCATTGCTCATGTAAGTAATGTGCTGGGTACGGTCAATCCGGTAAAGGAAATGATTCGTGTGGCCCACGAGCACCATGTTCCGGTGTTGGTGGATGGAGCTCAAAGTACGCCTCATTTTGCGGTAGATGTGCAAGATTTGGATTGCGATTTCTTTGCTTTCAGCGGTCATAAGATATACGGACCTACCGGAATTGGTGTGCTTTATGGCAAGGAAGAATGGCTCGACCGTCTGCCTCCCTATATGGGCGGTGGTGAGATGATTCAGAATGTTAGTTTCGATAAGACTACATTCAATGAATTGCCGTTTAAGTTCGAAGCAGGAACTCCGGATTATGTGGCAACAACCGGTTTGGCCCGTGCGTTGGATTACGTGTCTGCAATAGGTATGGATCAGATTTATGAGCACGAACAGGCATTGACTCGTTATGCCATGGAGCAGATGTCTTCCATTGAAGGCATGCGTTTCATTGGAACACCCAAGCACAAAGATGCCGTCATTTCTTTTTTGGTAGGTGATATTCACCATCTTGATTTGGGAACATTGCTCGACCGTCTTGGGATAGCAGTCCGTACGGGGCACCATTGTGCCGAACCTTTGATGCGCCGAATGGGCATAGAAGGCACTGTACGTGCCAGCTTTGGTTTGTATAATACATTGGAAGAAGTAGATTTGTTGGTTAACGGCATCCGTCGGGTTGCCCGTATGTTTTGAACCATTTTATTCTAGATAAGAAAAGCCGCCTCGAGTCTGTTCTGCAGATCGAAGCGGCTTTTTACTTTCTTGTTTCTGTATTTGATGAATCAGATAGAGCAAAAGAATGAAATCAAAAACGGCACGGAAAAGTCAATGGTCAGTCCGTGAAAAATACTCACAGGTACCAGTTCCTTTCCGCAGGTACGGGCAATCACTGGCAGTGTGGTGTCTTCTGTGGTACATCCGCCTGCTGTTATCGGAGCCAACGGACCGAACCACCTTAGCAAGAAAGGAGATGCCACCAGCGTAATCAGCTCGCGTATGATGTTACTCATCAAGGCAATAGTACCAATCTCGGCACCTTTCAGTTCTGAAATCATGATTCCCGACAACGAATAATAGCCGAATCCGGAGCCAACTGCCATCCATTCTGAAACAGATAGGCGCGGATTCAGGACACTCATCACCAGCATTCCGCCCCAAGTGCCTAAAATAGTAGCTAAAGGAAGCAACATCAAACGTTTGTCGAGATTGCGGATGCTACGGCGTACCTCGTCATTTTGCCCGATACTGAAGCCCACTGTTCCCATCAACACACACAGCGTCCAATATCCGGCTGCTTCCGGAAGTGGAGGTGAGGGGAGTGTTACACCCGAAACCAAGCCTAGGGCAAAGAAAACAACAATAACCAGGCTGTCTTTCATCTGATGCCAAAGTGATACGGCGCCGGTTGCTTCCGTGCCCAATGAGCGGTTCTTGTTCAGCGAACGGATGCTTTTGGCAAAAACCAAGGCTGCCAGTCCGCTACCTGCTACCATGCATATCGAAGCCAAAAGAGATTCTACACCTAAAGTACCTAATGAACGCATCAACTCCCGGTTGGACCCAACTTCCATTCCCAATAAGAAGAGCAGCAACCAAATAATATAAGTGGTCATCGGACCAACCCAATGCTGCGGATGGCGTCTTAACAGATAGCCCAAGGCAGCACTAATCCATAAAAAAAGCAATACAATAATCATGGAGGCAAAGTTCGGCATTTTTTTTCTATTCTGAAAGACAGCTTCTTCGTTAATTGATACATTTCTTGTACCTTTGCTTCAAAAACTCATGCTATTACCCTATATGAATGCCGGCGTTCTCGAAGCCGGATGCGATGAAGCCGGACGCGGTTGTTTGGCGGGTGCCGTATATGCGGCGGCCGTTATTTTGCCTCCCGATTATCAGAACGAGATGCTCAACGATTCCAAACAGTTGAGTGAGAAGAAACGCTACCTGCTTCGTGAGCAGATAGAACGCGATGCACTGGCCTGGGCCGTAGGGGTGGTCACACCCGAAGAGATAGACAAAATAAACATTCTAAATGCTTCTTTTCTGGCTATGCACCGTGCTGTGGACCAGCTCAAGCTACGTCCCGAAGCCTTGCTAATAGACGGAAACCGCTTTAATCCTTATCCCGGCATACCTCATACAACTGTAGTTAAAGGTGATGCCAAGTTTATGAGTATTGCAGCTGCTTCTATATTGGCCAAGACCTATCGTGACGATTATATGCTGCGCTTGCACACTGAATACCCGCATTATCACTGGGACCGCAACAAAGGCTATCCGTCGAAGGCACACAGGCAGGCCATTCGCGAATATGGTGTCAGTCCTTATCACCGTATGTCCTATAATCTTTTGGGTAATACGGCTCCGTCACTCTTTACAGACGAAGAGATGGGCACCCCCTCCTTGCATGTTGTTCAAAAAAAGTAAAAGCCAAGCGAAGTTGTAATACAATATAGGACGATATTCAATAGAATTTCGTACCTTTGCAAGCAGAAATAACTTTTTAAAAAGAACGAAATTATGGCAAAGAAAGCTCTTTTGATGATCCTCGATGGATGGGGAGTAGGAAATCATGGTAAAGGTGATGTAATCTTCCAAACGCCAACTCCGTACATGGATTATCTGGCTCAGAATTATCCGAACTCAGAATTGCAGGCATCAGGTGAAAATGTAGGTTTGCCCGATGGTCAGATGGGTAACTCAGAAGTAGGTCACTTGAATATCGGTGCCGGCCGAATTGTTTACCAAGACTTGGTAAAAATCAACCGCGCTTGTGCCGATGGCAGCATCCTGAAGAATCCCGAAGTAGTTTCTGCTTACGAATATGCCAAGAATAATGGCAAAAGCGTGCATTTGATGGGACTTACTTCAAACGGTGGTGTTCACTCTTCTTTGGATCATTTGTTCCGTCTCTGCGCTATTTCTAAAGAATACGGCATTGCCAACACTTACGTACACTGCTTTATGGATGGTCGTGACACCGACCCTAAGAGTGGTAAAGGATTTATCGAGCAGTTGCAGGCTGAGTGCGAAAAAACCGGTTGCCAGATTGCTTCTATCGTAGGTCGTTTCTATGCAATGGACCGTGACAAGCGTTGGGAGCGTGTGAAGGTGGCTTACGACTTGCTGGTGAAGGGCGAAGGCAAACAGGCTACTGACATGGTTGCTGCCATGGAAGAAAGCTATGCAGAGGGCGTTACCGACGAGTTTGTGAAGCCAATCAACAATGCAAGCATCGACGGTACTATCAAGGAAGGCGACGTAGTTATCTTCTTCAACTACCGTAACGACCGTGCCAAGGAGCTTACAGTTGTATTGACACAGCAAGATATGCCAGAGCAAGGAATGGCAACTATCCCGGGATTGCAGTTCTATTGTATGACTCCATATGATGCAAGCTTCACAGGAGTACACATCTTGTTCCCGAAAGAGAATGTAGAAAACACCTTGGGCGAATACTTGAGCAGCAAGGGACTGAAACAGTTGCACACTGCCGAGACCGAAAAATACGCACACGTTACCTTCTTCTTCAACGGAGGTCGCGAAACTCCATACGATGGCGAAGAGCGTATCTTGGTAGCTTCTCCAAAGGTGGCAACTTACGACTTGCAGCCTGAGATGAGTGCTTACGAAGTGAAAGACAAGCTCGTTGCTGCCATCAAAGAAGACAAGTTTGACTTCATCGTTGTAAACTTTGCAAACGGCGATATGGTAGGCCACACCGGAATTTACGAAGCTATCGAAAAAGCAGTGAAAGCCGTAGACGATTGTGTGAAAGAAGTTGTTGAGGCTGCTAAGGCTACAGATTATGAAACCATCATCATTGCCGACCACGGAAATGCAGACAATGCAGTAAATGCAGATGGAACACCTAATACAGCCCACTCATTGAATCCGGTTCCGTTCATTTATGTCACAGCCAATAAAGATGCGAAGGTAGAAAACGGAATCTTGGCCGATGTTGCACCATCTATTTTGCACATCATGGGCTTGGAGCAGCCTAAAGAAATGACTGGAAAGAACTTGATTCAAGACTGATAATTAAAGCTCTTTAGATAGAATGAGCCATAGTATTGCTCTGCATGGAGCATTTGCTATGGCTCATTTTTTATCCCTAATCCTCATCCTATGATTCATTCGTTGCAAGCCCTTCGTGTGTTGTTTGCTTTTTGCATCTTTGTGCATCATCTGGGATGTTTCGAAGCAGGCGGTTCATGTGGAGTGTCTTTTTTCTTCCTGTTGGGAGGTTTTGCCCTGTCGGCAGGCTATGCCGATAAAGTAAGTGCGGCGGGCTTCTCCTGGTCGCATTATATGGGCAGGCGGCTTCTGCGCATGTATCCTTTGCATCTGGTCACCCTTTTGGCAGCCCTGTGCGTGCGTTATGTAGTTTGTGATGAATCCCATTTTCAGGAAACTCCTCTATTGGCTAATATCCTGTTGCTGCAGTCGTGGTTCCCCTGGTATTCGGTCTTTTTTTCGGGCAATCCAGTGTCTTGGTATCTTTCCGATCTGCTGTTTTATTATGCCTTGTTTCCGGGTCTCGTTCGTCTGTGGAAAACATTCGGAGCATCACATCGGCAGTATCTTGCTGCGGCCTTGTTTTTTGCGGCAACGGGCTATCTGTTGTTTCAGCACTATTTGCCCGGGCTTTACGGCAACCAGTTGCTCTACATTCATCCGCTGTTTCGTTTGCCCGACTTTCTATTGGGCTGTGCCACCTTCTACATTTATCGGCATTGCCAAGGCTTCCGTATCACGGCAAGGCAGAGCACCTTTTTCGAAATCCTTTCGATATGCCTCGTTTTGGCAGCAGTCGGTGCTTATTATTACCTGCCGGCAAACGCCACCTATGCTCTGTTGTTTTGGCTGCCGTCGTCTCTGCTGGTGCTATCCTTTGCGTTGGGCGAAAGACAGGGAGGTTTTATATCCTCTTTTTTTAAGCACAAATACTGGCAACAGTCGGCACGATATGCGTTCAGCTTCTACATGTCCCATTGGATGTGCATCCGTTTGGTAGAACACATGTTGCCCGAAGCGTTGTTCTGGCAGCAAGTTCTGCTCAGTTTCATGCTCAGCGTGGCGATGAGTCTCCTGTTGTATTATTGCATAGAGCAGCCGTTACAAGCGTTACTGCCCCTGCAAACCCGATTTACAAACCCGAAATCATAGAATATATGAATGTACAGATAGAATCCAGCTGGAAAGAACAATTGGCCGAAGAATTCGAGAAAGACTATTTCAGGCAACTCTCTGAATTTGTGCGTGCCGAATATCATGCTCAAACCTGTTATCCTCCGGGAAATCTTATTTTCAATGCTTTTAATCTATGTCCCTTTGATCAGGTTAAGGTAGTCATATTGGGACAGGATCCATATCACGGACCGGGACAGGCCCATGGCTTGTGCTTTTCGGTAAATGACGGAGTGCCTTTTCCTCCTTCGTTGCAAAACATTTTTAAAGAAATAAAGGCCGACCTGGGAGTAGAGATTCCTGCTACGGGCAACCTTACTCGCTGGGCCGAGCAAGGCGTGTTGCTTTTAAACTCCATTCTCACCGTCCGTGCCCATCAGGCAGCTTCTCATCAAAAACATGGTTGGGAAGAATTTACAGACGCCGTGATTCGTACACTTTCCCAAAAGTGCAATCACCTGGTGTTCATCCTTTGGGGAGCTTATGCACAGAAGAAAGGCGCGGTGATAGACCGCGAGCGGCATTTGGTGCTCACTTCGGCCCATCCGTCGCCTCTGTCTGCCTATCACGGATTTTTTGGCAATAAACATTTTGCCTTGGCCAATGCCTATTTGGAGCAATACGGCAAAACACCCATTCAATGGTAATAACACACAAAAATAATAGAATACAATGAGAAGAAATGAAATACCGATGATTCAGATAGACGATACGATTATCTCTATCGATTGCTTGAGTGAGAAATTCTGCTGCGATTTAGAGGCGTGTAAAGGGGCTTGCTGTATAGAAGGTGATGCCGGCGCACCGGTGGAACTGGATGAAGTGGCTCAACTGGAAGAAGCACTGCCTGTTGTGTGGAATGAGCTGTCGGCGGCAGCACAAGCCGTAATCGATCGTCAGGGAGTGGTTTATACAGACGAAGACGGCGATTTGGTTACCAGTATCGTGCATGGTAAGGATTGTGTGTTTACCTGTTATGACAGTTGCGGCAATTGTTTCTGTGCCCTTGAAAAAGCCTATCGCGAAGGACGCTCTTCGTTTTATAAGCCTGCATCTTGTCATCTTTACCCCATCCGTATCAAGAAGATTGGCGATATGACCGCCTTGAATTATCATCGTTGGGATGTATGCCGCATGGCAGTCGAGAAGGGGCGTCAGTTAAATCTGCCGGTGTATCGTTTTTTGAAAGAACCGTTGGTTCGTCGTTTCGGCGAAGCCTGGTATCAGGAACTTGAAAGTGCTGTAGAAGAACTGAAAGAACAAGGCTATCTTAAAGACTGACAGCATCCAGGAACAAAAAAGGAGTAACTCCGTTATTTGGGGAGTTACTCCTTTTTTTTGCTTTGTATTTACATTAAGGAACTACCACCTTGTGGTTGTTCACAATATAAATGCCTTTCTGAACGCTGAAGCTCTTGCATCCGTTTACTTTACCGTTGAATACAGCAGCACCATTGATGCCTGTAATCTGTACTCTTTCCGGTTTTCCGGTAGACACAACAATCTTGTTGTTGTAAGTCTTGATGCTCATTTCGCTGGCAGCTGTTTCTTCCATAGAAGTCGTTCCGCTGCCTACAGAAATCATGAAATCTACCACATAGCCTCCGTTGGCATCGATGTTGTTGCTTTCGCCGCCATACTGACCTTTCGGGTCGATGTTGTCCCAATCTATTTTCAAGCGGGCGCGGTAAGTGCCGTCTGCTACGAATTTAGGAATTGCTGCACCCGGAAAAGTGATGGCATTGCTTGCCTCACTCTGACCTTTTTGCTGACCGGCGCTGTTGAATCCCTTGTAATAAGAATAGCTGATCAGCTCGCTTGCTGCTGTAGGCTTGTGGTCTGCACCAATTTCTGTGGCAAAGATACCGTTCTTGTCGAAGTCGATATAGAAGTAACCGTGCATCGGACCGCCAGACTTATAGTTAACTCTTGGGGTAATTGTTTCGCCAGCAGTGCATTTTACAACGTTGTCGAGCAGCTCGTTATAAACGGTCTTTGGCGATGTCGGAACGTTGATCTTAAAATTTGCACCTTTATTGCCGGTTACGGTTATCGAACTCAGGGTTCTGTCATCTCGGGTGTTGGGAAGGTTTTTGTCGAAATTTACCTCATAGTTTCCCGATGCATCCTCGCTTGTGGTGCTCTTGAAGTGACCCAGGATGTCCAAATTGCCGTCTACATACTCTGCAGGAATGGTCAATGTTCCGTCTTCTCTCACTGCGTATGCCGGAATTCTTACGGTAGAATATTGGGCTGTTTCGTGAACCAGACTGTCGCCGTTCAGGTTATAACCATGCTTCAAAGTGATACCATCCGGCTTAAATCCATTTTCGGCAACTAACTTAATAGTCAGAGGCTCGCCGAATTTTGCCTTCTTGCCGGCCAACTGACTGCCGTCTGCTGCAAATACATCACCATTCTGGTAGCGGGTAGTGATGTCTACCTCTTCACCGTGTACATTTAAGCGTACATCCACGATGCTACCGCCATTCTGAATGATATTATTCGAAGCTGTCATACGTCCGGCTGGATCGGCATCACCCCAATCCACTTTGAAACGCATGCGGTAGAATCCCGGTTTCAAATCTTCAGGAAGCTTGAATGCCGGTGTGGTCATCGTGTTACGGCTTCCGCCTGTCAGCTTCACGCCCTTGGAATTATATCCCCAATCGTTCTCTACCTTTTCGATATAGCCGAAAGAAACCAAGTCGCTACCTTCCTGAATCACGCAGTTCTCTGCCAGTTTCACGTCGAAGTTTCCGTCGTTGCCTTTATCCAGATAAACAAAGCCGTTCATCCATTGACCGTTATAATCAATTTTCGGAGTGACGGTTTCGCCAGCTTTAGCCAAGAAGGCACCGTTCATAGACGGACGGTAGATGTATTGTGGGTTGTGCGAACCTACATTAATCGTCTGCAGTCCTGCAGAAGGAGAAGTCAGCTGAACCTTTCTTACATGGCGGTCTGCCTTGCCGGCTGCAGTTGTTTCCTCTATATTAATAGGATAGTCGCCCACTTTCAGACGTGGAGTGGCATTGTCGCTCAGAATGATGTCATCCACATATACCAGGAAATCTTCTTTCAAGCCGTGTGTTGATTCGCAATCGGGCACAACAACCAAGCTGTGAATGTCGATACCGCCGTTACCCTTGATGGCAAAAACGGCATCATTCCAAACACCTTCTTTAATGGTGCGGGTAGAAAGAACCCAGAACTGTTCGGTTTCTGCGCTTTGTCCGGCTCTGTCCTGACGTTTGCCCAATCCCATCAGCATGACGCGTCCCGGACGATCTTTCTTAATCATCACGTGTACATACTTGGTGGTTGTAGTCAGTTCGAAAGTATTTTTCAAGTCGATGCGAGCACCGAACAAGTTACTTCCGTAGCGTGAGCGCTGAACAGCCAAAACTTTTTCAGAAGTGTTGCCGCCTTCTTCGGATTTATCCGGATTGTCGGCAATGAACGTATTGCCTTCGAGTTTGGCTTTAGCTTCGTTTTTCTGAACACGGAAAGGTGATTCTTCCCAAGCATCATATACGCCTAGCTTAGTGTAGCCAGCCGCATCTTCAAATCCTGTAATATTATCTTGCGCTATGCCTAATACCGGCAGACCCATAGCAAGAATACCGGACAGAAATAATCTATTATGTTTCATCATTAGAATCTTTGAATTGTTTGTCATGGAAATTTAGAACACAGATACAGTGTGAAGCAGCGGACAAGCCTTGCTGTCTTTGATAGTGATACGGATAGCCTTCACGTTATAGCCGTTGCCGTAGTTTGTGGTGCTTCCGTTCAATGGAACAATTCGCTTGTAACCTACTGTAGTACACTGATCGGTAGCACGAGGAGTCCAGTTTGTTCCATCTTCGCTGGTCTCAATCAAGAAACTCTTGATGCGCTGTCCGCGCTTGATATATTCCATCAAAGAAACATAGTGAACGTTCTTTGGTTCATTCCATGTTAAGGTAATGGTTGACTCGATTACATCATCATCAGTTGCCCAATAAGTATCTTTATTGTCATCATTCAGATTACTTGCCTCGTAAGTGCGGGTTTGACCTTTTTGACGAGTTGCAGAAGCTGTGATAGTAGCATCTTTAGCCAAGTCTGTGCCGAATCTTTCTTTCAGCAGATCACCCAGTTCCTTCATTCTCTTAACGGTAGCATCTGGCAAGACACCCTCTCTATTAGGCGGGAAGTTCAGAATCAGGGTTGCATTGCGTCCCACTGTTTCCAGATAGAACTTAAACAATTCATTTAATGAACGAGGAGATTCGCCTTCGTGCCAGAACCAACCCATGTTGGTACCTTTGGCATCTGATTCACCCGGGAACCATCTCCATCCATTCTCCAAACCATTTTCACCGGCACCTCTATGCGGACGATATTCTGTACTCCAGTTGGTAATGCCAGCCCATCCGGCTTCGTTACCAATCCATCGAGCTTCTTCTCCCACACCCCACATCACACAGTTTGGCTGTACTTTGTGAACGGTATCCGCCAAGTTTGGAATATCATAATAAGTTTCATTGTCAATCGTTCTGTTACCGCCTTCTCCGCCATAGTAACCGTCACCACCGTTGGCACCGTCAAACCACATTTCAAATTGGTCATTTCCATATTTAGCCAATTCCGCAGATTGCTTCAAGAATACTTCCTTAACGTATTCTGGCTTACCATAATGTTTGCTGTTTCTATCCCATGGAGAAATGTAGAAACCATATTTCATACCGAGCTCTTTACTAGCTTTTGCATAAGCTTCCGGAACATTTACAGTAAATGGAAGACCGCAATTGTTCGCATTGTGATCTGTGGTTTCTGTTGGCCACAAGCAGAATCCGTCATGATGCTTTACTACGGCAATACCGCCTTTCATGCCGGCGTCTTTGGCTGCTTGAATCCATTGCTTACAGTCAGGATGCTTTGACGGTTTATACAGACTTCTGTTCTCGTTTCCGTATCCCCATTCTTTTCCGGTATAAGTATTCATACCATAATGGAAGAAAGCATAAAACTCAGTTTCCTGCCACATCATTTGTCTTGCAGACGGAATAGGGAAAACATTGGCAGGTTCGTTTTCCGGGTTGTCTAATGTTTGTTGAATCAAGCCTTGTCCCATAGAATTAAGAGACATCCCTGATAGAGCAAACGCTAATAAAGGTACGTAAACTTTTCTCATGTGAGATAGAATTTAGTTAGGTTATTACAAATACTTTTATTGAGCTTCCCTGGTTAAGCTCACGGTTGTTTAGGGTAATTCAAATGCTTGTGTTTTGTGGACAAGATATTAAACTGAAATTGAAACCATGCCTTGTTGGTGCAGATTGCATTTCCGAAGCATCAATATCAAGCCAAAATAACGTCCGCAAAGCTATTTTTTTTTTTTTTTGAAACAAATTAGTGTGGTTAAATTGGGTTAATGCATCTGCTCTTAGAAGAAGTTATATCTAAAGATACCATAAACTGTAAAAAGAACTTTGGTTTGCATATTGTTTAAATTGACATTTTGTATTTTTATGTGCTTTGAGAATCCTGTATATTCATAGTAAGGGCAATGTATAGAGAAATATTCAATTCTCAATGCGTTGGATTTTCTGTAAGTGTCAGATATACAATATAAAACACGCTATTTTAAGGTTCTTGAAGTCCTTTCGTTTAGAGGTTAATGAATAAGAATTTATGTAATATAGAGTAAAAAATGGATAGACTCGTATCCGATTTGAAAAATAGACAAGGCAATTTTGTGCAGTTGTCATGGTGTTTTTTCAAAAATCCCTTGTTCGTTTTTCCAGATTACCGTGGTAATTTCTCTATAAATATACAATTGTCGTGGCAGATATTCGTGTTTTTCTGTATAAATATCCAGTTTTTTCTCTAGAATATGATCATCGAAATTGTTTCTGTGTTACAGAAATGTATGGTAAGAAAGACAAATGAGTCATAATCTCTTTGTTATGTAGAAAAATGCTATTTGGCTGGATCGGAAAAAGAAATGCCGAAAGAGGCATATTGTAATCCTCTTTCGGCATTATCTAATATCTATACGTTTGATAATGAGTGCTTATTTTGCATCCCATACATTGATGTCCGAATTTTCATTACCCAAAGCCTGACCGGCACCCATTTCTTCGTTATCGAAGACGTTCAGTGACTGAGAGCTGGCAGCCATTAACTCTTCAACAATCATTTCTGTAGTCTCGATGCAAGGTTTGCTATATATCTTTTTCATATTCTTTTTGATTCACTGATTAATAAAACAATACTTTTTTGCCGCTCTTAGTTAAGAAGATGCCTTTGGTAGGATTCATTACTCTACGTCCCTGCAGGTCGAAGTATTCTTCTGTTGCTGTTTCGGCGACACTTTCCTCAATACCGGTTGTCTCTCCGCTATTATCAGAGAATGAGAATACAAAAGCATTGGCATTGGCCACACCCGGCTGCAATTTCTCGCCTAAAAGATATGCCTTATTCGAAGCCAAATTTCGGTCGGTAGTGTTCATCTTATAGAAGCCAACACCTTGCGTGCCGTTACCTAAGATATAAGAAGGAGTATCAGATGGAATTGCTTTTGCCAACAGAGTTCCGCTCAAATCATTATTCTCCAAAGTCGTAGTCTGACCGTCTTCTACGATAGTCAAGCTGTATGTGTTGGCAGCTCCTTCTAACACTACCGGAGTATTTGCCGGAATCAATCCGCCAGCAACCTCTGTCAAGGTAAATACATTTTGATTGCCGTTCTTACCAGCCTTACCTGTGTATGCTTTAACACCATCGGGCAACTGCACTGTAAAAGGATAATTTATTGTAGCATAGCCAGCATCGGTGATGGTAACATCAATGCTTGTAGCTGGAATCAGATACCATTCAGAAGCGCCTCCATGCGTCCAACCCACTATATTAGAGCTTCCGTTAAGATGAAGTCCATACCCGTTTGTTTCCTTTGGTGCAATACCCCACAGAGCGATTTTGTTCTCCATCTTATTCAGTTTGTAACTGCAAGCCTGATTCTTATCAGCAGAAGAGTTAACAATGGCACTTTGTGTTGTCTGTTTGGTTACATAGTTTCCCTGACTGCTCAATGTATAGCCGTTCGCTTCATCTCCTTCAAACTTCCAAATGATAGAAGCATTGTTGGCAGCGTGGTTGATACCGTTCAAAGCACCATCAGCTTTTACGTTCATATACGTGTTGGTGCTTCGTCCCGGAGTACGCAAATAGAAATATTTACCCGAAACAGCAACTGATTTTGCAGCTTCATTGGCATACGTTTGCAGAGCTACATTGATATCAGAAGGATTTCCGCTATTCAATTTTGCCAAGAATGTTTTGTAAGCAGCATTTTCTTTGTCTTGGATAGTTCCAACATACTTAGCATCTGATGCTGCTTTCTCAGCATCTACTATTCCTTTTGCGATGACAGGTACTGCTGTAACCCAGAAGGTTGAACCTTGGTCCTTACCGGTTGTCCAAAAAGATAGTTGGTTTGTACCTCCAATGTTTCGTAGGTTCATGGTGTTGGCTTCTGTATCACCTAAAGAAAGGTAGAAACCGTCTTTACCGGAAATATTGGTGCTTGTCCTAGGTGTCCATTCAGAAGTCTGACCTTCCGGTTTATTTTCTTTTGATACGAATTTAGGACAGGTTCCATCACCGTTATTACCGGTTACTTCTCCTGCAGCCAATACTTTGGTTGCACCTGCTGCTTTGTTGTAGATAGTCAATTTACCATTACTTCCTTTCGTAAACGTCCACCAATATTTATCCTCATAATTATAGCCTTCAGTAACTTTGATGCTGGTGTTGTCATCCGTATAATATAAATATTTATTACTGATAGTGAGCAATTGCCATTTTGTACCTTCTGCAAATGTTCCATTTGTTGGTTCCGGAGAAATTTCAAATTGTGTAGTAAGGTCCATGCTTACATTGGTTACTTCATGGAATTGGAACATTACTTCACCGCCTCCGCCTTTTGTCCAGTAACTTAGATTTGGGTCTGTTGGCTTGGCATAATTGGTAAACACCGACCAGGTTTCATTGCCGTTTTGAATATACAACACAATGCCGTTCAACTCGTTTTGATGTCCGTCTGTATATGATTTATCAACAACTGAAAGTTCAGCAGCCTCCTTTGAGGATGGATTATTCATATTGTTGTTTTTAGCAGCATCTTTTGGTAAATAAGTGTCTGTGCTTACATGCTTAATCTTGAAAGTGCCATTAGTTGCTCCTGCTTCTACTTGCCACAGATATTTAGCCTGGTCTTTGCTGATAACAGAGCCTTGGGTTAGATTGGTTGTAATAAAACCGTTATGCACTCTAAAAGGACGATTAGAAGCATTTGCTGTTTCATAGTACAAACTTCCGTTTGGCTTTTGAACAGTTTCAGATTCTTCGAATGGAATGTAGCAGTCAATAAGGTAGTACCCTGCTTTTAATTCGCTTACGGTTTTGATAACTTTGCCTGTTGCCGTAGCGATGGCACGTTGCGCCATTGTAGGAACTACTGCAAAGAGCAGTCCTACCAATGAAAGTAGTAGTTTTTTCATGATAATTTAAGTTTGTAGATATAGATAATTCGGATGTATATCGAATGTTCTGCTTTGGAATATAATAATATTAACTCTTCTTTACGTATGCAAATATACTTTCTTTATTTTTAAGTAGTGAGGAAAGCGTGTTAATAAATGCTAATGTCTACTTCCTATCCACTGCTACCATGCAGATAGATGCAGTTGTAAAGATGTACGGACGTAAAGGCATAAAAAAACTGCTCCCATAGAATCACTTCTGAGGAGCAGTTACGAAATTATTTATAGAATTGAATGATAGTTTCTTGTTTTAGTTTACGCATCAATGTTTGCGTAAGTAGCATTTTGTTCGATAAACTCGCGGCGTGGTCCTACATCTTCTCCCATAAGCATTGAGAATACGTAGTCTGCACCGGCAGCATCATCAATTGTTACCTGTTTCAACAGGCGTGTTTCCGGATTCATTGTAGTTTCCCACAACTGTTCTGCGTTCATCTCTCCCAAACCTTTGTAGCGTTGGGTAGTGATGCCCTGCTCGGAGCCGTTGTTGTATTCCTTCATAAAGCGGAGACGATCGGCCTCGGTGTAGCAGTATTCCTCAATTTTACCCTTTCTGCAACGGTAGAGTGGAGGAGTGGCAATGTAGAGATGTCCGTTCTGAATCAGTTCCGGCATATAACGATAGAAGAGAGTCATCAAAAGAGTGTCGATATGTGAACCATCGACATCGGCATCGGTCATGATGATAATCTTGTGATAACGCAACTTCTCATAGTTTGCTTCTTTGCTGTCTTCGCCCAAACCGAAACGTACACCCAAAGCTTGGATGATGTTGTTTACCTCTTCGTGTTCAAAGGCTTTGTGCCACATGACACGTTCTACATTGAAAATCTTTCCTCGGATAGGCAATATGGCTTGATACTGACGGCTGCGTCCTTGTTTGGCAGAACCGCCTGCAGAGTCACCCTCCACGATGAACAACTCGCAGTTTGCAGCATCTTTGTCCGAGCAGTCGGACAGTTTTCCCGGCAGGCCACCGCCCGACATCGGGCTCTTGCGCTGTACGCTTTCGCGGGCTTTTCTTGCTGCCACACGTGCTGTTGCCGCCAAGATAACTTTATCTACAATCTGTTTGGCCTCTTTGGGATGCTCTTCCAGATAGTTTGTCAGTGCTTCGCCTACAGCTTGCTGTACGGCACCGGCCACTTCGCTGTTTCCTAATTTGGTTTTGGTCTGACCTTCGAACTGAGGTTCGGCCACTTTGATAGAAATAACGGCAGTCAAGCCTTCGCGGAAGTCTTCGCCGGAGATTTCAACCTTGTTTTTTTCCAGTTTTTCCAGCTCCTTGGTGCATTGTTCTTCGGCATACTTTTTCAGTGTGCGAGTCAGTGCGGTGCGGAAACCGGCCAAGTGTGTACCACCCTCAATGGTGTTGATGTTGTTCACGTAGGAGTGGATGTTCTCTGTATAGCCGTTGTTATACATGATAGCCACTTCGATTGGCACTCCTTGCTTTTCGGTGTTCAAGTAAATCACATCGTTAAACAGATGGATGCGGCTTGAATCTATGTAGCGAACAAATTCTTTAAGACCGTTTTCTGAGTGGAAGACTTCTTGGCGTGGCTGTCCTTCTTCGTTTACATCGCGCATATCGGTAAGCGTGATGGTAATGCCTGCATTCAGGAAAGCCAATTCGCGCATACGGTTTGCAAGCACCTCATACTTGTAGGTAGTTGTGATGAAGATGCTGCCATCAGGCCAGAACTGCTGGCGCGTACCTTTTTTGTCGGTTTCGCCAACGACTTTAACCGGATAAAGAGGTTTACCGCACGCATATTCCTGCTGATAGATTTTACCATCGCGGAACACTTGAGACTTCATTTTTGTAGAGAGAGCGTTCACACAGGATACACCCACACCGTGCAAACCTCCGGAAACCTTATAAGATCCTTTGTCGAATTTTCCACCGGCATGAAGAACCGTCATGACCACCTCAAGGGCAGACTTGTGTTCTTTCTCGTGCATGTCGACAGGAATACCACGTCCGTCGTCTTGAACGGTTATGGAGTTGTCTTCGTTGATGGTTACTTCGATATGTGTACAGTAGCCGGCCAGAGCTTCGTCGATAGAGTTGTCCACGGTTTCATATACCAAGTGGTGCAAACCTTTTTCGCCGATATCTCCAATGTACATCGCCGGGCGCTTGCGCACGGCTTCGAGTCCTTCCAGGACCTGAATGCTATTTGCCGAATAACTACCGGCATTTATCTGTTCTTCTACTGACATTATTGGTTTATTCTAATTAATGCACAAATATACAAAAAAAACGAACAGCGTGCTATTTTTTTATCTTAATATTCGTTGAATGACAATCAATTAAGGGCAAAAAAAAAGAGACCTTAAAAGGTCTCTCTATGTCTTTATCAGTTGGATTAAGCTAACTTGCTGATATAAACTGCCAATTTTGACTTCAAGTTTGCAGCCTTGTTCTTGTGAATTACGTTGATCTTTGCCAACTTGTCCAATGACTTCTGAACAGCAGGATACATAGCGATAGCAGCTTCTTTATCCTTAGTGGCACGCAACTTGCGAACAGCGTTACGCATTGTCTTAGCGTAGTATCTGTTGTGCAGTCTTCTTTTCTCCTCCTGACGGATTCGTTTTACTGATGATTTATGATTTGCCATCTCAATTCTAAAATAAATTCATTTAACTTAGTAGTCCCTAGGAGAGTCGAACTCCTCTTTAGAGAATGAAAATCTCTCGTCCTAACCGATAGACGAAGGGACCTTGATTTTGAATCTTTTGGATTCTTGTTTTCGAGGTGTGTTTGTTTCTCGATTGCGTTGCAAAGGTACGACATTTTTTTGTATCTCCAAATTTTTTCGAGAAAAAAATGCGTTTTTTTTTAGAAAAAGTGCATTTTTCTCGATTTTACCCCCTTTTTTGGGGGTTTTACCCCTGTTTTTGCCTATTTTTGCCTCTATAATTTTTTAGACCGTTTTTTTATGTTTGAGAAGTGTAGAGCCTTCGTTTTGCGGGTTCATAAGATAGATGATGAGAAGCGTATTGTGGAAATGTATACCAGTACGCGCGGTTTTATTTCCTTTAAAACAAAAATTCAGCAAGGAAAAAGAGCTCGACTTAAGGCTCCGTTCTTTCTTCCGATGAACATGCTCGAGGTGCATTATGATTATCGAGAGCGTTTTTCGGTGCAGAATCTTGGAGAAATTTCGCTTTTATCGTCAATGCAGTCCAGTGCGTTTAATCCGTTTAAATCGTCGATGGTGCTTTTTTTATCCGAGATCCTTGTTTATATTTTGAGAAAGGAGCCTCAGAACGGCCCTCTTTTTGCATTTTTGGAGCATTCTTTTCGCTGGCTTGATACGGCCGAACAGGATTACATGAATTTTCATCTGTTGTTTTTGACGCAGCTTACTCACTTTTTGGGTGTGCCGCCCGCACTGGATTCATTTCATGCTGGTTTTTTCTTTGATATGAACGAATCTGTTTTTGTGTCCTTGCCGCCGGCACATGGCAATGCTATGGAACCGGAAATGGCTGCGCTTATGGCTACTTTATGTCACGCTTCTTATGATGATCTGCATCTGCTGTCGCTTACGGCGGCCGACAGGGGGAATTTTCTCCATCAGATGGTGCGTTATTATCAGATGCATATACCGGGCTTTCCCGAACTGAAATCGCTTGCGGTACTCGAAGAGCTTTTCCATTCTTGACTCCTCTTTATATATAAGGTGTGTTTTTTACGGTAAAAACCTGTTCGTACTAGGGGGAGGGCAGGCACTAGAAATAAAAAGGATAGCGAACCGGTTTGCCAGGCAAACTCAGTCCGCTATCCGTTCATACAAATAAAGACTAAATATAATTGCTTACGAAAGCAATTCTTTTACCAGGGTGCTGATGGCTTTGCCGTCAGCTTTTCCGGCCAGGGATTTTGTGGCAACCCCCATCACCTTGCCCATTTCTTTGGCACTGGTGGCTCCGGTTTGCTCAATGATTTTCTGAATCTCTATGCGCAACTCTTCTTCGGAAAGGGGAGCAGGCAGATAAGATTCGATTACTGCCACCTGGGCCAATTCCTCGTTAGCCAGGTCTTCGCGGTTCTGGCTTACATAAAGGGCGGCAGTGTCCTTGCCTTGTTTTGTAAGTTTAGAAAGGATTTTCATGGCTGCCTCGTCGGTCAGCTCATCGTTGGCTCCCGGAGCAGTCTTTGCTTCGAGAAACAGTTTCTTTACGTTGCGCAAAGCTTCCAGACGTACCTTGTCTTTTGCTTTCATTGCTGCAACGATGTCTTTGCTAATCTGGTCGAATAGTGTCATAGCTCTTAAAATATAATCATTGTATCTGTTTCGTTGTCGTTGGCAGAGGATGGACTCTCTTTTTCTGTGCTGGTTTGGTGAATTGACTTGTTTTTGATATCCTCCAGCTGCTCTTTGGTGCGCGAATAGGTAGGCGTTTCATCTACCATGGTAATGATGTTGTCGTTGTCCAGGTCTTCTTTTTTGAACACGTATACATTATGCCGCTTGCGAACCATCGGCTGTTGTCCGCCGGGATAGAACTTGGCGATGCGAATTCGCTTGGTTTCCTCGTCTTCTTTCTTCGCCTCGTCGTCTATTTGCGGATTCTTGCGGGCAATGACTTCGTCCATTCCCGGGATATGGTTCAAGCCAAAACCAGTTGCCAATACGGTAATCTTTACTTTCTTTTCCAAGGTGTCGTCGGTAGCTACACCCCATTTGGTTTCCACATCGTCGCTGAAACGAGTCATGAAATCGTTGATCTCGTTCATTTCCTCCATGGTAAGCTGATCTTGTTCCTTGGCGCAGAATGTGATGCTCAGCAACACTTTCTTTGAGTTGAAAATGTCGTCGTTGTTGAGCAGTGGTGAGTGCAGTGCCTGTTCGATGGCATGTTTTACACGGTTCTCGCCTTCACCATAACCGGTACTCATGATGGCCACACCACCATCTTTCAATACGGTAGTCACATCCTGGAAGTCCAGGTTGATGATGCCGTGTACGGTGATAATCTCGGCAATACTCTTTGCGGCGATTGACAAAGTGTCGTCGGCTTTGGCAAAAGCATTCAGCAAAGACAGTTCCGGATAGATTTCACGAAGACGCTCGTTGTTGATTACCAACAGGGCATCTACATGCTTTGAAATCTCTTCCACGCCGTCCAGGGCCTGTTCAATTTTTTTGTATCCTTCGAATAAAAAAGGAATGGTAACGATTCCCACGGTCAGGATGCCCATGTCTTTTGCACATTGAGCAATGATAGGAGCGGCACCGGTTCCGGTTCCGCCACCCATTCCGGCAGTGACAAATACCATGCGAGTACCATCATTGAGCATGTCTCTGATGGCATCCAGGTTTTCTAATGCAGCCTGGCGTCCTTTTTCCGGACGGTTTCCAGCCCCGAGGCCAGGACCCAACTGCAAGCGGGTTGGTACGGGAGAATCGCTCAAAGCCTTTTTATCTGTGTTGCATACAACAAAAGTAACATCATGAATGCCCTGGCGATACATGTGGTTCACGGCGTTGCCACCGCCACCGCCCACGCCAACTACCTTAATGATGCTGGAGCTGTCTGTTTTTACGTCGAACTGTATACCGTTTTCTCCGTTCATATCTTTGTTTTCTTCTGTCATGACTGTTTGTTTTTTGCAAAATCAATTATTCTTCTGTTTCTGTAAACAACTTGGTAGCCCTTATGAAAAAGCTCTTGACAGACTGAGTGATGCCTTCTTTTTTCTTTTCAGGTTCCTGGTTTTGCTTGGTTTTTTCCTGCTCAGCCTGCTTCTCGGCTTCTTGTTTCTGCTGCAATTCCAGTTGTTTTTTATAAGCTTCGGCCTCTTGTTGTTTGCGCATTTCTTCTTCGAGCAATCTTTTCTTTTCCGCCTCTACGCGTGGATCCACGTCCGTGCAGTCAAGGTCGCTGCATTCCAACAGTGAAATCAGTGTGTTGGCATTCATCTCTTGAATTGCATCCACAAAGTTTCCCGGGATGATGATAGTCTGAAGTGTTTTGGCTATTTTTACCTTGTCTGTTTTGATTTTGTAATTAACGGCTTTCTCAATATTTGGGATATTCGATCCGCCACCGGTAAGGATAATGCCACAGGTGAGTTTCTCTGAATATTCGCTCTGTTTTATTTGTTCCGATACATTGGAAATGATTTCCGACATGCGGGCCTCGGTGATTTCCTGAAGTTCGCTTTCTGCAATTTTGATGCTTGGGTCGAAAGAAAGAGGTATGAAACGAGAAGATTCCTTGTTGATGTCAGAAAATGCCGTTCCGTACTTAAGTTTCAGATCTTCTGCTTCCTCTTCTTCCACTTGTTTGCTGCAGATGTCCAGCGTGATGTTGTTGCTTCCGAGCGGAATAACCGACAGATGGCGCAAAATATTATTCTTATAGATAGAGACAGTGGTGGTTTCGGCACCGATATCTACCAACGCACAGCCGGAGCGCATCTCGTTGTCTGTAAGCAGATTGTTGGCTAATGCCAAGGGAGCTATATGCATGTCCAGGATTTGTACACCTACAGCGTCGAAGCATTTCTGAATGTTTTCTTTTACAGAAGAGCGGATGACTACATTCAGGAAATGACCTTCAATCTGTTGGCCGATGACTCCAACCGGCTCTGTTACGTAGTGTGTACCGATGCGGTATTCTTGTGGCCTTACATCCAGGATAATTTTATCGGGATAGTTGACGTTATAATTGGAGTCAATCAGTGAATCAACTAAATCGCTCGTAATAATTACCTCGCTCGGCATCTTCTTGGATGTGCTGTTTCGCACTGTTCCAAGTGAAACACCACCGATACCCACATAGGCCTTGTTGATGTACACCTGTAAATCTTCGCGCAGCTGGTTGAAAATGCTGTTCAGCGTCTGTACGGTTTTATCGATATTGTAAACCACACCCTTGCGAATGCCGTTTTGGTTCTTACGTTCTACGACATCCAGAATCTGCAGTGTGCCATCCATGTTTTTTCGGCCCGCGATGCCTCGTATAGCCGAGGAGCCGAGCTCTATTGCTACAATAATGTCTTTATCTGTTGCCATCTTTTAGTCTTTATTTTTTGTACATATTATCTGATCTTTATACTCCAGGTTAATTTCGGAGTATTTGTTCCAACCAACTTGGCTGATGCCTTTTTTGTAGAACTCCTTCAGCTTATCCAGCTTTTTCTTGAAGTCTTTCGGCTCACCAAATAGGATGGTATGCTTGCCCACACGGGGAATGATTTCCAGTTTCTCGTTGGGCAATACATTGATTTGTTCTATCTGCTCATTCCAAAAAGGGTCTTTTTGTATGATTTTACCCAAGGTAGTGAGCTTTTGTTTTGCATATTGCTTGCTTACCTGTCCGGTGACGATGGGCATGTTGGCAAAATAGCTGGCCTGTGACACAGGATTACCTAAATGGTCCAGGTAATAGTCTTCGCCATTACTGCTGATGATATGCAGGATTACCTGGCGAGGCTGTATTTGAATGCAGACCGATCCTGAAGCTGTTTTGTAGCAGGTGGCCCGGTCGATATAGGGACTTTTTTTCAGTTCCTCTTCTAGTTGAAGCAAATCGATGTGTTGCATGACTTGTCCTTGCGGATACATCTTTTTTTTCTCCAAATAGCGTTGGATGTCCTTCGGAGTAATCAGACTGTGTTCTACGGTGTCTTCTATGACAATGTCCACTTTCTGACATACCTGACCGTTTTTGGGTTTGTTCCAAATGCTGACAGTGGCAATAAAATATCCGCCGAATGCCACAACTGCAAACAGTAATAGGAGCTTCTTTATCATCTATCTTTCAATATTTCTGCAATTTGTGGTGCGTAGTTTTCTATATCGCCGGCACCCAGGGCGATGAGAACGTCAAAATCGGATGTCTGGATCAAATCCAGCAATTCGTCCTTATGACACATTCTTTTGGTTACTTCCGGAGCCAAGTGATCATAGATCAGTTTGCTGGTTACTCCGGGTATAGGAGCTTCGCGTGCCGGATAGATATCCAGAAGTATCACGTCGTCTGCCAGAGAAAGTCCTTCGGCAAATTCTTTATAGAAGTCGTGTGTGCGCGAATATAAGTGCGGCTGGAAAATTGCCGTGATTTTTTTCCCTTCGTATAGTTCCTTTACCGATTGGATACTCTGACGAATCTCTTCGGGATGGTGGGCATAATCGGTGAGGAATACCAAACGGTCGCTTTTAATTTTAAAGTCAAAACGGCGGTCCACTCCGCGGAAAGAGGCCATGGCTGTGCGTATCTCTTCGGCACTGGCTCCGGCAATCTGTGCCAATGCCATGGCACCGATACTGTTTTCTATGTTGATGCTCACGGGCACTCCCAACTGAACATTGGGGATGTTTTCGATAGGAGACACCAAATCGAAGAATATTTCACCTCCGCCAATGCGGATGTTCTCTGCATGGAAATCGCCTTCATGACGACTGTAAGAGTAAACGGTCACTCCTTCTTGTACACGGGCTTCCATTTCAAGGTCTTGATGCAGTATCAGATAGCCGCCCGGCTGAATCAGAGAACTGTATTTGGCAAAGCTCTCCAAGTAGGCTTCTTTCGTGCCATAGATATCCAAGTGGTCGGGGTCTGTGGCTGTGATGACCGATGCATATGGGGTCAACCAATGGAAAGAACGGTCGAATTCATCTGCTTCGATGACTACATAGTCGCTTGTTGCTGAAAGTATATAGTTCGTTCCGTAGTTTTTAGTGATGCCACCCAAGAAGGCATTGCAGTCTACTTTGCTGTTGTGCAGAATGTGTGCAGCCATTGATGTGGTGGTTGTCTTGCCATGAGTGCCTGCTACACACAAGCCTTTGTGTGTACGGGTCAGTGTGCCCAAAACTTGTGCTCTTTTTTGCAGGTTGAACTGGTGCTCCTTGAAATACACCAGCTCTTGATGGCTCGCCGGGATTGCAGGGGTGTAGATAATCAGAGCCGAGTCTTTGTCCTGGCATGCCTCGGGGATGAGCGTCACATTCTCTTCATAATGAATTTGTGCTCCCTCTTCTTCCAATTTCTTTGTCAGTTCGCTGGGTGTACGGTCATAGCCGCCCACTAAGATTCCCTTATTGAGAAAGTAGCGGGCAATGGCGCTCATGCCGATGCCACCGATACCGATAAAATATACTGCTTTTATATCGTTTATTTCCATTTTTTTCTGCTTTACTATTTTTTGTCTCTGTATTCTACTGCCAATTGATATACATGGTTGGCAATGACATTGGCGGAGTCTTGAAAGGCCATTTGGCGCACATTCTCCTTAAGGCGGTGCTGCAAGTCTATGTCCTGACTGGTTGCCAAGGCTAAAGGTATGAGCTGTTTTGTGGCGTCGCAGTCTTTTACCATAAGGGCAGCCTCCTTGCGCACCAATGCCAATGCATTCTGTGTCTGGTGATCTTCGGCCACATTGGGTGAAGGAACCAGGATGGCAGGTTTACCCAGCAGGCATAATTCTGATATACTGCTGGCACCGGCTCTTGAAATTACGACATCGGCTGCTGCATAGGCTTCGTCCATGTGCGTAATAAAGTCGGTAACATATAGATTGTCGGGTTGTCCCTCCCGCTCCAGTGTCTGACGGATATTCTCGAAATAATAACCTCCGGTTTGCCAGATTATCTGTGTTTCGCTTTCTTCTATCTGTTTCAGATTGTGCAGCACGCTTTCGTTGATAGTTCGTGCACCCAAGCTGCCTCCGATAATCAGTACTGTTTTGCGCTGTGGGTTCAAGCCAAAATCCCGACGGATTTCTTCTGCCGTTTTTTTGCATGCCAGTAAATCCTGGCGAACCGGGTTGCCTGTAAGGATGATTTTGTCTTTTGGGAAGAATCTTTCCATTCCTTCGTAGGCAACGCATATCTTATTGGCTTTTTTAGCCAATAATTTATTGGTAACCCCTGCATAGGAGTTCTGTTCCTGAAGCAAGGTTGGAATACCCAAAGATTCGGCAACATTTAATGTCGGACCGCTGGCATATCCTCCCACACCTACGGCTGCCATCGGACGGAAGTCCTTGATGATTTTTCGGGCCAGGCGTCGGCTCTTGAGTATTTTAAACAATACGGAAATATTTTTCCACAAGTGCTTGCGGTCGAATCCACAGATCGGGAGCGCTTTGATTTCATAGCCGGCTGCCGGTACTTTCTTCATTTCCATTCTGCCTTCAGCACCTACGAAAAGAATCTGACACTCGGGGTGCTGCTCTTTTAATGCATTGGCTATCGAAATCGCCGGAAATATATGTCCGCCGGTTCCGCCGCCGCTGATGATTATTCTTAGCTCCTCTTTCATACCTATTTATATATATAATATGTTACGACAGCAAAATTAGCAATAATAATCCTATAAAGACTAGGATACCTTATAATTTTTTAAATTAAAGGTCGTTATCTTCACAAACTAGTTGTTCTTCCTCGTTTATTCTCCTCTTTTTCTTGGATGTGCGACTCACACTGAGAATCATGCCTATATAAATACAGTTCATCACAGTAGAGGTTCCGCCTTTGCTTACCAACGGCAAGGGTTGTCCGGTTACTGGAAATACTCCTACAGCCACCGCCATGTTGATCATTGCCTGTATGACCATCATAATGGCCAGTCCCATAATCAGGAAAGCCGGAAAAGAACGTTCGCAACGCGAGGCTATCAAAGAGGTGCGGAACAAAAGAATAAAATAGAGAAACATAACCAAAGCTCCGCCCAGCAATCCTGTTTCTTCAACAATGATGGCATAAATAAAGTCAGAGAATGGCTGCGGCAAGAAATCACGCTCTACTGAGTTGCCCGGACCTTTTCCCCAAAGATTGGAAGAGGCTATGGCAATGCGGGCGTGCGCTACTTGCGTGTTGTCGCGAATGTTATAGGATTTGGCATCTACTTCCTCTTCGGAATGTTCTTTTAGTCGGTTGGCCCATGTTTCCAAACGATGCAACCCCGGTTGCTTGCCCCATTCGGATATTTGCTGGTCGGGAGTGAATTTTAGGAAACAAAAGGCTGTGCCGCCTATCAAGGCTATAATACCTAAAAGTTTTCCCAGCTGATTCCAGGGCACACGGCCAATATACATCATAATGAGTGAAATAAGGAAGGTCATGGCTGCAGTTGAAAAGTTTTCGGGGAAGATTAAGCCACAAAACAATGCTGTGGGCCAAAATATCAGCCCAAAGGCTTGGCGGTTGGCCCCCTTTTCTGTCTGGGTGTTCGCCAATATCAGCGCTATATAGATGACAAGTGTACATTTAGCCACCTCCGACGGCTGAAAATTAATTCCGGCTACACCATACCAACGCGAGGCATTATTGACTTTTTCGGTAAATAGCGTCAGCACCAGAAATATCAAGGAAAAAATGAGCATCGGCAGAGGCAACAACTTAAAATAACGACACGGGATGCGATGCAAGATAAGAGTCGCAAGAAATCCAAATCCGAAATAACCCACATGTTCTAATACCGGACGCCAAAAGGCGCCCGATTTATAACTCATATTACTGGATGCACTATACACCTCAATAATAGATATCGTACACAAAAGAAAGAATACTGTCCAGATGCTTAGGTCGCCCTGGAAAATATTCTTGCTTTTGGAAAAGAAGGATGACAGTTTCATAAGCGGATTATGAATTTGCTATATTATAAGGAGCGCACGAGCGTCTTGAACTGTTCGCCACGGTCTTCCATGTTCTTAAATAAATCAAAACTGGCACAACAAGGACTCAGTAGGACGGTGTCGCCCGGCTGTGCAAACTGGTAACAAGCTTCGACACATTCCTTCATGCTGTGCGTGTCGGCAATAGGAATACCAAAGCCGTCAAAGAAATGATGCAACTTACTGTTGTCGGCACCTAAGAAAACCAGGGCGCGGCATTTCTTGCGTACTAATTCTTCTATTGCGTGATAGTCGTTTCCCTTATCTTTACCTCCGATAATCAAGACAGTTGGGGTTGTCATGCTTTCCAAGGCATACCAGCATGCATCTACATTGGTTGCCTTTGAGTCATTGATATATTCCACGCCACGCACGCGGGTAACTTTCTCAAGACGGTGTTCCACACCCTCGAAATTGCCCAGACTTTCGCGCAAAACATCATTTTTTACATCTGCAATCTTGGCAGAGATACCGGCAGCGAGTGAATTGTATAAGTTATGTTTGCCTGTAAGGGAGAGTTCTTCCTGCTCCATATTAAATGGGGTAGGTGTTTCTATCACATAATGACCATCCTCTATGTAACCTATCATGCCTTCCTTGCGGATGATGGAGAAAGGACAGCTCTGTGCCTTAATGCCATATTTCTGCAGCTCCTTCTGAATAATCGGATCGTCTGCCCAATAGACAAAAGCATCTTCCTCTGTCTGGTTCTGCAGAATGCGCATCTTCGAATCTACATAATTCTGCATGCAATTGTCGTAGCGGTCCAGATGGTCGGGAGTGATATTCAGCAAAACGGCAATGTTGGCACGGAAGCGATACATGTTGTCCAACTGAAAGCTACTCAGTTCAATCACATAATAATCATAGTTCTTTTCTGCAACCTGCAAGGCAAGACTTTGACCAATATTGCCTGCCAAGCCCACATTATAGCCTGCATTCTTAAAAATATGATAAATCAGCGATGTTGTGGTTGTCTTGCCATTGCTGCCTGTGATACAAATCATCTTGGCATTGGTATAGCGGCCTGCAAATTCAATTTCTGAAATGATAGGAATATTTTTTTCCTTGATGCGACGAATCATCGGAGCATTGTCCGGGATTCCCGGACTTTTGATTACTTCGTCTGCATTGAGTATCAATTCTTCCGTGTGTTTTCCTTCCTCCCAGGTAATACCATAGCTGTCAAGCATCGTTTTATAACGGTCCTTGATGAGGCTCATGTCTGATACAAAGACATCAAAGCCTTTTTTCTGGGCCAGTACCGCAGCACCGGCACCGCTTTCTGCAGCTCCTAATACTACAATTCGTTTTTTCATTTTATCTTGTTTTATCTTTTAAGTTCCTTAAACTATCGTATTTTTAATGTGATGATGGACAATGCAGCCATAATGATGGTGACAATCCAAAAGCGTGTGGTGATTTTAGACTCCAACCAACAGCCTTTCGGCCAGTTGAGGAATACTTTTACGTCGGGCGCCAACTGTCCCGGTTTGACACGGAAGGTGTCATGAATCGGAGCCCGTTTGAACATACGCAATTTCTTTCCCCGCTTGTTTCCCCATCGGGCAACGTTCACTTGCAGAATCACGCTGAGGCTTTCCATCAGGAAAATGAAGCATAAGATAGGTATGAGCAATTCTTTGTGAATGATAATGGCTGTTACAGCTATGATGCCGCCTATGGCTAAACTGCCGGTATCACCCATGAAAATCTGGGCCGGATAGGCATTATACCAAAGAAATCCTACCAACGCACCGATAAAGGCGCAAATAAATATAACCAGCTCCTGAGATTCAGGAATGTACATGATGTTCAGGTAGCTGGCAAATTCAATGTGGCTGGAAACGTATGCAAAGATTCCCAATGCAACTCCGATGATAGCTGAATTGCCCGCTGTCATTCCGTCCATGCCATCGTTTAGGTTTGAGCCGTTGGATACGGCCACTACTACAATGGTGGTCATGATTACAAAAAGTATCCAGCCGGCGGCAGTCTTGTATTTACCGCAAAAGCCCATCAACTCTGTGTAACTTAGATTGTTGTTCTTGACAAAGGGTATCGTGGTGCTGGTGGATTTTACTTTTTCACTCTTGTGTACCACAATTTCTTGATTGCCGGAACGCTTCATGGTGACATTTTCTCTGATTACCGCATCCGGACTTAGCCAAAGTGTCAGTCCGACAAACAAACCTAAAAGTGTTTGTCCGATGAGTTTGTATATAGGCTTCAGACCGTCTTTTGTAATTTTCATTTTTATGTAGTCGTCGGCAAACCCCAAAAGACCGAGCCAAACGGTAGTGACTAACATAAGAATCATATAGATATTACGCAAGCGTCCAAAGAGCAGACAAGGAATAATGATGGAAACTAAAATGATGACTCCTCCCATGGTAGGTACCCCCTTCTTTTCTACCCCATAAGGGTCGATACTGGGATCTCGTTGTGCTTCGCTAACATGATGCCGTTTCATCCATTTGATGAAATACTCTCCAAACCAGGCAGAAATGATTAACGAAAGAATCAATGTCAGCAGCGAACGGAAAGAAATATAGGTCCACATGTGAGAGCCTGGTATTCCAAATTCTTCCAGATATCTGAATAAATAATATAGCATGGTTAGTTAAATCAATTAATTCCAAAACATTCTTTAATGACTTCGTGGTCGTCGAAATGATGCTTCACACCTTCGATTTCCTGATAATTCTCGTGCCCTTTTCCTGCCACTAAGATGACATCGTTGGGTTGTGCCATCATACAAGCCGCTTTAATGGCTTCCTTTCGGTTGGTGATGGTAATCACTTTCTGCATCTGTTCACGGCTCAGTCCGTCGGTCATGTCTTTAATGATATCTTCGGGTTTCTCAAAACGAGGATTGTCGCTGGTAATGATGACGCGGTCGCTGTGGTCGGCTGCTTCACGTGCCATGATGGGGCGCTTGCCTTTGTCGCGGTTGCCTCCTGCCCCACATACGGTAATGACAGAACTTTTGCCTTTGACAATATCGTTTATGGTATGAAGCACATTGACCAAAGCATCTGGCGTGTGTGCGTAATCTACGATGGCTGTGACTCCCTGCTGTGAGCGGATGGTTTCAAAACGCCCGTTTACTGGTGTCAGCGAACTGAGTGTGACCAGAGTTTGCTGTGTTTCTTTTCCCAACAATACCGTAGCTGCATATACAGCCAACAGGTTATAGGCATTGAAACGACCGATGAAAGGAACGCTGACTTCTTGACTGTTGATGCTCAGATACATACCATCGAAAGACTCTTCCAGAATTTTACCGTTGAAGTCGGCCATACGCATCAGGGAATAAGTCTTGACTGTTGCCGCCGTATTTTGTACCATAATCATGCCATTTTTGTCGTCGGCATTGGTAATGGCAAAGGCATGCTTGGGTAAGTTGTCGAAAAATGCCTTTTTGGCATCACGATAATTCTCAAAAGTTTTGTGATAGTCCAAATGGTCGCGTGTCAGATTGGTAAAGATACCTCCGGCAAATTCAAGACCACCAATACGCTTTTGTGCCACAGCATGCGAACTGACTTCCATAAAGGCATAGGCACAGCCTTCGTCAGCCATTCTGCCCAACAACTTGTTTAAGGTAATCGGGTCGGGAGTTGTATGGCTTGTCGGGATGGCTTCGTCGTGGATATAGTTGCACACGGTGGAGCATAGGCCACACTTGTAACCCATTTTTTGAAACATATGAAAGAGTAGGGTGGCAATGGTTGTTTTACCATTGGTTCCGGTTACTCCAATCAGTTTCATTTTAGAAGTAGGGTTCCCATAAAAACGTGTAGCAATGGCACCGACCACATCTTCCGTGTCGGTCACTTTTACATAAGTTACCTGAGGTGCCAGTTGCTCTGGTAAATCCATGCACAGCACAGCGCAGGCCCCGTTTTCCACAGCTTTGTCAATAAAAGCATGTCCGTCTGCGGCCGTACCTTTTATGGCAAGAAACAGAAATCCCGGTTTTATCTTTCGGGAGTCGATCTCCAATCCAGAGATTTCGATGTCCATCTGCCCAATATGTTGGGTTGTCTTGATGTTCGACAACAAATCAGCTAATTTCATATCTGTTTATGGTTTTCTAAGTTCTATTGTAATGGTTTGTCCATTTTTAATCTGAGTATTGGGTTTGATGCTTTGCGATTTGACGCGTCCCACTCCATGCAGGCGTACTTTAAGTCCTCTGCTTTCGAGCAGGAAAACAGCATCTCTTGCCCCCATCCCCTCGACATCCGGAATCAGGTTGTGTGGTGAGTTGTTTGATTTGAGCGTCACCTGATTGCCGTTGTTGTGGGTTAATCCCCATACAATGTCTTCGGCTTCTTTTATTTTGAAGTCTGCATGGAAGGGAATGTTCAGTCCGTCGAGCACATTTGCTGCAGCTTGCATATTGCCGTGCAGCACATCCGGAACGAATACCGATGTGGTGTCTGCACCTTCTCTTGGTTCGCGGAATACACCTTTGGTCATTACGGATTGTGCAATTTCGCTGAATACAGGACCGCATTGTCCGCCTCCAGATGCCGGCAATCCCGTTTTCTGAATGGCAACGATACAGCTGTATTTAGGCGCATCTGAGGGGAAATAGCCACAGAAGCTAACCAGATAGTGCATTCCTCCGGACTTATATCCGCTACGTCCTTTGGAAACTTGTGCTGTACCGGTTTTTCCGGAAACTTTGAATTGAGGGCATCCGGCTTTTTTACCCAAACCTTTGCTGACCACCATTTCCAATATTTCCTGAATGTCCCGTAGTGTGTGGTCGGAGCAAATTTTTTCTTTCACCACTTCTACCGGCATCTCACGAACCACAACACCGTCTTTCATTTCTGCTTTAACAAAGCGTGGGCGCACCATTTTGCCGTTATTGGCAATGGCATTGTAAAATGCAAGTGTGTAGATAGGAGGTATTTGTGTTTCGTAACCGATACTCATCCAGGGCAAGGCCGTCTTCGACCAGTTTTCTTTGTTGGGCATACGTACATTCGGTTTGCCAGATCCAACCAACGGAATGTCAATCGGTGTTCCAACTCCCAAGTCATACAATCCTTGTACAAATGCTTGCGGGTTGTCTTTGTAGTTATCGTCGATGATGCGGCTGACACCGATGTTTGAAGAATACATCAGAACTTCGGGTACACTGATGCGGCCATATCCGCCACGGCGCCAGTTATGGTCCTTCATATTCTGTCCGTGCATGTCCCATTGTCCGTTGCCTGTTTCGACAAAATCCTCCTTGGTGATTTTTTTATCCTCCAGTGCCACCATGATAGATGCCGTCTTAAATGTTGAACCCGGCTCAAGCATATCGGCCACAGCATTGTTCTTTACTTCAAAATAAGAGCCGTTGGGCATTTTTGTCATATTGACGATTGCCTTAACATCTCCTGTGGCCACTTCCATCAAGACAACCACACCCACGTCGCCATCAATCTCTTTCAGCTTTCGGAGTATGGCTTTTTCGGCTGCATCCTGCATGCTCACGTCGATAGTTGTAACGATGTCGTTGCCGTCTACCGGAGGTTCGTCTACTAAACTGAGCCATTTGTTGCGTACTTTGGCGCGGTGTGACACACCGCTTTTGCCGCGTAATATGGAGTCGTAGGACAGCTCCAGTCCATAAATGGCCGAGTCTTTGCTGGCATAAAGGTTGCCCAATGTGCGTGTTGCCAAGGAGCCATACGGTTTCTTTCGTTGGTTAAACACTTCGACATAAAAACCTCCCACTGCATCTCTTTCTTTAAGCAAGGGTAATTTTTTGCACTCTTGGTACTGAATATAGGAGATGCGTTTCGGGTAGAGCGACCAATAGCGGCTTTTCTTCTTTTTTCCTTTCAAGATACGTGCTTTGAAGTGCGCAGCCGATTTATCGGGGAAAATCTTATGCAGTCCGTCGCAAATGGAATCCAGTTTCGTTTCTAGCATCTCGTCACGCCAGTCCTGCAGTTTTTTTTGAGCTTTGGGATTTCGGTCAATAGCTACAAAGTCCATGTATATTTTGTATTCGGGCAGAGAGCTGGCCATAATATGTCCGTCGGCCGACAAGATATTACCTCTGTTTGCAGGGATTGGAACATCATCTTGAATCAGCCGTTTGCTCACTTCTTCCCAATATTCCTTTTGCACGAACATCAGGTGAGCTGCATTTCCTAAGATATACAATCCCCAGGCTACAATAAAAATGAAGATAAGGATGTATCGGGGAATTATCTTTTTGCTATCAAAATTCATGTCTTTATTCGTCTTCTGTAGTAGTTCTAATGATAAACGGCGGCTCTGTCGGCGGTAGTAACATACTGTCGGGTGTTTCTTTCAGAGTTTTTTCTATTTGACTTTGTCTGCTTTTTATAGTCAATTCTCCCGAGCGAGTCAGCGAATAATATTTTTGTCGTTGCACTTCTGTTTTCAGCTCTTCGATTTCGATTTGCTCTTGCTGTGCCTGGTATCGGTTTGTGATATAGAGAATGATGTAAAACACACACATGGCAATAAGTCCGAACTGTTTCCGGACAGTATCTCTAGTCAGGATTTCTCCTCCCAAGATATCTTTCAGCCCGATGCCTTTTTTAGAACCGGAATTTTCCGTTTTGGTAAATCGTTCTACTTTTGCAGGGAGCGATTCGTCAGAGTCAGCCGCCAGGATGATATCCTCTTCATCCCTGTTTTCCCTGTCGTTTATGTCGTTATTCTGTTTCATACCCGTCCGTTGGTGGTTATTTCTTTTCTGCAATTCTGAGTTTTGCGCTTCTGCTTCTTGGGTTTTGCGTTTGCTCCTCTTCCGAAGCCATAATTACTTTGTTGTTAACTGGTTTCAAAGGAGCATTGCTGTTGCCAAAGAAATCTTTTTCTACGCGTCCTTCGATGTTTCCTGTTTTCATTAGATTTTTCACCATTCTGTCTTCCAAAGAGTGATATGTCAAAACAGACAGTCTGCCTCCGGGTCGTAACACTTCTGTTGCCGCCAGAAGCATTTCGCGCAAAGCTTGCATTTCTTGATTCACCTCAATGCGCAAGGCTTGAAAAACCTTGGCCAGTTCTTTCTTTTCCCGGTCTCGTTCAAAAAACATTTTAATGGTGTTCATCAAGTCGCCAGTTGTTTCTATGCGTTGGCTGTTTCTGCTTTTGCAGATAACGGCGGCTATTTTGCGTGCGTTTTTTAGTTCGCCATATAAATAAAACAAGTCGGCCAGTTTTTCTTCGGGATAGTCATTCAAGATATCGGCAGCTGTTAGAGATGCTCTTTGATTCATGCGCATGTCCAAAGCAGCATCGAAACGGAATGAGAAGCCTCTTTCTTGTGCGTCAAAATGATGGCTGGATACTCCTAGGTCAGCCAGTACACCGTCTACCTGCTCCACATCGTAATAGCGCATCCAATTTTTTAAATATCGGAAATTGCTTCTTACAAAAGTAAAGCGCTTGTCGTGGATGATATTTTGTTCGGCATCGGCATCTTGGTCGAAGCTATACAGATGCCCCTTGTTGGAAAGTCTGCTTATTATTTCCCGGCTATGGCCTCCGCCACCAAAGGTTACGTCTATGTAAACGCCATTCGGGTTGATATTCAAACCATCTACAGTCTCTTTGAGTAGTACGGGGATATGATAAACAGAACTTGTTTCCATCTTTTTTATTTTAGATAATTATAATCGTAGCGTAATGAATCGTTGCTTCTTTTACGAAAGCATTTTATTTGTTCTTGCGATGCAATCTATTTTGCGTTCAAAGTTACAAAAAACCCTACACTCCTACACCTTATTATAATACTTTTTTTTTCGACAGCCTGTTGATAACTTTGTCTTACTTTGCAATTTGGTGTCGTGCGTCTCCGTATTTTCTCGTTTTTTTTATAATTCATCCATCATGTTTTCGTATCTTTGTATCGCGAAAAGAGATTTTTTTAGGATGTAAATGTAAGGAATGAATCATAGATTTCCGTCTGTTGTTTTTTTGTTGCAGCAGTTTTTTTCATCATTGTAAATTTCTTGATTGGATAGATGATTCTTTTTCAGATTCTATCTTTTAGGATGATTGTTTTTATTGATTTATACGTGGGCAGTTTGATTTTAAGGCTTGTTGTTCTGTCTTAAACAGAACAGGATTTTATCCTAATGATGCTAAAAAAACGGGTAAAAAATGGTATTTTGAAGAAAAAATGGTATCAGGCACCATATTATACCATAATTGAAGGCTATTTATATGCTTGCGATTATCTTTGCAGAAAATAATATTGAATTTTTAAATAAACGTTATGAAGAAACTTTTTTATTCAGTTTTGTTGCTTTCCGGAATGGTTCTCGGATCGTGTTCGCAAAACGATGAACCTCTCAATGGAAGAGGCGTTTTACAAGTGGATTTAAGTACAGATTTTTCATTTATTGGAGAACGCGATAAAATAGATGGTAGAGCGGTTGATGCAAATGCCTACCAGCAAATTTCTAATTATACTTTGAAGTTGACTAAAACCAGTGACGGGTCGGTCGTGAAGGAGGGATTATATAGTGAATGGCCTTTGCAGATGGAATTGGAATCGGGTGCTCAGTACAAGATGGAAGCATCTTATGGTAAAGAGGAACCTGCCAGCTTTGACGGCTTGTTAGTGACAGGAAATGAAACATTTACGCTGAACCCTGGAACTACAAAGAAACTGGAATTTCAATGTAAACCTACTGCAGCAAAAATCAGTGTGAATTATGATAAATCTTTTGACACTTATTATTCGGATTGCGAGGTTTCTGTAAAAACGAAACACATGACCGATGCCTTTAAATTAGCCAAGGCTAATGACGGTCAAGACCTTTATATAAAAGCGGATGCTGCAGGTGAAGAGGTGGTATTGAATTTCAATCTAAAGGATAAAACCGGTGAGACAACTACCCTTCCTGGCGTGCCAACAGAGAAAACGCTCACCATTAAGCCGCAAACCTTCTTAAAGATTACTTTCAAACCCGAAGTAACCGAAATAGAAGGTGGTAAGTTTGGATTGCAGGTTGTAGTAGATAATGGAGTGACTCAGGAGAATATCGATATTGTCGTTCCGAATGATGTTATTAAATAAATAAAAATTGTAAGATGAAAAAGATATATCTGATTCTTGCCGTATTGAGTGTTTTTACTTTGTCTTCTTGCGAGTTGAAGAATGAATTGATGGATCGTGAAGAGCTGGTAGAAGCTAATCAAGGCATTGTTAAGATTAACTTGAAAAACAATGCTAAGGTAAATGTGAATACACGCGCAGAAGCAACCGGTGGAACGCTGAAACCAGGTGTTTTTGCTCCAGAGGAATTGAATGTTCAAAACTATATTCTTGAGATAAAGAAAGGGGAACAAATTGTCAAGATGGGCAAAATCTCTGATTTGGGTGGCAACAACGGTAATCTGAACTTGCAGTTGGAGGCCGGTGCTTACACTGTTACAGCCTATAATTATAATGGGTCGGCTGACTTGGTTTCAGAGCGTCCTTTCTTTATGGGTAGCAACAGTTTCGAAATATTGCCGGGACAGCCTACCAATGTTTCCGTAGAATGTAAATTACAAAACATAGAGGTGGGTGTCTCTTTGGACAAAACTTTCCTGGATGCTTTCAAGGATGATTATTCGATTACCATAGACAACGGAGCAAATGGAACGCAGGTGATGACAAAAGCCAATATCAGCAAGAAATTCTACTTTGCTGTGCCTGCAGGTAAAAAATCTATTAACGTATCCATCAAGGCGAATACTATTGAAAAGGATGGCAACCCATCTCAGTTTGTGCAGCGTACATACTCAATTACGAAGCCGGGTAACGCTGATTTGGCTGCTGGTGATGCATTCATCATTAATCTGAATCAAGATGGTGCAACTACATCACATATCCAATTGGGTATTACGGTTGATTTTTCTTTTGCTGAACAAAACGAGGTCATCACTATCCCTTCTGAGAATATTACATTCAACCCTACAGAACAACCTGAACCGCAGCCACAGCCCGGCGATGCAATAAAGTTTACCGGTCTGCCTGCAGAATATACTAATCCGCACGCAACCGGACAGTCTGTTATCGTAGATTTCAATGTTCCTGGGGGAATTAAGAATTTGTTTGTTACCATTACCAGCGATAATGAGGGCTTTATGGGAACCCTGACGGGATTCGGTTTGGATAAACAGTTTGATATTGCTAATCCGGGTGAACTCGAAGGTGTATTGACCGGCTCTTTGGAAGCAGGCGAAGGCATTGGACTGATTAAACCGGGAGAAAAGATTGCCGGAAAGACTGCTTATACTTTTGATATTACCTCTTTCATGACTTTGTTGAATTTGTTTGGCAACAGCAGCAATACTTTTGCCATCAAGGTGGTGGATAATGCCGGAAATGAAAAATCCGGTGACTTGAAGGTGACAATTAATGGATAAAGATTTAAATACATAAATATCAGATAATTCATGAAGAATTTTATATATAATATAGCTGTTCTCTCCGGATTGTCATTGATGACCGCCTGCCAGTCTGAAAATGTATTCGAAGGAGAGGGTTATATCCAGTTTGCCGGAGTGCAATTGGACAAGAATGTAGAGACAAGGGCTGCCGAGGCTGCTGAGAAATTGGCAGTAGATATAAAGACAAAAGATGGCGTTGTTTTCAAGCATGCCGATGATTGGAATGAGATTAAAGGACAGAACTTTTTGGTTCCGGCAGGAACGGTGTATAACGTCACAGCTTATTCCTTTGGCAAGACTGCAGCGCAAGGTTTTGATGCTGCTCCTTATTATGAAGGCACCGAGCAAGTTACCGTCAAGGCTAACGAAGCCCAAAATGTAACGGTTACTTGTAAGCTGGCTCAAAGTATGGTTTCTGTTACTTATTCTGATCAGTTCAAGGCTCGCTTTTCAGAATATTCGGCAACCTTAACCGGTAATGAGGCATTTTCTTTGGCATTCCCTTCAACAGAAAGCCGTCCTGCTTATGTATTGGCGGATCAGCCTTTAAATATCCGGTTGAACTTTAAAGCAAACGGATCTGCCGAAGCCAGTGAGCTGACACAAAAGATTGTTGACCAAGCGCTGCCGGCATATCATTATGTGGTGAAGTTTGACGTAGACAATAACGGAACCGGTAACATCACAGTTACAGTGAATCAAAATCGTACAGAATATGAGGCTACTTTGGGTGTTCCTACTAAACCGGATGGCTTGAGTACAATTCCTATTGCCGGTGATAATGCCAAGGTATGGGGTAAATATGCTGTTTTGGACGGTTCTTGTTCTTTTGTTGAACCCAGCAGTCCGGTACAGTTTAAATATAAGAAGTCAAGCGATGCGGATTGGAAAACCGTTGATGCTCAAAAAGTGGGCGAAACCAATGAATATACGGCAAAGGTTACAACTTTGGATTTTGCAACAGAATATCAGTACAAACTGGTGTGTGGCGAAACAGAAGGCGCTGTTTGCTCTTTCGTGACCGAAAGCTTTGTAGAAATTCCGAACTTGAATTTTGATACTTGGACGCAAAGTGGCAAGAACTGGTTTGCCAATGCAGATGCTGCAGACAGCTATTGGGCTTCGGGTAATACAGGTGTGACTTCGCGCTTGGCAGGTAATAATCCTCCGATAACTGTGCCGGAAACCAGTGATGTAGTAAAAGGTCAGGCCGCTAAGATGCATACCATAACTGGTGTGACATTGGTAGGTGCTGCTGCCGGTAACTTGTTTATTGGTAATTATAAAACGAATATGAGTAATCCTTCTGCGAGTGTGTCTTTTGGAAGACCTTATAATGGAGCTCGTCCGACTCGTCTCACAGGTTACTATAAATACGATCCGAAACCAATTACTCATGGCTCTCATCCAGGTAATTTGAAAACCGACGAGTGCAATATTTATGTTTCTGTTTGGGATGAGGCAGGCAATCAAATTGGATTTGGCGAGTTTGTCGGTAAGGAACAGATTACAGAATATACAAAGTTCTCTTTTGACATTGCGTATTCCGACCCGTCTAAGAAGGCTGCCAAGATAGCCATTGTGACAACTTCAAGTCATTATGGAGGTCATTTCGAAGGAGCTAAGGTAACCGGTCAGTTGGGAACCAGTACTTTATGGGTTGATGAATTTGAATTGTCATACGATTAATCGCATCAGATGAAGAAAATCTTAATTATGATAATCGCTTTTTTGTGCGTGAGCTTAGCTCATGCACGAAAAGGCTTTGACCGTGAAATTAAAACCTCACTGTTTGTTCCTAAGGGAGCTTGGACTGGCGGTGTGTCTTTTTCTTATTTAGAGATGATGGGTGATAATTTCCAGTTTTTGGTATTAGATAAAGTAAAAGGAGAGGGATATACTTGTAGCGTCAGTCCGCATGCTGCCTATTTCTTCAAGGATAACATTGCAGCTGGTCTTCGTGCCCGCTATTCGCGTACGTTTGTTGATTTGAATAAAATCAATTTAGACTTAGGTGATGATATGAGTTTCGGTTTGGATGATTATCGTTACATCGACCATGGTGTGTCGGCTACCGGTTTTATACGTACTTACATGAGCTTGGGGCAGAGTAAGATATTCGGTTTCTTCAACGAATTAAGTCTCACTTACGGCTACAGTCAGGGTAAGGTAACCTCGGGAAAAGGAGCTACGCAAACCGGAACTTATCAAAAGATAAACAAACTCCAGATTGGTGCCACACCGGGTTTAACGGCTTTTGTCACCAACAATTTGGCGGTAGAAGTATCTGTAGATATATTGGGTTTGAGCTTTCAATGGATAGATCAATTGACCAATCAAGTAGAACCAGGATCATTTAGAAAGAGTTCTGCCGACTTTAAGATTAATATCTTCTCGGTAAACTTAGGACTTTGTACATATTTTTAATCCCGTTGACGCATGATGACAAAGAAGATATGCAACTGGCTTGCCTTCCCGGCAGCCCTTTTATTGACCTCTTGTATTAAGAACGACATTCCATATCCTTATATCGAAGGAGTAATTCAGGCTATGGAAGTATATGATATGCAGGGAGCGCCTAAGATTGATGCACAGCGTCATGTAGTAGAGCTTACGGTAGGAGATAAGGCATTTTTGGACAGTTTGCCTATTACGAAGCTTGTGGCAAATGCTGAATCCGAAATTATTCCGGACTCATCTGTTTGTATTAATCCGTCACAATTCCCGAATTTCAGTTTTACCTCGTTGAACGACCTTCCTGCTAATGCCAATACTGCGATAGATTTCACCAAACCGGTGAAGATATTGCTGCGCACCTATCAGGATTATATTTGGAGTCTGGTGGTAAAACAAGAAATTAACCGAGTGGTAGATGTGAAATATCAGGTGGGTGATCCGCAGATAAATGCCAACGACCACATGGCTATTATTTATATAGAAAAAGATCGTTCCTTGTCGGAAGTTAAGATAAACAAACTTGAGTTGGAAGGACCTTCTGCCACTGTGCATCCCGACCCTTCGTCTGTGACCGACTTCACCCGTCCGCGTAAGTTTAAATTCTATCGTGAAGGACGCTTCGTTTCTGAGTGGTTCGTGGATGTTCAGCCTACAATTCAGGCCTCTTTTATGGGCGATGTAAATACCTGGGCACGAAAAGCCGAGCTTACCGGAAGCGTGCGTGCCGGAGCTGAGCCTGTCATTGAATATCGTGAAGAAGGAGCAACCGACTGGTCGACAATGCCGTCAGACGCATTGGTGATGAATTCAACTACAGCCTTTACTGCTACTCTGACTGGGTTGAAAGACGGAACTACTTATGAATGGCGCATTGTGGTGGATGGACAGCCCGGTGCAAGCGCTTCCTTTCAGACAGAGAAAATAGAAACAATTCCTAATCTTAATTTCGATACTTGGACTCAGAACGGCAAAAACTGGTATCCTAATGAAGTCCCGAACAATTTTGATGCAGTGGGAGCTTTCTGGGCCAGCGGAAACGAAGGTGTTACCTCTAACTTAGCTGGCGGGCACGAAGCTACAACTGAGCCGGTAAGCGGGGCTGAGGCTTATAAGGGAAAGGCTGCAAAAATGCACAGTCTTACCGGAGTGACACTGGTAGGATCGGCTGCAGGCAATCTTTTTGTAGGTAGTTATAAAACCAATATGAGCAACCCTTCGAAGAGTGTTTCTTTTGGTCGCCCCTATACAGGTGCACGTCCTACAAAAATGGTGGGTTATTATAAATACATGCCGAAGCCGATTACCAATGGTACTAAGCCGGGAACCCTGAAGACCGACCAATGCCATATTTATATGAAGCTGTGGGATGCAAACGGATTCCTCTTTGGTTATGGAGAGTTTGTCGGGTCAGAGCAGGTGGATGAATACACTCGTTTTGAGTTTGACATCACTTATACCGACAAAAAAGCCAAGCCTGCTTCGATGAGTATTGTGGCCACTTCGAGCCGTTATGGTGGTGATTTCGAAGGAGCCAAGGTTGTTGGTCAGGTTGGCCACGGAAGTACTTTGTGGGTTGATGAGTTTGAAGTAATATATGACTAATGATATGAGAAAGATAAATATATCCTGTGCTGTGCTGTTGCTGTTGTCCTTGTTGTGGTCATGCCAGCAAGAAGACACGCTCCAGGGTACAGGCGGACAGATTGACTTGGTGATTCAAGACGGAGCAGCACAAGCCAACCGCTCGTTGCCCGGAGAAGTGACAGAAGAATTGGCCAAGCAGTTTTCGTTGCAGATTCGCGATGCCTATAAAAACTGGTATAAGGGAACTTTTGGTGATTATGCCACTTCCAATACATTGTTTGCGCCAGGTAAGTATAGTATTTCTGCTACGCACGGCGAGAATCCGGACGTTGCCCTCGACAATCCGTATTATGTATCCGAACCTACTTCTGTCGACGTGGTAGCCAATCAGGTTGCTTCTGCCACTGTACGTTGTTATGTGGGCAATGCCATGGCAACTTTTGCCTTTTCAAAACCCGAACAAGTGCAGACGGTTTTAAGCACTTATGAATTTGTTACGGAAGTAAAAGGGCAGAAAGTGTCGTGTACAACCAACGACGGCCACAATCCTTACTTCAAGGCGGGTGAAACTGCTGTTTTCTATTTGAAAGGACAGACACCTGCCGGTAAAAGCATTGAGCATAAGATTGCCGAGATTACCGATGTGCAGCCTCGTAAAAACTATTGCTTTACGCTCACTTTAGGCGATGTGGATATGGGTTCCGGAGCTTTTGACATCACGGTACAAGAGCAGGTGGAAGAGATTTCTATCAATGAAACACTGCCCGATACTTTTATTCCGCGACCAAAGATCGAGGTAAGAGGCTTGTTTAACGACAATACGCTGAACCATTATGAAACCAGTCCGGTTAATCCCGTGCGCTGTACTTTCAATGCTTATCGTCCGTTGGAAGATTATGAACTGACCCTTAACTTTGCTGATGAACAACTGAAACAGTTGAATAAAACTTATTTGTATTCACAAATTTCGGAAGAAGAAAAGAAGACATTGCACGACAATGGTATTGTACTTCCGCAGTTGGATGGTGCTGTTACCACCGGAGTGCTTGATTTCTCTGAGATGATTCCGCATTTAAAGTGTGCGAACAGCCCTACACCTGTAGCCAATCAGTTTGCAGTGCGTGTGAAGGCAAACGGCAGATGGAGCGACATGACTCGTGGTTACATCAATATTCTCAAACCAGAATTCACCGTAAAGGTGTTCTATGGGGATGTTTGGACTAAAGAGATGACGCTTACTGCCCTGCGCCAGGAGGATGTGACGCAAGGTGATTGGAACAAGTTAAAGGCACAGATGCAGTATCAATTTAGTGCAGACGGCAAGCAATGGGAAACGCTGGGTGCCGATATGCGCAAAGGAGGACTGAATCCGGGCACAGAATATTATGTGCGTCCGCTCTATCGTGGTGCCATTGCCGGAACGGTGCAAAAAGTGACTACGTATAAAGCCTTGCAAGCCAAGAATAATTCTTTTGACGAGCATTCGGCTACATTCCCAAAGAGTGACAATCCTCTTTATATTTTCGAAGGAGGATGGATTGATACACGCAACTCACTCACTTGTCATGAATTCGGCGCAAATGCTTTTTATGTTTCCAAGTCGAGCACCTTGCCCGAAACAGATCAGGGACGTTCTGTGGCTCGTTTGATGACAATCGGATGGGGAGAAGGCAATACCTGTTCATTTGGAAAAAAGGAAAATTGGATTGGTAACAGTGTCATCAAGAATATTTCTGCAGGGTTGGTTTGTGTGGGTTCTTATGAAAAATCGCCCAATGAAAAGATTACGGGACATAAAGCTTCCGTACGTCCTACAGCCATGAAGTTTACTTATCGTGCCACACCATTCAAGGATGATGAATATCAAGTGAAAATCGCTTTGGAACATCATGATGGAGAAACTGTTTCGGTGATAGGTGAGGGTATGTTGCAGTCAAACAGAACCGTAAGCAATTATGAGGAGGCAACCATAAACGTAAATTATAACGATTTATATCGTGACCTGCCTATTACGCATATCAAGGTAGAATTCTACGGTGGAACCAAATCAGACTGGGATCATTTGCCCAATGATTTTAGAGATGCAAGTGTGCCTTATACCTATGCTTATATCTGCGGTAGCGAGTTTTGGTTAGACAGTTTTTCATTTATATATGATAAATAATCGAATATGAGAAAGATAATCTATATCATGCTGTTTGCTGTATTAGCGCAAGCTTGCAGCCAGCACGTGGCAGACGGACAGGCTGAAGGATTCTTGCAGTTGAATGAAATCCATGTAGCATCGGATGTTTCGGTAGAACCGCTTGGCACGAGAGCGGTACACGACGGGCTTCAGGTTGACATTTATCGGGGGGATGCCTGTTTATATTCCTATGCGGCTGCCGATCCTGTACTCGATGCGCCGCTTCCTCTCCCTGTTGGTTCTTATCGTTTAGAGGCTCATTCTCCGGATATGCTCGAACCACAAGACGGAACAGCGGGTGTGGCCACTTATTCTGTTTCACATGATTTTGAAATCAAGTTGGACCAGACTACCACACTGCCGGCTTTGCAAGCCATGCGCACCAATGTGGGTGTGTCTGTAAGTTATGATCCGGGCATGAAAGAAACTATCAAAGACGTGCGTTGTGTTGTAGCTTCTTCCTCTGGAAGAGAGGTTACAATCTCGGGCTTTGACAATGCAACGGTTCATTATTTCGAACTGCCTTCAGACAAAAAACTTACCTATTATATATGGTGTAAGAATGTAGATGATGAGGAATTTAGGTCTGATACCAAGACTATTTCGGTAGAAGGACCTAAGAATCATAAAATCAGTGTGGCAATTTAATAAGTTTATATACAAAGAATTAGGGCTTCTTTTTGGGTGACCGAAAGAAGCCCCTTTTGTATTCCCGTATTTTATACCGAAAAAGTCGGTCTGTAAAAGCGAAAAGAGGTAATTTTGCCTTGTTTTCAGGATAACCTATTGTTTGATAATGGGGATAACAAAATAATTTTAATACGTTATTAATGCATTTATTGGTATGAAAAAGAACTACACAAAACCTCTCTGCGAGATAGTTAAAGCAGAACCTTGTTTGTTGTTGGCTACTTCTGCTCTTCCAGACAGCGGTACCTCGCCGAATGACATCCTGCCTGGTGAGGGAACATTCGAAGGTGAATTTTGTTCTAACAAGGAAAGCGATTCAGAGATTTGGTAAATCAATCAGAGAGCAGAGGTATCTCTCCTCTTAAACACAAAACATAGCAAAATATAATGAAAAGAATCAAGTTATCACTGGCATTCTTGTGCCTGTGTCTCGTTATGTGCATTTCTTCCGCATCTGCGCAAAACGGAACAATCACCGTAACCGGTGAACAATTGAATCATATCAAGAACGGCGACTTTGTTTATCCTATTGAAGGAGTCGGAGAATTGATTCTGAGCGGAACCAATGGCGTGACCTATGAAGATTCTAAATTAAGTTGGTTGTCTTCTAAACGTCGTCACTTAAAGGTAAAAGTAGGAATCGGATCGGTTAAAATCGTTACAAAAGATGTAAATAAGAGAGTAAAACTCCGTAATGTTTCTATTTCCGGTTATGCTGATGGAACCTTTGCTTGGTCTGATGTTTCTCTCTTTGACAAAGAACATTATGCTCGTTGGAATGCTGACGGTCCGGTTTCTCCTTACGAAACGCATTGTAAGGATATGAATGTATGGAATGCATGCAGTATGGAGGTGACAAAAGACCCAATTGGTATTCTTTCCATAACCGTAGACTATGCCGTATACCAAGTACACAACCCATTGGTTGTTTCAGAAAACGGATATACGCAGCCGGGAGAGTTTGATCATATTGAAAAGATTCAATTAGGCCGTAAGATTCCTGCAGGATGGAGCACCATTTGCTTGCCGTTTGATTGTACTACAGCTGAAATCGGAGAAGGTGTCACTGCACACGAATTCGTACATTATGATGCTGCCACCGGATTGGATTTTTCGGCCGTTGAGCAATTGCAAGCCAATAAGCCTTACTTGATTTATGCTCCGCAAGAGATTGCAGCCGGCAGTCTGAATTTCTCAGCCCGTACTATGGCTCAATCAACTCCTCAAGAAGCAACCCACAGCGGTATGACCTTTGTTGGCAGTTACGAGGGACAAATCAGCATGCAAGGCAAATTTGGTGTGGCAAACAATAAATTGATAAAAGGCGGTGCACACTCTATATTAAAAGGTACGCGCGCGTACTTTATATATAATGCACCATCTGGCCAGGCTTCTTCATTAAATATCAATATCGGTGGTGCTACAACCGGTATCGAACAGGCAGAAGTTGCCGTGCAAGCCGTTGATGGCGTTTATAACTTGCAAGGAGTATGTGTGCGCAAGGGCACCTCGTTGCATGGTTTGCCCAAGGGCATTTATATTGTCAACGGAAAGAAATGCGTGGTGCGCTAATCTAACGCAATCACATAAAAAAGCGGGTGTGTCGGATAGAAGCGACACATCCGCTTTTAATATAATTGTATAAACAGCATCTAAATAGTATCTAAACAGCGTTTAAATGCTGTTTAAACACTGTTTAGATGCTGTTTGAGGACCGTTTATGTAAATCAGTAATTCGGTCATTTTACCTTTAAAATCTCCATTCTGGTGAGTTGTGGATGCCTGTTGGAAGTAGGCTCCTCATTCAGAATCTGCGTTCAGCCCAATCACCCCGGTCTAGTTGCCGGTAGCTGATGGCCTCGGCAATATGTTCTGCTTTTATCTGTTCGCTGTTTGCCAGGTCGGCAATGGTGCGTGCCACTTTCAGAATGCGCGAATAGGCTCTGGCAGAAAGTTTGAGACGTTCCATGGCTGTGCGCAACAGCTGTAAGCCGTTGTCGTCGGGTTGTGCAAACAGATGAATCATCTTTTCGGACATTTGAGCATTGCAATGAATGCCGCTGACCTCCTTGAAGCGCTCTTCCTGTATGTGGCGAGCTGCAATCACCCGTTTCCGGATGTCGTCACTTGACTCTCCCGGTTGACTTTTAGAAATATCTGCAAACGGCACCGGCGTGATTTCACACTGAATATCAATACGGTCTAATAGCGGTCCGCTGATTTTGTTCATGTAATGCTGGATTTGTCCCGGCGAGCAGACACAAGCCTTGTCCGGGTGGTTGTAATAACCGCAGGGGCAAGGATTCATGGAGGCAACAAACATAAACGAGCAAGGATAAGTAATGGAATACTTGGCGCGCGAGATGTTTATCATACGGTCCTCCAGCGGTTGCCGCAACACTTCGAGGGCAGCCCTTGAAAACTCCGGCAGTTCGTCGCAGAAAAGTACCCCGTTGTGCGCCAGACTGATTTCGCCCGGTTGCGGATTGCTTCCGCCACCCACCAATGCCACTTGTGAGATGGTGTGGTGCGGACTCCGGAAAGGCCGTTGTGCAATGAGTGTGGTATCTTTGTTCAGCTTGCCTGCCACAGAATGAATCTGTGTGGTTTCTAAGCTTTCGGCAAGCGACAAGGGCGGCAAGATGGTGGGCAGTCGTTTAGCCATCATCGATTTTCCGCTACCCGGAGGCCCAATCATAATCAAGTTGTGACCGCCGGCAGCAGCCACTTCCATGGCACGTTTCACAAAGTCCTGTCCTTTAACGTCAGCAAAGTCAACGCTGTGTTCCGTCTGTTTCTCGTAAAAATCCTTTCGTGTATCCAAAATTTTGGGACAGAGTGTCGACGGATCGTTCAGAAAATCAATCACCTGCTTGATGTGAGATGCTCCATAAACCTTCAGTTTATTTACTACGGCTGCTTCGCAAACATTCTGTTCCGGAACAATCAGTCCCTCATAGCCCAAGGCTCTGGCCTTGATGGCCATCAGCAAAGCACCGTTCACCGGTTGCAGGCTGCCGTCGAGACTCAGTTCTCCCACCATGATAAAGCGCTCCAGTCGCTCTGTACACACAGCGCCTTGTGTAGCCAGGATTCCGATAGCCAAAGGCAAGTCATAGCCCGAACCCTCTTTTCGGATGCCGGCCGGTGCCATGTTCACCACAATACGCTTGGACGGAAACTCATAACCACTGTTTTCCAATGCAGAAACAATGCGCTCATGACTTTCTTTCACTGCATTATCGGGCAGTCCTACCAGAAAGAATTTGATACCTCTGGATGCATTCACCTCGATGGTGATGGGGATTGCTTCGAGCCCTTGTATGGCTGCTCCAAAAACTTTAACCAGCATGATATTATTTCTCGATTAATTTTTTAAGCTCCGGAACGATGTCCTTGTTCAGATCATTGCTTCGCTTGACTATATTCAGGTTGGCATCAACCAGTATATGATAAGGAATGTCCGGAATGTTCATTTTGTTGAGCCATGCGTTGTCCCATGCCATGTAGTCGCAGTATACCGGCCACGAGACACTGTCTCTCTTGATATTGTTGCTCAGGTGCTTCGAGTTGATGTCCAAGGAATAAGCTATAAAGTTCACCTTACCTTTGTATTTATGATTCAGCTTCCTTGTTTGGTAAATCACATATCCGCAGCTTCTCCAATATGCCCAGAAAGAAATGACCGAAGGTTTGCCTTTCAGTTGTTCCCTGCACAGAGAGTCCCCGTTGAGGCACTTCAGTTTAAAGTCCGGCAGTATGCTTTCGTTTTTCGATTCGGCCAGTCCCAAGATATTTTGTCGGATGGTTTTAAGACGCATATTGTCCGGTTGTGCTTTAGTCAGCAAGAAATATAAGTCATGAGTTTTCTGAATATCCCTGTTCGGGTTATTGAAGAAAAATCGATGAAACAAGAAGTCACTTACGCGTGACGTGGGATTCTTCCTGATAAAATTCTCCGCAGCCAGCACTTTTTGCTTGTCGCTTTTTTTTAGAACCTCCATTCTGAAATGCGTCATATCCTCGTTTTCTTTTGTTCCGGAGATATCCGCTTCGCCCAGTTTGCGTGCATCCGCTTTGATTTTCACGTTGTCGCCGTTTTGGGCAAAGATAGGATGTTCGGCAAAGTTTGGGTAGAGCAGCATCAGTGTGGTAGGCTCTTTGACATCCGTTTGATACTCAAAAGAACCGTTTATCAGTTTGATGGTGTCCAGCTGTTCCAAGACACCTTCGGGGCTGTATATATAGAATTCACCCTGCTGCAGGTGCTTGAATTCTCCGTTCAACGAAAAACGGTTGTCAGAATTCCTACAGCTGAGCAGGGTGAAAACTGATAAAATACAGAGAAATATTCTCTTCATTTTATTGTATTGTATGTTCCTTATTTAACCAGGCTCTCGATAGTAGAAGCGAAGTTAGCGAACTCCAGGTCGTTAGCGGCACGCTTAGCCAACGAAGCATCCTGCTTGATGGCAGAGCTCAAGTTGCTGCTTACACCAGCTGCGTCGTTAGTGCGAGCAGCAGCGATAGCCTTCAAATAAGCAGTATAAGCATCAGCGTTCTTCACGTTGTTCAAAGTGTTCTTAGCAGCTGCATAGTCTTTGTTCAAGATCTGAGCCAAGGCAGCGCTGTTTGTATTCACACCAGACAAGTTGCTTGCAGCCTGTGCGTAGTTGCCCTTAGCAATCTGGATGTTACCCATAACCTCTTTGAATGAGTCTGCACCTGATCCCTTAGCGATGTAAGTTTCAGCAGTAGAAACATCACCCTTAGCCAAAGCAATCAAAGCCAAGTTAGTGTTTACTTCGGCAGCGTCACCCTTCAGAGACTTAGCCTTGTTTACGTAGCTTTCTGCAGAAGCCAGATCATTCTTGGCATAAGCCAATTTAGCCAAGTTGTTGTAAGCACGGTAATCGTTGCTGTACTGCTGGGTAGCTTTCTGGTACCAAGCCTCTTTTTCGGCAGGAGTATTTACCAAAGTAGCACCGTAAAGCAATTCCTCGTTGCTCAACTTGCTTGCGTCTGACTTGAACTGAGCCAAGATTTCCTCGTCGCTGCGACCGATCAACTCATAGTTGATAGCCAAGCGAGCGCGGCGCAATTCAGGAAGAACTGTCTCTGCCAGTTCCTGGAATACGGCAGACATGTTCTTGATTTGGATTTCTCTTTCTTCTGGCTCTTTGTACATAGACAATACGCGCAAGATAACATCCTTATCCTGGATGTTGCTCTGAGAAACCAATTCCTGGAATCCGTCCCAGTCCTCAGCAGTATATTTTGTTTTAACGTCACCCTTGATGGCGTTAGCCTTCAACTCCTTGTTGATATATTTTTCAGAGTTGTTCTGACGGTTTTCTGCCAAACGAGTGTTCAAGTCCAAAGCACCGTCTGGAGAAGCATATGCAGAGATTTCGATATCGCTCAAAGCCTTGCCCTTTTGGTCTGCCTTGATTTCTTTCAAAGTCTTAACGAAGTCCTGTACAGAAGTAGTCTTCAATTCGCTGTTGCGGATATTAGCCTGCTGGATCAAGAACTTGATAGTAGCCTCTTGGCGCTGCTTTTTGATACGCTGCCATCCGTCTGGAGCAGTTGCAGGGTTTGTAGAAGCCAAAGTGTTCTTCAACAATTCTGAAGTAGAAATTACGCCATAGCCAATCTTAACCTCAGGAACGGTCACTTTTTTCTTGCCTACTTTTGCGTCGAATCTCAGATAAAGATCGCTCTTCTGCATGGCAGGAACAAAGTCAAATACACTCTTCATAGTGTAGTTGCCGCCTACTTTGTAAGAGATAGTCTGGTTGTTACCGTCTACTTTCTCTCCCTGGAATGTAGCGCTGGCACCGGTAGCCTCACCGCCTTCGTACTTCAAAACAGGAGTAACAGTTACCACTGCTTTTTTCTTCATGTACTTCTCTGGGAACTGTCCATTGATAGTTGCTGGTACTTGACCGGCTACGCTCTCCAATGGAGTAGGAGTCACTGTAAAGTTGTCGGCAGACAAAGCGCCCAACTTTTTACAAGAGGTGAATGCCAATGCAGACACCACTGTCATTGCTAGATAAAAATTTTTACGCATACTAACCTAAATTATGTTATTCGTTGCGGTTGCAAAGATAAATAACTTTGTGCAACATTGTGCTTTATTCGCATGAAAACTTGCAAAAAAAATAGTAAAACCTTATTTTTCTTGTACTTTAGATACAAATATTCTATTTTTTCATCCTGTTACGCGGATGATGCATCAGGATTTCTTCGCGTATGTGGGCTGTGTCTATATGGGTGTATATCTCAGTGGTAGCGATGCTTTCGTGTCCGAGCATGCACTGTATGGCACGCAGGTTGGCTCCTCCTTCCAGCAGATGTGTGGCAAAGGAATGGCGAAAGGTGTGTGGACTGATGCTTTTCTGTATTCCAGCCCGTTCGGCATGCTCTTTGACAATATAAAACACCATGTTGCGTGTTAGGGCGCCACCCCGGCGAAAGCTGACGAAAACATGATCTTCGAAGCCCGGTTTAATGGCAATGTGCACCCGGTCGGCGAACCAAAACTGCAATTCTTTTATGGCTTTGGGCGAAATCGGTACGAGGCGTTCCTTGTTGCCTTTTCCTTCCACTCGGATAAATCCCTCGTCGAGATATAGATTTGACATTTTCAGCTGACACAATTCTGTAACACGGAGCCCGCAACTATAGAGCACTTCGAGAATGGTCCGGTTGCGCTGTCCTTCTTGTTTGGACAAGTCTACCGAGGCTATCATGCGGTCTATTTCGGCTACTGACAGCACATCCGGAATGTGCTGTGCGATTTTTGGTCCTTCGAGCAGTTCTGTGGGATCTTGTTCGATTTCGCCTTCGAGCATCAGAAAGCGATAAAATGAGCGAAGTCCCGACAAGGTGCGTGCCAGTGATCGTGCACTGATGCCCATGTCTATCAATACACTGCAAAACTGCTGTAGTGTATCAATCTGCACCTCTTTATAGTCCAGCCCTTGTTCTGCCAAAAAATCCTCCAGATGCTTCAAGTCGTTTTGGTAAGCCTGCAGTGTATTCACCGACAGTGATTTCTCCAGCCGCAGGTATTGGTAATATTGTCTCAAAATTCTTTTATCTATAAATAGATAGTTCTGCTTGTTTTTTGCGGTATATTCCATTCTTTTTGCTAACTTTGTACCCAAATTTTTACAAAGATAGTGAAAGGCGAGCGCAAACGAAAATACTGAAAACAGAGTTTTCAAAGTATTTGCTTTGCCGAGCCGCATCCTATCTTATACAAAGATAGTGAAAGGCGAGCGCAATTGAAAATACTGAAAACAGAGTTTTCAAAGTATTTGCTTTGCTGGGCTGCCTCCTGTCTTAGTCCAAGATAGTGAAAGGCGGGTGAGTTGGTCCTGTCGCAAACAGCCAATAGTATTCGGGGCGGCCATTCCAGGCGGTTTGCTGTCTTGATTTAAATTATGGTACATTTAAGAATATGAGAATTCAAATAATTAACGGTCCCAATATCAATCTTTTGGGAAAAAGAGAACCAGGAATTTACGGTTCTATGCCGTTTTCTGATTTCTATGAAGAATTGAAAAAGCAGTATCCACAGGTGGAGTTTGCCTATTTTCAAAGCAATATCGAAGGCGAGCTGATTGATGTAATTCAGAATGTGGGATTTGATTACGACGGCATTGTGCTGAATGCCGGAGCCTACACCCACACATCCATAGCCTTGCAAGATGCTATCCGGGCAGTTCCGGCTCCCGTAATCGAAGTACACATCAGCAATGTGCATCAAAGAGAGAGCTTCCGCCATGTGTCGATGATATCATCGGCCTGCAAGGGGGTGATATGCGGTTTCGGTTTAGACTCCTATCGCTTGGCGGTAGAAGCTCTGTTGAATTTAAAGAAATGATATTAAATACTAAGTGATTATGATGCTTAAACAAACAAAAATCGTAGCTTCCATTTCTGATTTGAGATGTGACGTAGACTTTATTCGTGCTTTGTACGAAGCTGGTATGAACGTGGTTCGTATGAATACGGCTCATGCAAACAGAGAAGGATTTGAGAGACTGATTGCCAACGTGCGTACAGTGTCTAATCGCATTGCCATCTTGATGGATACAAAAGGTCCTGAAGTGCGCACAACCGAGTGTGCCGACGGTTCCATCGACTTCAAGACAGGCGATGTGGTGCGTATAATCGGCAATCCGGAACAGAAAACCACAAAAGAGTGCGTGTCTGTTACCTATGTTGACTTCGTGAAAGATTTGAATGTGGGCGATGAAATCCTGATGGATGATGGAGAGTTGGATATGCGCGTAACAGCCAAAGACGACGAGTCTTTGACATGCGAGGTATGCAACGATGCTACGTTGGGCAGCCGCAAGAGTGTTAATGTACCGGGCGTGCGCATTAACCTGCCTTCGCTGACAGAGAAAGACCGTAACAATATTCTGTATGCCATCGAGAAAGATATTGATTACATTGCTCACTCTTTCGTAAGAAACAAGCAAGACGTGTTGGATATCCGCCAGATTCTGGATGCTTACGGCAGCGATATCCGCATCATTGCCAAGATTGAGAACCAGGAGGGTGTGGACAATATCGACGAAATCCTTGAGGTGGCCGACGGCGTGATGGTGGCTCGTGGCGACTTGGGTATCGAAGTTCCGCAGGAGCGCATTCCGGGAATCCAGCGCCAGCTTATCAGAAAGTGTATCCTGGCCAAGAAACCGGTAATCGTTGCTACCCAGATGTTGCACACCATGATTAACAACCCACGTCCAACACGTGCCGAAGTGACCGATATTGCCAACGCAATCTACTACCGTACCGACGCTCTGATGCTGAGTGGAGAAACCGCATACGGAAAGTATCCGGTAGAAGCAGTGCGCACCATGGCAAAGATTGCTGCGCAGGCAGAAAAGGACAAACTCTCTGAGAACGACATCCGCATCCCATTGGAAGAAGGTACTGATGTGACTGCATTCCTGGCAAAACAGGCCGTAAAAGCAACTACCAAGCTGCCTATCCGTGCCATCATTACCGATAGCTTCAGCGGCCGCATGGCCCGCAACCTGGCTGCATTCCGCGGAAAGTATCCGGTTATGGCTATCTGTTATAAAGAAAAGACAATGCGCCATCTGGCTTTGTCATACGGTGTAGAAGCTATTTACATGCCTGAAAAGGCAAACGGACAGGCATACTATTTCGCCGCTTTGCGCAAGCTGCTCGACGATGGTGTGCTGACCGAAAACGAAATGGTGGCTTACTTGAGTGGCGGCAAGCAAGGAGCGCAGACTTCTTTCTTGGAAATCAACGTAGTGGGCGATGTGCTGAAATATGCCATGGATTATGTTTTGCCTAACCGCAACCGCTATCTCTAATCTGATACATTGTATCGTATGAAGGAAACGGATCAGTTAGATGAATATATCCTGAATCACATCGATCCGGAAGGAACTTATCTGAAAGCATTATATCGGGCGACGCATGTACATTTACTGCGTCCCCGAATGGCTTCAGGTCATCTGCAAGGACGGATGCTGAAGATGTTTGTACGGATGATACGCCCGAAACAGGTACTCGAAATTGGTACCTATAGCGGTTACTCTGCATTGTGCCTGGCCGAAGGACTCCCACAAGGCAGCATGCTGCATACCTTCGAAATCAATGACGAACAAGAAGATTTTACTCGTCCGTGGTTGGAAAACTCAGACTATGCAGACAAAATCCGCTTTTATATAGGCGATGCCCTACAGCTCTTGCCGGATATGGATATTGTGTTCGACCTGGCCTTTATTGACGGAGACAAACGCCGTTATCTGGATTATTACGAGCTGGTGCTTTCCAAACTCTCCCCCGGAGGATATATCATTGCCGACAATACCTTGTGGGATGGTCATGTGCTCGAAGAAAATACGAATGTGCACGACTTACAGACTCTAGGTATCAAGCATTTTAATGACTTTGTAGCTGCCGACGAGCGTGTAGAGAAGGTGATTCTGCCGCTGCGAGACGGATTGACAATTATTAGAAAAAAGGATTTATAAAAATGGAAACAACCAGACAGAACAAGATAGCTCGTTTGATTCAAAAGGAATTAAGCGAGATTTTTATGCTTCAAACGAAAGCCATGAAGGGTGTATTGGTGTCGGTAAGTGTGTGCCGCATCAGTCCCGACATGAGCATTTGCCGAGTTTATTTAAGTGTATTCCCAAGCGCACAGGCTACCGACATTATCAAAAATATCAATGACAATGCCAAGGCAATCCGATTTGAATTGGGAAACCGAGTGCGTCATCAGCTCCGCATCATTCCGGAACTGAAATTTTTCCAGGACGATTCGCTGGATTATATTGAAAACATTGACAACTTATTAAAATAAGGAAAGACGATTCCTTACGCAGCGTGATTATGCCAAACTTTCCTTATTATATAGCCAGGCGGTATCTTTTCTCCAAAAAATCGCACAATGCCATTCATGTCATTTCGCTCATTTCGGTGTGCGGTGTGGCTTTTACAACGATGGCTCTGGTGTGTACCCTGTCGGTCTTCAATGGATTTCAGGATCTCGTAGCATCGTATTTTACAGCCTTCGACCCGCAACTCAAGGTGGTGCCGACAGAAGGAAAGGTTTTTCACAAGCATCATCCTGCCATTGAGAAATTGCGTTCCGACAAGGATATTGCCCTGTTTTCGGAATGTTTGGAGGACCAGGCATTGGCCATCTATCAAAACCGACAGGTGATGGTACACATAAAAGGGGTGGAGGACCAGTTTGCCGATCTTGCCGACATACGGAAACTGCTTTACGGCGAAGGAGAGTTTGTGTTGCATGCCGATGTGCTGCAATACGGAGTCCCCGGAATCCGTTTGGCAAACTCGCTGGGCATGGGGGCTTATTTTGCTGAACCGCTGCAGATATATGCTCCGCAGAAGGGGGCAAAGATTAATCTGGCCAATCCGGCAGCCTCATTCCGACAAAGTGAACTGCACTCTTCGGGTGTGGTGTTCTCGGTAAACCAGGAGAAGTATGACGATGACTACATTCTCACTTCCATAGCGTTTGCACGAGACCTGTTCGACCGTCCAGGCATGGTGTCGTCTCTTGACCTGAAACTGAAAGAAGGCGTGGATGCGGCTGATGCACAGAAACGCATCCAGACGTTGCTGGGGCCAAGTTTCAAGGTGCTCGACCGTTATGAGCAACAGGCGGATGTGTTCCGCATCATGAAGGTGGAAAAGCTCATAGCCTATATTTTCCTCACCTTTATCCTGCTCATTGCCTGCTTCAACATCATCGGTTCTGTTTCGATGCTCATCATCGACAAACGCGAGGATGTGCGTACCTTGCGCAACCTGGGTGCAAAAGACAGTCAGGTAATCCGAATCTTTCTTTACGAAGGACGCATGATTTCTACCCTGGGAGCCGGCGTGGGCTTGCTCTTGGGTTTGGCTTTGTGCTGGGGACAGCAGACATTCGGATGGATCAAGATGGGCTCCTCGGCAGGAATGTTCCTGGTAGATGCCTATCCCGTGAGTGTATATTGGAGTGATTTGTTGTTGGTTTTTGCCACCGTACTGCTGGTGGGATACGGAGCCTTGTGGTATCCGATTCATTATTTGGGCAAGCGTTTGCTGGACTGACGAATCGCTAACTTACGGAGATATAGTTATAAATGCCGTTTTCTTGTGTTATAAAATACAGGAGAACGGCATTATTTCTATATACCACAGTGTGAAATGAATATTTCATATATGTGAAACCATCATTTCACATATATGAAATATTCATTTCAAAGCTTTGAAATATTAAATGGTCAATAAAAAACCGGTTTTATGACAGCATAAAACCGGTTTTTCGTCATGAAGTAATCCGTAATTTCTGGATGTGCTTTTATTATAAAGGAATGTGTTCCGGCAGAAATGCTGACCTGCTGCTAACAGGCACGGGCATTACTTGTTTTCGTTGATACAGCAGCTTTTGCTTTTTCAATCGCCGGAAATATTCCGCCCTATTCTGCAAGCGCATTCTGCATCTCGCCGGAATGCCAATGTGCTTATTTCATTGCATCTTGGCGATAACCGTGTGTATTTAGTCCAGTGTGATGCGTTCGGCCACAATTTTGTCTCGCAGGAATATCGAGGCTGACTCTTCAAACTTCTCCACGTTCTCGGTGGTCAGGAAGCGGCAAGTGCCTTTGCGAGTGCAATTCTGTTCCATTGCAGGATGGCGCTGCAGGTATTTGTTGAGGCTTGCAGCCACATAGTCGCCCTGCGGAATAATCTTGATGGTTCTGGGCGTATATTTCAATATTTTGTTCAAGAGTAGGGGATAGTGTGTGCATCCCAATACAATTGTGTCGATTTCGGGGTCGCATCGCAGTAGGTTTCCGATGCGGTTCTGCACGAAATAGTCTGCTCCGGGCGAATCAAATTCGTTGTTCTCTACTAAGGGCACCCACATGGGGCAAGCTTCTCCGGAAACAACTATGTCGGGAAACAGCTTTTGTATTTCCAACGGATAGGAACCCGAGTTGATGGTTCCCTGCGTACCCAGGATTCCGATATGCCGTGTTTTGGTCAGGTCGCCGATACATTCGGCCGTTGGGCGGATAACGCCCAAAACGCGCCGTTGCGGGTCGAGCAAGGGAAGGTCTTTTTCCTGAATGGTTTTCAGCGCCTTGGCCGAAGCTGTGTTGCAGGCAAGGATAACGAGATGACACCCCATGGAGAACAGTTTTTTCACGGCCTGTAGCGTAAACTCATACACAATTTCGTAGGAGCGTGTTCCATAAGGGGCACGTGCATTGTCGCCCAGATAAAGGTAGTCATATTCTGGCAGCATCTGTCTGAACTGGCGCAGAATGGTCAGTCCGCCATAACCCGAGTCGAAGATGCCAATTGGTCCTGGTTCCTGCGGTAAGTCAAGATGGTTCATAGGGTTTTATTGAATGCTGTCGGTGGTGTTTGTGATGATTTCTCTCAGCGAAGTGGTGTCTGCCTGCAGACTGTCTGTCTGCATCATAGCATCTGTCAGACTGATGTTGTTTTGCAGCGAGTCGGCAGGAGCTTGCTGGTTGTTTTCGCTGATAGGCATCACCAATTCAGGAACGGCGATTGGATTCGGGCGTGCCAGGCCGAGTTTTACCAAGACACCTTGTGTGATGTTGATTCCTTGAGTTTTGTTGATAAACGGGCAACTGTGGTTGTCGGTATTGAGAACGAAGGCCAGTCCGTATTCTTGTCCTATAGCCTCGATGGCTTGGTTCAGTTTGTTTTCCACTTCCTGTTTCATGTCTTTTTCTGCATCTTTCATCAGTTTTTCTGTTTCCTGTCTGAAAGAGATGCTGTTGTGGATGAGCAGTTGCAGTTCGTTTTGTCTTTTTTGCAGAATGTTTTCGGGAAAATCCTTTTGTCCTTGCAGGAATTCGGCGTATTTGCGCATCAGCTCGTCCTCTGTTTTCTTCACTTCCTTGTTCGACTCGTTGCGCAGTATTTCCAGGTTTTTGGCCGTGTGCTTGTATTCGGGCATCATGTTGATGATGCTTTGGTAGCTCAGATAGCCAAAGCGGACTTGCGCCTTGGAGCCAATGGCGCAGAGACAGAGTAACGCAAATATGATTTTTCTTGTCATATGATTTTATTTTAAGCTATTGCAAAAGTAGCCTTTTTGCATGAAAAAAAATAAAGAGGAGATTTTTAAAACCTCCTCTTTATAATTATTTATTAGTTTGCTTACTTCAAGCCCAATTTCTTTTTGATTTCAGCAGTAACATCAGTGCTCAGGGTTGCACTAACGTAAGGAATACCTGCAGTGACATCCATGATATAAACATAGTTGCCAACCTGTCCGATTTCTTTGATGGCACCCATCATTTTGTCAGAGATAGCCTGCATTTTCTCCTGAGAGGCTTTTTGCAGAGCCATCTGGTTGTCCTGATAGTTTTGCTGAATGCGCTGCTGCAAGTCAGTCAGTTCTGTTTCTCTGCGCATGCGTACGTTGTCCAGCAAGTTTGCTCTTTCCTTTTCGTACTCAGTAGCCTTTTTCTGCAACTCGTCCTGCATGCGTTTCAGGTCGTCTTCATATTGTTTCTGCAAGTTCTGCAATTCAGTTTGTGCAGTCTGATACTCCGGCATGGCCTGGATGATTTCAGAAGAGTTGAAATGACCGAACTTTTGTGCGAACACAGTGAGCGGAGCCAGCAAGAGGCATACTAAAATTAATTTCTTCATTCTGATTCAATTTATTAAGTTATCTAATCTTTTTCTTTTTTTTTATCGTATGCAAAAATACGAAGGTTAATTTGAATATCCTAATTTAGAGAGCACTTCGTTGCTGATGTCCGCTTTGGGTGAGGCGAAAATAATGCCTGCGTCAGAGGCTCTGTCCAGGATGAGCGAGTAGCCTTTTGAGTTGCTGATGTCCTTGATGGCATTGTATATTTCGTCCTGTATCGGCGTGATGAGGCTTTGTCTTTTCTTGAAGAGTTCGCCGTCGGGTCCGAAGTATTTTTTTCTCAGTTCGGCCGCTTCTTTTTCCTTTTCAACGATTTCGTTTTCTTTTTTTGTTTTTTGGTCGTTGCTCAAGAAAACCGCTTCGCTTTGATAATTTTTATATAGCGTTTGTGCCTCTGTGTTGAGCGCATCTACTTCGGCCATCCATTTCTTTGACACCTGATTCAGTTGTTCGTTGGCTCGTTCGTATGCCGGTATTTTCTTAAGGATGTACTCCATATCAACCAGGGCAAACTTTTGCGCCCGAACGGTTACTGTGCTCCATGAGAGCATCAGCAGCAAAATCCAAAATAGTTTTTTCATAAAAAACCTCCTTTTTTGATTAAAATTCTTGTCCTAAGATAAAGTGGAAGTTATTTCCTCCTTTTTTGCCGAATACTTTGTCGAATCCGTATGCCCAGTCGATACCCATCAGACCAATCATTGGCAAGAAGATGCGGACACCTACTCCGGCAGAGCGCTTCATGTCAAATGGATTGAATTTCTTGACATTGTTCCATGCATTTCCTCCTTCAACAAATGCCAAGGCATAGATGTTGGTAGAGGTTTGCAGCATCAGCGGGTAGCGCAGCTCCAAAGTGAAGCGGTCGTAGGCATATCCGGTGAAGCCGTCGGGTGTGAGCTGTCCGTTGGTATAGCCGCGCAATCCGATGGTTTCGGTTGCATAGTTTGACGAGTAGCCCGAAGTTCCGTCTCCACCCACATAGAATGTTTCAAACGGCGATGGCTTATGCTTGTTATACGACCCTACGATTCCGAATTCTACTCGGGTCATCAGTACCGGGCACTTGTTGTGACCAGACAGGGCTGTATAGGTTTTGCTCTTGAATTTCCACTTATGGTATTCCACCCATTTGTACTTCTTCTGCAATTCGCTTTGGTATGTGGCGCTCTTATAGTCCGTGGCCAGTGATTTATAATCCACATTGTCGAAGAGTGAATAGGGTGGGGTGAGTGATACCGAGAAGGTAAACTCAGAACCTCTACGTGGATAAATCTGGTTGTCGGTTGAATTTCGTCCGATGGTCAGGTTCAGGTTGATGTTGTTGCACGTACCATTGGCAATGAGGAAGTAACGCCAGTCTTTCAAGATGTATCTGTTGTAAGACAGGCTGGTCATCATGGTAAAGTAATCATCTGGCCAGCGCAATCGTTTTCCCCATCCTAGAGAGAATCCAAAAACCTGTACATATTTGTCCGGGTCGTAGAAGTTTTCGTAGTAGTTTGAGCCAGTAGAGCCCATACCATACAGATAGTTGTAGTAACTGTTTTGGTATGCTTCGTTATAGAACCGGTCGTTCACCTCTGTCTGTTTTGAGTAGAATGCCGAGAACGAAAGACTGTTGGGTCGTTTTCCTCCGAACCATGGATTCAGATAGTTGATGTTGTACGACTGATAATAGCGTCCGTTGGTTTCACCGCTGATACTGAAGGTTTCGCCATTACCCTGCGGCAGGATTCCTCGTCGCAGTCCGTCCTTGTTGAACAAGTTGGCCATGCAGAAGTTAGAGAACTTCAGTCCGATGCGTCCGATAATACCGGTTTGTCCGTATCCCAATGAGAATTCAATTTGGTCGTTTGACTTCGAAGTCAGTCCCCAAGCCAGGTCTACAGTACCTGTTTCTGGGTCTGGCTGTATGTCATATTTGATGTTTTCCGGGTCGAAGTGTCCCATTGTGGCAATCTCTCGATAAGAACGTTCCAATGCTTCTTTGCTGAACAAGTCTCCCGGTTTGTTGCGCAATTCTCTTCTGACCACATTTTCGTATACTCGGTCGTTTCCCGAGATTTTTACATGTTTGATGGTGGCTTGCGTACCTTCGGTGATACGCACTTCAAGGTCGATTGAATCGCCGTCCACATTGATTTCAACGGGGTCTATCGTAGAGAATACATAACCGTTGTTCAGATATAAGTTCGCCACGGCATCCTCGTCCATATTGAGTCGTTTGCTCAGCTCAGTCTGGTTGTAGACATCGCCTTTCTTCATTTTGAGCAGTCGGTTGAGGAACTCAGTATTATATAAGGTATTACCTACCCAGGATACGTTGCGCAGGTAGTATTTCTGTCCCTCGTCAACTTTTACATAGATATTGACTGTTTTTTCGTCGTGGTTCCATACGCTGTCAGTCACAATTTGTGCATCGCGGTAGCCCAATTCATTGTATTTGGTAATCAAGTTCTGCTTGTCCTCTTCGTATTTTTCGGGAACGAACTTTTTGGAGCGGAACCAGCTGGCTATTTTTCCCTTTTCGTTTGTTTTCTTGAAGGCGCCTGCTTTAAAAAGCGAACCTTTGATTTGTTTGTCGGTCAGCGCTTTGTTTCCGTCGAGGATAATTTGGTGAATCTTGATTTTAGACTTTTTGTCCACCACAACATCCACGATCACTTTGTTGTTTTCGTTGATGTCGTCTTTTTGCAGGAATTTTATTTCTGCGTTTTTATAACCTTTTTCGTCGAAGTATCTTTTAGCCAGAATTTCGGCCTTGTCCAACATGTTTGGTGTCAGCTGCGCATCTTTTACGAGTCCGAGCTTGCTTTGCAAGTCTTCTCGTTCCGACTTTTTCACTCCTGTGTAGTTAATTTGCGAGATGCGTGGACGCTGGCTGAGTTGAATGTGCAAGAAAGCCTTGCGGTCTACAATACTGTCTACTTCGATTTTCACATTCGAAAAGAATCCGTTTTTCCAGTAACGTTTCACAGCTTGTGTGATTTCTTCTCCCGGCAGACTGATTTTCTGTCCCACGGAGAGCCCGGAAATGCCGATGAGCAAGTAGTCGTCGTAGTTTTTCACTCCGTCAACGCGGATGCCTCCAATCGTACATTCGACAGGAGTTCTGGAATATTCTATATTAGGTTTGATTTGAATGTGTTTGTCGTCTTGCGCCCATGAAGGGATTGCATTGCCACAGAGGATTGCTGAAGTCAGTCCTATTATGAATTTTTGTTTCATTTGATATGGGTTGCTTTATTGTTCTGCCACTTGTTCGCTGGTTTTTCCGAATCGTCTTTCTCTTGACTGAAAATCGACGATTGCTTTGCAAAGTTCGTTTTCGTCAAAATCCGGCCAGTAAGTGTTGCAGAAATAAAGTTCGGTATAGGCACATTGCCACAAAAGATAATTGCTGATTCTCAATTCGCCTCCTGTGCGTATGAGTAGGTCTGGGTCGGGCATGAAGTTGGTGTTCAGGTGATTGCTGATAGTTTCTTCGGTGATGTCCTCAATATTGCAAGTGCCTGATTTTACTTTATGTGCGATTTTTTTCACTGCTTCTGTGATTTCCCATCTTGAAGAGTAGCTCAATGCGATGACCATGGTCATTTTATCGTTTTTGGCAGTTCGTTCCATGCATTCGTGGAGTCGTTTCTGCACACTTTCGGGCAGTCGCTCTATTTCGCCGATTACGCGGAAACGTACGTTGTTCTTCATGAAAATCTCTTCCTCCAGATGGTCCAGAATCAGTCCCATCAGCGCCATGATTTCTGGTGCCGGCCTGTTCCAGTTTTCGGTAGAGAAGGTATATAAAGTGAGATATTTCACGCCCAGTCGGGTAGCCTCTTCCGTGATTTTCTTGACTATTTCCACACCTTGCTGGTGACCGGCTGTACGCGGCAGTCCTTTCGCTTTGGCCCATCGGCCGTTGCCGTCCATAATAATAGCTATATGTTCGGGCATGCGCGATTTATCTATTTGTTCTTTATAAGACATATCTACTTAATTATTACATAATCTATATTTGGGGAATAAATCATAGGTGATGTAAAACAAGCTCAGCGAATAGCAGTCTTTGTTTTTAAACCCTTTGGCCGTGATTCCATACGGATGTATTGGTTGTGCTCCATTGGGGTTTGTAGTGTCTAGGGCATCCGATGTGGTGAATCGGATTGTCCATTCAAATCCTATGTTTAGTCTCTCTTTCAATTTATACTTTATGCCTACACCTACGGGAATGTTAAATGCCGCAATGATGTTGGCTGGTTTTGGTGCGAAGGTCATGCCGGCGCCGATGAGCATATAGGGAGTAATCCGGCTATTGTCTTTATAGCTGTTTCCCAAACCGTAGGCCCACAGATTAAATTCAAACTGGGCTCCGAAATCGAAAACATTCCTTTTGAAGGAAACTGTGGCTGGTTGTCCGCCTCCGGCTTCGGGCAAAGCACCGTTTTCGGGGATGAACACCTTTTTATTATCGCCGCTGATATGTCCTATGGCCAGATTTCCTTTTATGGCCATTCTGGGGTTTAGTATATATCGAGCCACGACTCCTCCGGCAAGTCCTATTTTTCGGAAAGGTGTGCTGTTCAGATCTCCCAGATAGAAACTTCCGCCTAAGGCGCCACCCAGTTCCATTTTATATTCCAATTCTTGTGCTTTGGCAGGTGTAAGGACTGTCAGCAGCAGCAAAAATAAGATAATCCGTGTTTTATTCATGCCTTAATTGTTTCATGGAGATTGATGCTTGGGTTTAAAGAACGGTTGTAGTTCAGTCTTTTACCTGAAATCCCAGTTCGTTTAAGCGTCCTTTCCATACAGAAGATCCATTGATGAGCCAGATAAACTGGTCTTGGTCAACTGTGGCTGTCACACATTGGTTGCTGCCTTGAACCTCTTGGGGCATCACAATCTCTTCGTCTTGTTTCCATGTGATGCCATGGTCTTTACTTATATATAATTGGTGATAGGCTGGAATGTTCTTGTTGCCAACCGGTTTTCCGCCCAAAGCGATAATGCCGTTGTTGTAGGCTATCAGTGTCAGGTGGCTCAGGTTGGGGCAAGCAAATTTATTTTCGTCTGTCACTGGATAATAAATCCACGGATGCGGTTCTGCCGTGAATTTGGGAAGTAATCGGCTCCATATAACGGCTGTTGTATCTTGCGTGAACTGTTGCGGATTGCGGTTTCCGCCAAGTATCAGCTGCTTGTTGCCATTGTTCAAGCTATAATACAATCCGTTGACCTCTTGTGTAGGCAGCCATTCGTTGGGTGTGTCGGTCATTTCCTTTGTCCAGGTTATACCGCTATCTTTCGATGCAATAATGCCGTCATGATTCAAAGCAAACAATTCAGTGTCGCTTGATGTAATCAAATGCGAAACCGTTGTGTTTGTCTGTACGGCTGTCCAATTGATTCCGTTGTCTGATTGCAGCAACTTACCTTCATTGGTATTAACAAACAGTTGGTCTCCCAATGCTGTTACCGACCGAACTTGAGCGTTGTTGCAGTTTTGCACCGGAGTTTGTTGCCAGCTGTTTCCGTTCCATTGTGAGAAGAACAACTCTTCGTTCTTTTGACTCAGCACCACAACGCTGTTTTTCCAAAACAATGCTTTGCTGTGCTGCATGTTCTCAAAAGGAGCGTCGCTGCTGATTTTTGTCCATTCAAAATCTTCGCCTTCCTGCTGGTGAATGTTCAGCTTCATCAAATATTCGCGATATGCCTTTCCGTCGTTGGACATTACACGGAAAGTCAGCTGATAGGTAAAGTCGATAGAATCGGTAGTGCGGTAGAGTTTCCATTCCGGTTCGGCCTCTCCAGCAATGCAATAAGCAACACTTCCTATCGAGGCAATGGACGCCAGAATACTTTTGGGCTGACTGCCATAAGGCAACGAGTCTCTGTTGTATATGGTATTGTTGCGCTGGTCGATGGTCATAGGAAAGTAGCTGCCGGCATAGTTGATGGTATAGGTGCTGTCTTGTCCTTTGCTGTCGGTGGTGTGCATGGTGCGTTTTATTTGCCCCAAGGTGAACCCCGTGATGGCGGCCTCGTTATTGGCTGTTATTTCGACTTCATCGCTGCACGAGCCCATTACAATGGCAAGCAAGGCCATGAACGGTAAGAAGATATTTCTCATTCTGTTGCTTAATTATTAAAGATGTTGAATTAATTGTGCAAAATTACGCACATTTTTCTCTTTTGCGAAAATTAAATCGTTGAATTATCTAAAATAAAAGATAAAATCCATATTATGGCTTCATTTTGAAGCCTGACCCTTGGCATGAGGATTTGTTTTTACGCTTTACGCTTTATTTTGATGATAGTTTGATTGTGGAATGTGTGCATTGAGGTATGCTCGTTTTGCGGCAAGCTGGGTGCAGGCACTCCTTTGTGCAAAAGTTGAGTGGTGTGCTCTATGTAGATTTCATCCCACAATTCTTCCTCAATCAGTTCGTTAAGTGTTTTTGTACCCCCCTCTACCAGCAAGGATAAAACTTTGAGCTGGTAAAGATCTTCCATGATTTGTTTCATCTTGTTTTTGTCGGTTGACAAGGTGACAATACTTACGTTTTCTGGTAAATGAGCGCTATTGAATGCTTTGTTGTATGTATAAATTCGCGTGGGTTGTACCCCGTCGCTCAACAGCTTCAGTGTTTGAGGTAATTCTCCTTTTGTGTCTATTACCAGTCGCAGCGGTGCCGGTCCGCCCCAAAAACGAACGTTAAGTGTAGGATTGTCTTTTATTGCTGTGGCACCACCAATCAGGATGGCTTGGTGCTCGCTTCGGCGTTTATGTACCAAAGCAGTAGATTCTGGTGTGGAGAAGCGAAAGGCTTTTTCTTCTTTGCTGCGCTGTATGTCTAAAAAACTATCGGCAGATTCAGCCCATTTAAGTGTGATAAACGGACGTTTCTTTTGGTGATAGGTGATAAACTTCTTGTTGAGTTCCAGACATTCTTTTTCTTTTACTCCTACAATTACTTCGATGCCCGCTTCCTTAAGCTTTTGAATGCCTCGTCCGGATACTTGGGCAAAAGGGTCCAAACATCCGATTACGACACGAGGAATCCCTTTGCTGATAATTAAATCGGCGCATGGCGGCGTTTTTCCATAATGAGCACAAGGCTCCAGACTGACGTAGAGTGTGGACTCTTTCAAGAGATCCGGATTTTTTACAGAAGCAATGGCATTGACCTCGGCGTGAGGCTCGCCGCAACGCACATGATATCCTTCGCCTATAATTTGATCTTTCCAAACAAGTACAGCACCAACCATTGGGTTGGGCGCTGTGTTTTGTACTCCGTTGCGCGCCAGTTGCAGGCAGCGGTCCATGTATATTTCTTTAAATTCCATTTCGTGTGTTCGAAAATTAATTGTATGTTTGTATAAATGAACGAGGTTTGCTGAAACCTTGATTAAAAAACAAAACAAATAGCTTGTGAAAAAAGAACAGCAATATTTGCAGGAACAGCTCGCCATGCACTATGCTGCAGGTGAGGCTGCCGCCATAGCTCGCTGGGTTTTTGAAAATAGGTTTCATTACACCCGTTTGGATTATTGTTTGGGCAAAGATAGAGAATTCTCGAAAGATGAACGGGAAGATTTTGAAAATATTGTGTCTCGGCTGCTCGAAAATGAACCGTTGCAATATATTTTGGGCGAAACGGAATTTTGCGGATTGCATTTTTCTGTCAATCGACATGTGTTGATTCCGAGACCGGAAACAGAAGAACTGGTGCGATGGATTGCTGATGATGCAATCTCCTGTGACGCTCCCCGTATTTTGGATTGGGGAACAGGCAGTGGATGTATTGCCATTTCGTTGGCACATCTGTTGCCAAACGCATCGGTGGCAGCTTGCGATCTTAGTGCAGAAGCTTTGGCCGTGGCCCGGCAAAATGCAGACGACAACGGTGTTTCTGTTTCGTTTTTTCGAGATGATATGTTGCAGCCCGAACATTTGCCTCAAGAGACTTCTTGGGATGTGTGGGTGAGTAACCCGCCGTATATTTGTGAGTCGGAACGAGTAGAGATGGACAGAAATGTATTGGACTATGAACCGGCTTCAGCCTTGTTCGTTTCGGATGACGATCCTCTGCTGTTTTATCGTGCCGTCGCTTGCCATGGATTGCGCTGTTTGCATGCCGGGGCTTTGCTCTACTTTGAGATAAACCGGGCTTACGGTTCCGAAATGGTTCAGATGCTTCAGAAAATGGGATATCAAGATGTTGAATTGCGCCAAGATTTATTTGGTAATAACCGAATGATAAAATGTAGAAGATGAAAGAACTCTCTGAAAATGAAATTCGGTTCAAAGCCGAAAGTTATTGTGTTCAGGCAGAACGTTGCTCAAGTGAGGTGTGCCGAAAAATGCAACAATGGGGCGCTACGGAAGAACAGGTTGCTCGTGTTATGGAACATTTACTAGCCGAACGCTATCTGGATGAAAGTCGTTTTGCCGAAGTTTTTGCTTGGGATAAAATGCGCTACAATCACTGGGGAAAGGTCAAAATTCAGTATGCCTTGAAAGATAAAGGGGTGTCGGCTCATGATATTCAACATGCCTTGTCTTTGCTAGATCAGGCAGAATATGCCGAAATATTGGTCCGGTTGTTATCTGGCAAACGGTCTCGGGTGAGCGGCCGAAACGAGTATGAATGCCGCCAAAAACTGATACGTTTCGCTTTGGGAAGAGGGTTTTCCATGCAGGAAACCTTGTATGCGCTCGAAGATCTTAATATGGGTGAAGATGAAGACTTTTGAATCCTTGCGACGCCTGCTGCATGCTAGTGCTGATGTGTTTTTCCCTCGCCACTGTATTGTGTGTGGAGTTCGTCTTGCTTTAGACGAACAGCAACTTTGTGCTGCTTGTTTACATCAGTTGCCCATGGTGCATTTTCCTTCACTTGAAGAGAATCAGATTACAGATCGTTTTGTAGGTTTGTTCCCGATAATTCATGCTTCTTCTTTTTTTTATTATAAAAAAGGATCTGTAGTCAATAAAATTCTTTTTGAATTAAAGTATCAAGATAATCCGCAAGTAGGATATGTCATGGGACGCTATCTGGCCCGTTTAGTAAAAGGGCGTCGTTTTTTTGATGATATTGATGTCATCTTGCCCGTTCCTTTGTCGCGTTCGCGTCGTTGGAGTAGGGGATATAACCAAAGCGAATGGATTGCTCGTGGTGTGGCATCTGTGACGGGTTTGCCGATTGACGTGCGTTCGGTGGTTCGAGTTCGCAACAACCCTTCGCAGACGCGCATGGACCGCTTGGCTCGTATGGACAACGTGCAGCATCTTTTTGCTCAAACAGCAGCAGCCTCATCCCTTTGCGGTAAGCATGTTTTGGTAATAGACGACGTGTTTACTACCGGAGCTACCATATTGTCATTGTGCGAAACGCTTTCTTCTTTAGCGGACATTCGGTTTAGTATATTGACTTTGGCCTGTACCAAAACTTGAGTCTCATTCTTTTTGTTTCTGTTGTAAATGAAATGACATCCTTCTTTTTTTTGTAACCAAGGCAAAAGTTTAGCGATATAAGGCTGATAAATTCTTGAATTTTGTATATTTGCAATTCAAACTAAAATAAGCGAATTAATTATGGAAACATTAGAGAAAATCTTTGCATCAAAGTTGCTTCATGTAAAAGCGATTAAATTACAGCCTACAAATCCCTTCACTTGGGCCTCTGGTTGGAAGTCTCCTTTCTATTGCGATAACCGCAAGACTTTGTCTTATCCGGCTTTGCGCAATTTTGTAAAGATTGAAATCAGTCGCTTGATAGCAGAAAACTTTCCAGAGGTAGATGCTATTGCCGGTGTGGCAACTGGAGCTATTGCTCAGGGTGCCTTGGTAGCCGATGAACTGAATCTGCCATTTGCATACGTACGTTCAAAACCAAAAGATCATGGTTTGGAAAATCTTATCGAAGGTGAGCTTCGTCCTGGAATGAAGGTAGTAGTTGTTGAAGACCTTATTTCAACTGGCGGAAGCAGCTTAAAGGCTGTTGAAGCTATTCGCAATAATGGTTGTGAAGTAGTAGGTATGATTGCAGCTTATACTTACGGATTCGACGTAGCTCAGAAGGCATTTGCTGATGCTCAAGTAAAACTGCTGACTTTGACTAATTACGAAGCTGTCGTAGCAGAAGCTCTTCGCATTGGATATATAGCAGATTCTGATGTAGAATTATTGAACCAGTGGCGTAAGGACCCTGCACATTGGAATGTGTAATTAAAAAACTGATTTCTTGAAATATGGCAGAACAACAGTTTGAGAGTAGTGTAAAGCTGATTAATTACAGTCAGGACTTGGTGTTTTCCAAGTTGGCAGATTTAACCAATCTTTCTGTAATCAAAGATCGCATTAACGATCCGGCATTCCAGACTGCAGTGAGCGGACAGATACCACAAGACAAATTAGAGCAAATCAAAGAGCGGATACAGACAATGACGTTTGATACGGATTCGATTACGGCAAATGTGCCTCCAATCGGTGATTTGTCTTTGCGTATTGTAGATCGTGAGGTGCCAAAATGTATCAAATTTGAGGCCGTAAACAGTCCGATACCTGCTCATTTGTGGATTCAACTGCTTCCGTTGGCAGAAAATCAGTGTAAGATGAAACTTACAATTCGTGCTGAACTCAACATGTTTATCAAAGCTATGGTGAGCAAGCCGCTTAAAGAAGGTGTTGAGAAAATGGCCGATATGTTGGCTATGATTCCTTACGGAGCCTAAGATTAGAAAAATAAATAAAATTATGGCAACAAAACTTTGGGAGAAAAATTTCGAAGTCAATCAAGAGATAGAAAAGTTCACGGTCGGTCGCGACCGTGAACTTGATTTGTTTTTGGCCAAGCATGATGTATTGGGCTCAATGGCTCACATCACAATGTTGCAAAGCATCGGCTTGCTGGAAGAGCAAGAACTGCATGCTTTGTTGGCAGAGTTGAAAATAATTTATGCTGAAGCTGAGGCAGGTAATTTTATCATCGAGGATGGTGTGGAGGATGTTCATTCGCAAGTAGAGCTGATGCTTACACGCAAATTGGGTGATGTGGGTAAAAAAATCCATAGCGGTCGTTCGCGTAATGATCAGGTATTGCTTGATTTGAAGTTGTTTACACGTCAGCAAATCATGGAGATTGCAGAAGAAGTTCGTGTGTTGTTTGATGAACTGATAGCGCAGAGCAATCGTTATAAAAATGTGCTGATGCCTGGCTATACGCATCTTCAGGTGGCTATGCCTTCAAGTTTTGGCTTGTGGTTTGGTGCCTATGCCGAAAGTTTGGTGGATGATATGCTTTTCTTGCAGGCGGCTTTTAAGATGACCAATCGCAATCCACTTGGGTCTGCTGCAGGCTATGGCTCTTCTTTCCCGCTTAACCGCACGATGACTACGGAACTGTTGGGCTTTGATTCGATGAATTATAATGTGGTATATGCGCAAATGGGACGTGGAAGGATGGAGCGTAATGTTGCTTTTGCTCTGGCAGGATTGGCGGGAACCTTGTCGAAACTGGCATTTGATGCTTGTATGTTCAATTCACAAAACTTTGGATTTGTGAAACTTCCTAATGAATGCACAACAGGGTCAAGCATTATGCCGCACAAAAAGAATCCGGACGTGTTCGAGTTGACGCGTGCCAAATGTAATAAGATTCAAGCTCTGCCGCAACAGATTGTTCTAATTATGAACAATCTTCCATGTGGATACTTCCGTGACTTGCAAATTATAAAGGAAGTATTTATTCCTGCATTCCAGGAAATTAAGGACTGCTTGCGGATGGCTTCTTACATTATTAATAAGATTCAGGTTAACGAACATATTTTGGACGACGCAAAATATGACAATATGTTTAGTGTTGAGGAAGTTAACCGTCTGGCTGCAGCTGGCATGCCATTTCGTGATGCCTATAAAAAGGTGGGATTGGATATCGAAGCAGGTACATTCGTTCCTAATAAAGAGGTGGCTCATACGCATGAAGGAAGCATCGGTAATCTCTGCAATAATCGCATAGAGGATATGATGAATCAAGTGTGGGACGGCTTTAGCTTTGACAAAATGAAGAATGCCGAACAGACTTTGTTGTCGTCAAAATAACAAGCATCATCCATGAATCTATTTGAATATTCAAAGATTAAAGAATGTCTTACTGTTCCTATGCGGTATTGTATAGGAATGGTAAGATATTGCTTTTTTTTATTGGGGTTTGTAGTGTCGGTTCTCCTCGTGTCTGGATGTTCTTCGTCTGCAGAGGATTTTTATGTTCGTATGCCTGCTCGTTTCCGTGTACAATATGTGCAGACTATTCCTCCTTTGAATGCAGCATTAAATGGTATGGGTGAATTTGCCACAATCAAACAGCGTAATGGAGCAGTTTATATATACAGCAATTTGCAAAGTTCTATTCAACGCCCCATGACTGCTGTAGAACAGCGGCAAAATGTGTTGGGAGTTTCTGGCTTTATTGTCGGTTTGCCAAATATCCCACCTCTTGGCTACGAGCGAAGTGTTGTTGTATGCTATGACCTGGCTTGTCCCAATTGTTATAGCGAGTCTTATTTAACTCGTGAAATGCAGTTGCAGTCTGGTGGATTTTGTTCTTGTACGCTTTGTAGTCGGGTTTATGATTTAAATAATCAGGGATATGTAGTGAAAGGAGAAGCCGGAAAGTCATTGTTTCGTTATCGGGCAAGTTACCAAAATCAAGTTTTTTTGGTGAATAATTAAAATAAATGCTTTTTTATTTGTATAATCCAATGATTCTTTCTATCTTTGCATCGGTTTAAGAAAAATGCTGCGGAAATAGCTCAGTTGGTAGAGCACGACCTTGCCAAGGTCGGGGTCGCGAGTTCGAGCCTCGTTTTCCGCTCTAAGGCGCTCGAATGGTGGAATTGGTAGACACGAGGGACTTAAAATCCCTTGGCCAGTAATGGCTGTGCGGGTTCAAGTCCCGCTTCGAGTACGGAAAAATATTTAAATGTCCTTGTAAATCAATGATTTGCGAGGATTTTTTGTTTTATTACTGAAACATTACTGAAACTTTTTTCTTTTTCCCCTTCTTTCAGTGTGTTGTCTGTGAGTTTATTTGGGTCAGCGGATTTTCCCGGTTGGTAAGCTTTCTTTTAAGCGTATAGCATAGCC